>Ga0308157_10000047_pt1 | contig 539398 bp, 518 predicted proteins | sample PhyBR1_FD_201035 | JGI IMG/M metagenome (GOLD analysis project Ga0308157, IMG submission 201035) | Phyllosphere microbial communities from UC Gill Tract Community Farm, Albany, California, United States - DLSLB.R1 | ecosystem: Host-associated > Plants > Phyllosphere > Unclassified | place... | reverse complement strand
AAATAATAAATAGGTAAAAAATGTCAGGACATTACGAAGCTCCGATAAGGGAACCTCTAATTATTGGTCACAAAACTTATCACGATATTACAGAAGATATCGCACGACCTATCGAAGAAAGAGCAGGTAAATTATGGTGGGTATCACTATATGCAGCCTTGGTTCTATTCATCTATGGATTTGGGTGTATCGCTTATACTATCGGGACAGGTATTGGAGCATGGGGGCTTAACAGAACTATTAACTGGGGTTGGGATATTACCAACTTCGTATGGTGGGTAGGTATCGGTCACGCCGGAACACTTATCTCCGCAGTATTATTATTATTTAGACAGCGTTGGAGAATGTCTGTAAACAGATCTGCAGAGGCGATGACGATCTTTGCGGTTGTGCAGGCAGCAATCTTCCCTGTAATCCACATGGGTAGAGTTTGGGTAGGATACTGGGTTTTCCCTCTTCCAAACCAATTCGGTTCTCTTTGGGGGAACTTTAACTCTCCTCTACTTTGGGACGTTTTTGCGATCTCTACGTATTTCTCAGTATCAACTGTATTCTGGTTCATGGGACTAATCCCTGACTTTGCAATGATCAGAGATAGAGCTAAAACACCTTGGACTAAGAAAATTTATACATTCCTAGCATTTGGATGGGGTGGTAAAGCAAAACACTGGCAGAGATTCGAAGAACTTTCTTTGGTTCTTGCAGGTTTAGCTACTCCACTTGTATTCTCAGTACACACCACGGTATCTTTTGACTTCGCAACTTCGGTTATTAAAGGATGGCACTCTACGATCTATCCTCCTTACTTCGTTGCAGGAGCAATCTTCTCAGGATTTGCAATGGTACAGACCCTATTGCTTGTCGCTAGAAAAGTATGTCACCTTGAGGAGTATATCACAATGTATCATATCGAAATTATGAACATCGTAATTATTCTTACCGGTGGTATGGTAACTGTAGCGTATGCTACTGAATATTTCATCGGATGGTACTCAGGATCAAGATTTGAAGACTTTACTTATCTTTCTCCAGGTGCTGCTGTAGGACCTTACTGGTGGGCATTCTGGGCTTTGATTAGCTGTAACTTGATTATCCCGGCATTATTCTGGTTCAAGAGAATAAGAACAAATATCATCGCAACATTTATTATTGCATTGATCATCAACATCGGTATGTGGTTTGAGCGTTTTGATATCATCGTTATCAACCTTTCCAGAGATTACTTACCAGGATCTTGGACTATGTTTAAGCCAACGATCATTGATGTGGGTGTATATTTAGGAACAATCGGATTCTTCTCTGTATTATTCTTACTATACGCAAGAACGTTCCCTGTAATTGCACAGGCTGAATTAAAATCGATTCTGAAAATTTCAGGTGAAACTTATAAAGCAAAAGAAGGAGATGAGCACCACTAAAATTGTATACGGACTTTATGCTGACGACGACGATCTAATGAACGGCGTTAAGGCATTCAACGATAAAGGAATCGCTATAAACGAAGTTTATACTCCGTTTCCGGTTCACGGACTAGACAAAGCTTTAGGGTTAAAGAAAACAAGAATTTCTGATGCCGCATTCTTATATGCTCTTTATGGAGTGACCATTGGTGCTACTGTAACCTGGTATGTAATGAATCATGACTGGCCTCAAAATATTGGTGGTAAACCTGCTTTTGACTGGGCGCACAACATGCCTGCATTCGTAGTTCCAATGTTTGAATTGATGGTTTTCTGTGCTGCTCACATGATGTCATTGACTTTCTTAGTAAGAAATAAAATGTATCCTGGAGCTCCTGCTCAGAACCCGGATCCGAGAACTACTGATGATAAATTCATGATGGAATTTGTAACTGAAGATGTAGAATCTGTAAAACAGTTGCTGATTGAAACTGGAGTTGAAGAAATAACTGTTAAAGACGCTTAAAATGAAAAAGAATGTATTAAAAATTACAGCTGTTTTGGGTTTAACAACGGTTTTACTTAATTCTTGCGGACCAAAAGAAAATACACCATTAGTATACTTCCCGGATATGTACTTCCCGGTAGCTTACGATCCATTGATGAAAGCTCAGGACGCTTATTCAGATCATGAAAATGAAATTCCTGCTTTCGTTAAAAACAGTTTTGCAACAGGATTGGCTCCGGTAGAAGGATCTGTAGCTCAAAATAAAGATGGAATCTTTGAAGAAGGCTTACTTCCGAAAAACGTAGATCAGTACAATGCAGGATATGATGCTTCAAAAACTATGACAACATCACCTCTTAATCCGGCTAATGCAGCTAAAGATATCGAAAGAGGAAAAATGCTGTTTGATCATACCTGTGCAGCATGTCACGGAACTGGAGGTGATGGACAAGGTCCTATCGTACAAAGCGGTGCTTTCTCCGGTGTACCTAACTATGCCGACAGAGAAATTACTGTAGGATCTGTTCATTATGTATTAACAAACGGTAGAAATGCAATGGGATCTTATGCTGGCCAGCTTAGCGCTGGAGACAGATGGAGAGTGGCAATGTATGTAATGAGTGCTTTCAAGAAAAATGCAGCACCAGCAGCAGCTACAACGGCTACAGCTACACCAGCTGCAGCAACGACAGAGACTAAGACTACTACCGAAACTAAAAAATAAGAAAAGAAATGTATAGTTTTTCACCAAAATTAAAATCAACTTCTCTAATACTTCTTGTGGTAGGTTTAGTTCTATTTGCTGTCGGTTTCTTTATGAATAGAGGAATCAGTACTGAGAAAATAGAGCACATGATGGAAGCGGTTCATTCTGCCGGTCATGATGCACCTACACACTCAAGTGAAATGGTAGGGCCTCAGGACCATGCCGCTCATTTAGAGCATGCGACAATGCAGATTCATAATTCGCCTTTAGCATCATTACATTTCGTAGCTGTATTCTTCTTCGGAGTAAGTTGTGCAGTATTATTTTTCTACTGTATTCAGCATGTTGCTCACGCAGGATGGCCAATTATCATCACAAGAGTAATGGAAGCTATTGCTTCTTATATCCCTTTTGGAGGTGCTATTTTAGTAATATTAATGTTCCTGAATATCTTTCACCAGGCTCACCTTTTCCATTGGATGGATCCGGATCTTACAGACCCAAATTCTGCCCATTTCGACGTAATCCTGTTTGAAAAGAAGAGATTCTTAAATATTCCTTTCTATGCAATCAGAACGTTGATCTATGTGATAGGCGCTTCATTCTTTGTAATGAAACTTAAGGCTCAGTCTAAGAAAGTAGACGAAACTAAATCTAAAGTAGAATATCAATTGCTTTACAGATGGGCAGTAGGATATATCGCATTCTTCGGATTTGCTTCTGCAGCTTGGGCTTGGGACTGGTTGATGTCTATTGACCCTCATTGGTATTCTACAATGTATATCTGGTATTCAATGGTAAGCTGCCTTTCAAGTGGTATTGCTGTGATCATCCTTCTAAGTGTTTTCTTAAAGAAAAACGGATTCTTACCTCAGTTCAATGACAACCACTTACACGATTTAGGAGTATTCCTTTTCGCTACAAGTATGCTTTGGACGTATACATGGTTTGCACAGTTTATGCTATATTGGTATGCGAATGTACCGGAAGAAGTTAACTACTTCTTTGGAAGATTCCAGCACTATGGTATTACTTTCTTACCAATGCTAATAGTAAACTTCGTATTGCCATTATTGGTATTAGTAAGCAGCAGTATCAAAAGAAACTACAAAGTTGTTACCACAATGGCTGTAGTGGTTATTTTAGGTCACCTTTTAGATTATTTCAATATGGTAATGCCTGGAACGGTAGGTCCATACTGGAAAACTCCTGAAGTATTGATCCTGATATTAGGTGCTGTACTATTTGTAGTAGGATTATTTATGTTCACTGTATTGACTGCTTTATCAAAATTAAAGCTGATTCCTACAGGAAACCCATTCTTACATGAATCTGAAATTTATGAGTATCCTTTCTAAGGACTTGTAACAGAAATAAAATAAAAAAGACTGATTGTAATGATCAGTCTTTTTTTGTGCAGACCAATGAACATTAAAAGTCTTTCAGGTAACCCTTTTGGATTTCCGGTGTCTTTATAAGATTGATGAATTATTTTAACCCAATAAAATATTATTATGAAAAGAAATCATCTGCTTCTTGCTCTGTTGATCTTCCTCTTCGGATTTATTCAGGCCCAGACCATCACTTTTGTTTCTGACCAAACGAATAAACCACTTCCCAAAGTTTCCGTGTTCGGTAATGACGGAAGTATCCTCGCATTCTCTGATATCGATGGCAAAATTGATAAACAGCAACTGGATCCGTCAAAGGAGAAATTCCAGCTCGTTTATAATAACTTTCCGGTAGCAACCCTATCCTATTCAGATTTCAGTCAGGAAGTAATTAAAATTAATGATCAGGTCAAAGAAATAGAAACCGTAGTCATTAAAAATACAAAACCGGCAAAATATATTTTTATAAAAGGAAACTTCAACGCTTACGTAACTGTGAACAATAAGCTGAACAGCTACACAGACGGCATTGTTACATACATTTTTGACAATAAAACTAAAAAACTCAAAAGCACTAATGTAGAGCAATACAGAGTGTACAGATTAAACATAAAAAACGAAAAAAAAGAAACAGCATCATGGGATTATGGAAATTCATTGCAGCTTCCCAAACTTAAAAATGTCGGAAATCCTGAAGAATACATAACAAAAAGAAATACCATTAAAGAATTAAAAGGAGACCGGAAAGACCAGATCGAAGTCACTGGAGCTGCTCTACAGGAAAAAGAGTTTTCCCTGTTTGGATTTCGGTTTTACGACATCAGAACTATTTTGAATATGTCTTTTGAAAAAGGATCAGAAAAAACGCTAAAAGATTTCCTTGAATATAATGAAGTTGCTTTTGTAAAACTTAAGCATAAAAGCGAACCCAATTATAACCAGATTATTCTTTACAATAATTTTTATCCTACAGAATTCAGCTTCAGTAATGATAACGATATTGAAAAAGTGAAATTTGATAAGGACAACAGCAGCTACCAAACAAAATTCTGGCAGGAACCATCATTCCCGGATATGCAGACCATCTTTAGCTCATTCTTCAAGGACGACCTCAAGGAACAACCAAACAAAACTAAAAATTAAATTATAGGTTTAAACGGAAAGAAAAGCTAAGACATTCATATTCAAATAACGAGGTGACTGAACAAATCCATAAAAGAAATAAAACTTAAAACCTCACAAAAGAAAAATAAAAACTCACTATTAATAAAGGTTTTATTAAATTTGCAACAAACCAAATAAAAATGAAAAAGTTTTCTTTTCTACTTGTTTTCAGTCTGTTGCTTTTAACGGCATGCAAAAAGAATCATGTAGATGCTACGAATACTAAAACGCTGCAGTCAAGTATCAATGACATGACTTCAAGCCTTTCAACAATTAAACAGATCAAATTCAATGAAGCGCTTTATATTTTAAAGACGTTTGGGGTAGAAGCAGAAGGTGATGTGGAAGAACTTAAAGCCCTTGGAAAGCTTATCGACGGAAAAAAAGTTCCTGAGATCCTTACATTAGCCGACCAAGTTGCACAGAAAAACGGCATCGAATGGGCCAGTACCTCCCCTCCTTCACTTGGAGAAATGAATATCTTCGGAGATGAAAAAGCAAAAGAGACTGATCCCAACGATGTAAGAGCAAATGCAGTAAGCATCATTACCCGGCCTACAGGGGATGATGGAAACGGTGCACCTACTGCTATTCAGATCATTCCAAGACTTGTAGATGCTGCAGGAAACCCTGTTTCATTTACCGGAGCCGGCCTTGAGGCCACTTTAGAAGTCTTCAGCAACGGGGTAAAACTTTCTACAGCTAAAAACCTGATGCAGGACAATAATTTTAAAGGATTTAATTTAAAATTCTCTTCAATTCCTGCTGCAAAAGTAGTAGACGGCAAAATAGACATTACAGTTTCAGTAAAAACAACAGCCAAGACATTCAAAATGTCAAAAATCGGACTTGATGTAAATCCATCAGCCCTAAAAGTTCCTGTTGTACCAAAAACCGACTCAACTGCCGTAACCAAGGATCCAAATGCTGTAATTGATCCAAACAATCCTACAGCTACACCAACTCCTGGAGATCCTAATGCAACTACGACGACACCAGCTGCTCCAAAACAGCCGGCAGCAGATCCTAAAAATACAGTAAGCAGGTTCTTAAGCAGCGTAAGTTCACAAAACCTTAAGGCAGCCTATGATGCTTCCAGCAACCCAAGCTGGGGAAGCTATGAATCTTTCTCAAATCCTACTTCAGGGTTCGGATCTGTGAAGAACGTGAGCGTGAAAAACATTACTACCAATGCAACGAATGCAGGTGGTGCCAGTGTAAACGCAACTTATGATGTAACGGACAAGAACGGAAAAACAACTTCATTAAAAGTAACTTTCGGACTTAAAAATGTAAATGGAGACTGGAAAATTTCCAGCTATAAAATAAACCCATAATGGCTTCACAAGAACTGATCAGAAAACTGGAAGATACAATTGAAAATATCCCTGATTTTCCCATCCCGGGAATCCAGTTCAAAGATATTTCACCCATTTTTCTAAATCCCAAACTTTATGAAGATGTGATCGCAGAATTGGTTGCATTCAGTAAAGGAAAAGTAGATGCTGTATGCGGAATAGAAAGCCGCGGATATCTATTCGGAATTGCCATTGCCGTAGCATTGGAAGTTCCTTTCATCCTGATCAGAAAGGCAGGCAAGCTCCCACCACCGGTTATTTCAGAGAAATATGACCTGGAATACGGAAGCGCAGTGATTGAAACCCGTAAAGGGCAGATAAAGCCGGGACAGAGAATTCTTATCCATGATGATTTATTGGCAACAGGCGGAACTACAGAAGCCGCAGCCAAGCTAGTGGAAAAACAAGGGGCAACCGTTGCACAATTCAGTTTCCTTATTGGCCTGAAAGGATTAAACGGAGATGAGAAACTGAAAAGATTTAATGCAGAAATTTATCATATTTTAGAATACTAAATGATAATCAGGAAAATATGACTCCAATCAAAATTTCCGATGCACAAGAGCTGAGGATGCATTTTGAAGAACTCATTCATTTAAATGATGATGAATTTGCGTCCATACTTTCTTATTTCACTGTAAAAAAATTAAAAAAACATCAGTTTCTTATACAGACCGGAGATCATGTACATCATTCCTACTGGGTAAAAAAAGGTTTACTGAAAGCAACCTTTACAGATGAGAAAGAAAAAGAGCATATCATTCAGTTCGCAATGGAAAACTGGTGGATCACTGATTATCAGGCTTACTTTACCCAAACGCAGGCTATCGTAAATGTTGACTGCCTGGAAGACTCAGAATTATATTGCCTATCCTACGAAAACAGGGAAAAACTTTGCTCTGAAATGCAGAAAGTAGAATATTTTTTCAGGAAAAAAGCAAACAGCGGATTTGTTGCCTTACAAAAAAGGATGCTTTCCTTTCTGTCAAATAATATAAAAGAACGCTACGAAATTCTTCTTTCACAGTACCCGAATCTTTTTCAACGGGTATCAAAAACCATAATCGCTTCTTATCTTGGAGTTTCAAGAGAATCCCTAAGCCGTTTAAATTCCAGATTGTGACACGCATCACAAAATAATCGTGACATTGCTCCTTTTGCCGGTAATGCCATAAACTGATCTTTGTATTCAATTTTTAATACAAATTAGTTTATACATGTTACCGATTACCCAACTTATTTATTTTGCATTGTCTGTTGTAGTGCTGATCATCATTCCAGGCCCGACAATGCTGTATCTGATTTCCCGTTCCTTACTGCAGGGGCAAAAAGCAGGAATGATTTCTCTGCTTGGAATTGTGACAGGTGATCTTTTCTACATCCTGTTATCCTCATTCGGACTCTCAGCTGCACTTTTTACATTCCCTTTATTGTTTTATGTATTAAAGATAGCCGGTGCCCTGTACCTGGTTTATCTTGCTTATCAGGCCGTACGGCCACCTTCTTTTAGCAGCGCAAAATCAAACAAAGGTTTGATAAAAGATAAGCCGCAAAAATTATTTGCCATCGGTTTGCTTACTACCATTTCAAACCCTAAAGTGGCCCTGTTTTTTGTTTCGGTATTTTCACAGTTCCTGGATCCGAAGTCCGGAGACATAAAGCATCAGTTTTTACTTTTAGGCTCCGTCTTTATTGCAATCAGTCTCTTAATAAATTCTCTGATTATTTTCAGTGCCTCAAAATCAAAGATAAGGCTGAATAAAAATCCAAAACTGATAAAGTTCCAAAACTGGGCCGTCGCCGGTATTTTAATGGCATTAGCAATAAAAATGGTTTTTACAGGCATATAGTATCTTCAATTATTTACATCAATATTCTCTCTATGAAAAATATAATCCTTGTTTTTGTATTATTTATACATGCAGCAGTGGGCTGTCAGAAAAAAAGCAGCAGCCCCATTTCACCAAAAGTTCATATGAGTCTTTTTGCAGAAAGCAAAAACCAATGGACAGGAATTGCCATTTCAAAGAACAATCGTGTTTTTGTGAGTTTTCCAAGATGGTCTGCAGACACTCCCGTCTCAGTGGCAGAAATCATTAACGGAAAAACCATCCCGTTTCCGGATATAGCGTGGAACCAATGGAATGAAAATGCAGGCAGCAAAAACCAATTTATCTGTGTCCAAAGTTTTTACATTGATGAACTTAACCAGCTGTGGATTTTAGACACCGGATATGATTTGAAGACAGATGCAACCAAAGGAGCCTTTTTATATTGTTTTGATCTACGAAATAATAATCTAAAAGTAAAATACACATTATCTGTTGAAAAGATCAGCCCAAAAGCTTATTTAAATGATTTCAGGGTTGATAATCAAAATCACTCCGTTTATTTTACCGATTCGCAGGTCGGCGGAATTGTGGTTTTGGATATAATAACGGGTGATGTCAGGAGAGTACTTTCCAGCCACCATTCCACACTTGCAGAAGTAGATAAAATAGTAGTAGAAGGATATGAAAGAAAACATCCGGTACATTCTGACGGAATTGCGATAGATTCAGATAAAAAATACCTCTATTACTGCGCGCTCATGGGCAAAAACATATACAGAATACCAATATCATCGCTATTGAATAAAAATCTCTCCGATGATTCGCTTCAGGTAACAGTAGAAAAATATGCAGAAAGTACAGCCAATGATGGAATCATATTTGACAAAAAGGGGAATTTGTATCTAAGCAGTTTAGAGAAAAATGCCATCAGCACAATTGATAAAAACAGAATTTTATCAGAAGTCATCAGCGATCCGGAAATAAAATGGCCGGATTCTTTTGCCTTCGATAAGGCCGGAAATTTATATTTCACTATCTCCCAGATCCATTTACCAAAAGAAAAAAGGACAAAATATAAAATCTTCAAATTGAAATTTTAAAATAAAACATGATAATTTTTCCGATAATAACAATAATAATCATCCATTATTTTGTAAATCATTCAGAAACAATTAAATTTGCATTTCAATTTTTAAAAATTTATGGCAAAATTGGGAAAGAATGCTCAGAACGAGCAAGAAGGTAAAGAAACGGTTGAGTTCTTTAAAGACCTTGACAGAGAGGCTTTAAACACTGAAAGGTTCCTTGAGAAATATTCAAAACCATTGGGTATTATTTTCGGGGTATTGGTATTGGGTGTTTTAGGATTTTTCGCTTACAAGCAGTTTGTAGTGGCTCCTAAGAATGTTGAAGCTGTAAAAGGTTTCCTTGCTGCTCAAAAAAACCAGACGGCAGGTAAAGACAAAGAAGCTTTAGGCGGAACTTCTGCTGCAAATCCAGGTTTCTTAGGAACATATAACGAATATTCGAACACAAAGGTTGGTGAGCTTGCTGCTTATAATGCAGGATTATTAAAATTCAAAGCTGGAAAATTCCAGGAAGCTTACGATCTTTTAGATAAATTTTCATCTGACAACAAAACATTGGTAGCATTGAAATTTGGTGCCATGGCAGATGCACAATCAGGTCTTAATAAAAATGATGAGGCGCTGTCTTTATTAGATAAAGCTGCATCAGCTTCTGATGATCCTTATACTACTTACTATTTCACAAGAAAAGCAGGTATTCTAGCATTGGGATTAAAGAAAAATGCAGAAGCTAAGAAATACTTCTCTGCAATCAGCGAGAAATATCAGGACTACGACAACGGAATGTCTGATTCTTATATTGAAATGACTAAATATTTTTAAAAAAATGGCAACAGTTAATCTTTCCGATTACAAGCCACTTCATATAACAAATGCCGAAGATTTTTCTATCGGCATTGTTTTTTCTGAGTGGAATGATTTTGTAACTTACAATCTTCGTGATGCAGCTTTGGAAATTCTTGAAAAAGAAGGCGTAAAACCAGAAAACATTAAACTATTCTCGGTTCCGGGTGCTTTTGAACTGAACTATGCCAGTATGCAGCTATGCAAAGAAAGAAAGTATGATGCAGTAATCGCTATCGGATGTGTAATCCGTGGTGAGACTCCTCACTTTGATTTTGTTTGTGATGCAGTAGCGCAGGGAATCAAAGACTGTAATATCTTAACGGATACCCCTACTATCTTCTGTGTGCTGACTGATGACACAAAAGAGCAGTCTATCGCAAGAAGTGGCGGGGACCTTGGAAATAAAGGTGTAGAAGCAGCAGTAACCGCTTTAAGGATGATCGATTTTAAAAAGAATCTTTCTGATAAAAAGGGGAATATCGGTTTCGGACACTCTTAATTTTTAATTTCTTTTAACAGTATACAGGACTATTTTTAATAGTCCTTTTTATTTGATATACTGCTTTATATTTCCTTTTTTTTTATTAATTGATGAATATTACAAGTTAATTATTCACTAATAATTTCAAAAAAATATAAGAAACGTCATGTTTTTATCTATAAGTTATATACAAAAACTATCTTTGCGAAAATTAACTAATACATAACGTACATGTTTCCAAGCAAAATAAAACCATTCTTGTATTTAGGGATTTTCTATCTGATCATTTCATTGATCGTAAGAATTGTATTTCTTTTTCATCCGATCACTACGGCAAGTTTCGGCTTTTTTGAAGTCATAAAAGTCCTGTCAATCGGTTTATTGAATGATATTTTTGTTTTCACGTTAGCCAGTACGATTTTGGCGCTTTACTTTTTATTTCTATCCAATTCAAAATACAAAAAACCTTACGGCTATATTATCTTTGGAGCCTTGGTGCTGTTTTTCCTCTACATATTGCTCGTTCCCAACAATATATTCAATCAGTATGGAGGATCTATTTCAGAAGTGGCTTTAACTTTTGTGGGAATTAAAACGCTGTTCTTTGGCCTGATGCTTTTTATCCCTTCAAAGAGGATCAGAATCAGAAATGTGTTATATTTCATTACACTTTTGCTATATGTTCTTCTCATCATCTTCAATGCTGTAAGTGAATATTTCTTTTATAATGAATTCGGAGTACGTTACAATTTCATTGCGGTAGATTATTTAATATACACCAACGAGGTTATCGGAAACATTATGGAAAGCTATCCTGTAGTACCATTGTTTTCTGCAATCCTGATTATCACTTTAGCCATTACATGGTTTATCTATAAAAAAACAAAAGACGAACTTTTAGAACTTCCGAACTTTAAACAAAAGATGATCCTTTTAGGGAGTTTTATTGTTCTTGCCGGAATCAGTCTTTTTGGGATATCATTATTAATGCAGATCAGATCGGACAATGTTTTTGCCGACGAGATTGAAAACAACGGACTTCCAAAATTTTACTGGGCATTTACCCATAATGAACTGGATTATTTTAAATTTTATCCTCAGATTGGCCAGCAGGAAGCTGAAAAGAATCTTTTGAGCCAGTACGCTGAACCTGTGTTAGCAAGAAATGTGGTCGCAGAGCAGCCTGAGCTTAAGAAAAACGTTGTTCTGATATCTATTGAAAGCTTATCTGCTGATTTCATGGCACATTATGGAGGCACTTTAAAAATCACTCCTTTCCTGGATAGCCTGGCAGACCGATCCATGATGTTCACCAATCTTTATGCTACCGGAAACAGAACCGTAAGAGGTCTTGAAGCGCTTACACTTTGTATTCCCCCTACTGCCGGAGAAAGTGTGATTAAAAGAGATGATAACAAAAATAAATTCACAACAGGAAGCGTATTCAAATCCAAAGGATATGATGTGAAGTTTTTATATGGCGGTTACAGCTATTTCGATAATATGCAGGATTTCTATGCAGGAAACGGGTATGGTATTGTCGACAGGAATAATTTTAAACCTGAAGAAATCACTTTTGCCAATGTCTGGGGTGTTGCCGATGAAGATATGGCTAAAAAAGCAATTCAGACAATGAATGCTGAGGCTAAATCCGGAAAACCGTTTTTCAACCACTGGATGACCGTTTCCAATCACAGACCTTTTACCTATCCTGACGGAAGAATAGACATTCCCGGAACAGCAAAATCACGTGACGGCGGTGTAAAATATACCGACTATTCACTTAGAATGTTTTTTGAAATGGCTAAAAAACAGGATTGGTACAAAAATACAGTCTTTGTGATCATTGCCGATCATTGCGCATCCAGTGCAGGAAAAACAGAACTTCCTATGGATAAGTACAGAATTCCGGCGATGATCTTCTCGGAAGGATTTATCCAGCCTCAGAAATTTGATAAGCTGATGTCTCAGATCGATATAATGCCTACTTTATTCGGGCTGTTGAATTTCAACTACCAATCTAAATTCCTTGGCCAGGATGTCTTCAAAAAAGAATTCCAGCCCAAAGCCTATATAGCAACCTATCAGGATCTTGGATTGATAAAAGACGGGCGTTTAACGATCATTTCACCAGTTAAAAAGGTAAAACAATACTCGTTACAGCTGGAATCCAGCACTCTCGCTCCTGAATTCAAATTATATTATGATGAAAAGCTGATGAAGGATCCCGATCAGAAACTGGTCAATGATGCGGTTTCTGCCTATCAGTCCACTTCATTCTGGCTTAAAGAAAAGAAGCTTAACCGATAAGGTGAGGAACAAAACGGCTCTGGTTATTGGTGATCAGGTGAACACTTTCCCTGATCCCGATGCCTGCAGGCTCCTGCCCGATCACCCAGCTGCCGATTACCGGATAATTACCTTCAAAATTGGGAAGCTCAAATAATTGCTGATAAATAAAACCTTCCTTGCCGTAAACGCCATCATTCTCCTCAACAGGGATGTTATTTTTGTGTAGAATTACATTGGCTCCTTCTCTGGAGTAAATTGGCTTTTTAGCAAAATCTTTCAGATGCCCAGGTTCAAAATAAGATTCCAGAAGGTAAGGATGATTGGGATACATCTCCCAAAGAATGGGCAGAATAGCTTTTGAGGAAAGTAAAATTTTCCATGCCGGTTCAATCCATTGCGACCTGAAACCGTTTTTCACCAGTTTTTCACCAAAACCGTCTGCCAGAATCCATTCATACGGATAAAGCTTGAAAATATATTCCATTACCGACCGGTCTCCGGCAATAAATTCCGAAATATCTTCAGCCCATCCAATATCCTGAACAGGAATAAATTCTGTATCAAAACCTGCCTGCGAAGCACAGTCGCGCATGTATTCCACATTGGTTACATCTTCAATATTGGTAAGTGAAGCAAAATAAATATGATGAGGATTCATATAATTTTTAAGGTTCTTCCAATAGCCCACCAGCTTTTCATGAATAGAATTAAACTGATCTTTATTAGGATACATTTCCTGCAGCCAATACCATTGTATAACTGACGCCTCATACAACGATGTGGGAGTATCTGCATTAAATTCCAGTAATTTCAGATTCTTCCCATCAAAACCAAAATCAAATCTTCCGTAGATAGAAGGATGATCTTCTTCCCAGCTTGTGATAATATAATTCCGGAACCACTCAGGAATATTGAATTTTTCCCAAAGGTCTTTTTCAATAATATGATCTACCGCTTTTAAGCACATTTCCCAGAGCTCGGCAGTGGCAGTTTCTATTGTATCGATTTCTTCTGTACTCAACTGGTAATAATGACTTTCGTCCCAATAAAGCCCATCCAGAGAATGGTATCCAAACCCCAGGTTCTCAAGTTTATGCTGCCAGTTTTTCCTGAACTGTGACTGAATTCTTTTCATAATTTATGATGATGCACTGAAACCACTTCTTCCCAGCTGGCCTCTTACTACATTTCCTTTAAAGTTATTTCTACCGATATTGGATTTGGTGCTTATCGCATCACTGTAATAGCCTGCTTTCTGATAAGAACCGTAGCTGTAAGCTCCATACGGTCTAAATGCATGGTACAGCAGAAGTCCCGTCATAAAACCATGTGATCTGGTGTAGGAAGCCGTAGTATCAGACCTCATATAGACTTTCTTTTCATTTGGATTCTTAGATGTCTCCTGAGAACAGGCAGCCAATATTCCTGTCACAAAAAGCAATTTTATAGAACTGGACTTTTTCATTATTGAACGGTTATAAAAAATTCATAGTCTTTTTTCGTTTTGGCAATATGCTCAGAACCATCACTGTCTTCTCCTCCTACAAGAGTATCTCCAAGGCTTGGAATGGTATCCTTTTTAATAATTTCTTTAAAAAGTCTTTTATCCTTCCAGATTTTGTGTTTAGTGATGAGAAGGTCTGCATGATCAAGATGTTCAACGGAAAGTACGGTTTCAATTGAACCATTCTTATCAACATTATTTACTTCATCTTCTTTCTCTTTTTTACAGGCTGTAAATGCCATTATTCCAACTGATAACAGGCAAAGCTTAATTTTTTTCACGAAGGTTGTAATTTTTCACAAAAGTAGCAATTTAGTAATGATATTATTTTAAATTTACAAGGCAAAAATTATTTATTATGAAATGGACAGACGACAGAGGCGGAAACGTGGATGACCGCCGTGGTTCTGGTGGCAGCGGAGGTATGATTGTAGGTGGAGGGCTCGGAACTTTGATTATAGCTGCAATTGTTTTCTTTTTGGGAGGTGATCCTTCCGGTATTCTGAACTCCGGCAGTGTACAATCTTCCGGAAACGGACAAAAACGGGAACTTACCGCTGAAGAGAATAAAATTGGGGAAATGGTAGATATGATGAGTGGATGGAATGTCATTACCTGGGATCAGATTTTTAAAGAAAACGGGATGACGTATACAAAACCGGGAATTGTTCTTTTTGAAGATACTACACAATCCGGATGCGGAACTGCTCAGTCTGCTATGGGACCGTTCTACTGTCCTGCCGACCAAAAGATCTATATGGACATGAGCTTTTTTAATGAACTGCAGCAGAGATTCGGGGCAAAAGTAACGGAATTCACTGTAGCCTATGTTTTGGCCCACGAAGAAGGGCACCATATCCAGACTCTTTTGGGAACCACTCAGAAAGTAGATGAGTTAAGAAGAAGCGGAAGATATTCTGAAGCAGATATGAACAGGGTGTCTGTAGCTACAGAGCTGCAGGCAGATTTCTATGCCGGAGTATGGGCAAAAAGAACAAATGATACAAAAGGTATTCTGGAGCCTGGTGATATAGAATCTGCCATAGATGCGGCCCAGGCTGTAGGTGATGACAATATCCAAAAAAGATCGCAAGGCTATGTGAATCAGGAAAGCTTTACCCACGGCTCATCAGCTCAGCGCAAAGAATGGTTTATGAAAGGTTATAATACAGGAGATATTAAGCAGGGAGATACCTTTAACCAGCTTTTAAAATAATTTAAGAATAGAAATCTTATACAAACAATCATCCCTGAAGAAGTTCTTCAGGGATGATTGTTTTATTGCAATTCAATGGGGTTGCTATTTTTCTTAGCTTCTTGTTTTACTCTTTCTTCCATTCTCTTCCTCATATCTGCCGGGTTTTGATTTCCACCGCCGCCACCTGCTCTCGGGGATGCCGGGAAGCCTCCCCCTCCGCCACTCTGCATGAATGACATGGGATCTGTTTTAAACTTTTCCTGTTGCTTCACATAATCAGATCTTTTTACTTTCAAAGTATTTCCAAATTGATTTAAAGTTGAAATTTCTGCAATTTTATAATTCTTCATCAGGTCAAAAGAATAATCACCGTTCTCATCTTCCACTTTAACGATAAGTCCGGGAAGTCCTCCAAATTTATACGGTCCATCCTGATAAGGCAGATCTGTAGTGAACCAGGCAGTCCATTTCCTTCCTGCAAAATCCGTTGTTGCCTTTTGTACTTTATACTCTCCTATTTTCGTGGTTTCGGAAGACATTTTCCAGTTCAGGGGACGATCTTCCTCATACACATAAACATCCCTTCCAATCCTGTCCTTAAAGATTGTTTTCTGGCTAGCCTTATCCTTTTCAACTGAATAATTTATATTGGTTCGTACACCTTCCATCTGCTCTCTGCTTACTGAACCTCTGCCACCTCCGCTTGAAAAAGCCTTTTGCAGTATGGAATCCCTTTTAAATCTGTTTTCGGAATAAAAAAGAGATTTTTCTGCGGAAATATCCAGATATGCATTTTCTGTTTTAATATCGGTTTTATTTTCCGCATCAGGTTTCATCGTAACCTGATATACAAAACGGTTGCTCTGTCCGGAAATATGCTGTATAAACAGCGCTAAAGCAATGATGCCTATTTTTTTCATTCTAAATTTTATTTTAATTCAATTGGGTTTTGACTGATCTCATTATTAAAAGAAGGAGTAGATGTGTCAGAATTTGGTGAAGGTATATGATCCCCATTCATTCCTCTACCCGTCATTTCCCCACCACCTGGATGATCACCTCCTCTCATTCCTCCGCCATGTCTACCGCCTCCGCCAAAGTTTTGCATTCCTGCAGCATCTTTCATTGTTCTTCTGTTTTTTGCAAATTCAAGCTCCAGTGCAGCTTTATCACCGTTAAAATTAATTCTTGTACTTTGTTTTGCATCAGAAATATCCGGCTCTTCAAAAGAATTTTTAATTATTATTTTTTTGACCAGATCAAATTTATAGTCGCCTTTATCATCTTCTAATTTCACAATTAATCCCGGTAATCCAGAGAACTTATAGGGACCATCAGAAATATTAATTTCTTTTGTGAACCAGGCTGTCCACACTCTGCCTCCAAAATTGGTTATAGCTTTTTGAGCCGGATATCCATTTTGCTGTTCCATAACATTCGTTATTTCCCATTTCATCGGTCGGTCTTCCTGATAATAAATTTGTTTCCCCGCTATTTTGTCGTGGTAATAAACCTTTTGCCCGGGAATATTTTTGGTGATATAATATTCAAAAAAAGTAGGTTCAGCATGTTTTCGTACATCAAGCTTAGAAAAATCTTTTTTTTCACTCTTCTTATCTTTTTTTTCTTCTCCTTTAAAAACAGTAAATAAAGAATCTTTAATTAATTTATTTTCACTGATAAATAAAGAATGATCTCCTTTAACATTCAGAAACGTTTTTTCAGTTTTCATCGTTACCAGATTAATTGAATCCGGATTAACCGAAGCCTGGTATATGTATCTTACCGTCTGTCCATGGTACATTGTTAATAAAAACAGCATCAAAAAAACAGGTAATTTATATTTCATATATTATTTCTTTTATAGATATTAAATCCCACTCAAAGTTAAATCAAAAACAAAATCTCAGGATTTTTGAAATGAAATTTATATAAATTTAACAGTCACAATCACATCCAAATTAATTTAATAAGATTGGAATCATTAAAATAGATAGCTTCAATTTGAGATTGCGGAAATTAGTTCGTATTTTTGCATAATTAAATCATTCTAAATAAATACAATGATAAAAGTATCAGACCAAGCAAAGGCAAAAGCCATCCAACTTATGACGGAAGATGGTTTCAACCCTGCTGAAGATTATATAAGAGTAGGGGTGAAAAGTGGAGGATGTTCTGGTTTAGAGTATGTTTTGGGATTTGACAATCAAAAAACAGACACAGATCAAATTTTTGAAGACAATGATGTCAAAATTATTGTTGAAAAAAAATCTATCCTTTATTTAGCAGGAACGATCCTTGAATATTCAGGAGGATTAAACGGAAAGGGGTTTGTTTTCAACAATCCTAATGCATCCAGAACGTGTGGTTGTGGAGAGAGTTTTTCTTTATAATTAGAAGTTAGAAACAAGAGGTTAGAAATGAGCATATTGCAAAGACTAACATCTGAAAACTGACCTCTAAAATCTATTACAATGAGTAAATACACTGAAGACGATTTAAGAGTCGATCTCGAAAATAAAAAATATGAATTCGGTTGGGAAACAAAAATCGATTACGAAGATTTCCCAATTGGTTTAAATGAAGATATCGTCCGTGCCATCTCTGCAAAAAAAGAGGAACCGGAATGGATGACAGAATGGCGTTTGGAATCTTTCAGGATCTGGCTGAAAATGACGGAACCTACCTGGGCCAACATTAAATATGAAAAGCCAGACTTCCAGGCGATCAAATATTACGCTGCACCAAAATCAAAGCCTGAATTGGAAAGTTTAGATGAGGTAGATCCGGAATTATTGGCAACTTTTGCCAAATTGGGGATCAATATCGAGGAACAGAAAAGACTTTCAGGAGTTGCTGTAGATATCGTAATAGATTCAGTTTCCGTAAAAACTACATTTCAGGATACCTTAATGGAAAAAGGAATTATTTTCTGTTCCATTTCGGAGGCTATTAAAAACCATCCTGATTTGGTAAGAAAATATCTTGGAAAAGTAGTTCCAAGAGGAGATAATTTTTATTCAGCATTGAATTCCGCAGTATTTTCTGACGGAAGTTTCTGCTATATTCCAAAAGGGGTGAGATGCCCGATGGAGCTTTCCACTTATTTCCGTATCAATCAGGCAGGAACAGGTCAGTTTGAAAGAACGCTTGTGATCGCAGATGAAGGAAGTTATGTTTCTTATCTTGAAGGATGTACAGCCCCTTCAAGAGATGAAAACCAGCTGCACGCAGCCGTTGTGGAACTTATTGCAATGGATAATGCAGAGATCAAATATTCAACTGTTCAAAACTGGTATCCGGGGAATGAAGAAGGAAAAGGTGGTGTTTTCAATTTCGTAACCAAAAGAGGTTTATGTGAAAGGAAAGCAAAAATCTCCTGGACACAAGTGGAAACAGGTTCTGCCGTAACATGGAAATATCCTTCATGTATCTTAAAAGGTGACGGATCAATCGGTGAGTTCTATTCTATCGCTGTAACGAACAATCATCAGTATGCCGATACAGGAACAAAAATGATCCACATTGGTAAGAATACGAAATCAACAATTATTTCAAAGGGTATTTCTGCAGGAAAATCTCAGAATTCATACAGAGGTTTGGTAAAAGTAATGCCTTCTGCAAAAGGAGCAAGAAATTTCTCCCAGTGTGACTCCCTGTTGATGGGTAATGAATGTGGTGCACATACCTTCCCTTATATTGAGATCAAAGACCCAACGGCACAGTTAGAGCATGAGGCAACGACTTCAAAGATCGGTGAAGATCAGATCTTCTACTGTAACCAGAGAGGTATTGATACAGAAAGAGCAATTGCTTTGATTGTCAATGGCTTCAGCAAAGAAGTATTGAATAAGCTTCCTATGGAATTTGCCATTGAAGCTCAGAAATTGTTAGAGATCTCGCTTGAGGGCTCTGTAGGATAATTTGATAATGGAGGCCACCGAAAATTTAATTTTAAGAAGACCTGAGAAAGAAGATTTTGAAAGGTTCTTTGAAATTAATAAGGATCCACAGACGAACCTGTATAATCCGGGTGGACCAATGGCTTTTGCGAAAGCAGAAAATACATTTAAAAGAATGATGGATCATTGGGAGCAGTATGATTTTGGGGGCTGGACCATTATAGCAAAAGAAAACAAGAACATTATCGGTTTTGGGGGCTTGAGCTATAAAATGTACGGTGAAGAAGAAAAACTAAATCTTGGATACCGCTTTGCCGTGGAAGCATGGGGAAAAGGATATGCAACAGAATTCACAAAGAAAGCTATAAACCTGGGATTTAATATCGGTAAAGAAGAAATATTTGGAATTGTTCGTCCTGACAATATAGCTTCTGTTAAAGTTTTAGAAAAGGCAGGAATGACACCAATTGGAACTCTTAATGATGTTCCCGGTCAACCTGAAAGTTTAGTATATAGAATTCAAAAATAATTTGTTTAGCAAATAAAAATGTTAGAGATAAAAAACTTACACGCCAGAATTGAAGATGGCGCAGAAATTTTAAAAGGAATTAATCTTGAAATAAAGCCGGGTGAAGTTCATGCCATTATGGGACCGAACGGAGCTGGAAAATCTACTCTTTCTTCTGTGATTGCAGGAAAAGAAGAGTATGAAGTAACAGAAGGGGAAATTATTTTCCAGGGAGAAAACATCATTGAAGATGCTCCTGAAGATAGAGCACACAAAGGAGTTTTCCTTTCTTTCCAATATCCGGTAGAAATCCCGGGAGTTTCTGTAACCAACTTTATTAAGGCTGCTTTAAACGAAACAAGAAAAGCAAACGGACTGGCTGAAATGCCGGCAAAAGAAATGCTTGCTCTTATCCGTGAAAAGTCTGAACAATTGGGAATTAAAAAAGATTTCCTTTCAAGATCACTGAACGAAGGTTTTTCTGGAGGTGAAAAGAAGAGAAATGAAATCTTCCAGATGATGATGCTTAATCCTAAATTAGCTATTCTTGATGAAACAGATTCAGGATTGGATATTGATGCATTAAGAATCGTTGCAGATGGTGTAAACCACTTTAAAAATGAAGGAAATGCAGTTCTTCTGATTACTCATTATCAGAGATTGCTTAACTATATCCAGCCTGACTTTGTTCACGTTCTTGCCAACGGAAAAATCATCAAAACCGGTGATAAATCTCTGGCTTTAGAGCTTGAAGAAAAAGGCTACGACTGGCTTCTTAACTAAGAAGAAGAAGAAGAATTCAGTGGGGATTTTATCAATCCTTTCTGAAGATGCGGAAAAACCGCAGTAAATATTATTATTTTTAAATATATAAAATAAGGTGTGATGGCCGAAATAGCAGTAATGGCTTTATACGATCAGATTATTGACAATCACGGTGAATTTTTGGAGAGTCTTCGTCACAGGTTTCTGGATGAAGAAAGAAAAACTGCTCTTCAGAATTTCGAAAACTTAGGTTTTCCAACAAAAAAAGACGAAGAATATAAATATACCAATGTAAAAGAGATCACAGAGAAAAATTATAACTTTTTCCCTAAAGAAGGTCACAATATCACCAGAGAACGGCTGGATCAGCTGCATTTGGGTGAAGAAAATTTTGACTGGATCGTTTTTGTAAATGGTAAACTTCATAAAGAGCTTTCAAAAGTTTCTATAGAAAATGTAGAATTTCTTTCGTTCAATTATGCTTTGAATGATGAAAAACATAAAGAAGTATTTGATACCTATTTTAATACTATTGCTTCCAAAGATTCAGCTTTCACCAATCTAAACCTTGCTTACTGCAAGTATGGTTTTTTTCTGAAAGTTCCCAAAAATGTAGTGATTGAGAAACCAATCCACATTTTTTATATTTCTCAGAATCAGGAAGAAAATACATTCTATAATACAAGAAATTTACTGATTGTAGAAGAAGGTGCTAAAGTAGAGGTTATAGAAAGTCACCATAATTTTGATGACACTTATGTTCTGACAAATTCTGTGACGGAAATCTTTACTTATCCCAATGCTAAAGCAGACTGGCATAAGCTTCAGAATGACAACAATACCTCATATCTGATTGACAGTACTTTTGCAAGACAGGAAAAAGACAGCTTGACGACAGTAAATACCTTCACTTTCGGAGGGAAGCTGGTAAGAAACAATTTGGACTTCATTCATAACGGAAGCAATATCAACTCGTTTATGAATGGAATTACGATCATTGGAAAAGATCAGCTTGTGGATCACCATACAGCAGTTCACCACAATTTCCCGAACTGTGAAAGCTACCAGAATTATAAAGGTATTTTCGATGGAAATGCGCACGGTGTTTTCAACGGAAAGGTTTTTGTAGATAAAATTGCTCAGAAAACCAATGCTTATCAGCAAAACAACAACGTCCTTTTAAGTGAAGGGGCTACCATTGATACCAAACCTCAGTTGGAGATCTTTGCAGATGACGTAAAATGTTCTCACGGTTGTACAGTGGGCCAGCTTAATGAAGATGCCCTGTTCTATTTAAGAGCAAGAGGAATTTCTAAAAAAGAAGCTCAGGCTTTACTTTTATATGCTTTCGCCAATGATGCAATGCAGAACATTGATATTGAACCGCTTAAAGAAAAAATTTCAAAACTTTTAGCTGAAAAGCTACAGGTGGATTTAGAATTTTAAGACTTATATAAATTGATACCCAAAAAGCACTTCTTCTGAAGTGCTTTTTTATTGATGTCATTTACAAGTATGGAAGCATGAAGCTGGAAGAGGGAAGTTATTGAGGATGAATCTAAAACTATTGTTCTTTAAACAGTTAATTCCTTTATTCCTATAGTAAATTCTTGCCTCCTTTTTTCTAACTCCACCGCCCCAATTATTTCAGCCAGGATTGATTGTCTTTCTTATCAGAACGTTTTTTTCCGTTATCGATATTATAGGCGAAACCTACTCCCAAAGTTTGTTTAAGCTGTGTTTTCTGGATCTGGTTATGGTCATACAGGAGATCTAAAGTAACATTCGTCGAAATAAACTTATTGATCTTCATATTAAGAATTCCGCTGTAGCCCAGCACCAGGTGATCAGGATGATCCAGATAATTGGAAAATACAGAAGCCGTATTCGTCAGGTTAATATTCTCCATGATCTTGATCTTGTACATCGCTGTGCCTAAAAAACCGAACTGGAACAGAGAAGAATCACCGTCATTTTTAAGGCCATAAGTTCCTGCTGTCTGAAGTTCCTTATCCAGAACGAAAGTTACTCTGGCGTTAGCAGGACGGAGCGTCATTGTAAAATTGTCATTGGGGCGGTAAGTAACACCAACACCTACGTTCAGGTATCCGGGGGCCATAAAATTAGAAATCTTTTTTGCATCAGGATTATTTCCGTCCTCATAACCTCCTGCAAACTGAGTCTGCAGACCTATACCTCCTGAAAGGTACCAGTTCTTGACAAATTCACGCCCGTAATTGGTAGACAGATTGATTACATCCTGTGTTTTCCTGGTCCCGATCCCTTTTGTATTATTCTGCCCGTACCCCAGAATAATGATATTTTCCCAAAGATCCTTCCCTTTTTCATAGGTCATATTGTAATTAACCCCGGCAAGCCATCCAACATTGTTGGCTCCCCCGCCGACCCAGTTTGAAAAGGCAGCCTGATTGAGCATTAAGGTATTCTGTCCCTGTATAGACCATGCTTTTATGGTATCTGCTGTAGCGGCATCAGTTTTAACTTCCTGAGCCATTGCGCTGATTCCAAAACAAATGGAAGCGGACAATAAAAGTTTTTTCATAAGTAATGATTTTCGTTACAAAAATATACATATAATTTCTGTTAAAAAACTAATCACCCTTATTTGAAATATCAAATTGCTATTTAAAGCATTAAATGACTGCAAACTACACTTGAAAAAAAGACCAATGAACTTATCCGCACTTATAAATCCCGGCTTACATTAACGGGAAAGCACCTCTTGTAGAAGTGCTTTGATCTTTATAAAGAAGGTTATAATTTATTTTTTAATCCACCATTGGCTGTCCTTTCTGTCAGAACGTTTCACACCGTTATTCAACAGATAGGAAAACCCTATCCCGAGCGTCTGCTTAAGCTGTGTTTTTTGGATCTGGTTGTGGTCATACAGAAGATCTACTGTAATATTGGATGAGATAAATTTATTTACTTTAAAGTTTAAAACGGCTCCATAGGCCAGCACCAATCTTTCCGGATGGTCAAGGTAATTTGAGAATACTGAAGCCGTATTGGTTATATGAACATTCTCCATCAGCTTTACTTTATACATTGCTGTTCCTAGAAAACCGAACTGCAGTAATGAAGTATCTCCGTCATTTTTTAAACCATAACTTCCGGCATACTGAAGTTCCTTATCCAATACAAATGTCCACCTGGCGTTGGTAGGCCGCAGTGTTACGGTCAAATTATCATTCGGCCGGTAGGTGATCCCCATACCGAGATTCAGATAGCCGGGCGCCATAAAATTAGAGATCTTTTTGGCAGCAGGATTATTACCGTCTTCGTATCCGGCAGCAAACTGAGACTGCAGACCTGCTCCTAAAGAAAAATACCAGCTTTTGGAAAATTTCCGCCCATAATTGGTAGAAACATTGATAACATCTTGTGTTTTCCTTACACCTAGGCCTTTCGTATCATTCTGCCCATAATCCAAAGCAATTATATTTTCCCAGAGATCATTGTCTTTTTCATAGGTAATATTGTAGTTTACACCAGCAAGCCATCCTACATTGTTGGCCCCTCCGCCGACCCAGTTTGAAAAGGCCGCCTGATTGATCATTAAAGTATTTTTTCCCATTACCGACCAGTATTTTACCGTATCCACGACTACTGAATCTTTTTTCAATTCTTCTTGTGCACTTACATAAATTCCCATAGAAAAGGAAAGAATCAATAAAAACTTCTTCATTATGTTACCTGATTTTCATTACAAAAATATTAATATAATTTTTTTTTAAGCAAATCCAACTTATAAAAAGCCTTAAAAAGTAAAAACTCTTTTCAATTAACCAAAAACAAGCCAGTTTAATACATTCAATGTCAAAATATTAAGCTTCGCATTTTAAAATTGAAACCTTTTGTCTTAAAATAAAGAGATCATCATATGATACATCGCCAAATTTTCCGAAATTTATTATTGGCTTTTGATTTGAGATACCATTCCTATGTTTAAAAATGTAATTTCCAAAAGAGCTATTATAGTCCCATTGCTAATGCTTTCGGCTATGTGGCTAGGCTACTTTCTGCAGACACTGGGCTTTTTCCAAAGCTGTTTCGGAGCCATTATACCTTTACTGCCGGAAGGTCTTTTGGGAATCATCACTTCTCCCCTGCTGCATGGAAATTTAGATCATATCATAGGAAATTCTATTCCGGTAGCCATTCTTATGTCTCTTTTATATCAGTTCTATCCTTTAGTTGCCAATAAAGTAATCATTACCGGCTGGCTGGCCACAGGACTGCTGATCTGGCTATTGCCTCCCATAGACATCCTGACCGGTGATTATATGTACACCTGCACCATTGGAGCCAGCGGAATTGTATACGTCCTTGCATTCTTTCTTTTTTTCAGTGGGGTATTCAAATGGAATATGAAGCATCTTACTATATCCATGCTCGTTGTTTTATACTATGGCAGTTTGATCTGGGGTATGTTTCCTGAAGAGTTATTTTATAATATGCAGGAGCCAAGTAAGATTTCATGGCAGGCACATCTTTCAGGAGCAGTGGTAGGAAGCATTATAGCTTTCGCTTTTAAAAATGTAGGCGAAAAGAAAAAAAAATACATCTGGGAATTTCCCAATTATTATAACGAAAAAGATGATAAGCTCTGGCAGCAATACAAAGAGAATCATCCCGAAGACTTTCTGGAGCTGCCTTATAAAAAAAGAGATGATATCTGGGATCATTTGGATGAATTAAGAAGGAAGTAAAATTGAGTAGAGATTGGAAAATGGAGTCTGGATATAAAATAGATTTCAGTATATATCATTGCTATAAATTAATCAAGTAAACTTAAAAAGAATAGAAAATGCCTCAATAATTTCTTTCTTCCAGCTTCAGGTTTACTGACAGTAGCCAACTCATGTTATTTTATTATATTTGATAAAACACACACATGATCACTGAAGAATATCTTTATGCAATTGCCCTGCGTGAATGCAGCCTTATAGGCGACATCAATTTCCATAAACTTGTACGAACCTTCGGAAGCGCTGAAGAAGTATGGAAAAAAGCTAAAAAGGAATACAGCAAAACGGATGGAATAGGCAGAAAAACGGTTTCGGAAATTGGCAAAGAAGACCATCTTAAATTTGCAGAGAAGGAGATCGAATTCTGCGAAAAGAACAATATACAGATCAGGCTCAGACATCTGAATGAAATTCCACGCTTATTAAACGAATGTGATGATGCTCCTGCTATTCTTTATCAAAAGGGAAATTTTGATGATGCTCTGCCAAAGGTAAGTATCGTAGGAACCAGAAATATGACCTCTTATGGCAAAGAATTCATTGAAGGATTTTTCGAAGCCACAAAGCACAACAAATACATATCAGTCAGTGGATTAGCTCTTGGAGTTGATAAGGAGTCTCATGAGCGATCAATTCATTATAACATACCTACAATAGCGGTTCTCGCCCATGGATTTCATACGCTATATCCTTCTAAAAATAAAAAATTATCTGAAAAGATTATTGAGGAAGGAGGTGCATTGCTTACAGAATTCAATTCTTCCAGAAAACCTGACCGTGAAAATTTCATCCAGAGAAACAGAATTATTGCAGGAATTTCACCTTCTACTCTGGTCGTGGAAACGGGTTTCGGCGGCGGATCTGTAAGCACTGCGGCTTTTGCCAATGATTACAACCGGGACGTCTTTGCCCTTCCGGGAAAGATAACGGATCCTTACAGTCAGGGGTGTAACCATCTGATCTTCCAAAACAAAGCAACGGCTATTTCTACGATAATAGACCTGGTGGATTCCCTGGGTTTCAATCAATCAAAACATAAAATGGAAGAGCTATTTCCTTACAGCGAAACAAATACACAACTATCTGATAACCAAGAATCAATATATAAATCTATAAAAGACAATCCTAAGGTTTCTCTTGACGATCTCGCACAGATGGTTTCGATACCTTCCTATAAAATTCTTCCTGTAATTTTGGAATTGGAGCTTTTAGGGAAAGTAAAATCATTTTCCGGGAGGCAATTTACAGCAATTTAAGAATTAACGATTTCTTAATACTGCATTATTTGTGACATAACTTTTGATTTTTAATAAAATTTGCTTACAAATTATTAATTTAATAATATTTCGGGACATTATTATTTAATTTTCAGCAATGTTGAAATACAGTATTGTGAATCTTGAAAAAAAAATTAAATTTGTTGACAATAATATTCAACCCTAATATATGGAACAATATAATATTGACCAGAAAATCCAGGAGTTTATTGCCAAGATTGAAGCAAAAAATCCTAATGAACCAGAATTTTTACAAGCCGTAAAAGAAGTAGCTGTGACTGTAATTCCGTTTATTATGACCAAGAAGGAATATACGGGAATGAAGCTTCTAGAGAGAATGGCTGAACCTGAAAGAGTGATTATCTTCAGAGTTCCATGGGTTGATGATAAAGGAGAGATCCAGGTAAACAGAGGATTCAGAATCCAGATGAACTCTGCGATCGGACCATACAAAGGAGGAATCCGTTTCCATCCTACTGTAAACCTTTCTGTTCTTAAATTCTTAGCTTTCGAGCAGGTATTTAAAAACTCATTGACGACTCTACCGATGGGTGGAGGAAAAGGAGGTTCAGATTTTGACCCACAAGGAAAATCTGATATGGAAGTAATGCGTTTCTGCCAGGCTTTCATGACTGAATTATGCAAGCATATCGGTCCTGAAACAGATGTCCCTGCTGGAGATATTGGTGTAGGAGCAAGAGAGATCGGATATCTTTTCGGACAGTACAAAAAAGTAAGAAACGAGTTTACAGGAGTACTTACAGGAAAAGGTCTTGCATATGGAGGTTCACTAATCCGTCCTGAAGCTACAGGATATGGTGTAGTTTACTTTGCAGAGCAAATGCTTAAAACAATCGGACAGGACTTTAAAGGAAAAACGGTAACGGTTTCAGGCTTCGGAAATGTAGCTTGGGGAGTGATCAAGAAAGCAACTGAGCTTGGTGCTAAAGTTGTAACAGTTTCTGGTCCTGATGGATATATCTACGATAAAGACGGAATCAGCGGTGAAAAGATCGATTATTTATTAGAATTGAGATCTTCCGGAAATAATAGAGCTGAGGATTATGCTAAAAAATATCCTTCTGCGGAATTCCATGCAGGAAAACGTCCTTGGAGTGTAAAATGTGATGTAGCATTCCCATCTGCAACCCAAAATGAATTAGATCTTGAAGATGCTAAACTTTTGGTAGAGAACGGATGTCTGTGTGTTACTGAGGCGGCTAATATGCCTTCTACCTTAGATGCAATTAACTATTTCTTAGACAATAAAGTATTATTCTCGCCTGGTAAGGCTTCCAACGCTGGAGGTGTTGCTACTTCAGGTCTTGAGATGACACAGAACTCTATCCGTCTTAACTGGACTTCTGAGGAGGTTGACGCAAGATTGAAAGAGATCATGATCGGTATCCACAAGGCTTGTAGAGATTACGGAAAAGACGAAGATGGCTACGTAAACTACGTGAAAGGTGCCAACATCGCTGGATTCGTGAAAGTAGCGGAAGCAATGCTAGCTCAGGGAGTGGTATAAAAATAAACAAAGGTTGGGAAGTTCCCAGCCTTTTTTGATAAAGCCTGTTCCCGGGATAATGGGAAAAAAGTAAAAAGTGAAAGGAGAAAGCGTGGTATTTGTACCGCGCTTTTTTTATTTTTATGGGATGAAAAACACCTTCAAAAATATTAATGAGTACATTCTTCTGTTTCCTGATGAAGTTCAGCAGAAACTTATAGAATTAAGAGAAACTATTCATTCCGAAATTACAGGCCTTGAAGAATATATTGGTTATCAGATGCCGGCATTCAGATACAGGGGAAAACCGCTGGTCTACTTTGCAGGCTATAAAAAGCATATAGGATTTTATCCCGGGGCCGAAGGCATTAAAGCTTTTGAAAAAGATTTTGAGAAAAACCAGTATAAATTTTCAAAGGGAGCTGTTCAGTTTCCGGTAGATCAGGATATTCCGGCAGATCTTGTCAGGAAAATTGTACAGTTCAGAGCCCATGAAATAGATCAGAAAAAATCCTGAGATACTTATCCCAGGATTACTTTTACTTTATTTTACGATTTATTTATTTTTCTTTTTCATTTTTCTGTCACTTTGTACAGCATTTTTGTTTTTCGAGTTGGCAGTATCAGTTTTTGATTTGTCCCAACTATTGCTGCTGTTAGTGTTATTCATAGTACTGTCCTTCATGTCCCGATGGGTCCTGGTGGTATCAGGTCTCGTGGTGTCTCTTTTCTGTGGAGTCGTTTGTGCGGAAATAGCTACTGTTCCTACTAATAATGCGGTTGCCAAAATTAACTTTTTCATAATATTAATAATTTAGAATGGTATTATGTTAAATACAATTTTCATACTAAAATATTCTATAAGTAACTGTTTTAACGTGATTTATAATTTTTTAAGACAATTTAAATTATAAGCCCTACGAAATAAAAATCCTGAGATATTTCATCCCAGGATCCCCTTTCTACTTTGCTCAATATCTACTTAGATGATTTTGCTTTTTTCTTCGCTTTTTTCTCTGCTTTCGTTTCAGAAGGCTTTGTAGCATCTGTAGCGGTTTCTGTACTTACTGGTGCTGCTTCTTCAACAGTGGTAGCTGGAGTTGCTGCCGGATCTACCGTGGTCGTCGTGGTATTTTGTTTTTGAGCATCTGTAGTAGTGCTCGGTTGTGTATTCTGCTGTTGAGTTTGAGTGGTCTGGTTATTAGTGGTATCGGCAGGCTTTTGAGTTTGGGTCTGAGTCTGTGCCGATACTGCGATTACGCCGACTAATGTAAACGCTGCTGTTAAAACTAACTTTTTCATAATGTAATATTTTAAATGATTGTTTAACTTAAACGACACACCTTTTATTAAATTATGCGTAATAATCTTATTTAACGTACTTTATAATTATTTAAGAGATTTTACAAACCATTATTTACTTTGCAATATTCTTCATCATCTTTTCTACAAACTCATAGGCAGCAGGACAGATAACGGTATTTTTCAGCATTAAATCGTTGATTTGGTAGATTTTTTTCCGGTCTGTATGCGGATATTCCCGGCAGGCTTTCGGCCTTACTTCATATATTGAACAGGTATTGTCACCATTCAGAAAGAAGCAGGGAAGATCCTGAAGTACCTTATCATTGTCTTCATCCACCCTTAAAAATTTAGCTTCAAAATCAGCCTGTTTCATGCGCAGATGTTTTGAAATACGTTCAATATCTTTTTCTGTGTATAAAGGTCCGGTTGTTTTGCAGCAGTTCGCGCACTGAAGGCAATCCACTTCTTCAAAAACTTCCTCGTGGGTTTCCTGCACTATATAATCAAGATTTTTGGGCGACTTTTTTTTTAATCCGTCCAGAAACTTTTTATGTTCCTTCTGCTTTTGTAAAGCCTGTTTTTTATAGAGGTCTAAATTCATTATTCGGGATCTCCAGCTATAGCCGGAAGATCTGCTTTTTGATAGTCATTAATTTTATCTAAATCCAGTATTGTCGTAAGATCACTGTTATCCGGATAGTACATCAGGGAAAATTTTGCTCCGTAAACAATTTCTTGCGATACATAAGAAGACCTCTGAACCACTGTATTGGAAAAAACTTCATCAAATGCCCGGACCTGAACAATAATCTCAATATTTATGTTCTTAAAATCTTCTTCAGAAAAGCCGTAAAAGGGCGAATTCTCATCTATTTTATGAACTACCGTCCAGTTGAGCGCCAATGTGTTGATCTTGCTAAGATGAGTCTCCAGCCTGTAAAAATTATTCTTTGCAACCCCATCTTCAACCACTTCAATAGCTGTTGAAAGAATTACATCAGCATCTGTGAGTGCATTATTCTTATAAGGAGCCAGTCTGAACATTAAAGCGGTCGCATCCTGAAAAGGAGCCACCACTGCAATATCCGAAAACCTTAAATAGGCTCTCGGCCTTGAAAATCTTCCATAAAAAAGTCCGGTTGCAATGGCAAAGGTAAGCAATCCCAGAAAAGCTTCAAAAGTAGCCACCAGACTTGCCAGAAACCCTACCGGCGCTATTCTACCGTAACCAACGGTGGTAAAGGTCTGTGAACTGAAGAAGAATACATCAATAAATTCATTCAGCGGATCGCTTTTATCAATTCCGGTAAGGTGCTCTACGCCGATCAGATAATAGATGAGTGCAAATAGCAGATTAACAAGAATATATGCAATAATCAGATAGGATAAGAACCGGAATGTGGAGAGATTGAGCATGGTGTGATACCAGCTCAGCCTGTTAAATACATTTACTCCTTTTCTTTTTACATTCGGAAGACCGTCTTTATTGATGAATCTTCCGGAAGCATTGCTTCCAAAACCACTGTTCTCAGTATTTTTCTGCCGGATCTTCTGTCTGAAGCCTCTTGCCATTCTTATATGATTTATAGTTTAATGTAAGCGGATAAGCGAAAAATGCCTATCCCTCTTTTTCTGTTTATAATGCAAAGATAAAATATTGTTTTCATGAAATTTATCAAGCTGGTGATTGAATTTATAATTTGATTTTGCAGTACATTTGACATATGAAAAAACTGGAATCAAGAGAAGATATTGAGCATCTTGTCAATTCGTTTTACAAGAAAGTAATTAAAGATGAGACCATTGGGTTTTTCTTTAATGATGTAGCGAAAGTAGATTGGGACAAGCATCTTCCGAAAATGTATTCTTTCTGGGAATCCATCCTTTTTGGCCAGATGAGCTACAAAGGAAATCCCATGGGTGTACACTTCCCCATCAATGAAGTCCAGGCAATGGAACAGAAGCACTTTGACCGTTGGTTAGAGCTTTGGAGAACAACGATTGAGGAAAATTTTGTCGGAGAAAATGCTGATACGGCTATTTATAAATCAGAAAACATTGCGAAGCTGATGGCTTTTAAAATGGAGCTTGCGAGGAGACTGTGATATAAGTTTGAGAGTCGGAGAGTTGTTGAGTTTCCGGGTGTGAGATATGCGTTCTAAATTATGGGACAATGACAGTAAAGATGTACGCTGCAAGATTCACCAATAAAACAGTTCCGTACAGGACATTTGTTTTTCCACGGCTTAACGAGAGCATCACTATAAATACGGATAGGGAAAGGAGGATAATATCTTTTTTATCAAGTCCCAATACCAATGGAATATCATATACGATACACACAACAGATACGGCCGGAATGGTCAGACCAATACTTGCCAAGGCAGATCCCAATGCCAGGTTCAAACTGGACTGTATCTGATTGCTTCTTGCAGCACGTATGGCAGCCACTCCCTCAGGAAGAAGGACCACTCCTGCAATAATGACCCCAACCAAAGATTTCGGAGCACCTATGCTCTGTACCATCCCTTCTATGGTTCCTGAAAGGCCTTTGGCCATCAAGACCACAATCACCAGACAAACCACCAGAAAACCAAAGCTTATCAGCGTTTTATTTAATGAAGGAATATAATGTTCTTCCGGATGTTCATCAGGAACGATAAAATAGCTTCTGTGACGCACAGTCTGAACCATCAGAAAAATTCCGTAGATCACAAGACAGGCGATGGATATAAAAATAAGCTGAGCTTCGTTATAAAAAGGACCATTGACGCTTGAAGTAAAATTGGGAAGGACAAGGGTAAGTACGAGAATGGAAACAATACTCACTAAGTAAGTCGTTGCTGAGGTTCTTGCAAAAAACTGCTCATGATATTTCACACCGCCTACAAGAATACAGATTCCTAAAATTCCATTAAGAATGATCATTACCGCAGCAAAAACGGTATCTCTGGCCAGCGTGATCGCCTGATCTCCGCCGGCTACCATGAGTGAGATGATCAACGCAACTTCAATAATAGTGATACAGAGTGCAAGGATAATGGTTCCGAACGGCTCCCCTACTTTATGAGCCACAACTTCTGCGTGATGTACTGCAGATAAGACACTTCCGGTGAGCAGAAGTCCTGCAATAATATCATAAATAACTCCGCTTCCCATTAGCCCGGAAAAGTAATACCCAACGGCCAGAACGGGGAAAATATACGTATAATGTAAAAGTTCTTTTAATTTCATAAAGTGTCTACAAAATACAAAAAATCTATGAAAACTGAAATATCAAAAGAAAATATTAATCATATTTTAATCTCATAAAGTCCGGAAGCCAGATGTTGCAAGATGGAAGTTATTGAGATAGAAAGTAGAAATGCAGAATAGTTTTTATTAATTTCTGCACTCTAGTTTCTAATCTTCCTCTTTCAGCTCCAGCCTCATTTTATCTAATGGATCCACAGGTTAAAATCCAGGAAATCCGTCAGCATATGAAACAAAAGACCAATAGCTATAATCCTAATATTTCCTTTGAAAAACAGCAGCAAAAAATACACCGCAATGACATAATAGGAATGTAAAATATGAAAACCAATGCTATTTCTTGACGGATCAAAAACGGGATTGGCAAAAATATGATCCAGATCTACCAGCATGGTCGCCAGCATAATGAGATATGCTTTCTTCCAGTTTTTACGGAAAAAGATCAGGGCAATAAAAACCGGAAACACCAGATGTAAAAAGTAATGGATGAACGTTTTTAGTAATGCAATTTCAGTTAAAGTCATTTAATAGTCAGTCAGTTTTAGGATTTGGTTACCATCTTAAAATTAAGGGTAATACTCCGTTTTTAGCTTTAATCTTCACCCAATAATTATCTGCTTTATTCCCGTAAAATATATAATCTATGTCAGAAAGAATTCTTTTTTCCATTGATGTTAAGGTACTTAAAGATGAAACAAGCAGTGGATTATTTTTAATGTAAATATAGCTTTCTTTAAGGTTCGGGGATAATGCTATCGATTTTCTGGTGGATCTTATGGTAAGGCCTTTATCATTCCTGCCGATATGATTGGGCTGAAAAGGGATCACTGTGAATTGCCCCTGATCATTGATCCATTTTTTATGCTGAAAATATTCCCATGTTTTCTCAGGCACTGAACTTTGAAGATCAACCACATAATTGGGCTGAATAATTTTCTGAACAGTCTTTTTCTCTATTTCATTAAAATTATCATCATAACCGTAGCTGATAATGGTATCGTTTACCTGTTCGACTTCAGCAGTTGCTTTTAAATAGCTGATCTGCGTTGAATCCGCTATATTTTTTCCGAAAAAACGGGCATATTTTTTCACGTTATGAGCATCCAATTCTATTTCTAAAAAGTGTTGTTCTTTCTGAAATTTAGAAATTACAGCTGTAAAATGATCGGTTGCTGAGGTATTTTTTATTTCAATTTCATCAGCTTTCAATGCAATAGAAAAATTCTGAATTTTCTTTCCTGCAATGAAGGAAATACTTCCTAAAGTATTGTCTATAAACTGATCCGCATTCAGGATATTTTTTTGGGAAGACTGAGAAAGTGACTGGTTGATTTGGTCAAAAGCTAAGAAAGAAGTTCCTACAATACAATGTTTTCCTATTATTTTAAGGAAGATCTGATCTTTCTGAAAGAGGTTTTTCCCTTTGCTGATAAACTGATTATTTTTTAAATAAGCTGAGAATTTTTCAAGATCTTTCAGCTCAACCACGCTATACCATTCTGAAAATTTGGTGTCTTTGAGATGGAAAATCTGTAGGAAATCCGGCATTTTTATCCCCGAATCTTTTAAAGAAATTGTTTTCTGATCTTTCTTTTTACTCTCTGACCATTTTGAAGGATGGGTAATTAAGCTTGAAATATATTGTCCCGTTAATTTTTTCATATCAATTAAAACGACCATATCAGCATTTTCCGGAACAAATTTTAAGGTTTTGTCTTTATGAAAAAACGCAAAATAAAGCGCAGCTGCGAGTAAAACAATTAGCGGGACAATAAGTTTCTTTTTATTCATTTACAGGATTTGCGGTTTTTTTTCTGATTCATTAATTTTATAAAGCTCATCAAACAGATCAAAGAAATACATCAGGCTGTTTTCCGAAGAATTTTTAATGTTGTAATCCATTTCTGTTTCTACGCTTTCTCCTTTTACTTCGGTTTTATAATACACTTCACCAACATTTTTTCTGAACAGATCCAATGTTTTTCTTTCGGAAGGTGTTTTGAATTCTTTTTCTAATCCAATCAGAAGTCTCTGGATATCGAATCTTCCTGATAATGGATATTTAGAGGAATCTTTCGCCCACTGCTTAGAGATGCCAGACTGGTTCTGAGGCGTAAGATTGTCTGTAGAACTGGTAAGGTATACGATGCCGTCTTTTACTGTAAAATACAGCTGATCAAGATATCCATCCCCTTTTTCATCTTTAAACGAGTAAAAATTTCCGGTTTTTGAGAACTTTTTAGACAAATGCTTATTGGTGGTCAGCACATTGAAAACCCTGTTCCAATAGCCTTCATTTTCTGTTGCAAAGGCAAAAGTGAAATTAGGAACGGCTACATCTTTAGTTTTCTTCACTTCCTTTTCATTATAGTCATCATCATATTCGTAGTCCGTATATTCTACCTGCTTGGATTTTAATTCATTCAGAACAAAAATTCCGTTTCCTGGAGCTATTTTGGTAATAGCTTCTTCGTCCAGAACAATTTTCATGGTTTCCATCATCAGCTCCATTTCCTTTTTGTACTCGCCTTCTCCGGAATCCTGAAGCAGGCTGTACATCATATCAAAAGTTTTTGCCCCGTTTACATTCATCACATAATACCCGATGCTTTTATCATTGATCAATGCAGCCAGTTTTTTGTTTTTCTTTCCTTTATAAACAGAAGAAATAGTTTTCTGGGTTTCTGAGTTTTTATGCTGATAGTTATTTACTAGCTTTACTTTATCTTTTTCAAAGTATAAATTATAAGAAGAACTTGAATTATAGGCATTCTTAAGGAACTGCCAGAACTCCAGACTCTTCATCATTTTACCATAGATTCCGTCATTAACTATCTTTCCGTAGTCTGTGTAGACGAACATGTCAGAATTAGGATCCCGGAAAGTGAGCATTGCTTTAGGAACATCAATTTCTAAATTGGAATTAAAATACCGGTCGAAACGTTCCTCAGCAATTTTCTTTACTATTTTGAACTCTTCTATACGCATAGAATCCAGTTCTTTCTGATAAGCCGTATCCACTACAGCTTCACCTTCGTTCCAATCCTCTTCTTTCGGATATACTTCAGCCTCACCATCCGGGTGCTGGGTATCTACATTTTCCTTAGGATATTTGTGGTTCTTTTCCAGATACTTGATATCTTTCTGGATCCGGGTGATTTCCTTGTTGTTTTCTTTGATATTTTCCTTCAAATATTTGATTTCATCCTTCAAACTGATGATTTCTTCTTTATAGTCAAAAGGAAGTTCCGGCTCTATGGCATAAGCACTGTCTACCACGACTGCTGCACTGTCTGCAACCGCTACGGCACTGTCTATCGTAGCATCAGCAGACCAGATGTCTTTATATGGCTTTGTATAACTAACCAGGCTCAGGACCGCACGGTCATTATTCCATGCTACAAAAACATCATCATCTATATCTACGTAAGAATACTTGTTTTTCTTGGAAATTTCCAGGCCTTTTTTCTTAATAGAATTGATAAATTCCTGAAATTTTTCTTTGTTATCAATGATAAAATGAGTGTTATAAGCCTTTATAGAATCATTGGTAGTGGCATAATGATATTGCGTAGCATCATATTTGATCCCCGTTTTGGAGTAATCATTCCACGAAGATTTTTCTTTGCTTTTTTTGCTTAATTCATGCAGTAACGGATTCAGTTTCTGCCAGTTGATCTTCTGATTAAGCTGTTTCCCGTTGATCTCCATATAAAATACGGCATCATTGGGAAGTTTCATACTTTGCTGTGCAAAAACAAACATAAAACCAAAAAGTATGAAAGTAATTGTTTGTGTTTTTAATAGGATCGATTTCATGGTTGTGTATTAGAATTTATTGAAATAATATCGTGTTTTGTAGTTGTTTTTTTTGAAAAATAAGGTCTAAAATATCGGCCTCCAGCTTCACTGCTTTTTTATTCGGAGAAAGTACATAGGCGCTGTTTGTCTGAGATTTTACAGAACTTTCAAACTGCATCACGGAAGTATATTTGGCATTATTGAAGATTTCTTTGTCTGCCTTTCCCATTTTATCATAATCCGATTTAAAGGTATTCACCTTATTTCTGGTCAGTGATTTTTTTTCAAGATTCTGGCTGTAGATTTGAGTCGGGATCATTTTGCCAAGGATATTTTTAGCTTTAAGCTGTTCAAGTCCGGCATTGATGTTTTCAATTTTTCTAAAACTACAGCTTAATTTGATGATATAATTATCAAAATCCATTGAAGTTTTTACATTGGTGATTCCCGGAGTTCCTTTGAAAATTTTGGCTGCTTCATTAATTTTATTCTCAATTTCCGCTTTTTTCGGAACTTTTTTTCCGTTAATAGTTTCCATTTTAGAAATTGAAGCAAGCCTGGTTTTGCTTTTACTGGCGTTGAGAATAATAGTGTATTCTCCTGTTCCATCAGCTTTTACATTGACTTTATCCAGGATATCAAAACAGCTGGTGAGCGCCAATAAAGGAAAAATAAGAGCCAACAGCTTCAGAATTTTTTTCATACTTGAGTTTTAAAACACAAAACTACTTAATTCCTGTTGAAAAAAATTTACGGAGCCTGTAATTTCACGGAAAACCACTACTTTTTTAAATTCTGCCTTTCAAATAATCCTGTCTTATCCCTTCATCCAGCTTTTCAATAGCATATCTCAGGCTGGTTCTTGGCATTTCCTGATAGTGTTTATTTAAAAAAGTAATCAGTTCAGTTTCACTTTTCTGACCCATTTCCCTTAACAGCCATCCGTTTGCTTTATGCATCAGATCATGGGAATGTTTCAGGTTTTTGGTAACAAATTCTTTCGTCAGTTCAAAAGACCCTTTTTTCACATAATGCATCGTCCCTACCACAGCAATTCTCTTGTGCCACATTTCCTCAGAATCTGAAAGGTTTCTCAGCAGTTCTTCCTTTCCGTTTTCAAAGGCATACCTCCCTAGAATTTTATAGCAGCTCGAATCTACCAGATCCCAATTATTGACGTATGGCAAATGATCCAGGTAAAACTGTATGATCTCTTCTTTCACGGCCTTATCTTTCGTTTTTTCAAACTTGTAAATCAGCATAAAAAGAGCAGTAAGACGATGTTCATGGTATTTAGATGTCAGGAGAATGCCCAGATCCTGAAGACTTATTTTAGAATAATACTCTTTGGCTACAGATCTCTGATCCGGAACCTTTACGCCTAAAAATAAATCTCCTTCACCTTTTCCTGTTTTGAAAAACCTTGGAAAGAACTCCGCTTTTTCAGGAATGGATAGTACAGCCAGGGCTTCCTGTATTTCTTTAATCAGATCACTCATGACAATAGTGATTTATCTATTTAAAATTATGCATGCTCATCTGCAACACTACTCTGCTGTTCTTCTTTCGCAATAGCCTTTGGATTAGCTACTTTGGCAATCGTAAGTCCCTGAACGATAATAGAAAATACAACAACACAATATGTGATACTTAGAATAATTTCACTGTATTCACTTTTGGGAATAGACATGGCCAACGCAATAGAAACTCCGCCACGGATTCCTCCCCAAACCAGAACTTTTATAGTCTGCGGACTAAATCTAGTTCTTAAAGACATAAATCTAGTTGGCACCCAGATTGAGATCAGACGCGCAATTAAAACCACGGCAATAGCCAACAGTCCAGGAACCATAAAGAACTTTAAGTCTTTAATCATCAATAATTCAAAACCTATGAACAGGAATAACACGGCATTCAGAATTTCATCAATCAGTTCCCAGAATTTGATGAGATAATCCTGAGTGATTGATTTCATTTTAAATCTGACGTTAAAATTACCCATGAATAAACCTGCGGCAACCATCGTTAAAGGTCCGGAAATATGCATCTGTCTGGCGATAAGATATCCTCCCATCACCACAGAAAGTGTTACCAGAACGGAAATAATATAATCATCCACTTCACGCATCAGCCTGGATGTGATCCAACCCAGCACTACACCAAGAAGAATACCTCCACCCGCTTCTTTCAGCAGCAGCAAGCCTATACTTTCAACGCCCAGATCTACTTCTTTTCCAATAGCCAGCTGCAGCACTACGGTAAAGACCACAACAGCCATACCGTCATTAAACAAAGATTCCCCGGCCACTTTTGTTTCCAGTGATTTGGAAACATTGGCTTGTTTCAGAATACTCAGAACCGCAACCGGATCGGTAGGCGAAATAAGTGCTCCAAAAACCAGACAGTAAATGAATGGCAGTTGAATTCCTAAAAACGGCAGCAGGTAAAACATCCCGAATCCTACTACAAATGTGGAAATAACCACTCCTGCTGTAGAAAATATAAGAACCGGCCGGAACTGTTCCTTAAGGTCGTTGATATTAATATGAATTCCTCCTGCAAAGAGGAGGAAATTCAGCATGGCTCCCATCAGAACTTCTGTGAAGTCTATACTGTTCATTAAATTGTTTAAATGCCCAAATGTTCTTGGAAGTATCGTCTCACCAAACATTACAAGAAAAATAGAAACTACGATGGCAATCACCATGATCCCGATGGTACTCGGAAGCTTCAGAAATCTGTAATTCAGGTAGGCAAAAATCGATGCTAATACTATTAAGGCTGAAAATGAATAATATAACTCCACTAAAGTGTTTTTTTTAATTAATTTATAGGTCTAAATAAAGTATTTTGATATACAGCTGGTTACCTTCTTTTTCCCAGATATCAAACATACCGTCCTTTCCGGTTTTTGATGCTCTTGTATAATCTTTTCCAATATTGAGGATATTTAGAAGGATGTACTCATCGCCCACGGAATTGACCAGATAAGCTGTTTTTTCAGATGCTCCGTCTCCGGAATTTTTCATTCCTTCAGTAAGCGAGCGGAACTGATTCAGGTGATGCATAAAGTTATTGCCGTCTTTCCGGGCATCATAAGCTCTTAGAAGGACAAGAAGAACATCTAGATTGGTAGGATCTTTATCATAGAGGATCTTCCCCTGTTTGATACATTCTTCAAAATTCTCTTGTTTAAAAGCTTCTGCCAGAATTTTAAAGCCGTCGTCTGTTGTCGAAACTTTATCATTTCTGAAATTTCTTCCGTAATATAAGTGCTGGGCTTCAATACTGTCCAGAGATTTCGGATATCCCTTATATTTAAAGATCAGCTTCTCATAATTGTAAGGAGAAGCTGAATTTTTAAGATCTTTCTCTATATTTTTTAAATTAATTTTTGATTTCTGGCTGAATCCAAAAACTGAAAATAAAACCAATAACAGGAAAAAGTGATATTTCATCAATCGTGGTTTTCTTCTTCTACCTCATCGTTATCGAAATACTCGAAAAGGAAATCATTGTATGGGAACCTGGAAATATGAATCTTCATTACCTCATCGTAGATCATCTTCTTCATTTCCGGGAAATTTTCCTTCGTTAAAGCAGAGATGAAAACAGTTGGATACTTAGATTTACCCATCCAGGTTTTCGTCCATTCTTCCAAAGAAATATTCTTTTTTGTAGATGGTGTAAGATCATCATCATCCTTTTTCTCGTAGCTGAAATCATCAATTTTATTGAAAACCATGATCATTGGTTTCTGATGAGCATTGATCTCCATCAGGGTATTGTTAACAGACTCTACCTGGTCTTCAAAGCTTTCATGGGAAATATCTACCACATGAATCAGCAGGTCTGCTTCCCGAACCTCATCCAATGTAGATTTAAAAGATTCTACAAGCTGCGTGGGTAACTTTCTGATAAATCCAACTGTATCAGTAAGTAAAAATGGTAAATTTCCAATGACCACTTTTCGTACAGTAGTATCCAGTGTTGCAAACAGTTTGTTTTCTGCAAATACATCAGATTTGGAAAGCGCATTCATCAGCGTAGATTTTCCAACGTTGGTGTAACCTACCAAAGCAGCCCTAACCACTTTTCCGCGGTTATTACGCTGGGTGGCCATCTGTTTGTCTATCACTTTCAGCTTATCCTTCAATAGAGAAATTCTGTCACGGATGATACGACGGTCAGTTTCAATTTCAGTTTCACCGGGACCTCTCATCCCGATTCCCCCTTTCTGACGTTCAAGGTGAGTCCACATCCTTGTCAGACGGGGTAATAGATACTGATATTGAGCCAATTCCACCTGGGTTCTTGCATAAGACGTCTGGGCTCTTTGTGCAAAAATATCCAGAATAAGATTCGTCCGGTCCAGAATTTTTACTTCTATTTCTTTTTCAAGGTTTTTAAGCTGGGAAGGAGACAGTTCGTCATCAAAAATAATGGTTCCTATCTCGTTTTCCTTTACATATTCTTTTATTTCCTGTGCTTTACCGCTTCCGATAAAAGTTTTGGAATCCGGCTGAGTTAATTTCTGAGTAAAACGTTTTTGCACCGTCGCACCTGCTGTGAAGGCCAAAAACTCCAGTTCATCCATATATTCCGTAAGCTTATCTTCATCCTGATTTTGGGTAATAACCCCTACCAAAATGGCTTTTTCGTAATTATGTTCTTTCTTATCTAGCATTAATTTCTGTCTATGTTTATGATTTTCACAAGATACCAATTTTCAGGAAAAAAAACAAAATCATTTTTTCATTCTATCGATTTTTAATGTTAATTTAAGTTTACAATATCTTTCTTTTGTGAAAAATTAATAACTTTATAAAACAGATTTGCAAACAATAAACATTTAAAATTACAAATCTTATAAAAATCAACCTACAAAAGATCATGATTACCTATCTTAAATGTATGATCATTGACAATGATGAACTGGATAGACTGGTTCTTCAGCATCATGTCAGGCAATATGACAATATAGAGATTATTGCATCTTTTGATTCTGCGGAAAAAGCAATTCCGTATCTTGAATTCCCGATTGATCTTCTGATCAGCGAGACCAATCTAAGCGGAATGAGTGGATTGGAATTCAGAAAACTGGCTCACAAAATCCCGGCCTGCATCTTTGTAAGCTCCCAACCTGAACTGGCAGCCGAAGCATTTGAAACGGATACCCTTGACTTCGTCACAAAACCACTGAAAACAGAACGATTTCAGCAATCAATACAGAAAGTATTCAATTTTTTTGAAACAAAAGAAAAGTGTGACAGCTTTGATGCTCTTCTTGGTGAAAACTGCATTAAAATAAAAGAAGGTGGTAATACTTCTCAGGTAAAACTTACCGACATCCTTTATCTTGAAGCTCTGAAAGATTATACCAGACTCGTTACCCATGAAAAGAAGCACTGCGTTCTGGATTCCCTGGGAAACATCCTTAATAAAAGCTTTTTTGATTCTTTTGTGAGGATACACCGCAGCTATGCCGTACCCAGGCATTTCATCCGCGGAAAAAGCAGCAACGAGATAGAACTTATCCATCAGATCAGGCTACCCATTGGCAGAACTTACAAAGAGAAACTTTCCTTCCTTGATCCCTGAAATCACTGAATACCAACATTTTTGCAATAAAATGCCGTTGGTCGATTATTTTTGTCGTTAGTCTATTTTCCTGTCATCTGGTTTTGATATATGGTAATTTAGTGTTCACAAATTTTCAAATAAAAAATTTGGATAACTAATTAATAACCACAAAACTATTTTACATGAAAAGAACATCTATTCACTGCTTCTTTCTCATTCTGTTCACTTTTTCCGTCAGTCTTCTGACTGCTCAGTCAGCAGTTTTGGCGACAGGAACAAATGCATCAGGAAGCAACGGCTCGGTTTCTTACAGTGTAGGCCAAACCACCTACCTCAACAAAGGGGCGAACTTCCAGGTAATGGAAGGTGTACAACAGGCCTATGAAATTACTACACTGTCCGCCAGCGAAACCGTATCAAAGCAAGAAGGCATTTTAATTTACCCCAATCCTTTCAGAGATTTTCTGTACATAGATTTTACCTCTACTTCTTATAAAGGGTCGGAATACCAGTTGTTCGATGCTCAGGGCAAACTGATCAAAAAAGAGATGATCGCAGAGTCCAAATCGGAACTTAATCTCTCTTCACTCCCAGCAGCAGTTTATATTATTCGGATCAATCAAAAGGGAGAGAACATAAAAACTTTTAAAATCATAAAAAAATAACGCCATGAAAAAAATATTATTATCGCTGGGGATCGTGCTTGGCCTCTTTATGGGGCATGCACAGGTTCCTGAAAAAATGAGCTATCAGGCCGTCATCAGAAATAGCTCAGGCCAGCTTTTAACCAACCAAAGTATTGCTGTAAAAGTGAGTATACTGGCGGGTTCTCTTATCGGGCCACTGGTTTATTCTGAAAGACTTACCGGAAATACAAATGCCAACGGGTTGATCAGTATGGAAATAGGAACAGGAACAGTGCTTTCCGGAACCTTTGCTACCATAAACTGGCCTACCGGCAACTATTATCTAAAAACTGAAACTGACCCTACAGGAGGAACCAATTATACAATAGCAGGAACCAGCCAATTATTAAGTGTTCCTTATGCAATGTATGCAAAAACAGCTGGAGGTGGTGGTGGAAGCTTTGCCATTCCTTATACCAGCACGGTAAATAATGCAGGAACGCTTTTCAGCTTAATTAATGATGGTGATGGAACTTCTGTGGAAGGGATCAATAATACAACAACTTCCAGCATAGCTTCGGTAAGGGGAATTGTAAGCAATACAACTCCCGGTGGATTTTCCAGTGGTGTCCGTGGGATCAATAACGGTACAGGAGGACTGGGCGTAGGGGTCTGGGGCAGCCAGAACGGAAGTGGCTGGGGCGTTTATGGTGTAACTCCTAACGGGCTTGGTGTCTATGGAAATTCATCTGCTTCCGGTACCGGTGTATACGCAAACAGTAACTCGGGAACCGGCCTTACAGCGACCAGCACCAATGGAATAGCAGCAAATATGTCGATTTTTAATAATGCAAATAACAATAATGTCCTTAATGCCAACACGGTTGGAAACGGAACAGTGATTAATGTTTCTTCCAGCGGAAACGGTGCCGGGGTTGTCAGCTCTACAGGGAGCGGTTTTGCTGTTCAGGGTATTACCAGTGCACAAACCTCTGCAGGAATCATAGGGGACAATAACGGAAACGGCGAGGCTATAGTAGGTAGAAATACCAGCGATATTGCAGGTGCCGTAGTCGGCAGAAATGATGGCGGAGGCTATGGGGTAAGAGGATTTGTAGCTACCAATACTACGGGAACTTCTATAGGGGTCTTCGGCCAGGTAGGCCTTAGCAGCGGAAAAGGACGTGCAGGAAGGTTTGAAAATGTGAATGCTTCCAATGATGTGAACACTTTGGAGGTAGAAACCAATGGGACAGGAAACATTCCTGATAATACAGAAGGTAACGCATCCTCTTTTCTTGTTAATAATACCAACAGTGTAGGCGCAGCAGTACGGGGAGAAGTAAAAACAATCTTTGGGAACTTCGGAGCAGCCGGTATTTTTGGAGTTTCTTCAGGAACAGGTGGTTTTGCAGGTTTATTCCACGCTTCCAATACATCTGGGAACGGTACTGCTTTAGTGGCTATCACTGATGGAAATGGAAATGCCATTACGGCTAATGCCAGTAAAAACGGGAACGGTGTAGAAACCAATATTGATGGAGCAGGAAATGCCTTGTATGCATGGGTTCCCACTTTTGCAACAGGACGCGCCGGAAAGTTTAATATATTCAATGATACCAATACAAGTGATGTCATAACGGTAACCACTGTAGGTAACGGTATTGGGGGAAACTTTAAGGTGGATCGTGTAACAGGTACCTCTCCCGCCGTAAAAGGAGAAGTAACTTCACAGTTCGCCAACTTCGGTACTGCCGGTGTTTATGGTTTATCATCCGGAACGGGAGGTTTTGGCGGATTATTCTATGCTTCCAATGCTTCAGGAAATGGACCCGCTCTGTTAGCTTTAACAGAAGGGAATGGAAATGGAATCACGGCCAATGCCGGTAAAAACGGAGATGGTATTGAAGCAACAGCAGATGGAACAGGAAACGCCGTGTATGGATGGACGCCAAATTTCGGAGTCGGAAGAGCTGGAAGATTTGCCAATTTCAATGCCGCCAACGGTAATCCTACTGTACACGTAACCAACGTGGGAACAGGAAGTGTATTACTACTGAATCATCAGGGACCAAGCGGAAATATTGCTATCCTGCAAACGAACAGCGCAAATGTAGCCCGTGTAGACAGAACCGGCAAAGGATTCTTCAACGGAGGAACTCAAAACAGTGGGGCTGACGTTGCTGAAGCATTTGATGTGGAAGGCAACAGTTCAGATTATGAACCGGGAGACATTTTAATCATCTCAACAGATTCTGACCGTACCGTGGAAAAATCATCAAAACCCTACTCTACACTTGTTGCGGGAGTTTATGCTACAAAACCGGGTGTTCTCTTAACGGAAGAAAATATAGATTCTGAATTAATTGGAAAAGTTCCGATGGGAGTTATTGGAGTCATTCCTACGAAAGTCTGTCTGGAGGGCGGTAAAATTAAAAGAGGAGATCTTTTGGTAACTTCTTCCATATCAGGAACTGCCATGAAAGCAAATCCTAAAAAGGTGAAAATCGGGCAGGTCATCGGTAAGGCGCTTCAGGATTATGACCAAAATTCAACAGGGAAAATCAAAGTATTGGTAAACATTAAATAAAACGATCATGAAATCATTATATATCATTGCATTTTCAGCATTAAGCATTACGATCTATGCTCAGGAAAATAAAAAAGCGCCTGAACTTGAAGATCAGGCTCAGGTGGTGAAGCAGCTGAGAGAACATGAGGCTCAGGCTGGAAAAATAGCCCAGGAAAGTACTCCAAAAAAACAGACCGCAACTGTTCTGGCTTCAGACCAGGGTCTTGAGGTTAAAAAACAGGACACAAAGATTAAAGCCGCTCCTTCAGCTGCCGGTTCAGGAAAATTGCTGCCCAATACAGCATCTCTTGCCGAACTCAAAGCTTCTATTCCCAACAGACAGGCATCCAATACCATTTCTAAAGGCACAAATAACAGTGTACAGGGCTTGCCCAATACAGCAACTTTATCAGAAATAAAAAAAACAATTCCAAAAAACTGATAACCAACCAGATTTCAAGCAGGAAGTCCGCAAATTGCGGACTTTTTATATTTTTAAACAGATGGTCTTTAATGATCAATCCCAATCTGCTGCTACAAATTTCATAGAATTTCCACTTTCATCAGATAAGGTAAGGAAATGCCCTTCTACAGAATAATGGATCATTTGTTCAAATTTTTGGGCAAAAGCGGTTTCCAGATCCATATCCTGACACGCTTTCAATGTACTTCCCACTTCTGAAATCTTTACTTTTCCATCTTTTTTAAATTCGGAGGTAAAAAAGATGTTATTGCACCCCATGAACGCTCCTCCTTTAATTTTTCCTTTCTCCATAGTTCCAGTCAGGTTGATTTCTGCTTTATTTTTAATGAGTCCTTCCTTTGAAAAAGGATCAAAAGAAACAAGCATCCACTGTCTCTGAAGGCTGGGATTTTTTTCCGGAAGTGAAGAGCAGCTGAAAACTGCTGACAAGAATAAAATGGCAAAAAATGATACAAGTACTTTTTTCATGCGGGTTATCCTTCCATTTTCATACCATTCGGGGACAGAATATCGTAAAAATTAGTAAATTAGCGACACAAAAATTATTTTATAAAATGAAAAGACTATTTCTACTGTTCACTTTCTTGTTGGGCTTTGCTCAGATGAGGGCGGATGAAGGGATGTGGCTGTTAATGCTCATCAAAAGACTTAACGGGGTCGATATGCAAAAAGAAGGACTGCATCTGACACCTGAAGAAATTTATTCGGTAAACAATTCAAGCTTAAAGGATGCTATCGTAAGTTTCGGTGGATTCTGTACAGGAGAGATTGTTTCTGACAAGGGACTTATCTTCACAAACCACCACTGTGGTTATGGTGCTGTAGCTGCTGCATCTACTCCGGAAAAAGATTATCTGAAGAACGGATTCTGGGCTACAAAACAAAAAGATGAATTCAATGCAAAAGATCTTTATGTAAGATTTTTGGTTAGAATGGATGATGCTACGCAGAGAATCAATTCTAAGCTAAATAACAATATGACCGGTGCAGAGAGAAAAGCCGTGATTGATGCTGAAACTAAGGCAATCCAGACTGAAAACTCTGAAAACGGAAAATATACAGTAGTGGTAAAAGATTTCTTCAATGGAAATGAATTCTACTATTTCGTTTACCAGGATTATAAAGATATCAGATTGGTAGGGGCACCACCTTCATCATTGGGTAAATTCGGGGGTGATACTGATAACTGGGAATGGCCAAGACATACTGCTGACTTTACAGTATTCAGAGTATATGGAGATGCAGCAGGAAACCCTGCAGAATTTGCTCCGGGCAACGTTCCATTGAAGCCTAAGCACTTCCTTCCTGTTTCTCTTAAAGGAATCAAGCCTGGAGATTTTTCTATGATTTTAGGATATCCAGGAAGAACAAACCGTTACCTTACTTCTTACGGAATCCAGCAGATGGTAAACAAAGACTATCCGGCTTGGGTAGAAGCTTCTAAACTGGCTATGGATGTTATGAAGAAGTATATGAATAAGGATAAAGCTACTCAGCTTAATTATGCTTCTCAATATGCTTCCGTAGCAAACTATTGGAAAAACAGACAGGGAACTATTGATGCGGTAGATAAAAACGGGACTATCTCTGACAAACAGAAGATTGAAGACACTTACAGAAAATGGTCTGCTTTGCCAGGAAACGCTGATTATGATGGCGTTTTAGAAGATATTGGTGCTTATTACAAGCAGGTTTCTGACAGAAATGTTGAAAGAAACTATGCTTCACAGTTCTCAAGAAATGCAAAATATATTACGCTTGCCTTACAGGTAGGGGCCGTTCTTAAAGCTTATTCTGCTCAGGATATGCAGGGAAGATTAGCAATGAAAGCTAAAACTGAAACAGCAATCAAAGAAGCTTATGAAAATTTCAGTCCACCTTTGGAAGGAGAAATGCTTGCTTCTATGGCTGGTCTTTACCAGTCGAGAGTAAATAAAGATGTAGCATCTGCCACTATTTTAGGATTGGATTCCAAGACACTTTCTAACGTAGCATATTCTTCAATTTTTGCAAACAAGACTTCTGCTACGAACTTCTTACTAAACCCTGATCCATTGAAACTTGATGCTGATCCACTTTGGAAAATAGCAAACGGAATTGTTGCTGATCAGAAAATGAGCATGGAGAAATACTCTAAAGTTGATGACAACTTCAACAAAAACAACCGTCTTTTCTTAGCTGGATTAATGAAAGCTATGCCTGATAAAAAATTCTATCCGGATGCTAACTCTACGATGAGATTAACGTACGGAACGGTAGATAAACTTCCTGTAAGAAATGACAGAAACTATTTCGGAGTTACAGACAACTATTATACTGATATGACGGGTCTTGTAGGGAAATACAAGAAAGGTGACGAAGAATTCGATCTTCCACAGAGAGTGATCGATCTTTACAACCTTAAAGATTTCGGTCAGTATGCTGATGCTGCAGGATATATGCCTGTTAACTTCCTTTCTAACAACGACATTACCGGTGGTAACTCTGGTTCTCCTGTCATTGATGGAGACGGAAACCTTATCGGTATCGCATTCGATGGAAACAGTGAAGCATTAAGCGGTGATATCGTATTTGAACAGGACTGGCAGAAAACAATCAACGTAGATGTACGTTTTGTTCTTTGGACGATCGACAAATATGCAGGGGCAAGAAGATTGATCGATGAATTAAAGCTTGTAAGAGGAGAAAATACACCTCCTGATACAAAGTCTAAAAATTCAGGAACGACTCAAATGCCTAAGAAAGCAAAAAAGGTAAAATAATCTTTTCCTGATAAATTTTTAAAACCGTGAATTTGCGTTCACGGTTTTTTTATTTTTGAATTTAAATCTTTATGATGCAAGATAAAATTGAATTTACCGCACTGATACAACAAAACGGGGAAATGGACGCCGCTTTTGTGGAATTTCCTTTTTCTACAGTAGAACTGTTTGGCAAAAAAGGACAGGTAAAGATTAAAGCTACATTTGACAATAAAGTGGAATACCGAGGCAGCCTCGCAAAAATGAAATCTGACTGTCATATTTTAGGCTTAACCCAAGACATACGGAAGCAGCTTGGAAAGACTTTTGGCGATAAGGTTTTAGTAAGCCTTATTGAAGACAAAGAGGAAAGAACCGTTGAAATTGCTGATGATATAGCCTTTGTTTTTAATGAAAATCCTGAAGCCAAAGCTCTGTTTGATAAAATGAGCTATACTCACCGGAAAGAATACATCCGTTGGATAGAGGAAGCCAAGAAATCCGAAACCAGGGAGAACAGAAAAGTTAAGATGATCCGGATGATATTAGATGGTAAAAAGGGAATTTAAGCAAACTGCCCAAAGCAAAAACTAAGGGCAGAATGGAAAGGATTGTATATTTCACGTTGAAAGTGCAGACAGCTTATGTTGTTGCGCCTTTACTTAGTCCGCAGTCATTGGCACCTGGACTAATTCATCATTTAACGACAGCGATTTTCTTCAACTGCAGACTCACAAGAAAGCCGGATGATAGTCCAAGGCCATTTCAAAGTTTTATTTATTTCAGAATTCCAAGATATTTCAAATATAAATCCAGCATTTTCTTATCAAATTTCGGCTCCTCAATACCAGATCCTTCAAGGAACTCAATCACATTAGAACAATCCCAGACATAGGTATTCTGATAGAGCTCCACCGTGGAAAGTCCTTCGTGCATATTATCCTTAAAGAGACTGGTCAGCGGGTAGAGCCTGTTTTTACGGTCATCTTCCCACTGCTTTCTCCATTCTTTATAAGGAAGCCCTTCAAGCGTAAACGGGTAGTATTTCTTTAGCAAACCAAAGAAATTTTCCAGGGTAAGATTGGTTTCCGGCTTTGCAATCAGATTGAACTTTTTACCAACCGCATCTTTATTTTTTGTGATGTGAGCCATAGATTGGGTCATATAATCTACTGTGATCAGCCCTTCCCTTAGCTCTGTCAGCAAAGGATAAGATTTAAATTCAACACAATTTTTCACAAGACCAGACCACCATTGGTAAGGAGCACTGGCACCCGTTTCGCTGTGACACATGGCATAGCCAAGGCGATAGGTAATTAACGGGAGACCTTCTTTAGCTGCTAGATCAGCAATAGCCTCCATCACATATTTACTCCTTACATAGCCAATATCTTTGCTTACTGACATAATATTCTGTTCAATATCATCACTTTCAAGCATTACTTTTTTGCCTGTGAAAACATGGCCCCAACTGTAAACAGAAATGGTAGATAACAACGCAAGGCATTTGGTTCTTTCTGCACCGGCAAGCTTTATAATTTCCCTTAATCCTTCTACATTCGGTGCTTTCATATAAGAATAAGGTTCTATAAAATTAACGGAGCTTCCAGAGTGATAAATAAGATCCAGCACTCCTGCAAGGTTTTTGAATTCCTCTTCAGAAAGACCTAATAATGGAAGGGATAAATCTCCTATTACCGGAATGATTCTCGGTTTCTGCTCTTCTTTTCTATCAATATGATACTGTTTATAGCAGCGGTCTATTTTCTCTACAGCATGAAATTTATCCTGCGCTCTTACGAGACAGTAAATATCTGCAGATGTGGTATCTAAAAGCTCCTGAAGCAAATGAATTCCTACAAATCCGGTAACTCCGGTCAAAAATATAGCTTTAGGCTTTTCCAGTTGCTTGGGATCAAAACCTCCCGCAAAAACGGTTCCCGGAGCCAGATAAACATCCTGTTGAAGGGCTACATACGGCTCTACATCTTCCTTCGGAATGGCCTCCCGAGCTTCTTTGGCTCTGGTGATCAATTCATCGGCAAGCTGCCTGGGGACCGGGAACTGGTAAATATCCCTCATATAGACTTTAGTATCCAATCTTGAATTCAGGGCGGTTGCCACTATAGCGACAAGAAGGGAGTTTCCACCGATGTCAAAGAAATTATCCGTCATATTAATCACCGGACGTTCCAGCTCTTCTGCCCAGATATCTGCTATAATTCTTTCGGTTTCGTTGGTAGGAGGTTCTGTAGAAATAAGCTCTTTTACCTCTTTGTCTGCCCATTCCTTCAGCAAGTGAGTGTCTGTTTTTCCGTTGGCCGTCAATGGTATTTTATCAACATTGATGATCTGAGCCGGAATCATATAGCCGGGCAGTTCTTCTTTCAGCTGTTGTCTTACCCATGCAGCATCTGCTTTTTCAGTGGGCCTTATGATGATAAAAGCGACAATATATTTATTGCTTCCATGGTCTTTTGTAATGACTGCAGCTTCCTGTATTCCTTCCAAACGGGCAATGCATTGTTCAATTTCGCCCAATTCCACGCGAAAGCCTCTAATTTTCACCTGATTATCTATTCTTCCTAAAAATTCAATATCTCCATCTGGCTTCCAGCGGGCAAGATCACCGGTACGGTAGAGCTTTTCGTTTTCTCTGAATGGACTGTTAATGAATTTGGATGTCGTGAGTTCTTCATTATTAAGATAGCCTTGAGCCAGAAGATTTCCTCCGATATGCAGTTCTCCTACAGCCCCTACCGGCAACAGCTCGTTATTTTCTCCTAAAATATAAGCCTGTGCATTGGCTATTGGCCTTCCGATTGAAGAAACATACTGCCCTTCCCTATCTTTAACTTTCTTGAAGGTGGCATAAACCGTACATTCGGTAGGACCGTAATAATCGATTAATTCATAGCTTAATTCGCTGGTGAGTACGGGTTTAAGTTTTTCCCCTGCTGTAAAGAGGTATTTGAGTTTAAGATCATTATATTTTCTGGTTTCTTCAACAACGGAAGGAGCAAGAACAGAAGGGACAAATCCATGGGTAATCTGATTTCTGCGGTAAAAATCCACAAGCTCTGAAGCTCCTACTCTATCTTCATTGTCCGCAATATACAGTATGGCACCGGCAATAAGCGCTGACCAGATTTCCCATACAGAGATATCGAATGCCAATCCGGCAACAAGAGTAAGATGAGAAGTGTCATCAACATGAAAATACTGATTATGCCATGTAACCAAATGTTGAATGCTATGATGGGAAATCATGGCCCCTTTAGGGTTGCCTGTTGATCCGGATGTGTAGATGGTATAGGCCAATGCATCCTGATTTATAGTAATATCAGGTAGTTCAGTTGATAAATGAGACAGGCTTTCTGTATTATCGAAATAAAAAATATCCGTGTTAACTCCTTCTGTCAGTAAGTTCCCCCGCTGGGTATCGGTAATAAGTATTTCCGCTGAGGTATCTGCAAGGATATATTCTACACGTTTTACAGGATACCCAGGATCTATTGGGACGTACGCAGCTCCTGTCTTCAAAATACCCAGGATGGCAACAAGCCACTCCAACGATCGGTCCAGCCATACGGGAACAAACATTCCTTCTTTAACTCCTTTTTCTAAAAGGACATTAGCAAGCTGATTGCTTTTCTGATCAAGCTCAATGTAATTTATCCTGCTGTTCTGATAAACAGCAGCGAAATTTTCGGGATGCAGAAGTGCCTGTTTTTTGAAAAGAGAGACCAATGTTTCTTCTTTGTGATAATCCCAGTTTGTTTTATTAAAATCATTGAGAAGTCTTTCTCTGTCTTCAGGGGATAAAAGGACCGGTACACCAGCGGGCTGCCCCGATGGCGTTGATATTGTATTTGGCATATTAGTTTTTGGTTTTGTTGGTGATAATAGTTTCAGATGAACTGCATTATAGCAGAACGTTAGGTCTGTGTAAAACAGCCTAGTACCTATTAGCTACAAAGAATGCTATACATTCTGTGCCTATCATAAGCTAGAATTGAGAAGCTCATGTCTTTTCTGTTGATTTCTCTTTCATAATGTAATATTTTTAAAAATTTGGCAATTAAATTTAACATAATATTTAAATATAAAAAAATAAATAATCATAAATTTTCTCCAAATAGGGATTTAATTTCTGTCATTTAACCAAAGAAAAGGAAGAATCATTAATACTAAATTCCTCACAACCATTTTTCTAATCATGAATCATATACAATAAATATTTTATCTTTGAGCTCGTATCTCTTTTAACCTGGAATAGCTATTTCAGCCGTTTCTGTTGCTAGAATTAAGATAAGCACGCAATGAATTTTTTATAGATCACTGATTATGAATACTTTAAAAAAAATATCTAATTTTTTTGTCTATTTATATGAGGCTATTTCCTATTGGGGGATCAATGAAAACTCAAGTGAGTTTGAAAGGGATTTTACCATTCTTATCAATCAAAATGTAGCTATTTTGGCTATTATGTTCTTTATAGAAGGGATATCCGTTATTGCTTTTGTACATGCCATAGCTGATGGCATCTTTTTATTAATCATTTCATGTTTATGGATAGCTTCAATGCTATTAAAAGAAAAGAGAAAGAATAAATATTTTATTATTGTATGCATGTTGTCTCTGTGTTTTGTGACCACTTATTATAATGTTTATTGCGGCCCTGAATTTGGTGTTTTTCTCTTTTATTTTCCACTTGCCTTCTATTCGGCATTTTATTTTGACACAAAAAAAGATAAAATATATATATACATAATTATTGGGATTATCCTATTATCATTTTATGGGAGTACTCTTTATGATTCAAGCCTGATACACAAAAGCAGATATACCACCAATGGTTTTGCCAGAATACTGTTAATTCTCCACATTACCTTCAGCGGAATGCTGTTTGCGGTAGCCTATTATTTTATTCTCGAAAAAAAATCTGCATTTTATTATTCCAGAGAGTTTAGCCGAATCAGGGCTATCAGGGTGGAATTTTTAAAAGGCGAAATTAGAGAGCTGTTGAAAAATCAATTTGTGGACCCCAATATTTCTGAAGAAAAAGTGAAAGAATTATTAAATCTTGCTCAACAAAATAATCCACTTCTTCTGGAAAAATTCCAGCAATATTTTCCTGGCTTCTTTGAAAAACTACAAAACCAGGCTAATCCTGCTTTAACGCATTCTGATCTGTATCTTTGTGTAATGATGAAGTTTAATTTTAGCGCCAAGCAGATTGCGATGTATACTTCTTCAACTGTGAAAGCTATAGAAAGTAAGAAGTACAGGCTTCGGAAAAAATTAAATATTCCTTCAGACAAAGAAACCATTCTTTGGATTTCTTCCATTTAATATTACATTATTGATTGTAAAACCGAGTATTTATACTCCCGAGTATAATCGAGGGGTATATATTTTGTTGGTTTTTAGAGGTTTCTTATATATTTGTGTACTTCTATTTGACATCCCCAGTCCTTTAACACAAACTTATATATTATGAAAAAATCTTACCAGATATTTTTATTTAATAAATTTAAATATTCAGCTTTTGGCCAAGTAGACTTTGGTACACTTCATCTATTCAAATATTGTTTTACAAGTTGAAATTATCTCAGAAAAAAGGCAATTACTATACATATTATTTCCTGCATTGCTTAACAAACAATAGTTTATTTACTTATCTCCGGAGCTTCCACTTCAAGTTTTTAATCCTTACAAAACGGAATAATAAATTCTGATTAGTCAAGTCTTGAAATCATTCAAAAAAAACACATCTATATAAGCTCAACTAATTAGAACAGAGGAGGCCCGGATAAGTATAAACTTTAGCAGGAATTCCGTAATAAAAATAATTAATTAAAAATGTTTAAAACTATTCATATCGGATCTTTATTAAAAATGCGGATGAAGGAACTCAATATTGAGATGTCCCGTGCCTGTAAATTTTTTAAATGTACTGAATCAGAAATCGAAGCAGTATATCAAAGCAGCTCATTAGATTCAGAAATCCTTCTAAAATGGAGCAAGTTGCTGGAATATGATTATTTTCGGCTATACTCCCAACATTTAATCTTATATGCTCCCCAAGGAAACTCCTTTTTAAATAAAAAACACACACAGCTTCCGCAGTTCCGAAAAAGCATTTACACTATAGAACTTATTTATTTTATAATAGAAATGGTCAACACAGGAGAAAAAACGAAAAAACAGATCACAGATGAATACAAAATTCCAAAAGCAACATTGCATAAATGGCTAGCAAAGTATTCAGTAGCAAATATCAATTATAAGATAAATAAAGGCGTAACAAATTCCTTACAGGAGCATAAATCAGCTCAAGGAATTAAATTACCAAAAGGAAAAAATAATACAGATAAAAATGAAAAAACAGCTACCGGATTATCATCGGATATATAATGATATTATTGAAAAACGACACCCTGAGAAAAGACATATTTGTAATTCTCTTCTTAAAAAAAAGAAGCTTTCTTTTCTGGATGTTATAAAGCTAAATACATTAATTTTCGGAGAGAACAGTACTGAAGGAAATAACATCAACCAAAAATACCGCTCTTATAGTGAAACTATAATTCAAGAAATATTAGAATTTCAGAGCAAAAACAAGCTCAATAATACCCAGCTGGGAAACTATTATAAATTAAGCAGAAATACTATTGCCAAATGGAAAAAAATATATAGTTAATTCTAAGTTTTAGAATCTTCAGGTAATCACATTATATCTTAAAATACATTATGAATTCACAATTTACACATTCCAAAATTCCCGGTCCAGACTCCTGTACTGTATGGCTTCTGAAATATGATGGGATAGTATATTTTCAGCTCCTTCCAGATCAGCTGCTGTCCTGGCCACTTTTAGGATACGGTCATAGGCTCTTGCCGAAAGATTGAGTTTTTCCATAGCAAGTTTAATGAGATGCATCGAGGTTTCATCCAAACTGCAGAATGCTTCAATTTCTTTAGGTCCAATCTGAGCATTATAGCTGATATTGAGATCCTTATATCGTTCATTTTGAATATTACGTGCCTTGAGTACCCGTTCCCGGATATCTGAACTTTTTTCGCCTTTTCTTTTTTCTGCCAGCTGTTCAAATTCAACCTTCTGTACTTCTATATGAATATCGATCCTGTCTAATAAGGGTCCTGAAAGTTTATTCATATACCGCTGCATTTCGTAAACGGATGAGGTGTTGCCCGGATCGTCCGGAAAAAAACCGCTGGGACTTGGATTCATAGAAGCTACGAGCATGAAGCTTGCAGGATAGTTTACAGTAAACCGGGCTCTGGAAATTGTTACTTCACGGTCTTCAAGAGGTTGTCTCATAACTTCTAAAACGGTTCTTTTGAACTCCGGCATTTCATCAAGAAATAAGACGCCGTTGTGGGCAAGCGAGATTTCTCCAGGCTGGGGATAACTGCCGCCGCCAACCAATGCAACGTCTGAAATGGTATGATGCGGCGATCGAAAGGGCCTTACGGTCATAAGAGACGTTTCTGCGCCCATTTTACCGGCTACAGAATGTATTTTTGTTGTTTCTAAAGCTTCTTTCAGGGTTAAAGGAGGAAGAATGCCCGGAACTCTTTTGGCGAGCATGGTCTTTCCGCTTCCGGGAGGCCCGATGAGGATGATATTGTGTCCGCCGGCAGCAGCTATTTCCATGGCTCTTTTTGCTGTTTCCTGGCCTTTAACCTCAGAAAAATCAAATGGGAAATCGTTCATTTTTTCCTGGAACTCTTTTCTGGTGTCCAGTATTACTCTTTCGATAGGCTTTCCTTCGTTAAAAAAATCAATTACTTCTTTGATATTTTCTGCTCCATAAACTTCAAGATTATCTACAATGGCAGCTTCGCGGGTGTTTTGCTTAGGAAGTATAATTCCTTTAAAACCCTCTTCACGTGCCTGAATTGCGATAGGCAAAACTCCTTTTATAGGCTGCAGGCTACCATCAAGTGAAAGCTCACCCATGATAACATACTGATGGATATTTTCGGCAAGGATCTGATCTGATGCGGCAAGGATTCCTATTGCAATAGAGAGGTCGTAAGCAGCACCTTCTTTTCTGAGATCTGCAGGTGCCATATTAATCGTGATCTTTTTACCGGGAATTTTGTATCCTACATTCTTTAAGACAGCAGAGATTCTGTAGCTGCTTTCTTTAATTGCATTATCGGGAAGTCCAACAAGATGGTAGCCTACTCCTCCTGTGTCCACATTTACTTCAATAGTAATGGTTTGTGCAGCGACTCCGAAGATGGCGCTTCCATAAATTTTTATTAGCATGATTGGTGTTTTTTGTAAAAATAGGCTATTTTTTAATCCAAATTTTAATCGGAGATTATAAAAATCAAAAGAAACTAGTTTTTTAGTTTTGACACAAATAAAATTTTAAACCATCTAACAGATATCAATAAATTTTAGCATAAAAAAACCAGTGAGAGTTGAATGTAATTCAGCGATCACTGGTTTTTGGTTTATGTTATTAAATTACAAAAAATGAATTTCTCATCGTATATTCTGTATCGTAACCGTAGGGTTTGATATAATCTGATCCGGGCCAAAATTACTGTTGTTATAAGAATGTAATGTCCTGAATGTACAATAATTCATTTGTGGTGATTCTGCAATAATTCCGACCGGTAGTGTCACAAGGTCCGGATAGTTGGCTAATATATTGTTCTCACAAATAATTTCGCTGGCTTCGCCCTCAATAACAATATGTCCATATTCAGTGTCATTATCCGCAAGTCCTATGTTATTGGTTTTATTTGCGATAACTGTCGTTCTCTTAATGTCCCCAATTCTTATTCCGTTAGTTCCGCTTCTTAAAATACTATTATTTTCTATGCTAAGGAAAGAATGCCCTAACAAATCTACAGCACTTTGCTGAACTGACTTCATGGTATTCGATTTAATGGTAACATTTTCTTTCTTGCTATCCGTGTGATCATCTATAATACATGTTTTAAGAGTTTCAATATAATTTCCTTCCAGAGTTATATTGTCGCCTGCTTTTCTAATTCTGACACCATCTCCGCTTCCTACCATTTCTAAATCGCTAATTTTCACATGGTGTACTTTGTACAAATCTACAAGCGGGTAATCAAATGCATTTTCTATCCTTCCGTTTCTTATTTTAACTCCGTTTGTTCCTTCTATCAAGATCTGTGAAGCATGGTTTCCTGAAGACGCCAAATTATGGATGCTAATATTAAATATTGTATCCGAATAGGAATCCCCTTCTGTTTTACAGGCAAGGCCGTCTCTGATATTATTTCTGGTTGTCAAGTTTAATATATTTACATCTCTAATTGTCGATAAAGAATCCGGAGTGGTAATTAAAACTCCATAACCCTCATTTCCATCGCAGGTGCAGTTAACAATATTCACATTTCTAACATGGTTTTCCGAGTTAGGTTCAATATCTATTCCCGACTCCGGTGTTGTTCCAACGGTATTATTAAACTGGCTATTCAATATATTGATCCCATCACCACGGATAATTGATGCTCCCTGACGGCGATTGTCAACACATTTAACATTAACTATACTTCCATTGTAAGCATTATTTACATAGATCCCGTCTCCCCAGCATTCAGATATTTCAACATCCTGAATATGGAAATTTTCTGCATTCAATACACTTATTCCAAATCCCCATTCACCTAAATCCGTATTATGAACTACTTCATAGGTTACTGAACCATCAAGTACAGTGACCTGAGCATTCTCATTATAATTAGGATTACAATTAGATGGTATTAGTTTAGGAGTGATAGAGTCACATTTTATATACACTGGAGCCGCTGGTTTTTCTCCACCGCTAGTTCCCGCGCTGATTACTTTCAGAGGGCAGTTATTTACATATACATATTCTCCCAACTGATAGGATTGGTAAGCACGCCACATTTTATAATAGCTTCCATCCGGTGCTTTAAAGCTGTATCTATTTCCTTTAACTTTTCCTCCGGTCAGCTTTGTATTTGCCGTCTGTGCAAAGGATATCAGTTCGTAGCCATTCGCCCTTCCTGGCATTGCTTCAACTATTCCATCCAGGAAATAATTTGTATTACTTTGAAGCTGAATGGTAGCTCCGCCATCAACAGCTATTCTATTGACTCCTGTAATTGTAACATTCTTTACTTTCCTGTCATAAAGTCTTACCAGAGCTTTATTTATTGCAACAGTTTCATCATTTATACCATCTCCTTTTATCCCGCAGTAAGTGAGGCTCATACTATCTCCAAAACTAAGCTCCAGTTTATATTGACTGTTATTTATGAGGTTAATAATACTAAAGCCATCATCCTGAGCGGTAGTTTCTGATAAGTAATAAACAACTGGCCTATCATAAGGTACTCCCGGATAATATCCCATAAGCTCTATATATTCCGGCTTTCCTGTTGTTAATGAAGCTATTAATGCTGATATTTCTGCTACGCTTACATTGCGAAGCTCATTCATTGAATTTTTTACTATTGCCATAATTTCTTTTTTAATTGATTATTTATTGTATTTGGTTACTTTCCAAAAGTACATGGCAACAGCGACAAAACGTGTCGTCTTTTAAATTGATTTTATCAGCAAACCTGCTTGTAAATAAATTAAAAAAACAAGCCGACAGAGACTTTCTCTGTACCGGCTTGTCATAATTAAAAAAAACTAACTAGGATGTGTACGATTATTTTTTTATGAACTTATTTTTATAGGTATTTCCTTTGGAATCTTTAGAAAGGATGATATAATTTCCCGGGACAAGATTACTTACATCAATAGGTTCATTAAATCGGTGTTCGTTTTTCTGAAGGACAATCTTTCCTGACATTTCAATAATAGAAACCTCTTTGTAAGTTTTGTCGGATTCTTTCCCGATATAAAGAAACTGTGAGGTAGGATTTGGATATACCTTCAGATTATTTTCCTTATGTTTCACTTCGCCAGTTCCAAGACTACAGAATTCCCAGCTTCCAAAATTGAGTTTAACGAAATTTCCTGTTCCTAAAAATTCACACTGATCCGGGCAATACTCCGTACAGGCATAAAATCCATATTCTCCAGATTCTGTAGCAGTATACGTATCTCCCACTGCTCCATTGATCACACACGGATCTCCGGCCGAAGGTGGCGGGCTGTTCGGAATGCACTTATACCAAACATGGGTACCATAAAGATCAGGAAAAACATCATCAAATTGCACAGAAGCTCCGGCACAGATATTATATTCTCCTTGTCCTATCTCCTGAAAAGTTCCGGGGGTAAAGGTGCTGAGCATAGAGGGCAGGCCATAAGCAAATCCGTCTGCCATCACAGCAGGGCTTTCTGCAGTACAGTCACCTTGAGTAACCTCAACTTTAAAGTAATACAGCTGGTCATCATTGCCGTTGATCGTCAATGTCTGTGAAACAGCTCCAGGTATAGCAGTCCAGGGATTGGTGTTTGGTGTCTGCCAGGTCCATTGCTGTTTGTACCACTGATAACTTCCGAATGCCTGGGTAGAAAGCACCTCTGTTTCAGTGTTGCAGAACAGTATCTTATCAGGAAATTTCAGTCCCAGTCTTGGGCTGGTAATGGTAGGATTGCACTGGGCTTTTATATTCAGAATAGCCATGAATAATAAAGCCAAAAAAATTAGTTTGGTTTTCATATTTAAATATTTAAGGTTTGATGTCGTCTATTGTGGGTATCAGTCCAGCAGGAGCCTGATTCCGAACTTCATATTAAAATTCAAAGGTTTTTCTTTATAAATAGTGTTGAGTTCACTATTATTCTTAAAGTGATATCCAATTCCCGGCTCCGCATAAATCCCTATTTTATCAATAATTTTCACCTGTAGTCCTACCGCTGAATTGACTGAAAACTGCACAGGTTTAACATCCAGTTTTTCTTCCTGGGTGTCCTGCACCTCATCATTGACGATATATTTTGTTCTGAGTTTTCCAGCAACTGCTTTTTCGGCAAGCACTCCACCCGTCACATATCCCGTAAACCGGCCTTTCTGAATTACATTATAATTTACCTGTACAGGAATACCAATATAATGGATACTCTGCTCGCCTTTTATATAATTGGAAGTGCTTCCTGAATGTAGTTCCGAAGTTAGTTTTGTATAATTGATCCCAGTTCCTATACCCCACCTTTTTCCTAAATTATAATACATCGAAAGACCAAATGTAACAGGAATTTTATGTCTTATCCTTGCTTTGACTTCCTTGCTTTGGTTTGCCAGCAGTACTTCAGTAAGAGGGTCAGGATCTGTCCCGGAAATCCACATATCACTGAAGGTCATGGGACTTCCACTAATGGAGGCATAGCCCGGAAACTTCTGATCGGAAGTATTTGAGGAAACATTTCCGGTCAGCATACTGAGCATCCATTTTTTGGACTGGCGTCCGGAAATTTTAGCTTTATTATTATCTGTATACTTTTCCGATAACCTATTTTCTTTGTCATTTAAAATTTCCTCAACAGGGCTTTTATCTGCCGAAACCGGATTGATATTAACAGGAAAAGAAATGTGATCAGATAGACTTCTCTCTGCCAAAAACATTAAACCGCTGGGTTTTATACCGTGTTCCATTATTAATTTTCCATCCTTGGCTTGTTTATTTAATGGATCTTTTATAATTTCATTTATGCCAGATCTTTCTGTTAGGATATTTCCAAGACTGCCGTATTGTTTATCCTCATCTGTTTTAATCTGTTCATCTTCACTCACATCTGATTTTGGCAACTCTGAAACATTTCTGTCTGTTTCTTTACTACTGTCCGAATTATCAGTTTTTTTTGTGATGTGAGAGGTGTTTTTTTCACCATTGAAATTTAAAAGCAACTTTCCTGTAAAGAATAATATAACAATAGCTGCAGCAATTCCTGCGATACGGTAAAGTGTTGATTTTCCTTTGCTTGGGAAAATTAACTCCTTTGGTTTTTCATCTTCATTTCCAGGCATCACGGTACCCAATAATGCGTTTTCTTCATCAGAAAAAAGCCCATCTTTAATATCTTCCCACAATCCGTCCGGAATATCCTCTTCGTGGTCTTCCATTTTCCTCTGCAGGTCATTTAGCCACTGATTATTCATATTGTGCTTTTTTTGACATTTTAAATTCATTAATTCTCTGGATCAACAGCCCTTTCGCCCTGTGAAACTGAGAGGCGGAAGAGTTCTCTGCAATTCCTAAAAGCCCGGCAATCTCTTTATGGCTTTTTTTCTCAAACACAAACAGGTTGAAAACCGTTCTGTAGCCATCCGGAAGCGACTGTATCATTTTCATAATGGCAGCTTTCGGAATTTCTTCCAAATCGGGCTCTTCTTCATTGGGAATATCAGGAAATTCAGATATATCCGTATCCGTAGCTGCACCGGAATGCTGTTTTATATGTTTTAAAGCTTCATTAATGGTGATTCTGATCATCCAGCCTTTGAGTGAGCCGTTTCCTCTGTATTCAAAACTTTTTATGGAGCGGAACATATTGATAAAACTGTTCTGAAGAACATCCCGGACATCATCTTTTCCGGAAATATACCGCGAACAGATTCCTGAAAGACTTCCGGAATAGGATCCGAAAAGTTCTTTCCAGGCAGCTTCTTCCTTCATGAGAAGGCGTCTTATCAAAATCTGCTCTTTGTTTTCTTCCATGTACGAATAAGGTCCGGGTTGATTTATCGGCCGATTAAAAATTTAAAGCAAAAATAGACTGCATCCGGCAAAACACAATCTATTGTTTATATTATCTATCAATTAATTCTTTATACAGTACGGAAAATTGTAATAAATAATTTCAAAGGGATTCACTACTACTCCATCCACCGTAATTTTTTCAGCTGCAAAAGCAAATCTCAGTGAATAATCTGCCGCAAAATAACCTTTCTGCTTTGCTGTGAGGGTGACCGTTGTCTTTTTATTAACTCCATCCACAGGAATCTGAAGTTCCAGTTCTTTAGGAACAAAAGTAAGTTCCACCCAATTTTTTTCAGCATTTAATACGGACGTATAATTCAGGTTATATTTCACCTTCCCCATTTCTGTTAAGGCTTTTTGTGCCTTTACAGGATCTTTCACAACAGTCATTACAATTTCCTTTAGTGGAAACTCCGGAAATGCCAGAGTATCTTTTTTTATTTTAAAGTCTACAATTTTCTCTGCTCTAAAATCTCCCTGCATGGTGATCAGCCTTCCTTTATAATTACCGTTTACGTCCTCCAGCTTTACAGGTGGTAGTTCTATCCTGTCCTCATTCATGCATGAGAACAGGGAGAAGATGATTGAGATAACCAAAACGGTGGTAATAACTTTAAGTACTATTAAATTCTTCATTTCATTATTTTTTTAACATTAAACATTGATTGTATTGAGTACTCATCTATAAAATCCGGTTTTTGGAAAATCTTGCGTGGCATTTTGAAAAAAAGATAAAATTGAATTATAACATACTGATTTACTGTGAATAAAATTTTACGATTTATTTTGAGAAATGAAAAACCAGCGTGGGTTTCACGCTGGTTGGGGGATTCTATATAAATAAATTATAATGTCTTATTTCTTATAGCTTGAAAAGGTAATCTTTACGAAAATATTTATTTAGCTTGGAAATAATATACTGGTAATAGGTTCTACAGTTAATGGATAATAATTCTCAACAGAAGGCTTTATATGACCTACGGACTTAACAATAAAAGATAATATTTATCTTTTTCTTCATTATAATCTTGTTTTATATCAAAAACCCTCCGAATTAGAAAAAGGATATAGAGATAACGATCCCAACTCACTTTTTATAGAATTAACAAATTTTTAAAACAGCGGTTGATTCAGAGCTGGTTTTTATTGTTAGATTTACTACAAAATAAACCGATATAAGAAAGCTTTAAAACGAGAAAAACTAGAATACCATCTTAAGTTAAGACACTCATTTTAATCATTAATATTTTGTTTTAATCCAAAACAATCATTCAAAAAATATTAAAATTTCTTATGACAAAACTAAGGTTTATTGCAACAACAGCTGCTGTTCTTATTATATCTAATTCTTGTGAGCAGGACAATATGCCTGCCCCATCTGTCACACATCCCAATGCTGATCAATACCAGAAAATTGTGGACAAATTCATGGAGGCCGGAGCCGTAGGTGTAAGCATTGCCGTTATTTCGCCGCAAGGAACCTGGAAAGGTAGCGGAGGTATAGCAGATAGGGAGAAAAACAGTCCTATGACAGTCGATAAAGAGTTGCGTGTAGGGAGTATGACAAAAATATTTGCCGCAACAACGATCCTGAAGCTGCAGGAGGAAGGATTACTGAATATTAAGGATAAAATCAATAAATATCTTCCTAAAAGTATCACAGATCGTATTGCTAATGCTAATGAAGTCACTATCGAACAGTGCCTTAATCACAGAGCAGGTATCCGGAATTATTTGCAGGATATTTCCGCTGGTGTTTTCGACGGCAGTATTGTTAATTATTCGGCTGCACAAACGTTGACGTTGATCTATGACAAACCTGCTGATGATCCTGTAGGAAAGGGATATTACAGCAATTCCAATTATCTTTTGCTTTCGCTAATTATTACAAAGGTTACAGGAAAACCTTCCTATGAGGTCGTGAATCAGAGGATCATCAATCCGCTGGGACTGCGTAATACATTTGCAAGCACTACACTTCCCAAGAAACTTACACGGTCTTATTATACGGAAGATCCGGCAGGAAACAACCTGAATGACGTCACCCAGATAGACAATAACGGTATTGGTGGTGAAGGTGCTTTAGACGGCGGAATGATCTCTACAGCTTCAGACATTACCAGATTTGTAGAGGCTCTGATAACGGGTAAGATCCTGACGCCCGCTTCTATGCAACAACTGGAAACTTTTGTTGATAATGATCCGAACCGTCTGGAACCTGACCTGAAATACAATAAGCAGTATGGACTTGGTCTTATGAAGCTGGATTCTGACCATGGTGTAGCACTGGGTCATGACGGCCATGTCTTCGGGTTTGGCGGGAAGTCCTATTACTTTCCAAAACAAAAAACAACGATCTGTATTTTGCTGAACACCTGGTCTCCGAAGGTAGTAGCTTTACTTAATGCGAAGTCGACCTTGAACTTGTTTTTCTAATCAATAAAAATATCAGTTTATTATATTGAGATCCTTACTTTTAAAAGTAAGGATTTTTCATATGCTATTGGTAGCCATTATTACATCGTTTGACCTAAGATCTGATCCTTATTTTATGGTAAACTATTAAAAAAATTTAAACAGAGTATGAATTAACTTGGATTAGTTCATGTAATCAATCAAGTCAATAATGAAAGTAGATGGGTTATAATTATATAAATTCTTTTTTAAACACCGCCCTGCATAAGCATTATTCAAAAATTACTTATTTATCTGAAAATCAAACCAAAATGTTGTAATTTTATTATGTGTAAAAACAGTGTTTTCCCCCTTTTGCAGAGTTGATGAGTTGCCTAATTTTGTTTTATAAAATTAAAAACCATAAAAATGAAAACTCCTTTTTTTATCAAAAATCTAAGCCTGCTTTTTGCGTTGCTTATTTTAAGTTTTTGCATGTTAAGCTGCACTCGCTGCTCGGAACCCCCTAAAGAACCCGTGAGTGACAGCTATAAAAAGAAACTGATCAGCTCCCGTGAGGGCCGTGTTCTTTATGATGAATATTCCAGGACAAACAATGCCATTCTTACGAAATACAGAAATGGTGAGCCGGATTCACGCTGGTACTGGTTTTCTGTAGAAGATATGGAAGGCTACATTCAATATGTAAAAGAAACGGCAAAAAAACAAAAGCTGAAAAACCCGGGAATCAGAATTTACATGGGGAAATATCCCATCAATCATCTTAAAAGTAAAATGGCAAAACCGGAATATGCCGGATATCAGACCATATTCCTGGTGCCAACTGCTCAAAACCTGAAAAAAGACAGTACAACCGCCATGTCCAGAACAATGAGGTCAACCGATGAAAACACTAATGTAACAGACATGCAATACCTGAATATGACCAATCTTGCGCCTCCGCCAAAAGTGTCTACAGCAGGAATGCAGTAATAATAAAGTCATGAACTGGAACATAGAAACCGGCAAACAGATATCAATGGGCATATCCGTTGTGGTAATGGCTTTAATGATCATCAAAAGCAGAAAAATCTGGAAAGAAAATTTATTTTTTATCATAGGCTATATATTACTTTCCCTGATCGATATTTTTTGCTACTTCTATTTTAAAGCCACGAACCGGTCTACCGAGATATTTTTTGTAATTGGCTTTTTAATACTTGTCTTTTTCCTGTATCTGCTGTACTATTTCAGATTAATTTATCTGCCTCTTTTAAAAAAAATACAGTTGATTTTGCTGGCTATTTTTATCATCAATATCGGGATTATGTTTTATATAGAGGACGATCTTTTACACCATTTTTCATTCAGTATGCTGTATACGGATATCCTTTTGCTGATGTTTTCCATTATTTTATTTTTATATCAGACCTTTAACTCAGACAAAATACTGGAGCTTAATAATTATCTGCCCTTCTGGATCTCAGTTTCTTTATTGATCCTTTTTATAGGGAGCATTCCGATCCTGTATTTCAGAACTACCGTTTCGGAACATATTTATTTTTTTATTTTATTTATTCTGAATCTGATAAGTAACGGAATACTCATATTAGGATTGGTTTGGAACCAACAATACAGATTAAGATAAGTCCTTAAAGTATGGAAGAAAATAATTTGGTCATTACCTTTACCATTACCCTACTTATCGTTGTCCTGACAATGATCTTCATCTATGTGGTCTTTATCAAGAAAAAAACAAATCTTCTGATCAAGCAAAAAGAAAAGGATATGCGGTTTGAAAAGGAACTGGCGACATCACAGGTCGAAATCAAAGAGCAGACGCTGAATTATATAGGACAAGAGCTTCATGATGATCTGGGTCAAAAACTTTCAGTGGTAAGGCTAAGGCAAAATCAACTTATTTCCAAGTTGAAAAATTCCGAAAAAGAAGAGCTGAATGAGTTGAGCGAATTGCTGGGTGAATGTATTCAGGATATCAGGAATTTATCTAAAACATTGATTACCGAGCAGATCATCCATTTCGGTCTGACAGAATCCATAGAAAGAGAGGTAAAAAGAATACAGAAACTAAAGCTGTTAAAAATAGAATTCATCACCCAGAAACAGGATATTGATATTTCACCGAAACATGGGCTGATCTTATTCCGAATTATTCAGGAAAGCATTAATAATATTTTAAAACATTCCAGAGCTAAAAATGTATCCATAAGACTGAAAGATGACCCTGAAACGTTACGCATTAATATTTCTGACAACGGAAAAGGATTTGATACCCGTAAAATACAGGACGGTTCCGGACTGAAGAATATGGAACTGAGGGCGAAACTCATCCATGCAGAATTTGCCATACAGTCGGAACTTGAAAAAGGAACACAAACTTCAATAATCTATTACAAACAGCAACCATGAAAACGATTCCCATAGCTATTGTAGATGATCATACTCTAATGTCCAAAGCGCTGGAAAATATGATCGTGGAAAATCCCCAGTATAAAGTGATCATGAATCATCCCAACGGTGAAGATTTTATAGCTGCGATAGAGAAAGCTTCAGAATTACCTGCCGTAGTCCTGATGGATATCAATATGCCCTATAAAAACGGGATAGAAACCACAGAATGGCTCACTGAGCATCATCCTGACATTAAGGTGATTGCCCTGACCATGGAAGATGACGAGAAAATACTCATCAAAATGCTGAAGGCAGGTGCCAAAGGATATCTGCTGAAAGATATGCAGCCAGCCATCCTTTTTCAGGCGATTGATACGGTATTTGATAAAGGCAGTTTTTATACCGATTTCGTTGCTCAGAAATTATTGAAAGTAAAAACAGAAGATATGAAAACGGCTTCCCTACTTTCTGAATTAAAAGACAGGGAAAAAGAATTTATCAAATGGGCCTGCAGCGAACTTACCTATAAAGAAATTGCTGACAAAATGTTCCTGAGCCCAAAAACCATTGATGGCTACAGAGATTCCGTCTTTATGAAATTAGAAGTAAAAAACAGGGTTGGCCTGGTTCTTTTTGCCTTAAAACATGATCTCTGCTGAATCTGTTTTCACTGAATCATTGAATAAATTTTTGTAACCCAGACTTCAATCCGGTGGATTTTTATAATCTACCGGATTTTTTGTTTTTACTAATATCAATAAAATGGTCACCTGTAAAGACATCAACTTTATTTGACGCTAAGTTTGACTGTAATATCGCATTAGTAGAAGGAGAAAAAAGAATCATTAGCCTACTTACAACTATCAGCGCAACATCTGTATTAATTTGTGCAATTCGTGGTTAAAATTCATTCAGCAACTCAAAAAAGGTGTTTTACCTGCCACATAATTAGTCTTTTACCTCTGTTTTCGCTCTGTTAAATATTAGAATTTTGTCCTGTAAAAATAACCATACAGGCAGACCCCGAAAAGCCAAAACAGAGTAGGGAAAATTCTAAAAACTAACAACATGAAAAAAGCACTCATCGTAGGAATCAATGATTATGCACCTGTAGGATTAGGTGGGCCGGATTTGAACGGCTGCATCAATGATGCAAGAGACATGGCCAACACTTTAGTAATCTGCGGTTTTGATCCTGCAAAAATTAAAATTCTCACCAATCAGAATGCCACAAGAGCCAACATATTAAATTATCTTAAAACATTGATGAGCAGCAGTGTAAAAGGAGATTCACTCGTGTTCTATTACTCAGGACACGGAACCAGAGTGGCCAATATCGGAGCAGATCTGGAAATAGACGGTCTGGATGAAGCCATTTGTCCGCACGACTATGCAAGTGCCGGAGTGATCCGTGATGATGATTTTAAAACCGTACTCAACAAACTAAAGGCAGGTGTCAACCTGGAAGTTATTTTTGACTGCTGCCATTCCGGAACGGGAACCAGAAAAATGGACCTAGGACTTGATCTGAATCTGGAACTTTCTTATGAAACTGCCCGCTTCATCCCTCCCATGCTGGAAGATGAATTTTATATGACCTATGCAAGCGAAATGCAATCTTCTAAAAATTCTAAAAAGGCAATTACTCTGACTAAAGCTCTGGTCCCGGTTACCGGATTAAATCATACGTTATGGGCTGGCTGTAAAGATAATCAGGTATCTATGGAAGGAAATATAAGTGGCCAGATCAGAGGCTACTTTACCTATCATTTCTGCAAAATCCTGCGTGCCACCAATGGAAATATCGTCAGAAGAACACTTGACAAACAAACTGCTATAGCTTTGGCTGCCATGGGAGCCGCCCAAATCAACCAAACTGAAAGCATCACTGCAGAATTTTTTCAAAAAATATTTTCATAAAAAATCAATGGCGGAATCCGAAAAGCCAACCAAAGAGTAGGAAAAAACTGATTAAAAAACTCAATAATCATGTCGAAAACTGAAAACAACCAACCAATGACCGCGGAAGAAGTATTAAGACTTAAAACCGTGAAAGCAAAATCAACTGAAAAATTGGCAAATGTCGAAAAACTAGTCAGCCAACGCCCTGCAATGGAAACCATTAACGGAAGATCTTTTCCCAAGGGAATGAAAGCAATCGGGATGCTCGCAGATGAAAAGGCTGGAGAAAGCCAATCTCTGGAAACTGATCATTTCTATCCTACGCATGCCGATTTTGAGTATCTGGCAAAACTTGAACCTAGAAAGGACCGCAAACCAAAATTCATTGACAGAGAATCTTTCTTATCCGCAGAAGGGGTAAAAACTATATTCGGTCCGGATCAGAGAAAAGTATACAATTCTACTGCGTATCCGTGGCGATGCGTGGGGAGAGTGGAAAGCGCTTTAGGCTCAGGAAGCGGGGTAATGATTGGCCCGAGACATCTACTGACCTGTGCCCATATTGTAGACTGGCAGCCTAATAACACTACGGGCTGGTTAAAATTCACTCCTATGTATTATAATGGAAGCGCTCCTTACGGAAGTGCCTGGGGTACCCTGACTTATTATAAATACAAGGTAGCAGGACCAACTATTGATTCTACAGAAATCCAATATGATTACGTGGTCATTGTTCTCGACAGACCTATCGGAAACAGCACAGGCTGGCTGGGCTCAAAATCATATTCCGATTCGTGGGATGGCGGAGCTTATTGGACGCACGCAGGTTATCCGGGAGATTTAACAGGAACCCAAAGACCAACATATCAGACAGGAATCGCTTTAGACGGAGATTTCTGGAGTGCGGATGATAATGAAAGCATGACCCACAAAGCAGATATCTGGCCTGGACAAAGCGGCGGCCCGTTCTGGGGATACTGGGATGGTACTCCCTACGCAGTCGCTACACAAAGTGCCCATAATCCAAGCGACAATTTTGCGAGTGGCGGTTCAGATCTTGTGAATCTGGTAATAAGAGCCAGAAACGAGCATCCTTAACTAATTTATTTTCTTTACTGAAGAGCCCGATCCCAAGTCAGGCTCTTTTTTATATTTTTATTAAATAGAAATTTTAATTTACTTGAAAATATATTGTTTATAAAAATGGAAACCATTCATTTATGTATTAATTGCATTTAAATCTCATTTTAATTCCTTGAAGCTTTTGATTTTTATGAATTAAACTTATCCCTCATTTAATTTGAAAAAATTAAGGCTATGAAATTGTTTTTTCTAATAGTAATTTCTATCACGACAAGTTTTGTCGTTTCTGATATTGATATTTGCAATATAAATCTATAAAATGAAAAGTATAATTAAAGATTCTGGTGGATATCCTTTGTCTGAAACCACCTAAAAAAATATGACTAACAATTCCTCAAGGCTTTATATCAAAAAACCTTTCAATTCTTTATTTAATTTTTTTATTCAAATGCCATTCATTGATGAATAAATATGATTAAAGAATTTTCTTATGATGATAAGATTATTAGTACAATTACAGAAAAACATTAGATTTCGTTAAACCGTTTTACAATTTTGTAAAACGGTTTTTTACAGTTTATCTCAAAACTCATACATTTTTAAATCAATTATTTCGTTGAAATATCACTTATAGCTATTTAACCTATCAAATTTAATAAAATTGTATATTTGATATAAAAACTAATAATGTCCAAAATAACAGAAACTAGATTAACACTTGCAGCATTAATTTATGGCATAGAAATAGATTTAAAAAATGCTATTAAAAAAAACATTACCCCATACTATGAAAATCTCAGTTTTTTTAATAACCTAGAGTTAGAAAAAAAAGTCATAGATAGGTTCGAAAAAGATAACCCCGGTTCAAATTATATTGAAAACCTTGACGAAGTTATTGAATTTTTAGACTTTCATGATACCTTCACAATATTAAACCAGAATAAGGAGTTTTTGAGTAAAGACACAGCTAACTACTTGAAAGGAATATTTAATACTCTTAGCGATTTAACTCCCATTAGAAATAGGGTAATGCATACTCGTCCGCTATTAGGAGGAGATTTTGCTTTCACATATGATTTTGTGACCACATTAAAAAAAACGGACTCTATAGATTGGAAAGTCACTATAGATACAAGAGAAAAAATTGAAATTGATCCATTCTATGTTCTTACATTAAAATTTCCTACAACTAACTTTGAAGATGACATTTCTAAAGTTAGCCATAACTTACCTGTTCCTGATTTTGATGAAACTGGATTTATTGGACGAACACAAGATATCGAAGCAGTGACAAGACTTGTTCTTACAAATAGGGTTGTGTCAATATTAGGAGATGGGGGTATCGGAAAAACAGCATTAGCATTAAAAGTAGCTTATGATATAGTAGACATGAATGAAAAATGTCCGTTTGAATTGATAATTTGGACCTCTGCAAAAACTACAATGCTTACGTCAAAAGGGATCGAAGAAATTTATACGGCCATTACTGATTATACTGGATTAATATCAGAAATTAATAATACAATTGGCGGAGAAAATAAGCTTAACGAAATATTAGAATATCTTAAGTTTTTTAAAACTTTACTTGTCATTGATAACTTAGAAACAATTCAGAGCCAAGAGGTAAGAGATTTTATCAGAGAAGCGCAAACTAGATGTAATATCTTAATAACATCACGAATAGGATTAGGTGAATTAGAATACCCAAGGAAATTAAATGGACTTTCTGAAACAGAATCAGCAAAATTAATAAGAGAGATTGCAAAAATTAGGAATAGTGAAACTTTGCTTAAACTCCCTCAAACAACATTAGTTGAAATATCAAGTAAATTATATTTTAATCCACTCGCTATTAAGTGGTTTGTTAGTACAGTTGAAACAGGTATTCCACCTCACGAAGTAATTAACAACAAAGAAGATTTATTAGATTTTTGCTTAACAAATGTTTATGAAAAACTGAGTGATGGAGCAATTTCAATACTAAAAACAATAAGAGCAGCGCGAAAAAAAGTAACTAATGCTGAAATTATATATTTATCTAATTATACACCTTTAGATACGCGAAAATATCTAATAGAACTGTTTAAAACAACTTTAATTTCAAGACAAATTGAAGATGGTAATAATTATGAAGAAATCATCTATTATATTTCAGATTTTGCGAAAGATTTCTTATCAAAGAAATATCCCATCGAAGAATCATACATTAGAACAAATATTAAGAAATCAAAAGAATTAAATTTAGGTATTCAACAAATCAATAAAGTACAAAAATATAATGAATTTGCATTAAATGCTCTTGTATATGATAATCAAAATCAAATGATAAGTGCAAAGTTTTTACAAGAAGCCTTGTATTTCTCCAAAAATGGTGATTTCGAAACTGCTCTTTTAAAAGTGAAGGAAGCAAAAAATATTGATCAAAATTATTTTGAAGTTTATAGAGTGGGAGCTTTTATAAAAGCCTCTCAAGGTGACCTTTTAAGTGCTGATGAAGATTATCAACTTGGATTAGAAATTGCACCAGAAAATCCTAGATTATTATACTATTATGCTCAATTCTTAATGTTTAAGCTTGAAGATATAGATGGTGCATTAATGTATGCTCAAAAAGTGTATGCACAAAAACCAAAACACCCCCATTCTGCATTTTTGATAGCACGTTGCTTAAATTCATCACAGGATATCCCAAAGGCTATAAAAGTTATAAAAGATTTGATTGATAGTGTTCAACTTGATTCAAAAGACCTAAGAATCGCAAATACAGAATTAATATCCTACTATATTGAGATTGGTAAAAATGCACTAACGATTCAGACCGATATTGAAATGGGAATTAGTCATTTTAAAAAAGCTTTTGATTTATTTGAACACTGCATAAGCAATTCAATTATAGATTACAAAATGTCAAAAAACTATAGTGTTGGTTTATTACATTTTATAAGAATGATGCCTGTTGTAACTATTGAAGAAAATAGGGATTATGTAAAAAGTTTAATCACAAAAACTGATAGCTATATAAACTTAACTATTGACTTAAAGAGAAAAATTATTCTTAAGTATGAGGAGAAATTTAAAGATGACTCATTAAACTATCTAATAGATATAGAATCAACATTAGAAAAAAAAATAGGTAATGTCAGTAAACCTAGAAATATGGAGAACTTTGTCTTTATTGAAACTGACACTGATCGATTTTTCGCGCATAGATATGACTTTTTAGATATTGCAAATTGGAAGGATTGGAAGTCAATTAAGGATGGTCAATTAGTTTCATTTGAAATTGGAGAAAATAGAAGTGGACCATGTGCAATAAATGTAAAAAAAATGTAAATAAATAGTATCTAGTATCTTTCTCTATCAATATTTTGCACCAGTAAAACACCCCCCTCCATAATTTTCAATATTTTAATACATTTGTTTAAAACATATTCTGAATGAATTTCGAGCAGATCAACTTACACCTTGAGGCTTACAAAGAGCACGACCAGATTCTGGATGCCGCTAAATTTTTAATCCATTCTTTTGATCTGGAACATGAAAATTTTGCAGGTTTCGGCTTCAGGGAGGAACTGTCTCCCACTTCCATGCTTTTAACTGCAGAGGGAGAATTGGGAGGACCTCAGAAAGTAATGATCCCTAAGAATTTATTTGATTTTGATCTGAATCTCGTTCTGAATATGGTAGCCCATGAAATGCTTCATGTACGGCAGAAAGCGCCCGGCCAGATTATCGAAGATAAAAACGAACGGGAATTCCAGGCATACTATGAAATGCTTTTTCACAAGGTCTTTCCGCAGGTTCCGGAAGTCTCGGATTTTCATAAAAAGTTCTTTGGAGGTAAAGCTCTTGAATATTATAAAAGAATGGGCGAAGGATCAGAACTGCAACAGAAATATGTTGCAGAAAAAACAGAAATAGAACACTTAATCAATTCATTATCATGACTATAAAACCAGAAATATCCTGGACAGACTTTGAAAAAATAGATATGCGATGCGGAACGATAATTTCAGTTACCGATTTTGAGAAAGCCAGAAATCCTTCTTACCAACTGGAAATTGATTTCGGAGATCTTGGCATTAAAAAATCATCTGCACAGATCACTTCCCTCTACCAAAAGGAAGAGCTTATAGGAAAACAGGTAATGGCTGTCGTCAATTTTCCTAAAAAACAGATCGCTAATTTCTTCAGCGAATGTCTTGTCATGGGAGTATATGGAGAAAACAAAAGTGATGTCACGCTTTTAACGCCTTCATTACCTGTAAAAAACGGAATGCCGATCGGATAAAAAACATCAACACATATGATACAACACATTCCATTAGAAAAGATTTTATTCCTTGATATTGAGACCGTTCCGGGATCAGAATCATGGGAAGTATTGCCTGAAACCGAACAGAAACTTTGGGAGAAGAAAACCAGGTTTCAGAGAAAAGAAGAGGTCACCGCTGCTGAATTCTACGACCGGGCAGGAATTATGGCCGAGTTCGGAAAGATCATCTGCATTACGATCGGAATGGTGGAAAAGAATGATACTTTAAAAATCAAAAGCTTTTCAGGCCACGATGAAAAGAAAATGCTTCAGGAGTTTGGGGAAATTTTTAACAGCCCGAGACTGAATAATGTGATCCTTTGCGCCCACAACGGAAAAGAATTTGATTTTCCCTGGATTGCAAGACGATACCTGATTAATGGAATCCAGCCCCCGATCCCTTTTCAGATGTTTGGAAAAAAACCATGGGAAATTCCGCATATTGATACGATGGAGCTTTGGAAATTCGGAGATTATAAAAGCTTCGTTTCATTGGAATTACTGGCTCACGTTTTTGGAATTCCTACCCCAAAAGATGATATAGATGGCTCAATGGTTTCATCAATCTACTACATAGAGAAAGACTTGCAGCGAATTGTGGACTATTGTGAAAAAGATGTCTTAACTTTGGCAAATGTTTTCCGGCGAATGCGTCAGGAAGATTTGTTGAAAAGGAATATCAATCTAGATTAAAAAATGAAATTTACAGACGATCAAATTGCTGACATTGGTGAGGAAATCATCAAGGTCTTAAAATCCGTATACGACCCGGAAATTCCGGTAGATATCTACGAATTAGGGCTGATATATGATGTACAGATCTCCGAAGATGGCGATGTAAAAATTATAATGACCCTTACTACCCCGAACTGTCCGGTTGCAGAAACGTTGCCGCAGGAAGTGAAAGATAAGGTAGGAGAAGTGGAAGGTGTGAAAAGTGTAGACTTAGAACTTACATTCGAGCCAAGCTGGAATAAGGATATGATGAGCGAAGAAGCAAAGTTTGAATTGGGAATGCTTTAATTAAAGCAAGGAAGATAGAAGCACGAGGATGGAAGCTTTGGAGCTCATAAAATCACTCTCTTCCCATATAACTTCTTTTCCTACATCAAATATACAAACCCGGAATTTTCCGGGTTTTTCTCTTTAACATTCAATTTTCAATACGATGAGTTTGAAGAAGAAATTATTAAGGCTACAGTAACTTCAGTCTCCTCTTCAGTCTCCCTCGCCTTACTCTTCCTTAGCTATCTCCTTTCCTTCTCTACGGCTCCATTCGCTCCATGAACCCACATAAAGATCTGGGATAGGGAAACCAGCATAATTCAAAGCTAAAATAGTATGACATGCCGTAACACCAGATCCGCAATGGATGATGAGATGCTGAGGTTTATCATTTAAAAGTTTCGTGTATTTTTCTTTTAAAACTTCTGGTTTAAGGAAATTACCATTTTGATCCAGATTTTCCGAAAATGGAATATTGATGGCTCCGGGTATGTGTCCGGCCACTAAATCAATAGGTTCAGACTCGCCTTTATAACGGTAAGCATCTCTTACATCTATTACAGTCGATGAATGGTTTATTAATTCATTTTCAACATCTTCCAAGCGTTTTAATGGAAGAAGCCAATCTTCTTTTTTTATTACAGGCGACTTTTCAAATGTTTCTACGCCCGAGGAAAATTCTATACCTTCTTTTTCGGCAGACTGAATTCCTCCATCTAAAACCTGTACATTTTGTAATCCGAAAGATCTTAGCATCCACCAAGCTCTTGCTGCTGCATTAGCTCCGCTTTTATCATCATAAATCACCACATGGGAATCTTCTAAAACGCCAAGATTCGCAAGCGTTTCAGCAAATTTTTCAACACCCGGCAGCGGATGTCGTCCTCCAAAAGCAGCATTTTCACCAATCTCAGCCAGATCTTTATCCATATCTATAAAACGGGCTCCTTTGATATGTTTCTCAAGGTAGTTCTGATAGATCTCTTTTCCTACTCTGGCATCAAGAATGATGAGGTTTTCTGATAGATTCTTTTTTAATTCTGATGGTGAAATGATGGGTGACATTTTGTTGGTTTTGGGATTAAATTATAGGTTTTCGCTGATTTTTAAATACGAGAGCGGGCTAAAACCCGCTCCTGTTGATTTATTTTGTCTCGCAGATTTTACAGATTACGCAGATTTTCTTATATTTTTAAAGCAATTCTATCTGCTTTATCTGTAAAATCTGCGAGAGAAGAATCTTTAATTAAAAATGAAAAATATCCTTTGCCTTATTATATGAACTTTCAAAATTCAGCAGGTTTAGTTTGTGTTCTGCTTTTTCTACGCTCATAAAATTGATGACCTGTTCTGTGGGCATATTTCCTACCAGATCATCTTTGGCCATGGGGCAACCTCCGATTCCTTTAATTGCACTATCAAACCTTCTGCAGCCTTTGTCGTAAGCCGCTTTCAGTTTTGAATATGAGTCTTCGTAACGGTTATGAAAATGTCCTCCGAAGTTAATCTCAGGGTATTTTGACGGAATTTTTTCGAATAAAAGCGCAATCGTTTCAGGAGTAGCAACACCTGTGGTATCAGAAAGCAGAACATCGGTAATTCCGATTTCTGAAAATCTTTTTGCCCAGAAATCTACATCTTCCCATTTCCACATTTCTCCGTAAGGGTTTCCAAAAGCCATAGAAAAATATATATTAAGCTGCTTTCCTTCACTTTTGGTCAGTTCAAGCATTCTGATGACCTCTTCAAAAGCCTCTTCCTGGTTTTTATTGGTATTCCTGTGCTGAAACGTTTCCGAAATAGAAAACGGAAAACCTAAAATATCTACAGTCTGATGTTTTAATGCTTTTTCGGCACCTCTATAGTTTCCGATGATTGCAGAGACTTTAGTATTGGATAGGGATTTATCGATGTTTTCGGCCACCTCATCAGAATCAGCCATTTGAGGAATTGCTTTCGGAGAAACAAAGCTCAGACAGTCCAAAACATCAAAGCCAACTTCCATCAGAGAGTTGATGTAATCTATTTTTTTGCCGGTAGGGATAAATTCTCCCCAACCCTGCATGGCATCTCTAGGACATTCAGTAAGAAACATTTTTACTTTTTGATTTTCTCAAATATAATAAAACTAAACAAGTTTATATACGGTACATACAAATCTAACATTATTTTGATTTTCAAATATTTATATCCGATTCAAAATTTCAATAACTGATATGCAATCCCTGATAAGCGATCCAAGAAATCAAATATATTATTTCCTACAGGAATCTTCCCTTCAAAAGCATTTATATTAATGATTTTATAATGGTAATAAGACTCATGATAATCACCACAACACCCACGACAGCAAACATCTTTTTTGCCGGAAGCCGTGATGCAAACATCGCAGAAAAAGGAGCGGTAAAAACGCCGCCTAAAAGAAGTCCGAGCACAATGTTCCAGTGATGGATCCCAATTGTGAAAATAAAGGTTAGCGCACTGACTACTGTCAATAAGAATTTGGCCATGGTTGAACTGCCCACTACATACCGCGGCGTTCTTCCTTCTTTAATCAATGTCCCGGTAACCAACGGTCCCCAGCCTCCTCCGGCAAAAGAATCTATAAATCCTCCAACCAAACCCAATATTCTGAGATTCGTTCTCTTTTTGGGCCTGCTATTTCCTGATCTATTATTTTTCCCTTTAAAAGCATTTCTAAGGATATTAATTCCCAGATAAAGGGTATAGCAAGCGATGACCGGCTTTACAATATGAGCATACTGTTCTCCGAAATGAGACAGCGCAAATGCTCCGATAAAAGCGCCTACTGCTGCCACAGGAAATAAAACCCAGACCATTTTTTTATTCACATTTCCTAATTTGTAATGGCTGATGCTTCCGGCTGCCGAAGTAAAAGATTCTGCAGAGTGAATACTGGCACTCACTACCGGAGGCGGAACATTCAGCAGCAAAAGAATGGTCGTACAGATTACTCCGTATCCCATGCCCATGGATCCGGCAACAATTTCTGCCAGAAAACCCGCCAGCAGCATCCAGTAAAAAATATGTCCATCTTTGCTGAGGAAGGTCTGAATATCACCTGATAGGTTAAACTGGTAAATAATCAGGGCCAATACTCCGACAAGGACCAAAACACCTATGATTCCCAGATAGATATTGGCTCTTCTCTGGACCGTTTTGGTGATGTTGATGAGTTTTTCCATCTCCAGTTTTGTTTCAGTTGGCTCATTGTTTTTTTCATCAAGATAGCTTGTTGTCAACCGGTTCAGCTCTTTTACTTTGTAGGTAAAATCACCTTTCAGCTGGTTCCGGATATGCTGCATATTATCCAGCAGGCCTTCCATTTCTCCGTCCGGAATGGTTTCTGTCAAAACTTCGCGCAGTCTTTTGGCTACTGTGGGAGACTTTCCATTGGTAGAGACTGCAATTTTAAGGTCTCCCTTTCTTACAATTGAGCCCAGATAAAAATCACACAGACCTGGTTTATCCGCAATATTAACGAGTATATTATGCTGATGGGCTCTGATACGGATCCGTTCGGCGAGAGAGATATCATTAACAGCTACAATGGCGAGATCTGCACTGTTGAAATCATTATCAGTGTAAGATCTTTCATGCAGGGTCAAATTGGGATAGTTTTGCTTAAGCGCTCTGACCTGATCACTAATTTCTTTTGCTACAAGTTTAATACGTGCCTCAGGAGAGTTCACCAGAACGGACTGTAATTTTTCCAAAGCGATGTTTCCGCCACCGATGATCAGAAGTGATAATTCTTCAAGCTTTAAGAATATGGGATATAAAGAGTTACTCATTGTAATTTAAAGTTTTAGATCATAAGTAAAAGCAATATAATACAGTCCGCCAATCTCGGGTCCTGCTGCATACTGAAGATACCTGCGGTTCAGCAGATTGGTAGCCCCTATTTTCACATTGGCTTTAATTTCAGGAATCCTCCATGTGGCCTGTGCATCAATGGTGTAGTATGCAGGAATATTTCCTGAAGCCAGTGGGCTTTCCCATAAGAAACTGTCCTGCCATCTTGCCGCAACCGTAAATCCTATGTTTTTAACGATTTCCCTGTTTCCTACGCTTAGATTGACTGCCCATTTTGGCGTATTGAAGGCTGTTATAAAGAGATCGGAAGTATTGGATGAAACAAGATCATTATAAGAAACATTGACGTTCACATTATAATTTTTCACGATATTATAACGGACCCCCAAAGATGTTCCCAGACTTTTGTAAATACTGTTGCTGTTGGTATAAACCCTATATCTGTCCTGCTTGCTTCGGTCGGTCATCGCCAGAACAGCATTATCGCTTCCTACAGTTTCATTCTTGGGTACGGCAACTTCTACCTGTCCGAGAAAACCTTCATAAACATTATAATAAAAATCCCAATCGATGACCAGTCTGCTGTTGAATAAAACGGTTTTATAACCTACTTCAAAAGAATTCACCTTTTCAGGCTGTAACTTTGGAAGATTGGCGGCAGTTAAAAGGCTTCTGTTTTTCAAAGCGGCCTGGCTCTGGCCCATTCCGCTATCCATATCTTTATTGACCGCAGCAGTGAATTGATCAATGGATGCCAGTGTATAAGAGTTTTCAAGATAGCCTAAACCATCATTTGCTTTTGCAAGACCGCCTACTCTTCTCACATTTCCGTTATTAACAAATGACAGGGCTTCAAATAATGAAGGAAAACGGTACCCATTCTGGAAAGAAACTCTGAAATTATGCTGATTAACAGGAGAATAAACCAGGCTTATCCTTGGATTGAATTTAGCTTCAAACTCCGGATTCCTGTCGACACGAAGCGCAAGATTCAGTTTTAATTTATCATTAAAAAAAAGCTTGGTCGCCTGGGCAAATGCTCCGTATTTCTGATAAATTACATTGTTCCCGAATGTACCGTCTGATAAGGGAATATTTCTTTCATTAACCGGTCTTTCAAAATCAACAAAATTATTTCCGTCAGGCGTGATGCTGTAAAGACGGTAATCTGCTCCCGCCAAAAGACTGAATACTTTGACGAACCTGGTCAGGTCATACGTAATTTCTCCCTGATAAAACCTGGATTTCTGTTCAAGCTTTGCTCCTCCGGTAGCAGGTGCTCCGGCAATCCCTGAATTGGCGGAATCCCAATTATTGATCCCGATAATCGTATTTTTTAACTGCTGAAAGGCAGCCGTTCCCGGAATCACTCTGTTTTTATCTGCTTCCTGTCTTGCGAGAATAAAGGCATCGTTCAGGTTTACCCCTGAATTCAGTCTGTCCTGCAGCGTTGTCTGAAAAATATTTTTCCAGTTGGTATTAGACAAATTGGTAAGATCCAGATTATCAGCTAAAGGCTTAAGATTGTAAGAATCCCCGGTGTTTTCTATGGACATATACGCTCTGAATGTCAACTCTTTCCCGGTAAGTTCTACTTTATGATTCTGAACCGTTGCGTTCTGGAGACGGATCTTGTTTCCTCGCTGAAAAGTTCCATCCAGCAAGCCATAACGATACACGTAGGATGTTTTCCACTGGTCTCCAAAACGGTAGTACAATCCTGCATCAAATTTTATATTTTTTACTTCAGGACTGATGAGATCTTTTTCATAATAGCCTGTTCTCGAAACATTGAAGGTTGTAGGTTTTCCATTATAATTCACTTTTACAGAGGTACGGTTATTCCTTTCGTCTCCGTATTTGTTCCAAAGGTCTTCTGCCGGATTGTTGGTGAGGGAAAAGTTTGGATTGGCAGTAATCAGTGAGCCGGGATTCTGGTCTGTCTGGTTGTCCGAGATCCAATCGACACCACTGAAATAGGACCCGTTGATTTTTATTGCGAGATTGTTGTTCAGAACTTTTGCGATCCTGAATGCACTTTCTCCCAACGCAGCTGTTTTGTGGTTCACATTGTCCACATGGTTCACGCCGCCTCTGAAATAAAGACTTACGCCTTCCGAGGTAAATGGATCTTTGGTCTGAAGGCTCGCCAAACCATTGACGGCATTCATTCCGTATAAAGCGGAAGCGGCTCCGGGTGTAATTTCCATAGATTGGATGTCCAGTTCTGTCGGCCCTATTGCATTTCCCAATGGAACTCCCAAAGTGGCAGACTGTACATCTACCCCATCTACTAACTGCATAAAGCGGAAGTTATTCGGAGAATTGAATCCTCTGGCGTTGGGAACTTTTAATGTAAGGCTTGAGGTTAAAAGCTGTAAGCCTTTTACGTTTTCCAGGGTTTCATAAAATGAAGCAGCAGGGCTTTCCCGGATTGTTCTAATATCAATCTTCTCAATAGCGATCGGTGATCTGAGTAATTTTTCGGGAAGCCGTGAGGCAGAGATCACTACTTCATTGATAATGGTGTTCTGGGGATTTAGTTCTACAGCTATTTTACTGGACAGTGAAAGAATTTCAGCGGTTTGTTCTGTAAACCCCTCTTTCCTGATCACAATTCTGAAGGGTATTTTTACCCTTGTTCTCAGATTAAAATTTCCTTCCTGATCGGTAATTGCCTTATCCTGCGTATTTTCTACCTGGATCTGCACTCCGGCAATCCCATTATGGGTATCTGTTTGTTTTATAATTCCACTTACTTCAATCTGCTGTTGTGCCTGTACAAAGCCGGCAAAGAAGAATATGAGGATAATAGAACTGATTTTCTTCTGAAAATATTGTGGGTGTATGGATTTCACTTGTATAAAATTTTAGGGTTGATGAATGGTTTATGCGTCGTCAATTATGAACAGCATATACACATTCGGATCCCTAAAAGATAATGGTAATGTTTTCCGGCATTTTTTTGCCGGTAAAGAACGTTGATCATATATTTTATTTTATGGTTTGTAAATAGCGATAAGAGAAATCACCAAAGGTTTCTTCTTCCTGCCTGTTTTCTGAGTAAATTCCGAAAAGTTCATCAAGGGTTTCAAGGATCTCTTCTTCCCCGATGTTTTCTTTAAACTTTGTATTGAGGCGCATTCCCAGTCTGTCGCCCCCGATATGAAGATTGTATTTACCATAGGCCGTACCCACAAAGCCAATCTCTGCATTCGGTGATCTTCCGCATCCGTTGGGACAGCCGGTCATTCTGATCGTGATGTCTTCATTCTGAAGTCCGTATTTTTCAAGAACGGGTTCTATTTTTGTCACTAAAGCAGGCAGGTAACGCTGACCTTCAGCCAAAGCGAGTGAGCAGGTATTGAGCGCTACACAGGCCACAGAATTTTTACGTAGTGCACTGGCATCTCTGGTGTAACCGAAAATTCCGGATTCTTTCAGAAGGTCTTCAATTTCAGCTTTATCTTCTTCCAGAATATCAGAAAGGATCAGGTTTTGATTACACGTAAACCTGAAATTGACTTTTCCTGTTTCTGCAATTTTTAATAACCCTGATTTTAGAGGGTAATGGTCTGTATTCAAAACTCTTCCGTGCTCTACAAATAAAGTATAAAACCACTTCCCTTCATGATTCTGTACCCATCCGTAACGGTCTTTTCTCTGTTCAAACTTGAATTCTCTGGCAGGTTCAAAACTAAAACCGCATCGTTTTTCTACTTCATTCCTGTAGCCTTCAATTCCAAGCTTGTCTATGGTATATTTTAACCTTGATAATTTCCGGTCACTTCTGTTCCCGAAATCACGCTGTACAGTAATAATTTCATAAACCGCCTGCAATACTTTTTCTTCTGTGGCTACAAACCCTAAAACAGAGGCAAGACGTGCATAGGTGGCATCATTTCCGTGAGTGGCACCGAGTCCTCCTCCTGCGGCAATATTGTAGCCTACAATTTTGTGATCCTCAATAACCGCAATCAGCGCTATATCATTGATAAAAACATCAACGTCATTATTGGGAGGAACTGCAATTCCTATTTTCAGTTTTCTAGGAAGATATCTGTCCTGATAAAGAGGGTCTTCCTCTGATTTTCTGTCAATGACCATTTCATCATCGATCCAGAGATCATAATAAGACTTTGTTTTCGGAAGACACATTTCACTGATCTTTCCCGCCAATTCATAAGCTTGCTGGTGTAAGGGGGATTCTGAAGAATTTGAGGTACAGGTTACGTTTCTGTTGACATCGCCACATGCTGCTATGGAATCCAGATGTTGCAGATTGAAACTCTGAATGGTAGGTTTTACATGAGATTTCAAAATCCCGTGCAGCTGAATGGTCTGACGTGTGGTAATTTTGATGACGCCCGTGGAATGATCTTCTGCAATATTATTGAGGCCAACCCATTGTTCGGATGTTAAAAATCCTCCGGGAAGCCTGAGACGGATCATGTAGGAATACAGCCATTCCAGTTTCTTGGCGACTCTTTCCTCGCGTCTGTCCCTGTCATCCTGCTGGTACATCCCATGAAATTTGATGAGGGTTTGGTCATCTTCTCTGATGGCTCCGGTAAAATCATCTAAAAGGCTTTCCTTTAAGGTTCCTCTGAGGCCGTTGCTGCCGGTTTTTATTCTTTCTACCGGTGAAAGATTATTTTTATCTGTCATTATATTATCCGTTTATCATTTAATACACATCTTTAACATATCTTCCGCTGAGCTCCAGTTCTTCAAGATAGATCTGAGCGTCTTCAGGACTACGTTTTCCTTTCTCCTGAATAATGTTCAGAATGGTTTTTTCAACATCTTTACTCATGGGTTCTCTGGCACCACAAACGTAAAGTGATGCTCCGCCTTCCAGCCAGTGATATACTTCCTGTGCTTTTTGCTCCAGCCTGTGCTGCACATATATTTTTTCTGTAGTGTCTCTGGAAAAGGCAAGATCAAGATGGGTTAATGCTCCTGTTTTGAGGAAATCCTGCAGCTCTGCCTGATAGAGAAAGTCTGAAACAAAAGTCCGGTCACCGAAAAAGAGCCAGTTTCGGCCTCCTGCTCCCAGTGCGTCCCGTTCGTAGAGAAAGGACCTGAAAGGAGCAATACCCGTTCCCGGACCGATCATAATAATATCTTTTTCAGGCTTGGGAAGTCTGAAATGTTTGGCTTCCTGAATATAAAACTCCAACTCCTGTTCTTCTTTAAATTCAGCCAGAAAACCACTACACAAACCGTTTTGCTTTTTATCATTGATGAAAAATTCAGATGTGGCCACTGTAATATGAATTTCGGTATCACCATGTGCCTGCAGCGAGGAAGAAATTGAATACAAACGTGGTGACTGACCCGTGAGAGCAGCAATGACTTCCACAAATTCACCGGCATTGTTTACCGGATAGATCCGCAGCAGGTCAAGAAGGCTTAACCGTACATCAGGAATAAGATGTCCTGTGATCTGTGCATATTGGGCTACTGTAGTTTTGAGCAGATAACTGATATTAAGGTGTTTGTACAACAACTCTTCTGCACTGGCTGTAATTTTTGCTGTTTTAATTTGCTTTTGAGGATCAATTCCGGTGAGGCTGATGATCTCATCTACTTCAGATTTAGAATTGAAAGCGATCACTCCCAATGCATCGCCGGGGTTATAAATCAAAGGTTCTTCTGTTTCGATTTCTATATGAAAGGTTTGCTTTTCGGAGTCTATGTCATTCAGATTGATAATGGCTGAAACTTTTCCCCGGTATTTTTTTCTTCCTGTTGAAATTTTTGGAACAGATGTACTTTTCTGGCTGCTTTCTGCCTTTTTACTGACAATATCAAGGATATGCTCTGCCCAGTTATGAGCCTCCTGCTCATAATCAATATCGCATTTTTTCAAAGGAATGATCCGCTGTGCGCCCAATATTTCGAAACGGAAGTCTATATCTTCCCCGGTTTTGCAAAACAGTGGATAGCTGCTGTCTCCAAGCGCAAGGATTCCAAATTTCAGGTGATTGAGATTAAGATCATTTTCATGAAGGTGATCATAAAATTTCTTGGCCAGAAGTGGCGGTTCGCCTTCACCTTGTGTACTGATGATAACGAAGAAAAGGTCTTCTTTGGCAATATCTTTAGGTTTATATTGAGAAAGATCCGCCAGCTTTACCTGCACTCCTTTTTTCTTAATTGTTCCTGCAAGTTCTACGGCCAGTTTTTTACTGTTACCGGTTTCCGTACCGTAAGCAAGGGTGATTTTCTTTGGAGAAATAATCTCTGCCTGATTCTCTTCAGAAAAAGACGGCTGCACGGCATTGGAAAATCCTGCAAGACCAGCGAGAAAACCACTTGCCCAGACTGCTTCGTCCCTCGAAAAATCACCGGATATTTCTTTGAGGGCATTTAATTTAGTTTCAGACAGCATATTCGAATAGATTTTGGATATTTGACACTAAGCTTCCGTTAGTTACAGATTTAAAATAAATCCCTTCCTGTTTACCTGATTTCAGCCATGAAAATTCTTCGTGAAGATTCACCACTTTTCCTACAACAACCAATGAAGGAGATACAAATGTTTTATTTCCAAGCTTTTCCTGAAATTCTTCCAGCGATGAGGTATATACTTTCTGATAAGGAGTGGTGGCCTGTTCGATTATTGCAATCTTTTTATCATCAGTATTTCCTACTGCTAAAAATTTCTCAACCAGACCATTCAGGTTTCCTTTTGACATATAAAAAACAAGCGTATCCTCTGAGGTTCCAAGTTCTTTCCAGTATTCTTCACTGAGGACTTCTGTTTTATAGTAGGTCAGAAAACGTACAGATGTGGCATATCCTCTGGCTGTCAAAGGTATTCCTGCGTACGCTGCGGCTCCTGAAGCAGCGGTAATTCCGGGTATAATTTCAAATGGAATATGATTTTCTTTCAATGCTTTCAATTCGTCCAGAACATTGGAGAAGAAGGATATATCTCCTCCTTTAAGTCGTACTACCGTTTTCCCCTGAGAGGCAAAGTCTATGATGAGTGTATTGATGTGGGACTGGGGTGTAGAAGCATTTTTGCTGCATTCTTTGCCAACATAAATAATCTCGCTTTTTTTATTGGCATAACGGCTTAGTATTTCCGGACTTACAAGGCGGTCACATAAGATGATATCGGCTGATGCAATGGCTTTTACGGCTTTTATAGTGATGAGATCAGGGTCGCCGGGTCCTGCACCTACCAGGTAGACCTGTGGTGAATGGGTATTTTGTTTCATTTTAATCTTCTTATTTTAGGGTGACTAGAACAGTCCTTCTATGGACAGATACCTTTCGCCTGTGTCATAATTGATAGTTAGTATAGTAGATCCGGCCGGAATTTCAGGAAGCTTTTTTGCGACTGCCGCTAAAGCTGCTCCGGTAGAAATTCCCACGAAAAGGCCTTCTTTTTTGGCAGCTTCTTTAGTGGATTCAAAGGCTTCATCTTTCCCGATCTTTACAATTTCATCCAGAATACCAGTATCCAGAATGGAAGGAATAAATCCAGCCCCCAGACCCTGCAAAGGATGTGGTGCGGGCGAACCTCCGCTAAGAACGGGAGATAATTCCGGTTCTACAGCAATCACTTTGATACTGGGAAATTTCTGTTTCAGAACTTGGGCAATTCCTGTGATATGACCTCCTGTTCCTACGCCGGTAATGAGGTAATCAAGACCTTCGGGAAAGTCTTTCAGTATTTCCTGGGCGGTCGTTTCGGCGTGTACTTTTACATTGGCAGGATTGTCAAACTGTCTCGGAATCCACGAATTCGGAGTTTCTTTGGCCAGTTCTTCAGCCTTTTCAATGGCTCCTTTCATTCCTTTTTCTCTTGGAGTGAGTACGAATTCTGCTCCATAGGATTCCATAATTTTGCGGCGTTCCAAACTCATGCTTTCCGGCATCACAAGAATAAGTTTATAGTTTTTCACGGCTGCTACCAAAGCAAGACCTATGCCTGTATTTCCACTGGTAGGCTCTATGATAACACTGTCTTTATTCAAAAGTCCTTTGGCTTCAGCATCTTCAATCATTGATAAAGCAATTCTGTCTTTAATGCTTCCGCCGGGATTGGCTTTTTCCAGTTTGATCCAGACTTCATTTTCAGGACCGAAAAGTTTGTTAATTTTGACGACCGGGGTATTTCCGATGGTTTCTAATGTGTTTTGGAACTTCATACCGACTCAATTTTATTTTGTTTTTTGTTTTAAATCACAAATGTTAAAGATTCTGGAAGCGGTCCGTTATCTTTTATTTTTATTTCACTTTTATTATAAACCAGGGAATTGGAAGGGACATTCTGTGTGATCCATACATTTCCTCCAATGATACTGTCTCTGCCTATCGTTGTTTCGCCTCCCAAAATCGTTGCTCCGGAATAGATGATGACATGGTCTTCAATATTGGGATGTCTTTTCTTATTGGCTTTATCTTTTGAAACATTGAGCGCTCCAAGCGTCACTCCCTGATATATTTTCACATGATTGCCTATTTCTGTTGTTTCTCCGATCACGATTCCTGTTCCGTGATCAATAAAGAAATGCTTTCCAATGATCGCCCCGGGATGAATATCTATTCCTGTTCTGCTGTGTGCATATTCTGAAATGACACGCGGCAATATTTTTATTTCCTGAATCCAGAGCTGATGCGAAATTCTATACACATAGTTTGCAAAAAAGCCCGGATACGAAAGTAGAATCTCTTCTAAAGACCCTGTAGCAGGATCAAATTCTAAAATAGATTGAGCATCAAGAATTAATTTATCATAGATCTCCGGCAAAGCCAGGAAGAAGTTATTGGACTCATTTTGAGCAAAAACCTCATCCTTTTTTATACTTTTAATCAAATCAAAGAGACCTTTCTGCAGTTCTTCAAATCCTGTTTTCAGTTGATCACCTGTATTAATTTGCTGTGGAAGAAAAAGGACATTATACAATTCTCTTACCCATGTTTCCATATCGGTTTTGTCAAAAAACCCATGGGAACTGATTTGCTTTTTTTCGAGTATCTTATGAATAAACTGATCTGAAATTTTCATTTTTATTGAATTATGCAGGCTGCAACGGTTGCATTAGACGTTTCATCCACTAAAATGGCCGATCCTGTTTTTTTATTGCTTATAAAATCATCAAATACTAAAGGCTGTGCTGTTTTTATGGTGACTTTGGCAATTTCGTTAAGCTTTATTTCTCCTTCTGCTGTTTCCTGTTCCAGTGTATTAACGTTGATTTTATAATCCACCTGCTTCACCACCGCTTTTAACTGTCTGCTGTGATGCTGAATCAGATATTTATTGCCTGGTTGCAGAGCTTTATGATCCAGCCAGCACAGTAATACTTCCACTTCTTTTTCAACATGGGGAAGCTCTTCTGCTGATGCAAAAAGGTCTCCCCTGCTGATGTCTATATCTTCCGTGATCTGTAATAATGCCGGCTGCCCCGCAAAGGCTTCCTGAACCCTACTACCATTGACTTCTATCATTGCAATCTCAGTAATAATACCCGCCGGAAGTATCGCTATTTTATCTCCTTTCTTAAAGCTTCCGCTGATAATCTGTCCTGCATAGCCACGAAAATCATGGAGTTCCTCAATCTGCGGACGAATGACATATTGTACCTGAAAACGGCTTCCGCTGTTCTGTTCCTGATCCAGCTGTACTTCTTCCAGATAATCGAGAAGCGAGCTGCCCCGGTACCAATCCGTACTGGACGACAGGGAAACGATATTATCTCCTTTCAAAGCTGAGATAGGGAAATAGGTAACGTCATTTAGGCCAAGGCCTTCTGCAATTTTTGCATAGTCTGCCTTTATGGATTCAAAAATATCTTCTGAATAGTCTACCATATCCATTTTGTTAATCGCAACAGCTACCTTTTTCAGTTTAAGCAAAGAAGCAATAATGGAATGTCTTCTGGTTTGTTCAATTACACCTTTCCGGGCATCGATCAGAATAACCATCAGGTCGGAATTGGATGCTCCGGTGATCATGTTTCTGGTATATTGAACATGTCCGGGCGCATCTGCAATGATAAATTTCCTTTTTGAGGTGGAAAAGTAGCGGTAAGCAACATCTATGGTGATTCCCTGCTCTCTTTCTGCCCGCAAACCATCAGTTAGCAAAGCCAGATCCACACCATCTTCATTTTTGTTTTTAGAATGTTTTTCCAATACTTCCAGCTGATCCTGCAAGATACTTTTGCTATCGTAAAGCAGTCTTCCGATGAGGGTACTTTTCCCGTCATCTACACTTCCTGCTGTTATAAATCTTAATATATCCACGATTGTTTAATTATAAATGATTGATAATCAATAATGAGTAATGAGTGATTGGTAATGAGTAATATATTCCCGATTGATTACTTTTTGCATTATATATTGCTTATTACTTATTGTTCATTACCTATTAAAAATAGCCTCCTTTTTTCCGGTCTTCCATCGCCGCTTCGGTGACTTTGTCATCTATTCTGGTTTCTCCTCTCTCTGAAATTCTGGTGGCCACAATTTCTTCAATAACCCGGTCTACCGTGGAAGCTTCGGACTCTACGGCCGCGGTACACGTCATATCTCCTACGGTGCGGTAACGGATCCTTTTTGTTTTTACAATATCATGATCTTCAAGAACGGCGAACTCTGAATTGGCGATCCAATGACCGTTAAGATCTACCACTTCCCTTTCGTGCGAGAAATAAATAGATGGCAGGCTTATATTTTCCCTGCGGATATAATTCCAGATATCAAGCTCAGTCCAGTTGCTTATAGGGAAGACTCTTACATTTTCTCCTTTCTGAATTTTTCCGTTGAAAATATTCCACAATTCAGGTCGTTGAAGCTTTGGATCCCACTGTCCGAATTCATCACGAACAGAAAAAATCCTTTCTTTTGCGCGGGCTTTTTCTTCATCTCTTCTGGCTCCGCCAATGCATGCATCGAATTCAAATTCTTCAATAGTATCCAGTAATGTGAAGGTCTGCAGCCAGTTTCTGCTTGGGAACTTTCCTTTCGGCTCTGTCAGTTTTCTTTTATTGATGGTATCTTCTACTTTTCGGACTACCAGATCTACATTCAGTTCTTTTGCCAGTTGATCTCTAAAGCTTAAAACTTCCTGAAAATTGTGTCCTGTATCTACATGAACAAACTTGAAAGGAATTTTACCGTAGGGAAATGCTTTTGCTGCCAGATGTGCAAGAACAATACTGTCTTTTCCACCACTGAATAGCAAAGCCGGACGCTCAAACTGTCCTGCAACCTCTCTGAGGATATAAATGGACTCTGACTCTAGCTGATCTAAATAATTTAACTGATATAATGACATAGTATATTTTTTATTGATGAACATGTAAGCCGCATTCTTTCTTATCGGCATCTTCCCACCACCACCGGCCGGCCCTGAAATCTTCACCTTCTTTGATCGCTCTGGTGCAAGGTTCACATCCGATGCTTACAAATCCTTTTTTGTGGAGGTGATTATAAGGCAAATGATGTTTCTGCACATAATCTGTCACTTGTTGTGTGGTCCAGTGAAGGATAGGATGGAATTTGATGATCTGATGATCCGGATCCCATTCCAGTTGTGGCATTTGCCCTCTGCCTGCAGAATGTTCAGACCGCAAACCGGTGATCCAAACTTTATATCCCTGAAGGGCTTTTTTCAGAGGAATCACCTTCCTGATATTACAGCAGGCCTTTCTTTTTTCTACAGACTGATAAAAAGAATCCGGCCCATTTTCTGAAACAAATTGCTGCAGGACTTCCGGATCCGGGTAATAGGCTTTTATATTTTTTTTGAAGAAAGCCCGGGATGAGGTCCAGGTTTCATACGTCTGTTCAAAAAGTCGTCCAGTATCTAAAGTAAAAACATCAATATTCAGGTTTTTGATGAGGTGAGTGACTACCTGATCTTCATAACTGAAGCTCGTAGAAAAGATCACTTCTCCAGAAAACCGGCCTGCCAAAACCCGTAAAAATTCTGCGTCTAATGAGCCTGCAGAAGCCTCATTCAGAAGTTTATCAAAGTCTGTTTTCAGATTATTTTCCATTCTAAATTGATATTAACTGGTGCAAATATATATAAATCCTAGTAATTCTACCAAATTAGTAGGATTTAAAATTAAAAAAATTTTTTATCCGTTTTTTATAAAGGAAGTCAGTGTAGCTTCCATCATACTTTTGCGGGTTTTCTCTCTTACAATGATGAGCTCATTTCTGAGATAGCAGGCTGCTTCATCAACACAGTCGTCACAAGGTTCGTAAAAATTGATTGATATACAGGGTGTTAATGCAATTGGGCCTTCAAAAATACGATAGATATCGGCCAGCGATACATCATCGGGAGATTTGAGCAGGTAATAACCGCCTGCTGTACCCTGTTTACTGTTGACCAGTTTGGCTCTTTTAAGCTCAAGAAGAATCTGCTCCAGAAATTTTTTGGGAATGTTCTCATCCTGTGCAATAATAGTGGTTGACAAAAATCCCTGATTGTAGTTTCTTGCCAATCTAACCATTGCTTTCAAAGCATATTTGCAACGTTTGGACATCATAATCCACGCAAGTTATGATAATTTATTTGATTATAGAAATTGGTATCTGAGATAAAAGAAATCAATCCCAATTGCAGGCTGAACCACACCAGAAAGATGCGTTAAAATCCTGATTTGAATAATTTACATTGTATATTTGTTGGAAATTTAAGATTGATGAGTACAATAGAATTCAACCCATTGTGGAAAGAGAAACTAATGAACCGTTTTCTCACTTATGTAAAGATATATTCAACCAGCGATGCGGAAAGCGAAGCAACGCCTTCTACCCCAAGACAGTGGGACATTGCCAATCATATTGCAGAAGAACTTAGAACAATAGGTTTAGCAGATGTATCGATAGATGAACATGGTTATATTATGGGATATGTACCTTCCAACTTGGATAATGATGACAGACCAACCATTGGTTTTATTTCGCATTATGATACTTCACCGGATTTCAGCGGAGAGAATGTAAAACCTCAGGCTTGGAAAAATTATGATGGTAGTGATCTTGTGCTGAACCAGACTACAGGATTCACCCTGTCTCCTTCAAAATTTGAAAGTTTAAAACAATATATCGGACAAACGCTGATCACTACAGATGGGAACACGCTTCTTGGTGCAGATGACAAAGCAGGATGTGCAGAAATTGTAACGGCTGCGGAATATCTTATTGCCCACCCGGAAATTAAGCACGGAAGAATTGCCGTAGGGTTTACACCTGATGAAGAGATCGGAAGAGGAGCGCATAAATTTGATGTGGCTAAATTTGGTGCTGAATGGGCTTACACAATGGACGGTAGTGAAGTGGGAGAATTGGAGTATGAAAACTTCAATGCCGCAGGCGCTGTGGTAAAAATCCATGGACTGAGCGTTCATCCAGGCTATGCTTACGGAAAAATGATCAATGCAGCACTTCTGGCAGCTGAATTTATACACTTACTTCCTGCGAATGAAACTCCGGCAACTACTAAAGGCTTTGATGGATTCTATCATTTAATGGATGTTACAGCTGATATTTCTGAGGCTAAACTTCAATATATCATTCGTGATCATGATGAAGAAAAATTTGAAGCCAGAAAGAAATACTTAGAAGAAAAAGTTGCTGAATTCAATGAAAAACATGGTGCAGGAACTGCAGAAGTGGAGATCAAGGAGCAGTACAGAAATATGAAGCAGCAGTTTGAAGGTAAAATGCACATCATTGATCTTGCCGCAAAAGCAATGAAGGAAGCCGGTATTGAACCGAAAATAAAAGCAATCAGAGGCGGAACAGATGGCGCACAGCTGTCTTACATGGGACTTCCTTGCCCTAATATTTTTGCAGGAGGAATGAATTTCCATGGACCTTACGAATATGTTGCTTTAGAAAGCATGGAAAAAGCTACTGAAGTGATCATTAATATTGTAAAAGCCTAAACTGTGATGAAAAAACTTTCAGCATTAGCATTCATCCTGATGTTTGCTTTCAGCAGCGCGCAGATTTCCGGTTTCGAGAAGGCCGATTCCCGCTATGAAAGGAAATTAAAGGCTCTGTATAATAAATATCCTAAGCCCAATGATGAAAGAACTAAGCAGGAATGGATTCTTACGGAAGAAAAAATAGCAGCATACAAAAATGCTTTGGTGAAAATTTCTGAGGAGGATAAAAAAGCAATAACAGATGTCCCGCCACCAATGGCTCCAAAGATCACTAAGGAAGCAGAATATGTAAGTGGAAAGGCTGCTTTTCAAAAGCTTTTAAATGAAGCTATTGATCTTTCTTTCCTGAATTTTGCAGTCAATCCTTATAGATCACCTTAAAGTTTATTGTAGACTCTAAAGGAAATGTTTATGAACCCAAGGTAAAAGGTAACAACGAAGCTGTGAATGCGTTTATTGAAGCTGCTTTTTACCGCATCCGGGATAAGGGCAAATGGAAGCCGGCAGAATCTAATGGGAGACCTGTTCTTACCATAGTGAGTCTTCCTTTACAATTAAATTTCAGTAAATAATAAATAAACCGTTGCTTAGGCAGCGGTTTTTTCTTGTCATTTGATTCAGATGTTGATTTTTTTAACGCAAAGATTGATAATGATGGCGTTGATTTTAAGAAAGCAAAGGCTGAATCAATCTTTGATGATTTGATTAAGCGGGTGGATTAGTACCGTGGAAAATTTCAGCATTATCTGTTTATTTCCCGAATAGTTTACTTGTTTTTTTTCTATGTTTTCTCTTTGATGGAACGGTTCTGTTTTTTTAGTATATTTACCTATACATCAAACCATTAACTTTTTAACAATCGAATTATTATGAGAAAAATGAAAAAACTTTTGAGAAAAGACCTTTCCACGATCCTTGGTGCAGGAGGAAGTGGCTGCCACATGAACGGTGAATCTGCCTACTGCTGGACAGACTGTGACTGTAATTATGGACGAGCCTGTGAAATGTATGATGATGGAGGTCCGGGGAAATGTATTTCTGTAGGAGGTGGCAATACTGGTGGTGGCCCCGGCGGATGTATTCCTCCAACCATTTGTGAAGAGGAACCCTTTTAAATAACACTTATCGGAAGCAAAGTCTTCCGATTTTTTTATTTTCTGCTGAAAACAGATGCTTGTCAAAGTATTTATGCGGTTCATCAAATAAAGTTTCAATCCGCTTTCGATAGTTGTTGTTTTGCATCAAATTATTACAACAATTTATGAAACAGCAGATTTTAGCGCTAAGCTCACTTTTATTATGTATCACTTGTTCGGTTGAAACAAAGGCACAACAAACTCCGGCATTTCACATCGGGATCAAGGCAGGAACAAGCTTTACAAAAACCTCAACAGCATCTTCTACACTGGAAGGAAAATATGGCTTAGGCTATCAGGGAGGAATTATGACGAGAATGGATATCGGAAGCCTTTATGTACAGGGAGAAGCTTTATTCAACAAAAGAAAGACTTCATTTGATTCCAAGGATGGCAGTTCTCCAAAGCTGACATGGAGTTCTGTTGACATCCCGGTAGTAATCGGTTATAAACTGATCAACAACAAAGACTTCAATGTAAGAGCCTTTGCGGGTGGAGTTTACAGCTATGCTTTTAAAAACAATATATCTACATCCAAAGCTCTTCAGGAAGGCTTCAAAAGTTTTGACAAATCGAATATCGGGATTACAGGAGGCATTGGAGCGGATTACAAAAACTTCACCGTAGATCTTAGGTATGAAACCGGACTTTCAAGCATCAGTAAAGAATTTAAATCGAAACCCCACAGTTTTACATTGGGAATAGGCTATTTCCTATTCTAAAAACTTAAATTATCTTTACTTATTAGAAACTGTGCCCCTGCAGTTTCTAATTTTTTATAAATCTACTTTACTTTCTCCATGACCAAACCATTTATTTTAAGAGAATATATTTTTGTCACCATTTTCTGGCTTGTATTTGCAGCGGCTGTATATATTAATTTTCAGGCTAATTCTGATATAATCTCCTCTGTGTTACAAACCATTGCCTTGGTTATTACCTCAGTTGTGTTTACTCATTTTCTTACTGTAAAACTTCTCCCAAAAGCGTTACGCGAAAAAAGAATGAAGCTGTTTCTGCTTCAGGCGACAGGAGTTATTCTTTTACTGAGTTTTATATATTCTTTAATTTTCACTTATATTGAAATTAACTCCAAAAATCAGCTCCCTGATCACTTTATTGATCATCTTCCCTTTTTATGGCAGGGATTTTATCTGGCACTCCCCGCTTCATTTCTTATCAACGGATCTACCTGCGGAATCAAATTTTATCAGGAACACGGAAGGATAGAACGGGACCATATCCTTCTTCAGCAGGCTCACCTGGAAAATCAGCTCAAACTGTTGCAGGACCAGATCAATCCACACGTGGTCTTCAATATTCTGAACCATATTCATATCCTGATGAGGACAGATATTCAGCTTGCAGATTATCTCTTACTTAAATTTTCGGATATTCTGCGTTACCAGCTTTACCACTGTAACCAAAACCTTGTCCCGATGAATAAGGATATTGAACACCTGCAAAACCTCGTTGAAGTAGAAAAATTAAGATGGGGAAATGAGCTGGAAGTACAATCAGATTGGAAAACCGAAAATACAGCATCATTTATTGCTCCACTCCTATTGGTTCCTTTCATTGAGAATGCTTTTAAATATGTCTGCCGGCTGCCGGGGCACAAAGGTTATGTGCGGATATCATGTACTGAAAAAGACGGTTTCCTATTATTCTGTGCCGAAAATTCCTACTCTGATATTGCGGGCTATAAAAAGAAGGAAGGTTCAGGCGGAATTGGTCTTCAGAATGTACAAAAACGTCTGAAACTGCAATATCCGGATCGCCATAATCTCAAAATTGAATCAGGAAACGATGTGTACAAAGTCAATTTAACCTTACAATTATCTGACAGCAATGAACAATAATACTCCAAAAATGAAATGCCTGATCATTGATGATGAACCATTGGCAAGATTCCACCTTAAAGAACTGGCAGACCAGATTGATTTTTTATCAGTTGAAGGAACCTGTGCCACCGCATTGGAAGCAGATACCATCGTAAAGGAAAAAGAAATTGATCTTTTATTTCTTGATATCAATATGCCTTATCTGACGGGGCTTGAATTCCTGGAACAGCTGGAAAATCCGCCTTTGTGCATTCTGACAACCGCTTATTCGGAATATGCGTTGGAAGGATACCGTTTGCAGGTTGTAGATTACCTTCTGAAACCGATTGCTTTTAACCGTTTTTACCAGGCTGTCAATAAGGCTCAGCAGCAGTTTATTGTCTCCGAAAAGCTGAAGAAGAATTCTCCTTATGATGATCCTTTTCTTTATGTAAGGCAGTCTGACAGCTTCATCAAAGTTTCCTGGGTTGATATTTTATACATTGAAAGTATGCAGAATTATACGAAACTTCATTTTAAAGATAAATCCCTGGTGATCCATCAAACGATGAAGGCGATTGAAGAATCTCTGCCATCGGAGCATTTTTTCAGGATCCATAAATCTTTCCTTATCAACATTATCCACATTGATATGATTTCAGGCGGCCGTCTGTTCATCAATAAAACGGAGCTTCCTATTTCCCGTACCCGAAAAGAGGAGTTGCTCAATCAGGTGGTGTATAAGAAGCTTATTAGTAAATAGAAAGGAAGAAGGAAGCTGGAAGAGGGAAGCTATTGCAGTCGAAATTAAATGATTGCCTTTTTCATTTAAATCTACAAGGATGTAAATAATCAAATCTAGAAGTAAATAGTCGCTGGATATTAACTTCCATCTCCCCGCCCCCATCTTCCATCTTAGTCCCTTAAGGTAAATTCCATCTTAACGATACGGCTGCATAAAATGTAGTGGCAAATTTGGGATCATCTATTTTTTTGTCTTTGAAAATACTTTTGATCTTCCTGTCGTTTTCACTGAAACTTCTCAATAATGCGGTTCCCCCTGTAAGGCGAAGGCTGAGTTTATCATTAAGCTTTAATTCGGGACGGATTCCTGCTGTAATCTGCTGGTAGCCCAATAGCATGGATTTCCCGTCTTTATTTCTTTCTACGGTCATCCCGCTGAGGTTGACGACAGCTTTCAGGGCAAATTTATCTGAAAACAGGTAGCCGGCTTCCATTCCTTCCGGAAAATTGATATTAAATTTAATTTTTCCGTTGGTTTTCCAGTCGAAATAGATCCACGGAAGAATCATGGGAACTCCGAAAGCTGTTGTCAATACCGGGCCTGCTCCCAGCGCTAAATTGGGATTAAAATGTCTGATAAATAAAACTCCACCCTGTCCAAGAATATCGTCAGAACTTATTTGCTCCATATCAGTATAAACTCCTACGGATGCGGTCATCATCATGCTCCATTTTTTTCCTAAGGGTCTCATGTGCTGGATTCCGACTTGTGCATTCAGCATCTGATCAGGAAAAAGCTGTCTTTCGTAATCTTTATGCGCCATTTTTGCATAAGACCCACTCAGCAGAAGTGACCAGGCTTTTATTCTCCCACTACTGTCTTTTTTCATTGACAATGGAATGCTGAGGTTAAGATCTGCCCTTTTAAAGTTACTTTTAGAATTAGTCTTCACACTGTCTTCCGGACGTATATAACTGGAAAAAGGAATATATTCTGTTTTAAGTTCGGCAGCTATTCCCGACTGGGCACTCGCCCAATATCCCACCAGGCAATAGGCTGCTGCCAAAAGATTTCTCTTCATAATTTAAATTTTATGCAAAGAGAGACCTTTGAGACCTGCTCACAAAAATTACTTGATTAAGTGTATAAATAGTATGACCAAGCGGAAAAATAGAAGGATAATCTAATAAGACTGCATTCTGTTTTTTTAGTTTAAATAGCCTCTTGCGGACTTTCCTCTCCCAAGGATTCTGTAGAAGGTTGCTTACTTTTAAATGAGTGGTAAGCAAACCAGACCGCTATCACTGCAATACTTGCCCGTATCATAACCATCGGCATAATAGAATCTGCTTCTAAAAGTCCTGCGATTCCTGAAAGTACAAAAGTAACCATCAGCTGCATAAATCCCATCACAGCTGCCGCTGTCCCGCGCCCTTCTTTAAAAGGAGACAAGGCATGAGCTGAAGTAATAGGAAACAGAATTCCTATAGCCAGCAATGAGAGATAAAGCATTATAATTTCGAGGACAACGGAAAGATCTGTAGCTGATATAATGATATGAAGCCCGCATGCCGCCAGCAGTAAGAGTGTAGCTGTTAATAAAAGCTTAGTGTCGCTTATTCTCTTTATTAATTTAGGAGTAAGATAGGCCGCCGTTATTAAGGCCAATGAATTAAAACCAAAAATCAAACTAAAAGTGCCACTCGAAAATCCGTGAAGTTTCATAAACAAAAACGGAGCATTGGATATATAGATGATCAGAGAGGCAAATGCTATACTTCCGATCATTGTGCTGCTAATAAATTCTTTATTGGAAATAATCATTCTAAGATGATCCTTTAACCTTTTTTCATCTTCACTGGTATCAGGCAAAGAAGCTCTTGAATTGGTTTCAGGGACATATTTATAAACCATAAAAAAGGTGATGAGTCCTAATATCCCGAGAAAAGCAAAGGAACTGTTCCATCCCCAGAATTTGAGGAAGACACTTCCCAGTAAAGGAGCAATGATTGGAGCAATACCACTGATCTGTGATTGCTGAGAGAAAATGGCAACGGATCTTTTCTTATCATAAAGATCAATTACAATGGCACGGCCTATCACAATGCCTGCGCTTCCTCCGAATGCTTGCAGAAAACGCATTGCCCACAATACATAAATGTTTTCTGTAAAAAATATGGCTGCAGCTCCAACAATGAAAAGTAAAAGGCCACAATACAGCATTGGTTTACGTCCCGTTCTGTCAGATAATGGTCCCCAAAGTAACTGTCCGAAGGCAAATCCTGCAAAAAACACAGAAATTGAGATCTGAATATGTCCGATATCGGTTTGGAAAATCTGGGCCATGCTTGGAAAAGCTGGCAGGTAAAGGTCTATACTCAGTGATTCCAGGGTGTTGAGCAGTGCCAGGATAAACACTACGATGCTTAAATTTCTCATAAAACAGGGTAAAATCAGAACTTAACCGCATAAGCGATTTTTCTGCCTGCAAAAGTCTTTTAAAAAGCGATATCTTTCAATACAATAACTGAAGGGATACCAGCACAAAGTGAAGATTATTTTTTTATTCTTTAAAATATTGTCTATTTTAAAACCTTTAAACTGAACATTTTGAAGATTAATCTTTCTTAAATTTGAAAGCCTCAGGATTTTGTCCACTATGCTTTTTGAAAAAACGGGAGAAATAGGACGCATCCCCAAATCCCAGTTTAAAAGCAATTTCTTTAACGGTTAACGCCCCAAAACTAAGCTCTCTTTTCGCTTCAAGCAACAGCCGCTGGGCGATCATCTTTTTAACCGTCGTTCCTCTCGAAAGACGGACAATATCATTGAGATGGTGAGTGCTGATCTTTAACTGATCTGCATAGAAAAGAGTCTCTCTCTGAGCAATATAATGTTTCTCTATTAGCTTGATCAGCTCCTGAATCCGTTGTCTGTCATGAATCATAGGGTCCTGAAGGCTGATCTGTTCTGTAATAACGATGCAGAAAGCCTTCAGATAGGTTTTTAGCAGATTGATTCTGGAAGTAGTATGATATTCTTCTTCCATTAGTCTTATAATCGTGTTACAGGTTTTTCCGCTTTGTAAATCTAAGGTAAAAGGTGCTGTTCCGCCCGTGAGAATTGTTTCTATATCGCAGGCTTCTTTAAAAATCTCTCTGCTTACCGCAAGAACATAGCCTTTTTCACCACGAAGTTTCATATTGAATACCTGTCCAGGTGCAATGATACAAATTTGGTTATTCCTAAGAGGGTGCTTTTCAAAATCCAGTTCCAGACTGCTGTCTTCTTTTACCTCATTAAACCAGATGATCTCAAAGAAATTATGCCTATGAATATCATTAAAATTCTCCGGGTGCCCAGTATCAAGTGTCATCAGCTGAAACTGTTCAGAAGTGAGATGGTGAACGGGGATATTTTTTTCTGATGGACTCATTTTTTATTCCTTATTAAATATTGAATTTTCTTTAACGAAATTTATATCTGAAGGATTTGTAATAATATAAACTTCTCCTTTATCTTCGGATTTTTTCCCTTTATAGTAAATAATTTCCCGGTCAGAAATTAATTTAATACGGTCACCAATTTCTCTTTCAATATAGATCGGCAAATAAATTTCCGCTTTTTTACCTTTGATGCGGTAAGGATATATTCCGTGTTTTAATTCTTTTGAAAATTCGTTTACATTTGAGTTAGAAACATTGACAGACAATACTCCAAAACCATGATTATGAGATCTTTTTATATCCGTAACAGTCCCTTCAAAGACAACTCCATTTTTTAAAACGGCATTGGTATCGGTGTATTCTTTTGCCCCTTTTTTAGTTATATACAGGATGGATCCAATAAAAACAAGAAACAGTAAGATGAATTTTATATGTTTCATATCACAAATTTTCACCTCATCAAATAAACAAAAACCACAGCAAAAAGTGCTGTGGTTTTTTACAATATTCAAAATTAATTATAAGCTTATCTGTTTTGCTGGTTATTTAAAAAAGCATCCCAGCCTTGTGCCGTAAGGGGAACCAATTGATTGGATCCTCTTGCCACCATATAATTACCTTCTTCATTTTCAACAGCATGCCCGATAATAGTAAAATCCGGGTGGTTTTTAATTTTATCAAAATCATTCGGAGAAATGGTGAACAGAAGCTCATAATCTTCGCCCCCACTTAATGCAGTCATTACGGGATTAAGGTTCATTTCATCTGCCGTGGAAATGGTAAGACTGTCCATTGGGATTTTCTCCTCATACAGTCTGAATCCTGTTTTGGACTGGTCAGAAAGATGAAGGATCTCAGAAGCCAGACCGTCAGAAATATCGATCATAGAAGTGGGTTTAATGTCCAATTCTTCCAGGATTGTTTTCACATCAGTTCTTGCTTCAGGTTTAAGCTGTCTTTCCAGAATGTAATCATAACCTTCCATTTCAGGCTGCATATTGGGATCTGCAAGGAAAACAGCGTGTTCCCTCTCAAGAATCTGAAGTCCCATATAAGCACCACCAAGATCACCGCTTACTACCAGCAGATCATTGGGTTTAGCTCCACTTCTTTTTACAATATTTTCATCATTCTCGATTCCTACGGCAGTAATACTCATCACCAAGCCTGAATTGGAGCTTGTGGTATCTCCACCTATCAGATCTACCTTATACCTTGTACAGGCAGCCTGGATTCCGGAGTATATTTCTTCTAAAGCTTCTACCGGAAAACGATTGGAAACGGCCATTGAAACCAAAATCTGTGTCGGCACAGCATTCATTGCGGTAATATCACTCAGATTCACTACAACAGCCTTGTATCCTAAATGTTTTAAAGGAACATAGCCTAAATTAAAGTGAACTCCTTCTGCAAGGACATCTGTGGTAAGAACTACCTTTTTATTCCCGGGATTGATAACGGCGGCATCGTCTCCCACTCCCAGTTCCGAAGACTCGTTGGAAATCGGAAAGTGCTGGGTAAGGTGCTTTATAAGCCCGAATTCTCCTAATTTAGAGATTGGAGTCAGTTCCTGTGATTTATCTTCAAACATAATTTTTTCTTTTTTGTAAAATGTTCAATGTAAAATGTATTGATGATATCAAACACTGAACGTTGAGCCTTAGATTATTTAGTAAATTCTGCGGGATCTACATTATCCGGACGGAAAGGAAGTTTTTTAAAGTCTTCTCTGGTCATTACAACCGTTTCCGGGCTTTTATATTTATTCATTGCTTCTACCACATCATCCGGCGGGGTTGTCATTTTTCTCAGCATCATATCGATCCATACGCCCGTAGCTTCAGCAGTTGCGCAGTGTATTCCATCTGGGGTATAGAATTTATGAACAAACCTGTAGATGGAAGAATCTTCTGAACATCCGTCAATCTCCAGACTTACAATAACCGTCTGGTCTGCATAGATCTCTTTGAAGAAAGAATATCTTTCATGCATGATCACCGGACCGATTCCCCATCGGCTCAATTGGGTAACGCCCATTTTTTCTTTGGTCATAAAGGCCATTCTGGACTGTGCACAATACTGTACATATGATGAATTGGCTAAGTGCTTGTTCGCATCAAGATCACTCCAGCGTACTTCGAATTTATGGTAAAAAATCATGTAAAAGTCGTTTTTAGTATGATTAAATTATATTCTTCAAAATTACTCAAATAAGATGGTTTATAAAAATTGTACTTTTGAAAAATATAATCTTCAGCATAGGATTACCATTACATGAAACAGATCATTATTATCGGAGGCGGTGCCGCAGGCTTTTTCTGCGCATCGAATCTTGACGAAAAAAAATACAAAATCATCATCCTGGAACAGAACTCGGATGTGCTTCAGAAGGTAAAGATTTCAGGCGGTGGCCGCTGCAATGTGACGCATGCGTGTTTCGACCCAAAAGAATTGGTTCAGTTTTACCCTCGTGGCAATAAGGAATTACTTAGTGTTTTCACAAAATTTCAGCCGGGAGATACTATGGAGTGGTTCGATCAGCGTAATGTTCCTTTGAAAATTGAAAATGATAACAGAACATTTCCTGAAAGCAATTCCTCACAGACGATTATCAATACTTTCCTGCATGAAATTCAGAATAAAAAAGCAGAGGTCAAAACAAAATGCTCTGTAAAAGAGATTGAAAAACAGGACGGCAAATATCTTGTTAAAACAAGTTTAGGTGATTTTGAAGCGGATTATATCATTTATGCAACAGGAAGTTCCCCAAAATCGCTAAAGATTGTTGAAAATCTGGGCCATAAGATTATTCCTCTTGTTCCATCACTTTTTACATTCAATATTAAGGATGACTTACTTAAAGATCTTCCCGGAACGAGCTTTGAAAATGCAGGAATTTCAATTCTTTCCCTTAAAACAGAAGAAAGCGGTCCATTACTGATCACCCATTGGGGGCTTTCAGGACCTGCCGTTTTAAAAATTTCAGCATGGGAAGCCTTAAGCCTGGCGAAATTGAAATATAATTTTGAAATTGAAGTGAATTTTATTTCAACTACTTTGGATGAAGCAGAAGAAAGTTTCCACAACTTCAAACAGTCCAACCCGAAAAAGACAATCGGCCAATCTAAAATATTTGATATCACCAACAGGTTCTGGCAGAAAATATTAGAAGTTTCAAAGGTTGACCTGAATAAGCAGATGTCCAATATTTCAGGAAAGGAAATGCAGAAGATCCTTGAAAATCTTTGCAGGAAAAAACTGAAGGTCACAGGAAAATCAACTTTTAAAGACGAGTTTGTAACCGCCGGAGGCATTGATTTAAAGGAAATTAACTTCAAAAACATGTCCTCTAAACTTCTACCGAATTTCCACATTGCCGGAGAAGTTCTGAACATTGATGCGGTGACGGGAGGTTTCAATTTCCAGGCATGCTGGAGTGAAGGATGGCTGATTGCACAACATTTAAATAGTTTGTCATGATGAAAAAAATAATTTTATTCTGTTTATTATTAATTTCGGCAACTGTATTTTCGCAGGAAACTGTAAAAACTTCATCAGAAGACCGTTCTAAGTATGTTCCGGAAGATGCTAAACCAGCAGAATATCCCGGAGGCATTGTTGCATTCAGCAATACGGTAGCATCAAAAATAAAAGCAAACCGCATAAAAGGAGTAAAAGGAAAAATACATTCTAATGCACGATTCGCAGTTAATATTAATGGTTATATTGAAAAAATTACAGTAACAGGCGAAAACGAAGAATTTAATAGAGAGGTGGAAAGAGCTATTACATCTGTGAAAACAAAATGGACTCCTGCAGAATATAAAGGGTATCAGGTGCTGACCTGGTATAATCTACCTTTTACACTTAATTTCGATTAATAAAATGTCTACGTTCCAAAAACATACTTCTCCCTTTTTTAGAGCTCTTTTAATTATGGGGTTTGGATATTTTTTTTGGCTCATGCTTAAAATTACACTAGAATATATTCCATTTAATCCCAATGTGAGTTTTCTGATGATTAAACAAACGGAAGTAATAGACAGACCGGAATATCTTACGTTTTTTTACGCCCACGTTTATACGAGTATTTTCGTACTGTTTTCCGGATTTCTGGCGATCCTGAGAAAAGATTTCGGATTAAAAAGCTTTCACAGGAATATTGGTAAGGTCTATATATTTTTAATTCTGATCCTGGCTGCACCGTCAGGAATTTATATGGGAATTTTTGCCAATGGAGGTTTTCTTTCTAAGGTTTCCTTCATTATTTTAGGTTCTCTGTGGTGGTTTACTACCTACAAAGCCTATCAATCTGCAAGACAAAAAAAGTTTAAAGAACACAAGCAGTGGATGTGGCGTAGTTTTGCACTCACTTTATCTGCTCTTAGTTTAAGAATCTGGAAAGTAATTATTGTATATTTATTCCACCCCAACCCTATGGATGTTTATCAAATCATTGCATGGCTGGGCTGGATTCCGAATATCCTTTTAATTGAATATTTAATCACAAAAAAACATCTATGAAAATTTTAAATTACACTCTTGCCTCTTTACTCGCGGTTTCTTTGCTAAGCTGTAAGAAAGATGGAAAAATTACTGAAACAGGAAAGGATTCCGTAATCGCAAAAAAGGATTCTGCTGTAGTTCCTGAGATCTATAAAGAATATTACGGAATTTATATGGGCGATTTCGCCGGAAAAGAAATGATTACTTCTGAAGATGGCGAGGAATATGAGGATTTTGTCAATAAGAGAATTTCTCTGAAGATCAATAGAATTACCAAAGACAGTGTTTACGGACAAAGCATCGTGAATGGAAATCAGCGCCCTTTCAGAGGGATATTTAATGAAAGTACTAAATCTTTTGTTTTGGATGAGCCTGGAAATGACAAAACAGACGGAAGATTTGAAGTGAAATTAAGCGGAGACAGTATTACGGGAAAATGGAATGCATTTAATAAAACAGCTGTAAAATCCCCCTTAAAAACGATTAAAATATCTAAGAAAGAATTTGTTTATAATCCGAATTTTATGCTGGATAAGGATTCTGACTTAGTAGATTGGTCCAATCCGAAGGATTTTGTAGAAAAATATACGGATGAAGAAACCGGAAAGACTGAAAGCTATACGACTTCTAAAAACAGAGTGGCTTCTGAAGCGATCTTTAAACTGAATGCCTCTAAGCAGAAATTAACCGAAAAAGACCTGAAAAATTTACGCAAAATAGATCTTGAGATCATCAAAAATGCTGTTTTTGCAAGACATGGCTATTCTTTCAAAAAGGAAACTTACAGGCATTTCTTTGAGCAGACAGATTGGTATATTCCTGTTTCTAACAATGTAGACAAAGAGCTTTCCTCAATTGAAAAAGACAATGTGGCATTGCTGAACCGTTTCATCAAATATGCAGAGGATAAATACGACAGTTTCGGAAGATAATAGTGAAGTAATGAGAAAGTATTTGTTTTTTATTTTATTATTTTGGGCCGTTTCAATTGCTGCTCAAAAGGACTCAACAGTAGTTCCGGGTGTAAAACCAATGGCAGAAGCAGTATCCCAGCCAACCAAAACTGCAGATTTTCCGGGAGGACACCGGGCATTTGTCAATGAGATTTTAAAGAATTTTAAAACGGCTCCATTGGTAAAAGCGGGAATCATGAGTGCAAAAGTGGTTGCTACTTTTATTGTGGATACGGAAGGAAAAATGGTGGATATCAAAATAGAATCCTATGAACATCCAATGGTAAAGAATGAATTTCTGAGAGCGCTTAAAATGGTAAAAATCCTATGGATTCCTGCTGAACAGAATGGCAAAAAAGTCAGAAGCATCATGAGACAGCCTTTGATATTCAATCTGCAATAACCTCCTTTTTTTTCAAATTATTAAGTCTCAGCCAAAGGAAAAGAAGCATACATCCCACAGCATAGCAAAGGATATCAATCCATGAGAAAGAGTTTCCAATAACAATATACATCAGGCTTCCAGGACGGAAGCCTAGTTTTTCTGCAATATGGAAGTATTGCGCAAATTCTACAAGGCAGGAAAAAACTAAAATCCCAAGAATAAGCTTTTTATCGTTCATCTTCACAAAGCTTTTGACAAAGGTATAAAGCAGGATTACAACGATAACATCACCAAGATAGGCTCTTACAAAGAAAATATTGGCCAGTTTTGTGGCAATTAAAACTTCGGTCAGGAAAATGAAGATGGTGAGAAGAAAATACTTTAAACTGAATCTGAATTTCATCTTGTTTTTTTAATTTGGCTAAAGCCTTGTAGAGGCTGATTATTGTTAAGCAGGCTAAAACCCGCTCCTCAATTTGATAAGGCAATTTTTTTAGGTCATAAAAAATCGGCATTCACAGAACACCGATCTTATAATACCTAAGGCAAATATATTATTTCTTTACTTTAATTGTACATCCTATGGCTACTGTTTTTGTCATTTTTACAGGCTCATTTTTGATCAGGGCATTTACAGCATCCTGAACGTAATATTCTGATACATCATTCGGGTTATCGTAGTTATTGTCGATGGCACCGATGTATTTTACAATATTCTTTCCGTTTTCTTTCTGCAGAACAAAGACGTGGGGTGTTTTTGTGGCTCCGTACAAAGGATAGATCTTCTGTCCTTCATCCACCAGATAAGGAAACGTAAAACCTTTCTGTTTGGCTCTCTCAATCATTTGCTGGTAACCGTCTTCAGGCTGTACATTAGGATCGTTCGGATTAACGGCAATAACCGGATAACCCTGGTTTTTAAATTTTTTATCTAGCTCAACAATTCTATCTTCATATTTTTTAGCATAGGGACAGTGATTGCAGGTGAAAACGACAATAAACCCTTTTGCACTTTTAAAATCGCTTAAGGAAACCATTTTTCCGTCGGTATTTTTCAGTTTAAAATCAGCTGCTTCATCTCCGACTTCGTACCCTTTCGAACCGGAAGTATTTTCTTTCCGTACCGAATCTTTATCAAGGCCTGATGAAGTAAAGCTCAGCAGCCCGATTCCGGCAATAAATGCCAACATTAAAAATTTCAGGTTTTTCATATTATTTTTATTGTAAATTATCGTTGATTGTCTTTTCCAGGTCTTCTTTGTTCATTTCGCCGTCATTGAAATATACTTTTTCTCCGTTTTTATAGAAGATGGTGACAGGAATATTTCCATCCCAGTTTTTTTCAAATCTGGGGATCCAGGTATTCATCCTTTTATTGTCATCCAGCAGCACCACTTCTGCAGTAAGGTTTTTATTTTTGATGAACTTCACCACTCTGTCCTTATCAATCAGTCTGTCCAGTGAAACGAGGATCATTTTAAATTTCGGGTTATCCTTGTACTTATTGTTGAGTTCCATAAAATGTGGAAGCTCTTTTACACATGGCGCACAGGTAGTTGCCCAGAAATTGACAACCAGAATTTTATCATTCTCTTTTTGGATGCGCTTCTCAAGATCTTCATATTTCATGGAAGATACTTCTGCCTGCTGGGCAATAGAAGCCGTAAAGCATAGAAATACAGCCAATAGGGTTAATACATTTTTCATGATTCAAAAATAGTGATTAATTGTCATTGAAATAACTGCCTTACATTTATTATCCGTTTTGATGAAGGAATGAAAAGTATACAAAAATGTTGCCGTAAGAAATTATTTGATATTACTTCTCATTTCACTAACTATTACTTTATCAGCAACTTTAACATTATTTTATTAATCACCACACATTGAATTGAATGAAAATTTGTAAATTAGCTTCAACCAAATTAAAATTATTATGAAAAAATCAGATTTTCAAAAAAGAAAGCTTTCAAAAAATGAACTGAAAGAAATCAGTGGTGGAAAAAGACCTGTCTGTCCAAGAGTCGTAAGCTGTATTGATCCGGCAACCGGAGAGGAATTGTATGGTGTTTATGGCGTTCAGGACGGGTATTGCTGTTAAGTATTTAATTAAATCAGAATCATATGAAAAATTCAAACATCCAAAACAGAAAGCTCACGAAAAAAGAGCTGAAAGAAATCAACGGAGGCGCTGCTTCATGTTCAGGAGATCTATGCAAACTCAGAGGGGTAAGCAGTCATTTTATGATTGTCGGACCGAAAGGCAGAGACGGATATTGCTGTTAAAATAAAAAAAATGATTGGAGCTAACCTCCAATCATTTTTTTTATCGAATTCAGCTTCATTAAAGCTTCAATAGGTGTCAAAGTATTGATATCTATTTTCGTCAGCTCTTCGCGGATGTTCTCCAAAACAGGATCGTCAAGCTGGAAAAAAGAAAGCTGCATATTTTCCTCTGTTACTCTTTTAATACTTTCAGAAGTACTGGTGGTCTGCGAACGGCTAGCTTCCAGGGTTTTCAGAATTTCATTGGCTCTGTTTACCACCTTTGCAGGCATTCCCGCCAGTTTCGCTACATGAATACCGAAACTATGCTCACTTCCCCCGGGAATCAGTTTTCTTAAAAAGATAATATTCCCTTTGTTCTCCTGTATGGAAACGTGGAAATTCTTTACTCTTTCAAAATTCACCGTCATTTCATTCAGCTCATGATAATGCGTTGCAAACAGTGTTTTTGCCTGTGTAGGATGCTGGTGAAGGTATTCTGCAATTGCCCATGCAATAGAAACCCCATCATAAGTGGATGTTCCTCTTCCAATCTCGTCCAATAGGATCAGGCTGCGTTCTGAAATATTATTGAGGATATTAGCCGCTTCGTTCATTTCCACCATGAAGGTAGATTCTCCTGCAGAAATATTATCCGTAGCGCCTACCCTTGTAAAGATTTTATCCAAAACTCCGATCTCGGCATGTTTTGCAGGAACAAAACTTCCTATCTGAGCTAAAAGACATACAATAGCTGTCTGCCGCAGAATGGCAGATTTACCCGCCATATTGGGCCCTGTCACCATAATGATCTGCTGCGAATCTTTATCTAAAAAGATGTCATTCGGGATATATTTTTCGCCTAAAGGAAGAGCATTTTCAATGATGGGATGCCTTGCTTCTTTAAGATCAATAGCATACCCTTGATTAAGCACCGGTTTTGTATAACTTTCAGAAACAGCCAGTTCCGATAATCCTGCAGCTACATCAAGCTGCGCAATAATATTGGAATTTCCCTGGATCTGATCCATATAGACCATAGTTTCAGCACATACATTTCTGTACAGCTCATTTTCCAGTACACTTATCTTTTCTTCTGCTCCCAGGATCTGGCTTTCATATTCTTTCAGCTCTTCTGTAATATAGCGTTCTGCATTCACGAGGGTCTGCTTTCTCAGCCAATCACCTGGAACCTTATCTTTATGAGCATTCCTTACTTCTATATAATACCCGAAAACATTATTAAAATCAATTTTAAGGCTTGAAATTCCCGTTCTTTCGATTTCTCTCTGGCACATTTCATCCAGAAAACCACGGCCTTTGCTTTGAAGGCTTCTCAAATGGTCCAGCTCTTCGGAAACACTGGCTTTAATGGTATTTCCTTTTGAAAGATTAACCGGAAGCTCTTCGTTCAAATGATTCTGTAAAAATTTGATCAGTTCTTCCATATCAAATAATGGCTCTAACCAAGCCATAACATCGGCATGAGGATGAAGCAATGCTTTAATCTGGTGAATATTGATCAGACTCTGACGCAGATATCCAAGCTCTTTTGGACAAATCTTTTCAGCAGCGAGTTTCCCCATCAGCCTGTCCAGATCCGAGATAGATTTCAACAGTTGGCAGATCTCGTATTTTAAATGATCATTTTCATTCAGGAAATCAATTAGGGAAAGCCTTCTCATAATCTCGTCTACAGATTTTAAAGGAAGAATAATTCTTCTTCTCAAGAGCCTTCCACCCATTGGGGTAGATGTCTTATCTATAATATCCAGCAGCGATTTCCCCTGCGGATTGCTTGGATATACAATTTCAAGGTTTCTTAATGTAAAATTATCCATCATCAGGTAATCTTCCTGCGGAATGATCTGAAGCTTTGTAATATGCGCAAGAAGGTTGTGGTGGGTATCTTCCACTAAGTAAGCGAAAATAGCTCCTGCTGCGGTTATGGCAAGCGGGAAGTTTTCGACTCCAAAACCTTTTAAAGAATTGGTTTTAAAATGAGAAGTTAGTTTTTCATAAGCAAAATTATACTGGAACGCCCAGTCTTCAAGCTTAAAGGCACTTTTATTTTTAAGCTGTTCCGGCAATTGAACGCTTCTCTGAAATACAATTTCACTGGGATCAAAAGTATTAACGATATGAAGGATTTTGTCTAAATTCCCCTCACTTACCAGAAATTCGCCGGTAGAAACATCCACCATGGCAATCCCGTACTTTTCTTTTTCTTTATGAAGGGAAAGCAAGAAATTGTTCTTTTTTGAATTTAAAACCTGGTCGTTGAAAGTAACTCCGGGGGTGACAAGCTCCGTAACTCCTCTCTTCACTATTCCTTTGACCATTTTCGGATCTTCCAATTGATCGCAGATGGCAACTCTCATCCCGGCTCTCACCAATTTTGGCAAATAGGAATCTACGGAATGATGCGGGAATCCCGCCAGCTCTATATGGCCATCCCCATTGGCTCTTTTGGTAAGAACAATTCCAAGGATCTGGGATGTTCTTACAGCATCCTGCCCGAAGGTTTCATAAAAGTCTCCTACTCTGAATAACAAAAGCGCATCAGGATATTTCGCCTTGATGGTATTGTACTGCGTCATTAACGGGGTTTCTTTCTTCGTTGCTTTTGCCATAATAAAAAATGAGCCCCAAATTTAAATAAAATATAGGCAGGGTTGGGATATGTGATGAAATTATTCTTAATATAGAGACCAAAAACTACACTTATATGTTCTGAACAAAATATTTATCGTATTTTTAATTAAAATAAATTTCTATGATTTATCCTGTTCTGGAAACAGAAAGACTCTTACTAAGACAGCTGGCATCTACTGATTCAGCAGACCTCTTCGAATATTTTTCCCAGGATAAAGTGATGGAATATTATGACCTGGAAATCTTTAAAACACTGGAAGACGCCCAAAATATTATCAACCACTTTAATGGCGAGTTTGAAAAAGGTAAAGGATTTCGTTGGGCTCTGGAATTAAAATCTGAAAAGAAGGTGATAGGAACCTGCGGCTACCACAATTGGTCCCGTGAGCATTTCCGGGCAGAGATCGGATATGAACTGAATCCGAAATTCTGGAGAAATTCTTACATGAAAGAAGCTATTCTACCCATTCTGATATTCGGTTTTGAAAGCATGCGGCTTCATAGGGTTGATGCGTTTATAGATCCTTCAAATATTTCTTCTGAGAAGCTTTTACAATCTTTAAATTTTAAGGATGAGGGAACACTCCGTGATTATTTTTTTGAAAAAGGAAAGTTTGTAGATGCTAAAATTTTTGGACTTATTAATGAATAAAGATGGGAGATGGTTGCCGGAAGATGGAAGTTTTCAAAGTTCTACAGAACGACTGAATATTTTTTTAATTAATTTTTTAGCATTCGTCTTTCCAACATTGATCTTCTTGAATTACAATCATAGCAAGAAATATTAGGGAGGAACAGTAACTTCCAGCTACCCTCTTCAGCCTTCCAGACTATTTCCTTTTCTTCTCATAAGCTTCGGTCCCTTTTTCATACGCCCATTTCTGCTTGTAATTCACCCAGTTAGCCTTAAACAACTTACGAAGAAGCTTATCCGTATATCTCATGATAAAAACATGGTACATCATATTGGCAAAAACACCCGGCTTGTTGGGAAGTGCTCTGAGCGACATAGAAAACCCCGGTTCCAGATACCTGTTAAAATGCCAGAATGCCCCCGGAATGAAAAGAGCATCTCCGTGTTCCATAAAAATCTCATATCCTTTAGCATATTGTAAGGCCGGAAACTTTTCATAATCCGGATTTTCATAGTCTATATCATAAACGGTATGAACGGAAAGCGGTACTTTATATAAGAAGGCAGACTGTTTCTGATCAAATAAAAGGATTCTCTTTTTTCCCTCGAAATGAATATGTAAAAAGTCTCCAAGATCCACATCGTAATGCATCAAGACATGGGCCTCACTTCCCCCAAAGAAAAGAGTTGGGAGCCTCTTAAAAAATTTTATTCCCAAGTCAGGATAGGTAAAGTTTTTCAGCAGTTCAGGAAGCCTGTCTGTAATGATATAGAAAAAGATACGTAAATCTGAAGGTCCACTTTTTATCCTGTCGATATAATCCTTCATTTTCATATTCGTCACCGGTGCATCTGAGCTTTTAGAAGCATCTGCAGGCTTGTTATCATACAGCGGAACATCCTGGTCTCCGGCTTTTTCACGGATATAGGCGAGATTCCATTGGTCAAAAGCATCCCATCTGGCCGCAAAATTTTTGATCAGAAGCGGCTTGTGCTTTTTGAAATAATTTTTCTGAAAATCTTCTTTACTGATATCGCTAACTGTATCTACATTTTCGAGGATCATCTTATATTGTTATTTAGTACGAAATAAAAATAGTGTTTTTTTGAAATCTGTGAAAATTAAAAAACAGAGATGAACTGTCAAATTTTTTATTTTAAACTTAATTTTAAGCTGTTGATAAAGCTGAGCTCAAATGAAAAAATTATCTTTGTGAGACACGTCAGTTTATGAGAGCCTACAATACCAAACATTTCCTGAAGATTCTTCTCAGTATGCACAAAAGCGATACCATGAAGATTCTTTTTCCAACAATGATCCTAGTGGGACTTTACTCCTGGGGAATCCAGTATCTGGAAGTGGAATATCTTCATCTTACCACAAAATCCGGGGTCAGTAATGTAGGAATGATTCATTCTTTATTGGGTTTTGTACTTTCATTACTGCTGGTTTTCAGAACGAATACAGCGTATGACAGATGGTGGGAAGGCAGAAAACTTTGGGGAAAACTGGTGAACGACACCCGAAATTTTGCCATAAAGATCAATGCTATTTTAGGAGAAGACCGCCAGAATGCAGAGCAAATTGCAAGGTATTTAAAGTATTTTCCTCATTTTCTGGCTAAACATCTTTCTAAAGAATCTACAAGACTGGCTTTGGACGAGGATTATTCTGAAATTGAAAAATCGCTGAAGCATCACGGTCCCAGTGAAATTGTTATTCTTTTAACGCATAAACTGAACCAGTTGAAAAAGGAAGGTAAAATCTCAGATATTGAAATGCTGTATCTGGATACTCAGGTTTCCGGGTTTCTGGATGTATGTGGCGGCTGCGAAAGGATTAAAAACACGCCTATTCCCTACTCTTATTCGTCGTTTGTGAAGAAATTTATTATCTTATATGTATTGGCTCTTCCTGTTGCTTATGTGATTACCATCGGGCTTCTGATGATTCCGCTGACCGTATTTGTATATTACGTTCTAATGAGCCTTGAGCTGATTGCAGAAGAAATTGAAGATCCTTTTAATAATGATGAAAACGATATTCCTATGGAGGCATTGGCACAGAATATTGAAAAGAATGTTCACCAGATTATGGGTTTGAAAAAGTAAAAATCAACCTATAGGCTGATTTCTTTAAGCTCTCCGTCCTCTTTTATTTCAACAAATTTACTTTCCCGGTTGGCGGCAGAGTAACCATAGAAAAACGTTTGGTATATCGGTGATGAATACAGATAACCTCCATACGCATTGTAAGCATCTGATCTTCCGGTTTGCTCCTGATAACTACCGGTTGCCGTAAAGTTGATGATGGTTTCCAGGTAGTATTTTCCCGGTTTTAATTTTTCAAATTTAAATCTTCCATAATCATCCGTCAAAGCTTCCAGTCTGTATTTAAAAGCATCTTCTGACATGTATACGGTCGTTTTTTTGCTCTCATATTTCCGTCTCATGCTGTAAAATTCATCAAAATAAGGCGTTACAGGAAAAAGCATGACCACCGTTCCTTTTGGTGCATAGTGTTTTTCGCCGAGTAGCGGTTTAATCCCAAACTTTCCTTTCTGCTTTGTGGAAGCCACTCCCTCAATAGAGGAATTTCCGAAGCTGAGCATCTCCCTGGCCATCTTTTTATCAAAAAATGCCTGCGGATAGTAGGTATTCTGTGCCTGTGAAAATATAAAAGCGAATACCAACAGCAGTAAAGTAGATATTTTTTTCATGTTAATATTTTAAATCAAATATAAGTATTTTGCTATTTTTGAAGTAAAAATATCTATGAAATACATTTTTCTGCTATTAATTTCTGCATCATCGTGGGCAATAGCACAAAAACCGTGCGGATTTAAAGACGGACTCCAGGAAGGATCATGTAAAGCATTCTATGATAACGGGCAGACAAAACAGATTCTTGAATGGAAAAAAGGAAAGGTGGATGGCGATGCTATTTATTATCATGAGAATGGAAAAATTCAGGCTAAAGGCGAATATAAAAAGGACTTTAAAGTAAAAGAATGGACTTATTATGATAAAAATGGAGCCCTTACCTCAAAAGAAGTTTTCAGAAACGGAGACAAAAATATCTATGATAACAGCTTTACCGCTACTTTTTATACTCCTTCTGGTGTAGTAAGTGAAATTTCCAATTATAAATTCGCTAAATTACACGGTGAATCCAAATTATTCTATGAGAACGGAAAATCGGTAAAACAAATCGGTCAGTATGAAAATGGGCTGGCCGTAGGAAAGTGGAAAGCACTTTATCCGTCAGGGAAAGTACAGCGTGAAACAGAATTTGCCAATGATAAATGGAACGGAAGCAGGGTTCATTACCGTGAAGACGGTAGCGTAGAAAAGACCGAGATCTACAAGGACGGAAAATTAATCTCAACAAAATAAAACAATTGGTACAGAAATTAAAACTGGAAGAACTTAACAGAATCGATGTAGAAACATTCAAGAAGGTTGAGAAAATTCCATTGGTCATTATTTTAGACAATCTCAGAAGTATGCATAATGTAGGTGCTTCTTTCAGGACGGCAGATGCTTTTCTGATTGAAAAAATCATTCTTTGTGGTATTACACCGCAGCCGCCACACCGGGAGATCCATAAAGCTGCACTTGGAGCGACAGAAAGTGTAGATTGGGCCCATGAAAGTGATATCAACACAGCGATCAGCGATTATAAAAGCCGGGGCTATGAGATCATAGGGATTGAACAGACGACAGACAGCGTTATGATAACAGACTTTAGCATTGATCAATCTAAAAAATACGCGTTGATTCTGGGAAATGAAGTGGAAGGCATAAGTGATGAAGCACTGCCGAACATTGACACGTTTCTTGAAATTCCTCAGTTGGGAACCAAGCACTCTCTGAACGTGAGTGTGTGCGGTGGAATTGTAATGTGGGAGTTCGCAAAAGCCCTAAAATAAAAAAACTGCATATGTCCTTAAAAGACAGTGCAGTTTGAAATAAATCTAATAAAAAGTAAAAATGAAAGGCGACAAAGATACTTTTTTTTTATTTACAAACAAATTTTAACATCATCTTTTTTATTTTCGCCGAAAAAAAGTGGTGTTTTGAGAAAAAGTTTCATTTAATTTTTTATAAATTAGCACAATGTTTATCAAGGATTATATCTCAAAAGACTTTCCGTGTTTTAGCCTGACTGACTCAATAGAATCAGCAAGGAACATGTTAGAGGATTTCGGATATTCCCATGTTTTCATTAAAAAATCCCACCACTTTTACGGAGCCATTGCTGAAGACTTTCTGTATGAAGGAGACGGAATCCTGAAGGATCTTGAACACCAGATCGAGCGCTTTGCCATTCTGGAAGACAATAATATAATGGACAGCATCCGCCTGTTCTATACCTTCAGTGCCAATGTAATTCCGGTGATCAACAAAAATGAAAAATACCTGGGCTATATCACGTGTGAGGATATCTTTCAGAATCTTTCACGTTATCCCCTGTTTTCAGAAACCGGAGCTATTCTTACCGTAGAAACAGCGGCCAGAAAATATTCGATGACGGAGATCGCCAATATTGTGGAGAGCAACAACTCGAAATTTTATGGCGGATTTATTACCCTGATGTCTGATGAAGTGATCCAGGTGACCATTAAGATCAGTAATGAAAATCTTTCCTCGATAGACGCTACTTTTGACCGGTATGATTACAGAATTGTAGAAAAATATTATTCTGATGAGAAATCAGATCTGTTTAAGGACCGGTTCGGATTTTTTCAAAAATTCATAGAAATATAACATGAAGGCAGCCATATATTCTCAGAAAAAAGACCTCGATACTTTTTTATATTTAAGCAAGTTTATTTCAGAACTTGAAACAAGGGGCGTAAAATCTGTTCTGTACGATGAAATGGCTGAAGCGCTTCAGTTTTCAAAGATATTTGAAACATTCAACAGCAAACAGGATCTTCTGGATAAGGAAGTAGATCTCTTCTTTACCTTCGGGGGAGATGGAACTATCGTAAATTCCCTAACCTTTATAGAAGACCTTGAGATTCCTGTTGTTGGGGTAAATACCGGAAGACTCGGTTTCCTGGCCAGCTTTACCAAAGAAGAAGCTTTCAAAGAATTGGATGCGATCTTAAAAGGGGATGTAAAAACCAGCCGGAGAGCAGTAATAGAAGTTGTTTCGCCAAGATCCAGCGATTTTTTTCCTTATGCCCTGAACGATGTTACGGTATCCAGGAAAGAAACTACGTCCATGATCACGGTAGACTCTTATATTAATGATGAGTTTTTAAACGTTTTCTGGGGAGACGGAGTTATTGTCTCTACCCCCACAGGATCTACGGCTTATTCATTAAGCTGTGGCGGCCCCATCATCTCACCGAACAACGAAAATTTTGTCATTACTCCCATTGCACCCCACAATCTGAATGTGAGGCCGTTGGTTGTGAATGACAGAGTGGAAATAAAATTTAAAGTGGAAAGCAGGGTACCCCAGTATTCTCTTTCTCTGGACTCCAGACTGGTCCATATAGAAACAGACAAAGAAATCATCATCAAAAAGGCAAGTTTCCAACTTCTTCTGGTACAGCCCAATCATTTAAGTTTCTACGAAACGATCCGTCAGAAGCTGCTTTGGGGCAGGGATAAAAGAAATTAGTAATTCCTCAAAAATGATTACCTTTACAGGAATTTTAAAAACGCCTAATAATTTAAAATAATAAGTAAAACATGAGCAGAATTTTTCCGGCAGGAGTTGCCACAGGTCAATTAGTTACCGATATTTTTCAGTATGCTAAAGAAAACAAATTTGCACTGCCAGCAGTCAATGTAATTGGTTCAAGCAATGTAAATGCTGTTATGGAAACTGCAGCGAAATTAAACTCTCCTGTCATTATCCAGTTTTCAAATGGCGGAGCTGCTTTTAATGCAGGAAAAGGATTAAGCAATGATGGTCAGAAAGCAGCAATTTTAGGATCTATTGCGGGAGCCAAACATATTCATACGCTTGCAGAAGCTTACGGAGCGACTGTTATTTTACATACTGACCACTGTGCAAAGAAATTATTGCCTTGGATCGACGGATTATTAGATGCCAGTGAAGAGCATTACAAACAAACAGGAAAGTCTCTTTATTCTTCTCACATGCTGGATCTTTCTGAAGAATCTTTAGAAGAAAATCTTGAGATTTCAACTAAATATTTCGAAAGAATGGCTAAAATGCAGATGACTTTGGAAGTTGAAATCGGTGTTACAGGAGGTGAAGAAGACGGTGTTGACAATTCTGATGTTGACAACTCTAAATTATACACTCAGCCTGAAGATATCGCCTATACTTACGAAAAATTAAAGGCTATTTCTGATAACTTTACGATTGCAGCTGCATTTGGTAACGTACACGGAGTTTACAAGCCAGGAAACGTGGTTCTTACCCCAAAAATCCTTGACAACTCACAGAAATATGTTCAGGAAAAATTCGGAACAGCTGAAAAGCCTGTTAATTTTGTATTCCATGGAGGTTCAGGATCTACTTTAGAAGAGATCAGAGAGGCTATCGACTACGGAGTTATCAAAATGAATATTGATACAGACCTTCAATTCGCTTACACGGAAGGAGTTAGAGACTATATGGTTAACAATATTGATTATTTAAGAGCTCAAATCGGAAACCCTGAAGGAGAAGAGAAACCGAACAAGAAATTCTACGATCCAAGAGTTTGGGTAAGAAAAGGTGAGGAAACTTTCTCTACAAGACTGGTAAAAGCGTTTGAAGACTTAAATAATGTAAATACTTTAAAATAAGAACTGTGTACATTTGTATTAATGTAAAAAGTATTCATGATGAGTGCATTTTACATTAATACATTTTACATTTATACCCTAATACAATCAAAATGGCATTCGACTGGTTTAAAAGAAAAGCAAAAAACATTACCACCTCTACTGATGAAAAAAAGGATGTTCCCAAAGGTCTTTGGCATCAGACTCCATCAGGAAAAATAGTGGAGCATGATGAATTGAGAAGAAACAGCTACGTTTCTCCTGAAGACGGATTTCACGTAAGAATTGGAAGTGCAGAATTTTTTGAGATCCTTTTTGACGAAGGTAAATTCACTGAACTGGATGCCAATGTTGAAAGTATTGATATCTTGAATTTCAAGGATACAAAACCTTATAAAGACCGTTTAAAAGAAGTAAAAGCGAAGACAAAACTTACAGACTCTATCAGAAACGCAGTAGGAACCGTAAAAGGAACTGAAATGGTGGTTTCATGTATGGATTTTGCTTTTATCGGGGGATCTTTAGGCTCTGTAATGGGTGAAAAAATCAGAAGAGCAGTAGATTACTGTATCGCCAATAAACTTCCGTATATGATCATCTGTCAATCCGGAGGAGCGAGAATGCAGGAGGCGACTTATTCACTGATGCAGCTAGCTAAAGTACAGGCTAAGCTTGCCCAGCTGTCTGAGGCAGGGCTTTTATACATTGCTTATCTTTGTGACCCTACTTTTGGAGGAATCACCGCTTCTTTTGCTATGACCGCAGATATTATCATGGCCGAACCGGGCGCATTGATCGGCTTTGCCGGTCCAAGAGTAATCCGTGAAACAATCGGAAGAGACCTTCCTGAAGGTTTCCAGACCTCTGAATTCCTGCAGGAAAAAGGATTCGTGGATTTTATTGTAAAGAGAACTGAAATTAAAGATACAGTAGCTAAAACAGTGAATTTATTAGCTGTAAACGCATAAGTCTGTAACAAACACTATACAATCTCTCTCTAATTAGGGAGAGATTTTTATTTATGAGGACTTTCAAGATATTTTTTAATACCATCCGAAGCATGAGCCTGAAAAAGATCATGCGTTTATTTTCACTGCTTCTCCCCCATCCTCTTTTTGCATTATTGAGTTTCTATGCAACCGTACAGGCTTTCGCTATTGCACAGAAAAAGTTTCCCAAAACGGCCTCCAATAATGGTATTGGAAATGCTTTCAGGCATGCGCTGTGGTGCTGTTTTATCATGATGTACTGCTGTAAAGTATCTTCCCCGGAAAAAGCACTGAACTTCTGCAAAAGAATCACCGATATGCATGAAGAACTGTTTCCAAATCAGCCTTTAGAAACCAAAATGGATCTTCATAACAATAAGATCGGTATGGATTATTTTATGGAACTGCTTCCCGGAATTCACCGGCAGTTTTTTGAGAAGAACTTTTTTATAGACAGTCTGGCCAAAAAAATGGATGATGCAAAGGTTTTGAAAAACCTGGATGATAATTTTGAAGGCTATTTGGTTTACCTTGAAGATTAAGTATATCACGGCAAATATTTGACATGAACATACAGGAACAAATCAATACTTATATTACCGGTCAGCCTGAACCCAAAAGCAGCGATATGCAGAACCTTCACAAAATTATACTTCAGGTATTACCGGAATGTAAATTATGGTTATGGACGGCAAAAATGCTGAAAATCAAATTATTGCAAACCCTAATATAGGATACGGATCATACACAATTAGATATTCAAACGGAACCAGTAAAGAGTTTTATCAGATTGGAATGAGCGCCAACACAGCGGGTATATCCATTTATATCATGGGCATAAAAGATAAGAAATACTTGCCTGAGACCTATGGAAAAACAATAGGTAAAGCAAGCGTAAGCGGATATTGCATTAAGTTCAAAACGCTGAAAGATATCAATATTGACATCCTTGAAGCAGCCATACGATCGGGAACTGAGCAGGGATTATAATTTCGAAAAAACACACTAAAGCATACTGCATAGCACTGAAAGCGATCCCGCATAAAATATTCATAGGTCATCATTTTTCTCAAATTTTCACTACATTTAAGACCAAAATAAACTAGAATGGTTCTCAGCAGAATTTGGTCGGCTTTTATTATTATTGCCATTGCCATTGCCAGCATTAAATACGTTTCGTCAGGCCACTACAAAACCATTTTCAATGATATGGTCGTAGGTAAAGGCGGTGACACGGTTCAGATCGCTTCACAGCCAATGAACACGCTTACCCCGATTGTCAGAGACAGCCTGATGAAAAAAAATGATTTTGCAGACAGCAGAATTCATTACAAAACAGACTCTATAAAGCAGAATGTAAAAGTTTACAGAATTCAGGAAGCAGACGGCGTGATCGGAACCTCCGAAACCGCTGTAAAGATCTGCATCGGCCTGATCGGGATCATGACTTTATTCATGGGATTCATGAGTATTGCTGAAAAAGCAGGTGGCATCAATCTTTTAAGCCGATTTATACAGCCATTCTTCTCTAAACTATTTCCTGAGATCCCTAAAAACCATCCCGCTTTCGGGCATATGCTGATGAATTTCAGCGCCAATCTTCTGGGTTTGGACAATGCCGCTACTCCATTCGGTTTGAAGGCCATGGAAAGCCTGCAGACTTTAAATCCAAATAAAGATACCGCCAGCAATTCACAGATCATGTTTCTGTGTCTTCATGCCGGAGGAATGACACTTATCCCGGTTTCTATTATTGCAATCCGGGCTTCGATGGGTTCCAAAACCCCAACGGATATTTTCCTTCCTTGTATGATTGCTACATTTGCAGCCACATTAGCCGCCATGATCATTGTATCGCTCTACCAGAAGATCAATCTGCTTCGTCCTGTAGTTATTGCATATGTAGGAGGAATTTCAGCAGTTATTGCACTTCTGGTGGTCTATCTGGTTCAGCTAAGCAAAGATCAGCTTGATGATTTCAGTAAAGTATTAAGCAATGGCCTTATTCTGTTTATTTTCCTTGCTATTGTACTTGGAGCTGTATATAAAAAGATCAATGTTTTTGATGCCTTTATTGAGGGTGCCAAAGAAGGTTTCACTACCTGCGTCAAGATCATTCCTTATTTGGTTGGAATGCTGATCGCTATTTCTCTGTTGAGAACTTCAGGTGTTTTTGATGTAATTATTGACGGAATGAAGTGGGTTGCTTATACGGTAGGTTTTGATCCTAGATTTGTGGATGGGCTCCCGACAGCACTTATCAAGCCTTTATCCGGATCAGGAGCCAGAGGAATGATGGTGGATACTATGGCTACCTTTGGAGCCGACAGTTTCCAAGGAAAGCTTGCCGCCGTTCTTCAGGGAAGTTCAGATACAACGTTTTACGTCATTGCAGTTTACTTTGGAGCAGTAGCCGTAAAGAACACAAGATATACGGTAATTGCCATGCTTCTGGCGGACCTGGTTGGAGTTATTACTGCGATTGCATTGGCTTATCTTTTCTTTGCTTAACTTTCAACCACTGGTTGCTTGTCGCTAGTTACTGGTTGTAGGTTTACTTCCTGATCTAAAAGAAAAAATAGAATAATATCAGCTCTTAGGAGGAAAAATAAATAATTTTATATATGTCCAATTAAATTGGCGAACATAATTATACAAACAGCAACTAGCAAAAAAATCAAGTATGATCACAGATAAAGAATTTACATTAAGGTTAATACGTCAGTTAACTCAAGCCTTAGAAAAACTGATTCTAGATAAACCGGAAGAAAGTATGATGCAGAAGGAATTAGATTTTGATTCTTTAATGAAGGATATTTTCAAAATAGATTTCAAGGAAATTTCTGCTAAATCAAAAGAGGAAATTATTGCCATTGTTAATGAAAGGCAGGAAAGAGACCATAAAGATTATTACGAAATGCTGGGCAATCTTTTCTATTATACAGGCAAACAGCAAAATAATAAAGACTTTTTGGATAAATCAAAAACTTTTTATGAACTTTATCTCCAGACGAGCGGTATTTTTGCACTTCCGGTGATCAACAGAATTAATGAAATAAAAAAAGCACTTGAATAAAGTGCTTTTGTATTTTAGAATGTGATTTTATACGTTCCTGTAGAGGATGTGGCCGCCTTTTCGGCTTTCACATACTTCTTGACCCAGGATACACCTGTAGAAGAAATACAGGGATCTGATGTTCCTCCCGCTCTTCTTGCAGAAACAACATTACCTGCTTTATCAACCGTATAGGCAATTGTAATGGTTCCACTTGCCGTACAGCTGTTACTAGGCTGTGCTCCGCCTCTTCCCATGGTTCCAGGGATATATCCAATTAATTTTCTGTCAATTCCTACTTTACTATCTCCGTTTCCGTCTCCTCCCAAAGGATCTCCTGCATTTCCAATACCAGTGCCCGTTCCCTGGCTTCCGGCTTTTGTTCCTCTTCCTCTGATCAGGTTTCCGATGGCTGCATTTCCTTTTCCGTCACCATTTCCGGTTTTAGAATTGGCAGTTGTTGCTCCGGCTCTCTTAGTATTTTTTGAAGCACTTGCACTTGTCGCTGTCTTCTTATCTGTTTTTTTAGATTCTTCTTTCTTAGGAACGCTCACTTTTGAATTATTTCCCGTGATTACCTTTTCCTTCACCTCCGTTTTCTTTGGTTCAGGTGCAGGCTCCGGTTTTATAACGGTTTTAGTTTCCGGAACAGGTGTTTCAGCTGGCTCGGGTGTTACTTCTTCCGTAGCAGCAGCAAGACTTCCGGGCTGATCGGCTGGTTCTTCTGCACCATTTCCATTTCTGTTGTCCCCGAAATTTACAAGCATTGTTGTTATTACTTCATCCGGCTGCTTATCAAGCTCAGGCTTTAATTTATAAAGAAAAACAAAAAGCAGGATCGCAGACCAAATAAGGATAGAAAGTACTGCACTCTTTATCCTGTCTCTGTTTTGCTCGTTTTTGTCTACTGTATAGCTTTTCATCTTAAAATGATTCTTTTCCGGATTTCCCGGATCCGTTATTTATCTTTAACTGTTGCAATCGCAATATTAAATTTATTTTTCTCAGCAATTTCCATGGCAAAAACCACATCTTTATGCATGGTATTTTCATCTGCACGGATGGTGAAAGATTTATTGGCCTGACCTGTTAATTTACTAACAATCAATGGTTCCAGCTGATCTCTGGTTACGGGAGTGTCATCTACAAAATATGACCCGTCAGGCTTAATGCTTACCGTCAATGGATTGGGAATATTATCTTCAACTGCTCCCGCTTTAGGTAACTTCACATCAATCGCACTTTGGTTGGCAGCTGATGAAGTGATCATAAAGAATATCAGCATCAGCAAGATAACATCGGTCATCGCAGCCAAACTGAATTCGGGATTCGCTTTATTTCTTCTCTGAATTTTCATAGATTTATAAAGGTTTGTTGATAAGGTCTAAAAATTCACCGGACATATTCTGTGCTTTCAATACAAACTTATCTATTCTTGTTAAAAGGATATTGTAGAAAAAGTTAGCCGGAATTGCTACCGCAAGACCTACTGCCGTCTGCCCTAATGCTGTATAAATACCTTCAGAAAGTGTTTTCGGCGAGAAAGAACCGGTAGCATGCGAAAGATTGAAGAACGCAATGATCATCCCGATAACTGTTCCCAAAAGTCCTAACATCGGGGCAATACTGGGTACCACCGCTAAAAGGTTAAGATTCTTCTCCATATTGGCAACTTCTACCTGGGCCTGGGATTCCATGGCACTTACGATATCAGAAACGGGACGTCCCAGCCTTGAAATTCCCTTTTCTAAAATTCTTCCTTCCGGAGAATTCTGCTTTTTAGCATAATCTGCTGCTGCCTCTATCTTTCCTTCTTTGATAAAATCTTCAATATTGTCCATGAAATTGGCATCCGTCTTAGAAGTCAGTCTTTTAATAAAGAAAAAGCGTTCAAAGAACAGATATACTGAAAAAACTCCTAAAGCCAGAACGACGAACATCACTATTTTAGCGAAAGCCCCTCCATGGAACATGATCTTCCAAAATGAAAATTCTAAATCGTCTGTTGCAACTGCAGGAGCAGTAATCTGTGCAAATAAAATCTGAGTAAGTTCCGTTAACAGCATTAATGTGAATTTTTATAAAATTTTAACGACAAATGTAGTGGAATATTATGAATTGCTCTCTTAAAAATTGCTTAAAAACAACTTAAAATTTGTTATGATTGAGAGACAGCAAATTTCTTTCCAAAAGAAATTTTGAAAAGAAATTTGATATAAAAAGGATGAGAAAACGATTAATCCTCGTCTACAACAATAGCATCCTGCTTAAATTCGCATTTTAAACGGAATGGGATCGGCGTGTCAGATCCCGTATAGAAATCGTCAATAGTCCCTTTCCAGATAACCTGAAGTTCACCTTCTTCGTTTTTGTCAAACGCAAGCTCATTATCATAGATAAAAGCATCTTCGTCATCAAATAAATCCACTTCGGTGTAAGTATCTTCCTCAGAATCATTAATACTGATCACTTTTCCTTCTATCTCCGCCGATTCGATGGGGAAATCAAAAATTTCAAGTGAAAGCTGCGGAAAGTTGTACTGTAATGAATCATCATCTACATGATCCAGGCTGTCATCCGTTATAATTTCAACCTCTAATAAATGCTGTTGGTTGCTGTAGACCGCTTTACAATAAGTGTTTCTAATATTGTATTTTAAGGTCTCCTCCGGATGGTAAATTTTTAAAATCCCTTTCATTATTTCTTAAAAAAGAGCTGTAATAATATGATTGTTAAATGTTTTAGACAAAGATAAAAAATTGATTCAAAGTTGAAAATGTTTTGAAAATTATTTTTTTAAATCATTATGATTGATTATTCTGTATATGCCAATAATACTTACTTTTGCTTTCATAAAGATTCATGATAATGAAAAACATTTTATCAAAAGGTATTTTAGGATTGGGACTGGTAATCAGCCTTGCCTCATGCAGGAAATCTGATTCTCCGCTGACCAAGGTAACCCCTACGAATATGGATTCTATTGCATCGAACTATTACGAGCAGTATCTTAAGTTATATCCGTTAGACGCTACTTCCCAGGGAGATACGAGATACAACGATCAGCTTCCCATCAATATCGACCGGGATTTTATTTCCGGAGAGGTTGCTTTTTATAATTCTGTCCAGAAAGAACTGGAAAGCGTTGATTATAAAGCTCTTTCAGATGAAGACAAAGTCGTATATGATGTGCTGGATTATACTTTAAAAGATAAAATTGAAGCGTATGCCTATCACCCGGAATATATTCCTTTCACACAGTTTGGAGGACTTCCCCTAAGCTTTCCCTTATATGGAAGCGCAGAAGGAAGCCAGCCTTTCAAAACTGAAAAGGACTACAGCGACTGGCTGAAAAGAATGGAAAAATTTCCAGCCTGGATGGACGCCGCTGCTGAAAACTTCCGTGAAGGGATCAATAATAAATTTGTTCTTCCTAAAAAACTGGTTATCAAAATGATCCCACAGATGAGATCAGAAGAGATTACCACAACCGACATGGATAAAAATATTTTCTACGGACCGATTAGAAAGTTCCCGAAAGATTTTACAAAAGCCCAAAAGGATAAATTTTCTGCTCTTTATGCAGAAGCCATTACCAAAAAGATTATTCCTGCTTATACCAAAATGGGTGCTTTCCTTGAGAAGGAATACCTGCCGAAAGCAAGAGACACCGACGGATACAACAGCCTTCCAAACGGAAATGAGATTTACAGATATTACGCAAAGAGCTGGACAACCACAAAGAAAACACCTGAAGAGATCAATAAAATAGGCCTTCAGCAGGTAGCTATGCTCCGTGCAGAAATGGAAAAGGTAAAGCAGCAGGTTGGTTTTTCAGGAACACTGGAAGAGTTTATTAACTTCGTAAAAACAGATCCTAAGGCAATGCCGTATAAAACTTCTAAAGAGGTTCTGAACGGATTTAATGGCATTTTAGCGAAAATCACGCCTAAACTGAAGACAATGTTCAATGTAACCCCAAAGACAAAGTTTGAGATCAGGCAGACGGAAAAATTCAGGGAAGCAAGTGCTAGCGCAGAGTATATTCAGGGAACACCTGACGGAAAAAGGCCGGGGATATTTTACATTCCTCTTCCTGATCCTTCCAAATTCAATGTAACTTCGGGAATGGAATCTCTTTTCCTTCATGAAGCCATTCCTGGGCACCATTATCAGGTTTCGCTTCAGCAGGAAAACACTAAGCTTCCTAAATTCATGAGATTCGGATGGTTTGGTGCTTATGGTGAAGGCTGGGCCCATTATTGTGAAACATTAGGTCCGGAATTCGGGTTATATACAGATCCTTACCAGAAAATGGGGTACCTGAGTGATCAGATGCTGAGAGCAGTAAGGCTGGTGGTAGATACAGGAATCCATACGGGAACGATGAGCAGAGAAGAAGCCATTAAATATTTCCTGAACAATATCTCTTATGATGAAGCCGGCGCCACTGCAGAAGTGGAAAGATATATGGCGATGCCGGGACAGGCTTTGGGCTACAAAATAGGTTCTCTCCGTATCCGTGAGCTTAGAGAGAAATACCAGAAAGAGCTTGGAAGTAAATTTAATTTAGCCAGCTTCCATGATGAAGTTTTAAGCCAGGGATGCCTTCCTCTTGATGTTCTGAACAGAAAGATGGAGCTTTGGGCCACGAAGCAGAAGTAATTTCTCTAAAAAATATAAAATCGATCATTTTGACGAAGCAGTTTAGTAAATTGCTTCGTCTTTTGTTTTGTAATATGATTCATTCCCGTAATTTATGTGAAAACCCATCAATACACAAAATATAAAAATATGATTATAGAAAGCCTGAGATCTCTTTACAACAGGGATTTAAATAAGTTAAAAACAGAGATAGAGTCTTACCAAAACGAAGAAAATCTTTGGAAAACAGATCAAAATATTTCCAATTCTGCAGGAAATCTCTGTCTGCATTTGGTTGGAAACCTTAACACTTATTTTGGAGCAGAACTAGGAAAAACCGGCTATATCAGACATCGTGAACTTGAATTTTCATTAAAAAATGTTCCACGAGCAGAACTTATAGGAATGATATCAGCAACCATAATTACGGTAGATGATGTCCTTAGCCAATTAACTTCTGAAGATCTTGAAAAGGAATATCCTCTCATCGTTTTTGAAGAAAAAATGACAACAGGATATTTCTTAATTCATCTGATTACGCATCTGGATTATCACCTCGGACAGATCAATTATCACAGAAGGCTGCTGGATATTTATTAACTAAACCGTTGTTTGCCGTAAAAATTCCACCTTTTTATGGAAGTGGAATCAGTTTACGTAATAAAATGTTTACTTTTCAAACATCATTTTCGTGATGAAATCTTTCTCACCTTTTCCTCTGGCCGGAGAATATTCTCTTCCGTAATAAATAATCTGAAGGTGAAGTTTATTCCATACTTCTTCCGGAAATATGGCTTTAGCATCTTTTTCCGTTTCTACAACGTTTTTTCCTGAAGTAAGCTTCCATTGCGTCATCAGCCTGTGAATGTGGGTATCTACCGGAAAGGCAGGAAACCCGAAAGCCTGGCTCATGACCACTGAAGCTGTTTTATGCCCCACTCCTGGAAGCGCTTCCAGTTCTTCATATGTTTGGGGAACGATCCCGTTGTGCCTTTCCAGTAAAAGTTCGGCCATCCTTTTAAGGTTTTTGGCTTTCGTATTGGATAATCCAATCTCTTTGATCAGTTCCTTTATTTCATATTCCTCCAGTCTGGCCATTCTCTGTGGTGTTCCTGCCACTGCAAAAAGGTCGGGAGTTACCTGGTTTACTTTTTTATCCGTTGTCTGTGCAGAAAGCGCTACAGCAACCATCAGGGTATAAGGATCTGTATGATCTAACGGAATAGGTGTTGTAGGATATAGTTTCTCTAATTCAGTCTGAACGAGCTCCGCCCTTTGCTTTTTTGTCATGTAACCATTAAATTTGAACAAAATTAATTCATTATGCTGAAAGTTGGAGATAAATTACCTGAATTTGAAGGAACAAATCAGGACGGGGAAATCATTACCTCATCAAAATTGATCGGGAAGAAATTGGTTATTTTCTTTTACCCGCAGGCCAATACACCTACCTGTACCGTGGAGACCTGCAACCTGAGCGATAATTATTCAAAGCTTAAGAAAGCTGGATTTCAGCTGCTGGGAGTAAGTGGAGACACGATAAAAAAGCAGAAAAATTTCCACAGCAAATTTGAATTCCCTTACGATCTTATTGCTGATGAAAGCCACAATATCATTGAAAAATTCGGAGTTTGGCAGGAGAAAAAAACTTTTGGAAAAACCTATATGGGAATTGTAAGAACAACGTTTATTTTTGATGAGAACGGAATTTGTTCAAGAGTGATAGAGAAAGTTACTTCAAAGACTGCTGCAGAGCAGATATTAGAGTAAGAAAAAGATCAACATATTTTTAACCTTAATAATTGTATTCTTACTATTGAAAGTATTAATTATAAGATATTAAGGTTAATTGAATTAGATTTTAACTAAAAGTAGAAATTAGAAGGTAAAACAGTTATTCTGTTTCATAATACATCAACTCCTCATCTTCGTTAGGAAGGGTAACATAGTTCTTAAACTTCAGGCCTAGTTTTTCAATCAGTTTCTGTGAGGAGAAATTATCTTTTGAAGTAATGGCAGAGATCTTTTTTAAACCGAAATCATCCATTCCGATAGATTTTACTTTCTGTGCTGCTTCATAAGCATATCCTTTCCCTTCAAACTCTTCCAGCAGGGAAAATCCTATATCCACAACATCCAGTCCTTCCCTTTCAAAGATTCCTACGCCACCTATTTTGTCTCCTTTATCTTTTGTAACAACTAAATAGTTACCATATCCCAATTTATCGAATTGCGGAAGAAACCTGTTCAGAATATAGTTTTCTGCATCGGAAAGTGTTTTTATACCCCGTTCGCCAATGTATCTGATGAATTTAGGCCTGTTGTACAGCTCAAAAATAAACTCTTTGTCATCCACAGACATGGGCTGAAGGATCAGTCTTTCCGTTTCGTAGACCTTACTTCCGTTTGGGTGATTTTTTAGGCTCATCTTTTGGTTCTTCTTTTTTTTGAATTTTTAAAAGTCTCGGGTTATTGGCGCACTTTTTATTGTAAAGTTCAATATAAGTTCCATTATCTTTCACATTGGAAACGACTCCTGAAGACTTATTGACCGTCAGTGTATAATGCGTTTTCTGGTAAGGGCATTCTTTTGAAGTAAGCTTGCCGATATCCAAATAATAATTGGTGGAATCTTCATAATAATTGCCGGCAACATCTTTAAATTCTTCATCCACCATATATCCGTCAGTGGTAAGTATAATGGCCACTTCTTCCGCATTATCAATTTTTCCGGTGAACTTTTTCAGAGCTTCAAGATCTGTTATATAATTCATCTTTCCGCCTGCAGAATAAGCAATATAATAAAAGCTGTCTTCTTCGGGAAATAAATTAAATCCGGAAAACTGCGGGGCATATTCTATTTTTCCGCCGGAAGTCTTAAGATCCTGATTTTTCCCGTAACTGTTGTATACCAGCACCCAGGAATCAATCCTTTCATTGGGAATGATCTGCTGCAAAATATTCGGGATATTGGAAAAGTTTTTCTTGTTTTGGGAGTATCCAAAGAATCCCAAAAGCAGAAATATAAAAACTGTTGATCGGATGGCGTTTTTTTTCATAACTCAAAATCAGCAGAAAGATACCAATATTTACATGAATTTATCTCCTTTCTTGAAACTTTTCAGGTCAAGAACATAGTCTTTAATCAGCTGATCGTTGTCCCGAGGGCATATCAGCAGGGCTTTATCAGTGTCGACAATAATAAAATCTTTAAGGCCATCTATAATGACAGCTTTGTTATTATTTTTCAGGCGGATAAGATTTCCATTGGAATTATAATTAAGAAAATGCTTTAGTTTTACAGCATTATCATTTTTATCTTTTTCAGTATTTTCATAGACGGAAGTCCAGGTTCCTAAGTCACTCCATCCGAGATCGGAAGGAATTACATATACATTTTTTGCTTTTTCCAAAATCCCGTTATCAATAGAAATTTTCTGAACTTTAGGATAAATGGTTTCAATACAGCTGTTTTCCTTATCAGAATTATACTCACAAGCCATGAAATGCTGCATCATCTCAGGAAGATAAAGTTCAAAAGCGTGATGGATACTTTTTACATTCCAAATAAAAATCCCTGCATTCCACAGGAAGTCCCCGCTTTCCAAAAAGCTCTGGGCAATTTCAAGAATAGGCTTTTCTGTAAAGGTTTTTACTTTAAAATAATCCGATCCTTTCTTTTCTACAAACTGAATATATCCGTAGCCCGTATCAGGTCTTGTAGGCGTAATTCCGAGAGTTACCAGATAGTCCTGTTTTGCTGCAAGATCAAAAGCCAGTTCTACTTTCTCCAGAAATATATCTTCCTTTAAAATCAGATGATCTGCCGGAAGTACAATCATCGTTGCATCCGGATTAATTTCTGCGATCTTGTTGGCCATATACAGATTGCAGGCAGCTGTATTTTTCATCAGAGGCTCGCCCACAATATTTTCTTCAGGAATTTCCGGAAGCTGCTGGTGGGAAAGCGCAACATATTCTTTATTCGTGATTACGAATATCTGTTCTTTAGGAATGATACGGCTGATTCTGTCATAAGTCTGCTGAATCATGGTACGCCCTGTTCCTAAAATATCCTGAAACTGTTTTGGAAATTTTTGTGTACTCATTGGCCAGAACCGGCTCCCGATTCCGCCCGCCATGATGACACAGTATCTATCTGATTTTAACATTCTTGCCTACATTTTTCAACCCTAGCCAAAGGCTTGAAAGAATACTTTCTTCCTGTAGCCAGATTCTTACAAAGATAGTTTTTTTTAATCAGTCCTTCTAATAAATACTTTTCGTTTCGATATATAAAAAATTCTCCTTTTTCAAGCTCTTCAATGAAATATAGGCTATCATCCTGTTTTTCAGTATGAAAATATCTTACAAGATCCGGACTTGCCATGAAATTGGCTTTTGGCGATTTCGAAAACCGAATGATGATGGGTCTGAGATCCTCATCATACACCTCAAGACTTTCAAGAAGCATATTCCTGAACGTCTCCTTCCACTCATTCCCGTGCGGTGATATTCTTCGTCCATATTTTTCAAAAGCAATCAGATGAGCAAGCTCATGCGTAAGCACAAAGAAAAAAAGCGGAGGCGTCAGGGTTGAATTGACGGTAATTTCGTGGGAGTGATCAGGCAGTTTTCTGTAATCTCCCAGCTTAGAATTTCTACCGCGAGTGACTTTTATATGAATAAAGTGATCCGCAAACCAGATTCTTAGGTATTTATGGGTATTTTGAGGTAAATATTTTTCTAATGACTTGATAGACATCCTACAAAGTTAATGGAATTCCCGAATAGAAATTCAGCAGTTTAAGGCTGAAAAGATAATTATATTTTGCCTGAGCTACTGAACCCTGAGCATTGGCGTAATTATTTCTTGCTACATTGACGTCATAAATGGTGCTTCTTCCTGCCGCATAGCTCTTATCAGCAAAATCCAGGGCCAGCTTTGTACTTTTTTCTGTTTCTGCTGCCGAAAGAAAGGTTTCATAATTGGCATCTACATCAAACTGTGCCTTCTGTACATTCTGTCTTACAGTCTGTTTCTGCTGCTCAAGAGTAATCTTAGCTACACTTTCATTGATTTTAGCCTGCTCTACCTGCAGCTTGGTAATTCCCTTATTGAAAATAGGAACATTAAGTGAAATACTGGCCTGCTGTCCAAAATTATCTTTATACTGACCGAATAAATTTCTTTCCATTACAAGATTACCTCCCTCATCCACTCCCGTTATGTTTGTAGTCAGAAGATTATTATAAAAACTTCCTATTCCCACACTTCCTGTAAGCGTAGGCCAAAAAGCAGTCTTGCTCACCTCTGTTTGCGCTATTGCAGAATTGATCCTGCTTTCTGCCGCTTTTACCTGAGGTTGATTTTCAAAAGCTGTAGTAAGAACTTCGTCCACCGATTTTAACTGGGGTTCCAATTGATCCGGCACTTCTACATATTCAATATCAAAATCCTTATAGTCAGGAAGCTGTAAGAGCTGCGCCATGGCAAAAAGACTTCTGCCAACATTAATTTCAGCTGTTTTCTTATTTTGCTTCTCTCTCGCCAATGCTGCTTCTGCCTCCGCCAGAATAGTTTGAGCGGTAGTTCCAACCTGCGTTGTTATTTTTGCCCTGTCGTATTGTTTTTGTGCATTTTCAACGGCACTTTCCGATATTTTTACAATTTCTTTATTCAGCAGTGTTGTAAGATATTGCTGTGCAATCTGCAGGGAAATATCATTTTTAATCGTTTCTACATCATATTGGCTGGCTTCAACATCAAACTGAGTTTTCCTGATCGTTTTCTCCAGTCTTCCGTTATTATACAGTAAAATATCTGCTCCTAAATTAGCACTGTTACTGAATCGGTCATTCCTTAAACTTCCTGTTCCAAATGAAGTCTGCCCAAAACTTACACTGTTAGACATGCTTCCGGACACTGAAGGCAGATACTGATTTCTTGCTATTTGAAGATTAGAATCCTGGATCTGTTTAGAATATTGATTTTGGATAACCTGAAGATTATGTTCCACGGCATAGTCTACACATTCTCTTAAGGACCATTTCTTCTGAGCGCTTAGTCCCAGACAGCTTAATCCAAAAACGATAATCCAACCTTTTTTCATATTAATAATTTTCCATATTAGACGAGCCAAATATAAAAAAGTTACAGTTTAAAAAAATTATTGTTTCATTTTAATAAAACTTTTGAGAATTTTGTATCATGACAATCGAACAATACCAAGAAGCGGTAGACTGGCTTTTCATTCAGGCTCCGAATTATCAGACAGACGGACAAAAGGCTTACAAACCTGGATTAGAAAACATTACAAGGCTATGCACTTTCTTTGGAAACCCTCAGGAGAAGATAAGATGCATCCATATCGGAGGCACAAACGGTAAAGGATCTTCAAGCAATATGCTGGCATCAGTTCTTCAAGAAGAAGGCTATAAAGTTGGTCTGTATAATTCTCCTCATCTTATAGATTTTACGGAACGTATCAAAGTCAACGGAAAAAACTGCGATAAAAAATTTGTCTTTGAGTTTATTCAAAAACTGAAAACCCTCCCTGAAGACATACTTCCCTCCTTTTTTGAATTTACAACCATCATGGCTTTTGAATATTTTTATCAGCAGGGAGTAGATTTTGCCGTTATTGAAGTGGGTCTTGGGGGAAGACTGGATTCAACCAATATCATTACACCTCTGGTTTCTGCAATCACCAATGTACAGCTGGATCATCAGAATATCTTAGGAGATACTATTGAGGAAATTGCAGCAGAAAAAGCTGGAATTATCAAGTATCACATTCCAATTATTTCTGGAGATGACAATGATACCGTAAAAAATATTATCCGGCAGAAGGCCAACCAGGAAAATGCACCATTTATAGACGCCACTGCAATAAAGTCTGACCTTACTTCAGATCTTAAAGGAAATTATCAGCAGAAAAACATCCGTGTTGTTGTGGCAATGATTGAAGAGCTGAAGAAAATAAGCATCCCTGTTTCTGCAGAAAATATAGAAAAAGGACTGCTCCACGTGCATCAAAACACCGGATTTATCGGACGCTGGTTTGAGTTTTCAAAAGACCCGCTTACCATTTGTGATACCGGACACAATCAAGCAGGTCTTGAGTATGTCTTTTCTCAATTGAATACTATTAATCGTCACAAACATGTTATTCTGGGGTTTGTGAATGATAAAAATATCGATGAAGTAATGGCTCTTCTTCCTGAAAATTCAGAATTTTATTTTGCGAAACCGTCTATTAACAGGGGAAGACATCCGGAAGATTATGAAAATCTGCTTCAGGAAGCAAAAATTTCTTATAAAATTTTCGACTCAGTACAGGAAGCATATCTTTCTGCAAAAGAGCGATGTACAAATGAAGAAATGATTTTTATAGGAGGCAGTAACTTTGTAGTTGGAGAATTTTTAGAAAAAAATTTGGAGATTTCTGAATAAGTCGTATATTTGCACCACTCTAAACGAGGAAACAAGTTATAGGGGCTCTTAGCTCAGTTGGTTCAGAGCATCTGGTTTACACCCAGAGGGTCGGGGGTTCGAATCCCTCAGGGCCCACACAAAGGATACTGAAGCCTTTCAAAAAATTTCAGGGCTCTTAGCTCAGTTGGTTCAGAGCATCTGGTTTACACCCAGAGGGTCGGGGGTTCGAATCCCTCAGGGCCCACAAAATCTCTCGGGAAACTGGGAGATTTTTTTGTTTAAAAAATTCAGGATATTCTTACCTTTACAGCTTAAACACTTTGTTTTTTTGAAAGAACTTCACCTTATATCATTCAATTATCCTTATCCTCCCTCCTACGGTGGTATTATTGATGTTTATTATAAGATTAAAGCATTATCTGATCTGGGTATAAAGATCCACCTTCACTGCTTTGTAAATAATGTTCCTAAAAGTCTTGATGCAGAGATTAAAAACATTACAGAGAATGTTTTCTTTTACAGAAAAAAGAAAAATCCTTTCTCTTATTTTTCTACTGTTCCTTTTGCTGCTGCGATGAGAAATTCTAACAGCCTTTTTGAGAATCTAATGAAGATCAAAGCTCCCGTGTTATTTGAGGGACTTCAGACCACCCAAATCATCAGCCATCTAAAAAATAAAGGGTTCAAGCTCTATCTGCGCCATCACAATAACGAAACAGAATATTATAAGGGTCTTTCTTCATCGGAAAAAAACATCTTTAAAAAGATCATTTACAAGATTGAGTCTTTAAAGTATTCAGGCTACCAAAAAAAAGTTTTAAAAGAATTTGAAACCGTTTTCTGTCTCTCTGAAAAAGAATATAACGAAGTTAATTCATATTCCAAAAATGCAGAGTTAATCCACATTTTCCATGGCAACAGGTTTGTAAAAATCTTAGACAAAAAAGGAAACTATTTCTTTTTCCATGGAGACCTGAGTATATCGGACAACAAAAAGGCACTGGATGAAACGATTAATCTTTTTAAGAATCTACCACAATATCAACTTGTTGTAGCTTCTGACCGGGCTGATAATGACATCAAGAAAAAGATCAGCAATATTGTGAACATTGATCTGGTGCCTATCGAAACAACTGAAAATCTTCACCGTCTTTTTGAAAATGCTCATGCTAATATCCTTCTCTCCTACCAAAATTCCGGTACGAAGGTTAAACTGTTTAATGCATTATACAATAGCCGGTTTGTGATCATTAATCAGAATATCACAGACGATCATGCTTTAATGGATTTATGCCTTTTCGGATCTGATATGAATGAGATCCGAAAACTAATTATTGAGACAGAAAAAAAAGACTATAATGGAAATGAATACAGAAGTGAAGTCCTTGAGAAGAGCTACTCTGATGATGCTAAGGCCAAAAAAATGGCTAAAATTATTTTTAAAGATTAACTGCCTTTACGATTTTCTGAATATTAAGTTCCTCAAGACAGGCCCAGTCTCCCCGGTAACACTCTTTGTCCCCAAAAACAGAACACGGTCTACAGGTAAGGTCTGTCACCTGAACCACATCGTTTTCGCTCTGTCCGAAGCCTAAAAACCCCGCATAAGGATGTGTTGCTCCCCATATCGAGACACATCTTGTTCCCATAAGGCTGGCAAGGTGCATATTGGCAGAGTCCATTGAGATCATCAATTCAAGTTCAGAGATTTTTTGAAGTTCTTCTGAAAGGCTAAGTTTTCCTGAAAGGCTTTTGGTATTTGGGATTTCAGTTTCCCATTTTTCAAGGGTTTCGGTTTCTTTTTTCCCACCTCCAAAGAAATATATCGTATGTTTTTGAGCCAGAATTCTGGCCAGTTCAAACGATTTTTCCAGAGGAAGCATTTTTCCTTTATGCTGGGCGAAAGGTGCAAAGCCTATTCCTGATTTCTGTCCCGGTGTTGGTCTAAGCTTATTGGAAAGCTCAACTTTGAAACCCATTTGGCGGAAAACATCTGCATAACGTTCAACTGTTCTTTTTAGCTGAACCTTATTTAAATTCCAAACATCTGTGAGTTCTTCCTTTTCCTCTTTGCCTTTGTTTATTTTAAATACTTTTAAACCTTTTCTTCTGTAAATCTTATCCAGAACTTTGGTTCTGATCACATCATGAAGATTGGCTATAAAATCAGGGTTAAATTCTTTTACAAGCTCATTTGCCAGTCTGTTCAGACCAAAGAATCCTTTATAATCATCAAGATTAATTCCTTTAAAGGTCACATTCGGAATATCCGTAAACAGGCTTTCAAAATTCTTTCTGGAAACCATAACAATTTCCACATCCGGATTCTGCTCCAGAAACTCCCTGAAAACGGGCGCTGTCATCGCGACATCACCAAAAGCGGAAAAACGATATGCTAAAATTCTGGTCACAGGCTATGATTTCAGCTGATAAGCGACTGCGTAAAATTTGATCTGTTTGGTCATTGCCATTAATCCGTTCGCTCTGGATGGCGAAAGAAATTCTTGAAGTCCGATCTCTGAAATGAATTCAAAATCAGAATCTAAAATCTCCTGCGTTGAATGACCGCTATAAATACTGACCAACAGAGAAACAATTCCTTTTGGAAGTATCCCATCTGAATCGGCATCAAAAAAGAGTTTCCCATCTTTGAATTCAGCATCAATCCATACCTTACTCTGGCAGCCTTTGATCAGGTTATCATCTGTTTTCTTATCCTCCGAAAGTCCTTTCAGCTCTTTTCCAAGATCAATAATATATTCATATTTCTGCTCCCAGTCATCAAGAAACGCAAATTCGTCAATTATCTCTTGCTGTTTTTCTTTAATGGTCATCTTTTTAACAAATTTTTAGCAAAGATAACCATTTTTATAAAGATAATTTATTTTGATGCGTTTTCAAAAACTTCCAGTAGTTTTATTTCTTCATTTTCCCAGCACAGGTTATCTGATGCTTTATCCAGTTCCGGAAGATAGTTTTTCCTTCCTTTATGGAGAACTTTTTTCACTGCTGCTGCAATATTTTCCGGTGTATGATCTTTAATAATTTCTCCTACATCAAAACGGCTTTTAATATTCTGCATTTCAGGAAGATTGGCGAGCACCAGCGGTACCCTTGACTGAATACAGTCTAAAACCTTATTCGGAAGTGAGTAAAGATAGCTTTCTCCCCCATTCTCTTCGATACTCATTCCAACATCGGCAGTTACTGTTATATTTCTAAGATTTTCCGGCTTTAATTTACCCAAAAACTGAACTTTGTCCTTAAGTTTTTCTTTAAGCACCAGATCCTCGTACTCTTTTTTTCTCGGTCCATCGCCGGCTATTTTGAATACTACCCCATCAAGATGATGCATCGCAAGAATTGCTTTATCAATCCCCCGAAAAGGATTAATTGCTCCCTGATATAAAAATACTTTAGGATCATTATCCGGAATTTCCATTGTAAAATCTAGCTTTTTGGGAGCATTCTGAATCACAACAGGATCTACACCATACTTTTTGCGGAACCATTCTGCATAACTTCCGCTTGCTGTGATCATAAAGGTAAGCTTAGGAATGATCTCTTTTTCTAAATAACGCCATATTTTTTGTGACATTTTGCCCTGAATTGCAGGCATTTCTGAAAAAATTTCATGACTGTCAAAAATCAAAGGAATATTCAGCTTTTTCGCAAGAAGATAATTCGGAAGCAGGGCATCCAGATCATTAGCGTGAAGAATTGTATTTTGATCCGCCTTTTTCTTTAACTGATGGTATAGTTTCCAGTTAAATTCAAAATAAGCAGTTTTTAAACTTGCAGAAGACAAATGAATACGTGAAAACCGGTAAGGACGTTCCATCTGATCTGCTCCCTTCCAATCGTTTCCGATCAGTTCAATCTGGTAGCCGTTTTCATGGAGAGTCCTGCATATCTTTTCGATACGCTGATCCGTATATAAATTACTGAAGGCAGAAGTAATTACCTTTTTTTTCATCCTTCCTTCTTTCCGGCCAGCAAATGATAAACCTGAATAAAACAGATAAGGCCATTAGGAATAATAACCGGCCAGAGCATTCCGTTGAAAATACCATAAATGACAAAGCAGATACAGCCGATCATATTTACAATTCTAATTTTTCTTACATCTTTCAGTATGAAACTCAGCACAATGAAAATTGATGCGGAATAACCGATATAAGTAGTAAGTTCGGGATTCATGGAGAATTTTTAAAGGATAACAAACTTAATCATTTTCAATAAGATAATAAAATTTTTTCTGCCATAAAGTCATTAATTGATTTTTGGTAAAATATTTGTAATTTAGATAATGAATAAATGGCACCGCTGCCATTATTCTAATGAGATATATTATGGATTATAAGTTTTCACAAGGTTTGAGCCAGGTGTTCAAACAAAGCAAGAGCGAAGCTAAAAGGCTGAAAAGTGAATTTCTTAATACAGAACACCTACTTTTAGGTATTATAAAGACGGAAAACTCTGCAAAAGAAATCCTACAAAACCTTAATGCGGATTTAACACAAATCAGAAGAAAAATTGAAACTTTAAATACAACAAGTCTAAATCCTATTTCTGAAGAGGTTACCAATATTTCTTTCACCAAGATGGCAGATCATGCAATCAAACGTGCAGAGCTGGAATGCCGGCAATATAAAAGCAATGAAATTAATACCGTTCATCTGCTTTTAGGTATTCTTTATAAATATGAGGATCCTACTTCAAATATTTTAGGTGCATATGACATCGACTATGAAGGAGTTTCAAGGGAGTACCAGACCATGCTTAAAAATTCCGGTCAGGCACCACAAATGAGTGCTTATGACGATGATGATGAAAGAGAGGATTTTGAGCAGATGAGAAAGCCATCAGGAAATTTAGGATCTGCTAAAAGTAAAACGCCAACACTGGATAACTTTGGTAGAGATTTAACTTCTTTGGCAAGAGATGGAAAACTGGACCCTGTGATTGGCCGTGAAAAAGAAATTGAGCGAGTTTCTCAGATCTTATCACGAAGAAAAAAGAACAACCCTTTACTTATCGGTGAGCCTGGAGTTGGTAAATCTGCAATTGCAGAAGGTCTGGCTTTAAGAATTCAGCAGAAGAAAGTGTCAAGAGTTCTTTACGGAAAACGTGTCATTACTTTGGATCTTGCAAGTTTAGTTGCGGGAACGAAATACCGTGGACAGTTTGAAGAAAGAATGAAGGCGATCATGACCGAGCTGGAAAAGAACCGTGATGTAATCTTATTCATTGACGAGCTTCACACCATTGTTGGCGCAGGAAGTTCTACGGGAAGCTTAGATGCATCCAATATGTTCAAGCCCGCTTTGGCAAGAGGTGAAATTCAATGCATCGGGGCAACTACTCTTGATGAGTACCGTCAGTACATTGAAAAAGATGGCGCTTTAGAAAGAAGATTCCAGAAAGTGATGGTAGAGCCTACCAATATTGAGGAAACTATTCAGATCCTGAATCAGATTAAAGATAAATATGAGGAGCACCATAATGTAGTGTATACTCCTGAGGCGATTCTGGCGTGTGTCAATTTGACATCAAGATATATTACAGACCGTTTCTTACCAGACAAAGCGATTGATGCTATGGATGAAGCAGGTTCACGTGTTTATATTAAAAACATGAAAGTTCCTACTGAGATTATTGATTTTGAAAAGAAGATCGAAGACATCAAAGAAATGAAGCAGAAAGCTGTAAAAGCCCAGGATTATCTTGAGGCAAGAAAGCTTAAGGATGAGGAGGAACGTCTTCAAATGGAGCTTAATTCTGCTCAGGAGAAGTGGGATAAAGATGTTAAGGAGAAAAAAGAAACCGTAACGGAGGAAAATGTAGCGGAAGTAGTTTCTATGATGAGCGGTGTTCCGGTAACAAAAGTTGGTAAGAATGAGCTTGATAAACTCGCTCAGATGGATGATAAACTGAACGGAAAAGTAATCGGTCAGGAGGATGCTGTGAAGAAAGTCGTTAAGGCTATTCAAAGAAACAGAGCAGGTCTTAAAGATCCAAACCGTCCGATCGGTACCTTTATCTTCCTTGGGACAACCGGGGTTGGTAAAACCGAGCTGGCTAAAGTAATGGCACGAGAGCTTTTCGAATCTGATGAATCTCTGATCCGAATTGACATGAGTGAATACATGGAGAAATTCGCAGTTTCAAGATTAGTGGGAGCGCCTCCGGGATACGTAGGATATGAAGAAGGTGGCCAGCTAACAGAAGCTGTGAGAAGAAAACCTTATGCTGTGGTTCTTCTTGATGAGATTGAAAAAGCTCACCCTGATGTATTCAATATCCTGTTGCAAATTTTAGATGAAGGCCACGTTACAGATAGTTTAGGAAGAAAAATTGATTTTAGAAATACAATCATCATCCTTACTTCAAACATCGGAACAAGAGATCTTAAAGATTTCGGAGACGGTGTAGGATTCGGAACTTCAGCGAAAAAGACCAGTACAGACACAAGAGCGAGAAGCACGATTGAAAATGCCCTTAAGAAAGCATTTGCACCGGAATTCTTAAACAGAATTGATGACATTGTGATCTTCAACTCTCTTGTACAGGATGATATCAAGAAAATTATTGATATTGAACTAAGCAAACTTTACGGCAGACTTGAAAAATTAGGCTATAAAGTGGAATTAACTGATGAAGCAAAAGACTTTATCTCTGAAAAAGGATGGGATAAAGATTTTGGTGCAAGACCGTTAAAACGTGCTATCCAGAAATATATTGAAGACTTATTGGCAGAAATGCTGGTAAACAAGCAATTATCTGAAGGAGAAACAGTGATCCTGGATCTTAATGATACCAAAGACGCATTAATCGGAAAGGCGCCAAAAGCAAAAAAGACGACTGAAAAGTCTTCTCAATCGTAAGCAAATAATATCATCATAATGAAAAGCACCGGAACATTCCGGTGCTTTTTTGTTTTCTTAGGTTTTGGCCAAAGACCGTCCCATTGATATTTTTTATTTTAACCACGCATTTCACTATGGTTAATGAACCGTATTTCTTGTTAATAATTTTAGTACTATACCATTGAAATAAAAATTCTCATAAGTAAAGCACAAAGATCTGTGTCAATCTGTGATTAGAAAATTCTGTACCCAGAAAAATTACAGTCCTACCACAAAGCCAATATTCGGGACAAGCCCGCTTGAGAATATACTTGAATTTTCTTTCCAAAGTACATTATACATTAATCCCAACTGCATAAAAGAGTTCCCTCCTATCCTTTGCATATAGCCGCCTCCGAGATATAGAGCCGTTTCCTGCTCATTGGATTTATAATCATACAGTTTGTCTTTATAATTGATAAAATACTGCTGAAGATTAGCGCCTACGTAAAATGATCTTGCAAAATAGTAATTGGCAAATGGTCCTACCCCAAACATGGTAGATTTGTAATAATCAGAAGTTTGCCAGGAAACACTTCCCACTACCCCTGCTTCAAGATCATCGGTTAGCCTATATCCAACTCTCGGGGAAGCCTGCAGATAAAAAGCACTGTTGCTGCCAAATCCAAGCCCGATCCCGCCACCAAAGGTCCAGCGATTAACTTCAGATGTAGGCGTTCCTGTTGTAATCTGGGAAGAAACAGATACTGAAATCATTAGCAGTAAAGGAATAATAAATTTTTTCATATTAATATCGTTTTTATCAATGTTTAAAATTATGGTTTTTTTACGAATTTATTTAGTTGTATTTTTGCCCCGTCAAACTAAGAACTCCCGTTAAGAGTTTCGTAAAATTGAAATAAAATGAAAGTAGTAGTAGGATTATCCGGAGGTGTAGATTCCAGTGTTACAGCATATCTTCTGCAGCAGCAGGGACATGAGGTAGTAGCCTTGTTTATGAGAAACTGGAATGATGCTTCGGTAACGCTGGAGGATGAATGTCCCTGGATTGAGGACAGCAATGATGCCCTGATGGTTGCCCAGAAGCTGGGAATTCCGTTTCAGGTGATCGATATGAGTGAGCTTTATAAGGAACGCATCGTAGATTATATGTTTGATGAATATCAGAAAGGAAGAACTCCGAATCCTGATGTTCTCTGCAACAGAGAGGTAAAATTTGATGTTTTTATGAAGACCGCGATGTCTCTGGGTGCCGATAAAGTAGCCACAGGACATTATGCTCAGGTGAATTCAAGTTTTGATGAAAACGGAAAGGAGATTTTCCATCTTTTAGCAGGAAAAGACAATAATAAAGACCAGTCTTATTTTCTATGTCAGCTGAGCCAGGATCAGCTGTCGAAAGCATTGTTTCCTATTGGAGAACTGACAAAACCTCAAGTAAGAGAGATCGCAAAAGAGATAGGATTAGTTACGGCCGATAAAAAAGATTCTCAGGGATTATGTTTTATTGGAAAAGTAAGCCTTCCGCAGTTTTTACAGCAGCAATTGGTTCCTAAAGAGGGAGAAATTGTAGAAATCTTTAAAGATTCACCATTATTTTCAGTAGAAAAACCTGAATTTTCTTCGAAAGAGGAAGAGCTGGAATTTTTATCCCAGAAAATCAATTATAAAAAATCTGACGGAAAGGTGATCGGAAAACATCAGGGCGCGCAGTTTTTCACGATCGGACAGAGCAAGGGCCTTGGTATAGGCGGCCATAAAGAGAGCTGTTTTATCATCTCCAGAGACATGGAAAACAATATTATTTTTGTGGGTGAAGGCCATAGTTCTCCGGGACTGCATAAAAAAGCACTGAAAATTGATAATTCAGAACTTCACTGGGTTCGCGAGGATATGAAGCTTGAAAATGGAGGATCTATGGAAGTGATGGCGAGATTCAGATACAGACAGGCGCTGCAAAAAGCTGTTCTTTATCAGTTTGAAAATGCTGCCTATATTGAATTTGAAGAGCCGCAGTCCGCTATTGCTGAAGGTCAGTTTGCTGCGTGGTATCTGGATGAGGAGCTGATTGGAAGCGGAGTTATTTCATAAAGAAAAAAAATAATCAAATCAGCTAAGCTGATATCTATAAATCCCCGAAGCATATTTGTTTCGGGTTTCTTTATCATTCCCTTCTTCATTTTATAACTGAAGTCAGTCAATATAAAAAGGGGATAATAGGTCTGGAATAACTGCCGGTTATATTTACAATAGCCGATCTTCATTATAATAATATTCAACTTTGCTTTCCACATCTTTCACCAGTATATCTATACCTTTTGCCATATCATCTCCATAGAAATTGACGAAAAGTACTTCATTTGTTTTCTTAGCATACACCAGATTATATTTTGTCTTCAGAAAATCACGGAAATAGTATATTTTCTCACTTGAATCCAGTTTTACGGTCGTAGAATAATCCTTTAATATCAACCCGGCTTTTTTAGTAAAGATTTTAGCATTAAAAATCTTCAAAATATCCTGAAGAGGGACATCAATTTTTTCTGAGCCCTTTGGTCCGTAATTTCCAATTTCTTTCAGAAAATCTTCTTTTACCGAGTATTCTACTGATATTTTCAGCGCTATCTTAATTTCTATTTTTTCTTCTTTGGCATTGAAAACCTGTATGATAAAGTCTTCATCCTTATCTCCCTGAAAAATCTCTATTTCTGTAGTTTCAAGTGTATTCTTTATAGCATATTTCCCATACCTTGAATAAACTATTATGTCTCTTATTAAATTCAACATAAAAACTGTTATCAAATAAGGAACGATGAAAACCAGGATAATCACTATTAAAACGTAAATTATTGCAATCCAAAGGGAAAAGCCCTCTTCTTTTAAAAGGGGATTATAATCAAATATTAATGATTTAAAAATGAGTACAGAAAATATAATGTTCAAAATAATAAAGAGATACGTTTCCCAATTCACTTCATAGATCTGTTTTTGTATGGGAATATCTTTATATAGAATATTTTTCTCCTTTTCTGTAAATTTTCTGGTCATGATGTTGCTTTTTACCATCCCTTTCAGATTTGCTTTTTAGTATTTGCTTTTGGACCAGGCTGACATACAATCACAATGCCCTGTATGATCAGCAGCAAGATGAGATATCCGACCGGTTTTCCCAGCATTAATCCTTTTATCAGTTTCACGGTTCCTATCATTAAAATGAAAATCATAAAATAAGAAGCAATTTTTGCATTTCCTTCTTTAAAAGATTTCAGGATTATGATAAAAGTATAGAAACTAATGAGAAGAATTAAGTAAAATTTTAGAAATTCCGGTCCTTTCATAGAAATGGGATTATAGAGATGGTGTGTAAGAACTAGCCAGATCATGCTTCCCATTAGCGGTATTGAGTATAATAGTATCTTTTTCATAGCTTCTGATTTTTTAACCGCCACATCCCCCTCCGCAACCGCCACAACCTCCGCCGCATCCGCTTCCACATCCGCTTCCTCCTCCACTGCAACTGGAGCCTCCGCCATCGCCGCTGTTTCCTATGCTTCCGTCATCTTTCTTTTTCCCGTTAACCTCCACGTTAGCACTCCCGAATAAGGAAAGGAATAGAGCAAAAACCATAATGCCTGCGAAGGACAGAACAATTGTTCCTATAGTGCTTAAAACTTCGCCGAGACAGGATGACAGCATAAATAAAACCAGTAATAATGGAATAATCCTAATTTTTCTCAACCAAATCTTTCTTATTTTTGGAGGTTCTTTTTCTTGCCAAATATCTTTTGGCGCTTCTTCCTGGAAGATCTGCCGGTAACTTTTCAGAGTGTCTGAAAACCAGGTCTGGTGTTTGTCTTTTTCTTTAAAACCTCCTTTTGAAGGATGGTGATGAAGTTTTCTTTTCAGGATATTGGGACAGAATTCTTCCCAGTAATTCTGGGTATAAATAAGATGCATATGCCATACTTTATCTACTGTTTCGCTTGGAGAGGCACCGTTGGGAAGCGTGCAGCAGAGATAAACAAATTTTTTGTACTCCTGAATGGCTTTCATGGTAAAATCTAAAGTCCAGCCTTCTTCTTTGGCCAGCTTTTTAGAAAAAGGAAAATCAGCATCTGAAGCATCTAATGAAAAGCTTTGAATTCGGTTCCAAAGGATTTCGTCTTTTAATAAGATTGTTGTTTCCATTGTGTTAACTTTTATTTTTCTACTCAAATATCATTTGATTTTAAAATATAAAAGTCTTTCGTAAATCTTATTTGGATGTATAAAAATCTTATATTAGTCTTATAAAATTATAATATACTGATGAAAAAAGAAGATATTCTGCATCTTGAGAAATTGATGAATTTCCTGAGCCAGCATTTTTTAAAGAAGAATGCCTGGGAAGACGTAACGAAAACAGAATGGTCCTACATCAGTGCAGAGCTTAATGACCTCATCATTAATGATCATTCGGAAAAGGAAATAAAAAAAGATCCGGATCTTTTAGGCTTAAATTATTTGTACGAACACCTGATCATCAATAAATTAAAGAAATACCGTCAGAATGAAAATGCTGTTTTAAGTAAACCGAACTTAGCCAAACTAAGCCAGATAGTCAAAATTTTGGGATACTCGAGTTATATAGATTTCATTAATTCCAATACAGAATCATTCAACTTTAATGATCTCAGGATCGATATGAATAATGTAAAGCAGAATACAGCGCTTTTAGACCGTTTGGTAGGTTGCTGGTACTCTTACAACAGAAATCTCCCGGAGAAGCCCGTTCAGGCTCAGGAAGAGCGGATATGGCGTTCTGCAATGGAAATCTATAAATCTGAAACCACCGGCGAATATTTCATCGAAAGAAGCGGTGGCGACCATCACAAATATTTCGGAAAAGTGACCGCTTATTCAGATTACGTATTCATCATTATGAACAGCAATACATTCATCCGTCAGCGACATTTTATCTCAAGGATAAAAGATATCAAGGAAAAGCTTAAAAATCCAGAATACAAGCTCCATGAAGTGCATTTTATAAGTACGTGTATCAGTTTTAATCAAGAGCCTATTGCTCTGTTCGAGATCTTTCAGAAAGCAGACCGAAAGACCTTTATTTCAGATTCTATCAGCTTTCCTATCGACAGTGATGAGATCCCTCAATCTATCATAAAACAGCTTGAAGACACTGAGTCTAACAGGATCGATTACAGGTAATTTCCGGTTTGAGAGTTTTAGAGTTTTAGAGTAAAAAAGCTTGGGTACGCAAGCCAAATTCATGTTATAAGCGTTGATCTTCTGTAAAACAGCTCAAGCAATTAAAGTCTGAAATCTTACATCTGAAATCTTTTTTCTTGATTCTTGGCTCTTGGCTCTTGATTCTATAAATCACCCCACCAGCCAGTCTTTAAAATCTTTCACCCGGTCACGGCTCACGGTAATCTCTTCCTGCGGCTGAAATGTCAGATCCACCTTGTAATTCGGTGATGTGTGGATATTTTTTATAAAATCTGAATTGATGATAAACTGTCTGTTGACCCGGAAAAACTTTTTTTCTTCAAGAACATCTTCCAGCTCATCCAGTGTGAAATCTGAGGGATAGATCCTATCTTCCGTCTGGAGATAGACAATTTTATTTTCACTGAAAAAGCAGCTTATTTCCGGGGTTTGAACAATCTTCAGGTTATATCCTATCTTCACCAAAACCCTGGAAAGTGTAGATTTTTCTTTTCTGATGAGCTGCTTGATATCCTCAGATCCTGTTGTATTATTGGAAGGGATAAAGGATTTGAACTTTTCCACTGCTCCCGAAAGATCTTCCTCAAGGATTGGCTTTAAAAGGTAATCGATGCTGTTCAGTTTGAAAGCTTTCAGCGTATACTGATCAAAAGCTGTGGTATAAATGATAAATCCTTTGGTAGGTACTTTCTCAAAAATATCAAAAGAAAGGCCATCTCCAAGAACAATGTCAGAAAAAATCAATTGCGGATGTTCATTTTCAGAAAACCAGGCAACGCCTTCTTCTACTGATTCTATTTTTCCCACTATTTCTATTTCAGGAAAATTACTCAGCATTCTTTCTAATTTCCTTGAAGCCGGTTTTTCATCTTCGATAATGACAGTCTTGATCATTGAGTTCGTGGTTTTAGTTTTAACAGGGAATAAAATTAGATAAAAAAGAGACAGTTTAAAAATCTATTCTCTTTTTACCTTTTTTTATTTCTTTTTCAATAATATTATTTTCCCATTCTGCATCTAAAAGGAAGAGCTTTACAGCCTTTACCGTTAAGAAAATCCCCCAAATCAACAGAATAACAGATCCATCAAATAAAGAAAAATTGATTTTCCCGGTTTCAAAAATATCATCAAAAAATATAATTCCGGCAACTATTCCAAACCAAAGAAGGCTTTTGTAAAATTTTTTCAGCTGATGTACTCTTTCGTGTGCGCTATTGTAATCCATGATCGTTAAAGTTTTATGATAATTATAATGTTTTAATCTTTTTAGTATCCTGATCCATCAGTTCCTTTATTTTTTTTTCTTCCCAGTCTTTTCCGATCCCGAAAACGTTCACAGCATGGGTTGCAATTCCTATTCCCCATCCCAGCATTGGCCATAAGAACCATAAGTGATCCGGAGCTGTCAGAAGATTCAGTACAGCCAGGAAAGGAATGACCAGGCAGTAAGAGGTAAGATTTCCATAGAATCCTTTCAGTTCTTTTACTCTTTTAGCTGCTTTCTCGTAAGCTAATGTTTCTTTTGTGTATCCTAATGTTTCCATAATTATTATTTTTAAAAAGTTAGTTTGTCATTTTTGTTGAATCAAAGGTAGGGCAGAAAGGAGGCTTGAATCAACTTTATATGACTGAGTCGTAGAATAAGCTTTCTGAATCGTAAAAAGATTGGTTTACTTGTTTTTGGATAGCGCAAAGACACAAGACTTCCTAAAAGAGAGAATAATGTAAGGCGCAAGAAAATCAAAGATTTTCAGCAAGTTATTGGAGATATATGGATAGGATTTGTACTTCTAAAGTTTATTGATCTTTCGCAGATCTTGCTGATTGGGCAGATATTTTTCGAATAATAGATCAGTAGATAAAAGGAATCAGTTTTTTGGTCTTTTTCCTGTATTCCAGATAATCATCTCCAAACTGCTCCATCAAAGCCTGTTCTTCAATTTTTATCCTGTATAAAAACGCAAAAAAAGGCGGTAAGAAAGCAAGGATAAGTGACAGCCAGTTATTCAGATAAAGACCTAAGCCTAAAGATGTCAGCAGGGAAAATGAGTAAGAAGGATGTCTCAAGTATTTATAGAACCCTTCTTTTTTGATCTGATGATTCTCTTTTATCGTCACATCAACAGTAAAATATTTCCCTAAAGACTTAATGATTATAAACCTGAAAATAATTCCAATCAATATAAAAGCTTCTCCCAGATATAAAATCCAGGCATCTTCTGTAATGGGAAACCTGGTCATATAAGATGTTGACACCGAAGCAGCAATAGAAAACGGAATAGCCATCCATAAAATATTCAGGGTAGACTTGTCTTTATCTTTCTTGTCATCCTTGCCGGATTTGAGTATATTTTTATAAAGGATCTCGGTGACAAGCCAGGCGGCCATCGAGATGGAAAACAGGATTTGGAGTGTGTACATCATGTATAGTTTATCGTTAAAAATTAAATCAAATTCAAGTTATTCCTTTTTATTTTTATCCATCAGCCTCTTGATTTTCTTTTCTTCCCAGTCTTTCATAAATCCTAGATTGGGTAAAAAAACAACGACCGCATGAGCCATAATCCCTATTCCTCAAAATGTTGCCGTAAAGAAGTTTTTGAACTGAAAATAGCTTTCTCCAGCTTCTAAATGTTTGTAGTTATAGAGAACGATTATTGCATTGACAGCAATATAGAAGAATAAGTGTCTGTAAAATCCACTTAATCGTTCAACCTTTCTTTTAGCCTGCTGGTAACGGATACTGTCTTCATCATAAGTTTCCATTATTTTCTGTTTTTTTGTTGATCCATAATTTCCCGGATCTTCTTTTCTTTCCAGGATTCTCCAACCCCAAAAACCCGAAATGCATGAGAGGCAACCCCAATTCCCCAGCCCAACATCGGAAAATAAAACCAGAGATCATTTGGAGAAGTCATCAGATTTATAATGATGAGAAACGGAATAACCGTACAGTAAGAAATAAGATTTCGATAGAAACTTTTCAGCTCTTTTACTCTTTTTCTTGCCTTTTCATAAGATCCGTTATCATCTTCTGTTTTTATACTGATAGAGTTTGGCTTAGTGGAAAGTATCGGAACTTTTACTTTAAAATAATCTTCAGATTTTTCAATGAAAACATTCTTTTTAGTAAGCAGGGCATACCGCTGAACAATATTGGCCAGTCCTATTCCGGAACTTTCCTTCATCTGCTCTCTCGCCTGAAGATTGTTTTCAATACAAAGTGTGTCATTATCCGAAAATATTTTAATGACAAGAGGTTTTGAAGAGGTCGCAAAATTATGTTTGATGCAGTTTTCCAAAAGCAGCTGCAGCGAAAGCGGCACAACATATCTTCTGTATTCTTCTTTTTTAACATCAAAAATAAAGTCTACACTGTCTTCAAACCTGGTTTTCAAAAGATTACAATACGTTTTTGCAAATTCAATCTCATCTTCCACCGTTACCAGTTCCTTGTCTTTCTGCTCAAGTACATAACGGTAAATCTTTGACATTGAGGCAGTAAACTTCTGAGCCTGGTTGGGATTCTCATCAATCAATGCGCTTAAAACATTTAAAGAATTGAAAAGAAAATGGGGATCCAGCTGGTTTTTTAAGCTTTCAAACTGTGCGTTAGCAGACTTGGCAATCAGCTTCTGCTCTACCACTTCTTTCCGAGAATTTTTTTTCATCTCTTCCATAAAGCTTTTCGCATGCAGAAATGCTGAAATCAGAAGCGCTATATTGATCATGAACCAGTTTGTCGTGGCATATTCTTTAGAAAAAAATGTTTCCGTTGTGGCCACTTTCTGAATCTCGACATAATTGATATAATTGCAGAAATAGACCAGAATAAAATTTCCAGCAATGATAGAAACTACACTTAAGGCGGCTCTTATCCCGGTTGTTTCAGACCAGGGAAACTTTTTGTTAAGGAAATCATTAATAAAAGTATTTCCAAAACCCAAAACAAAGGAATACAAGGTAGAGATGAGCAGTGTAATTAAAAAATTGTGAAAGGTCTTCTCTTTTGTAAAAAATAAGAAGAAAAATAACGCTGTCCCCAACGATACCCAAAGTAAAATTATAAATCCTTTTCGTTTCATGATCCGTTTTCTTGGCTCAAAATTAGTTTTTAATAAAGGTATCGAAAATTATTTTTTACCGAAGGGCATATTTTCCTTTCTGAATGGAATAAAAAAAGCCTTCCGTGTAAGGAAGGCCCGAATTTCATTGTTATTGTGCCGGCATACTGATAAAATATTCAGCTTCTGCTTTACCCCAATTAGGATCTAAGGCTGTTTTCGGTTTGTATGTCCCGAATTTCGCCAATGCTTCTTTGAACATCTCCAATCCTTTGGTTTTGCTCCCTCCATACTGCTCAGGAGTAAAATAGGTGTCTTCTGCTTTAATAAGAGCTATTCTGGGATTGCTGGGATCCAGTTTTTCTGCAATACCAAGTTCCTCAGTTGCCTTGGCTCCGTCCGTCATATAACGCTGGGCCGGATTGACCATCATTCTTAGGGAAGCTGCCATTTTTCTAAGCAAGTGTATTTCTGCATTATCAGCGCCTGCAAGATTTTGTGCTGTTGAAAGATATTTATCTGCCTGTCCTGCTGTCTCATCCAGCCCGGACATATCTCCATTTCTCATCATCAGCCTTCCTTTTTGAATATGAGCAAATGCAGCGTAATAAGGCGGAAGCCATTTTGAACTTTCTTTGCTTCCAATTCTCTGGAAATCGTTGGCGAGCGTCTGAAACTCTTCTGTTGATTTACAGGCTTCAATCTTGGCGATCTTTTCTGTCATTACTTTTTCATAATCAGCCTGTGCAAAAGCAGTTAAACTGATGAAAGCTAAAGCAAAGCTTAATAGGTATTTTTTCATAATATCATTTTTTAAGTTAGTTAATTTGCGTATCCGAAGTTATGTATTTTGTAGTGACTGTGATATGAGCCGCTGTTATTTTATAAATTATTATTAATGGCATCCTGGGTTTTATCTGCTCCCAAACTGATGAAAGCTCCTATAAATACAAAGGTATTGACTGGCGGGACAACGGATGAGCTTCTGGTTCCGTCCTGAGAGAAATTGTAGCCGTACACATTTTTAGATCCTAAAACATTGGAAATACTTAGGACAAAAACAGTGAAGGCTTTTGCATCTTTTTTGCCCAGGTTCGGCAGATAATTAAAGCTCAGGTTTAAGGCATTATAATCTTTCAGCTGTCCTTCATTTCTGATATAATTCACCATATTGCCATTTCCCGTTTTTGTTGCGATGTCGTAATAAGGACGGCCTTTTGCATAAGTATAGGATAAATTAACACCAAGCTTCCATTCCGGAATAAATCTTTTAGCCACGGCAGAAAGTGTATGTGAGGAGGCAAAGTTAGGTTTTAGACTCACCGGATAATTGATGAAATCCCGTTGTGAATCCAGAAATGAATAACTGATCCAGTAATCGATGTTTTCAAACGTCTTTTTGTCTCGCCAGAATACTTCCAATCCTTTGGCAAAGCCATACCCGTTATTATTTAAAGCCGTCTGTACCTGCTGATTCTGGTCTTTATCCGGCGTAACATTAAATGTTTTGATCAATTGGTCATATTTTTTATAAAAAGCTTCAAAACGCAGGCTTCTTCCTTCCGATGCTCTCTGCACCTGGAAAATATAATGCTGTGATTTCTGAAAATCAAGGTCTGAGGATCCATTGATGTATTTACTTTCCGGATTCTGATAAAATAGTCCATAAGCAAAGGAAGTTGTCCAATCTTTGGCCAAGCGGTAGGCCAGTGCAAAACGCGGAGCCACATTATTTTTACCTAGAAAAGATGAATTCTCTGCTCTCACTCCTATTTTCGCAGATAAGGCATTGCTAAAACCAAGATCCGTTTCTACAAAAACTGAAGATATCAGGTCTTTATAATGCTTCTGTATCGGCTCAAAATTCAGCTTTTCATCAGTGTCATTCAGTTCAAATCCAGCTCTTACTGCGCTTATTTTGTTGATTCTTCTCTCAAGTACCGCTTTAAAATTGATATAATTTCCTATAGTCAGCAGTTTAGACCTATCTGATTCATTATCATTAGTTTCCGTAGAAAAATTAAGATCAGATCTATTGTATGAGTATGAAGTTCCGGCATTCAGAAGGTATTTTCCGAACTTTTGCTTAAAAGAAAGGTTATGGTAGGTATTTTTCCCTTTCAGTCTTACCAGTGCGAAATCATATTCCGGTTCCAGGCTTTCTGTTCTCACTCCCATTTTATTGGAATCGTACATTCCGTAATATTTGAAAATTCCTCCCGATTTTGTTTTTATTCTGAAATTAAAATCACCGTTTAAGCCTTGGGGAGCATCAATAAAATCAGTATTAAAATTAAAGACCTTCTGCATTACGCTCAGAAGAGAATAGCCTAAAGTCGCTCCAAAAGAATGATTCTTATCCTCACTAAGTTTCTGAAATCCTGCACTTAAGAAGATAGGCGAAATACCAAAATCATAGGAACTCTGATCAGGAAGATCTACACTTTCCAGCATCAAGGCTCCGGAAAGAGCCTGCCCATATAATGCAGAATATCCGCCACTGGAAAAGATATTCCCTTTAAATAATGAAGTATTGAAGCGATCTCTTCCTGCAATCCCGGGAACTGAATTGGAGAAATAATTATTGATCAAACTTCCATCCATGAAAATTTTAGACTCTGTTCCTGTACCTCCACGGATAAATAATCCCTCTGTTTCTCCTACTTTCTGCACACCCGGAAGGTAGTTTAAAGCAGAAGAGATTTGCCCGTCCGCCCCTGCCGTGGTGTAAATATCAATAGGAGTCAGTAAGGCGGTCGCTCTTTTTTTATCACTGGCTTCAATGGAACCTGCAGAAACCACTACCGCATCGATCTCGCTGATCTGTTCTTTCAATTCCGCATTTACCAATATATCCTGGTCACCAATCGTAATTGTTTTTTCAACATCCTGATACTTTGGATGGGTAAAGGTGAGAATATGATCTCCTTTTTCTGAGGTCTCAAAAGAGAAATTTCCCTGCGCATCGGTGGTAGCACCATCGTAGGTGTCTTTCAGGGTAATATTGATTTCATTGGCTCCTTTGCTTTTAAAAGTGACCTTTCCTGAGATCTTCACCTGGGAATATCCTGCGATGAAGAATAGAAAGGTAGTTAGAAGCAGGAGTTTTTGTCCGTATGTTTTCATGGGGTTAATTTTCGGATCAAAAATAGGAAGCAATAGGTCTTTCTTTAAAATAAATTTTACTGAAAGGCATACTTTGGCTGCTGAATGGGAAATTAGTGAATAGGTATACAGAAATCCACGATCATTTTGCCTTCCGGATGTTCTTTGAAATTAGAATGATAAATCTCGAACGGAAATGCTTTTCTCATGGAATAATGATGCTCATTCATCCATAAAAACAGGGAAACCCAGCATTGTTCAAAATCATCAAGCGTAAACTCTCCACTTCCTACGATAAACCTTCCTGCATCAATGGTTTCCGGAAAGACGATTCCATTCTGCTCTTCCAGTCTCTTATCAAGAAGCATGCACGCATGAATTCTCACCTTATCAGCCGGGGTAACTTTAAAACTGTCATGGTACACAGAGATCATTTTTAGATTTTCTCGGGGAAACAGTTGTCTCTTTTTTGCCCATTCTATGAGGACATTAAAGGAAGGCTCCACATTGACAATTCCTAAGCTCATTACAGAAGCCAGATTCATTTCCGGCCATTCTTTTACTTCGATTTTTAAATTCATTTTTGTCCAGTTTAACAGGTTTTCGACAAGGCAAATGTACTGGCTGAAAACGGCACCTACTTGACCATTCTTGCTTTCTGTCTGTACAATCTTGTGAAAAGTTTCCGGCGCAGACTTCCTAAATACAGACGGAGCTACTCCGTAATATTTTTTAAAAGTCTTATTGAAAACAGAATGATCTAAAAATCCAAGTTCAAGATAAATATCTTTTATCCCAATATCCTTCTTTACAGCAAGGTAAAAAGCGCTTTTTTCTATCTTCTTTCTGATGATATAACTCTGGAGCGTTTCGCCTGTAATGAGCTTAAATATCCTGTGGAAATGGTAAGGGGAATACATTCCGACCGCGGCAATTTTTTCCAAATTAAGGGCGGTTTCAAGGTTATTATCAATATATCTGATCGCTTTGATGATCCTTTTCCTGTGTTTTTCCATTTTTAAAAAGTGCTGATGAACAAAGGTATTAAGATACACAGAATTTGAGTTGTCCTATATTGCTGTTTAAAAAAAGAACCGGAATCATAAACTGTTTCGGAAAATCTTTTCTAAATTTAACGTTAAAATCACTTTAAATCATTTTAAAAATGAAAGGACAAACATTAGCATTACTGGCAGGGTGTGCATTTTTAGCAGCTTCATGCTGCACAACAAAAACGTATGCCGTAAATGCCAAGAGCGGAACACAGACGGGCGGAACAGCCAAGTTTACCCAAAAAGGAGAAGAGGTAACCATGAAACTTGAAGTAACCAATCTTACTCCCGGCATTCATGCGGTACATATCCACGAAAAAGGCGACTGTTCTGCAGCCGACGGAACTTCTACAGGCGGACACTGGAATCCTGCTAAAGACGACCACGGAAAATGGGGCGCAGATCACTTCCACATGGGAGACATTGGCAACTTAACAGCTGACCAAACCGGAAAAGCAGTACTTACTTTTAAAACAAATAAATGGTGCCTTGGCTGTACGGATGAATCTAAAAATATCATCGGAAAAGGCCTTATCGTACATGCAGCAGCAGATGACTTCCATACTCAGCCTACAGGAAATGCAGGCGGAAGAGTGGGATGTGTAGAAATTAAATAATTTTCTATCTTCAATAAAAAAACCGCTGATTTTCATCAGCGGTTTTTTTGTTTATGATTTAGCTCCCATATCGGAAACGATGTTCATTGCTTCTTGTAGGTATGGATCTTTCTTAAGGTTTTTGATCCACATTTCAGATTTCTTCTTGAAAGCTTCATCTTTTTTCTCTCTTTCAATTTCTTTCGGGTACATCATGAACTTAAGACCGTTCTCAAATTTACTAAGCGCTTTGAATTTCTCAATCTGAGCTTTTCTTTGCTTCATTAGCTCATTGAATTTATTGATGTTCAACGTAATGGTTTCTTCTTTATCTAGCTTTTCTCTCCACTGGGCAGATTCAAGCAGAAGCTGGTAATTGCTGTTTTTAGCCATCCTGTCTGCGCTTGCTTTTTCAAGAGCCTGAATATTGAAATAGTTCAGTTTCTGGAAATTTGTTCCTGGAATTTTATCCCAAGCCAAGGCATAATCATCATAACGCTCTCCTACTTCTGCATACGTAAAGAAATCTTTCATCTGGATATCGGAAACAATTCCTTTTCTCTGCGTAGATTCTCCTGTGATTCTGTAGAATTTCTGAATCGTCAGTTTTAGTGATCCGAAATCATCTTCCGTATTCAGGAATCTGTTCAGATCTACAAAGGTCTGTACGGTTCCTTTTCCAAATGATTGCGGAGAACCAATGATCATTGCTCTTCCTGTATCTTGCATTGCACCCGCTAAAATCTCAGAAGCAGAGGCTGAAAGCTCGTTCTGCATGATCACCAACGGACCTGTCCAGATCGGCGTTTCATTTTTATTTTTTAGGGTCTGGATTTTTCCGTTTCCGTCTTTTACCTGAACATAAGGTCCTGCATCCATGAAAAGTCCCATGATATCACCTACTTCTGTAAGCGATCCTCCTCCGTTATTTCTAAGGTCAAGAACAATTCCTTCAATATTCTGCTCCTTAAGTTTAATGATTTCATTTTTGATGTCATCAGAAGCATTTCTTCCTTTAGCATCTTCAAAATCAGCATTAAAGCTTGGCAGGTTTATAAATCCGTATTTCTTTCCGTTTGGAGAATTTACTACAATACTTCTTGCAAATGTATCTTCAATAGCAACTTCTTCACGGATCATTGTTACATCTTTAATCGTTCCGTCTTTTTTCTGAACGGTAAGTGTTACCGGTGTTCCTTTTTCACCTCTGATCAGTCTTACTGCTTCGTCAGAGAGCATTCCCACTACATTTACGGCATCATCTTTCGGCTTGGATCTGACTTTTAAGATCTTATCACCTTCAGAGAGCTGCTTAGATTTCCATGCCGGTGCCCCAATCGTTAAAGCTCCCAGATAAAGATTTCCCTTTTTCTCCTGAATAATAGCTCCGATACCAATTACTTTTCCGGTGAATTGAGTATCAAAATCTTCCTTATCCTTTGGAGAATAATAGTTCGTATGAGGATCAAATACTTCGGTATATGCATTCATATACACGGTAAACCAATCCATTTTCTTTCTCTTTTTGAATCTTGTGAAAGTATCTTTTACAAGATCTTTAACTTCATCCGTTGCCTTTTTGATTTTCTGATCCTGCGTAAGCGGCTGATACTTGATTGTATCTTTCAGCTTGTACTTCTGAACAGAGTCTTTTTTCTCTTTTTGAGCTTCTTCTTTGCTGTTCATAGACTCCACCTCCTGAAGAATATTATATTTAATATATTTTCTCCACTCGTTGTATTGTTCCTGTTTATTGACAGGTACTTTTTTAAGCTTCGGCTCAAGAGTAAGGGCTTCATCCTCCTGCAGATTGATCGGCTTGCTGAAAATATCCTGAGTAATCTTATCGATCTCATCTACTCTCTGATAAAGCCTGTCGATGGTAAGTTTATAGAATGTCAAATCACCCTGGCTGAGATAATCATCAAGCTTTGTTTCATGCTTGCCGAATTCGTCCATATCCGATTGCAGAAAATATCTTTTTGCGGGATCTACCAGTTCGAAATAATGTTTATAAACGTCCTTGGAATAGGCATCATTGATGGGTTTCGGGCTGTAATGTAAATAAGAAAGTGTATTCTTAACGCTCACCATGATCGTCTGCATCTTTTCATCGTCATTCTTTGGCGAGTTGAAACAAAACATTAGACTTGTCAATGGAATTAGGAGTAAAAATTTATTCAGTTTGAAATTTTTCCACATAAACTGTCTTTATTAATTGATTTTATTTTAAATATATACTGCAATTAGTAGCAGCAATTAATTCGCTGTTACAAACTATCAAATTTAATACCTTATTTATAATTATCGGATAGTTTTAAGTATTTTTGTTAAAATTAAAATATTTTATGGAAAGACCACTTATTCTGGTAACTAATGATGACGGAATCACAGCGCCTGGTATCAGAAACCTTATCAATTTCATGAACGAAATAGGAGAAGTAGTGGTGGTAGCACCGAACTCTCCTCAAAGTGGAAAAGGCCACGCTATTACCATTAATTCTACCCTGAGCTACGAAGAAGTAACGCTTGATGGACCGCAGACCGATTTCTCGTGCAGCGGAACACCTGTAGACTGTGTGAAAATGGCTCTTGACAAAATCCTTACAAGAAGGCCGGATATCGTAGTTTCCGGGATCAATCATGGAGCTAATTCTTCAATCAATGTAATCTATTCCGGAACCATGTCTGCCGCTGTAGAAGCTGGTGTAGAGGGCATTCCTGCGATTGGGTTTTCACTAATGGACTTTAGCTGGGAGGCTGATTTTTCACAGGCAAAAGAATATATCCAGAATATTGTAAAAAGAACCCTGGAAAATCCGATGCCTAAAGGAATTGTTCTGAATGTGAATATCCCTAAGCTTACTGCTGAAGAAATCAAAGGGGTGAAAGTCTGTAAGCAGGCAAATGCAAAATGGGAAGAGAGCTTTGACGAAAGGGTGAATCCTCACGGAAAGAAATATTACTGGCTTACAGGTTATTTTAACAATATGGATGATTCTGAAGATGCTGATGAAACGGCGTTGGCTAACGGATATATTTCAATTGTTCCTGTAAAGTTCGATCTTACGGCTTATGAATACATGAAAACTCTTGAAGAAGTAATGAATTTTGACTAATGTACGCAAAGCTGGACAATCCTGTTTATCATTCACTTAATGAATATCATGAAAAGTTCTGCTTAAATTTCGGGGACACTAAATTTTACAACCCTGAAGTAGCCTCCTTTGGTGGCGCTGCAGAGATTTCAACAGCAGAAGACATTACAGAGTATGGAAAGATCTGTGATGATTTTCTGATTTTCGGGACTCACCCTGATCTGGGAAGTTTAAAAATAAATCTATCGCAACTTGTATGTGATCAGTATGTTCTGGAAAATCCCATTCAGAGTGATTTGACTAAGGAAATCGTTGAACTGAAAGAAGAAAACCATGAGGAGCTTCTGGCATTTGTGATGAAATTCTATCCTTATTATTTTAAGGCAAGAACTCCTGAATTAGGCCGTTATTTCGGAATCTTTAAGGAAGGTAAATTAGCTGCCGTAACAGGCGAAAGGATGCAGATGAATGATATGACGGAGGTAAGCGCCGTAATCACCGATATAGATTATCTGGGAAAAGGATTAGCTAAACAGCTTGTAACTTTTGTGTCAGCAAAGATCTTTGAGGATAATAAAACTCCTTTTCTGCATGTCGCAGAAAGCAATACCGGAGCTAAAATGCTCTATGAAAAGCTTGGTTTTATGCATAGAGGAAAAATAAACTTATGGGGCGTGAAAAGATAATTTCCCGCCCTTTTTATTGTAAAGCTTCAGAGCTCTCTTAATACAAGAATGTGATAATCTGCCGGAAAATCATTTAAAAAAGAACCTTATCCTCTTTTCTCAATTCCTCAAGATATTTAATTTTATCATCCCTGTAAAATAAATTCATCGTCTCGAAAGGAATCATTTTTAAATCTTTATTGACAATATGAACACAGGATTTTTTGATGGCACGTACGTCAAAATCATGGGCATCCATAAAATTCATAATGATAATCCTGAAGAGATTGTCGTAGTCTAAATTCGGGGCTGAAACTTCCGGAAGGCAGCATAATAATTGGTTTACTTTAGGCTGAACTTTATCTACAGAAATTCCGGTGCTGAAAATATCCAAAAGCTGCATCTGCAAGCCCGCATCCTGTTCATAAACAATGGTATTTTTCGTTTCATTATTCAGCAAATCAGCAGGATTGATATATCGTGTAAGAGGAATGGTTTCCCCTTCAAGTTTAAGAATATAGCCCATCGCCAAGGCATCAGGATTACACGGAACGGGAATAATATCATCACCGTTCAGAAGCGGAAACTGGTTTAAAATTTCCTGCCTTACTTCCGTCAGCGTAATTTTTTCATGTGCAGAATCCTCCCTGTTTCTTCCGGCCACTTCTACAGGCTGGAAGGTAATCCCGCGAACGCATTTCTGTTTTAAGGCAAAATCAATTAATTTTCCAATCTCGTCGATATTTTTTCCTTTCTGAAGAACGATAACCAAAGTCGTGGAAAGATTTAATTCATTTAATTTTTCCAAAGCTTTCATGCGGACACTCGTCAAATCTTTTCCTCTGAAATCTTCCAAAACTTCAGGTTTAAAAGAATCAAACTGAAGATAAATTTCAAATTCCGGAGCGTAAGTCGCCAGTTTTTCTGCAAAACCGGGATCATTCGCAATGCGGATTCCGTTGGTATTGAGCATCAGATGTTTAATCGGCTTCGATTTGGCGATATCCATAATTTTAAAAAACTCAGGATGAATCGTCGGTTCGCCACCACTGATCTGCACGACATCCGGTTCGCCCTCGTTTTTAACAATGGTATCAAACATGGCTTCAATCTGCTCTAAGGTCCTGTGACTTCCATAATGTGGGGACGACATCGCATAGCAGGTCGGACACGTCAGGTTACACCGGTCGGTAACTTCTACGATTGAAAGACAGCTGTGCTGCTCATGGTCAACGCATAAACCGCAATCGTACGGGCATCCATATTCCACATCGGTTCCGAAATGAACAGGCATTTCTGAGGCCTTATTGTAATTTCTGATATTTTTATAGTACTGAACATCTGAAGCAATCATGGTCTTAAAAAAGCCATGATCAGGACATCTTTTGGTCATAAAAACCGCTTCATCTTCAATAATGATCTTGGCTCCTACCCTTTTCAGGCATTCGGGACAAAGACTGATGGTATAATCGTAATAGGTATAATTTCTTACCGGCATAATTTTAATTTTTACATTCCTCCACAAATAAAACCGCTGATCAGGCCACAAATCAACAACGAAATGAGCATCGTCTGCCAGAACTGTGTTTTAGAAAACTTTCTTCCATCTTTGCCTTCATAAACAGACTTTACAATTAGTGTAATAACCAATGAAATAACCAGGGAAATAACTACGATTATCCCTATAATCATGGCGACAATGCCACCGAGGTTACCAACTTCGAGAAGGGTCAGCATTTTCATAATTCAATTGTATTGGTGTTTTTAATCTTATAAATGTAATAAATAATTACTGAAAGACAGACCAGTTGAATCGTTCCTAAATTTCCAACGATTTCAATTCTTGGTTTAATAAAGTCTAAAAAGAACCTGAATGTAAAATAGCTCAGCATAAATACCTGAAAAATAAAGCCTGATGGATATTTCTTTTTTTTCTCAACCATTTTTAAACTAATCCACAAAAGAATCAGAAAACCAATCTCATACAATGCAACAGGATGTCTCAGATATTCATCACCGAGATGCATCCCGAACATTGAATCGGTGGGTAACCCGTAAGTTTCTTCATGAATTCCCGTTAGAAAACAACCGATTCTACCGATGATAATGGCTAAAATTAAAGGATAAACAATGAGATCTCCGGTACTTTCTTTGTGGCCGACTATCTTTTTTGCCCATTCAACACCGATCAGCCCAAATGTTAAACCACCAACAATGGTATTATTGGTCCAAAATCTTTTAAAGCTAAAATTTTCGAATAGAACATAGGGATTTTCAAGATTTCCGATGAGTTTTGAACCGAGTAAAGCTCCTGCCGTTGCCCCGATAAGTACTGCTGCGGAAGTGTTGAAAGACAATTTTTCGGTCGATTTTCTTTTTAAATAAAAATAAAAACGCATCCCAAGAAAAATACCCAGTGTTTCAAATACAGGATGTGCAAGAACTGTTTTACCGAAAATATGAAAAGTAACAGGGAAATCCATCCTTTCAAAAGTAGTATATTTAAGTTAAATTACTAATTTTAATTTTTAAACAATAAATAAATTCACCAAAATGCGAATAGAAAATGATATAAAGCTAGGTTTTAAAGACGTTATGTTCAGACCCAAACGTTCTACTTTAAAATCCCGCTCAGAAGTGGATCTGGAAAGAGAATTTACCTTCAAACACACGAAAAAGAAATGGAGAGGAGTTCCGCTAATTGCTGCTAATATGGATACGGTAGGAACTTTTGAAATGGCAGTAGAACTGGCCAAAGATAAAATCATTACGGCCGTTCATAAGCATTATACTCCTGAGGAATGGAGCCAGTTTCTGGACAGCCAGCCGGAAAGCATCCACCAATATATAGCCTTAAGTACCGGTACCGGAAAAGCTGATGAGGAAAAACTAAGACTGATCCTCGAAAAGCACCCAAAAATCGAGTTTCTGTGTATAGATGTGGCCAATGGCTATTCTGAGCATTTCGTTGGATTTGTGAAGAAAGCAAGGGCTAATTTTCCTGATAAGATTATCATGGCAGGTAATGTAGTGACCGGCGAAATGGTAGAAGAACTTCTCTTAGTAGGCGCAGATATCATCAAAGTAGGAATCGGACCAGGCTCTGTATGTACGACGAGAGTAAAAACAGGTGTTGGATATCCGCAACTTTCTGCTATTATTGAATGTTCTGATGCGGCACATGGCCTGGGAGGACATATCATCGCAGACGGAGGCTGTAAAGTTCCGGGAGATGTGGCCAAAGCTTTCGGAGGAGGCGCAGATTTTGTAATGCTTGGTGGTATGTTTGCCGGACATGATGAAAGCGGTGGCGAGATGATTGAGGAAAATGGTAAGAAATACCGTTTGTTCTATGGGATGAGTTCCAAAACGGCAATGGATAAACATTCGGGAGGTGTAGCAGAATACCGTGCCTCAGAAGGAAAAACAGTGAAGGCAGCTTATAAAGGTCCTGTTTCCGAAACAGTGAAAGATATTTTGGGCGGAGTACGTTCTACATGTACCTATGTAGGAGCTTCCAAACTGAAAGAATTGTCTAAGAGAACTACTTTTATCAGGGTTCAGGAGCAGGAGAACCAGATATTTAAAGACTAAAATTATGCTCGCACAGATTTTGCAGATTGAGCAGATTCTCTTATTTTTTTAGTAGAAATAAAAACTGGCTATACAAGTGATGTATAGCCGGTTTTGTTTTTATTATTAAGTCAGCATTCCGCCGTCTACGTTCAGGGTTTGTCCTGTGATATAAGAAGACATTTCACTTCCTAAGAATATGCAGGCATTAGCAACGTCTGTTGTTTGTCCCGCTCTCTTCATTGGAATTCTTTCTCTCCATGCCTGAAGGGTTTTTTCATCCAGATCTGCTGTCATTTCAGTTTCAGTAAATCCGGGAGCAACTGCATTACATCTGATATTTCTTGATCCTAATTCCAGTGCAATGGATTTAGTAAATCCTATCACTCCCGCTTTAGAAGCTGCATAATTGGATTGTCCTGCATTTCCGCTGATTCCAACCACAGAGGTCATATTGATAATAGATCCTGATTTAGCCTTCATCATCGGTTTGATTACCGCTTTTGTAAGATTAAATACCGAATCCAGATTGATTCTCATTACCTGATCCCAGTCTTCTTTAGACATTCTCAACAGCAGGTTATCTCTTGTAATTCCTGCATTGTTGATCAGAATATCGATCTTTCCAAACTCTTCTATCACATCATCGATTAACTTTTGAGCAGCATCGTAATCTGATGCGTCAGACTGATATCCTTTGATCTGGGTTACAGAACTTAAAGCCGCCTCTAATGCTTGAGCTTTTTCTACAGAGCCGGCATAGGTAAATGCTACTTTTGCACCCTGTTCAGCGTACATTTCCGCAATTTTCTTTCCGATTCCTCTTGTAGCTCCGGTAATTAGTGCTACCTTTCCTTCTAATAGTTTCATCATATCTCTTGATAATTATATTCTTAGTAAATACTTCCGTCTTTGAAAAAACGGCAATTTAGCATATTTAATTTTATACGGATTAAACAGTGCGCAAAGATATTACAAATTGTTATTCAATACATTCCAAATCATCAAATTAGTGAATATTTTTCGCTGTTTTATATCATATTTTAAAGACGGCTTCCTGTATTTTTAAATCTTGTAAAATAAAGAATATCCGTTTTTTTATCTTTATCCAGCTTCAGAACTTCCTTCTGCCAGTAATATTTATCATAGATAATATCCTTTAAAGGCTCATTCTGAAAGTTCACCACGCCATATTTATCCTGTTTTTTCACGACAAACTCGTTTTCAGAATTTTCAAAGGCAATAATATCATCGTAGATAAAAGGAACAATCTCCTTCCCTTTTTCGTTGATTATTCCATATAAATTGCTGCTGTTTTTGCAGACCACCGGCTTTGAATACAGATTGAAAATATTAAAGAAATCCAGCTCCTGTTCTTTAATGAAAGTAATATCTTTCAGAATAGAAACCGATCTGTCCAGTACAAAAAACTGATAATAAATGTCCAGCTTTTTAATGATGAGCTGGTCAGGATAGAAAGCAATGACCTGTGTATTTTCCTCCAGAATATTTTTTAAATCTTTATCGAGGAATTTTTCTTCCTTTTCATTTTTAAGGTATATAAAGTCTTTTCCGGAAATGCTGAAGCTCTGTATAAAATCATATTCCTGAGGAGTAATAATTTCTCCATTCAGATTCACTATTCCGTATTTCTTTGATTTATCACTATATACAGTAAAAAGATCATTGAATAACGGCGTTAAATACTTGAAATTTCCAGGATAAAGCTTTTTGTCCTTTTTGTTAAAAACGGTAGCTTTTCCTTTTTTCCTAAGGTAAATATATTGTTTAGCTCCAAAATATTCCGGCGAAATATCATCATACACTTCTTCTGCAAAGACATTTTCTTCGGTATCCACCAAACCGTACTTCCCTGTTATTCTGTTTTTTGTGATCAGATAAGGATACGACGCTAAACTGTAGATCTGTGTTGAAAATGTATGTAGTGTCTCTCCGTTTTTACTGATGATTTCGCTATGATTGTCTTCATTAATAATAAGCGCCTTGCCATTTTCAAAGTGATAATCTTCTCTAAATTCACGATTACTGATCTGTTTTCCGTTTAAATTGTATAAAAACCACTTTTTATCTTTTAAAACAAAAAAACGGTCTTCTACTGCAAACTGAATTCTTTCAGCATAAGGAATGATTTCTTTTCCATTATAATCGTAAACAGCTTCTTCCCCGTCTTTAGTAGAAATAATGCATTTTTCGCTGAGCCATGGCGTGTTAAAACTCTGGTTATCCAAAAGAAGCAGCTGGTTTCCTTTTTCATCAATAACTGCAGATTTTGTCTTGTAATTAGATTCTTCGGCAGTAAGAATAAACCTGTTTTTAAAGATATGCGAAATGCTGTGAGGCGATTCAAAGGTTATATTTCCTAAAGAATCTACAATGCTTCTGGTCTTTGTTTTAGAATCATATATGGTTCCGTAACCTCCGGAATAGGAGGTCACCTCCTTTCCCGTCTTTTTTGATAAAAGAATTTTGGTATACTGATTGGTCTGGGCCATACACACTGATGAGCACAGTGCGAAAACTAAGTTTTTCAATGAAATTTAAATAGAATTATTGACAATAAGAACGATCTCTCCTTTTAAAGTTTTGCTTTTGGAAAATTCAATTAATTCATTGATTGTTCCACGTTTCGTTTCTTCAAATTTTTTGGAAATTTCCCTGCTCAAACTGGCTTTTGTTTCTTCACCAAAGAATTCTCTGATCTGTTCCAGAGTGGTATTGATCTTATGTGGGCTTTCATATAAAACAATGGTTTTTTTCTCTTCAGCCAGCTGTTTCAGCTTAGTCTGTCTGCCTTTCTTTTGAGGCAAAAATCCTGCGAATAGAAATTCATTATTGGGAAGTCCTGAAACTACAAGTGCCGGAATTAAAGCAGTTGCTCCCGGAAGACAAATCATTTCAATATCATTGTCTGAGCCTGCTCTTGCCAGCAGATAACCCGGATCTGAAATTCCCGGTGTCCCGGCATCAGTAATAATGGCAATATTCTGCCCGTTTTTAAGGTCACCAATCACTTTTTCTGTAGCCTGATGCTCATTATGAAGGTGATATGATTTTAAAGGTTTTGAGATCTCGTAATGCTTTAAAAGTATTCCCGATGTCCTTGTGTCTTCACATAAAATATAGTCAACTTCCTTAAGGACTTTCACAGCCCTGAAGGTCATATCTTCTAAGTTCCCAACTGGTGTAGGAACAAAATATAAGATTCCGCTCAAAATTATAAGAATTTATTTTCTACCAATATCCAGAGTCTCTGGGCATATTCATCTACTTTACTCCACTTCCTTTCATAATAAAGGTCGCTAAGATACTCTTTTGCTTCTTCAAGGTTTTTGAATCCGTTCAGGTGGGCCACCGTATCATTCAGATCCATTTGGCTTCCGTTAAAGAGCATTTTTGAAAAGGCAATCCTGTCATTCAGATCCAGCTTGAATTCAGGCTTAAGCTTTTCAGCTTCCATGAATTGGGTAGGAATGTTGGATTTCAGTATACTTCCTGAACCTTCTTTTACTTCAGAGGCAGGCTTTTCCTTTGGTATTTCCCTTTCCAGCGGATCGTCATCAAAAAGAGTCTGAACAGCCTTCAATCCTTTGATATTGGACAATTTTATTTTTTTCTCCTGATGATATGACTCTAAATCTTCAAAGCTTTCATCAGAAGCTAATTTTTCTTTTTCTGATTCAGGAAAAGGTTTGTCTATGTCTACAATTTTCCTTCTGTCATATACTTCTGCAAGAATGGTTTCTTCCTTTTCTTCTAAAGGAAAATCATTTTTTATATCGCTCAGAATACTTTCAACGTTGGAAGTTTCTGTAAGCATTTCTCCCTGCTCTATCGTTGCATTAGAAGTCACAAACTGCTCTTCGTTTTCTTCGATCAGTATTTCGTCCTCCAGCATTTCCGTATCAAAAATGCTTGGAATTCTTTCTGTCTGATGGATCGCTTTATCTGTAGCGTTGTGGTCTGAATTTTCTTTTTCAAGATCAGTTGAAGGATGTGTTTCATGTGAAACATGATCTTCATTTTCATCAATTTCGTTCAGCTGATTGTTGAAAGTCACCTCTTCTTCTGTAGTTTCAGTGACGAACAAATCTTCATTCAGATCTTCGTCATTATCCGGTTTGGCATCAGCAAGAATTCTTTCTTCATCCACGAAGCTGAAAACTTTCTCATTAGCATTAAAAGCTTCATTTTCATCAATTTCATTCAGTTGGTTATTGAAAACCGCCTCTTCTTCTGTAATATCATGATGAGAAACTTTTTCCTGGATCCCTTCTGCAGCATCCTTTTCATAGTTTTCTTCCGAAAAGCTGACCATATTTTCATGAAATTCATTTTCTACGATCTCATCAAGCTGATGACTGAATTTTTCCTCTTCATCAATAGAAGTATCTGAATAATTCTCGCCTTCATTCTCGTCAATTTCATTGAACTCATTGTTGAAAATCGCTTCTTCCTCCGTTACTTCATGGCTGGACTCATGTCCGTCCTCTGAGATAGAAGAAATATATTGGCTTTCTGAATTTTGCTGGCTATCAGTAATAAAATACTCAATGTTTTTTTCCAACAACCTTAAAAAAGAGATCCTGTTCGCAAGCTCATCTACAAGATCCTGCTTGGAAAGTAATTCGTCTACGTTGTTTATTTTCTCCAGAATATCAATGATATTCTTGGATTCAAAAAAAATTTTTTCCTTTAAATCTTGGATGTTCTGCATAATAAGAATCTTATTAAAATTGCTTACTTTTGATCTTAAAAATATACGGCTAATTTAACAAATGTTTTTAGAAAATACAATTAATCATTCCAAACAAAGTGGTTGGATGGAAGTTATTTGTGGCTCTATGTTTTCGGGAAAAACCGAAGAGCTGATCCGAAGATTGCGAAGAGCAGAAATGGCGGGACAGAACGTGGAAATTTTCAAACCGAGACTGGATACACGATATTCTGACGAGGACGTCGTTTCTCATAATCAGAATAAAATCCGCAGTACAGCAGTAGATAATCCCAATGAAATTCTCTTGCTGGCCTCTAACTGCGATGTGGTGGGGATAGATGAAGCACAGTTTTTCGATGAAAGCATTGTAGATATCGCCAACCAGCTTGCCAACAGCGGTACAAGAGTCGTAGTTGCAGGGCTTGATATGGATTTCCTGGGACGTCCGTTCGGGCCAATGCCTAATCTTATGGCTACCGCAGAGTATGTTACAAAAGTACATGCGATCTGCAAAAGAACGGGCAATCTGGCGAATTATTCTATGAGAATTTCTCAGGGAAATAATCTGGTAGAACTGGGCGAAACAGAAAGCTATGAAGCCGTAAGCCGCCGTGTTTTTATTGACGAAGTACTTTTAAAAAAGAAAAAATAAAGAAAACCAATTTGCAGAGGTAAATAATAAAATACAGAGCAGGTTGGCCATCACAAAAACACTATATTCAAAAATAATCAATTAGTCACTATTTATCCTGTGACTAATGAGCTCAAAATAAAGCAGAAAGGGTACCAATGAACTATACAGTAAAACAAATTGCAGAGATCACCAATGCACAGATTATTGGTGAAGAAGGTATATTGATCAAAAATATAGCGTTCGACAGCAGGATTATTTATTCAACGAAAAATACGGCATTTATAGCAATCAATACGCATAAGAATTCCGGTGAAAAATTCATTGAATCTGCTATTGACCGTGGTATCAGTGTGATCATTTCTGAGCATCAGTATCCGCAGTTTGAAAATGTAACCTGGATTATTGTAGAAAATTCTGTAGATTTTCTCCAGAAACTGGCGAAATATCATTTTGAAAATTCTCATCTTAAATCTATTGGAATTACCGGAAGCAACGGTAAGACGATCTTAAAAGAATGGTTATACCAATGTCTGTGGAATGAATTTCCTACGGTAAAAAGTCCAAAAAGTTTCAATTCCCAGATTGGTCTTCCACTTTCTCTGCTCCAAATTAACAGTTCGCAGGAACTTGGAATTTTTGAAGTGGGAATTTCAAAGCCTCATGAGATGGAAAAACTGGAAAATATTTTTCATCCCCAGATCGGTCTGCTTACCCATATTGGAAATGCCCACGCTGCTAATTTTAAATCTGAAGAAGAGCTTATTGATGAAAAAATAAAACTTTTTAAAGACTCTGAAGTTATTATTTATAATGGTGATAATGAATTAGTCAGCAATAAAATAAAGGAGTTATATTCAGGTAGAAAATTAATTTCTTACGGGATCCAGACGGATAACCAGGTTTTCATTAAAGAAGGTCTTTCCAGAGATGAAAATATTACGGTTGTTTACTTTGACGAAGAGATATCCTTTCCTGTTCACCAGAGAGACGAAGCTACTTTAACAAATGCTTTGGCTTTGATTACGGTTTTAAAAGAATTGAATATAGATAATCAAAAGATCGTCGAAAAAGTCAATGCTTTAAAAGCAGTGGAAATGCGACTGGAAGCAATTGAAGGAATTAAAAATAATATCATCATTAATGATTCTTTTAATCTGGATCTTGATTCTCTGAAAACGGCTCTTCAGTTTCTGAATGAATATAATAAATCTAAAAAGTCTCTTGTCTTAACAGATATCGTAGGAGTAAATTCTAATTCTAAAGAATTGTATGAGGAAGTTTCTGAACTTGTGAATGAACAGAAATTTGATTCTGTATTCCTCGTTGGTGAAGAAATATCTAAGTTCAGCGATTTTTTTAAATCTAAAACTTCTACTTTCGTAGATACCAAGGAGCTAATTGACAGTAAACGTCTTACTGAAATTGAAAATCAGATCATTCTGCTCAAAGGGGCAAGAAAATTTGAAATCGAGAAACTTAAAGATATTCTAGAACTGAGAAAACATGATACAGTTCTGGAGATCAACCTGAATGCAATACTCCATAATATCAACTATCACAAATCGCTCCTTAAACCGGGAACGAAAATGATGGCTATGGTAAAAGCTAATGCTTACGGGCTAGGCAGTTATGAGATTTCCGAATTCCTTCAGCATCATCATATCGATTACCTGGGCGTTGCTTACGCTGATGAAGGAATAGAACTGCGCAAAAAAGGGATTACTACTCCTATCATCGTCATGAATCCTGAACAGCACAGCTACGAAGCAATCATAGAATATAATCTGGAACCTGAAATTTACAGCTTCAGAGTATTGGATCTATTTTATGAAGCCGTACAGAAATCCGGGTACGATAAAAAATATCCTATTCATATAAAGCTTGAGACAGGAATGCACCGCCTTGGCTTTAAAGATTTTGAACTGGATCAGCTAAGCCAAACTTTAAGCCATAAAAATGTAAAGGTTCAAAGCATGTTCAGTCATTTATCTTCTTCTGACATGCCTGAAGAAAAGGATTTTACACTCAAGCAATTTGAAGTTTTTGAAAAAAGCTCCAGCCATCTCATTGAAAAGCTGGGTTATACACCTTTACGCCATATTCTGAATTCTTCTGGAATAACAACCTATACTGATCATCAGTATGATATGGTAAGAATAGGAATAGGAATGATTGGAGAATCACCATGTAGTGAAATACAAAAACAACTTCAGTCTGTAGTAAGTTTTAAAACTGTAATTTCACAGATCTCAACAGTTGATACGGGAGAATCTGTAGGCTACAGCAGAAAATATAAACCTAACCATGCGGCAAAGATTGCTACCCTTCCTGTTGGCTATGCAGATGGAATTCCTAGATTGATAGGCAACCAGGTGGGAAATGTAGGGGTAAATAAAATTCTGGCTCCCATTGTCGGGAATCTCTGTATGGATATGATGATGATCAATGTAGATCATATTCCCAATGTAAAGGAAGGTGATACAGTCACCGTATTTAATGCAAAACCAAGTTTAAAAGAATTCGCAGATTACTGCAAAACAATCACTTACGAAGTATTAACATCCATCTCACCACGGGTGAAACGGATTTACATAAAAGACTAGTTATGAAAAAACTCCTGATCCTCCTTTTCATATTCCCACTCCTAATGATCCATTCCCAAGTGAAAAAGGATCTGGTCATTCCCAAAAACCCCAGAATCGGACTTTCCCTTGCGGGAGGCGGTGCCAAAGGTTTTTCTCATGTCGGAGTACTGAAAGTATTGGATTCACTTGGAGTAAAAGTAGATTATATCTCCGGGACCAGTATGGGGGCAATCGTGGGCGGTCTGTATGCTTCGGGGTATTCCGGAAAAGAAATAGAAAAGATCGTAATGGATACGGATTTCTATTCTCTGATCATGGATCCTAAATCCAGGCAGGAAACTTCTTTCTTTAATAAATCTGTAGATAAATATCTTTTATCCATTCCTTTAAAAAACGGAAAAATAACCCTTCCCTCTTCTATTAGTTCAGGACAGCGTAATGTCTATCTTCTCAAAGAACTTTTTAAAAACGTTTCTAATATTGACGATTTTTCTAAACTTCCCATTCCTTTTATGTGTGTTGCTACGAATCTGGAAAGTGGTAATATGCAAATTTTCGAAAAAGGAGATTTGGTACAGTCCATTATGGCAAGCTCAGCCTTTCCTTCTCTTATGGATCCGGTAAAAATCGGTGACAGTATTTATATTGATGGAGCGATGACGGTTAATTATCCTTCAAAGCCATTAAAAGACAAAGGAATCGATATCGTTATCGGTGTGGACCTTAATCAGGATTTATCGACGAGAGAGGATTTAAGCAACATTATTTCCATCCTTAATCAGGTTATCGATTTCGGGATTAAAAGAGATACCAGGAAACAGTACAAATACACAGATATCAATATTAAGCCAAACCTGAAAGGAATGTCAGCAACCAGCTATGATGACAAGAAAAAAATCCTTGACAGCGGTTATGTAGAAGGCATGAAATACACCAACATATTGGATCAGCTTCCCAAACGCCAGTTTGACCGCCTTAGAGAACGCGTAAATCCAATATATTCCAATGTATATAAGATTGATAGTATTTCGCTGGATGGCGGCAAAATATACGGTAAAAACTATGTCCTAGGGAAAATGGCGCTCAGACTGCCTTCTATGCAGACTTACGGCAGCATTAATAAGAAGATCGATAAGCTTGTTGCTACCAATAATTATCGTTTTATCAATTATGATATTATCCCGGAGAATGATGCCAATTATCTTAAACTCTACGTTACAGAAGATGAAGCCCGTCACTTTGTAAAAGTTGGACTGCATTACGACGAAGTTTTCAAAACAGGGCTTTTACTTAATTATTCGGGAAAACGTCTTTTATTTAAAAATTCAAATCTTTCTCTTGATGTTATCGTGGGAGATCAGCCAAGATATTATCTAAATTATTTTATCGATAACGGCTATATCCCTGGTTTCGGTATTTACTCCTCAGGAATGAGTTTTGGGATCAAAAATGTAGATAATAATGTAATTGATAAATGGGAATGGTTCAGGAATGAAGCATACATTCAATCGGTATGGAGGGATAAATTTGCCGTTGGCGGTGGGATAAGTCACGATTATTTCGGAGCCGAAATAAACGGCGAACATGAGAGATATATGCGTTTTTTAAACCCATATGTATTCTTAAAAAGTGATACTCAGAATGACAAAGACTTCCCTTCCAGAGGAATATATATTGCTGCAGAAGGTAAGGTAATTGATCTCTTGAAATCTGAAGTAGAAAAAAGAATCATTCAGGTAAAAGCTGATGTAAGGATCAACGTTCCCCTATCCAAACAGTTTACTTACCGTCTTAATCTCTATGGAGGAATCACAATTGGAGACAATCTTCCGGAGTTTTACCAGTACAGACTGGGTGGGATATTTGAACAGAATCTGATTAATTTTAAAAGCTTTGGTGGCTTTTATTTTGCTCAGTTGAACACTAATAATGTTGTTCTTATCTCAAATGACCTTCAGTTTAAATTTAATAAAAATTATTTTATCAGCGGGAATTTCAGTTTTGCTAATCTTTCGGATGATATCAATTTTGAAGATGCAGTTAAAGTAAATTACAGTTCTGTAGGACTTACTGCCGGCTATAAATCTCCTTTCGGGCAGATTAAAATCAATTTTAGCCATTCACTTAAAAACAATCAAAAAGGCATATTCAGTGTTATTTTAGGACACTGGTTTTAATACAATGATACAATTCTTTTACGAAAACTTACAGGAATCTGTCAATACAGATTATCAACAATGGTTGGAAGATATTATTCTTTCAGAAGGAAAAAAAATAGGCGAAATCAATTATATTTTCTGTGATGATGAGTATTTGCTCAAGATCAATCAGGATTATCTGCTACACGATTATTATACTGATATCATCACTTTTGATTATGTAAAAGGCAAAACAATAAGCGGCGAGATTTTCGTATCTTTGCAGCGAATTTCAGACAATGCTTCTACTCTATCCAAAGATTACGAAGAAGAATTAAAAAGGGTTCTTGCCCATGGTATTCTTCACCTCGCAGGTTATAAGGATAAGACTGAAGAAGAAGAAAAAGAGATGCGCAGAATGGAAGATCTTTATCTGGTTAAATACAGAGATTTAAATCCTGAATAAATTAAAGAATTACTTAAGGAACGATCCGTAAAGTATTATAAATTAGATACAATTATCCACCACCTATAGCACATTCTCCAAAAATGTTTCACGTGAAACATAGAATAAAAAAGATAAAATAAAAGCTTTAAATAAGCAATATAAAATGATTTCAGAAACGTATGATGTAATAGTAGTAGGTGCCGGACATGCAGGTTGTGAAGCTGCAGCTGCAGCCGCCAATCTTGGTTCAAAAACCCTACTTGTTACAATGAATATGCAGACCATCGGACAGATGAGTTGCAACCCCGCAATGGGAGGAATCGCAAAAGGACAGATCGTAAGAGAAATTGATGCTATGGGAGGATACTCCGGAATTATAGCAGACAAATCTGCCATCCAGTTCAAAATGCTGAATCTTTCCAAGGGCCCTGCGATGTGGTCTCCAAGAACTCAAAATGACAGAATGCTTTTTGCAGAAGAGTGGAGACTTGCATTAGAAAATACACCCAATCTTGATTTTTTTCAGGATATGGTGAAACAGCTTATTGTAGAAAATAATAAGGTAACCGGAGTTGTTACTTCTTTAGGAATAGAGATAAAAAGCAAATCAGTTGTTCTTACTAACGGAACATTTCTTAACGGATTAATTCATGTTGGCGATAAACAATTAGGCGGAGGAAGAATGGGTGAACCGAGAGCATTTGGAATTACAGAGCAATTGGTAAGCTTAGGTTTTGAAGCCGGAAGAATGAAAACAGGAACTCCTCCCCGTGTAGATGGAAGAAGTCTGGATTATTCTAAAATGGAGGAACAGAAAGGAGATGAGAATCCTCAGAAGTTCAGCTACACAGATACTCCAAAATTAACAAAACAGTTAAGCTGCCATATCGTTTATACCAATGAAACGGTACATGATATTTTACGTGAAGGCTTTGATAGAAGCCCAATGTTTAATGGCACTATTCAGAGCTTAGGACCAAGATATTGTCCGAGTATCGAAGATAAAATCAACCGTTTCGCAGAAAGAACAAGACATCAACTTTTCGTAGAACCGGAAGGATGGAAAACCGTAGAGATTTATGTCAACGGATTCAGCTCTTCTCTTCCTGAGGATGTACAGATTAAAGCAATGAAGCATATTCCAGGTTTTGAAAATGTAAAAGTTTTCCGTCCGGGTTATGCTATTGAGTATGATTACTTCCCTCCTACCCAATTAAAACACACCTTAGAAACAAAATTGATTGACAATTTATATTTCGCAGGACAAATTAATGGTACTACAGGATACGAAGAAGCAGCCGGCCAAGGTCTAATAGCAGGTATCAATGCTCATAATAAAGTACATGAAAAAGAAGATTTCATCCTGAACAGAGATGAAGCCTATATTGGTGTACTTATCGATGATCTGATTACTAAAGGAACGGAAGAACCTTACAGAATGTTCACGTCACGTGCAGAATACCGGCTTTTATTAAGACAGGATAACGCAGATATCAGATTGACTGAAAAAGCTTATCAGTTAGGACTTGCAAAAGAAGACAGATTAAGAAAAGTTGAAATAAAAGTATCTGAAAGTCAGAAACTTGAAGACTTTTTAAGAGAAACCTCTTTAAAGCCTGGACTCATCAATCCTATCCTTGAAAGCATTGAAAGTAATCCTGTAGACCAAGCTTACAGAGCATCACAGTTTCTTACAAGACCAAATATTACACTAGAAAAACTTGATGCAATTGATAGTATTAAAGAATTTTCTTCCCAGTTTGATGATGAAGTAAGAGAACAGGCGGAGATCAATATTAAATATAAAGGATATATTGAAAAGGAAAAAGAAAATGTTGCGAAGCTAAATCGTTTGGAAAACATAAAAATTCCGGAAGATTTCGATTATAAAAGTATTTCCAGCCTTTCTTTGGAAGCAAAACAGAAAATGTCCAATGTAAGACCTAAAACTATTGCACAGGCAGGCAGGATCAGTGGTGTTTCTCCAGCCGATATAAACGTTTTACTGGTGTATTTAGGACGTTAAATCGAAAATGTTTCACGTGAAACATTTATAAATTAAAAGCAAAAATTAAGGTGTTTATGTGCTTTTAAATATAAGCCATAAATACCTTAATTTTAAAATATCAAGATATTAAGATCAATGAGAATAAAGGATCATTTTCTTTCACAGGAAATATTTGAAATAAAAGAAACAGAAACAAAAGGGGTTTTCAAAACCACCCCTACTCCGTCCAATATTTCTAAATATTACGAAAGTGAAGATTATATTTCCCATCACCAGGACTCCGGGAGTTTAAAAGAAAAGTTGTACAAATTCTTACAGTCTTTTAATCTTAAATACAAGAAAAATATTCTTGCAGACAGAATAAAAAAAGGGTCTAAAGTTTTGGATTACGGTTGCGGTGCGGGAGAATTTGTCAAGTATATAGAAAATGATTTTGAAACTTTTGGTTTTGAACCTGATGCGGATGCAAGAAAAGCTGCACTTAATAAAATTTCCAAAGCATCGATTATTGATACACTTCAAATAATTCCTGATAAAAGTTTAGATGCAATTACCTTATGGCATGTATTTGAACATATAGAAAACCAGGATGAAATGCTTGAAATATTTCACGGGAAATTAAAAGATAAAGGACTCCTCATTATCGCTGTTCCCAATCCTACTTCCTATGATGCAAAACATTACAAAGAATATTGGGCCGCTTATGATGTACCGAGACATATTTATCATTTCTCTAAAAATGGTATGGAAAATCTAATTGCCAAAAAACCGGATTGGAAAATGAGAAAAATCAAACCTTTGGTCCTTGACTCCTTTTACATCTCTATGTTGAGCGAAAAATACAAAAAATCATCGCTTTTTTGGCTAAAAGCGGTCATCTACGGAACGATTTCTAACGTAAAGGCACTTTTTTCAAGCGAATTTTCAAGTTTGATATATATTATCGAAAAAAGATAGAAAATCGATTTTTGAGCCATTTCTGAAGGCCAATTTTCACCTATTTCGACTTAAAAAACAAAAAACTGGAGAATTTTCCGGGTTTCTTTTTTGGATTTATATAAGATCGGAAACTCGAAAAAGGAAAAAATGAAAACTCCCCTACTCCATTCCTTTCAAAAAATAATAGAAAAAAATTGGAGAGCGCACTAATTTATAGTCAGTTCAATATTGCTGAAAAATAAAATCGACAAATTGACAATTTCAATTTTCAAATGAAATCCACGACATAAAAAATTGGGTTGTAAAATAAAATAGAACTATAGTCTTATCTTTTCAAAAAAAGTAAATTGAACATAAAAAGCTTATGACATGAAAAAAATAATTCTTCGCAAAATTTTCCTTCAGACCCATATTTTATCCGAAAAATTAAATTTTCAGTAAAACTGCAGATATCCACATCTTTTTAACAAAATAGGAAATTTAGCACTGATTTTGGAAAATCAACAATAACTCACTCTAATTTCAAAATTTGAAACGAAAAATTTAAATTCAATAAATTCATTCTTCCACAAAAAAAGACCGTCATTCACGGTCTTCTATATATAAAAAATAAAATACTATTTATTGATAGCAGCAACTCCCGGAAGTTCCAAACCTTCCAGACTTTCCAACATTGCTCCTCCACCTGTAGAAACGTAACTTACTTTGTCGTCATAACCGAACTGTTTTACAAAAGAAACACTGTCACCACCCCCTACTAAAGAGAACGCACCTAATTTTGTAGCTTCAGCAATACTGTCACCAAGAGCAATGGTCCCTCCTGCAAAGTTTGACATTTCAAAAACTCCGATCGGTCCGTTCCAAAGAATAGTTCTGGAATTTAAAAGAACATCATTGAACTGGTCTCTCGATTTGTGACCCGCATCAAGCCCCATCCATCCTTCAGGAATTGCATAAATATCCGCATCTTTTCTTTCTGCATCATTATTGAAAGCTTCCGCAATAATAACATCAGAAGGAAGATATACTTTAACCTTATTTTCTTTAGCCTTTCCTAAAATTTCAAGAGCCAAAGGAAGTTTATCCTCTTCTACCAGTGAGTTTCCAATTTTTCCGCCTAAAGCTTTAATAAAAGTAAATGCCATTCCTCCTCCAATGATCAGATTATCTATTGCAGGAAGTATATTTTCTATAATGGTAATTTTAGTTGAAACCTTAGAGCCTCCTAATATGGCAGTTACGGGTCTTTCCCCTTTTCTTAAAACTTTATCAATAGCCTGAAGCTCTTTATTCATCAATAAACCGAAAAATTTAGTTGATTCAAAATATTGAGCGATAACAGCTGTAGAAGCGTGTGCTCTGTGCGCGGTACCGAATGCATCATTTACAAAAGCATCTCCAAGTTTTGAAAGCTTTTCAGCAAATCCTGCATCACCTTTCTCCTCCTCATTGTGAAAACGCAGATTCTCTAACAATAAGATCTCCCCCGGCTGAAGCTCAGAAGCAGCCTTTTCAGCCTTTTCTCCGATACATTCATCCACAAACTTCACTTCTTTTCCAAGAACGGCAGAAACTTCATCTACGATATGTTTAAGAGAAAATTCGTCTTTCACTTCGCCTTTCGGTCTTCCCAGATGGGTCATTAAGATCACAGAACCTCCATCATTGAGAATTTTTTCAACTGTTGGTTTCACAGCTACAATTCTCGTATTGTCTGTCACTTTTAACTGATCATCTTGCGGAACATTAAAGTCCACTCTTACCAGAGCCTTCTTGTCTTTAAAATTGAAATCATTGATTGTTTTCATAAATATCGTTGAATTTTCGTTTCACAAATGTAAGCTTTTAAACTTTTTCAACAGATCCGAAAAAACAAAACTTTTTGAAAACTTTCCCCCAACCCAATCACCCACTAATCAACAATTTTTTTCTCTTTAAAGAAAAGAATAATGTAGTTGTTGTTGAGTGTTGTTAGTTTCGGGGATAAGTTTTATCAAAATAATTGGTAACAAATAATTTTTATTCAATTCATATTTAATTCACATTGTAATATCTTGTAAATCTGCTTTTTCACAGACTTATTAACAGATGTGAGTAACTTCCCCACAAAACAATTATTAGTAATTTAATTATGGAAAAAGTTCGGATTAACTGAAGAAAACAATTTGAAAGTTGTGACTAAAATTTCCGAATACATTTCCCATTACGAAATAAATTCTTCTTTAAAAACAGAAAGTTGACAAAAGTTTTCCACACTTATTAACAGACCTTTTCACAAATTACTCCCGATTAACTAACAGACTTTGTTATTATTCTTACCTTTGTCATGAAATAAAATCTAAAAAGACTTAATACAGGTATTATGAAAAGAAAAATAGCTATTGCTGCAGACCATGCAGGCTATGAATACAAAGAGATTGTTAAGAACTTTCTTTCAGAACGATTTGAAGTTCAGGATTTTGGAACGTTCTCCACAGACAGTGTGGATTATCCGGACTTTGTACATCCTGCCGCAACCTCTGTGGAAAATGGTGAGAATGAATTGGGAATTTTGATCTGCGGAAGTGGAAACGGTGTACAGATCACAGCAAACAAACATCAGAAGATAAGATGTGCCCTTTGCTGGATGCCCGAGATTGCTGTACTTGCCAGACAGCATAATGATGCTAATATGATTTCCATGCCTGCGAGATTTATTTCTAAGGAAGTGGCTATGGAAATTGCCGATAAATTTCTATCTACAGATTTTGAAGGTGGAAGACACCAGAACAGAGTAGATAAAATTGCTGTTTGTTAAAATATAAAGGCCTGTAAATCAAATTACAGGCCTTATTTATTTTTTATTTTATATCTTTGCAGTAATCAATAGAACTTACCAGTCTATTATTTCCATACACAACCTGAAATATTTTAAGAGATATTTATTCAAAGGTTTCTCCCCTCTTCTCCATATTTATAGTAATTTTATACAAGTTAAAGTTTCCATTAAAAGTATTTGGAAGGAAAATTGATGCTTTGGATTATTAAAGTATATAAAACAATAACCAATAAAGAAGTAATAATTCCTGAAAGTGATTTTATTCAAATGTCTCTTAATACGGAGATTTCAAAAACGGATTATTACAGTAATAACAATTAAATAACATTAAAAAATGCCAAGAAAAGGTAAATATATAAGCCATAAAAACGAACAGAAACTCATAGAGATCGGAAGACTGATCCTGCGTTTCATGAATACAAATTCGTCCAAGATCTATAATTATAAACAGATTGCAGACGGAATAGATTATAAAAATCCCCGCCAGAGAGAACTGGCCATCCAGGCCCTTCATAAACTTCAGGGTTCTGAGAAAATAAAAGAGGTAGAAAAAGGAAAATACATTGTTAATCTTAAGATTGCAGGAACTTTGACCGGAATCATCGATTTCAACCAGTCTGGAAATGCTTATGTTGATGTAGAAGGCGTGGACGATGATATCTTTATTCATTCCAAAAATGTGAAAGATGCCCTTCAAGGAGATAAAGTTCTCATTATAACATATCACTTCAAAGGAAAGAAACTTGAAGGTTCCGTGCTGGAGGTTCTTGAAAGAGCAAGAACTGAATTTGTGGGAACATTTCAGCTTGTGGCTCACAAAGATTTTGGATTTGTAGTGTGTGATAAAAAAACAATCAATACTGATATTTTTATTTCAAGAGCCAATTTCGGAGGCGCTGAAAACGGTGACAAAGTAGTCGTAAAAATGACAGAATGGAGACCGGGAGACAAAAATCCTCAAGGAGAAATTATCCAGGTATTGGGTGCTCCGGGTGAACATGAAACAGAGATTCACTCTATTCTTGCAGAATATGGTCTTCCGTATGAATTTCCAGAGGAAGTAGAGCGTGATGCTGATAAAATCGACAGAAGAATTACAGATGAAGAAGCTGCAAAACGTTGGGATATGCGTGATATCTGTACATTCACCATCGACCCTAAAGATGCAAAAGATTTTGATGATGCACTTTCCATAAGAAAATTAGAAAACGGAAACTGGGAAATCGGGGTGCATATTGCAGATGTATCTCATTACGTGATTCCGGGAACTATACTGGATGATGAAGCTTACAAAAGAGCCACTTCCGTATATCTTGTAGACCGTGTGGTTCCTATGCTTCCCGAAGTTTTGAGTAATGATGTTTGCTCACTTCGTCCCAATGAAGATAAATATACTTTCTCCGCAGTTTTTCAGCTGAATGATAAAGCAGAAATTCAGAAACAGTGGTTCGGAAGAACGGTCATTCACTCAGATAGAAGATTTACTTACGAAGAAGCTCAGGAACGTATAGAGACGGGTCAGGGAGATCTTGCAGAAGAAGTCAATACCTTAGATAAATTGGCCAAAATTATGCGTGATGAGCGCGTAAGAAATGGTGCCATTACATTCGACAGAAGTGAAGTAAGATTTAATCTGGATGAAAATAATTCGCCTATCGGAGTGTACTTTAAAGTTAGTAAAGATTCCAATCACCTGATTGAAGAATTCATGCTTTTAGCCAATAAAAAAGTATCCGAATTTGTTTCATTGAACAGCAAAGGAAATGTTTCAAACAATACCTTTATTTACAGAGTCCACGATGATCCGAATCCTACAAAGCTGGAAGCATTAAGGGATTTTGTTTCCACTTTCGGCTATAAAATGAACCTTGACAATACTAAGAAGGTTGCCGAATCTCTAAATAAACTTCTTGCTGATGTCAAAGGAAAAGGAGAAGAAAATATGATTGAAACACTGGCTATGAGGAGTATGAGCAAAGCTGTATATTCTACAGAACCTATCGGTCACTATGGTTTAGGTTTCGAATATTACAGCCACTTCACCTCTCCTATCCGTCGTTATCCCGACCTACTTGCCCACCGTCTTTTACAGCATTATCTTGATGGAGGTAAATCTCCGAGCAAACAGGAGCTTGAAGACAAAGCAAAGCATTGCAGCGCTATGGAAAGATTGGCTGCTGATGCAGAAAGAGATTCTATCAAGTTTATGCAGGTGAAGTTTATGGAAAAACACCTTGGAGAAACCTTTACAGGAGTAATCTCAGGCGTTGCAGAATTCGGATTCTGGGTAGAAATTCCTGAAAATGGCGCCGAAGGTTTAATCAAATTAAGAGACCTTGTAGATGATTCCTATTCTTATGATGCCAAAACCCATGCGGTATACGGCCATAAAACCGGTAAAAAGCATCAGTTAGGAGATGAAGTTCAGATCAAAGTAGTAAAAGCAAACCTTATTCAGAAACAGTTGGACTTTAAGATTGTTGATTAATGACTAAAATTGATAAAGCGATCGTGTTCAGTCTTTTGAATGCGATTTTGCTTGTGACAGTTATTTTTAAAACTGTTCTCAATTTTTATTTATTTGTAGTGGTTATCCTTCTTCTTATTGTATTGTGTCATGTTTTAATCAACAAAAACAGGATTAATATTGGAAAGGAGGGTAAAAAATATTTTTTTTTGATTAAATTTCCGCTTGTAATTAATTTGTTTTTTCTGATCAATTATATTACAGGAATGAATCCCACAAAAGAAACCTATTGTTATAAGGCACAATCATCTTATGTTGGAAGCGTTCGTAGTCGTCAGGTAGGAAAGACTACCTATATATACTTAAGTGGAAATGCCTATGAATATGAGTATATGATAAGGAGTTTTTTCATCGATTACAAAAGGATGATGTTTAAAAACCAGGTAACTTATACATTTGAAAGAGGTATCTTTGGGTTAAAAATAAGGAAAGATTTCCAGTTTTTTTATAATGAAAATTGTTTAGAATAGAATGTTTGAACTTGTACTTTCTGCCGTTGTCTTAGGATTTATGCTAAGCCTGGTTTTTATAGGACCTATTTTTTTCCTGTTAATTGAAACCAGTTTTTCCAGAGGACCAAAACACGCTCTGGCACTGGACCTCGGAGTTATTACGGCAGATATATTATGTATTGTTGCTGCTTATTATGCAAGTGCAGATATTGTTACTTTAATAGATAAACATCCCGGATTTTACAGAATCACATCTATACTTATATTTGTGTACGGAATCGTCATGATAGTCACCAAGACCAAAATGCATATGTCCGGTGAAGAAAGAATCATTGGCCAGAACTATTTTAAAACGTTTTTCAATGGTTTTTTCTTCAATCTCTTGAACGTTGGTGTTATTCTTTTCTGGCTTGTTACGGTGATTTCTGTAAGAAATCAATATCCTGATACCAGCAGTTTTATTCTTTATGTAAGCATAGTCATTGGCACTTATCTTTGTATTGACCTGGCCAAAATATTTTTAGCAAAACAATTTCACGATAAACTTACCCAGAAACTCGCCAACAAGATCAGAAGGATTGTAGGTGGTATTCTTATTGTTTTCAGTTTCTTTATATTTCTGCAGAGCTTTAAGAAATTCAATCAGTTCGACAGACGTTTAGAAGAAGCTGAAAAAAAAGAAATCAAGTATCAAAAAACACAATGAAAAAGATAATCTTTCCAAAAGCCCTTAAAAAAGGAGCCAAAATAGCGGTTATTTCCCCTGCCGGAGCTGTAGATGCTACCCAACTTGAAAAAGGAATAGAAATGATTAAAAGCAGAGGTTTTGAGCCTGTTTTAGGTGAGCATCTGTATGCAAAGTTTTCAAATGGGTATAATTATGGAGGAACAGAGCAGGAAAGAATAAAAGATATCAACTGGGCTTTAAACGATCAGGATATTTCTGCAGTCTGGGCTTCCAGAGGAGGCTACGGATGCCAGCATCTCATTCAGCATTTGAATCTGAAAAGTTTTACAGAAAATCCAAAATGGTACATAGGATATTCTGATAATACTGTTATACAAAGCTATTTATTGAAAAAAGGTTTCGCATCTATTCATGGACAGACCATCAAAACATCCAGCTTTGGAGTGACAGATGAAGCTTATGATCTGATCTTTGATATTTTAAAAGGAAAAAGTCCTAAATACGCTTTAAAATCAAATCAATTTAATAAAGCAGGGAATATTGAAGGAGAGCTGGTTGGAGGTAATTTAGCCTTAATCTATGCTCTTTTAGGAACGAAATATTCTTTTGACTTTAAGGACAAAATTTTATTCATTGAAGATATAGGAGAGAATTTCTATGCCTTGGATCGAATGATCATGAGCCTGGAATTAGCCGGAGTTTTCACTAAAATAAAAGGATTAATTATTGGTGGAATGACCAATATGGGTGATGAAAAAGAAAATAAAAGCTATGAAGAAAGCTTCGATGAATTTGCCTATAAACTGATCTCAGAGAGAATTTCAAAATATAAATTTCCTGTTGCTTTCGGATTTCCAAACGGGCATATAAAGGATAACAGACCTTTGATTATTGGAGGAAAAATTACGATGAAGATTGGAGATAAGGTTAAGATTGAGTTTTAAAAAAGAACAATTTCAATAAACGCTTCTACTCTCAAACTTGAAAGATGGCAACTCACAACGATTTCGGTAAAATAGCAGAAGATTTTGCAGCTGAATATCTGCAGAAGAACGGCTACAAAGTGATTACCAGGAATTTTCGGTTTCAAAAAGCGGAGATCGATATTATTGCTGAAAAAGATAATCTGATTATTATTGTAGAGGTAAAGGCCCGTTCTACGGATGCTTTTATGCTGCCTCAGGAAGCAGTCACAAAGTCTAAAATTAAGTCTATTGTAACAGCGGCTAACCATTATCTTGAAGAATTTAACAGGAGCAATGAAGTGAGATTTGATATTATTTCCGTGCTTCCTGATAAAAAAAAGAAACTGACCATTGAACATATAACTGATGCTTTTGAAGCATTTGATGCCAACTGATTATAATAATTTAAAAATCTGATAATGTACCAGTGTAACAATAGTCAAATTCACGATCTGCCATTGTTACATTGATAAACTGATACATTGCTACATTAAAAAAAAAATTATGAAAACAATACTCATCACCGGAGCCACTTCCGGAATAGGAAAATCAACTGCCGAGCTACTGGCAAAACAGGGAAACAGAATGATTATCTGTGGCAGGAGAAATGAAGTTTTAGAATCAGTAAAAGCTGAACTTTCCCAGTACACCGAAATATTTAGTTTATTATTTGATGTAAGGAATCTGGGAGAAGTTGAAAAAGCAATCAATTCGCTTCCTGAAGAATGGAAAACTATTGATGTTTTGATCAATAATGCTGGAAATGCTCACGGTTTAGAGCCTCTTTCTTCCGGAAATACAGCGGATTGGGATTCCATGATTGATGGGAATGTAAAAGGACTTCTATATGTTTCCAAAATGATCATTCCTTCCATGAAAGAGCAGAATACAGGGCATATTGTAAACATTAGTTCAGTAGCAGCAAGACAGACCTATGCTAATGGTACGGTATACTGCGCAACTAAAAAAGCAGTTGATGTAATTTCTGATGGAATGCGTCTGGAGCTTACAGAATTCGGGATCAAAGTGACCAACATTCAGCCGGGAGCTGTGGAAACAGATTTTTCTCTGGTAAGGTTTAAAGGAGACAGTGAAAGGGCAGCTACCGTATATGCGGGATATGAAGCATTAAAAGCTGAAGATATTGCTGATGCCATTGCTTACTGCATAAATGCTCCAAAACATGTTATGGTTTCAGATATGACTATTTATCCAAGTGCACAGAGTGAACCGAGAACCATTTACAGAAAATAGTCTCAAAATAAAGGCATAAATTTGCAGAATATTCAGGGTAATTTTGTCTTTTGCCATTTTACCTTTTAGCTTAAAATTAAAGAAATGAAAATCCTATATCTGGAAACCTCTTCCAAAAACTGTTCTGTAGCTATTTCAGATGGTGAAAATCTCTTATGTCTCTGCGAAGAAGTTTCGGAAAACTATAAGCAGTCCGAGAGCCTTCATACTTATGTAGAATGGGCACTGGAGGGTGCGGGGCTCACCATGAAAGATATTGAGGCTGTTTCGCTGGGTAAAGGACCGGGTTCTTATACGGGATTGAGAATTGGAGCCGCTTCAGCAAAAGGTTTCTGCTATGGACTAAAAGTTCCGCTGATAGCTGTAAATTCGTTAGAAAGCATGATAGAGCCTTTTTTAAGTGAAAACTATGATTATATAGTGCCACTGATTGATGCAAGGAGGATGGAGGTCTATACGGCCGTTTATGATGGCAATACCGGACAAGAATTGTCCCGGACCGAAGCGAAGATTTTAGATGAAACTTCGTTCGGTGAATTTAAAGAGAAAAAAGTGGTTTTTGTAGGTGACGGCGCAAAGAAAGCGAAAGAAATCCTGGATCTTCCTCAGGCAGATTTCAGAGATGATTTATATCCTTCCGCACAATACCTGATCAAAAAGACCATCGAAAAGATAAATCAAAAAGACTTTGAAGATATAGCCTATTTTGAACCGTTCTATCTCAAAGATTTCCATGGGGTAAAGAAAAAGAAAAGCGAAGATTAATCTTCGCTTTTCTTTTTTATTTTGACATCTCAGGAGGGCCATCAGGAATACTATTCTTGGGCCTTTTTGATTTTTGGTTTGACTTTTTAGGATCAACCTCTATATTTTGTACAGACTGCTGAAGCTGGCTGTTCAGATCATTTCCGGGTGGATTCTGTGGAATACCGTTATTTTTGTTCTGTACAGGCTGTACGGGAGCTCCCGGCTGTTGTGGAAGAGTATTTCCCTTATTGTCTGTAGCCTGGAAAGAAAGTTCACTTTTCAGGTAATTCAGCATTTCCTTAGCCTTTATACCTTCTGGTGTTTTGGAATAATTTAAAGCTATTTGTTCAAGCTGAAGGATCATGACTTCTTTTCCGCTCATTTTACCTGTATTAAAAGCATTTAATAGCTGAAATTTCGGGATTAGGGCATCTTTGGGATACTTTTGTATAGTCAGATCTATAATATCCCGGCTATCAGCAAATTTCTCAGATTCATACAGAGCGTATGCTTTTTTATACTCATTTTCAACATCTGCGGAAGACTTTACAAATGAGTTATTTTTAGGATTTCTGGCAAATTCTGCATAAGAAGTATAAGGATAATCCGCCAAAAGAATCTGTTTAGCTCTTTCTGAGGCCTGCGGATTCTTCTGATAATTCATGGCAAATATTTCATAGAGAGCCTGAAGCATTACTTTTTCCTCAGGTTTTACATCAACAAGATCATATAAAGTTTTTGTGGCTAAAGGAGTATTTGTAAAATAGTTCTGGTACATCACGCCCAAGCCAAGAGAAGCGGTATCCCTGTCTTTCTTTAATTGCCCTAATTTTTCCTGATCAGTAGGAATTTGCTCAATATAGTAGGTTGCTTCAAAACGTCTCGGATTAGGAGCAGAAGTTACCCCCAGAGCTTCATTTTTCATGTCTTCAATAGTGGCCATTTTTTTAGAATAACGCCAGTTGTCAGACAGTGCCCTGTCTCCCCAAATCTGTTTAAACGAAGAAGTTCCTTTACTAATCGTTCCCGTATTACTGAAATAGAAACCTTTCGTAGTAACCCCGAAATCTTCAAAAGAATTGGCATTATTGGCAAATATAGAATTGGCACTGTAATCGCCACCATCAAAACCTTTGCTTCTTTCTGCCCGTCTTCTCTCCTGCTCTTCTCTTTCTTCCTTCGCTTTCAGTTTAGCGATATATTTTGTGAAAAAGTCAGTTTTCTGAGGTTCACTCATCTTCGCTAAAGAAAGAATACTGTCATTTTTCTTGATCAGATAATAGTTTTTGGAGATCTTCTTGATATATCCGGATTGATCCTTTAAAAGAATTTTTGAAGGTTCATAGGTCATCACCGCAAGCGCAGAATCATAATAAGTTCCGGCGCCGATGTAGTCGTTTTTTTCAAGATAGCTCTTCCCGATTTCGTAATAAGTAAGACCTCTCACCTGTGGATCAGAAACTTTCTCAAATAATGATTTCCTGAAAAACTGCTGAGCTTCATCCTGCTTGCCTGCCTTATTGGCCATTAAACCTAAAGCATAATAAAATTCATTCTTTCTGGAGCCGTAAGTTCCTTTTTTACTGATCCCTTCAAGATAATTTTTCGCCCCGTTATAATCTCCTTTCCCATTGAAAGTCTTGGCAATAGCGATTTGGGATTTTACTTCAAATTCAAAATCGTTGGCATATTTATAAGCCTGTGTAAAGCTTTCACGGGCTTTGTCATTTTGGCCCAGGTTTTCAGAAACCTGACCTCTTAGATAAGCAATTCTGCTCTTTAGTTTACGGTCAGAATTCAGTTCAAAAGCCCGGTCAAGTTCAGTAGCTGCTTCCTCTTTTTTTCCTGCATCCAGAAGAGATTCAGCATAATAAATGCTCAATAGTTTTGCATAGCTTTTATTAATATCCTCCCCTTTCAGCTTGGCAAATGTTTCATGGGCTTTATGATAATCTTCAATCTTCGCATAAGCAACGCCCTGGTAAATTCTTGCCAAAGGAAGTCTTTTATCATCCTTCATGTGAGTGAAAACATAATTCAGTGCATCAAGAGCCTGTACCGCTTTATTCTGGTAGATTCTCGACTGTACAAGGATCATGTAAGCATCGAAAATCTTCTTATTTTTTTCTTCACCGCTTCTGATAACGGAATATTTGGTGATTGCTTTTTGAGCTTTTGCTTCAGCAATTTCTAAAGTAGTTGCCCCCTTGTTCTGTAGGTCATCTGGATTTTCGGGAGAATTTCCATTAGCAGGCTTACCTGGTGGCATTCCGGGCATTCCCCTTCCTGAAGATGGAGCGTTTACTTCAGCCATTTTCATAGAATTTTCGGCGAAAGCAGCAGATTGCCCCAGATCACTTCCCAGAGGCTGGTCTTCAAAAGTAAGAATAGGAATGTAAGGTGCATAAAAATTGTCCTTATGTCCTTTGTCTCTGCTCGTGAACTCACTGTTTAACGCGTCTTTAGCATTAAAAAGGGTATTATAGTAGGTGTTGAATCCTTTCATGAATTTTGAACGCTGTTCCGGCTTTTTGATCTTAGTAGCACAGGAAGCAACGAGACACATGATTAGAAGAAATAAAATATTCTTTTTCATTATTCAATATAACTCTCTTATCTGCTTTTTATTATCAGCAGTTGATGATTTTGTAAAAATAACAAAATTTTGTAATGAATAAGATTTATATTTCCTTCAAAATTTTGTAAACCAAATGGGTAGGAAGCCCCATGATTGTATAAAAGCTTCCACTCAGCTTTCTGATCTTTGCCATACCCAGCCATTCCTGAATGCCATAGCTTCCTGCTTTATCAAAAGGTTTATAATTCTGAACATAATAATCTATTTCATCATCGGCAATTTCATCAAATTCTACATCTGCCACATCGGTTTCTGTAATGGTTTTATCAGTGGTTTTTATACTGATTCCGGTGTACACCTGATGCGTTTTCCCGGAAAGCATTCGGAGCATCTGCCTGGCATCCTTCTCATCTTTTGGCTTTCCAAGGATTTGTCCATCTGCTGCCACGACAGTATCAGCAGTCAATAAAACTTCATCAGCAGTTAATTCTCTGAATGCCTTTGCCTTTAGTTCAGAAAGATAGGCTGCGGCCTCTCCTATTTTGATATGCTCAGGAAGAATTTCTTCACAGTCTATTTTCACCACTTCAAAATCAAAGCCTAAGTTAGTAAGCAGTTCTTTTCTCCTCGGTGACTGGGATGCTAAAAGTAATTTCATAAAAAGAGTTTATACAGATTGGGTATTATCATCATGCCAGTTCCCCTGAACCTTCATTACCTGCTCTATGACGTCACGTACCGCACCGCTTCCGCCTTTTTTGGTAGAAATATAATTCGATATGCCTTTCACTTCAGGAACGGCATTTTCGGGGCACGCAGCAATTGCAGAGTTTTCCATAATATGGATATCCGGAAGATCATCACCCATCGTAAGGATCTCTTCATTTTTAAGATTATATTTCTTTTTAAAATCTTCAAAATCAGCCATCTTATTGTGGGATTTTGGATAATAATCATCTATTCCGAGATAATTGATTCTGTGTTTCACCATATCATCATTTCCTCCCGTAATGACACCTATTAAATAATTGTTTTTTAATGCTTTAACAACAGCGTATCCGTCCAGGACATTCATTACCCTGCACATATTTCCTCCGGGCATCAGATACACACTTCCATCCGTGAATACTCCGTCTACATCAAATACAAACGCTTTAATATCTTTTAATTTCTCTTTATAACTCATACATTTTCTGAATAGAATGATTCATTGTCTTATAAATTTCAAGACTTTCGTCTTTTAATAACTGCTCATGTAATTCCAGCACTCTTACATCATTTCTTACTGCCGGTCCTGTTTGGGCATCCTTAGGTTCAATTTCATGAATTTTCTTCACCGTTTCATCAATAAGAGGCAGAAAATAACTAAAAGGAATTTCCTGCGAATCAGAAATCTCTTTGGCTCTTGCAAAAAGATGATTAACGAAATTGCAGGCAAAAACAGCTGTAAGATGAATATATTTTCTCTTTTCGTGGTTGCTTTCCATTACATTTTGTGAAATTTTGGAAGCAAGGTCAAAAAGAATCTTCTTATCCCTTTCATTTTCAGTTTCTATGAAAAATGGGATCTTTTCGTAATCAAGCTCTTTCGATTTTGAAAAAGTCTGCAAAGGATAAAAGCTTGATTTTCTGTATTCCCCCGATAGAATTTCTTTGGGAAGGGATCCTGAAGTGTGGGCAACCAGTACGTCCTTTTTGGTGATGATCTTAGATACATTTTCCACAGAACCATCACTTACACAGATGATGTACAGATCCGCATCCTCCAGATGTTCCGTAGAATATGGGACATCCAGTTCTTGAGAGATTTTGTTCAGTTCTTCTCCATTTCTGCCAAAAATCTGCCGCAATGGAATTTTTTTAAGACTGAAAGCTTTTGCCATATGGTAGGCCACATTTCCGGAACCTATGATTACAATTTGCATCTAACAAAGATAAGATTTTAAAGGAAGATGGAAGAAAGAAGCCTGAAGTTTATAAGCAGCCCCCTATTCCCTATTGCTTAAGGCTCACAGCATAAACATCTGATATTATTTTAAATATTTGGACTGAAAATTGAATAAGTAATTTAACTTTCGGCTATTTTTGTAATCCAAAACAGTGAAAGCATCTTATGAAGATTAAGGACGCGGAAATTATTTCGTTGATGCAGAATCCACGGACCCAGGAAAAAGGGGTACGTGCCTTGATGGATGCTTATCAGAGCAGGTTGTACTGGCATATCAGAAGAATTATTGTAGACGGAGATCTTGCCCAGGATACGCTGCAGGAGACTTTTATTAAAGCTTATCAGAATTTTCACCAGTTCAAAAATGACAGCCAGCTGTATACCTGGCTTTACAGGATTGCCACCAACGAGGCATTACAGCAGGTCAACAAGATGAAGAAAATGCAGAAGACGGATGAAGATCCGGAGTATTATATGCAGAATCTGGTAGCAGACAATACAGCAGGAGATGCTGAAGAAATACAGCTGCTGCTCCAAAACGCTATACAAAGCCTGCCTGAAAAGCAGAAACTGGTATTTATGATGCGGTATTATGATGATCTGCCTTATGAAGAGATATCTAAAATTGTGGATATGTCTGTAGGGACTTTAAAGACGAATTATCATTATGCCAAACAGAAAATAGAAGAATTTATTAAAGAAAATTACGAAAAATAATTTTTGACCCACCCAAGATGAAAGAGTTCGACATAGAAAAACTAGAACGAAAGAATATTTACAAAGTTCCGGATGATTTGTTTCAAAATATCCAGGACAACGTAATGAACGAAGTGAAAACAGAGAAAAAAGTACCTGTTTTCAAACTTAACTGGATGTATGCTGCAGCGGCATCGCTGGCTTTAATATTCGGGGCAACGTATGTTTTTAATTCTGACAACGATCCGGCAAAAGATATGTTGAATCCTCAGTCATATGCTTCCAATATGCAGAAGCCTAAAACAGAAAGTGAACGTGCTTATGAAACGCTGGAAGCAGATTTAACTTCTGTTGAAAATAATAATCAAACAGTTGCAAATCAGTCGACTAAACCGGTTTCATATACTCCAGAGAAAGGGAATGAAAATGTAACGGAACGAAAGCCTGTGAAAGCAACCTCTAAAAAAGAAGATACTAAAATGAATGAATATCTGGATTCCTTTTCTAACTCTGAAATATCAGAACTGGCAAGCAATTCTACCCAGGACGTTTATTTAGATTTATATAATTAAGAAAGATGAAAAAGATATTATTTACGTTTTTTATTATTTATGGTTTTGGTCTGAATGCACAAAATGCCCAGACTTCAGATTATGACTGGAAAAAGATGGACCCTAAACAAAGAAAAGAGGTAATCAACAATCTTTCTCCGGAAGAAAGAAAAGAGCTTCTCAAGAAATTCAGAAATAATATGGTGTTGGAAAGTCTTGAAATTGATGCCAATGATAAAACAGAATTTACACAGCTGTATAATGAATATCTTGAAAATCAGAAACAGATAAAAGGTCAGTTTGATCCTCATTTTAATCCTGAAACTTTATCGGATGATGAAGCCAAGGCAAAGCTCCAGCAGAGCTTTGAAGTAGGGCAAAAGCTGTTAGATAATAGAAAGAGATATGCTGATAAAATGCAGCAGGTAATTCCCTGCCAGAAAGTATTAAAACTGTTCCAGTCAGAGGGTATGATGAGAGATAAAATGAATGAAAGAAAACCTCACAGCGGGCATGATAATACGGCAAAGCCCAAACAAAACCCATAATAGTTTATTTTTTTAATGTTGGACGGCTCTTACAGACAATTGTTTGTGAGAGCCGTTTAGTTTTAAATGTATTTCATAGTTTTACGGAAAATTCAAATATGAAAAAAGTATTATTGTTTTTAATCTTTTCAGCTCTATTATCGGCTCAGAAAGCCGAAATCATTAAGCTGGATCAAAATATTAAGGATAAAAAAGGGCTTACCAGATCACTGACATTAATGGATAACAGAAGTGATGAAACAATTGGTTCCATTTCCGATAAAAATGAAACCGCGGAAATAAAATTTGAAACGGAAGATTTGAAGGCTTATATTGAAAACTGGTTTCTGCAGGACAGCAAAAAATTGGGAGATATGGATGTTGTTCTGATATTGGAAGAATTGAAAGTATATGATGAACAGGATGAAGATAAGCAATATCCTTATGCCAAAGCTAAAATAAAAATCTCAAGTTTTCTGAAGAGAAAGGATAGGTATTACTTCATTAACCGCTTTAATAATGTAGTTGTTTGCAATCCCAAAAGAACGGCTCATGCACAGAAATACCTAGCTCCGCTAATTTCAGATATTATTGCCGAAATCATTAAAAACTCCTATTCAGGAGCTGTTTCCAGTTCCTTTATTCCTGAAAATGAAATTAATAATTATGATGAATATTTGAGAAATACTTATAAAGCTTTTACAAATACTGAGCTTAAGGATGGTGTTTATGGTAACTTTAAAGAATTCCTTAATCAGGAACCCAATCCTGATTACTATGTTGAAAAAAATAAAAAAGGAAGAGTGGTTAGATTGATGAAGAGAGATCTTCAGGCTCCTTTATCTGAAATGTACTGCTATGTAGAAAGAGGAAAGATTTATAAGCTTACACCAGTTGGTTTTGATATGCTTCAGAAAGATTCAAAAGGATTTTATACCTATTCTTCCAGGGCGAATCTTTTTGCTGAAACTAAAACGGGAGGCATTTTAGTGGGAGCAATAGCCGGAGGTGCAGTAGGTGCCCTGATTGGGGCTGCCATTGATTCGGGGTCAAATTCCAATGCCGGAGCTATGAATGGGATTGGTTTTAAATCTACTCAGGAATCCAATGTTTATATAGATTCTTTAACAGGCGCTTACGTCTTCGAAAAATAAATTTCAGACCTTAAATTAAAGAGAGATAATGTCTCGCTTTTTTTTATCTTTGCAAATTACAACGTTCTTAAATGAAAAACATACGAAATTTTTGCATAATCGCTCATATTGACCACGGTAAAAGTACTTTGGCGGACCGTCTTTTGGAGTATACGAATACTGTTACTCAAAGAGAATTACAGTCTCAGACCCTGGATGATATGGATTTGGAGAAAGAACGTGGGATTACCATCAAGTCTCACGCGATCCAGATGGATTATGAGTATAAAGGAGAAAAATATATCTTAAATCTTATTGATACCCCGGGACACGTAGACTTTTCTTACGAGGTTTCCCGTTCTATCGCTGCCTGTGAAGGAGCACTTCTTATTGTAGATGCAGCGCAGAGTATCCAGGCACAGACCATCAGTAATCTTTATTTAGCATTAGAAAATGACTTGGAAATTATTCCAATTCTTAATAAAATAGATCTTCCATCTGCAAATCCAGAAGAAGTTACCGACGAAATTATGGGACTTTTAGGATGCAAATATGAAGATGTTCTTAGAGTTTCAGGAAAAACAGGGGAGGGAGTTCACGATTTGCTTGAGCAGATTGTCAACAGAATTCCAGCTCCGGTTGGAGATCCTAAAGCACCACTACAGGCCCTTATTTTTGACTCAGTTTACAACCCGTTCAGAGGAATTGAAGCGTATTTCAAAGTCGTCAACGGAAGTATTTCTAAAAACGAGAAAATAAAATTTTTCGCTACAGGAAAAGAATATGGTGCTGATGAAGTAGGAACTTTGAAACTGAAACAGGTTCCGAAAAAGACCATTGAATGTGGTGATGTAGGCTATATTATTTCAGGAATTAAAGATGCAAGAGAAGTAAAAGTAGGGGATACCATTACCTCTTTTGTAAATCCTGCTGATGCGGCAATCGATGGTTTTGAAGAAGTAAAACCAATGGTATTTGCGGGAATTTATCCTATTGAATCTGAAGATTTTGAAGAATTAAGATTCTCACTTGAAAAATTAAGACTGAATGATGCTTCTCTGGTTTTCGAACCGGAAAGTTCTGCCGCACTTGGTTTTGGTTTCCGTTGTGGATTCTTAGGAATGCTTCACATGGAAATTGTTCAGGAGCGTCTTGACAGAGAGTTTGATATGAACGTTATTACCACAGTACCCAACGTTTCATACCATGGATATTCTAAAAAAGAACCTGACACTCCAATTTTGATCAATAACCCGTCAGAAATGATGGACCCAAGTATCTTAGATAGAGTAGAAGAGCCTTTTATTAAAGCTTCTATCATTACTAAGTCAGATTTTGTAGGTCCAGTAATGACACTTTGTATCGAAAAAAGAGGAGAGATTGTAAATCAAAGTTATTTAACGGCGGACAGAGTAGAATTGACATTCAATATGCCTTTGGCAGAAGTTGTTTTCGACTTTTATGACCGTCTGAAGTCTATTTCTAAAGGATATGCGTCATTCGATTATTCTCCAATAGGGATGCGTTCTTCCAAATTGGTTAAAATGGATATCCTGATCAACGGAGATATGGTAGATGCCCTTTCTTCACTGATTCACGACAGTAATGCTTACTATATCGGTAAAAAGATGTGTGAGAAACTTCGTGAACTGATCCCGAGACAGCAGTTTGATATTGCAGTTCAGGCAGCACTGGGAGCGAAAGTGATCGCCAGAGAAACCATCAAAGCCTTAAGAAAAGACGTTACCGCAAAATGTTACGGAGGAGATATTTCCAGAAAACGTAAACTTCTTGAGAAGCAGAAAGAAGGTAAAAAGAAAATGAAGCAGATTGGTAGAGTAGAAGTACCGCAATCAGCGTTCATGGCTGTATTAAAACTAAACGATTAATATAAAAAAGACCGGTAATTTTTTTACCGGTCTTTTATTTTTCAGAAAGTTCGCTGTTTCTCTGTGAGATTGGCTTGTATTACCAATGCACCGAGGCCAAGAATCACTTCGGCAATTCCTAATGTTCTGATAAGATTGATCCCGCATACGAGACATTCAGGTTCCGGGAAAGGCTTTTTCCCTACAACGATGATCAAAACTCCTCCTATGATAATAATGACCACGATAAAGGCTCTTAATAATGTTTTCATGATGGTATAAATTTTTATTTTCTTTACCAAAGTTGAGCATATCTGCCTTCAAATCTATAAGGAAAACCACTGTTTCAAACAAGGGGTTTCTCCGGTTTTTATTTCTTTCTCGTGAATTTTATTTCCATGCTTTTGTGTTCTTTTCCTGTTTTAGAGTCGAGGCCGTACATTTCCATGGTGTGGTTATTATCGTCAGTAAATATATATACTTCTCTGAAATCACATTCCTTTCCGGGTCTTGCAGGATCAGCCATTTTCCCTTTGAATTCAAGGGACTTTTTAGCAGCATCATAGTCACCCTCTGCGTGCATAATGCCCGTTCCCATATTATCTATCCAGGTGCTTACAAACTTTTTCTTTGCATTATCATAGCCTATCAGGCTCATTCCTTCAAAAGGCATTCCCATAAAACTTCCTTTGTAATTGCTTTGCTGATAACGTTCTCCGAAGATCATTTTATTGGTACATTCAGCCTGACTGGTCACGGGTTTTCCACCGGCTTCCATCCACATGGTTGAAGCTCCTGTCCAGTTTCCGTCATATTTGGCCAGCATTTTGTGAAGCTCTCCGGGGGTAGCGTAGTCCATCCAGGCTTTCATGGAAGCAGCAGAATCTACAGGCTTCCATTCGGTTGAATCCATTTTTGAGGAACTTTTTTCTGTCACGGGTTTTCCTTTTTCACAGGCGGTCAGAAGAAAAACGATTGAAAATAAGAACAATAGATTTTTCATAATTAGTTAATTTTAAGTGGTTTAACGTGAAATAAAGTTAGTTAATTTTATTATGCAGTCAATTGTTTTTTTAGATGTCATTTATAAATTGTACCTTTGTGTATTCATAACGCAAATTAACTATGCAGGCAATAAAAGTTGCGGTAGACGCCGTCATTTTCGGATACTTTGATAAGCAGGATCTTCAGCTCCTATTAATCAAAAGAAAGATCGAACCCTTCAAAGGAGGTTGGGCACTTCCCGGAGGTCTCGTTCTGGATGATGAGAATCTGGATGATGCGGTTAAAAGAGAATTATACGAAGAAGCAGGCATAAAGCCCGATTTTCTGGAGCAACTCTATACTTTTGGCAACGTAGGTCGCGATCCAAGGAATAGGGTGGTTTCTGTAGCTTATTTGGGCCTTGTGAATCCTTCCTATCATGAACTCTTCGCTGATTCTGATGCGGAAGATGCACAGTGGTTCAGTGTAAATAAACTTCCCAAACTGGCTTTTGACCATCAAAGCATTATTGATATTGCGTTAAAAAGACTTCGTACCAAAATACAATACCAACCAATCGGCTTTAATCTTCTTAATGAAGAATTTCCTTTTTCAGACCTTGAAAATTTGTACAGAACTATCGTCGGACGTGAAATAGACCGAAGAAATTTCCGTAAAAAAATCATGAGCTACGGCCTGCTTAACGAAACCAACAACGTTAAAAAAGAAGGCAGCGGCAGACCCGGAAAACTGTTCACATTCAACCAGGAGAAGTATGAAGAACTGGAAAAAGAAGGCTTCTATTTCGAAATCAAATAATCTTTACTCTAGCCGAATCAAGCTTAGATTTACATCAAAAACCTCCCTTTTTATCATTTAAAATAATATAACTAAAATTTTAGTTTGTTGTATATTGGTGTTATTTGTGAACATATTTGTGTCATTAGTGTTTAAAAAAACAATCAAAACAATTAAATTTTAATACTGATAATCAGTGTTTTAAGTATTTAGTGTTAAAATAACGCAAATATATTTTGGCAGGAATATGATATTGTTTTACATTTGCGTAATAATAACACAATCATGAAATACACCTTACCAAATATTATTGAAAAATTTCAGAGAAAAGAGAAACTTGAATTTCTATTCTTCTGGGGGCACACTGTAAAACATGAGATCACCAAATCATGCTTCAGCCAATGGTTTCCTATTCAGTTTGAAGAAAACGGAACCATTTATAAAACTGCCGAACATTATATGATGGCCGGAAAAGCAAAACTGTTTAATGATCAGGAAATCTTACAGAAAGTTTTAAAATCCGAAACGCCTAATCAAGCTAAAAGCTTAGGAAGGAAAGTGAAGAATTTTGATCCGAAACTCTGGGACGAAGATAAATATGAAATCGTAAAGAGAGCTAATCTTTTGAAATTCTCACAAAATCTTAAGTTTCAGAATTTTCTGTTGTCAACTGATGATAAGATTTTAGTAGAAGCCAGTCCTTATGACAAAATCTGGGGAATCGGAATGCTGGAAACAGATGCCAGAGCTCTTGATCCAAAACTTTGGGATGGTGAAAATCTGCTGGGATTTGCTTTGATGGAAGTAAGGGATGAATTAAGAAGGTAAAAACACAGCCACTAAACACAAAATAGTATCATGGAAAAGATAGAACTCCACCCACAGATTTTTCTGATCGAAGATTTCCTGACTTCCGCTGCCTGCGATGACTATATTGCAATGGCTCAGGAAAAAGTATTTGAAGAAGCAAAGATCAATATGAATGGCCGCCAGATGATGAGCAAAGGGATTCGAAATAACGATCGGCTGATGGTTTTTGATAATAATTTGGCAGAAGATCTTTTCAGAAAAGCAGCAGAATTTCTTCCTCAGGAACATGAGAACTATAAGCTTCAGAATTTTAATGAAATGTTCAGAGTGTATAAATATTCTCCTGGACAAAGATTCAAAATGCACAGGGACGGAAGCTATATCCGGAATGAAAATGAAAAAAGTTTTTACACATTCATGATCTATCTGAATGACGATTTTGAAGGTGGAGAAACTGAATTTGAAAACCTGTTCACCGTAGCTCCTAAAAAAGGATCAGCATTGGTTTTTTATCATCCGGTAAGACATGAAGGGAAAACCCTGATTAGCGGAAATAAATACGTTTTGAGAACGGATGTGATGTATTCCAATGAGTAGTAATCTGTAAATGGATAAGCATAACTATGCCTTTTTTAATTAGCATAAAAAAAACACAAAACAATAAAAAAATGGAAGAAGAACTAAAACCGAGATTCATCGAGTCATTACAGAGAAACAATGACCAGATCAGAGAAGACCGTGCACGTACCATTGGAGCAGATTCCGAATTGATCTACAGGCGCAGGGTGGAAGACATTGAACTGAAAATAAAGCGGCTGGAGCGTGAGCAGGAAGGCCTCATCGATATCAGCCCTTTAGACAGGAACAGCTTGACATTTGCTGATTTTCAGCCGGAAGCATTTGTTCAGAAAGATTTAGAATATTCATTAACAATCAGAAATTTAAATATTCAGCTGGAAGTCGCCGTAAAGAGATTTGAATATTTATTCGGTAAAACATTTTAGTTATGGGAAGTACAAGATACGATATGGATGCTCGTTTTGACAGAGCAAGAAAAGCAGGTTACGGAACTAAATCCGCAGGTGAAATTTTCACTCAGAATGCAGAAAGAAGAGCTCATGAATCTATGAACCCTAACGGAATTTCTTTTAGAGAATCGAGAGATTCTTCCGTACACCCGAACTCTGTTCCTATCATTTTAGGATTGGATGTGACGGGAAGTATGGGACATATTCCGCACGAACTTATTAAAGAAGGACTTCCAAAGTTAATGGGAGGAATTATCCAGGGAGGTGTTCCGGATCCGGCGCTTTTATTTTTAGGAATCGGGGACCATGAATGTGACGCCTTTCCTTTGCAGGTCGGGCAGTTTGAATCAGGAGATGAGGAACTGGATATGTGGCTGACCCGTACTTATATTGAATCCGGTGGTGGTGGAAATGCAGGAGAAAGTTATCTGTTGGCGTGGTATTTTGCCGCTTTCCATACCAGAACCGATGCATTTGAAAAGAGAAACCAGAAAGGGATTTTGTTTACGGTAGGTGATGAGCCTTGCTTAAAAACACTTCCGGCATCCGCGATCAGGGAAATTATGGGAGCGGGACAGCATACTTACACACATTTTGAGTTACTGGAAGAAGCGAAAAAGCGATACGAGGTGTATCACATCAATGTTCTGCATTCTGATCAGGCGATGAGAGCAGATAGTGGCTGGAAGGAATTATTAGGACAAAACTGTTTATCAATAGCTGATCACAGAGACATTCCGAATGTTATAAAAGGAGTCATCTGCGACCGGTTTAAAAATGAAACGTTCAGACCAGTAGAAGGAGGCGGATTGGATCATATTCAAATGTTTTAAGTCATGAAAAAGGCACAAATAGTAATAGGCTTGGGTTTTGGTGATGAAGGAAAGGGAATCACTACAGATTTTCTCGCGCAACAAAACCCGGAGTCTGTTGTCATCAGGTTTTCAGGAGGGCAGCAGGCAGCGCATACGGTAATGATTGATGATAAAAAGCACATTCATTCCAGTTTTGCGAGTGGAGCACTGCGTGGGTTGCCGTCTTATTTTACGGAGCACTGTACCATTCATCCTGTATTTTTATTCAATGAAAGAAAGGAATTAATGGAGAAAAACGGAAATACAGAACTGCATATTCATCCGCTGGCGAAAGTCACCACTCCGTTTGATGTCTGGCAAAACAGGACCAATGCAAAAAACCTGGAGCACGGAACCTGTGGAAAAGGAATCGGAGCGACGATGAAAAGACACGAAAGCCCGTACAAACTATTTGCTGCTGATTTAATAGCTCCAAGATCAATGTTGATCGAAAAGTTGAAAGGAATAGCCTATTACTACGGCTTTATGGATGGAAATCAGCTGGAAGAAGCGATGCATGATTTTTTAAATGCGGTAGATCAGATCGATTGGAAAATAGATGATTATACCTATCTGAATTCATTTGAAAACCTCATTTTTGAAGGCAGCCAGGGAATTCTTCTGGATATGGATCACGGTGTATTTCCGCATGTGACTTACGCGAATACCACTTCAAAAAACGCTTTTGAGATCTGCCGGTTTTTGAAAATAGAGGATATTGAAATGTATTATGTGACCAGAAACTACTCAACCCGTCACGGAAGTGGCTGGATGAGCAGTGAAAAGGAACTAATGCTGAAAAACAATGAAGAGGAAACTTGTGTCTTTAATGATTATCAGAAGGAGCTCCGTTTTGGAGAACTGGATTATGATCTGCTGAATTATGCCCTTCTTTTGGATAGCGCTTATGGTTCTGCCACTCAAAAGAATCTGGTTGTTACGTGTCTTGATCAGACCGAAGAGCAATTTAAAATAGAAAGTTTAAAAACAAAATTTAATACAGTCTACGGATCCTATTCTCCGTTTTCAAAAGACTTTCAACCAATTTTTTTAACCAAATAATGGTTTTATATTTAATGGCAGAACGGAGCCAAATACCAATACGATGATGAAAGAATTTGAAATAAGAGCAGATTACAGCAGAGATACGATTGTGATTTACCAATCATACAATGAGCAGATTGCAAAATCTGCCGTGATGAATCAGAAGTTTTCTGCTCCTTTTTCATTCAACAGGATGACGTGGATCAAGCCTTCTTTTCTCTGGATGATGGAAAGGAGTAATTACGGACAAAAATCCGGACAAGAATGTACGCTGGCCATCCATATCAAAAGAGAAGCGTGGGAAAAAGCGCTCAGCAAAGCCATTTTAACTTCTCCCGAAAAAAGGGTGTATCCCGATCCCGGAACCTGGGAAAAAGACTTTGAAAAGGCTGAGGTTTATGTACAGTGGGATCCGGAAAGGAATATCAAAGGGAATAAACTGGAGTATCGTTCCATTCAGGTAGGCATCAGCCGGTATCTGATTGAAGAATTTAATAATGAATGGATCGTTAAAATTGAAGATTATACACCTTTGGTCAAAAAGATCTTAAATTTTACCAAATCAGGAGAATATGATAAAGCAAAAAAATTATTACCCATTGAAAAATTGTATCCATTGCCAGCTGAACTGGCTCAAAGAATAGGAGCGATTATTTAAAAACAAAAACTATGAAAACAATACCTCTTTACAGACCGGTTGGGGAAAAAGAAATGATTTTGATCTTAGAGAGCGGATACAAAAAATTCCCACCAAGATTGGAGTGGCAGCCCATTTTCTATCCGGTGTTGAATGAAAGCTATGCTTCAGAAATTGCAGAAAAATGGAACACAAGAGACGAAGCCGGAAATTATCTCGGTTTTGTCACCAAATTTGAAGTCCCGGAAGAAATCATGAACCAATATCCGGCGCAGAATGTAGGTGCGAAAAACCATAATGAATTGTGGGTTCCGTCGGAAGAGTTGGAAAGCTTTAATGATGCGATTGTTGGAGATATTGAGGTGATCAGAGTATTCATAGGAAACGAGTTTACAAAAACGGTAAGTCCTGAACTGGAAAGCCTGATGTTAAACATTAAAAAAAATAACCATGACCAATAAAGGAATGGCGAAAGATACTTTAGAAATCCTAGCCAAAAAATATTATATAAACGAAGACAACGAAAAAATAACAATAGAAAAAGAACTGGAAATCTGCACAAGGGAAACCAATTTGTTTTCATCCGAAGATTTGGCTGAAATGTCAGAAAATGAATTTCCGGAAGCCAATTTTGAAACCCAATTTGAAGTATGGAATTTCAGTTCATTAAAAGCAATTTTAAAACTCGCTGAAGAAGAAAATCAGGAGAAAATCATGTGTCTGAATTTCGCATCAGCCAAGAATCCCGGAGGAGGATTTATCAATGGAGCAGAAGCTCAGGAAGAAAGCCTGGCAAGGACTTCAGCGCTTTATGAAACTCAGCTTCAGGCGTGGGATTATTACAAAATTCATAGAGATATGAAATCTTGTTTCTACACCGACATGATGATTTACAGTCCTAAAGTTCCGGTTTTCAGAAAAGATAAAGGAGAGCTGTTATTGAAGCCTGTTTTGTGTAATTTCATTACTTCTCCGGCAGTCAATGCAGGGGTTGTCAAACGGCAGGAGCCGGAAAGAGCGGGTGAAATTTATGACGCCATGGACGTTAGAATGGATAAAATGCTCGCTTTGGCTCTGAATCAGGGAAATGAAACCTTAATTTTAGGCGCCTGGGGATGTGGAGTTTTCAGGAATGACCCAAAAGAAATTGTGGATTTATTTAAAAAACATCTGCATGGAAAATATAAGAATCAATTTAAAAGGGTGGTTTTTGCAGTCTTGACTAAAAATGAAGAGATGCTGAAGCTATTCGAAACCATATCATGAAACTTAAATTAAAAAAATATAAAGAACAACTACAGGATTGGCCTCAAAAAGGCTATCACATCATGGCTCAATATGATGAAGATAAAATCATTGTCTATCAGTCTTACCGAAAGGAAATTGGAGCTTTTGCGGTAGAAAATCAATATTTTGGAGGAGGATTTAGTCTGGAAAGAATGACTTGGATAAAACCTAATTTCCTTTGGATGATGTATCGAAACGGATGGGGCAATAAAGAAGGCCAAGAATATGTTTTGGCGATTCATCTAAAAATGTCTGCTTTTAAAAGGTATTTGGAGAATGCAGTCTATTCTACTTATAATGATAGATTAGAAGTTTCCCGTGAAGAATGGCAGGATCAGATGAAAGAATCTTCTGTGCGATTACAATGGGACCCGGATCATGATCCTTTTGGGAATAAGCTGGAGAGAAGAGCTATACAAATCGGTTTAAGAAATGAATTTATACGTTCTTTTGCTAGGGAAGACATCCTTTTAATTGAAGATATTTCAGATTTTGTAAAAGAGCAGTACAAGTTTGTTTTAAAGGATGATTTGGACAATCTGATTATTCCTGAGGAAAAACCGCTGTTATTTGATCAGGAAAGTTTAAATGAAAAGCTAAGATTAGATGAAAACTAATTGCTATCACAATGAAAAGATTTACAAAAAATTATTAGATTAAAACAATGAAAAAACTAACCATATTAAGCGGTGCAGGAATCAGCGCCGAAAGTGGAATAAAAACATTCAGAGACGGAGATGGTCTTTGGGAAAATCATAATATCACAGACGTAGCCAGTCCGGAAGGATGGCGAAAAGACCGGGAGTTGGTGCTGGAATTTTACAACCAGAGAAGAAGACAGCTTCATGAAGTTGAACCTAATGAAGCTCATCGATTGGTCGCAGAACTGGAAAAATATTTTGATGTTCAGATCATTACCCAAAATATAGATGACCTGCATGAAAGAGCGGGATCTACCAATATTCTTCATATTCACGGAGAACTGTTCAAGTCTTGCTCGTGCAACAATAAAAACCTGATCTATGAGGAAAAAGGAGACATCAAGATTGGTGACAAAGCGGAAGATGGCGCTCAGTTAAGACCTTTTATCGTGTGGTTTGGGGAAGATGTTCCTTTGTACAAAACAGCACAGGAAAAGGTAAAAGAAGCGGATATTCTTGTGGTGATCGGAACTTCCCTGCAGGTATATCCCGCGGCAGGACTGGTTCATGAGATCAAAGACGACTGTCTGCTGGTAGTTATCAATCCCAACGAAACAGGATTTGGATACGGAAAAAGAGCCGTAGTGATGAAAGAATCCGCAACCAAAGGAATGAAATTGCTGTTTGATAAACTTGTCGATTTAGCATAATGGAAAACTTTGTCAAAGCCGGAATTTTTGGAGTGTGCATCGGTGATGCGCTCGGTGTTCCTGTGGAATTTAAGAAAAGAGAAGATTTAAAAAGATTTCCGGTTAATGGATATCTGGAATATATGTCCTGGAATCAGCCAAAAGGAACGTGGAGTGATGACAGTTCATTAACGCTTTGTATTGCTGATGTACTCGCAAAAGGCTATGATCTGGAGAAGATAGGGCAGAGTTTTGTAAAATGGAACAAGTATGGACACTGGACGGCTCACGGAAAACTTTTTGACATCGGAGGAACAACAAGGCATTCCATTGCCCGATTGATCAAAGGAGAAAGTGCAAGGTTTTCAGGAAATATTTTTGAAGAAGATAATGGAAATGGCTCTTTGATGAGAACTCTTCCCTTAGCTTTTTATCTTAAAGATGAAGAGGATATTGAAAAACGGTATCAAACGGTAAAAGAAGTTTCTGCCATTACCCACGGACATTTCCGTTCTGTTTTTGCGTGTTTCATGTATGTTGTTTTCACCATAGAACTTATTAAAGGGAAAAGTAAAAAAGAATCTTACGCGCATATGCAGAAAATTGCTTTGGAATACGCTGATATTAATGGATTTAACCCTAAAGAAATAGAGCTTTTTCATCGCGTTTTAAAGAGTGATATTTCAACCTATCCGGAAGAAGAGATCAAAAGTGGTGGCTACGTCCTACACAGCTTAGAAGCTTCCCTTTGGTGTTTTCTCAACTCTGAAACCTATGCCGAAGCCGTTTTAAAAGCAGTGAATTTAGGTGAAGATACAGATACCACCGGAGCCATCACAGGAGGACTTGCGGGAATCTATTACGGATTTGAAAACATTCCGGAAGAATGGGTTTCCGAACTGGTAAGAAAAGATGATATTGAAGTTTTGTGTGAAAAACTTCAGAAAAAATTAATGAATTAAAGACAAAAACCATGAACGAAATACAAAACAAAAGAATAAGCAAATTTCTAAGCCTTATTCTGAGGCATCAGCCCGAAACCATTCAGCTCACACTGGATGAAAACGGATGGGCAGAAGTGAATGAACTCATTACAAAATCTGCAAAAGGCAGGATGCATTTCAGCTTTGAAGAGCTGGAAGAAGTGGTGGAAACCAATAATAAAAAACGCTTTGCTTTTAATGAAGATAAAACCAGGATCAGAGCCAGTCAGGGACATTCCATTGATATAGATCTGGCCTTGAAAGCTGCACAGCCACCTGATTTCCTTTATCACGGAACCGCAGAATCGAATATTTCTTCTATTCTGGACAGCGGAATTGAAAAAAGAGCCAGACAGCATGTTCATCTGAGTGCAGACAAAGAAACAGCAACCAAAGTAGGAATGCGGCACGGAAAACCGGTTATTCTGACCATCAGAACCAGAGAAATGCACGATGACGGAATTCTTTTCTATCTTTCGGCCAACAAAGTCTGGCTAACAGATTTTGTGGATGCAAAATACATTTCAAAGTAAAATGGGGAGAACATTAGTAATCGGTGACATTCACGGAGGTTTTAAGGCATTACAGCAGGTTTTTGAACGGGCAGAAGTGACAGCAGAAGATCAGTTTATTTTTCTGGGAGATTATGTGGATGGGTGGAGCGAATCTTCTCAGGTCATCCGTTTTTTGATGGAGCTTTCCAAAAAACAGGAATGCATCTTCATCAAAGGAAACCATGATACGTGGTGCGAAGACTGGCTGTCACTGGGAGAAGGTCCTGATGTATGGCTGTTCAATGGCGGAAAAAGCACGGTAGACAGTTACAATGACTATTCACTGGAAGATCTGGAACTCCATCTTGAATTTTTCCAGCGGATGAAAAACTATCATGTAGATGATGAAAACCGACTGTTTATCCATGCAGGGTATTCCTCTATGCACGGCCCTGAGAAAGAAGTCTATTCCAGCAATTACCGTTGGGACAGAACCCTTTGGGAAACCGCAGTCGCAATGGATAAGAAATTGGAACGAAACTCTGAACTCTACCCGAAAAGGCTGCTTTTATACAATGAGATATTTATCGGCCATACGCCCACAATAGACATCGGAATTAAACATCCTGCCCATAAAGCCAACGTCTGGAATATGGATACCGGAGCCGCTTTTACAGGTGCTTTATCTATGATGGATATCAATACCAAAGAATTCTGGCAGAGCGACCCGCTACCGTCCTTATATCCCGATGAAAAGGGCAGAAATAATGAAATCATAGGAAATAAAACCTTATGAAAATAGATCAAAAATCATCAACATACCCCAACCTTATAGGTTCCAAAACCTATAAGGTTTTTATCCATAAAAAACTCAACATAAATAGCTGTCCCCCATAGAATAAACACAATTCTCAAACAGCATATGATCCAATGAAAATTTTCGGTTTTCTAGTGCCTTAAAACATAATCAGGATCAAAAACCTTGCGCCCTTGCGATAATCCAACCTCACGGGACAGAGCCTAACAAATCCGCAGTTTCCCTTTCCCACCCAAATCATATTAAGTAATTTTGAAGTCCAAAAACTGCTTCAATGAAACTGAAATATCTTTTAATTTTCCTAAGCACCTCTTTATTTTTAGCTCAAAACTCATTTCAGACCCCTTTTGAAAAAGGAAACGGAAACCAAACGGTGACCTATGATGAAATGAACAGCTACTATCAGAACCTTGCTAAAAGTTTCAATACGATCCAATACCTTAAAAAAGGAGAAGATGACAATGGAAAACCCATTTACGTCGTTATGTACAATCCTTTCCCTGAAAAAGATCTCGATAAATTGAGAAAAGATAAAGCTGTTTTATTCGTGAACAACGGAATTCATCCAGGTGAGCCGGACGGAATAGATGCTACGATGATGCTCATGAGGGATCTTGCTACAGGAAAGATAAAAACGCCGCAAAACTTTATGGTGGCCGCTATTTCTGCCTATAATGTGAGTGGAATGCTGAACAGAGGATCTTTCTCCAGAGCCAATCAAAACGGGCCGGAACAGTATGGTTTCAGAGGAAACGCCAGAAACTATGACCTGAACAGGGATTTCATTAAAGCAGATTCAAAGAATGCCAGAAGTTTTCAGACCATCTATCAGTGGCTGCAGCCGGATGTTTTTATAGACAACCATGTGAGTAATGGAGCTGATTATCAGTATACTTTCACCTATATTTCTACCTTTAAAGAACGTCTTGGAAATACATTAGGCGCTTACTTTTACAATGATTATCAGGCCAAAAATCTTGAAGCGATGAAGAAGTTAGGTTATGAAAGCACGCCTTATGTAAATATTCATGGCGATGTTCCTGATGAAGGATTTGCAGCTTTTGAAGATTCCCCAAGATATTCGACAGGATATACCTCTCTTTTTAATTCTTTGGGAACGGTTCCTGAAACCCATATGCTGAAGCCTTATGACAAAAGAGTGGATGCTACCTACAAATATATGCTGGTCAACCTCCAGAATTTAGACAAAGATTATAGAAAAGTAAAACAGCTTCGCCTGGATAACTTAAAGCAGTACAAGGCCGGATTGCAGTACGGAATCCGCTGGAAAATAGATTCTACAAAGTTCTCTACCATGGATTTTAAAGGGTATGAAGGAAGTTATAAACCAAGCGATATTTCCGGGAAACCAAGGCTATATTACGACAGAAACAAACCTTTTACCAGGAAGATTAAACTGTTTATGACAGCCGTTCCTACAGGATATATCACGATTCCTAAATACTATGTGGTTCCACAGTCCCAGTATCGTGTCATTGAAGAACTGCAAAGAAATAAAATCCGGATGACTGTTCTTAAAAAAGACAGCACGGCAACCGTTGAGTCTTATAAGATCAAAGATTTTAAAACCGTTAAAAACCCTTACGAAGGACATTATCTTCATTACGATACAAGTGTGGAAACAACCAAAAGAAATCAGACTTTCTTAGCAGGAGATTATGTAATTCCAACGGATCAGCCTGGTGTAAAATATGTCATTGAAACACTTGAACCTGAGGCTTTAGACTCATTTTTTAACTGGAATTTCTTTGATGGAATTTTGGCTCAGAAAGAATATTATTCAGCCTATATTTTTGAAGACACGGCATCAGAATTATTGAAGACCGATAAAAAATTGAAAGAGTCTTTTGAGGCTAAAAAAGCATCAGATAAAAAATTTGAAAACGATGGAACCGCCCAGCTGGACTGGATCTACAGGAATTCTCCCTACTTTGAAGAAAAGACGTTCAGACAATATCCGGTTTACAGAATATTATAATCCTTAGTTTATAAGTTAAATTGTTGATATTCAGTATTTAATTTTAAGGGTTTTCACCTGAAAACAATGGGTGTTTTTCCTTATGTATTTTGGTCTCCTTCTGCCGAAATTTGCTTTATAAACCAATAAAAACTATAGTTATGGCCACTAAAAAGCAATTTTTCATTTCACTGGAAGGCGTAGATCTTACAGATGAGCAGTTGAAAAACATCGACAGAGGAATTCAGAGCGTTGTTCTTTCCGAACTATCAAAGATTGACAATACCCAGGCTTTTGGAGCTCACCGGGATTTCAAAGGTTTGATCAGACCGCTGAAAATTAAAGACTGGTTTCCTTGGGGAATCATTATTTTCAAACCGGGGATTGATATCCATAGCCAGGTTAAAGACATTCAGGCTCAGATAAAAAATTATGGAGGCTGATTCCTGTTCTTCAAAAAAGAGGTGTCCCAGTTATGTAGGAAAAGTTGGGGCACAGCTTTTTGGGGTAGTCGGCAAAGACGGGAAGGTACAGTTCATAACACCTCTTACTGTCACAGAAGATTTCCTGGATCAGAATCAGAATAAAAACAGTCTCGAACAGAGATTCCGTTTTACCGGAAAATGCGTAGAAAAAGGCTGTGCGCAATGGAATGCTGAAGAATCCAAATGTTCTTTATCTCAAAAAGTTCAGAATCTGGACACACACAAAGAAAAAGAGCTGTTCTTTTGCCCGATTCGGTCTCAGTGCAGATGGTTTTCCCAGGATGGAAAAGAAGCCTGTTTTTCGTGTAATGAGGTCACGAGAAATATGGAAGAACTTCTTGTAAGTACCCAACAATAAAAAAGACGCTTCACATTGAAGCGTCTTTTTTGTCTTTATTTTGGTAAGCCTCTTTTTAGGGCCATTTCTGCGGTCTTAACGGCTGCTTTTTCTTTCCAGTCCATATATTTAGTCTTAAAATTAGACTTCATAATATCATCAAATTTACGCTGTACAGTCAGGTTCCATAAAGAGTGAGCTTTCACTGCCCAGGACTTGTCCCATGCTCTGAGAGAAATAGAGAAACTTCCGTCCAGATATTTCATCCAGTGCCACCATCCGGTAGGCATGAAAAGCGTATCCCCGTGCTCAAGGAAACATTCAATTCCTTCTACACCGTCCAGGGCAGGATATTTTTCAAAATCAGGATTATCAATGTCATAGTCTTCCAGCGCGTATGTTGCATACGGAAGCCTGTAAAGTCTTTCTTTCCATTTATATTCAAACAGCTTCACATGCTTTCTTCCGTTGAAATGCGTATGGAAAATATGCGCCATATCAATATCGAAATGAAGGAAAGTCACAGAACTTTTCCCACCAAAAAACATGGAAGGATATTTATCAAGAAAACCACCCATAAGTTCTTTTGGAGCAATAAAGTCATCCATCAATTTACCGGCGTGTTTTATCGGGTCAAAAAAGAAAATTCTCAGATCGGTAGGCTCTCTTTGGATAAGATCTATATAATCTCCGAACTTCATTTTTGTAGTGGGCGTATTGATAGGAGCTGCGGGATCGGCCTTTTTTGAATCATATAGAGGAACTTCTACATCACCTACCACTTCCTTTACATAATCCATCGTCCATTTTTGATAGGCGGGCCATTTTTTTGCCATGTTTTTAATGACAACGGGCCTTCTGGGCTTTAGATATTTTTCCATAAACTCTTCCTGAGTAATATCATCTACAACATCTATAGGCTTTAAAATAATTCCCATTATATAAATTTTATGTTACAAAATTATTAAATAAATACATATGAATCAGTGTTTAAGTTTTTTTTAATCTATGATTCAAATCAACTTTAACGATTAGACTAAATAGAAATAAGAAAATTATTCCTTTCGGCAAATCTTAGTCATTTCCTTGTAATAAGTCAATATTTAAAGGAAAAATCTTAAACGAAGATAATAGAAATGAATTAATCACACACCAATTTACAAATAGATTTTAAAGAATTTGCATACCAAACGAACTATAATTACAAAATTGATAGATGGCTGTTTAAATGCATTAACTTTTCTTATTTAAAAACAAAAGCATTTTCTAATGCAAAAAAATTAAAACATTCTACCAAATAATTAGGAATATAAAAAATATCACTAAGTTTATAGTGTTAAAGGCATTTAACCTTTATCTATAAAATCCATCTTTATAAAAAGTGTAACAAAAAACACAAGCTGCAAACTAATTAGGCAAATAATAAATTATGAAAAGAAAGATTTCCTTATTGCTGATGCTTTTTTTTACCGTGCTTACTTTTGCACAGAAAACAGTGTCAGGGAAAATTACCGATGAAGACGGATCACCGATTCCCAGTGCCAGCGTTACGGTAGAAGAGCCAGGCAAGGATGCTATTCTGGCCTACGGAATCACCAATTCTAAAGGAGAATACAAAGTGACATTCACGTCTGCAGAACCCAATGTAGATCTTAAGGTAAAAGCATTCAATCAGAAGCCACTTACCAAACAGATCGGCAACAGTGACCAGGCGCTCACTTTTAAAATGCAGTCTGAAGCCACAGAAATAAAAGAAGTACAGCTGAAAACCAAGATGATCACAGCAAGAGGAGACACCATTGCTTATGATCTGAAGGCATTTGACAGCAAAAGCGATAGAACTCTTGCCGATGTAATGAGAAAAATCCCGGGAATTGAAGTCAATAAAGACGGTTCCATTCTTTACCAGGGAAATGCGATCAATAAATTTTATGTGAACGGAAAAGACCTGATGGAAGGAGGTTACGGAACAATCAACAACTCGCTTCCAAAAGATGCTGTACAGAAAGTCGAAGTTCTTGAAAACCACCAGCCGGTAAAGATCCTTCAGGATAAAGTGCCGTCAGACCAGGCTGCCATCAATATCAAATTAAAAAACTCTGTAACCATGACCGGAAGAGGAGAAGTGGGAACAGGTTTCGGAGACCCATGGCTATGGAATGTGAAGTTGACCCCAATGTTCTTCGGGCAAAAAAGCCAGTGGGTAGTCAATTACAAAACCAACAATATGGGCGAGCAGGTAGAAAATGAAGGAAATATTCTGGCTTTCGGAAGTTCATGGGAAGGAAGAAGGGTTAATGCAGCCCAAAATGACTGGCTGAATGTAGAAAATGCAGAAGCCCCTAATTTACCTGTGAAAAGATACTTAATGAACAGTGTACATTATCTTTCTGCAAACTATCTGACCAATATAGACAAAAAGAAAGAGTGGGAGCTAAAGGCTAATGCCAACTATACTAATAATGCAGTAGAAAGGGAATCTTCCAGTTCAACAAACGATTTCCAGCAAAATACCCAGTACGGAACAAAGTTCCTGAACAATTTTTATACAGATAAACTGAAAGGAGAATTGATCTTTACTAAAAATGCCAAGAAAGGATTCTTCAAAAATACAACCACTTTTTCCCAGTTCTGGAATGCTGATCGAGCCGATGCATACCGTTGGGATAATACTTCAGAGAGAAGAGGGAATGAAGCCTTAGAATCTCCAACATCTTCTTTTCAGAATTCACTGAGTACTATTATTCCTTGGAAAGAGAAAATGGTTAATTTTAAATCATTTATCAATTATCAGGATGACAGGCAAACGTTACAGATTTCTCCTGCGGAATATATGAAGATTCCTTATAGAGAAAAAATAACAGATACTCTGAAAACCATTGAATTCGTTCCTGGAAGTGTAGCTTATCAGAATTTCAGAATCAGAACTCTCGATACCTCACATTCTGCGAATATCAGTTTTTCGAAAAAAGGCTGGACTTTTACACCTCAAATAGGGTTTGATTTTTCAACAGATAAATTAGATACTAATTTTAACGGATCTACAATATCCGGCAACCCAGACTTTAACAGTTTGACCTACGAAAACAGTTTAAGATTTACAGAACTTACTCCTTCAGCTTCATTAGGGGTAAACTACAAATCTGAAGCCTGGAGCTTATTTGCTAATTTTCCTGTAAATTTAAACAGTATAAAAGCGGAAGATGCCTTTAGAAATGTTTCTAAAACATTAAATAAAACGACATTCACTCCCAATGTATTTGCGCAGTATTCTTTTGCTTCTTTCTTTAAAGCGAGCTTAAATGGTAACATCAGCAATAATTTCGGAGATATTCAGACCGCTTACGGTGGATATATTATGACAAATCCTGGAGGCTTCAATGTGATGAACCCCAATAATCCGATCCCGCAAACGACTACAAAAAGTGCAGGATCGAGGTTAGAATATAGAAACCCGCTGAATAATCTTTTCTTTAACGTAGGCTATAGATTAAGCGATGCTAAAAATAACCTGATTGCTTCAAGCTCAGTAAATCAGTATGGATTCAGGGTAACCGAATATCTGGAAAGAGAAAACAAAAGAACAAGCAATAGTTATTATGCTGAAATAGGAAAATATTTTCCAAAATTCAAGACCAATGCTTCTGTTACTTACAATAATACCATATCAAAGTCAGAATCTATAAGGAATACAGATAATATTGAGAATAAAAATAAGGGGAATACACTAGGCTTTAAATTTAATAATACTTATTTTTCATGGATGAGTGTTGATTTTAATGCATCTAAAACCTGGAGTAAACAATCAACTATTTTCCTTACCGGAAACCGTGGTAAGGCGGAAGGATATACACATAACCTAAATGTATTTTTCTATCCCCTGGAAAACCATACGATTGGATTTTACTGGGATCAGATCAATTCAAAATCTGCAGATGTAAAATATAACAATGGATTTTATGATCTTTCCTATCAATTCTCATGGTCTAAAAAGAAAATTGATTTTGAAGTGAAATGGATGAACATAGCGAACAAAAAAGTGTTTGAAAGAATAGCAGTTGATGAAGCTTCTATTACACAGACAACAATGCTGCTCCGCCCAAGCCAGGTCATGTTTACCGTAAAATTCAATTTCAAATAAAATAAAAATTAAAAACCAATCCCGCAGGATTGGTTTTTTGTTTGTGGATTATATTGGGATTTCTAGAAACTCTGATCATCTGCAGAAGGACCATAGCTTCCCGGAAGAGGAATGTCATTTATTCTGTAATAAACGCCCAATTGTGCTCTGTGATGCGTGATTTGGTTTAAAGCATGCCGGATCGAGCCGTATTTGCTCCATTTTGCAAGCTCATGCCCGTCGTTTTTCAATGCCCATGTATCGTTGAGGTTTTCCTCTTTAGCATTGTTAAGGGCCTCCTTAGCAGATTTAAAATTCTCATCAAGCACCTGCAGAAGATCTTGTTTTGAAGACAATTGCTTAGGCTGATATCCGCTGGTCGCAAAATCCAGATCAGAGGTTTTCAGCATAATATCCGGCCATCCGAAAACTTCGGCAATATGAGTGGCAAGAGGCATCATTTTCATGCTTTTCTCATGAGGAGCGTATTCATTTTTGTTTTCAGGATAAACTTCAAAGAACTTTCTGGTTGTTTGATATTCAGTTTCAAACTCATCTTTAAATTGTGATAAAGTGTCCATAATATTTTGTTTTTTAGGACATTAAAGATAAAACTTTTAGAATAGAAAATGTTTTAAAGAAATCATAATTTGTCAGACAACAGACAATTTTTATTATAATAAACAACAAAGCTGCAGAAATACAGGATTAAAGAGTTTTGAAATATTAATACATCCTGATGCTGAATAAATTACAGCACCCGCAATAAAATAATGAAAAAAAACTGTAACATATTGTCGTAACGGCTAACTAATTAGTAAACATTATTACAATGAAAAAACTAATCTCAATATTCTTTATCACTCTTTTTGCCTTTACATGGGCTCAGGACTCTAAAGAATCAAAAGAAGCCGCAAACCGTTTCTTCTATGAACTGACTTTTAAACCAAAGAAAGATTCTACAAAAATGGATAAGGTAATAACGATCTTAGACATTACTGATAAAAACAGATCTATTTATCAAGATTATACTGTAATTGCACAAGATTCTATTATGAAAATTGAAATGGAAGCGATGCAGAAATCAGGAATGATGAGAGATCTTTCAAAATCTCTTAAAAGCCCAAAAATTTCGGCAAGAATATATAAATCTTATCCAAGCATGAAAGTGCAGTATGTGGATAAGATTGCAAGTGGATTTACACCAAGTAATATTGGATATAGTGAAGACTTGAAATTCAATTGGAATATTCTGAATGATAAACAAAAAATAGGGGAGTATAACACTCAAAAAGCGACCACTGAATTTGGAGGAAGAAAATGGACAGCATGGTTCAGTACAGATCTGCCATTTCAGGACGGGCCCTATAAATTCTGGGGACTTCCAGGTTTGATAATTAAAATTGAAGATGATCAGAAAAATTATTCATGGATTCTTCAGGGAAATAAGAAGGTTAAAGACTATACAGAATATTCTTATATTGAAAACCTGATGAATGCAAAAGGAGGGAAAGTAAATGAATTAACAAGAGAAAAATTTGAGAAGACATTTAACGATTTCAAAAAAGATCCTTTTGCTTCTATAAGACCTATGATGACACAGGAAATGATGTCTAAGACAGTTCCTGGAATGGATGGGACAGTTGGAGATATGGTAAAAAAACAGGAAAAGCAGTATAAAGATTTTTATAATGCGAATGACAATCCTATAGAAATTTCATCACAAAACCTGGATAAAAAGAAAAAATAAGCATTCATATCAACTAAATTATATTTTTGAATCAACCCAGATACAGCAATGTATTTGGGTTGATTTCTTTCATGTCATTCGTTATTTAGATTAAATTTAAATAGCGTATATTTGCCTTTACAAAAAATCAGGCTTGAAAGAGATGAATTTAGATAAATTAAGCGGATTCCCTAAAAACAAAATGGGGAAGATTTTAGGTTATGATAATGATCACCTGAAAATGCCAAACAAGATCATAGAAATGGGGCTTTTGCCGGAAACTATTTTTAGGATATTGTATCAGGCACCATTCAGTGGACCTATGTATGTAGAATTTGGAGAAGAAAAAAGCCGCATTGCCCTACGTGAAGAAGAAGGAAATTATATCATTGTTGAAGAATTGAATTAATGCAGGAAAATAAGAAAAAACAGATTCTTTTGGTCGGGAATCCTAATGTAGGGAAATCAACGGTTTTCAATGCACTTTGTAACAAAAAGCAGAAAACCGGAAATTATGCAGGAGTTACCGTAGCGAGCCATTCCGGAAATTACACTTATAAAAACGAGGAAGTTGAGGTGATCGACTTACCGGGTTCGTACAGTGTATATCCAAGCTCCGAAGATGAAGCTATTTTTTCCAAATTTCTTATTGACGAGCAGAAAAATTATGAAGGAGTAATCTATATCCTTGAAGCATTAAGCTTAAAAAGAGGCCTTCTTTTATTTCAGCAGATACAGGATTTAGGCATCCCAATGATATTGGTGGTTAATCAGATCGACCAGGCAGAAAGAAGAGGTATTACTATTGATATTCAGAAGTTTTCTGATGCCTTGGGTATCAAAATCATCCAGACCAACGCCAAAGAACAGTTGGGAATAGACCAGATCAAAGAAGCTGTGCTTAATAATGGGTTTGTAAAAACAGATACAGCCTCCTTCGAAATACCCAATGAACATAAAGATTTTATTCAGAAAATAGCCGCGAACAGTGGCATAAACAATGAATATAAGGCTTGGATGAACCTTTCTACAGGGTCCAGCCTTGGAAAGATACAGTCCATAAAAGAACTTATCAATGAGCCGGATTCCAAAAGCCTGGTTCCAAAAAGACTTCAGGTACAGGAAACAGTAAGAAGATATCAGAATGTTGACAAAATTTTAGCAGATGTTATCTCTAAAAAAGCCCAGTTTAAAGAACTTTTGACTGAAAAGCTGGATAAAGTTCTTGTCCACAAATTCTGGGGATACATTGTTTTTCTGATGATTCTATTGGTCATTTTCCAAAGTGTTTTTTTCCTGGCAGAATATCCGATGAACTGGATCGATGATTTCTTCTCATGGCTGGCTGCATTTACAGCAGAACATTTACCGGATGGCCCTATCAATTCACTGATCTCAAACGGAATTGTTCCTGGAATCGGGGGAATTGTGGTATTTGCACCACAGATCGGGATTCTGTTATATTTCCTTTATTTACTGGAAGATTCAGGATATATGGCAAGAGTTGTGTTTCTAATGGACAGGATGTTACGTCCTTTTGGACTGAATGGTAAAAGTATTGTGCCGCTCGTTTCAGGAACAGCCTGTGCTATTCCGGCAGTAATTTCCACAAGAAATATTGAAAATGTAAAAGAAAGACTTTTAACCATATTAGTGACACCTTTTATGACCTGTTCTGCAAGACTTCCGGTCTACAGTATTATCATCGGGTTGATTATCTCAGAAGGCTCTTTTCTTGGAATCAAGTATAAAGCATTGGTGCTGATGGGAATGTACCTTTTAGGTTTTCTGGTAGCCTTATTTTCAGCAGCAATCCTTAAAAGATTTATTAAAAATGAAGGCAAAACCTATCTTGTGATGGATCTTCCGGCCTATAAAAAACCACTTTTCGGATATGATTTTAAAATGGTTTTAGGTAAGGTTTGGGAGTTTATAACAGGTGCGGGAAAGATCATTTTTATCGTCAGTATCATCATTTGGTTCTTGAGTTATTTCGGGCCTAAACAGAAGCCTGAACAATTTGTGGCAACTAATGTTGAGCTGGACCATTCCTACCTTGCGAAAATGGGAAAAGGAATAGAACCGCTTATTGAACCTCTCGGTTATGACTGGAAAATGGGTGTAGGAATTCTGACAAGTTTTGTGGCGAGAGAAGTTTTCGTAGGAACCATGTCTACTTTGTACAGTCTTGAAGATGATGCTCCCGAAGTGAAAGTAATTGATAAAATGAGAAGAGACGTGAAACCCAATGGAGAGAAAGTTTTCAGCTTTGCCACAGGAATTTCAGTGCTCTTGTTTTATGCGTTTGCAATGCAGTGTGTTTCTACGCTTGCAGTAGTCTACAGAGAAACCAAAAGCTGGAAATGGACCGGCCTTCAGGTAGCAATGATGACCGGTTTGGCATATTTTGTGTCGTTGATAGCATATCAGATTTTAAAATAATGGATAACTCATTGATTTTTCAGTACGTCATCATTGTACTGATCGTTGCATTTGCCTGTTACTCTTTATTTAAAGTACTCAGAAAGAATTTTGCACCGAAGAAATTCAGCTCCAAAAGAACCAACTGCGACAAAGATTGCGGGTGTTCATGAATTTGTTTTAATATTTGCAATTGAAAAAATTGTAGTAATTTCATTTCCTGAAATTAAAATATTTTGATTTGAGCCCGAAATCAGCAGCTGTCTTTTTATTATTTCTCGTTACACTTCTGGCAAAAGCCCAGGTAGATTCCACCAGGATCAAGTCTTATGCAGACCAGGTGATGGTTCGTGTGAATCTGGATACCAATATTGATCAATTTATCTTTACCGAAGGACCGGAGGATAAGCCACTGGAAACGATCCTGATGACCAACAATAAGACAAGGCTTTCTTTTTCTGTTGATTACAGGATTATAAGTGCAACCTTGTCCGTTACGCCCCGTTTCCTGCCCGGTAATAATGACAATGAACTTAAAGGCACCAGCTCCTATACAGATTTTAGATTTCGTTTCTTTCCTAAAAGATTTATCCAAACCGTTTACTATAAAAATATAGCGGGATTTTATATGGAAAATATGAAAGACTTTTTTCCCGACTGGAAAGAAGGAAAAGATGCGTATTTCCAGTTTCCCAACCTTAGAGTTCAGAGTTTTGGAGGATCTACAGCTTACGTAATGAAGAAAGATTTTTCCTTAAAAAGTATTTATACCCAGGGAGAGTGGCAAAAAGGAAGTCGTGGCAGCTGGGTTCCTTTTATGGATTATGACCTTTCCATATTCAGAGATGTCATAGACGGTAAGAAAAGCAAAGAGACCCAGTATAGTTTTGGAGGAAGCATGGGGTATTTTTACAACTGGGTACTAGGCTCCAAAAAAAGAGTAAATATTGCTCCCAATATTTCGCTGGGTGTAGGCGGTATGTTTTCCAGCAGCTGGGATATTCTTGATGACGGCTCGAAAGCAAACAAGGAAAACACAGGATATTTCACTTTTAAATTTACTACCGGACTTCATATAGGATATAATACAGACCGTTTCCTTTTCGGGGGGAAGTTCAATGTGAATGCTAATGTTTACAACGAAACTGAAAATCAGACTGTACAGAATAATAATATATTCGGATTGCTTTACATAGGCTACCGTTTTCCTCCGCCAAAAGTGGTGGAAAGGAATTATGACAGAATGCAGAAAAAAATTCCCATTTTATAACTTAGAAGTCTTTTAAGTATCTTTGTCCAGAATACAACCAATTAAAAATATAAAGTAGAAATGTCGTTAATAAAATCTATATCAGGGATCAGAGGAACGATCGGCGGAAAAGTAAATGATAACCTGACACCTCTGGATGTCGTGAAATTTGCTTCAGCATTCGGAACCTGGCTTCAGAATACACAGAATAAAAAGAATTTGACCCTTGTCATAGGAAGAGATGCCAGAATTTCAGGAGAAATGGTTTCTTCGCTCGTAGCAGCAACTTTACAGGGATTGGGAATTAATGTAGTAGATTTAGGTCTTTCTACAACACCAACTGTAGAAATAATGGTTCCCGAACTGAATGCAGACGGAGGAATCATCCTTACCGCTTCACACAATCCAAAACAGTGGAACGCGCTTAAGCTATTGAATGGTAAAGGAGAATTTATCAGCGGAGATGACGGTGCAAAAGTATTGGCCCTGGCTGAAAGTGAAGATTTCAACTATGCTGAAGTAGATGACCTTGGAACATACGAAACCAGAAATGATGCTTTTGATATTCATATCCAGCAGATCCTTGACCTGCCGATGGTAGATGTTGAAGCTATTAAAGCCAAAAATTTCAAAGTGGTTCTGGATGCTGTAAACTCTACAGGAGGAATTGCAATTCCAATGCTGCTAGATAAGCTGGGCTGTGAGACGGTAAAATTATACTGTGAACCCAACGGACAGTTTCCACACAATCCGGAGCCTTTAAAAGAGCATTTGGGAGATATCTGTGAGCTTGTCATAAAAGAAAATGCAGATCTGGGAATTGTTGTAGATCCGGATGTAGACAGATTAGCCTTGATCGATGAAAAAGGAGAAATGTTCGGGGAAGAATATACCCTGGTTGCTGTTGCAGATTATTTATTAAAACATAAAAAAGGGACCGCTGTTTCCAATCTTTCTTCAAGCCGTGCCTTGAGGGATGTTGCTCAAAGCCATGATTCAGAATATTTTGCAAGTGCAGTAGGAGAAGTGAATGTTGTGAATTTAATGAAAGAGAGAAATGCGGTGATCGGCGGAGAAGGAAACGGAGGAATTATCTATCCTGATCTTCATTACGGGAGAGATTCTTTAGTAGGGGCAGCCTTATTTTTAACCCATTTAGCCAAAGAAAATAAGACCGTTTCCGAATTAAGAGCCGGATATCCAAGCTACTTTATGGGCAAAAAGAAAATAGAACTGACTCCTGAGATCAACGTAGATGATATTTTAGCTAAAATGGAAAAAGAATACCAGAACGAACAGGTTTCTACCATTGATGGAGTAAAGATCGACTTTGAAAACAACTGGGTTCATCTCAGAAAGTCCAATACGGAACCCATTATCAGAATTTATACAGAGGCCTATTCACAGGAAGAAGCCGATAAGCTGGGAGATGATATCATTGCTAAGATTAAAAGTTTAATTTAAAATAAAAAAGGAACGGAGCATTTATGCTCCGTTCCTTTTTTCCGTATTCATATATTTAAAACATTACAAACAGCTTACTAACCATTGATATAATACATAGAATTGTTTGGAATACAAAAATTACCACCGCAAAAGACTAGTTATAATTATTTAATCACAATTTGCGTTATTTATCCACAATCCTTTTATCTATTTTCTTTTTTTACTATCTTTATTATAGAAATATAAGAAAAGCAAATTCAAAAAAAAGTTGCAACTTTGCATAAACATTTGAATTTCAGATTCAGAAGTTATTATTAATTAATAAAGTTTGCCGAGGTTTGTAAGCATATTCAGACATCGGACCGACAAAGAGGACACTATTGGAAGAGTATTTTGGAAATGAACTTGTAAAAAAGTTCGAGGAAATGATGGAAAATAATGATGAATTCTACTTCGATACCGAAGAATTGGAAGACATTATTGTTTATTATTTGGAGCTGGGAGATTTTAATTACGCAGACAATGCTGTTAATTATGGCCTTAAGCTTCACCCTAATTCATTAGATATCAAGATCAAAAGACTTGAAATTCTTTTGGAATGGGAAGATTATAATACCGCAAAAGAGCTTATTGACGAGCTGAAAGGTTCTTCAATGGAGAATACAGACTTCTTGGTCTGTTATGCGAAGTATTATTCGAACCTGGGAAATCCGAGAAAAGCCATTGACATCTGCAAAAGAGCCCTAGAACTGAAAGAAGAAGAAAACTTCCTTCATAACTTTATTGCAGACGAATATGTAAATCTTGGAGACCCCTTTAACGCTCTTAAACATTACAGACAAGCGCTGAAAGAAGATCCTACAGACGAGTATTCACTTGAAAATGCTATGATCTGCTTCAGCGATCTGAACAAGAGCGAGGAGGCTGTTGCCTTTCTTAATGAATATTTAGATGAATTTGCCTACTCTGAGGTAGCATGGTTTGAATACGGACAGTTTTATTTCAACAGAAAGAATTTTGAAGAAGCCATAAAAGGGTTTGATTACCTGTTGGCTATTAATTCAAATTCTGTGGGAGTTTATGCCAATAAAGCAGCCTGCTATGAGGCTTTGGGACAATATCAGAAAGCAGTATCGGTATACGAGGAAATGCTCGAGCTGGAATATACAAAAGCTTTTACTTTTTATAAGATAGGATTATGCCATAAAGCAGAGAAACAGCCTATAATGGCCCTGAATGCTTTTCAGAAGTCATTGAGAGAAGACCCTCAGTTTTATCTGGCAATGATGGAACAGTCTTATCTGTATGAAGAAATGGGCGGTATGACAGAAGCTTTGCATTTTGCCAAAGAAGCAACCATGCTGAATGACGGCAATCTCGATTATCAGAAAAGATTAGCATTTCTTTTCATTGATTCCGGTAAATTTGAGGAAAGCCTTGGCTGCCTTAAAAAACTGGTAGATGCTGAACCTACAAGGTTTTATAACTGGTATGCCTACTCGGAAGTATTAATGCTTTTAGGCGAATATGAAGAAGCTGTAACCATTCTGGATAAGGCAGTAAAGGTTCATGACAGGGCGGAACTGTATTATCAGCTCAGCAACTGTTATTATAACCTAAGAAAGCCGGAAAAAGGAGCAGATTCTCTTCAGAAAGCATTAAGTAAAGATTCATCGCTGGCTCAGGATATGCAGAAAAAATATCCCTTCATTAAAGATGAGGTAAAGAAAGTCAAAGCCAAAGTGAAAAAGAAGAATTCTTAAAGATTTAATTGAATAACTCAATAAATAAATCCTGCAGCAATGCAGGATTTTTTAGTTGATATCAGGGAAATATTTATTTTTTAATAACACCCGGTTTAGACCTTAAAAAGATCAGTCCGCCAATAATGACCCCTGCGCCTACAAATTGTAAAACACTCAGTTTTTCACCATCTAGAAAGCCCCAAATGATAGCAACAATAGGCATGAGCAATGTTACCGTCGAAGCAAACAGTGGAGTAGATACTTTCAGTAGTCTGTAATTTAATGTCATGGCCAGTCCGGTTCCGAAGATAGACAACAACCCTACAAACATCAGCCCCAGCATGTTATCTTCATTAAAACTGAACGTTGAAAAGAATCCTGTAAATGTTAAAGCAATCAGAGAAGGGAAAAATAAAACAAATGAGAACACAAAAGCTGATAAGATCGTGGAAGAAACATCCATCAGTTTAGATTTTACCGTTGTTGTGCTTAAAGCATAGCATAATGTAGCCAGCAGAAGCAGTAATATTGGGATCAGTTTAAACTTTCCGCCTTCCCCGTCCCCACCGAATGCCAGTAAACAGACTCCGGCGAAACTGATCATTGTTCCCACCATTTGCCTTTTTGTGGTCTCAAATTTCCAGACCAGTGCTCCCACAATGATTACAAAGATCGGCATCATAGAATTGATGATTCCTGCAATGCTGCTGCTCACTTCCGTTTCTGCGATAGGAAACAGGAACATCGGGATGAAATTTCCTGTAAATGCGGCCAATATAAGCCATTTCAAATGTTTTTTCGGAAACAGCTTGTATTTTGAGATTGCAATCGGCATTAAAATAATTCCTGCAATCAAAACCCTCAATGCGCCTACCTGATAGGGACTGAAATGCTCAAGAGATTTTTTAATTAAAATAAAGGATGATCCCCAGATAACAGTTAATATAACCAGAAGGATCCATTTTTCTTTATCTGCGTTCATTGTTTGTGTGTAAAATTTTTAAAAATTCTTTTTTAGGAATCATCTTTGCACCAAGGCTTTCCAAATGCTCGGTATGGGATTGGCAGTCAATCAGATCAAAAACATCTTTATTGCTTTCTACAAAATGGATAAATCCTGCCTTGGAAGCATTGCTCACTTTAGCAAACATACTTTCCCCACAGAAAACATTGCCGATCTGAAGCCCGTAAAAACCTCCGACCAATTCTTCATCCTGCCAGACCTCGATACTTTTGGCCAGGCCATATTCATGTAACTTGATAAAAGACTCCATCAGTTCGTCTGAGAGCCAGGTACCGGTCTGTCCCTTTCTGCTCGTCTGCTGGCAATTTCTGATGACTTCCCTGAAGCTTTTATTCTCTGAAAAAGTGAAAATATTCCTGTTCAGGATTTTTCGCATCGATTTTGAAACTTTGAGCTCATCGGGAAAAAGAACAAATCGAGGATCAGGGCACCACCACAATATTTCCTCATCAGGATTATACCATGGAAAAATACCCAGCTGATAAGCAAACCAAATACGTTCTACAGACAGGTCACCACCAAAAGCAACCAGTCCGTCCTGCCCGTCATAAAGCTCCGGATCAGGGAATGAAATCTCGTTTTCGTCTAGTCGGACCATTTTTCTGGAAAAAAAATCCCACTTGAGAAAGCAGGATTTATATTTGATTTTATTCTTTTAATTAAAAAGGTAAATCATCGTCATCATCTCCAGCGAAAGGATTTTCATTGGAAACCGGTGATGCAGATTGAGAAGGAGAAGCCTGAGTTGGCTCAGATCCGTTATCCATTACTTTCTCAATTTTCCATCCGGTGATCGAATTGAAATACTTGGTCTCACCTTGTGGAGAAACCCATTCTCTTCCTCTGATGTTGATTCCCACTTTTACATTTTCACCTTCTTTAAGATTATCTAATAAACTGATTTTATCAGACAAAAATTCTATGTTTATCGGCTGTGGATACTGTTCTTGGGTTAAAATAACCATTTCTCTTTTTTGAAAACCGCTTGCAAATGTCTGAGCGTCAAAAAGTTTCTTTACCGTTCCTTGTAATTCCATATTATAATTGTTAACGCTGTAAAAGTAAGAAAATGAAATGTAATAATAGAACACCCTGAAAAAAATCTGTGAATTTTAATTTTTTTCTCTGAAAAGTTTGGAGGTAAAGGAAAAAGTCCTATATTTGCACTCACAAAAACGAAGCAAGCTCTTTAAAATAAACAAAAACCAGCGGATGTGGTGTAATTGGTAGCCACGCCAGACTTAGGATCTGGTGCCGTGAGGCGTGGGGGTTCGAGTCCCTTCATCCGCACTATGCGAAAATAGCTCAGCTGGTAGAGCACAACCTTGCCAAGGTTGGGGTCGCGGGTTCGAATCCCGTTTTTCGCTCCACACCTGCCCTGGTGGTGGAACTGGTAGACACGCAGGACTTAAAATCCTGTGTTCGTAAGAACGTGCGGGTTCAAGTCCCGCCCGGGGTACTAAACTCTCTGTTGTTTCAACGGAGAGTTTTTTAGTTTTTAAGAAGGTTTTAAAAATCCTGTTTATTTATTCATTGTTTGTGAGTATTTTTTTAGTCCTGTTTTAAGGCAAAATGTTTATATTTGTAATTATAAATGACAAAGCCTTAGTAAAGGATAAATAACCAGCGGATGTGGTGTAATTGGTAGCCACGCCAGACTTAGGATCTGGTGCCGTGAGGCGTGGGGGTTCGAGTCCCTTCATCCGCACCAAGCGAAAAAACTCTCTATTGAATTTCAATAGAGAGTTTTTGTTTTTAGAGAAGCGTTTAAGGTAAACTCTGATTTAGTTTTTTAATGTCTGTACCCAAGATAATAATAACTTCTGTATCTGTGTCCTTAATTGAATACTCCATAATTTTGTCTTACTAAAGAAGAGTATTATGGAAACTACCGCTCAATATCAAGAACAGCTTCAATATGCTGAAGTATATATTTCAGATATGCTGACATTAAAACAGATTTTTCTACAGTCACAAAATATCAAAACACTTACCCGAAATTTTGGAGTTCCTTTTCTTTTAGTTAAAAAAAAGAATGAAATTGCAGCATTTGCGAGTCTTATTATTAATGAAAAAGGAGAAATCACCTTTAAGATATTTCACAATAATCAATTTTCAGAGTCAGAAAAAAAGGATTTTGTTATTCGTGCAGAAAACTATTTTAAAAAGAATAATACGGCTAATTTTAAAAATCCGGAACAGCTCAAAAGCAGCATCTCGAGAATGGTCAGCTGGCTGAATATCGGATAAAACAGCAATAAGTTGTACATTTACTTAAAAGCACAATTCCTATGTCAAAAGATGTTCTGTACCTTAAAATAGCAAAATCTGTTACCGAACAGATTAAAAGTGACACCCTTCAGTTTGGCGACAGATTGCCTTCCTTAAGAAGTGCCCAGAAACTTTATAATGTCAGCCTCAATACTGTGAAGCAGGCCTATATGGAGCTTGAAAGCCGTTCATTGGTAGAATCACGTCCGAAATATGGCTATTTTGTGAGCCAGAGCTCTCAAAGAAAACTGGCATTGCCATCTGTATCTCCCATGAAAGTGGCAGAGAAAGAAAATACAGCCGAGGTTCTGATTGATAAAGTGTTCGGAACTATTGATCGGACTGATGTAACCCAGTTTGCTTTAGGGATTCCCGGGAAAAGCTTTCTTCCTTTGGCTAAGCTGAAGAAATCGATGATCAATGTGATTAACAGAAAGACTGACAGCGGAACAGATTACGAACCGGTGCAGGGAAACGAATACCTGCGCAGAGAATCTGCCAAATGGGCTTTGGTATTGGAAGGGAAGATTTCAGAAGATGATCTGGTGATCACCTCCGGTGCGATGAATGCAGTGTATACCTGCCTGATGGCAGTAACAAAACCCGGAGATTCTGTAGCCGTGGAAAGTCCTGTTTATTTCGGTGTTCTTCAGGCCATTCAGCAATTAGGATTGAAAGTCGTGGAAATTCCCACCCATCCTATTTACGGAGTTGATCTGGATGCCTTGAAAAAAGTTCTGCCCACGCTTTCTGCCTGTTGCTTTGTAACGAATTTCAACAATCCGTTAGGCTTTCAGATGCCTGATGATAATAAAAAAGAGCTGGTACGGCTCATCACAGAATATAACGTTCCTCTTATTGAGGATGATATTTACGGCAATCTGTATTTTGGAGCTGAAAGACCAAAACCCTGTAAATTCTATGATGAAGCTGGATTGGTGATGTGGATAGGATCAGTTTCCAAAACACTGGCTCCGGGTTATCGCGTGGGATGGGTAGCTCCGGGAAAATTTAAAGAGCAGGTGATTCGCCAGAAACTGGTACAGACGGTATGCAGCCCGTCCATATATCCGGATGTCATTGCAGATTTCCTGGAACACGGCCGGTATGACCATCACCTGAGAACATTCAGAAAAAAATTATATGCGAATTATCTTCAGATCCAGAAGTCAGTGACAGAATATTTTCCAGACAATACCAAAATCTCAGAACCAAAAGGCGGCTTTATGCTGTGGCTGGAACTGGATAAAAAAATCTGTACAGAAGATTTGTTTGATGAAGCAATGAGCCAGAAAATCAATTTTGCCCCGGGAAGAATGTTTTCACAATATAACCAGTATCAGAACTGTATGCGACTGAATTATGCTCTGGAATGGACAGACAGAGTGGAAAGTGATCTGGAGAAATTAGCAAAAATGGTAAAAAAGAGAATTTAAATTTCCGGTAACCGAATCATAATCAACCACAAAAGTTTTTAAACACTTTAGTTATTTTAAGTTCAATACATTGAGTATATAAAGAGCACTAAAGTTTAGAAAAAACAAAGATTTTATTTAAAAATATGCGTTATCACCTGTGAAAATCTGTGAAATCCGTGGTTAAAAAAATTATTAACCATAAAAGTAAACCAGAGATTTTTAGAGGAATTATGATTCCAAGAATCTGTCAAAATATAAATAATACGATCAATTAACCTTATAGCGATGAATGAAATGAATAATGAAGTAACCATTATTAACTACGATCCTCAATACAAAGAAGCCTTTAAAACATTAAATGAAGAATGGATCAAAACATTCTTTACCATGGAAGCCGGAGATTATAAACTGCTGGACAATCTCGAAGAACAGATTATAGATAAAGGAGGGCATATTGTTTTTGCAATTTTGGATCATGAAGTGGTAGGAACCTGTGCACTGGTGAAAATGTCCGACGAGCCACTTAGATTTGAATTATCAAAAATGGCGGTAAGTCCTAAAGCACAGGGGAAGAAAATAGGCTATCTGGTAGGACAAGCTTTAGTGGATAAAGCAAGAGAACTAAAAGCAGAAAGTGTTTTCCTGGAAACGAATTCCGTGCTGGTTCCTGCGATAAAACTCTATGAAAAGCTGGGCTTCAAACATATGCCGGTTTCAGATTCAGCCTATGCCCGGTGTGATACCCAAATGCTATTGACATTCAATGATTAAACAAAAAATATTGGAACTCAGATGGAAATATCCTTGTTCTGATATTAAAAGAATAAATCCAATGCTACAGTATTGTCAGGAAGTGTGAAACTATTGTGCCCAAAACCAAAACGGGAACTTTCAGCTTCCAATTCAGAGCTTCCGATCATTGAAATTATTATTGAAATTTTGTCGTAGATGAAGCCGATTCCACATATTCGCTCTTTTTCGCTATTTTTGTGAAATTCCTTATTTCAATGAAAAAGATTATCCTCATCGAAGACGAAACCAGCGTTGTCTCTTTTATAAAGAAAGGACTTCAGGAAAGCGGGTACGAAGTTTCCGTGGCTTTTGACGGGCGTACGGGTGTACAGCTTGTACAGGCGAACGACTTTGATCTGGTAGTTTTGGATATTATGCTGCCTGAAATGAATGGTTTGGATGTCTGCAAAGAGATAAGGAAAACCAATCAGCATGTTCCGATTCTTTTTTTGACGGCGTTGGGAACTTCTGAAAATATTGTTCTTGGACTGGAAAGCGGAGGTGATGATTATCTGGTTAAGCCTTTTAAGTTTATCGAACTGGTGGCGAGAGTAAAATCTCTGCTAAGAAGAAGTAACGGAATAAGCCCGCAGGAAATTGCTGAGCCGGAACCGGATAATGAACATGTATTCCAGTTTTCAGACCTGATCGTTAATGATTATACAAAAAAAGTGACTCGCGCCGGTGAAGAAATTTCACTGACTTCCACAGAATATAAACTCTTGCTGTATTTCCTGAATAATCCTGAAAAAGTAATTTCCAGAGCTGAAATCCTGGATGCAGTCTGGGGTGTTAATTATGAACTGGGAACCAATGTAGTAGATGTATATGTGAACTATTTAAGAAAAAAACTAGATCAGCAAGATGATAATAAACTGATTCATACCGTGATAGGAATGGGGTATGTATTGAAAAAACCTTAATGAATGTTTAACAAAGTCGTCACAAATCAAACCAAAACGATGGTGCTCCTGATGTTGGTGTTTACCGCCATCATCCTGCTTTTCAGTGGTTTGGTTTATTTTTCGATTGTTAACTTTTCACATCAGAGGTTTTATGAATTGCTTAAAATCCGTACAACGACGATTGTTCAGATTGAGAAAAGCAAAGACCATTTGGATCTTCCCGAAAACTATATCCTCAACAGTCTGAATGATGAGGAACTTCCCATGGAAAGAGATTATGTTTTCGCAGTTCCTACAGATTCCAATTTCAAAAAAATTTCACAGGAAGTTCATATTCCTGATTATTTTTTCAAAAGCATTGTCAGAAAAGGGGAGTCCAATTATAATGATAAAGAATTCTACTATATAGGACAGACCTTTAAATATGATGATAAAGATTATATCGCCATTGCTTCTGCAAAAAACCATTATGTGATCTATTATCTTGGATTTTTAAAAAGAACACTGATCACCTGTATTGTACTTTCTCTGTTCTTCAGTATGATCTTTTCTTTTTATCTGTCTAAAACCTTATTCAGACCGATTCTTAAAATTACCGGCAAAGTAAAAGAGATCAGTTCAGAAAATCTTCACCTGAGATTAGAAGCTCAGCCTGATAATAAAGAACTGAATGAGCTAGTAGATACGTTCAACGGAATGCTGAACCGTATCGAAACTTCATTTGAAACCCAGAATCACCTGATCGGAAACGTTTCTCATGAACTGAGAACGCCATTGACGTCGATTATGGGTGAAGCGGATGTTGCCCTTTCGATCAACAGAACGGCAGATGAATATAAAGATACATTACAAATCATCCTGGATGAAGCCGAAAAGCTGGATAAAAAGATCAAAGCATTACTTATGATCGCTGAGACCGGTTTTGATGGTAAAATTCAGAAAATGGATAAAGTAAGGATTGATCAGCTGCTTTGGGATGTCATAGAAACACTCAGAAAAATTGATTCAAGAAATAATATCTACCTCGATATCAGTATGCTGCCAGAGAATCCTAAAAAGCTGAAAGTTTATGGTAATGAGCAGCTGTTGCATCTTGCAGTGGCCAATATCATCAGTAACGGATGTAAATATTCTAATTTCCAACAGGTAAAAGTTTCGTTGGGCGCTACAGATACCGATGTCTACATCATTGTAAAAGACTTCGGGATCGGGATTCCGGAGGTAGAAATGAACAAGATTTACGACCCATTCTTCAGGGCTTCCAATACCAAAAACTATGAAGGTTACGGAATCGGACTTCCGCTGGCCAGAAACATCGTAAGAATGCACCGTGGAGAGCTGATTGTAAGCTCCCATGAAAACCAGGGAACCACCGTTCAGATGCGTTTTCCCAATTTCTACAGCACGAGACCGGAAAGTTGAGGTGTGGGTTTGAGAGTTTGAGAGTCGAAGCGTTTTAGGGTTTGAGAGTTTCGGGAAGTGATGAGTTATAAATGATGAATTCTGAGTTCTGTAACGTGGGGTCTTGGAGTTGGAAGCCTTTCACCATTCACTTGCGAATCAAAATTCACCATTGACCGTTCTCAATCTTAGCCTTACCCTAAAAATCTGAAATCTTGTGTCTGAAATTTACTATTTACGCAAGAAATTCACTACTCACTTGCGAAGCAAAATTCACCATTCACTTTTTTTCTTTATGTTAACGGCCATTAACAATATTCTAATCTCATTCTAATCTCTTTAATCACATTTTAATTCCATTCCAAAGGGCTTCTAATCTTGCCGCTTTAGTTTTGTATCATCAAAATATGATAACAAACCTAAAATCTAAAAGATATGACCAAAACAATTTTAATCGCCACGGATTACTCTCTTGAGTCACTGAACATATTAAAAAAAGTACTGAAAGAGAAAGAAACATCGGAAGATCAAAATCAGTATAATGTTCTTTTGGTTTCAGGATATGAAGCCGGAGATTCTATCAGGGATCTTCTTTTTAATACCAAAGGCACCATTTTCAATAAAATCAGACCACAGGAATTCTGTGATGCCTACGCAATCATCAGAAATAAATACCCTCACCTGGTCAATAAGATTATCTGCGATATTTTCACAGGAAGCTTTCAAAGGACTTTCAACAATTATGTGAAGGCAGAGAATATTGAAGAAGCCTACTATTCTCCATCTATTAAAAGTAAAGGTAAAGGAAAATTTGACATTGCACCTTACATCAAAAAATGCAAAGATCTGCAGGTTCAGGAAATCAAAGTTTCAATGCCTGAGAAGCTTCCGGAAAGAGGAAGACTGGCTGAGATCTTCGTAGAGGTCTAAAAAATAAAGAACACAATTTAAAAAAATAAAAAATGCTAAGGAATTATAGTAACAGCCGAACGTTGGGAGACAATATCAGATTGGGGACGCTGACTGCATTTACTGCGGGGACTATAAATATTGCCTCTCTGTTAATTTTTCTCTCTTTTACATCCAACGTAACAGGGCACTACGCCATATTGGCGGCAGAGATCAGTAAAGGAAACTGGACACAGGTAGCTGTGGTAGGAGCATGGATCTTCCTGTTCTTCTTCGGAAGCTTTCTGTCTAACTTCATCGTCATCAATTTCAATAAAAAGAGTAAGTATTTCGCTCATTCCATACCGATTGTGCTGGAAATCATATGCTTATTGTTTGTAGGGATATACGGTCAGTTCTATTACCAGAAAACACTGGAAGAAACGGAATATCTGGTGGCACTGATGCTTTTTGCAACCGGACTTCAGAACGGGCTTACCGCAAGTATCTCTAACTTCTCGGTGAAAACGACCCACCTTACGGGTACCACCACCGACCTTGGAATTCTGCTTTCCATGTTTACAAAAAAGAAATATAGAAAAAGCGGTGAACTGATTGCAAGGGCAAAACTGCTGACGAGTATTATGGCAGCCTATGTTTTAGGAGCTGTATTCTCAGGACTTACCTATTATTATCTTGAATTCAGGGTGTTTTATGTGATCAGTTTCTGTCTTTTGATTGTCATCGGGTATGATGCTTATAAAATTCATATCAGGCACTTTAATACAAAATACCGCTACAGCAGGATTTATAAGAAACCTAATGTATTGGCTTATTTATACGACAAGATCCACGGTATTCCGAAAAGAAGAGAAAAAAGAACGCTTGTCTTTGATGATTAAGCAAAGAAATAAAAATAAATATCATTTATTATTTTTGTGTAAACTAGCTGTGAAGCACCCCTTTTCGATGGTAGAGAAGGGGTGTTCTTCTTCGATTAAAAGAACGTTATTTTCTTGTTTAACGCAAAGGTTGATATTAAAGCGTTTTATTTCTAAGTCTGCAGAGGAGGAATCAATCAAAAATTGATTCGATGAAGCGTACGGATAAAACGGTCGCTTAGTCAGTGGCGAAGCCACATCTCTTTGCCTTCCTTAATACTAAAGCAATTCATCATTAAACTTTGCGTTAAAAAAGACAAATTTCTTTTCAATGTTTTTTTCCTTTGTCTGGGATAAAAATAGAACAGGACAGCATATTGTGATTAAAATGTTGATAATAAAATTTTAATTCCCGTTTTTATTGTTTTAATTCCCGTTTCCATTGACTATTTTTGTAAGTTGATTAAACGTTTATGTCAGATATTATTCAGCTTTTACCGGATCATGTAGCTAACCAAATTGCGGCAGGAGAAGTGGTGCAGCGACCTGCGTCCATTGTGAAAGAACTTTTGGAGAATGCTATTGATGCGGAAGCTTCCAAGATCGAGTTGATTATCCGGGATGCAGGAAAAAACCTGATCCAGGTGGTAGACGACGGTAAGGGAATGTCTGAGACCGATGCCAGAATGGCATTTGAAAGACATGCTACGTCAAAGATCAAAGGAACGGAAGATATCTTTAAGATCTCAACAAAAGGCTTCAGAGGTGAGGCACTGGCTTCTATCGCTGCTGTTTCGCAGGTTGAACTGAGAACAAAGCAGAATGATGCGAAGATCGGAACCAATATCTACATTGAAGGCGGGGTATTTCAGTTTCAGGACCCTATACAGACTGCAGACGGATCCAATTTCCTGGTGAAGAATCTCTTTTATAATGTTCCGGCCAGAAGAAAATTCCTTAAAAATAATAATGTTGAATTCAGACATGTTATCGATGAATTTCAGCGTGTTGCTTTAGCGCATGAAAATCTGGAGTTTTCCCTGTTTCATGATGATGAAGCCGTTTTCAGACTGAGAAAAGGAAGCCAGATGCAGCGTATTGTAGATGTTTTCGGTCGTAAACTGCAGCCACAGCTGATTCCTATCAAAGAAGATATTATCTGGTGTAAACTTCACGGATTTGTTGCAAAACCTGAAGGTGCTAAAAAGTCAAGAGGAGAGCAGTTTCTTTTTGTTAACGGAAGATATTTCAGAAGTCCGTATTTCAATAAAGCGGTTCAGGAAGCCTTTGAAGGACTGCTTTTACCAGGGTATGTTCCAACTTTTTTCCTGTATCTGGAAATGGATCCGGAAAAAATAGATGTCAATATTCATCCTCAGAAAACAGAGGTGAAATTTGAAGACGAGCATCTTATTTTTGCCCTTCTTCGTTCCACCATTAAAAGGTCTCTGGGAATTTACAACGTTTCTCCAAGTCTTGATTTTGATAAAGATCCGGAAATGGATGCGATGATGAATAAGCCTTTTCCAAGCAAGGGAAACAGCAACGGTGGCGTGATCAAGATGCCTGAAATTATAGTAGACAAAGACTACAACCCATTTATTGAAGAGAGAAATGTACGTCCGGAAGAGATTCAGAATCTTACGGAAATGTACCACCAGAATATCACGGCAGAACCATCCAAGATCAATTTATTTGAAGACGAAGATTTCGATGAAGATCTGATGAGGTTGCCCAACGGCTACTGGCTGTTCAATAAAGGAGATGTGACTCTGATGTTGGACCTTGGAAGAATGCACAGGCTGATTGTCTCAGAAAATAATAAGACATCAAAGAAGAATAACATCAATACCAATCCGAATAGTCATTCACTTCTCTTTTCTCTGGAGTATCATATGAACGAAATTGAGAAGAATAAATATAATTCTTTCAAAAAATTTCTTCCGGAACTCGGGTTTGACATGAAAATTGCTCATGAAAGCGTGCTGAGAATAGATGCACTTCCTGAAGGACTGAAAGAAACCCAGGCAATGAAATTCCTGGAGAACCTTTTTGAGATCCTGGAGTATAAAACTGAGGAAGAATTTATGCAGTTTTATCTCAATCAGTGGAGCAAAATGCATTCGAAATCAAGGTTCGATTTTATTTATAAGAAAGATGCGGAACAGGTCATCAAAGATTTTACAGCGTTAGGCTTCCCGGAATTTTTACCGGATGGCAAAAGATGCTTTTATGAAGTTCCGTTTAATGATATTAAAAACAAATTTTAAAAATGTTTAACAATATACCGCCAATTACAAGAAATATAATCATTATCAATGTGATCGTGTTTATTGGGACTTATTTTCTCGGAAATGAGGTAATCGGTTATCTCGCCGGCTTTTATCCTTTTTCCCCGTTTTTCCATTCATGGCAGATCATTACGCATATGTTTATGCATGGAAGTATCATGCATATTTTATTTAATATGCTGACACTTTATAGTTTCGGTCCTATTTTGGAGCAATCACTCGGAGATAAAAAGTATTTGATTCTTTATTTTTTAAGCGGATTGGGGGCTTTTTTCCTTTTTAATGCCTGGAATTTTGTTGAAGCTCAGCAAATTACCAATGAATTGCAGCAACTTGGGTTCAATGTCAATGCCTATCTCTCTGGAGCAAGTGTAGGATTTAATGGAGATGCAGCATCTATTGTTAAGCAAAAAGAGTTGCTAGAGAGTTTTAAAGGGATCGTAGCAACCCCTATGGTTGGTGCTTCCGGAGCTATTTTCGGAGTGGTAGCAGCCTTTGCCACACTTTATCCTGATTCAAAAATCATGATGATGTTTATTCCTGTTCCTATGAAGGTAAAATACCTGATGCCTATCGTTATTGTAGTTTCCATATATCTGGGAGTTTCCGGAAACGGGGGAGGTATTGCCCACCTGGCGCACGTAGGAGGAGCTTTGGTTGGCTGGATTCTTGCAAGGATCTGGAAAAAACATCTTTATAGATTCAATTAAAATTCTGTGAAAGTTTTCCGTTTAATCATACTGATCCTTCACCTGGGAGTTTTATTCCTTCTGCTGGGTACTTTAATGAACGCTTATGTTCCGCCTAAAATATTCCCGTGGTTCAATTTGCTTTCCTTAGGATTTCCTGTCCTTATTATTTTGTATAGTATATTTACAATTTTCTGGCTTTTCAGCTGGAAAAAAAGAACTTTTGTATTTATGCTGGCAGGACTTATCTTCATGAATCCTGTACAGAGATGGGTGAATTTCTCTTCCGGTAAAAAAGATGCTGCAGACCTGAAAATGGTTTCCTTTAATGTTAAAGCCGGAACATTAGGTGCCTCCGGTATTGAAAAATACCTGAATAATGCCAATGCAGATATCATTATGCTCCAGGAATCCGGAAACAAAATTTCGGTTAACGGAATGGAAGAAGCTAAAGGAAATGGGATATTAAAAATCTTTTCAAAGCATAAAATTATAGACTCCCGAGAATTGATTAAGAGCGATTATGACTATAATAATGCATATGCTTCCCAAACAGATATTGAAATCAAAGGAAAAATTTACCGTTTTGTTAATTTTTATCTGGAACCTTTTAAATTTGAAAAGGGAATGATCAGGTTAGATGGCGTTAAGGAAGAAGATGAGCAAAAGCTGAAGAACATCGTTAAAAGACTGATTCCTGTTTTTAAAAAACACCAGGATCAGGTAAATAGCATTAAAGAAGCCATCAGAAACTCACCCTATCCTATCATCCTTGCCGGAGATCTTAATTCTGTTCCCAATTCTTACGAATATTATCACCTTTCCGATGGATTGGATGATGCTTTCGTAAAAGCCGGAAAAGGCAGCGCCACAAGCTTTCATGACTATAAGTTTCCCATTAGGATCGATTATATTTTCACCTCAAAAACCATACATACGGTGATGTATCAGGTGGACCGAAGTATAAATCTTTCAGATCATTATCCTGTGGTGGGAACATTTTCATTAAATAACTAATAATCATAAAATTAGTTAAAGCTTACAGTCTTGGTAGGATTTTTGATGAACACAAAAGCGTACTCTAGACTGTTATTTCATGAAGCCGAGCCAGTTATTACTTTTTGTTCATATCGTTGTCGCCGTTTTGCTGTTATGCACATTAGGTAATGCGTGGATTCCACCTAATCTTTTAGGAGGTCTTAATGTGCTTTCTCTGGGCTTTCCTTACCTGATAATTCTCTATATTCTTCTCACCTTGATTTGGGTAATAAAAAGAAAAAAGATAGCCATTGCTTTTGTACTGGGAACTTTTCTTTTTTACAATCCTGTAAGAAGATGGGTAAATTTTTCTCCAAAAACAGAAAATTTAAAGACGGTAAGAGATATCAAAGTACTTACGTTTAATGTGAAGTATGGAGATTTTGGATGGGAGAAAATCAAAAAATACATCAAGGACCAGGACGCTGATATTATTTTAGTTCAGGAAAAAGATACCAATAGAGCGATCAGACGGGATATGGTAAAATACCCTTCCGTTATTCTGAAGACAAAACATAAAATTATAAGACAGGAAAAGCTGATTGAAGAAAGTGCAAGAGGAAACTCTTTTTATGCAGATGTAGATATCAATGGGAAGATCATAAGAGTGGTTAATGTATATCTGGAGCCTTTCAGATTGCATAAATCAATGCTTCAGTTTGATGGTTTTGCAAAAGAAGGTGGAAAGATTGCCACCCTTTTTTCTCACATGACTCCTACCTTTAAAGCCCACGAAGACCAGATCAGAAAGATCAGAAAAGTAATTGATTTTTCACCTTATCCCGTGATTCTGGCAGGCGATTTCAATTCTGTACCAAATTCTTATGAATATTATAACCTTGGAAAAGATCTTCAGGATGCCTTTCTGACCGTTGGAAATGGCATTTCCTCCAGTTTCCACGACTATAAAGTTCCTTTGAGAATTGATTATATTTTCAGTTCAAAATCCATTATTCCTTTAAGCTATAAAGTAGATCAGTCTGTAAAATTATCGGATCACTATCCTGTAATTGCAGAATTTCTGCTAAATTAGTTCCATGAAAAATTTACTGTCTGCGGTTTTTATTGTATCCCTGTTACTGATATCCTGTTCCAAGAAAGAAACTCCCGGTTTTGCAGTAGAGCAGGAGGTAAGGATGCAGTATGATACGGCAGCTGTGGATTCCTTTTCATCAGGGGCTACATCAATAGATATTGTCCGCCAGATCAGAATGTCTTCACAGAACTATCAGGACTCTATAAAGCAGGCAGCCAAACTTCAAAAAGAAGAACAGAAACTGAAAGAGGAACTCGAAAAAGAGAATAAAAAGAAACTGGAAGACGAAAAGAAAAAGGCAGATACAGAGAAAAAGCAAAAGAGCTCTGAGATACCATCGGCTACCGGAACTAAATCCGAATAGAATTTTCAAACACGAAAAACATTTTAAAAAAATATAAAATATGAAAAAACAAATCTTAGCAGCAGCTGCAGTAGCATTATTTGCTGTGTCATGTACAAAATCTACAACAAAAACAGAACAAGTTGAAAGTGCTGACGGGTCTGTAACGACCACGACTACAACAGTGTCAGAAACACCTTCTCATGTTGTAGACAGTGCCAAAGTAGATAAGGCTAAACAGGATGTAAAATCTAAAATGGATGAAGCCGGAAACAAAATAGATAATGCAGCTCAGAAAACGAAGGAAGACCTTAATAAAGCGGGAAAAGACATTAAAGCCGGAGCTAAAGAAGTCGGACAGGATGTAAAAGACGCCGCTGCAAAAGGAGCCGCCAAAGTAGAAGAGGGGGCAAAAAAACTGAAGGAGGATTTAAAGAAATAACAATTCTAAAATACAGAAAAACGCAGTCGAAATTTCGGCTGCGTTTTTCTGTATTTTTAAAGCAATATCCCGATTTTTAAAACTAGATATTGTTTATGAGCTCAATAGCTTTCGTCTTTCAGCAAGAAGCTCCCTCTTATATTCCGTTAAGTTCAAGCAATGGATCTATATACTCTCTGTCGTTGCTCAATCTCGGAACTTTGTTCTGGCCTCCCAGTTTTCCTTTAGATTCAAGCCATTGATAGAAAAGATCAGGTTTTGCAATATGAACAATCGGCCTTTTCAGCGTCAGATTGTTATATCTTTTAGCTTCATAATCTGAATTTATTTTCTTTAAATGCTGATCAAAAGCGTCAGTAAAACGATCCAGATCATCGGGTTTATGGTTGAATTCAAAAATCCATTCATGAGCACCGCTTTCATTTTCCTTCATAAAAACAGGAGCACCTGTAAAATCAGCAACACTTGCTCCCGTAAGTTCACAAGCCTTTGAAAGGGCAGATTCTACATTTGTGATCATAAGTTCTTCCCCGAATGCATTGATGTAATGCTTGGTTCTTCCCGTAATTTTTATTCTGAAAGGATTTATTGACGTGAATACTACCGTATCTCCGATAAGGTATCTCCACAATCCGCCATTGGTCGTAATGACCATTGCATAGTTTTTCCCCACTTCTACATCTTCCAGACTGACTACTTTCGGATTGGAAAAGTGAAACTGATCCATTGGGATAAATTCATAAAAAATACCATAATCCAGCATCAGAAGCATTTCATCACTGTTCGATCTGTCCTGGATTCCGAAGAAGCCTTCAGAAGCGTTGTAAATTTCGTAGTAATTGATGTTTTTTCCGATGATCTGTCGGTACTGCTCCCTGTAGGGCTTAAAACTGATTCCACCGTGAAAAAAGACCTCTAAATTAGGCCAAAGCTCAGAAATGCTGCTGTTGCCTGTTTCTTTAATTACCCTTTGAAGCAGTACCAGCATCCAGCTTGGTACGCCAAGGATACTTCCCACATCCTCATTCTTCACTTCCGAAGTAATCGCTTTAAGCTTGCTTTCCCATTCAGACATCAGGGAGACCTTTTTACTGGGAGTTGTCGTAATTTCTACCCAGAAAGGAAGGTTATCAATTAAAATGGCTGAAAGATCTCCAAACTTCGTATTAAAATCCGCATGAAGCTCAGAGCTTCCTCCAAGCCGAAGGTTCTTATTGGTGAAAAGCTGGTTTTCAGGATGATTATTGGCATAAATGGAAACCATATCCTTTCCTGCTTTCATATGGCAATACTCCAGACTTTCTGTAGAAATTGGAATAAATTTACTTTTGGCATTGGTGGTTCCTGAAGACTTTGCAAAATGCTTGATATATCCAGGCCAGGAGACGTCCTTATAGCCTTGCCTTGCTTTTTCAATATAAGGTTCAAAATCTTCATAACAAACGATCGGAACCTTGTTTTTAAAGTCCTGATAGCTCGAAATAGAGTTGAAACCATAGGTTTTGCCATATTCCGTATCCTCAGCATGAAACAGCTGCGAAAAGAGTATACCTTTCTGAGTTTCAATAGGATGGTCCATGAAATTCTGTATCTGATCTATCCTTTGACGGATAAACCAGTTGACGACAGTATTAAAAAGTGCCTTTGTTGCCATTCCAACAAATATAATAATATTTGGATTTTTAGAGAATTTTTATGGTGTTAAATAAAAAAACCGTTACAAATAATGTAACGGTTCAGTATTGAGATTTATTATTTTATTAGCAATACTCATCAAAAGCAGCCTGAAGGTTTGCTGCAATAGCGCCTGCAGGGTTTCCTTCGATGTGGTGTCTTTCCAGCATGTGAACCAATTCACCGTCCTTGAAAAGAGCCACACATGGAGAGCTTGGAGGGAATGGAGCAAGGTGCTTTCTTGCCTCTGCTACAGCTTCTGTGTCAAATCCTGCGAAAACAGTTGTTAAATGATCTGGCTTTTTATCTCCTGTCAAAGAATATACAACTCCTGGTCTTGCAGCACCTGCTGCACATCCACAAACGGAATTGATTACCAATAAAGTGGTTCCAGACTGCTTTAAAGCCGTTTCTACCTGTGCTGGAGATGTTAAATCTTCGAAACCTTTATCTGTAAGTTCTGCCTTCATAGGCATTACTAAATCTGTTGGATACATATATTTTGTTTTTTATCGATACAAAGTTAATCATTTCTTAGCTTTTCTTCAATATATAAAAACTATCGGCGGCTTAGTCAGATAAAATTAACAGAATATTAATGTTTCAATAATATTAAGAAATATGTACAAAAAAACTATGAATAATGATAATATTTATTAAATTTGAAATGATTCTAAAAACAATGACCATGAAAAAACCATTTACTGCTTTCCCTCGAGCATTCAAATTATTTAACACGACATGAGTTAAATAGAACCTATTCAGTTTTCAATCACAATGAACTGGATTAATTATTTGAATATCCAAAAAATGAAGCCCTGAACATTAATGTTCAGGGCTTCTTTAATCAAATCGATATGCAAAGGTTGGATATCCTGTTTTTTAGGGCTTGTATTTGGTGTTCCGGCTAATATATATCCCGGATCTTACAAGGTATCCCGTTTTAAGAAAGAAGCTTCTTAGCCATCTCGGAAATACTTTTCCCATCTGACTTTCCTGCTAATGCTTTTGAAGCAGCTCCCATCACCTTACCTAAGTCTTTAACAGACTCAGCTCCGGTTTCTGAAATAATGTTTTTTATTTCTGCTTCCAGTTCTTCCGGACTTAATTGTTTAGGAAGAAACTGCTCGATTACTTTCATCTGAGCCTCTTCAACTTCTGCAAGGTCATTTCTTCCCTGTGCTGAAAACTGCTCGAAAGAATCTTTACGCTGTTTAATCATTCTCTGAAGGATTGCAATTTCCTGCTCCGGAGAAACTTCAACTCCTCTCGCTTCAGTGTGTAGATTTAAAATTTGAGCTTTTACAGCTCTCAGAGAGTCCAAAGCGACTCTGTCTTTCGCTCTCATCGCTGTTTTAATAGCTTCGGTTATTGTATTTTCTAAACTCATTTTTTCAAATTTAACAATGTATCAATGTAACGGTTTACCAATTGAGAATGCGTCGATAGTTCGACAAGCTTCCATGATGGTTATTATTGTTACATTGGTACATTCTACATTGTTATATTATTTTAGTCTACGTCTTTATTTAAAAATCTGTTCTCTCTTACCTGCATGTTCCCGTTGTTGTCAGAAAGGTACGTGTTGATGTTCTGATCTGAGGCATTGGTTCCGTCAATAGAGATATTTTTTCTTTTGAAAGCCGGGACAGATTCAAATTCGCTTGTGCTGTCAAAGCTTTGATAGCGTGAATTGAATTCTTTTAATTTATTTCTTCTCTCCACAATTCTTTCCTGATCAACGGCTTTGTTCACAAAAGTGAACTCAGATTCTGCATGTTTTGGAGCTTCAATTTCTGTTTTTTCCTCAAAAGCTGGTTTTGTTTCAGTTTTCGGTTCTTCCTGTCTTGTCTGAAAGAATGTTTCAAGAGCCTGAACCGGGATTTCGGTTACGGCATTGGCTGGAGCAGAAAATTCTGCTTTTGGCTGTCCGAAATCTGTCTTAGGCTCATTGGATGAAGAATTATTATTAACAAAGAAACTGAATTCAACAGGCTTATCGTCTGAGAAAGGTCTGCTTGCAGGTGTAGACGGAGTTTCATCTTTTTTGGAATCGAAATCAAATTTAAAAGATTCAATTTCGAGATCATTAGGATCTTCTCCTTCTTCATCGTAAGAGAACAGGCTGTAAGACTCTTCCCCGGATTCTTCTTCGTTTCTCCAGTTATCCTGTGTATCTTCCTGTTGGTCAAAGAATTTTATTTCTGTTTTAATTTCTTCTTCAACGATCATTTTTTTTTCTGAAGAGATCATGCCGAATTGCGGAACATCACTGTCTTCATCATCCAGTCTGAACGTATGTTTTCCTCCGAAATCACGAGGTGATTCAGAAGAGGTTTCTCTTTCTTCTCTTGTTTTAAAAGGAGAGGCTTTTGGAGTTTCAAGACTGTCATTAAGACTGATTCTGATCTTTTCCGTAGGACCTGCAAATCTTTTGCTGTCATTTGAAAAACCTGTTGCGATCACAAGAACGCTTACAGAATCTCCTAATTCCTCATCAGCACCGACCCCGAAAATAATATCAGCGGTATTTCCTGCTTCTTTCTGGATATGATCCATAATCACCCCGATCTCGTCCATGGTTACTTCTTCAGCACCACTTCTGATCAATAGAAGAACATTTTTAGCACCGGTGATCTTGTTATCATTCAATAACGGAGAATCTAATGCTTTTTTAACGGCTTCTTCGGCTTTGTTCTCGCCTGAAGCGATTCCTGTAGACATCAAAGCTGTTCCGGAGTTCTGAAGCACAGATTTAGCATCTCTAAAGTCAATGTTTACATCAAAGTAACCGGTAATAACTTCTGCCATTCCTTTGGCTGCATTGGTTAAAACTTCATCGGCCTTTGAGAATCCCTGCTTGAATCCAAGGTTTCCAAATTGCTGTCTCAGTTTATCATTATTGATCACAATCAGTGAATCAACATTATTTCTTAGTTTCTCAAGACCGATTTCAGCCTGTTCAAGCCTTCTTTTACCCTCAAAGCTGAAAGGAACGGTAACGATACCTACCGTTAGAATTCCCATATCTTTGGCTACTTTGGCAATAACGGGAGCTGCTCCTGTACCAGTACCACCACCCATTCCGGCCGTAATAAATACCATTTTGGTATTCTGACCCATAGATGCTTTGATCTCTTCAATACTTTCGATAGCAGATTTTTCTCCTACTTCAGGATCTGCACCGGCACCAAGACCTTCTGTAATGGTAGTTCCCAGCTGTACCTTGTTGGCAACGGGGTTATTATCTAAAGTCTGGGCATCGGTATTACAGACCACGAAATCTACTCCGTAAATACCTTTTTCGTACATGTGTTTCAGGGCATTGTTTCCGCCGCCGCCTACACCGATTACTTTTATGATGGATGAATTTCCTTTTGGTAAATCAAATGAAAATCCTTGTGTACCTATATTTTCCATAACTATGCTTTTTAAATTGATGGTTGATGAATGATAATTGATGAGTGATAAACGGCGACATGCAATAAGCTGTTTGCTTTTTATTTATCAATTATCAATAATCTTCTATCATTTTATACTTTACTCTACTTCTTCAAAGAATTTTTTAACTTTTTCCATAAGCGACTGCCCAAAAGTGAGTTTCGCTCTTCTGTTTTCCCGCTGTTCATTAACAATGGATTGTTCCTGAACTACAGGTGCCGGCTGAACAGACTGAACTGTTTCTATCTGTGCTGCAGAGGTTTCCACTTTGGCAGTTTCTTCCTCCATCAGCTCTTCCATTTCAGCACCCTGTTTTTTGTCCCGAATCTTCAAACTCTCCATCAGCAGGCCGATTGAAGTAGCAAATTCCGGGCCTTTCAGGTACTGGTTCTTATCGTTTGCAATATATTCATTTGCAAAACCAATTCTGCTGTCGAAACCTGTCGTATAATTGGCCAGCTGACGAAGGTGCTTCAAGTTGGATCCGCCTCCCGTAAGGACAATGCCTGCGATCAGCTTTTTCTTTTGCTCAAATGCTCCGTAAGCTTTTAACTCTGTATTGACCATTTCCAGGATTTCTTCCACTCTGGCATTGATAATTTGGGCCAAAGTTTTAAGGGAAATTTCTTTATCCGGTCTTCCGTGAAGCCCCGGAATGGTAACAAATGTACTGTCTTTTTCCAGTTCTGGAACTGCAGAACCGAATTTTACTTTCAGCTGTTCTGCATGTTTTTCAATAATAGAGCAGCCTTCTTTAATATCTTCTGTAATAATACCGCCTCCGTAAGGGATAACGCAAGTATGACGGATGATATTATCTTTGAAAATGGCAATATCTGTGGTACCGCCTCCTATATCTACAATAGCAACGCCTGCTTCTTTTTCTTCTTTAGTTAATACAGCTTCTGAAGATGCCAACGGTTCCAGGGTAAGGGCTTCCATTTCCAGGCCTGCTTCTCTTACACATCTTGCGATGTTCCTGATGCTGCCCATCTGTCCTACTACCACGTGAAAATTGGCTTCTAAACGTTTACCGTGCATTCCCACCGGTTCCTGAATTTCACCTTCGGAATCCACTTTATATTCCTGAGGAAGAACATGGATAATTTCTTCACCAGGAAGCATGACCAGTTTTTTCACCTGATCTTTTAGTGCTTCGATGTCGTCATCTGTAATAAATTTGTCTGGATGTTCACGCATAATATAATCAGAATGCTGCAGGGAACGGATGTGTTTTCCGGCGATACCTACCGTGACCTTACGGATAGGCACTCCTGCACTGGATTGTGCTTCAGACACAGCAGCTTTGATTGAATTAATGGTTTGTGAGATATTATTTACAATACCTTTATGAACTCCAAGACTTTTGGCCTTCCCAACACCGAGAACTTCTATTTTCCCGTGTGCATTCCTCCTTCCGACAATCGCGACAATTTTCGTTGTCCCGATGTCCAGACCTACTGAATACTCTTGATTTTCCATTTTATGTCGATTTGATTTTTTGTCTACTTTTTCATGTCTGGGACGATGTCCCGTTTTTTTAATCAGTTGGATTTCATCCCAACTCTATGCTAATCGTCCTTTTGGACTCCTTTTATTCTATTTTCACCTTGGCTTTGGGCTTAGTAGCCGTGGGCTTTTTCTCTGTTTTCCTGATTTCCTTTGGCTTGACTGCTGTTTTGGGTTTTGGTTTTTCCTTAGGCTTTACTGCAGATGCTTTCGTTTTTTTTGTTTCTGAAGTTTTAGGCATGGCTTCCGGTTTTTTTGATGCCGCCAGTATCGGGGCTTTTGCCAGTTCCAGATTTCCAGCTTTCAGAATACTGTCGTTTTCTTTAAAGTAAGGGTTTAAGGTAGTTACAATCTGGTTTTGATATTTTATGGAAACCATACTGTACTTTTGTGGATCCTGAAATACCAGGTATTTTTCCACGAAAGTTTTGAATCCTTTTACTTTAAATTCAATATTGTCAAGATCTCCCAGCTCCACTTTATAATTTCCTTCACTTGTCAGAAGATTATAATCGTCTTTACTTTTTGATATTCCGATAAAGAATTTTTTGCTGAAATCATCTTTATCAATTTTTTCAATGAGCTCTGCCAGCTTTTTGTATTCATCCGGTTTCACATTTCCTGTTACCAGCATGCAGGGATGCGAGTAGGTTTTTGAAGTAGGGAATTCAGTACCTTTCTGATCTACATAAAAGTCTCTTCCATCTTTATTGAGCCTGAAAACCGGGACTCTCTGTTTGATATCCAGATAGAGCTTTCCGTTCAGGTTCAGATAAACATTGGCACTGTCAACTGCGGGAAGGGAATTGATCTTTTTTTCAAGCACAGGAATATTCAGATCTCCTACCTTTCCGGAAGGGTTTTCTTTTTTTACAATTTCCCGGATGTCTTTTTCATCAACAAAGTATACGGGTGTTTTTTCATTCATTTTTACAGAAATTTTATTGTCCGTGATCTTCTGGCCGCTGAATCTCTTCAATGAAAAACTCAGCAGTAATCCAAGGATGATCACTGTGACAGTAATTTTTAATATTCTGTATTTATTTTTCATATATTTTGTACAATGTAAAAAGTACAGTGTACTATTGTATTCTAATTAGTTACTTTATTAAATGATCTCTGTGCATTGTACTTTTTACATTTTACTTTGTACAGAAGAATTTATCCATTCGCAAATAGGGTCATACAGGGTATCTATATTTCCTGCGCCTACGGTGAGAAGGATGTCAAAATCTTTTTCTTTTATTTTTTCAAAAGCACCGGACAGATCCGATCTTTCTTTTTTATCTAAATTCACTTTTTCCAATAACCAGCCGGATGTTATTCCTTCAAAATTTTCCTGAAGCTCTCTTGCAGGGTAGATGTCGAGAAGGATCAGCTCATCTGCTTTATCTAAACTTTCAGCAAATGCGTCAGCGAAATCTCTTGTTCTGCTGAAAAGATGTGGCTGAAAGACCACCAGTAATTTTTTATCGGGGTAAAATGTTCTGATAGAGCTTACTACGGCATTGATTTCTGTCGGGTGGTGCGCATAATCATCGATATAAATTTTACCGTTTGGATAAATATGTTTGGTATATCTTCTTTTAATTCCTTTAAAGTTTGCAATAGCCTTTTTCAGGGTTTCAAAATCTACGCCTAAATTGTGCAGAATAGCCAATGCAGCTGTAGCATTTTCTACATTATGGATTCCCGGAATTTCCCATACAAAATCTTTTACCGTTTCGGAAGGGGTATGGAAATCAAAATAGATCTTATCGTGATCCATACGCAGGTTGTCTGAATAGTAATCTGCTTCTTCATTGACTGCATATGTTTGATGATCGCGGCCGATTTCCAGACCTTTTCTTACAAATAGCTGTTTGTCATCCGGCACAAGTGCTGCAAACTGTTTGAATCCTTCTTCAATATGGCTTTTGTCCCCATAAATATCCAGATGGTCTGCATCCGTTGAAGTTACCACAGCCCAGTCCGGAGAAAGGCTCAGGAAGCTTCTGTCATATTCATCTGCTTCTACGACAGAATATTTTGTCCCGTTAAACAGGAAGTTCGACTTAAAATTTTCAGAAATACCTCCTAAAAAGCATGAAAACGGAAGATTGGCTTCTTTGCACAGGTGAGAAACCAAGGTAGAAGTTGTTGTTTTTCCATGGGTTCCTGCAACTGCGATACAGTCTGTATTTTCTGTAATTAAACCTAAAACTTTTGCCCGCTTTAAAACTTCAAATTGATTTTCATTAAAATAATCTAAAATTCCCAGTTTTTTAATAGCAGGAGTGTAGATTACCAAAGTTTCTCCTTTTTGAAGCGAAGTTATTTTTTCGTCAAGTACATCTTCAAAAACAATATCAATTCCCTCAATTATCAGTTGTTGAGTGAGTTTGGTGTTGGTTTTATCGTAGCCTAAAACATTTTTGCCTGAAGCATGGAAGTAGCGCGCCAAAGCGCTCATCCCGATACCTCCGATTCCAACGAAGTAATAATTTTGATATGTTTCTAATATGTTCATTCTTTTTGTATTAATGTATATTGTAAAATGTATTCATGTGTCTGGGTTGTTGTTCCATTTTACACTGTACTTTTTACAGTTTTAAATATCTCATCTACAATTTCTTTTGCGGCATTTGGTTTGGCAAAATATTCCAGATTTTTAGACATTTCATTTCTTAGACTTTCACTGTTGCAGATTTCTTCCAGGGTATTCCAGAATTTTTCCTGCATTTCAGAGTCTTTTACCATTCTGGCTGCATTTTTTTCAACCAGATTCATGGCATTTTTGGTCTGATGATCTTCCGCCGCAAATGGGAAGGGAACCAAAAGAACAGGTTTTTTAGCTACCGCAAGCTCTGAAATGGCTATAGCTCCAGCTCTTGAAACGATGATGTCTGCTGCAGAGTAGGCCAGTTCCATTTCTTTAATAAATTCCCGGATCTGGATATTTCTGTTTTCGCTATCTTTTGTTTCTTCTAAAATATCTTTATAATCAAGCTTTCCTGTTTGCCAGATCAGCTGATAATCTTTGTTTACAAGTTCATTCAAATGAGATCTCCATGCATTGTTTAATGTCCTGGAGCCTAAAGAACCACCTACGGAAAGAATAGTAAGTTTATCTTTATTGAGGCCCATTTTCTCTTTTGCTGAAGAGGTTTCCGTCATTCCGGAGATAATATTCTCACGGATAGGGTTGCCCAGGAATTTTATTTTGTCAGCAGGAAAGCCTTCTACTTTTGGATAAGCTGTGAAAACGGCTTTAGCTTTCTTGCTTAAAATTTTATTGGTAACACCTGCATGAGCATTCTGTTCCTGAATGAAAATAGGAATCCCCATTTTACTGGCTTCGTAAAGGGCAGGTCCGCTGGCGAAACCTCCTGTTCCTATTGCAAAATCCGGAGCGAAGTTTTTAATCATCCTTTTTGATTTGGATAAGCTCTTCAAAATTTTGAAAGGAAGCCCTAAATTGGACAAAAGATTTCCTCTGTCGATTCCGGCAATATCAATTCCCTCAATTTTATAGCCAGCCTGCGGAACTTTTTCCATTTCCATTTTTCCGTTGGCTCCAATGAACAAAAATTCCGTATCAGGAAATCTTTTTCTGATTTCATCTGCAATAGCGATGGCCGGGAAGATGTGTCCTCCTGTTCCGCCGCCTGATAATACTACTTTTAGTTTTTTGTTCATTTCTTTTCTTATGTTGATGGGACTGCGTCCTATCTTTTGTTAAATCGTCCTGGTGAGACTCTTTTATGCTATATCATTAATTTCTGCTACACTTTGTTTTTTTCCCATTCCTTCTTCATCGTATATCTGTATTCTTGAGCTTATATTTAAAATAATTCCAAGCTGGAGGTAGGTAACCAGCATGGAGGTTCCTCCATAACTTATGAGTGGCAACGGCTGTCCTGTTACCGGAATGAGATTGACGGCTACTGCAATATTCACTGCAAGCTGAATGAAAATCATCACCCCGAGACTGAGTACGAGCAGTGACCCGAAAAATGCGGGCATTTTGCTGGCGATCATTACGATCCGGATCATCATAATCAGATACAGACATATTAGGAAAGCTGCTCCTATCAACCCATATTCTTCTACAATCACTGCGAAAATAAAGTCGGAGGCAGACTGTGGAAGCATTTGTTTTAATGCGCTTTTCCCGGGCCCCATTCCGGTAATTCCACCGTGAACGATGGCTGCCTTGGCCTGCATTACCTGATAGTTTTTAGCTTTTACACTTTCATCATCTACATCGGTTGTTTTTGCTTTGCTGGAAGTAAATGTTTCGACACGGCTCATCCATGTATGAACACGGTTTCCACCGATCAGATTGGTATTTAATGCAATAATGAGAAACAGAATAATGGCTACAAATGAGGAAGAAATGAATCCTGCAATGTATTTCCAATGAAGCTGTCCTATGATCAGGACAATTACGGAAACCATCAGGATCATCAATGCGGTAGACCCGTTATCTTTTGCTACCAATACAAATACCAATAGGATAGGTCCGAAAATGTACATAATATTCTCTATCGGAAGTCTTTCTCTTGTTATTTTCTTGGTGAGATATCTGCAGAGATAAATAACGAGCATTAAAAAGGCAAAAGAGGATGGCTGGAATGAAATGGGTGTTCCCGGAATTTTTAACCATCTTGAAGCACTGGCTCCGTCAATGGTCTGGCCTGTAAACATGGTGACAACAAGGAGAACAATCATTAAGCCGAGCAGAATGCTGCTGAGCTTTCCAATGTATTCATATTTCACCATTCCAACGACTCTCATGATGACGAGACCTAAGACTACAAAGAACATATGCTTGATCACGTGACCTGTTGTGGTCCCGTTATTAACAATATATTCCAGGTTTGAACTCGCAGAATATACGGGGAAAATAGAGAAAATGGAGATCACAAGGATGACCATCCAAAGTACTTTATCACCCTTTAGAAGTTCAATTCTGCTTTCTGTATTCTGTTCGTCCATATTATATTCTTGTATTGTTGTATTCATGTAAAATGTATTCATGAAAAATCATTAATACATGAATACTTTCCTACTTTTTACATTTACTTTAATACCTGCTCTTTAAACTGTTTTCCCCTGTCTTCATAGCTTTTGAAAAGGTCAAAACTCGCGCAGCATGGGGAAAGTAAAACAGTATCTCCGCTTTTGGCCAGTGATTTTGATATTTTCACGGCTTCTTCCATACTTGAAGTGTCATAGATGAATTCTTTTTTGTCTCTAAAGAAGTCTATGATCTTCGTATTGTCTATTCCTAAGCACACAATGGCTTTTACTTTTCTTTTAACGAGCTCTTCAATTTCTGAGTAATCGTTTCCTTTATCTAGTCCCCCTAAGATCCAAACCGTTGGAGTTTTCATGCTTTCTAAAGCGTAGTAAGTGGCATTTACATTGGTTGCCTTACTGTCGTTGATGTATTTTACACCATTGATTTCTGTCACGAATTCAAGTCTATGCTCTACCGCCTGGAACGTCATTAATGAGTTTCTGATGCTTTCGTTATTGATTTCCAGTATTTTACCTGCTATTGAAGCGGCTAAGCTGTTGGCAACATTATGATTTCCCAGAAGAGAAAGTTTATCAACCTTCATAGAAAACTCATCTTTCATTTTTACTATAATCTGATCGTCATCAATGAAACCACCTTCCGACAGTTTTTCTTTTGTAGAGAAGGGAATCATTTTAGCTTTTATTTCCAGCTTCTCAAGGATATTTTTACTCATTTCATCATCCTTATTGTAGATGAAGAAATTATCATTTTCCTGGTTCTCAGCAATTCTGAATTTAGCTAAAGCATATTCTTCATAATTGTAGTTATATTGATCTAAGTGATCTTGAGACAGATTCAGCAATAGAGAAATATAAGGTCTGAAATTCTGAATATCATCCAATTGGAAAGAACTTACCTCCAGTACATAATACTCATGGTTTTCATCAGCTACCTGTTTGGCAAAGCTGTATCCTATGTTTCCGCCTAGCCCTACATTTAATCCGTCGTTTTTCAGAATATAGTAGATCAGGGAAGTGGTGGTTGTTTTTCCGTTGCTTCCTGTGATAGCGATGATTTTGGCATCGGTAAATTCTGAGGCAAATTCAATTTCAGAGGAAAGTCTTATTCCTTTATCATGAATTTTATGGATGATTTCTGCCTTTTTGGGAATTCCGGGGCTTTTTACAATCCAGTCTGCATTTAAAATTCTTTCTTCGTTGTGGTTTCCTTCTTCAAATTCAATTTCATTTTCGGCTAAAAACTGCTTATAGTTATCCTTAATAGCACCTTTGTCTGAAAGAAAAACTTCCAAACCTTGTTTTTTCGCTAAATAAGCAGCTCCGCATCCGCTCTCTCCACCTCCTAAAACAACTATTTTCATATCTATTTTGATTTAATGATTGAAAGATTTAATGATTCAAAAATTTTTAAATACTTAAATCTTTCAATATTTTAAATGATTGGTTATCTCATTTTTAATGTGATCAGGCATATTATGGCCATCATTACCCCGATGATAATCATTCTGTTGACGATCTTACTTTCGTGAAATCCTCCTTTCTGATAATGGTGGTGTAATGGTGACATTCTAAAAAATCTATTATTCTGAGCATATTCCAGCCCATATTTTCTTTTTCTGTATTTGAAAACAATAACCTGAAGCATGACAGATACGTTTTCAATCAGGAAGATTCCGCATAAAACGGGAATCAGGAGTTCTTTTCTCAAAATAATTGCTAAAACGGCAATCACTCCTCCAAGCATCAGGCTTCCTGTATCGCCCATAAAAACCTGTGCAGGGTATGTATTATACCAAAAGAAACCGATCACGGCACCTACCATGGCTACCGCAAAAATGGTGGTTTCACCCATATTCGGGAGAAACATAATATTAAGGTAGTCTGCAAAGATGATGTTCCCGGAGAGGTAAGCAAACAGGGCAAGGGTAAGCAGTATGACTACGCTGGTTCCTGCGGCAAGTCCATCAATTCCATCTGTGATATTGGCTCCGTTTGATACGGCAGTCACGATAAAAATAACAATTGGAATAAAGACAATCCATGCCCATTCATGAGCATCTTTATCATTCATCCAGAACAGAATTCCACTATAGTCAAATTCATTGTTTTTAGCAAAAGGAACGGTAGAAACGGTGATTTTTTCTGTAGGCATAAAATTCTGCTCTACATTGTTTCTGTTCACTACTTTTGCATCTGCATATTTTCTTTTCACGGTAATGTCTGGATGGAAATACATTGTAATTCCGACAATTAGCCCTAATCCCACCTGGCCTACAATTTTAAATTTTCCGCTCAGACCGTCTTTATTTTTCTTTACTTTCTTCAAATAATCATCTACGAAACCTATAGCCCCCATCCACACCATGGAAACCAGCAGCAGAACAATATAAACATTGGTAATTCTGGTAAAGAGAAGAACCGGAATGATGGTGGCTATGATAATAATAAGCCCTCCCATAGTAGGAGTTCCTTCTTTCTGCTTTTGCCCGTCTAATCCAAGGTCACGTACCAATTCGCCCATCTGTTTTGTTCTCAGGTAATTGATGATCCTTTTTCCATATACAAGGGCAATGACAAGAGAGAACAGCACAGCTATTCCGGCACGGAAAGAAATGTATTTAAGCATTCCCAATCCCGGTATGTGGATTCCCTGGTTGGTAAGATATTCGTATAGATAGTATAGCATGTCTTCTGTTTTAATTTAAAAATTTAATTTATTTAAAGATTTAAAGATGGGGTTTCTCCATATTTTCACTTAAATACTTAATAAAGTTTGAAATATTAGAAGAAACTTCTCGTGAAAGATTAATGATTTCCTCAGCTTTATTTTCATCTCCCAGTTTTAATCTTTTACTTACAATCATCATACTTCTAACTTCGGCACAACTGCCTTTTGCAATTTTTAAATATTTAATAAATTGTCTGTTATTATTATATTCTGAGCCTTCTGCAATATTGTTGGATATTGAAAATCCGGCTCTTTTTATTTGGTTACTAAATTCAAATTCTCTTTCTAAATTTTTACTTCTAAGAAATTGATAAACTTTTTCAATTAAATCTAAGCTCTTGATGTAAACTGGGAAATTTTCAAAATTTTTAGTCATCATCAATTGTTTAAATCTTTAAATAAATTCAATCTTTCAATTAATTTCAGTTTATTTACTCATTAACTTCCAAAGTTCGTTGATCGTTTCCTTGTCGTCAAAATGATGTTTTACACCATTAATGTCCTGATAGGTTTCGTGGCCTTTTCCAGCTACTAACACTATATCTTTTGGTTCTGCGAATTTAATCGCCATTTTTATAGCTTCTTTTCTATCCGGAATTGAAGTGTATTTGCTGAAATTCTGAGGTTCAACGCCTGATTCAATTTCCTTGATGATCTGTGCAGGATCTTCTGTTCTCGGATTGTCTGATGTAATAATTGCTAATGTCGATTTTTTGGTAGCAATATTTCCCATTTCAGGTCTTTTGGAGTGATCTCTGTCGCCTCCACACCCAAAAACGGTGATCAGTCTTTCGTTTTTGGTTCTGATTTCATTAATGCTGTCCAGAATATTTTCTAAAGCATCCGGAGTATGCGCATAATCCACAATGAAAAAAATTCCGCCATCTGATTTGAAGGTTTCAAATCTTCCGGAAACTCTTTTCAACTTACTGATCGCCTGCAGAATTTCATCCTGCCCAAAACCAAGTTCTGTTGCGATTCCGAAAACCAATAGTAAATTATAGACATTGAACTTTCCTGTCAATGTAGTCCAGAACTCTTTTCCGTTGAAGTTCAGTAGCATTCCGTTGAAATCAAGTTCTAAAGATTTTCCGTGGTAATCTGCCATGGTTTTCAGGGCGTAAGACTTTTTCGTTGCTTTTGTATTCTGAAGCATCACCATACCGTTTTTGTCATCAATATTGGTAATGGCTATGGCAGTATCTTCAAGTCCGTCAAAGAATCTTTTCTTGGTTTTAAGATATTCTTCAAACGTTTTATGATAGTCTAAATGATCGTGGGTAAGGTTGGTGAATCCTGCAATTTTAAAATGCAGTCCCTCAATTCTGTTTTGGGCAATTCCATGGGAGCTGACTTCCATGAAAGCGAATTCACAGCCTTTCTCAACGGCTTCGGCTAAAATTTTATTGATGGTAATCACATCCGGAGTGGTGTGGGTCGCAGGGATGATTTCATCTGCAATTCTGATCTCCACCGTGGAAAGCAGTGCAGAATCATATCCTAAGTTTGTGAATATATCAAAAAGAAGGGTAGATACCGACGTTTTTCCGTTGGTTCCAGTAACCCCGATCAGTTTGAGTTTCTGAGATGGATTTCCGTAAAAGTTGGATGCCAGGTGCCCCAATGCTTTAGATGAATCTTTTACCTTAATATAGGTTACGTCTTCATTCAATATTTCAGGAAAGTCTTCGCACACTACTGCTTTTGCACCTTTTTCAACAGATGATGCAATGTATGAATGTCCGTCTGCAACCGTTCCTCTCACTGCTACATACAATGAGTTTTCCGTGATCTTTCTGCTATCGAAAACCAATTCCGAAATCTCACGGGCGTCGTTGCCGTGAATTTCTAAAACTGGGATCCTTTTTAATAATTCTGTTATTATCATTTTTTATTTGACAGGAATTTTCCTATCCTGTATTAAAGCGTCCCTTGGGACTTGTTTCTATTTTAATTCTGCAGAGACAAATAAAGCCTCTGGTTCTTACTGATTATGGTGCCTTCCAGTGGGAATTGTTCTTTGATCCTTCCAACGCCTTTATAATCTACACGGTATCCTAAATTTTCCAACTGAGGAATGACGTTTTTGCCGATCAGACCTACTACGTTGGGCATTTGCTTATTATTAACTGCTACTTTTACATTGGGTTCTACCATTTTGCTGAGGTTGACCTTTCTGTCTACAAGCATTTCTTTTTCAATATTCTGAGGGGTTTTCAGGAATGTTTTTCCTGCGATTTCTTTAAACACCGGCGCTGAAACGGTTCCACCATAAAAACTTTTTGCTGTGTTGGGTTCGCTGATCATCACATAACAGGTATATTTCGGATTATCAGCCGGATAGAAACCTGCAAAAGAAGCACGGTATTTCATTGGGCCCGGGAGCCAGTATTCAAATCTCGCAGTTCCTGTTTTCCCTGCCATTTTTAGATTGGGAGTGAAGATGCTTCGGCCTGTTCCTTTTTCTACGGCTTTGGTGAGCGCGCTGGTCATCATCTTAATGGCTTTCTCTGAGGCCATTTTATTTACCATTACTTCAGGTTTTGCGCTGTACATTACTTTTCCGTCTTTCATGATCTTGTCGATGAATAGAGGTTTAAGCATTTTACCACCGTTAGCAACTCCATTATAGAAGGTTGTTAATTGTAAAAGATTGATGTTTGATGAATATCCGTAAGAGATAGAAGCTAAAGTGGCCGCGTTCCATCTTTTATTCTGTGGAGTTACGATCTTTGGTTTTGTGATCCCTGGAAGCTCGATATCCATTTTATCAAATAATTTCCATCTTTTCAGATGGTCAAGGAAGATCTGAGGTTTATCGGCATAATATTTTGTGATCAGCTTCGAAGTTCCTACGTTGCTGGATTTTGCTAAAACATCGCTTATATCGTACGTTCCACCACCATGACCGTCTGAAATTCTCTGTTTTGCATATGTCCAAACTCCGTTTCCTACATTCACGGTTGTATTTTCATCTATAAAACCGTCGTCCATTGCTGCCAGGAGTGAGATCGTTTTAAAGGTAGAACCCGGTTCGATATTGTCTTTTATGGCATAGTTGTAAGAATCTTCGTAATTGCCCTCTTCGTTTTGTCTTAGATTAACCAGTGCCCGAACTTTTCCTGTTTCTACTTCCATTACAATCACGGTGCCGTGCTTTGCTTCGTAAGTAACCATCTGTTTCTCCAGTGCGGAGTGTGCAATGTCCTGAATTCTAAGGTCTAAAGTAGTATAGACATCTTCTCCGTCTACGGGTTCTTTTACTTTCCAGAAATCAATGGGTTTCCATTGGGAAGAATTGATTCTCTGCTCCAGTCTTTTTCCGTCTGTTCCTGTAAGATATTTTGAGAAAGCTCCTTCCAGTCCGGCTTTTGCTTCGCCATTGTCTATACCGATGGTTCCGGCACCAATCTCTGAAGTGGCCAGCTCTCTTTTATAATTTCGGTCTACGATAAAACCTCCTTTGTTTTTACCTTTTTTAAAGATCGGAAAGTTTCTGATTCTGTCGTATTGGTCAAAGTCAAGTCCTTTTACTAAAGTATAGTACTGATTTTTCTTTTTCTTCTGCTCGTCAAATTTCTGTCTGAATTCTCCTCTTGATTTTCCGAACATTTTGCTTAAAGAATCTGTCAAAGCACCAATGTTGTTGCTGTAGATCGTATCCTTCATTGTTTTAAAATCAAGATAAATGTCATAGCGCATCACGGTGGTGGCAAGAATGGATCCGTCTGAAGCAAAGAGATTTCCACGGGCAGCCTTTAAAGTGGCTTCACGGTAATTTTTATTAATGTAATCGTCCTTAATTTCCTGAACATTAGTGTTTTGCAGAATTACTATCCTTGTAAGGAACAGCACAAATACGCACAGAACTCCCACTGCGAAGAGGTAGCCCCACCTTAACGTTTTTTTACGTTTGCTATCGTATTCATTTTGTTTTTGCATCTGTACTGTCTAGTTTTATTAGCAGTTTATGAGGATGGTTTTCCAAAGTCATCAGTGAGTCCTTTGCTACTTCCTTCCCCAGTTGCGATTCCATTTTTACTTTGATCAGCTTACTCTGGGCGTAAGCGTTTCTTGATTTGTATTCTTCCGTTTCTTCTTTTAAAGCATTCACAATTCTGATCTTTTTATTGACGAGGTGATTGCTATAGATCATCGCCATCATCAGAACAAACAACAGCAAAAAGTACTTGTAATGAGTTTTGATCTCATCACGATTCAGAAAGTTCCCTTTTATAATGTCTATAAAAGTGAGCTTCTTCTGAGGGCGGTTTGTTGTTCTTTTTGCCAAAATCTTTTATGTCAATTGGTTTACAGTGAATTCACTTTGCTTTATAGTCAATTTATATGAGTCTTAAATTCACAATTGGCTATTCACCATTCACTCTTACACTTTAATTCCTGTTCTCATTTTTGCGCTTCTTGCTCTTGAATTTTCCTCAATCTCCTGATCATCGGGGATAATGGCTTTACTCTTAAGCAATTCAAAGACCTTTTTATAATTTCCATAAATATCTCTCTGCTGTTCTCCTTCAAACATTCCGTTTTTAAGGAATCTTTTTACCAGACGGTCTTCTAAAGAATGGTAAGAAATAACAACGAGTCTGCCTTCCGGCCTTAAGATATTAAGTGCCTGAACCAGCATTTCTTTCAATGCTTCAAGCTCCTGATTCACTTCTATTCTTATCGCCTGGAAAAGCTGTGCATAAAATTTATTCACTTTATGAGGTGGAAGATAGCTGAAAAGCTTTTTCAAATCCTCGGTGGTGTTTATGGTTTTTGTTTTTCTGTGATGAACGATGTCTCTTGCCAGCTTTCTTGCTTCCCTTAATTCTCCATAGTGATAAAAGATATCGGCAAGCTCCGCTTCATCATATTCATTGATCACTTTTTTGGCATCAAGACTCTGCATCACGTTCATTCTCATGTCCAGAGGTGCATTGTTTCTTGTAGAAAAACCTCTTTCCGCTTCATCAAACTGATGGGATGAAACACCAAGGTCTGCCAGCACACCATCAACCTGTGGAATTCCATACATCAGCATGGAGTTTTCCAGAAACCTGAAATTCTGATTTACCAAGGTAAATCTTGGATCGTCAATTGTATTTTTAAGAGCATCAAGATCCTGATCAAAACTAAACAGTTTTCCTTTCTCTGAAAGCCTGCTGAGAATCTCTCTTGAGTGGCCTCCTCCTCCAAAAGTGCAGTCCACGTATATTCCGTCAGGATTCGTCACCAAATCATCAACGCTCTGCTTCAATAAAACGGGGTTGTGGTACATACTTAATTGTGTTTTTACCTTACCTTTTACAGCAAGTGTGGTTTATTCTTCATCAAAAGAGCCCATTACATCTTCAGCAAGGCTCGCAAAATCAGCTTCGTTGGTAGAGATCACCTTTTCATAGGCTTCCTTGTCCCAAATTTCAAAAAGCTCCCCTGCGCTGGTAATAACAGTGTCTTTCTGAAGGTTTGCAAAATGAACCAGATCTTTTGAGATCTGAAGTCTTCCTGCGTTGTCCAGTTCTACCGTTTTTACGCCTGCCGTAAACATTCGGATGAAATCAGCATTCTTTTTAATGAATCTGTTCAGCTTATTAATTTTGCCCATCAGTTTGTCCCATGCATTCATAGGATAGACTTCGAGGCAAGGTTGGAACACAGATCTCTTGACTACAAACGCCTTATCGTCGAAGTTTTCCATCTGTTTGATCAGGGAGGAGGGAACTTTTAAACGGCCTTTGTCGTCAATTTTACACTCATATGTTCCAATGAAACTTTTCATTTGGGACAAATTTATATAATAATTTCCAAAATTTCCCACTTTTTCCCACTTTTTGACTTAATGTTAATAAGTTTTATCAGAGGCTGAATTTTTAAGGTGTAAGTATTTGATATTTTGATGGTTGTAAATAATGCTATTTAGGCCATAGTAAAGAGGTTTTGAAAAAAGTGAAGAAAAAGGAGGTTATTATATTATTTTTACTTTAAATTAGAGTAATCAAAATATTTTTGAGGTTTAATTTGTATTTTTGCAGAGCTTTATTAAGGCATTTTATGATATTTAGCACAAAAAAAGAAAAGAAATATACTTTTGTAGAGGTGGGAGAAGGACATCCATTGGTACTGTTACACGGTTTAATGGGTGGTTTGAGTAATTTCGATAAGATGGTAGATTTTTTTTCGGAAAAGGGGTTCAAGGTTTATGTTCCTCAGTTACCTATCTACGATCTGCCGGTACTCAATACTAATCTTACCACTCTAGCAAAATATATTATCAAGTTTATAGAGAGTCATATCTCAGAGCCGGTCACTATTGTAGGAAACTCAATGGGAGGACATATAGGTCTTATTATGACTTTGGCAAGACCGGATCTGGTTAACAATCTTGTTTTAACAGGAAGCTCAGGATTGTATGAAAGAACTTTCGGGGACAGTTTTCCGAGAAAAAATGACCGTTCCTATATAAGAAAGAAAACGGAAGAAGTTTTTTATGACCCTGCTATTGCTACTGAGGATCTTGTAGACGAGGTTTTTTCTGTGGTGAATGACAGAATGAAGGGAATAAAAACGGTGATGCTGGCCAGAAGCGCAATCAAACATAATATGTTGCATGATCTTCCTAAGATTGTGACGCCAACGTGTCTGATCTGGGGAAGACAAGATAATGTAACGCCTCCTGAAGTGGCGGAAGACATGCACAAGTTTATCCCGAATTCAGATTTATTCTGGATTGAGAAATGCGGTCATGCTGCGATGATGGAAAAGCCAGATGAATTCAACGAAATTCTCTACAGCTGGTTAAAAGATAAAGTTTAAAAACAAATAATAATAAACCATTAAGAGCTTTTCTTAATGGTTTGTTTTTCTAAAAAATATTCGAGAAATGGTTATTAAAACAGCAGAATTTGTAAAGAGTAGTGGAAAGTGGCAGGAATGCCCGGAACCTACAATGCCTGAATATGCTTTTATAGGAAGATCTAATGTGGGAAAATCTTCATTGATTAATGCAATGATGAATCATAAAGATTTAGCAAAAACTTCCGGAACCCCAGGGAAAACCCAGCTTATTAACCATTTTTTAGTGAATGAAAGCTGGTATCTTACTGATTTACCAGGATATGGATATGCCAAGGTTTCAAAGTCTATAAGAAAGGATTTTGAAAAGCTGATTACCAATTATATCCTGAACAGAAGAAATCTTGTGAATCTTTTTGTTTTAGTAGATTCCAGACATACACCGCAAAAAATTGATCTTGAATTTATCCAATGGTGCGGAGAAAGCGGGATTCCTTTTTCCATTGTTTTTACAAAAGCAGATAAGCTGAAACCGAATATCGCCATTCAGAATGTAGAAAATTATAAGAATGAACTTCATAAAACGTGGGACGATCTTCCTGAAATGTATGTAACTTCTGCAGAAAAGAAGACGGGAGGAGATGAGATCCTTGATTTTATTCAGACCACGAATGAGTTTTTGAAAAATAACAGTGTAAGTTTTGATGAGTAATATAATCTGGAAAATTAAAACCTTTGATGAGTTTACAGTTCCTGAGCTGTATGCTGTTTTAAAAGCACGTATTGATGTTTTTGTGATCGAACAAAACTGTCCTTATCCTGATCTTGATAATTACGATCAGAAAGGTGTTCATATCTGGGCTGAAGAAAACGGACAAATTCTTGCCTACTGCCGTGTTTTTGACAAAGGAATCAAGTATGAAGAAACTTCTTTTGGAAGAGTTCTTACTACGGAACAGGCAAGAGGAAAAAGTTTAGGGAAACAGCTAATAAAGTATGCTGTAGAAACCATAGAAAATCGGTTCCACACTTCTCAGATCAAGATTTCCGCACAAGATTATTTATTAAGATTTTATTCCGAATTCGGATTTGTAGATACAGGGAAAAAATACCTTGAAGATGATATTCCGCATACGGAAATGATAAAAAAATAAAAAAGCGAAGAGAAATCTTCGCTTTTTAATATATGATGGGTGTTTTAGTTTTTGAGCTATGCTAGTTACATCCTGAGCAGTAAGACCTGTCTACATATTGCTTACTGCTTCCAGTATAATAATAACAGCCTCCTCTTGATCCTACATAAAGCTTATTCCCGTTATAGGTACAGCCTTTGTCTGATGAGTAAAAGGATCTTGATCTTTTAGAGCCGGAGCTGCTTTTACTTTTACTCTTCTTTGATTTTTTCTTTTGTTTCTTAGATGTTAGTTCTGTTTTGGAAGCAACGCCGGTTGTTGCTGCTTTGAAGCTTACCGGAAATATTAGGCCTGCGGCTAAAAGGGTGGTGAGTAGTAGTTTTTTCATGGTTGTATAAGTTTTATTTTATCCTCTGTGGATAATTGCATTATTTAATGCATTAACAATTTTTTGAATGTAATCTTTGTTTTCTGAAATGATACTGTTGGCCTCTCCAGCATTTGTACTTATTCTCACGGCATATTCATTTTTAATCGAAATTAACCACCATATTCCTAATGCAATTATTATAAATCCTATCCAGAAAATATCTTTGGAAAAAAGAAAGAGTAATCCAAAAATGATCATTAATACTGCTTTGGTTTTGCTTTTAATAATTTCAAAAACGTGAACGGAAGAGATGTTTCTCATTGCGTATGTTTTTGATTGAGTTACAAATCGGGACTGCGTAACAGTTACGGAACTATCCTGATAAAATTTAGTTTCATTTTGATTTTCCATAGCTAGTGATTTTTAAAATTTCAACCAATCATAATTAATCAGGTGTGACAAATTATCAATAGTTTCATTGTTATGCTTTGTTCTTAAAAATTTCCCTTCTACGACTTCTATTTCTTCTCCATTCTTCCAAAAAGAATTTTGATAATCCCAGATCCAAGTTATAGCACTATTACCTGCTAACTTTAGACGTCTTACTGCTTCTGATTTTTCTACTTTTTCTGCTCTTGAAGTAGTTGTTTCTTTAACTTCGTGAAAAGCATAGTGTGTAATTGTGTTTTTTGAATCTTTCCAAACCCCTGAAATTTTAAATTTTGCCATTTTTATATTTTTGTTTAATATTCCAAAAATATAAAGACTGTAAATCACATCCTTACGGGAATCCGTAAAATAAAAAACCTTTCAAATTTTTTTAAAGGTGTAAAATAAGATTAAATAATTCCCAAATCTTTGCAGAACGCAACCAACTGCTCATTGCTTGCTACGTTGAGATTTTCTTTTAAACTGTTCAGTCTTTTTTCCACGCTGCTCAGACTGTTGGGCCTAATATTGTTGGCCTGCAGATAAGTTGGAATATTTTTTTGCAGTACTCCCTGAGAAAGAAGAGAAACAAGCGTAATATCATAGGTTGTAAACTCATAGCTATTGAGCTTTTTAACTTCCTGTTTAAGGTCAAGGGAAAGATAGGTTTCATTAACGTAAACGGCCGCAATCGCTTTTTTCAATTCTTTGGAATCATTCCTGGCTTTACGTACAAAGCCGTTAATCTTGCATTCATTAAAAAGGGAGTCAATAACTCCGGATTTACGTTCTCCGGAAAAAACAATGACTTTTAGTGATGGTTGTAGGTCTCTTACCTCTTCAATCAGTTCTTTTCCATCTTTAATATTCTGTAGGTGGTGGTCTTCTTCATATGAAAGATCAGTGATGAGTAAGTCGTAAGGATCGTTTTCCCGGATAGATTTTTTAACTTTTGCTAAAGCATCATCACAATAATATACATAATCAACATTAGGAATGTTGAGCTCTTCTAATGTTTTTTGGACAGATAGACTACCCATTTCTTGGTCTTCGGCAATTAAAATTTTTTTGAACATTCTTTTAGGTCTTTTTAAGAAACAGGAAATGAAATATTAATTTTCAGTCCTTTTTCTGATTTATTGTCAAAAATAATTTCTCCACGGATAGCAGCAATACGGGTTCCCGTATTTGTCAGCCCGTTTTTGTAGATCATATCACCCGGAATTCCGATTCCATTGTCTGTATATTGGATATTGACTACATTATTTATCCTTTCAAATTTAAAAATAACGCGTGAAGCCTGGCTGTGCTTTTTCATATTAATGAGCAGCTCACGGATGATCTGGTAGATATCTTCAAAGGATGACTGAGAAATTCCGTTCCATATTTCATTTTCGTTCCCTACTATATAGGTGTCTATCGCTTCATTTTTAAAAGAGGCTATAAGGTTGGATATTCTCTCTTTATGTTCCTTTTTATCGTGCTCCGTATCAGATTTTTCGTAGGAAATATCTCTGGACTTTTCGTAAACAAATTCCAGCTCATCAAGGGCATTTTCTTTATCAAAATGTTCCTGATTTTCTATTTTGGTCATGACCTGATAGATACCGTTGGCAACAACATCGTGGACTCTTTTGGAAAGTTTGAGCTGGCTTTCTTTGATCCTCAGCTCGTTTTCCTGTTTGAGTCTTTTCTTTCTTCTTCTGTATAGAAAAAAGCCTCCTACTAAAAGAATCGATAAAGCTCCTAAACCGACATTTCTTTTTAAGATTTCGACTTCATTTTCTGCATTTTTTGCCTTTATTTTCTCAACATCAAATCTTATAATGGCAAATTGGTTTTTCGCTTTATTTCTTGCGGTTTGTATACTATCATTAATAGCATTAAATCTTATGAAGTTTTTTAAATAATTTTTAGAATCTAAATGAATTATCCTTTTTAATGCTTGAGCTTGGTCATCAGGACTTTTAATTTTCTCAGCTGTTGTTAATAAGTAATTTGCAAAAAGCAAGGATTTTTCTTGATTTTTATCTGCAAAATAATCTGATATAGTTGCAAAACTAGAGTTTTGCTCAATAGTTTCTTTTAATTTAGATCTTATTTCTAATGCCTTGTATAACTCAGGTAAAGGATTATAATCTTTGTTTTCTAAAAATTTGGCTTTTGCTAAATTATTTAATGCTCTTGAATAGTTAATGCTGTCTTTTGCTAAAATTGCAGTATCAAGATATTTTTGAGCCAGTTTATTGTTTCCTTGGAGGATTAATACATCCCCAATATTGTTATAATAAATAAATTTATTTTCGCCAGTATTTGCATACTTCAATGCTTGAATATAAAATTTTGCAGATTCATCATAATTTTGCAGAAATGAAGATGAAATAGCCATGTTGTTAAAATTTGATGCAAGAGTACTTCTGACTGTACTATCTCTCTCATTTTTCAACAGGTTGTTTGCCTCCAATGATGTTTCAATACCACCATAAAAGTCGCCTTTTTTAGTTTGTAATATTGCCATATTAACAAGTGATTTTGCGGCTCCTATTGAATCCTGGTCCTTTAAATATTCGCTTTTTGCTAAATTATAATAATAAAATGCGGAGTCTGTAACATTGGTGTCTCTAAATTTTCTTGCTTCTATGTAAAATGAATTATCTCGATTGATTTTTTTTTCCTTACATGAAAATAATAACAATATGAATAAAAGAGGAAATATTTTTTGCATGGAATTAGTTTTATCCTGCAAAGTAATAAAAAGGGCAGATTTATGCAATCTGCCCTTTTTAACTATGGTTTACTGTAAGGAGGCGGTGTTTGCCCTGTATTACCGCTGATTGGTCCACCTCCATTTCCATCCCCCGGATCTAAACCTTCTCCCGGATCACTTGTTAGTTGTATCGTTGTCTGTCCTTGATTATTGTTAGTACATGCTGCCGTGTTGGCGTTATTATTTGAAAATGCTAAACCTAATAGCATTAATATAAACTGGATCATTTCCTTAAAATTTTGAAGTTTTTAGACTGTTTTTCTTCCTCTCATGATTTTTCGATCACGAGCTGTACACGTTTAAAATTTCGAAGCGCTTCTAATTTTTTTGGGAAGTGAACCTTCAAAAACGGAGGAGAAACATCTGCTTCCCAACCCGGAGTTTTCCTCCGTTTTATCTGGTGTTTTTTGAAATCAGTTTCGTATTTTTGTTTTTCTAATGTTTTGTTTGTCACTGATTTCTGGAACAAATATCCAACTATTGTTCAGGCAGATGTTAGACAAAACATGGACATCGATAGACAGCAAATGGACAGGAATTTCATTGCGGAAACCCGTAATGCGACATGGTCGAAAATCACCTATTTTGTAATTGCCTTTAAAAACTAATTATGTCCAAGAAAAAACTATTAATTCATGAGGTGTTCAAACAAGCTCAGGAAGAATCTGAGAAGGATACTAAAAATGGGCTTGCTTCCTATTTATGGCTGTATTTCAAAGAAGATTTAAAATTCGAAATCACAGACAAGTCTTTTGCAAGGTATTATGATGCTTATATATTGGAAAAAGGGGGTGAAATTCAGATCCAGCAGGATCGATTGGATAAAATGAGCGAATATGTAGGCTATAAAGATTTTAAAGATTTCTCCAGAACGTTTGTCAAAAAAGATGAAACAGCTAATAAAACGACAATCAAAATAAAAGTAGATGAAGATGAGGAGGCATTGTCTGAGAGATTCTCAAAGCTAAATATTAATATTACTAACGAACAGCATTTCAAAATGCCTGAGTTTATGAAACAGAATGGCTTGGGTATTATGGAAATTACATTGCTTATATGTCTTGTCACTGGAAATGTTGTATTCTCTAACAACAAGAAACTTAATAATGGCTCTTTATTTCCACTAGCATTAATGTCAAATATGGAATCTGGTATTGACAAAAAATATATGTACTGGAATGGGGAGAAGTATATTGGAACAGACAGTAGCTATATCAGGCCCGGGCTTGATATTGTAGCCATGAATGAGCACTTGTTTCAACATTTTAAAAAGATCACAAGAAAAGATACTCTGACAGAGGCTAATGCTCTTGGAAGAACCTGGTATTCAAAATTCTATGGAAATGTTGAATTTTTTACAGATGATGGAATAGATCCGGAGAATGGGAGGGAATTGAGAAAATCAACTTCTACGATTATTTATAAATACGCAGGAAAGTCAAAAGACTCGGTAGAGGTTGAGGAATAATTTAGACACAAAAAAAGCGAACATCCACTAGATATTCGCTTTTATATTTTTTAAGCCTCATTCAGCATTCCCAATTCTCCATAATGCTTTTTAAACTTCTGGATCTTCGGGCCTACTACGGCGCTGCAGTAAGGTTGATTTGGATTTACATTGTAATAACCCTGATGATACTGTTCTGCCGGCCAGAACTTCTCAAATTGGGTTACTTCAGTGACATATTTTCCCGGCCATTTACCTGAGGCTTCAGATATTTTCAGGGCTTCTTCTGCTTTAGCTTTTTCAGCATCGTCTTTATAGTAGATTACAGAACGGTATTGAGTGCCGATATCGTTTCCTTGTCTGTTCAGTTGGGTTGGATCGTGAAGGAAAAAGAATACATCCATTAGCTGTGCATAAGAAATGATCTTGGGGTCGAAAGTGATCTGTACCACTTCCGCATGTCCGGTTTCTCCTGTGCAGACCTCTTCATAAGTAGGATTGTCTTTGTGACCTCCTGAATAACCTGATATTGCTGACTGTACTCCTTTAAGCATATTGAAACAGCTTTCCACGCACCAGAAGCATCCGCCTCCGAAAGTGATCTGTTCTAAATTATTATTATCCATTGTAAATTGATTATTATATTGGTCCGGTTTTACTCTATCCGCGATGGAAATAAGTGAAAACAACTAATCAAAAATAGGAAAAACTTTTCCATTTATGCACACGAATCACACAAATAGATATCACAAATAACACTACGATGTATTCAAAATAGCATCTGATCTTTTTATGAATAAATACAAATAAGGAAAGCGCAATCATCTTTGCAACTCTGCGTAATCTATGGTTAGATTTCAACGCGAATGCCAAAAGAAATCAAACATAAACATCTGTGTAAATCAGCGTAATCTGTGGTAATTTTCAATATAAACAGTTCCCAATTAACAAACAAAAAAAGCACCCTTAAAAAAGGATGCTCCGTATATTTAAAATAGCTTTCAATTATTTTTCCCAAACTAAAGCACTGGCTCCAAGAATGGCAGCGTCTGCTTCGTCCAGTTCACTGAAAACCAATTTTACTTTATTTCTGAAGATCGGAAGAAGGTTTCTTTCCATGTGAAGCTTTGCAGGCTTTAAAATAAATTCACCGGCCTTGATAACACCTCCGAATAATAAAATAGCTTCCGGCGAAGAAAACATCACGAAATTCGCTAAAGCTTCACCCAGTTTCTGTCCGGTATATCTGAAAACTTCCATTGCGATAGGGTCTCCTTTCAAAGCACATTCATGTACTGTTTTAGAATTGATAGCCTCTTCAGGGTATTGGTTCAGCATAGATTCAGGAAATTCGGCTCTCATCTTTTTTGCAGTGATTGCAATTCCTGTAGCAGATGCATAAGCTTCCAGGCTACCTTCAGATCCAGTGCTCCAGTGCTTTCTTCCGCCCGGTTTTACAATGGTATGGCCCAGTTCCCCTGCGAAACCATCATGTCCATAGATTAAGCTTCCGTTAGAAATGATCCCGCTTCCTACTCCGGTTCCCAGAGTGATCATAATGAAATCTTTCATGCCACGGGCTGCTCCGAAAAGCATTTCTCCAAGCGCTGCCGCATTAGCATCATTGGTAATGGTACATGGCATGCTGAATTTAGCTTTCATCAGCTCGCTGAAAGGGATCATTCCCTTCCAGGGTAAGTTAGGAGCCTGTTCGATGGTTCCTTTATAATAGTTGGCGTTAGGAGCGCCTACTCCTATTCCGTCAAAGTTTTTTTCTGTACCATATTTTTCGATCAGGGGCTGAACCTGTTCATACAAAGCATCGATAAAATCTTCTACTTTTTCGTACTCATCAGTTCTCAGACTTCCTTTTTCCAGAACTTCACCACGATGGTTTACTACTCCGAACTTTGTATTCGTTCCGCCGATATCAATTCCTAGAGCAACTTGTTTTGATAAATCTATTAATGACATTTCCTGTTTATAAATTCTAAAGGGTTAAAATTATAAAAAAGATTGTATTAATGGATTATTAACGAAATATTTATTTAAAAAAGTTTTAGGCTGTTACTGGTTTTTTCTTTTTTCTTCTTCCCCACCAAACCAGAAATCCGGTTACCGGCAGCGATGCACATATAAGACTCACAATGAATGCAATGATCTTTGTAGGAAGACCTAAAATAGAACCTACATGGATATCATAATTGGCGTTCACTGTTTTTTCTCCAAAGTTTTTATCCTTAGGATCATGGGTATGGAGCAATTCCCCGGAGTTTTCATCAAAGATCAGGCTGCTGCTCTTGTGATAAGAGTAGGAAAGATGCTTTACATAAACTTCAAAATTCGGATGTTCATGGTCATCCATATGTTCATGGCCAAGGTCAATAGCAAAACCGAATGCATCAGGGTATTTCTGCTGTACAGTATTAATGATTTTATCCAGTGTTCCTTCAGTTCGCAATTCTATGGGCGCCTTGGTTTTAATGTGGGAAAAATCAGGGTATTTTGTTTCTCCTCCTGAGAATACCATGTAGATCATAGCCTGTACTACGAAAAAAGCATAGAAAAGTCCTGTAATGGCGAAAATAAGAGCAAAAATGGAGGAATAGAAACCGAGCACATTGTGAAGGTCATAATTCTTTCTTTTCCAGCTTTTGATGTTCTTCCATTTAAAAGAAAAACGCTGCTTTCTGGCTGCTTTGTTTTTAGGCCACCAGAGAACAATTCCGGTGATAAGCATGATAACAAATATGATAACAGGGATTCCCACTACATAAGTTCCCCAGTCCTGCTTCAGCAAAAAGCTCCAGTGGATCATCTTTACAATATTGAAGAATCCGTTCTTTTCATCATATATTCTGAGGACTTTTCCGGTATAAGGATTTACATAAGCTGCTTTGTAGACCGGGAACTCATCAAAATAATTCCAGGCATCCGTATTATGCTCGTACCAATAAAAGGTATAAGACATTTTTTTATCAATTGGGACGTTCACCCAGTGAACAGGATATTTTTCTTTTACTTGCTCTACAACGATCTTTTCCATCATTCGGATAGGAAGAACCTGCTTCTGTGCTATATTCTGTTCGTTGTGGTAGATGACTTCTTTCCGGGTAAGGTTTTCTATTTCGTCTTTAAAAACATAGAGCGCTCCCGTAATAGAAATAATGAAGATTAAAAATCCGATGCCGAGGCCCAACCACAGATGCAGTTTGGCAGACCATTTTTTGAAAAAGCCCGGTTTTTTTTTATGATGATGTTTTTTCTTCATATCGCTGGTTAAAAAAGTTGTACAAAGATATATTTTACTTTTTATTTAGATTAATTAAAATTTATATTCAAGCATTAATGTGCCTCTTCTCCCTAATGAATTCACGAATTCGCTGTCCCGGGCAGACCACCATGCAATGGCAGGCTGGTACATTTTGTTGAATACATTTTCAACACCTGCGGAAACTCTCCAGCTTTTATTGATTTCGTAGCTTGATTTAAAATTAAAAACGGTATAATCCGGAACGGATCCTTCTCCGTAGGCAAAAAGACCTGTTTTTGCATTAGGCTGGAATCTGTCCTGCTCAAACGCATGCAGCATGTCAAAACCGATGGACAGGGTTTGTATAGGTTTTATCTGAACGTAAGCAAGTACTTTTGGGGCAGAAATTCTGCTGTTGTTGATCTTTGATGAATAGTTTCCGTCATCTTTTATTGAGGTAATTCCTTCCATCCAGCTATAGCTTCCTCCGAAATTGATCCATTTTACAGGTGTGAAATGCAGGAAACCTTCCACTCCGTAAACGATTTCCGGAGATCTCTGTATTGTTAATGCTCTGTCTGGGCTCTGTACAAAAGATGCACCCAGTTTTGAAGTACTTACATAAGAGGTGATTTCATAATTTATCCATTTTGCAATCTGTCCGGTCGCACCGAATTCATAATTGTTTACAATGATCGGCTTGGTTTCAAGATTTTGAATGGTTCCCTGGGTGGACGTTCTCAGAATTCGTCCCAATTCATTGATAGAGTAGGACTGTGAGAAGCTTCCGAATAGGTTAATGAAAGGTTCGATATTGTAACGTATACCCAAATTGGCCACCAAAGCATTATATTTTAACTTTCCACCGGTAACGAAAATGCTGTTGGTGAAAGTTCCGTCACTTTTAATAGAGGAAAGGGTATTGAAATCTCCAACTTTTACACTCATGTTTTCATAACGGAGACCACCTTTGATGGTTATTTTTTTTAATAGATCAATTTTAACCAAGACGAAAGGAGCAAGGTTGGTCATATTCATATCCGGTGTCCAGTAACGGCCGTCCTCAAGCTTCTGAACGGTTTGGTCATTAAGGATATCCATTCCGTACATTACTTCTGCCTGCGAATTTTGAGCGTTCCAAAGCTTTGTATCGAAGTTGAATCGGGCTCCGTATTTTTTGGAAATCACATTAGACTGTCCTCCACCGAAAAAGGTATCACTATAGCCGTAAACAGTCTTGAAATCCTGCATGTAGGCGTTGAAATTCAGTAAAGTTGTTCCCCAGAAAAGATTTTGATTGTCGTAGTTGAACCTGAAATTATGGTTTCTGGGCGTTCCCTGAGGAGTAGTTTCAAGATTTTTTCCAACTCCTTCGCCAATGGTTGGCTTGATCCCGTATTTTCCGGTTACCAGTCCTAAGCTGAGGTCAGACCTGGAGGAATATCCTATGTAAGAAGCTTCAATTCTCTGGTCTTTGTCGATATTATACCCTAGTTTAAGCATGCCGTTGTAATTATCCATTTTGGCCGTGCTATAGGTTGGGGTAAGGTTGACTCCGTCTGCATCTTTCATGTAGCCTGTCCTTTCGTAGGCTAGGGAAAATACATAATCGAATTTATTTATTTTGCCGGATAAAAGCTGGCTAGCTCTTATACCTAGAGTTCCGCCATACTCCTGACCGGTAAGGCCAACCTGGGTAAGTCCGGAAATTGTTTTGTCAGATTTACTTCTTCTTGTGATATAATTGATGATTCCTCCGTCTGCTCCGTTTCCGTAGATGGAAGATGCTCCTTTGATGACTTCAATTCTTTCGATCACCGAAGGATCGATCGATCTTATATCTCTGGCACCATTTCTTAGCGGTGTAGATTGTGGAATTCCATCAATCAATACTAAAACCTGACGTCCTCTTAAGGTTTGCCCGGTATTGGAGGTCTGTCCGGAATTCGTTCCTAAACTGGGAACAGTATATTGAAGAATACTTGTGATGTCTGAATTGACGGTAAGCTGAGACTGGATCTGCTTTTCGGCAACAACGGTGATTGAGCTCGGTATTTCTTTGATACTTTCTTTTTTTCTGGAAGCCGTCATCACTACTTCGTCTACATTATTGGCCTGCAGGCTGTCTTTAACCTGTGCAAAAGCGGTAACCGATCCTAAGCATGCGGCTGATAAAAGTGCTTTTTTCATTCTATTTCTTTCCTTTTCTTTTGTTTTCCCCACCATACTAAAAACCCCGTGACAGGAAGGGAAGTGCATATGAGTCCGGTAATGAACCAGAGTATTTTTCCAAAGAGCCCAAAATAAGAACCTGTGTGGATGTCATAATTGGCATTGGCGTATTTTTCAGCATTGCTGAGTTTCTGATGAGGTTTATCTACCAATAACTTTCCGGAATATTTATCGAAAACCAGTGTATTTCTTTCGCTGAATCGTCCTTCTGCTCCGTAAATAGTCACTGGGATATTTTTTAATTCTTTTCCTTTTTTATTTTTTCCATTCAATGGAATTCTGAAGCTGGAAGATGAGGGATATAGTTTTCTGGTTTCCTGAGCCGTAAGGTCATAAACTGAGGTGTTTTTTGCCATTAAAGAATCCGGAGATTTCATTTCCTTTTCTTTTGGCAGCTCTAAGGAACCGGATAATGTAATATTAAATACATTTTTCACATACGGATAGGCAAAATAAATTCCTGTAACGCTGATCAGCAGTGCAAAAAATGAAGCATAAAATCCCAGAATATTATGAAGATCATAGTTTTTCCGTTTCCAGGTTTTTACATTTTCCCAACTGAACCAGAACCTTCCTTTTCTTGCTTTTTTATTTTTTGGCCACCATAAAACAATTCCGGTGATGAGCATGAATATAAACAATACGGTAGGAATTCCTACGACATATTTTCCCCAATCGGAATTCAGCAGAAGGCTCCAATGGATGGATTTAATAATATTGAAGAAGTTGTATTTGTCATTGTAAACGGCAAGAATTTTTCCAGTGTATTGATCAACATATATGAGCTTGTTAATCTTTACTTCTTCAAAATAATTCCAACCTTTTTTATTTTTTTCATAATAGGAAAAGCGGTAGGACTTATTTGGGTCTAAAGAAATCTCCACTGCATTGATAGGATATTTTTCATTGAGCTCCAGACGCACCTTTTCCTTTAAAATGCTGATAGGAATTGGGATAGCAGCAGACTTTTGTAAATACATTGCTTCTTTCCGGATACTGTTCTGTATTTCGTCTTTAAAAACATACAAAGTTCCTGTAAGTGATACGATGAAAATAATGATGCCTACGGATAAACCCAACCACAAATGCAGTTTGGCAGACCATTTTTTGGTCAATGAAATCTTCTTTTTATGGTGATGTTTTTTCCTCATAGAAAAAAGTTAACCTCCGGAGAGGCTAACCTTTAATTATTTAAAATTTATATCCTATTGATAATCTGAAGTTTCTCGGAGCATCTGCCTGATAATAATAATAGTTTCCATAAGGCGAGCCGGAATATAAGTATCTGTTGAATACATTAAATACATTCAACCCTACTCTGAATTTTCTGTTTTCCCATGAAGCACCTGCATCAAATTTTACATAATCTCCCATTTGAAGGCTGTTTGTACTTCCCCAATCCCAGCTGCTTCGTCCCGCCAGGTATGTTCCTCCGAAACTTAATCCGAAACCTTCCAGCAATCCATCTGTAAAAGTATAATTCAACCAACCGTTTGCAGTATGTTTTGCATAACCAGGAACTTTGTCTCCCTTATTGGCTTTGGCTGTTGTTTCTGTAAATTTATTCTCAGTAAATGCGTAATTAAAAATAGCATTAAAGCCTCTGGTGATTTCTCCTTTTAGATCAAATTCAACACCCTGCACTCTTGTTTTTCCAAGAAGAATAGAATATTTTCCATTGGGATTGTTAGTTTGGTCGGGGTCTCCTGTAATCTCATTATTTTTATTGATGTTATATAATGAAACGGTCGTATTCCATTTTCCTCCAAACCAGTCTTTTTTCACTCCTACTTCAATATTATTACCGGTAAGTGGTGTTGCTGTCGTTCCATCTCTGAATAATCCTGCCTGTGGTACAAAAGATTGATCGTATAAAGCATAGGCAGACATGTTTTCATCAATAGAATAGCTTAGTCCAATACGCGGAGTAATTCTGTTTGCTTCTGATTTTGTTCCGTAATTAATCTCTTTTACATTAGTGTAACGTGCGGCAAGAGTAAGTCTTAAAGCATCATTGAAGAATCCTAATTCATCCTGTAGGTAAAGTCCTGTATAATTTTGATCGATGGTGCTTCCCGCTCCTGCTCTTACTGATAGAGGTTTACTTGCATCAAAGGCTTTATATTGACCGTTAGGGCCGGAATAGGCCAGTCCACCATTGATATCATAATTTTGGGTATTTGTATTATACCAATAATTATAATCAGCAACGGTGTTTGGGTTTTGAGGATCAGCATTATAGTCTCCGTTAGCATTAAATTTATCCAAATTATATCCTTGAGACCAATCTGCCATATATTTTTTGCTACCCAGATCCAGGCCGGCTAAAATTTTGTGGGAAACAGGACCTGTTTTTACAAATCCATTTAAAAATACCTGTCCGAACTTCATGGTGTTATCCGCTTCCCAATAATTGACGCGACGGATCATATAATTTCCTTCAAAATTACTTGGCCATATATCGCTGCCCATTGTATATTCATTCACATAAGTTAGCTGTGATGTTAATTTCCAGTTTTTATTAAATTCGTGCTGTAAATTAATGTTTACCGTATTATTGTCAACCTTGGTAGGATCAACGCTTGGATCCGTAGTTGTATATCGGACCGGTTTTGCTTTGTAACCATCAAAACTGAACACATAAGCAGAACCTACCTCAGACATTTTGGCCTTCTGGTAAATGTATTCCGCTGTCAAAGTGGTTTTATCACTTAGTTTTACTTTTAATGATGGATTGATAATATACCTGTCATTGAATTCATAGTCTCTGAAACTGTTTTTATTCTGAGCCATTAAATTCAGTCTGAAAGCAACTTTATCAGTGATTTTAGTGTCTACATCAGCTTCTCCTCTGTACATATTGAAGCTTCCCAGCGTTACTTTTGCACTTCCGTTTAGCGAGTTTCCTGTAGGTTTTTTAGTGACAATATTGTAGATTCCACTTGGTTCACCGTTTGACATTAAGAATCCTGAAGGACCTTTTATAAATTCAATATGATCTACGAAGCTCATATCTTCACTCAATGGGCCCCAGTTAGAAGTTACATTTACTCCGTTCATAAAAGCTGCAGCTCTGGAGCCTCTCATGTTTACTCTGGTATACATGTCACCCCAATGTTCCAATCTCTGTGCTCCTGCAACATTTCTCAATACACCGTCACTTAAAGTGGTTACCTGTTGGTCTTCCAGCGCTCTTCCCGTAATAATGGAGATGTTTTGCGGTATCTTGATAAGCTCTTCATCCAGACGCAGAGAAGAAGAACCTTGCTTTTCCACATATTTCTTATAATACTTTCCATTGACAACAACTTCCTCAATATCATTATATTTAAGAGTATCTTTTTCCTGAGCAAAGGTTAGCATAGAACCCAATAACGAGGCACACATCAGTACATTTTTCATGAATAAGTCAAATTTTCTGCAAATATATTGTTTTTAATTGTTCTAAATAAATAATAAGATTGATATTTATCATTAAATTATTAGTTGTTGAATAACAAAACCCCGCATCAGTACAATCTGATGCGGGGTTTTTATAAAGTTTTATTATTTATTTCTTAAGCAGGAATTTCTCCTTTGTATAAGAATGAAATAATTTCTTTGTTCATTTTATCTACCATTTCACTGAATAAGTGGAAAGATTCCTGCTTATAAATTACTAATGGATCTTTCTGTTCGTAAACGGCACCTTGAGAAGATCTTCTCAGGTCATCCATCTCACGAAGGTGAAGCTTCCAGTTTTCATCAATAATAGATAAAGTAATGTTCTTTTCAAAATCGTTGATAAGGCTTTCACACTGAGTATCGTAAGCTTCTTTAAGATCAGCAACAATAGTCATAGTTTTGTGCCCGTCTGTGAAAGGAACCTGGATCATTTTGAACATTGAACCCTGATTCTGGTATACATTCTCAATAATAGGGAATGATTTCTCTTTCAGTAAGTTCAGTTTCATTTTGTAGTCTTCCTGAGCTGCCTTGAAAACAAGATCTGTCAGTTCAGGAATCTGTTTGCTCTTGAAGTCATTTTCAGAAACAGGAGATTCCATGGTGAAAAACTTAATGATATCAAATTCAAAATCTTTATAATTTCCTGTAGCTTTTCCTTTAGCAACGATAGAATTGGAAACTTCAAAGATCATATTGGTAATGTCGTACTTCAGGTGATCTCCGAACAAAGCATTCTTTCTTCTTTTATAGATTACGTCACGCTGCTTGTTCATTACGTCATCATACTCAAGAAGTCTCTTTCTGATCCCGAAGTTGTTTTCCTCTACTTTTTTCTGCGCTCTTTCAATAGACTTGCTGATCATAGCATGCTGAATTACTTCACCTTCCTTATGACCCATTCTGTCCATCATTTTAGCGATTCTTTCCGAACCGAAAAGACGCATCAGGTTATCTTCAAGAGATACGTAGAACTGAGAACTACCAGGATCTCCCTGACGTCCGGCTCTACCTCTCAGCTGTCTGTCGACACGTCTTGAATCATGTCTTTCAGTACCGATAATAGCTAAACCGCCCACTTCTTTTACTTCTTTAGAAAGCTTAATATCCGTACCACGACCAGCCATGTTGGTGGCAATCGTTACAGCTCCAGGCTGTCCTGCTCCGGCAACAATTTCTGCTTCCTTCTTGTGAAGTTTTGCATTCAGTACCTGATGTGGAATTTTTCTTAGCTGAAGCGCTTTTGAAAGCAATTGAGAAATTTCAACAGACGTTGTACCAACCAATACCGGTCTTTTTGCTGCTGTTAATTTTTCAATCTCTTCAATTACGGCGTTATATTTTTCTCTGTTGGTTTTAAAAACTAAATCCTGCTTGTCTTGTCTGATAATAGGACGGTTCGTAGGAATCACCACAACATCTAATTTGTAGATTTCCCAAAGTTCTCCAGCCTCAGTTTCAGCAGTACCTGTCATCCCCGCAAGTTTATTGTACATACGGAAATAGTTCTGAAGCGTTACCGTTGCAAAAGTCTGAGTTGCCGCTTCAATTTTTACGTTTTCTTTAGCTTCAATTGCCTGGTGAAGACCGTCTGAATAACGTCTACCCTCCATGATACGTCCTGTCTGCTCATCAACAATTTTTACTTCGCCATCAATTACCACATATTCATCATCTTTTTCAAATAATGTATAGGCTTTCAACAGCTGGCTCATCGTGTGAACACGCTCGGATTTTTCAGCAAAATCAGCGAAAAGTCTTTCTTTAGCTTCAAATTCCTCTTCTTTAGATAAATTCTTAGCCTCAACTTCAGCGATCTCTGTTCCGATATCCGGAAGTACGAAGAAGTTATTGTCAGAATTTCCCTGAGACATATATTCTACCCCTTTATCGGTAAGATCAACCTGGTTGTTTTTCTCCTCGATTACGAAGTAAAGATCTTTATCTACGATCGGCATATCACGGTTGTTATCCTGCATATACTGACCTTCAACTTTTTGAAGCAATGCTCTGTTTCCGCTTTCCGATAAAAATTTAATTAATTGTCTGTTTTTAGGTAAACCTCTGTAAGCCTGAAGTAATTTGAATCCTCCTTCTTTAGTGTTTCCTGCAGCGATTAATTTTTTCGCTTCATTAAAGATGGCAGAAACTGTTTTCTTCTGAACTTCAACAATTCTGTCGATAGAAGGTTTAAGAAGGTCAAATTCCTGTCTGTCTCCCTGAGGAACCGGACCGGAAATAATTAACGGTGTTCTGGCATCATCTACCAATACAGAATCCACCTCATCCACAATAGCAAAGTTTAATTCTCTTTGTACCAATTCTGAAGGTGAAGTAACCATGTTGTCCCTCAGATAATCGAAACCAAACTCGTTGTTCGTTCCGTAAGTAATATCTGAATTGTATGCTTTTCTTCTTCCGTCTGAGTTCGGCTGGTGATTATCAATACAGTCGATAGACATTCCATGGAACTGATAAAGAGGTCCCATCCATGCCGAGTCTCTTTTGGCAAGATAGTCATTTACAGTTACCACGTGAACTCCTCTTCCAGGAAGGGCATTTAAGTAAATAGGTAATGTTCCTACCAAGGTTTTACCTTCACCGGTTGCCATCTCTGTGATTTTACCGCTGTGAAGAATAACCCCTCCGATAAACTGAACATCATAATGAACCATATCCCAGTTTACAGGCGTTCCGGCAGCATCCCACGAGTTTTTCCAAACGGCAGTATCTCCCTGGATCTCTACGAAATCTTTACCAGCTGCAGCCAGTTGTCTGTCCCAATCAGTTGCTGTAGTACGGATTTCTCCATTCTGAGCCCATCTTCTTGCTGTTTCTTTTACCAGGGCAAAAGCTTCAGGTAGGACCTGTAGAAGAACTTTCTCTTCAATATCGTATGATTCTTTTTTAAGAGTCTCAATCTTTGTGAAAAGAGCCTCTTTTTCATCAACATTGGTTGAGTTTTTTATCTGCTCCCGTATCTGTTCTATCTGAGCTGTTATTTTACTGGTTGCAGATTTTATATTTTCTTTAAACTCAGCAGTTTTTTCTCTCAAACCATCATCAGACAATTGCTGAATATTAGGTTCAACAGCTTTGATTTTTGTTACAACTTTTTTTACTTCTTTTAGGTCCTGCGCTTTTTTGTCTCCCAAAAACCCTTTAAGAACTTTGTTTAAAAAACTCATAAATATTTTGCTTTATGCTTAAAGCAATATGCTTTAAGCGTTTTACTGACACGCTTATCGTGTGAATTTTATATATATAAAAAGGGCAAATAAGCTCTAAGCAGTATGCTTAAAGCTTATTGCTTTAATTAATATTCGTCTTCGTTCCAAAGGAAATCCTCATCGGTAGGATAGTCGCTCCAAACCTCTTCGATAGATTCATAGATTTCTCCTTCGTCTTCGATGGCCTGAAGGTTTTCTACTACTTCCATAGGTGCACCAGTTCTGATTGCGTAGTCAATAAGTTCTGCTTTTGTCATTGGCCAAGGTGCGTCACTTAGATATGAGGCTAGTTCTAATGTCCAGTACATAATTTCTGATTTTTTTTGCAAAAGTATAAAATTAGCTTATATTATACGCTTTTTTACACTTGATTTTCAATTCTTTTTGATTAATTTTTGTTCATTGTCCGTCATAGTCCGCATTACAGCTGTACCGGCAACTTACTTCATGTCATTTCTCAAAAACCATTCCACAAATTTTTTTATGCCATTTTGGAAGTCCGTGTCTGGTTTGTAGCCTATTAATGTCCTTGCTTTGGCAATATCTGCATTGGTTTTCTGGACATCACCCGGCTGCATTGGCAGAGTTTTCCTCGTGGCAGAAATTCCAAGTGTGTTTTCTATAGTCGCTACCATTTCAGATAAAGTGACCACTTCGCTTTCTCCGAGATTAATAATTTCATAAATATCAGCATTGGCTTCCAGATAAAGGACTGATTTTGTGATTCCGTCGATGATATCATCTATGTAGGTGTAATCTCGGGCTGTATTTCCATCTCCATAAAATGGAATTTCCTGACCTTCCGAGATCAGCTTTGTAAACTTATGGATAGCCAGATCAGGTCTTTGCCGTGGCCCGTATACCGTGAAAAAACGGAGCTGGACCATATCTATATGATAAAGCTTATGGTAAACATGTCCTAAAATTTCAACACTTTTTTTGGTAGCGGCATAAGGTGAAATCGGATGGTCTACATTGTCTGTTTCATTAAAAGGAGTCTTTTCATTGTTACCATAAACACTTGAAGAAGATGCGCATACAAACTTTTTGATATTGAAGTCTTTACATAGCTCCCAAAGATTCATCGTTCCGCGAACATTCACTTCTTCATAGTCTAAAGGTCTTTCAATGGAAGGACGTACGCCTGCAAGCGCTGCAAGATGAATGACAAGGTCTATCTGATGGTTTCTGAAAATAGTTTCAAGCCCTTTTTTATCTCTGATGTCCTGGTAATAAAGCTGATACTGATCAGACTGGGAAATGGCAGTTAAATGACTGATGTCAGCCTCTTTGCCCGAGAACTCAAAATCCGGAATTTTGCCGATAGACTCTAAAGTATTTTTAATTTTGATCTGATAGTTGTAGAAATCATCAAAATTGTCAACGTTTATGACAGAATGTCCATTTCTTAATAATCCTTCTATTAAATGAGAACCGATAAACCCGCTTCCTCCAGTTACAAGATAAGTCATTTGTGATTTTTTATTGACGCAAAAATATAAATTTACTTTTTGAAAATATAATCATTAAATTTACTTAAAAAAGTAATATAAACAGTATGCAGTTTCAAGGGCAAATTTTAAAAATGACGAGCTATGATGATCAGCCAATCCAATATTATCTGAATCTTTCCGGAGATCTTATCCATATGAATGAGCTTTTCGGGAAAGAGCTGCGTATAAAACACACCGGATTTCAATGTGTCAATTGTGGAGAAAACAAACCTGTTTATAGAATGGGATTCTGCAAAAACTGCTTCTTTGAAAGTCCTTATGCAAGTGATACCATTATCCGTCCGGAGCTTTCTACGGCTCATTTAGGAGTTGCTGAGCGTGATCTGGAAGTGGAAAAACAAATCCAGTTACAGCCTCATACCGTATATCTTGCCTATACAGGGGATGTAAAAGTGGGGGTAACAAGAAATAATCAGATCCCGACAAGATGGATTGATCAGGGAGCTACATTTGCACTGCCGATTGCCAGAACAGAAAACCGATATGAGGCCGGAATGATAGAGGTTGCTCTTAAAGACCATCTTCCTGATAAAACCAACTGGAAAAAAATGCTTCAGGATGATTTTGAAGGAGAAATGGACCTTGCTGATTTCCAACAGAAGATTAAACAGTATTTTCCGGATGATTTCCAAAAATTTTACAGTGAAGGGGAGAATATGTGGAAGTTCGACTATCCTTATAGTAAACCTGAAAAGATAACTTCTTTTACTTTGGATAAAAAGCCTGAATTTACTGGGAAACTAATAGGAATAAAAGGTCAGTATCTTAGTTTTCTGGGTGGAGATTTTATCAATATAAGAGGGCATGAAGGCTATGTGATTGAACTGGAAATAAAAAATTAACCATATATTTAAGGTAACAAAAACTAAAATCAGATGAAAAAATGGGTCAAAAGGCTGTTAATAAGTTTCGGAATTCTGGCTGTCATTCTTCTGGCTGCGAATTTTGGACTGAATATATGGCTTAAAACCCAGCTTCCTGATTATATCAAAAACAAAACAGATTATAAGATCTCTTATAAAACACTGGATGTAGATCTCGGCTCAGGAAACATTTTTGCTTCGGGGATTACGGTAAACAGCAAGGATCCTCAGAATACTGATGTTATTGGTCTTCAGGGGACTATTGATACTTTGAAGATCAGCCGTTTCGGGATTTATGATGCCGTTTTTAATAAAAGGATCAGTTCATCAGATCTTCTGCTTGCCAAACCTAATTTAAATATAAGTCTGGCCAAGCCGGCGGACCGTAAAACAGGAAAGAAAAGAAATCCTGTCCTGTTTGAAAACATCAGGATCAGCAAAGGAACCATCAATATTTTTAAGCATACCAAGCAGAAGTTTTTGTCTGTTCAGCAGCTGGATCTCTTCGTTGAAAATCTTCAGATGACGGAAGAGTCTGTTGAAGATAAGCTGCCGGTGGTTTTTGACCGTTATGACATCAAAGGGAAGAAATTTTTCTTCCGTCCGGATAATGTTTATGCAATTACCATCAATACCATCAGTACCTCAAACGGGCAGATGTCAGTTGGGAATTTTCGGTTGATTCCTCTTTTGTCTCTTAAGCAGTTTATAAGATTTTATCCCAAAAAGACTAAACTTTTTGAATTTTCTATCCCAAAAATGGATTTTAAAGATGTGGTATTAGAGAAAAATAAAATTTCACTGGCCAATGCTGATTTTCAAAATCCGGTTCTTACCGTTCATAATACCGGAGCTAAACCTAAAAAAGGAGAGAAGAAATTCAGGTTTGAAATCAATTTAGAAGATATAAAACTAAGTAATGCGGTTGTTCTTGTAAATAAGTCAGACGGGACCAAACTGCTTTCTGCCAAAACACTCAACTTAAATGTCAACAAGCTGAAATTTGATAAGGTGACAGCTGAAGAAGTAATTCCTGTAGGATACAAAGATTTTCATTTTTCAGGCAGGGATATTCAGTATTCAAATCACCAGAATGTGGCAGTTGAAAGTATTGCTCTAAACCCGAGAAGTGGTGAAATAAGGAATCTTGTCCTGTCTCCCGGAGCTTCTGCCCCAGGAAAAGGAAGCATGGATCTAAAGTCAAGCCATATTGCATTTAATATCAATAAATTGGAGTTTGTAGAAAAAAAACTTAATCTGGATATAAAAGATCTTCTTGTTGAAAATATAAACGGAACCATCAGGGCTGGAGAACACCAACCAAAAAATAATTCCCGCCCCGAAATCATAAAGTCGGTGATTGTACGGAAAATGTCTCTTAAAAATTCCAATATTGTTTATGACAAAAAGAGTCAGCCGTTGGCTTTTAATGATCTGAATGCCACCTTAAATAATATTGAGATAGCTCCTAAGGCAAACAATCAGGGGCTTTCCTTCAAGGTTAAAGATTATTTTCTGACCACCCGTAATTTTGCCTATAAAACTCAGTTCTACAATTTAAGTGCTGGACTTTTAAAATTGAATAAAAATAAAGTTCAGATTACCAGTTTTGCGATGAAGCCTCTCGTTTCGAGAGCCCAATTTATCAAAATGATACCTGTGGAACGCGATCTGTATGATATCAAGGTTTCTCAGATATCGGCAGACGGAAGCTGGGATCTTTTTACAAATAATAAATCGATCAATGCTTCAAATGTTTCCGTTATTGGTGCAAATGCCAATATTTTCAGAAGTAAGATCCCAAATGATGATCCGAAAGTGAAACCGCTTTACTCAAAGCTGCTCCGTTCCATCAAAATTCCAATGACAGTCAATAACCTGGACTTGAAAAATTCAGTTCTGGTCTATGAGGAAGATACGCCTGAAAGTGCAGGGCCTGGAAAATTGACATTTGCTAATTTTAATATGAACGTTAAAAACCTGAATTCTGCAAAAGCAAAAGGAAAACCTACAAAAGTGGATATCAGAATTAACTGTTCATTCATGAATCTGGCTCCGCTAGCCGTAAACTGGAATTTTGATGTGGCTGATAATAATGATGCCTTTTCCATTTCAGGAAAAACGTCCAATCTTCCGGCAAGCGGTATCAATCCGTTTATAAGACCCTATCTTCATGTGACCGCTACTGCCGGTACCATCCAGGAAATGCTCTTCAATTTTAAAGGAAATCCTGCAGGTTTACATGGCACATTCAATCTGAAGCATAAAGAGCTTAAGATCGCAGTTCTAAATAAAGATAATCATGAGAAAAAAGGCGTGCTTACCGCTGTTGCCAATCTTTTCATAAGATCCGATTCAGGTAGGTTTCCTGAATCTGTTGCGGTGGAAAATGTTGAGAGAGATCCCACTAAATCATTTTTCAATCTTTTCTGGAAAGGAATTGAACAAGGGCTGAAGAAAACGCTGATCGGAATGAATGTTGATAAGACCGAAAAAACTGTAAAAAGTGCAGTTTCTTCTGTAAAAGAAGTTAAGCAGACGGTAAAAGAGCTGAAACAGGACATCAAAACAAAAAAAGAAGAGCTTAAAACGGTAAAAGAGAAAAAGGAAAAGAAAGGGTTTTTAAAGAATGTCTTCAAGAAAAAAGAAAATCCCGAAACTGAATAGTCCCGGGATATATATTAAACCGCTAACGATTTGTTTCTAAGATTAAATATTAGAAGTTAAATTCCTCACTTTCCTGGATAGGAATATCTCTTAAAAACTTATCAAATTCTTCTCCCGGATAATTGCTGTCTGCTCCATAAGAATCAATGATCATTCCACGGTTCCCTGAATTGTCTTTTAATACGTAAAGTACAGCATTGTCATCCGGATTGCTGTCACCCTCGAAGCGGTAAGTTTTTAAAATCGTAAGCTCTGAAGGCTGATATACTTTTTCAGAATTTTCAAACTTCATTTCACAGTTTTCATTCATCCTGAATTCTCTGTGTATTCCTCTTTCTGAAAGTGTTTTCATCACTTGGCTTAAAGTTGTCATTCTGTCGGTATTATCTGAATTATCCATAACGCTGTTTTTGATGTTTAATACAATAATTAAACCATTATACCTGTAAATTTAATAAAAAAGAGCATTACATTTTTCATGGAAATAAAGTTTAATGTTAACAAAATTTATAATTACAAATGCAAAAATAGGTATGCTTTTTGCAGTAGCCACGGTATAAACCAGATAAAATATGAAAAGAGAAGTTGGAGTTTTACTGGCAGGAGGAGTTGGCCTTTTGGCAGTATTAAGTTTAATAGGAATTAAAAAGATTTTGACTAAAAAAGATAAAAAATACAGTGATACCTACTCGGATTATCACAGACACTTTGATGAAAAAAATCAGGAAGATGAATATCATGGAGTGGAGTTTTACGCACTGAAGTAGTAAATAGATATATTTAATTTATGTTTAAAACCAGCACTTTTGAAAGGGCTGGTTTTTTTGTGGATAACTTTAGTGTTAAAACTCATTATTTTATAAAAAATCCATTATAATTTTACACCGGAATGCAGAACGAAAATTTCATAAAAGGACAGGGAGCTCAGCGGAACGTAATCAATCGTTTCGACAGGTATACCTATGAGCCTGAAGATGAAGATTTCGAAACGGTAAAAACCTCTTTTACTGAAGTTTTTCCGAAAACAATTGTGAATCAGGTAAAAAGCGAAGACCTTCCGATGGAGTATTCTATGAATCCTTATCAGGGATGTGAACACGGATGTTCTTATTGTTTTGCAAGGCCTACCCATGAATATTGGGGTTACAGTGCCGGAATTGATTTTGAGAGGAAGATCATGGTGAAGAAAAATGCACCGGAACTGCTGGAGAAATTCTTTCAGAAAAGAGGCTATCAACCTGCACCGATTCTTCTTTCCGGAAATACAGACTGCTATCAGCCAGCGGAAAGACAGTTTGAGATCACAAGGAAAATACTACAGGTGTGTCTTGATTACAGGCATCCTGTGAATATTCTCACAAAAAATGCATTGGTTCTGAGAGATCTTGATATTTTGAAACCGATGGCAGAACAGAACCTGGTTTCTGTATCCCTGAGTATTCCTACGATTAATGAGGATCTTAGACGAAAAATGGAACCAAGAACAAGTTCGGCTCCCAATAAACTGAAGGCTATAGAAATTCTCACAGAAAACAAAATTCCTGTGCATGTTATGGTAGCACCAATTATTCCAGGCCTGAACAGCGATGAACCTTTACATATTTTAAAAACAATTTCTGATGCTGGAGCCTTGAGTTTCGGCTATACACTGGTAAGGTTGAATGATACGGTGGAGCCTGTTTTTGTAAACTGGATCGAAGCTCATTTTCCGGACAGAGCCCAAAAAGTTTTAAATCTTATCCGTTCCATGCGTGGTGGAAAACTGGGAGATAAAAGATATTTTGAAAGACAGAAAGGAGAAGGGAATATTGCTGAAATGATCCATACTACCTTTAGGATCGGCCGAAAGAAGTTTTTTGATGGTAAAGAGTTTCCTAAGCTTTCGATAGCTAATTTTACGGGTGCAAAAGATCAGCAACTAAGGCTGTTTGATTAATCTAAGATTTTCCGGATTTGTATTTTGGTGATACATAAAAACCACCCAAAAGGATGGTCTTCACGTATAAGTCAGATTTTCCTAGTGAATAATAGGATCTTCACCATCAGGACAAATAAATTCATTGCGGCACAATGCGCGATAAGTAATTCCGTCACTGCAAACATAAACGCATTCTCCGGGAAAAGGATAACTTATTCCTCCGGAAATTGCCTTCAATTTGTCTGTGGTTAGTTTCTTTAGGTTTTTCATATTATTTTAAGTTTGAGCTATCATAAAGATAACCCAAAATTGTTATAAATCAATTGTTTTTGAATTGATTATATTCCTAATTAAGAGTGATTTATAAAATAAAACCCGCTTCAAAAGAAACGGGTTTGTTATTCTATCTGATTTTCAACCTTAAATAGTGTTATCCGGGCATTTGAAATCATCACTGCAGGTTGCACAAACTACAGTACCGTTGCAGTAATACATACAGAATTCTGGCTCAGGAAGTTTTATTCCTCCTGCTCCGGAGATGCTTTTTAATTGGCTGTTGTTTAGTTTTTTTAGATTTTTCATATTGTTTTAATTAAAAATTTGATACTAAAGTAAAGATAATTAATTTCTTTTAATTTTAATAAAGTGTGGTGGTTTTTAGTATTAAATATTTTAAAAGAGTAGAATATTGCGACTAAATTTCAATTAGCAGTGAATAAAAATAGTTTAAAGGCTTGATTATTAGCAAAAAATATTTAATTTTAAGTAGAACAAAGCGTTATCCGAAAAGCTGAAAGAGTAGGAAACACAAAAAACAAAAAAAACCATGAAAAATCTAAAAAGACTTTCAAGAGAAGACAAGAAGAAAATTTCTGCAGGAGATTTCACACCAGCGTCCTGTTTTGAGGGAGACGGACCTGGTACAGGTGGCTGCTCAGCAGGACAGATCTGTTCGGGCGGGAAATGTGTACCTTATGTGGGACCGGGAACAGGCGGAGGCGGAGGAACTGGAGGTGGTGATACCTATACGTGTATCTGCCCGTGGGGAACTTTCACCCAAACAACTCCCTGTCCGGAATTTTATTGTATTACAGGATAATATTTCAATTAAGAAAGACGATTACTACAAATTTAGAGAATATTGAGCAAAAAGTTTAAAAGTATAATCGGAGGAACAAAAAACTGTTTTGAAATAAAAGATGCATTCCAAGATCCTTATGAAGAATTAATTACGGGTATGGGATGCTATAGGTTTAACAGCTATGTGCTGTCTTGTGAATTGATATCTTATGGAATTGGGTTTTAACCATTTACATAGATAAAATAAAAGTCAATAATTGAACTGAAGGTTACCACATTACACTGACAACCGGGATACAGATCAATTATTGACTTTTTTATGTTACTTTTTGATAAGTCCTAATTCTATCAGTCTTTCATGTAAAAATTCTCCTGCAGTTGTATCTTCATACAGCTTAGGATTGTTTTCGTCAACACAGTTTTCAAGGGCGTTTAATGACATGCCGCTTACCGGGTGCATAAAGAAAGGAATTGAATATCTTGAAGTCCCCCAGGATTCTCTAGGTGGATTTACCACTCTGTGGATCGTGGATTTCAATTTATTGTTGGTATGTCTTGAAAGCATATCTCCCACATTGATCATCAGTTCGTCCGGTTCTGCAATCGCATCGATCCAATCACCATTATGGTTCTGAACCTGCAAACCTTTTCCTTGAGATCCCATCAAAAGAGTGATCAGGTTGATGTCTCCGTGAGCTGCTGCTCTTACCGCATCATCAGGCTCCTGAGTAATTGGCGGATAGTGGATAGGTCTTAGAATAGAGTTTCCTTCTGCGATTTTATCATCAAAATAAAACTCATCCAAACCAAGATACAAAGCCAAAGCCCTTAAAACATACTTTCCAGTTTTTTCAAGCATCTGGTACGTTTCTTTGCCCACTTCGTTAAATTTTGGAAGTTCATCAACGATTACGTTGTCCGGGTATTCCTTTTTGTATTTTGAATCATCAGACACATACTGCCCGAAATGCCAAAATTCTTTCAGGTCTCCCTTTTTAAAACCTTTTGCAGTTTCTTTACCGAATCCTACATAGCCTCTCTGGCCTCCAATTCCGGGAATCTCATACTTCTGTTTAGTTTCCGTTGGAAGCTCAAAAAAGTTCTTTACCTCTCCATACAAACTTTCTACCAATTGGTCATCAAGAAAGTGTCCCTTTAAGGCCACAAAACCAATTTCTTCATAAGCTTTTCCGATTTCATTTACAAATTTCTGTTTGCGTTCCGGGTTGTCCGAAAGGAAATCACGCAGGTCTACACTAGGTATTTTATCCATTTTTAGAAATTTACGAATTACAAAATTACATTTTTTTTAAATGAAATGATTTTAAAATCAGTATTTATAAGTTAAATTTGCTCTATGAAAAAATATTCTTCCAAGCGAAGTATTCAGATACTTGCCCACCTTCTTCAGCAGTACGGAATTTCAGATGTCATCATTTCTCCAGGGTCCAGGAATGCGCCTTTGGCGATCCATTTTTCGGAAATCGATGCCTTTAACTGTTACAGTATTGTAGATGAAAGGAGTGCCGCTTTTGTAGGAATGGGAATGGCTAAAAGCGAGAAAAAACCTGTGGCTATAACTTGTACCAGCGGTTCGGCTGTGGCTAATTATTATCCGGCTGTTACAGAAGCTTTTTATCAGAATGTTCCACTTTTGATACTGACTGCTGACCGTCCTACAGATTTTGTAGATATTTTTGACGGGCAGACAATCAGACAGAAGGATATTTTTCATCAGCATTCCTATGGTGACTTTCAACTGCTGGAAGATAGTCAGGAAAATGCAGAAGACATTAATTTTGACATCATTAAAAAAGCAATTGAGCTCTGTTTTGAAAAGCAGGGACCGGTGCATATCAATATTCCACTGGAAGAGCCTTTATATGAACTTGTTTCAGAACTTCCTGCTTTCCCGGCTATTGAAAAAACGATCAGACATAAGGAGTATGAGATACCTTCCAACTTAATTGCAGACTGGCATACCTCCCAAAGGATTATGCTTTTGGTGGGAACAAAAGATTACAGCCCGGAATTGGAGAATCAATTGACACAGCTTGTGAAAAATCATTCTGTGGTGGTATTGAGTGAAGCGAATTCCAATCTGTATCATGAAAAATTTTTCAGGCATATTGACCGATACATCTTTAATTTTACAGAAGAAGATTATAAAACCTATGCTCCGGACCTTCTGATCACGATAGGACAGAATGTGGTCTCTAAGAAAGTAAAACAGTTCCTTAGAAATGCTCATCCAAAGCAACACTGGCATCTGGATGAAGTGTGGCAGCCGGATACATATTTTTCTCTTACAGAAAAGATAGAGGTAAAACCTGAAGTTTTCTTTTCAAAACTTCTGAAATTCATCAACCTGGAGCCAAGGCCTTACTTTAATCTCTGGGATGTTTTAAGAGATAAAAAGGATGCTAAACACGAACTTTTCCTGAATAAAGCTGAGTTTTCAGATTTCTATTTCTTTAATAAAGCTTCGCAGACGATTCCGGAAAACTATAATATCCATTTCAGTAATTCTTCGGCGATCAGATATGCCCAGTTATTTGATTTTGGAAAGAAAAGAATATACTGCAACAGGGGAACGAGCGGTATAGATGGATCTACTTCTACGGCAATGGGTTTTGCCATAAAAAATGCGAATCCAACACTTCTTATTACAGGAGATTTAGGATTTTTCTACGACATCAACGGACTTTGGAATCAATATATTCCACCGTTTGTAAGAATTATTATTTTCAATAACGGTGAAGGAAATATCTTTAAGATCATTCCGGGGCCGGGAAATGCCAATCCCAATACGCTAGATGAATTTATAGCCACTAAGCACCGCAAACATGCTGAACATTTAGCAAAGCATTTCGGATTTTCCTACATTAAAGTGGAGGATGAACCAACATTGGACAGGGTTCTGGAGAATTTCTTCAAGCCGGATCTGCAGCCTAAAATCCTGGAAGTCAATACTTACGGAAAGAACAGTGCAGATGTTCAGAAGGCTTACTTTGAATTCATGAAAGGAAATTAAAGATCCAGATATTCCTCACTTCCCGGCAGATTGCTAATTCTGTCGATGGGATAAATAAACATATCATCAAAGTCGTTCAGGGCATTGATCAGTTGAAAATGAGAAAACTGTTTAATGTTCTGAAGAGTGACTTCGGTTTCTTTTATTTTCTTGGTTTTCAACAGATTCTGACGCTGTACACCGTTCAGGAGATAAGTAGCAGGCGTAAACCAGTCCTTTCCTTTAAGGAAAAGAATATTGGAAAAAGAAGTATCGGTGATATGATTGTTTTTAACGATAATGATCTCTTCTGCTTTTGATTTCATTTTCATCTTTTCCAGTTCCTTACGGTCTTCAAATTTGAAAGAATAATCAAAACTGTTGTTCTCAACCAGCTGAAAACTCTGTATCTCAGGAATAGCATATGGAATCATCATGGTCCGGATCCTTTTATCAAGATCGTAGGACAGTCTTAGTTTGAAAAGACCATCTTCATCGTGCTCAAGGCTTTTGAAGATCTTAGACAGATCAATAGAACCCTCTTTTCCGAAATGGGCAAAGGTTTGGTTGACACGTTTCTGATGGAGATCCAAAAGAAAAACTTCCTGATCTTCTACTTTTATGCTTTCAATGAATTGGGACATAGATTTTATTTTTCATTTCCTGATATTCGTCTTCTAACCGGCTCATGTGGGTTATACCGCCTCCGCTTTTAAAATAAAGCTGATTACCTTCTCTTTCAATAAAGCGTATCATAACACAGCTGTCAAGATTTTCTCCATCGAACCAGCCGCATACTCCGGTATAATATCCTCTGTCATATCCTTCTGCGTCTAAGATTATTTCCAGCGTTTTAGGCTTGGGAGCTCCTAGAATTGATCCGGCAGGCAGCAGTTTCTTCATGATACTGCCAACTTTTCCGTTAAATTCAGGCTTTACTGTTCCTGATATTTCAGAACTCATGGCATACAGGTCTTTCTGCTGTGTTTTGATGAGGTCAATATGCTGGAATTGGTCTACTTTTACATCATCCCCCACCATACTGAGATCATTCCGCAGCAGATCTACAACCGTATAATGCTCTGCTTTTTCTTTTTTATCGTTTTTCAAAACTTCAGCTGCGTTTTCCAATGATGCATCAATAGTGCCTTTCATTGGATAAGTTAAAATTTTGCCGTCTATAATCTTTACAAAAGTTTCAGGAGAAAAAAATACAAAAAAATCTTTATAAAACACTTTGTACTTTGCAATTGAATGATAAAAAATTTCTTCAAGGCTCAAATTCGTCCGAACTTCAGTCTTTCTGGTGTAATTGGTCAGGTAAGAATTCCCCAAACGGATATTTTTCTGAACCTTATCAAACCCTATTTTAAAGCTTGCCAATGTTTCCGGAAAGGGTTTCCACTCAATTTTTTTGTTAAGTTCCGGCTTCTGTTTTATGTTTGTATAATTTTGAAAATCAATAATTAAGCCTGATTTTTCAATTTCATTTTCTCTGTAGATTTCTACATTTTCTGCAAGAAAGTCGATCATGAAAAAGTAAGGAACCCTCTGAAGAGAAAGTTCGTCCATTTCCATAAATTTTTGATGATTCACTGAAAACATTCCGCAAAAGTACTTATTGATGATTACTTTTGCATAAAAATTTTTGATGCAGAACAAATATCCTCAGAAACCGGGAATAGATTTTATATTGAAGCAGGCATTTTTCTATTGGAATAAGACATTAGTTTTCCAGTTAATGTTCTCAATCATATTTTTTGCGGTTTTTTTCACTTCTATGTTTTTCTTTGCGGCCAGGTATGGGCTTTGGGAGCAGAACCAGGAACTGGCAGAAGCTTTAAAACAGGGAACCACAGTATACCTGGAAAAATTGAAGGCTCTAGGCGAAACAGAAAATTATCAGATGTTCAGCTTTGCCATTTTAGGAACCAGCATTTTTCTGTATCCGTTAAATCTTGGATTGTTTCAGGTTTTCAGGAAAATAGACCTTAATGAACCCATTGAGTTGGGAGACTTGTTTGCCGGTTACAGAGGGCTTAATTTTTTAAAATATTTGGGTTATTATATATTTTGGGTAATGGTGTATAGATTGACGGTGCCCACCCTATTTCTTGCCGTTGTTTGGGTTTGTGTAACAGTATTTGTTGCCCCGCTTATGTTTTTTACCGATAAAAGGATTTTCGAGGCGATTTCCCTAAATTTCCAGGTACTTAAAAAATATTATATAGAGATATTTGTTTGTGTCATTGTTGCCGTTTTATTTAAATATATTGGGTTTGCATTGCTTTTTATTGGAGGACTTTTTACATTTCCTTTTTGGAATGCTATGATTTACTCACTGTATAAAACCATTTTCTCGGAAAAAAGTTAAATTTTAAATAGGTTTAATATGTTTTTATGCCAAAAAAAGTTAATTTTGGTGAAATCATTAAATATTAAACTATGTCAGAATTTAACGAATTTGACCAGCAAGGGTCCGTTCCAAACAGAGATACAGGATCTATTATTTCGCATTCCTTTGAGATGTATAAAGGCGTTTTCCTTTACGGAATCGTGGCGATGGTAATTTACATGATAGGTGGATTCTTGATCCAGACTATTAGCGGCTTTAATTCAACTTCCATGATGGAGGAGATGAGGGATGCAGGTGGAGATTACTCAAGCTTCAGTTACTGGAACGCACCTGGTTTTTCGCTGTACCTTTCATTATCAGGTCTTTTGGGAATCTTACTTGCTCCTTTGTATGTAGGATTAATTTATATTGTTAATAAATACAATACCAAAAGCCAGATTGATTTTGCAGATTTGTTTATCGGATACAAACAGAATTTTGTGAACATCCTGATTTACAGCTTTATTTCAGGAATTATTTGTAGTATTGCGATGGCTTTGTGCTTCTTTCCGTTCATTTTTGTGTATCCTTTCCTTTTATTAGGTTATCCGATTTTATTATTCGAAAACGCATCGGCTACGGAAGCATTAGGGAAATCGTTCAATATTGCTAAAGAAAATTACGGAACGTTTCTTGGTGCTACCTTTTTAGGCGGACTGATTTCTATTGCCGGAATTGTTCTGTGCGGTATCGGAATTATTGTTACAGCACCTTTTATTATGATTGTAATGTACTCCGCTTATTGTGCTTTCTTGGGAAAACCGAGACAAATCGCATTAAAAAAATAAAAATAAAGCTCACAATAGATGATAAATAAGGATAAACAGATAAGTAATGTTGCAATAAAACAGGTTGCCTTGTTGGCCATTATTCTGGTACTTACAGGGCTGGTGTGTTTTAATCTTTCACTGTTTATACCGTCAGTACTTGGTGCTATCACTATTTATGTTGTCTGCAGAAAATATAATTTTTATCTTCAGGAAGAAAAAAAATGGAAGCCATGGCTGTCTGCGCTTGTACTGATGCTGGCCAGTCTTATTATCCTCATTCTTCCGATCTATTTTATTGCTGATCTTCTGATTGATAAATTGGGTAATGCTCAGGCATACATGACTAAATTCAATGTGTTTCTCGATAAAATACATTCGTATGTCTATTCAAAAACCAGTTTTGATATTCTCAGTAAAGAAAATATGGATAAGCTGAAAAATTCTGCGGGAAAATATTCCACATCTGCTCTCAGCGGGACTTTTAACACGCTTACAGTGGTCATGTCCATGTATTTTATTCTTTATTTTATGCTGGAAAGACCAAGACTTTTTGAAAGAATTCTAAGTTCTTCCGCTCCTTTAAAAAGAGCTAATATTTCTTTGATCGGCGATAAGCTTAGAAAACTTATCATGGCCAACGCTATAGGAATTCCTGTAGTAGCAATGGGACAAGGTATTGTAGCACTGATAGGATACTTTATTTTTGGAGCACCAAGTCCGGTCTTGCTGTTTGCACTTACGGCTGCTGCTTCCATGATCCCGGTTGTAGGAGCGGCTATCGTTTATATTCCCGTCTGTATCTTTATGATCGCAGAAGGAAATACCGGGCAGGGTCTGGGTCTTGCAGCCTATTGTTTGATCATCGTGGGGCTTACAGATAATCTGCTCCGTTTTACCCTTTTAAAAAAGCTGGAAAATATACATCCACTGAATACCGTATTCGGAATTATCATGGGAATGAATCTGTTTGGCTTCATGGGACTTATTTTTGGACCTATTCTAATTTCATTCACACTTCTTCTCATACAGGTTTACGGGAATGAGTTCTCTGATGAAGATACACCGCCAGATCTCAAACTGCCGGATAGTGATGATGTGGAAGGTAAAATTAATTTAATTGTATAAAGTGGAAGGACTCAATTCAGAAATACTAAAAGAGATTTGCATAGCCAAGATGCCTTTCGGAAAATATGAAGGAACTATTCTTGCAGATCTTCCGGTAAGCTACCTTGAATGGTTTAACAGAAAAGGAATGCCTAAAGGGAAACTGGGAATGCAGCTTTCAACCGTTTATGAAATTAAGCTGAATGGTCTGATGGAGCTCCTTATACCGATCAGGGCTTCTTTAAGATAAGCTGATCTATTTTTAGAACAAATTTATAGTTTAGGGGGCGGCATCGAAGATGCCGCCCCCTAAACGTTTTTGTAATCGTAAGCTATGCTTTCAAAGCTTCAATTTCATCCCTTAATTTTGCTGCTTTTATAAAGTCAAGATTTTTTGCAGCAGCCTCCATTTCCTTCTGCTTTTGTCCGATTATTTTATCGATATCTTCGCCTCCATAGCTGGCTTTTGTTTCGGCTGCTTTCTGAAGAATCTCCTTTTGGGTATACTTTGGATCCGGGAAGTCTTTGCTTCTTCCGACAAGGTTTTCGGAGATCTTTTTATTTAAAGCTGTTGGAACAAGTCCGTTTGCTTCATTGTGTTGTATTTGTTTATTCCTGCGATATTCCGTTTCATCTAGTGCTGCCTGCATCGATTTTGTTATTTTATCAGCATACATGATCGCTTTTCCGTTTACATTCCTTGCAGCACGTCCTACCGTCTGTATCATTGATCTTCTGCTCCTCAGCATTCCTTCTTTATCAGCATCCAGGATGGCAACCAGAGATACTTCAGGAAGGTCAAGTCCTTCCCTTAAAAGGTTAACTCCGATCAGAACGTCAAATACTCCTAGACGGAGATCCTGCATGATCTGAATACGTTCAAGTGTTTCTACATCCGAGTGAATATATCTTGTTCTGATTCCAAACTTGACAAAATATTTAGTTAGTTCCTCAGCCATCTTTTTAGTTAGAGTGGTCACCAAAACCCTTTCATCGACATCAGATCTTTTTTGGATCTCTTCCATCAGATCATCGATCTGGTTTAGACTTGGTCTTACCTCAATAACAGGATCCAAAAGGCCTGTCGGGCGGATGATCTGTTCAATATAAGCTCCTCCGGTTTTCTCCAGTTCATAATCAGCAGGTGTTGCAGAAACATAAATGACCTGATTTTGCATACCTTCAAACTCCTCAAATTTAAGAGGTCTGTTATCCATAGCAGCAGGGAGCCTAAAACCGTATTCCACCAAGGCTTCCTTTCTGCTGCGGTCACCACCATACATGGCGTGTACCTGAGGAACAGTAACATGGCTTTCATCAATTACCATTAAAAAATCTTTCGGGAAATAATCGATCAGGCAGAAAGGTCTTGAACCCGGAAGCCTTCCATCTAAATATCTTGAATAGTTCTCAATTCCTGAACAGTAACCCAGTTCCTTGATCATTTCCAGATCAAGTTCAGTTCTTTCCTGTAATCTTTTAGCTTCAAGTGGTTTTTCAATAGAATTAAAGAAGTCTACCTGTTTTACCATATCATCCTGAATACTTCTGATCGCCCCATTCAGGGTTTCTTTTGAAGTTACGAATAGATTGGCAGGGTAAATCTGTATCTGATCAAAACTAGCTTCCACATTTCCTGTTACCGGATCAAAACTCTGGATCTTTTCAATCTCATCCCCAAAAAACTGGATCCTGACTGCATTATCAGCATAAGCTGGAAAAACATCAATTACATCTCCTTTTACACGGAATGTACCTCTCTGGAAATCTCCTAATGTTCTTGCATATAGAGCGTTAACTAGAGAGTGAAGCAGTGAGGTTCTTGTTACTTTTTCCCCTATAGCCAAGGTAATAAGTGACTTGTGAAATTCTGAAGGATTTCCGATACCGTAAATACAGGAAACAGAAGCAACAATCAACACATCTCTTCGGCCCGAAAGTAGGCTGGCTGTTGCAGAAAGACGAAGTTTTTCTACTTCTTCATTGATGCTTAAGTCTTTCTCAATATAAGTTCCGGTAGTTGCAATGTAAGCTTCCGGTTGGTAATAGTCATAGTAACTTACAAAATACTCAACAGCGTTATCCGGAAAGAATTCTTTAAATTCCATAAAGAGCTGAGCTGCTAAAGTTTTATTATGGGCAAGAACCAACGTCGGTCTTTGGACATTCTGTACAACATTGGCTACAGTAAAGGTCTTACCGGAACCGGTGACCCCGAGAAGGGTCTGGTATTTTTCGCCGATCTCAATACCTTCTGTAAGTTTTTGGATCGCCTGAGGCTGGTCGCCTGTTGGCTTATATTCTGAATGAAGATTAAAATTCATAGGAAATGATGTATACAACAAAAATACGAAAGAAATTTTTAGCCTTCATAAAGTATTTGAAGATGAATGTTTTGATAGTAAAATTTTCATCAGGTTGTCAGATATAAAATAAAAAGCGCTAATGATTAGCGCTTTTATCAATTAATCCTATTGAAATGATATGGTTGGGGGCATTTTGTATATTGCTGCTACTGCTTTTCCGTCTTGCAGTATGAGGCATTTCTTCTGTTGTTTTTTCAAAATAACGACGGATCATTAAACTTACCTGATAAGGCTGCGAATAATAATTATGATATACAAATTTTATGGCATTATTTTTCCATTCATTTTTATAACACTAATCACAACGCTATGAAATTCAATTACTTTTATATACCAACACTCACAATTTTTTTACTTCTATCTTCGTGTCAGAAAAACAACGCCAGTGCCCAGGAGACTGGAAGCGACGGCAGTGTGGAAACTGAAAAGCCTAATTCTGATTATAAACCGGCTTTTAAGGGACAGACAAGAATCAAGGCTGTAAAAACTGCAACGGCTTACAACGTGGAAATACTGAACAAAGATCTTGGAAAACCATGGGGGATTATTAATTTTCCGGATGGCAGGTTTCTTATTACAGATAAAAGAGGTCATATGAACGTTGTTTCAACGGACGGTAAACGGGTTTCCAAGATTGAAGGTTTTCCAAAAGTAGATCCGAAAGGGCAGGGTGGCATGCTGGATGTAGCACTTGATCCCGATTTTAAAACCAATAATATGATCTATTTCAGTTTCTCTGAACCTTTCGGAGAAGGAAATCTGACTTCTGTTGCTAAAGGTAAACTCTCTGCTGATCTGAAGAATATTTCAGAAGTTAAAGTAATTTTCCGGGCAGAACCTTCTTATGACGGAGACAAGCATTATGGTAGCAGACTTGCATTTGACAAAGACGGGAACTTGTTTGTAAGTACGGGAGAAAGATCAGATAAAGTGACAAGGGTTTATGCTCAGAAGACGGATAATTATTTAGGGAAAATATTAAAAATCACCAAAGATGGAAAGCCGGCTCCCGGAAATCCATTCATTGGTAAGGTTGGATTTAAGCCTGAAATATATGCTTATGGTGTAAGAAATCCCCAGGGAATGGCTATAGATCCGAATGGAACTCTTTCGGACGTTGAAATGGGTCCCCGAGGTGGTGATGAAATCAATCTCATCCAGCCTGGAAAAAATTACGGCTGGGGAGATGTCACTTACGGCATTGAGTATTCAGGAGAAAAGGTTGGGAAAGGAATTACACAAAAAGAAGGGACGGAACAGCCTGTTTATTATTGGGATCCTGTAATTTCTCCAAGTGGAATAACCTTTTATACCGGAAATATCGAAGAATGGAAAGGAAATCTGATTATCGGATGTTTGAGTGGTGAGCACATTAACAGGATTGTAATGAAAGATAATAAAGTAGTAGGAGAAGAGCGTCTTCTTGCTGATCAGAAAGAACGTTTCAGGGATGTTCTGAATGGAATTGACGGTAATCTTTATGCTGTAACCGACAGCGGAAAGCTGTATAAGATCTCGAAAAAATAAAAAAGTATCCTGCGTTTTTGCAGGATACTTTTTTAATATTAAGAATTTTTAAAACTTAAAATTAAGTCTTGCAAAAGCCTGTCTTCCGGCAAAACCCATTTGTACAGGATCAAAGATTCCTCCCGATTCCGTATTGCCATCTACAGCTGCAGTTTGCAGAGTAGGGTAGCGGTTGAATAAATTTTTGCTTCCAATGGTTAAGTTGAAATTTTTAGAAAACTCGTAGCCAAAAGATAAATCGGTGGTTACTTTTGCTCCGTAAAACTGATAATCATCTGCTCCGCCGTAGCCCACAAGCTTTACCTTGTCAAATCTTACCAGCTGAACGTTGACGTTGAAATTATCAATCTTATAATTTAAATTAAGGTTGACTTTAGTCTTTGGAGCTGATGCCAAAACGAAAGCTCGTTCCCTTGCGCTCATAAATATGTCTTCTTTTCCTTCCAGTTTTTCTGGAGCATTTACCTTGGTAATCTCCATTTCGTTGTAATTTCCGGCCAAAGTAGCAGACAGTTTCCCTGAACCGAGATCTTCAGTATAACTTAATATAACATCAATACCTTTAGTTCTGGTATCTATCGCATTGGAAAAAAATTGGGCTTGATTAACTCTATATTTTATAAGTTGCTGAGTCAAATTATCATTCATATCATAGCCGATGAAGTTGCCATTATCATCATATAAAGCTTTTTTCTCAAAATTCCCAGTAAGTACTATTCTATTTTTAACCATAATATAATAACCGTCAATGGTTGCCGTAAATTTTCCTGTGTTAAATGTAAAGCCAGCACTCCCATTTACGGAAGTTTCTTGTTTGAGTTCAGGTATTCCAACAGCTTTTGCTAGATCGCTGTCATTAGGTGCCAATTGAATCGTTACCAGATCTCCTCCCTGGAAATTGGTAAATTGCAGACTGTAATATTTCTGTGCAAGAGAAGGCGCTCTGAATCCTGTAGATACGGATCCTCTGAATGCAAACTGAGGCGTTATAGCATATCTCGTTGCAAATTTACCGTTCAAGGTGCTTCCGAAATCATTATAATTTTCAAATCTTCCGGCTACGCTGATCATCCACTTTTTCGTAATATCCAGTTCAGTGTCTACATAAGCTGCAAAATTGTTTCTGTTTTTATTGACTTCCTGAGAATACCCTGGAAAACCTTGTGAGCCACCAGGTCTGATACTCAATGGGTCTGTTAGTGAAAGAGGATTTCTAACAAGTAGATCTTCAGGAGTATCAGGGGTTACAATATTTCCATTGATGTCATACATTGCATATGATGCTTCTTCTCCCTTGATAATTTCAAACTGTTCATATCTGAATTCAGATCCGAAAGCAATATTTAATCCCTGAAGTACACTGAACTCTTTTGAAGCATTAAAACCGGTTGTGTTTTGTAAAAGCGAGTGCCCGCCCGCATTAAAACTGGTTGGAGATTTTACACCTAATGTAGCATTAATCGTATTATCTATCTGGTAAGTGAATCTGTTGCTCCCGAATGCATTATAAAAATCAACATCCCAGTCAGCTACTTTAAATTTCAGCCCGTTGTCAAAAGTGAAATCGGTGATAGTGGTATTTTCGATAGGATTAAAACCATTGGGATACACTTCGGGAATATTTCCGTCAGCATCTGCTGTTCTTGTCCATGCGTATGCATTCGTTTTACGGTACGAAAAGCCCTGGCGGGAATAGAATTTCAATCCGTCAGATAACGGCAGCTCTACATTTCCGAAGAAATATATATTTTGAGACTTTGCATCTCCAAACTTTTCTCTTGGAGATGTATAGCCTTTTTCCGGATTTGCATTCCTTATCGTACGGTCTTTATTGATAAATTCAACGGTGAAATTTCCAAAACCTCCTTTATTACCAATTTTTGTTCCCAGATTTCCGCTGAAATCAAAAGTGGTTCCGTCTATTTTATGATCCGATACCACATCTTTATTTCCAGGGCTTTTAAAGAGGTTCATACCATAAAAGGCATTCCCTTCAAAGCCTTGATTCCGGTCATTTAAAATAACATTGATCACACCGGCTATGGCATCAGAGCCATACTGGGCAGATGCTCCGTCACGGAGAACTTCAATTCTTTTTATAGCTCCGATTGGAATCGTGTTCATATCGGATCCTGTATTTCCTCTTCCTTTGGTTCCGAAAAGATTGATCAATGATGACTGATGGTATCTTTTCCCGTTCAGTAAGAGGAGTGTCTGATCTGGCCCAAGACCTCGAAGGGTGGCGGGATCTACCGCATCAGCTCCATCTGACCCCGACTGTTTATTAGAGTTAAAAGAAGGTGCCGCAAACTGCAGAAGTTGATTCACTTCTACCTGGCCCGTAGATTGGCTTACCTGCTTGATATCAATAATATCAACCGGAACGGGAGTATTAATGACTGTTCTTTTTTTATTACGGCTGCCGGTAATGGATACTTCATCTATTTTTGACTCTTTGAAAATAGTGTCATTTGTGTTTTGTGAATAAAACATCGATACGGACCCTAAAAAAAGAATACTTGTGTATTTTAATTTCATATTTCATATTGGATTTGGTGATTGTTTCAAAAATATTGAAATTTATCCTCAAATCAATATGAAAATAAGCTATTGTGTATGAATTATTGAAAATAAGTTTGTTTTCTGTTGATTTTAGAAAATTATTAGTTAATACTGTTGAAATTATGAAAAATTTTAACTTAAAAACTTTTGATAATCCGGTTAAGCCCTTCTTCCAGAATCTCCTGTGAAGTAGAAAAACAGATCCTGATGTGCCCTTCAGCTCCTTTTCCGAACCATCTTTCCGAACCGGGAACAATAGCAACTTTTCCATATTCCAATACATGACGGGTAAATTCATCACTGGTTAAATTATTTTTGATCTTTGGAAATAATACAAAAGTGGCTTCCGGTAGATTCGGACTCAGAATCTCTGATTGGTTGAGGATGTTAAAAGCGAGATCCCTGTTATGCTGCAAATGGCTGAGAAATTCTTTGTACCATGGTTTTGCTCTTTCCAAGGCAACGCTGCCTGCAATCTGTGATAAAGTGGAAACACCTTCTATGGTAGAGTTAAAATTAGATTTTTCAGTAAAATCTTCAAGAATTTCCTGATCATTACACAAAACGGCGCCAATTCTCAGTCCTGCAATCCCAAATGTTTTTGAAAAACCATACACTGTAAAACTTTTTTTACTGGCCTCATCTGAAGCGGAGGAGTACGTATGAAAATCCTTGTTGTCATAAATAATATCACTCCATATCTCATCACTCATTACCCAAAGATCATGGGCTGAAGCAATTTCAGCAACCTTTTTCAGTACTTCTTTTGAATAAATTTTTCCCAGTGGATTATGGGGATTGCAAATGCTGATCAGTTTTGTTTTTGGCGTGATCAGTTCTACGAGCTTTTTAAAATCAATTTCGCCTGTTGTGTGATCTACGGAGCATAATCTTACTGTACCACCAGCTGCTTCCACAGATCTTTTGAATAGAAAATCTACAGGATCTAAAATAATAGCTTCGTCTCCCGGTTTTAAAACATAAGATGCCACGAGGAACATTCCCTGAGCGGCACTGTTCACAGCAAGTACATTTTCAGGGGTAAAGTTTCCGTGTTTTTCTGTATTAAAGTGTTCCGCAACATTTTTCTTGAACTCAGGAAGTCCTGAGAACGGGCCGTAGTTCAGATAACCGTCTTTTATATATTCAATGATTCCCTGCTCTATCTCCGGGGCTGTTCTGAAGTCCGGATCTGCAGCTGTAAGGGGAATTATGCCTTCTTCCAATGTTGCCCATCTTCCGTTATAGGCTTTTCTTTTTAAAGCTTCAAAATTAATATCGTTATTACTAAACATTTTCTTTATTTATATGATATGGGTAAAATATTTTCTGTCTGCTGATCAAGTGGTTTTAGGAACTGATCAAGCAGAATCCTCCCGTTCCTGATGTGAATTTCTATTTCCGGTTTCCTTTCGGCTTCATACTTTCTGAAAGCATCGCTGCTGTTTTTTTCTGATGCCAGATATTGGGTAAGAACGAAAGAGTCTTTCAATGCAGAAGTGACCCCTTGGCTTGTAAAAGGGATCAGTGGATGAGCAGCATCGCCTATAAACACGGTGTTGTCTTTATAAAAAGGATTCAATTTTTCCAATTCATAGACCCTCCATAAGTGTACATTTTCATAATTTGAACCTTTGACAATGGAAGATACCATAGGATCCCAGTCCTTAAAAATTTCAAACATGTGGCTTTTCAGACTTTTTACCGAGCTGGTTTCGGAGATTTTGTACTTCTTATTGTCAAACTGGCAATACCATAAAACCGTGTCTTCAGAAAGCTTAAGGATTCCGAAAGTAAGTCCGCCGTCTTCATGGTGGTATTTCATAAAATTATCTTCCAGGCTGGCAGCAATATCTTTACATTTGATAATGTTGACGATTTCGTTTTCCTGGACAGTTTTCATGGTCTCTTCCTGGAAAATTTCTCTTCTGATACGGCTTTTAGAACCATCTGAAACAATTGTCACATCAGAATCTATATAAGTTCCGTCCTGTTTTCTAAGTTTCCCCTTTTGTATAGGGCATGGCATAACTGTTTCTTCATAAGAGATTTTCTCAGCCGGGATATTACGGGCAAGGATATGGATCAAAGCACTTCTTGAAATCACAAAAACATCATTGAGGTCTTTCTGCGCAAGTATTTTTCCATTGTGTGAATACCGGATATATTTCTTTAAGAAATTACCATGCTTAAAAAGCACAGATGGTTCGATGATCTGGGAAAGATAGTCTATTCCCTCCTTTGGAAGCAGAAAGCCATGACCGGTAAGATCGTCTTTTTTTCTTCTTTCGTAAATGTGGTAATCTAATTGGTGTTTTTCCAGGTAATTCGCTATGCTTAAGCCGGAGATGCCGGCGCCCACGACAGCAATTTTGTTCATTTCGGAATAATGGATTTTTTCAGTTAGTGTTTCAGTTTATGTCTTTTATCTGTTTTAAGATAACTGCAAATTTAACTCAAATACATTCATTATTTATAAAAAATAAATGAATTCTATTTAAAATTAATAAAATATAAAATGAAATACATATAATATTTCTTTTGTAGTTGTAAAGGGTAAAGTGTTGTTTGGCAATAATATATAATAAAAAAAACCGGGAAATAATCCCGGTTATGTTTACGCTTCTTCAAGCTGTACTGTAAAGTGTCTCAGTAAATCAGGTTCCCAGGTGATTTTATATCCTTTGGAAATTTCTTCCCGTCTTTCATAGACATTTTTGATCGCAGCAGCAATATAATCCATGTGATTGTTCGTGTAGGTTCTTCTAGGAATTGCGAGACGTACCAATTCCAGCTTTGGATAACGGTTTTCTCTTGTCTCAGGATCTCTGTCTGCCAATAACGTTCCGATCTCTACTGTTCTGATTCCGGCTTCCTTGTAGATTTCAAGACCTAAAGTCTGTGCAGGATATTCTGCTCTGGAAACTTTTGGAAGGAAGTTTAGAGAATCAATGAAAACAGCATGTCCCCCGATAGGTTTCTGAACTGGAATTCCATATTCAATCAGTTTGTTTCCAAGATATTCTACCTGGGAGATTCTGCTTTCAAGGTAAGCAAATTCAGTAGCTTCATTCAAGCCGACCGCCAAAGCTGCCATATCTCTTCCGGCCATACCTCCATAAGTAATAAAACCTTCATAGATAATGGTAAAACTAGATGCTTTTCTGAAAATCTCCTCACTGTTTAAGGCAATAAATCCTCCTATATTTACTAAGCCGTCTTTCTTAGAGCTCATCGTCATTCCATCTCCGTAGGAGAAAATCTCTTTGCATATCTCTTTGATGCTTCTGTTTTCCTGTCCCGACTCTCTTTTTTTGATGAAATAGGCGTTTTCGGCGAATCTTGCAGAGTCAAAGAAAACAGGAATTCCATAACGATCAGAAAGCTCTTTAACCGCTTTCATATTCTCTAAAGAAACGGGCTGTCCTCCTGAAGAATTACAGGTAATCGTGATCAGACAGAAAGGGATATTTTCTTTTGGATGACTTTTATAAATTTCTTCCAATTTTTCAAGATTGATATTTCCTTTGAAAGGATGAAGATCATTAATGTCAAAAGCTTCGTCGATGGTACAGTCTATTGCGTGTGCTTTTCTGAACTCGATATGGCCTTTTGTAGTATCGAAATGAGAGTTTCCGGGAACTACATTACCTTCTTTTACCAAAACTGAGAAAAGAACGTTTTCCGCAGCTCTTCCCTGGTGAGTAGGCAATAAATATTTAAATCCGGTGATTGTTTCAACGGTATTCTGAAGCTGTTCAAAAGAACGTGATCCTGCATAGCTTTCGTCCCCGGTCATTAATGCGCCCCACTGTCTGTCAGACATTGCCCCTGTTCCGGAATCGGTAAGAAGATCGATGAATACCTGTGATGATTTCAGGTTGAAAAGGTTATAATTAGCTTCTTTAAGCCACTGCTCTCTTTCTTCTCTTGTAGACTGGTAGATTTCCTCCACCATTTTGATACGGAATGGTTCCGCGTACGGTAATTTCATGCGTTAAAATATTTTTTAGATTGTTTGTAAAGAAAATTGGTTTGAAATTAATTTCAAATTCATCATTGTATATTTAAAGGAAACAGAAGAATTTACTCCGGAGCTTTAAATATATTGTCGTCAGAATGGAACCCGGCAACACCGCCGCTTACGGCAAACTTCATAGCAGAAGCTGCAGTCATTCCCACAACGGGTTTGATGTTTTTTTCTTCAGTAACAATTACCCATCCTGAAATAGCATAGGAATGGGGCAGATATACCGCAACGTAATTGTGCTTGTCAACGTCTGACATCTCTTTTTGAGTCAAAAACCCAATTCTCCAGATCTCTGGGTTTTCATTGGTTTTTACCCAGACGGGATCGTTGAATTTCTTTTTATCTCCTACAAATGAGGACATAACATCTTTTGTAGGTGTATAGATGTGTTTTACTCCAGGGGTTTTTTCCAGAACCCTGTCCATTGTATCGAAAAAGAATTTCCCCACGACAAACTTATTACCTAAATATCCAAGGATGGCAGTGATCAGGATAGTCGAAACGAAAACGAGCCCAGGAATTTCCTTTGCAACAGAAGGAATAATATTATCAATAGCACTGACAATATACCAGATTACAAAGATCGTTAACCCAATAGGGCCAATAATGACCAGTCCCTGAAAGAAATTTTTCAGAAAAAAATTGGCAATGTTTTCGAAGGTCGGTTTTTTCAACGTGGATTTTTACTTTTTTATTTTAACCGTGAATTGTTTCTTTGTTTCCGTAAGATTTGATGATGCTGGCTTCATATTCCAGCCATTCTTCCCAGCGTTTGTTTACTTTCTCAATATCGCCTAACTGTCTTGCAAAACCTATAAAAGTTGTATAGTGATTGGCTTCTGAAATCATTAATTCCTTGTAAAAAATTTTAAGTTCTTCATCTTTAATGTTTTCGGTAAGAACTTTAAACCTTTCGCAGCTTCTTGCTTCGATCATGGCCGCAAAAAGCAGTTTATCAACAATAAGATCTTCCCTACTTCCCTGAACAACAAATTTAGCAAGTTCGTTTACATAATCATCTTTTCTTGCTTTTCCGAAAACGTATCCTCTTTTCTTAATAATTTCGTGCACCTGGCTGAAATGGTCAAGCTCTTCCTGCGCAATGGCAATAAGTTCTGTTATAATTTCAGGATGTTCCGGGAGCATATTGATCAAGCTGATGGCATTTGTTGTGGCCTTCTGCTCACACCATGCATGATCCGTTAAAATTTCTCCTATGTTTCCTTCTGCAATATTTGCCCACCTTGGATCGGTAGGAAGTTTCAACTTAAACATGTTTTGAATTTTTTGTAAAATTAAAATAAATTGCGGTAATAAAGATTATTTTATTTCAAATTGACTCTTAAACTGTTAAGAAGCTGTTTTCTTTCTTAAAAACTCCAAAATTTTCCAACCGAGGGCGTCTGCTTTTTTTAATCCTGCTGCTATGATAAAGGCAAGAATAATATTAATAATGTAAATGAAGATCATTAAAATCCACCAAGGTATGTCCTCCTTTAATGCAACTACGATAAAATAGACCAGTGACGAGCTAATTCCCTGTGCAAAGTAAAAGAAGATGGCATTTTTCCCGATATAGGTAACAAAATTCTCTTTTGAGATCTTCAATCTATTATAGAGCACAAATAGTGTGGTGAGCGAAAATAAAGACCAAATAATATAAGGAACCTTCGGAGGGAATTTATTTTTGTTGATCTTGTAAAATATTTCGCTTCCATAATACCAGAACATCCACATTAAAGCTGCTGCCACGATGGCGTATAAAACAGGAATAATCCTTGTGGGAATTTTTTTCCCCCGCATTCTGTTGGCAATTAAAAAGATGGCCAGATAAAAAGCAACATACCCAACCTGGCCTGCAGGATAGTATTCAGGATAAATATTGAAGATTAAGGTTAATGCAAGGCAAAGCCCAATGAACCAATTGACATGTTTTGGAAAGAACCTTAAGATCAATACCCCAAAAACAGTCAGAATGAAATATACTTTCAGATACCAGAAACTTCCCATGACTACAGGGAAGGTGTCTGCATTGGTATATTGATGAAGATACCAGTTTCCTAAATTCTGCCATTGAGGAATATCAGAAACTCCCGTTGCTGCATATTTTGATCCGAAAGTTGAATAAAAGCCCTGGAGCCACTCCATAGAAAAGAACGTTAATCCAAAAACTTTAAAAAAGTAATCCAAAAAGAAGAGTAAGGTTACAAAGATCATATAGGTGATCTGAAGTTTTAGTAAACGGTAAAATGTTTTTTCAATGTTTGATCCTGAGGTGATTCCGCTCAGTGCATAGAAAAGCGCTACATCAAATACCAAAGAAAATACTCTTACCTCTGCGGGTATATAAAACTGTCCCGACCAGAAAGCGGTGTGGATAAATATGATGGAAAGGGTGGCCATTCCCTTGGCAAAATCAATGTAGAGATCTCTATTCATTATGTAAGATAAGCTTCAAAAATAAATAAACTTTGGGATATTCAGAAAAAAAAGAGACAGGACATTGCTGCCTGTCTCCTTTGTTAAATATGCTAAAAATGAATGTTTATTTAAGTTGTTTAAATTCTTCAGCAGAAATTTCTCCGGTCTGGATTTTTCTAAGTTCATCCATATACTTGCTCATATAAGCATCGATCTCCGGGTTTGCAGAGTTTTTACCCATTTTATAAGTGCCATTTAATACACCTTGATAATAATAGAAGAAATTATAATCAAAGTCTGATGCATTAAGGTCATACTGTCCCAAAAGGAAGCCTAAACGTACAGCAGACCTTCTTTGTGGAGGAGTTCCATGATGGTTATAGCTGCTGGTCTGGTAATCTCCGATGCTCTGTGCAAATTCATAAGCTGCTGCGATCTCGGAAAAGTTGGTTTTGTTATAGCCGTTTGGTCTCCTAAGGTAATATCCTGCAAAACCATCAGCTTCAAGCTCGTTTGGTCTTGCTGTAGATTCACTTACAGAGGGAAGATTGAAAATGTACTGAAGCTGATGTCCATATTCATGAGCAAGAATCATCGCATTAACGATATCCCCTCCTTTATTCTTGGCATCAGCATAAATAGCGTAACCGTAATAAATTTTACCTGAAGAATAAGAGATAGCATTGTACGTAGAACCTGGATTTGTTGGATCATCTACAAAACGAAGCGTAGGATTGCTTCTTCCCCACAAACTTGCAATTTTGGTCATTTGCGCATTCATGAAGTTAGTGTCTGCGGTGTTCGCCAGTCCGGTTTTTAATACGGAATTGGAGCTCCAATTCTGATCTACATAGGAGCAAATTTTTTCAATTTCTCCCGGTTGTTCGATCTTTGAGCTTTCAGATTGAGATTCAGGAAGAACAGATTCTTCCATTTTGTCATCACGGCACGCTGTCAGTGAGAATGCAGCGATGGCTCCTGCTAATAAGCAGAATTTGAAGTTTCTTTTCATATAAAATATTTTTTGGTGATAACGAAGGTATAAAATTATATCTTAAGTGTGAGCACTTTAACATAAAAAATTATTCAAAACATAGTGAAATGAATTTTTGTCATGTTTTTGCTAAAAAATACAGAACTGATTGTAAGGTATTTAGAAATTTATTCATATATTTGCACCTCGAAATAACTAAAAATTTATAAACAATGTTTGCAATTGTAGAAATAGCAGGGCTTCAATACAAAGTTGAGCAAGACCAGAAGTTGTTTGTAAACCGTTTGAAAGGAGAAAAAGGAGACAAAGTTTCTTTTGATAAAATTCTTCTTACTGTAAACGGTTCAATCACTGTTGGCGCCCCAGCTGTAAGCGGAATCACTGTAGATGCAGAGATTCTAGACCACGTAAAAGCTGATAAAGTAATCGTTTTCAAAAAGAAAAGGAGAAAAGGTTATCAGGTTAAGAACGGTCACAGACAATCTTTAACTCAAATTAAAATCACTGGTATCACTGGTTTTGAAGGAGGTTCTAAGAAAGCTGCTAAAAAAGAAACTGTGAAAGCTGAAGTTCTTTCAGACAACGCAACTGTTAACTTTGGTGAAGATCACGAGCTGAACTATCACTTGAAGAAAAACAACTTGTCTCAGTCTAAAGAAAACAGAGAAACTTTAATTACTTTAGGTAAAGCAGTTAAAGTTGAATTAGAAAAGAATATTCTTACTCACGAAGAAGTAGATGCTGCTATCGTTAAGAATATCGATCAATTTAAAGCACTTAACAAATAATCCAGTAATAAAATGGCACACAAGAAAGGAGTCGGTAGTTCCAAGAACGGTAGAGAGTCTCACTCTAAGAGATTAGGTGTGAAGATTTTCGGAGGACAAGATGCTATTGCCGGAAATATTATTATCAGACAGAGAGGTACGCAACACCACCCAGGTGAAAACGTGGGAATGGGTAAAGACCATACTTTGTTTGCATTAGTAGACGGTAAAGTAGTTTTCAGAAAGAAAGCAAACAACAGATCTTTCGTATCTGTAGAAGCGAACGCATAATTTAAGCGTTTTATAAAAATCAAAACCTCAGCTAATGCTGAGGTTTTTTTTATGCATATTTCCAGGTGAAAATATTTTGTTTAATATCTAATGATAGTGAAATATTGTTATATTTGTTAACTATCAAATAACAAATCATTTGCGGAAGCCGAAAAGCATATAGAGTAGGCAACACATTAAAACAAACTACTATGAAAAATTTAAAAAAATTAACGAAGAAGAACCTTAAAAACATCAATGGTGGTGCGGAAAGATGCCCTCCTTTGGCTAATTGGTGTTCCGAATGGTGTGCCTGGACTGCATGGCAGCAGACACACTGCTTGAATGCAGTGCTTGATCCTATGCCTTGCAACTGTTAGTCATTTCTTTAAAATCAAATTATTACCAATTAAAACAAATTATTATGAAAAATCTAAGAAAATTATCAAAAAAGCAATTGAGAACAATTGATGGGGGAGCATTAGCATGCCCTCCTCCTGCAACCACTTGTGGCGAGTGGTGCTCTTGGACTGCCCAACAGAGACTTAGATGTCCTAACATGATTATAGATCCTGATCCATGCGGATGTTAAAAATAAGTTATTGAAAAATGACCTCGGCATCAGCTGAGGTTTTTTTGTAGGTACTTTTCAGGGTGAAAATATTTTGAGAATATTCCATTTATGGTGAAATATTAAATATATTTGTTAACTATTAAATAACAAATCATTTACGGAAGCCGAAAACATTAGAGTAGACAACAAATTAAAAACAGAAAATAATATGAAAAACCTGAAAAAGCTAACAAAAAAGAATCTTAAACAAATTAGTGGAGGTGCTGAACAGTGTCCTTCTAAGCCAACGACATCATGCAGTATATGGTGTATATTGACTCCTTGGCAGAAAATACATTGCTTATTGGATGTTGAAGAACCTTGTGGTGATTGCAACCAATGGTAATATAAAGTTCAAAAATAAATAAAACTAAATCATTATGAAAAATCTAAAAAAATTAACAAAAAAAAATCTGAAACAAATTAACGGTGGAGGGCTATGTCCTCCAAATCCAATTACGTCGTGTGATATCTGGTGCGGAATGACACCATTACAAAAAATGCGTTGTCTGCTGTATGTTGATGATGGTTGTGAATGCTAATATTGGAGCATATTATTGAAAAGGAATGATCTTATAGCTGAGTAGTTGCTCTAAGACTTAATACTACGGGCGGCATCGAAGATGCCGCCCGTTAGTATTATATTACCATTTTTCTGATTAGAATCCTACCTGGAATCCTGCTTTCACTCCGAAGGTTGAAATGTCCGGTCTGTCCAGATAATTTCCTCTCCAGTTGAAATCTACCCTAAAGATTCTTAGGTTTCCAATTCCAATATTTTCAATTCCGAATCCATACTCAAAATAAATCTGTTCGCTTGGAGCAGAGTATTTAAACCCATCCACATTGATCGCTTTGGAAGCATCACTTAAAGTCCCATAAGCGGTTCTGATAAATGCTATTTCTCTAAGTTTCAGCTTTTTGACTAAAGGAATAAACGAAAGTATTTTTCCATTAAAATGATGCTCTAAATGAAGTGTAGAATATGTATCAGCAACAAATTCATAATAATTAAGCTGCGAAAATGTATTCTGTGCCAAGCTGTAAGATTGGTTTCCAGGGATCACATTCTGAAGACCCAATGGAACGGTGTCGAAAGTCTTCCCAGCTTCAAAGCTTAGAAGCGTTTTACCCCAGCTTCCAATAAGTATTGGCTTATAGAACATAAACTGAAGCCTGTTATAATTGAAGTCGCCATTGAAAAGTCCTTCAATACCTCGTGTATATTTCAGTATAATGGTTGGAGCTAATGTTCCGTGTTCGTAACGGTCTACCCCGGTTTGAGAAAATTTGGCCTCCGGCCTTGCGATTAAGCTAAGGGTGACGTGAGAATCGTTAAGGGTTTTTCTCAGATCTCCGTTTCGGTAATACATCAGACTGAATTTTTCGGGATTGGCGGATTTAATACTCTGTAAAGTTCCGTCTACTCTTACCTGGAAGTTCTTCCATGGCTCAATAGAGGCAAAAATGTTAGTTTTGTTTATAGAGCTCAGGGAAGCATTTTCTCCCCTGGCAAAAAGGGTGGATGATGCAAATGTACGGGCCATGATTCCATCGTCGGTGGTAAGCTGTACTCCCAGTTGTTCGATGTCCCGTTTTGTTCCGGCTCCAATCATAAACCTGTTGACTCTATTGAACATATATCGGCCCTCTGCTCCGTACTTAACCTGCTGATCTTTGAATCCATATGCAGTGTAGAACTGAACTCTCCATGGATCATTCTGTCCAAAATAAGTTCTGGCTCCCAATCTTATCCTGTCGCCTTCCACCTCATTTTTACCGTAAATTGAAAAGATGGGACCAATGTCAATTCCTTTAAAGGCGTTATAATATCCTGATGCTAGTGTTTCATAGATCTTAACAATGCGGTTGAATTTTGGTGTCTGTTGCAGCTTGTCCAGCATTTCGTAAACTCCCTGCTCAGATTTCGATAATGAGTCTGGTCTTGCTTTTAGCCAGTAAGCATCATCTTTATCCACAAACTTATCATCATATTCTTCCTCTTTTCGTGTAAAAACCTTGTCCTCAATAGGTTTGTTAAACTCATATTGAGAATAGTCCACGGTTCGTTTTGCAATAATGCTTTTCGATGTTCTCTTTTTGGCAAAAGGGGTAAGTTCTATTTCTGTGATAAACTTTTTGGGAAGAAATGTATTTTCGTCTGGGTTATCATATTCCAGCTCTGTGGAAATACTGTTGATAAAGTTGACATTGATTTTATTTGTAGATTTTAAAGTAGCCCCTAAAACAGCATAGTTGTCTGTATCTATATAAAGATATCCCTGAAAGGCTAAAACATCTTTTCTTTTAGGCTGATATCTTATTTTATAAGCATTCTCTCCATGAATTGAAATAGTATCTGTTAAATTATAATCATAAGTACTGAATCCATTTGAGCCAACAGGACTCGGAAATCCGATATCAAAATAGTTTAGTGTATTGTCATAGATATTAATATCCCTGTAAAGATTTTTTGCAGTAATAGTAATTACCTGGTTGTCCTGAAATCCTGATGTTTTCTGAGCAACCAGTAGCCTTTTTGTTTTCTTTCCGGGTTTATTTTCGCCAAAATTCTCATAGATGGACTCATTAAGGAAGATAGGAAGACCTATTTTTCCACTGGCTGTTGAATCTGCATAATCAAAGATAAAATCCAGTTTATTGAAGATCTTTTTGCTCATAAAAGCACTGTCCAGGTTGTTAGCGTCAAACTGGATCTTTTCGTATTCTTTATAGGTGTACGTGTCAAATTTATCCAGACCGTTGTTCCTTTTTCTTTTCCAGACTTCCTGCATAATAGCGTAAGCAGGATTTTCCTTCTTGTTCTTATACTTGGGTTTTTCGTTGTGGATTACAATTTCTGCAATTGTATTCTCTTTTTCCTGGGAAAGTTTCACAAAAATATTGCCTGCATTTTCTGCAGTAATATCAACAGATTGGGGCAAATAATTTTTTTTTGAAAATTTTAGTTTATGAATAATACTGTCAGACTGAACACTGAAACTTCCTGCAGAGGTTTTCAGGATAGCTTCCGTATTATCATTAATAAAGATATCTACACCTGTGATTTCTTTGTTAGTTTTTGCATCTACAATTCTGCCGCTCACTGTGTTTTGAGCATACGTGAGGCATGAAAGAAAGAGCATGAAAAAAAGGTTGTAATATTTAGAGTTGTTATTTAACATCATTTGGTTCTTCAGGCAATTAGCACAAACAAAAAGCGTGCTGTTTATTTAAAAAAGATCAATTTTTTTAACGTTTTTAATTGAAAATCATAAAACTACAAATGTAACGAAAATAACAGTAAAAGATTATGTGAATTAATCAACCAATAACAATGAATTTATAATGAAATAAATATCGTTTGATTCTTAGAATGATAATATAGAATGAGCTTAACAACTAAGCCGAAAATTTCGTTATCCACAACTTTTCCCATAATTAATTCACATCGGTTTATTGGTTCTTGACATGTTTTTAACAACATATTGATAAGTTATAAACAGGTTATCCATGTCCATTGTACAAATTTTCCATTTTGGACTAACAGCTTGTTCATATTTTTTCCACAGGTTATTAACATTGGTAGTGTTAAGATTATCAGCATATTTAGTGTCTCCTATGTATTTTTTCCACAAATTGTTAGTATAAATGATAAACCCGCTTTACTTTCGATTGATTTAAAGTTTTGAAATGATTGTTGATAAAGTAATTGGATTTTATCGTGTGTGGATATTATAAACTAAAAATCACCAGGTTATAAATAAGAAAGACCCAAATCATTTGAGTCTTTTATTTCAATTATTGCTTATGTGAGCTTCATCAGTTATTGTTCATTGCTGTTTCTATTTTCATAATCATATCCTTTGCATTATTATTTTGCGAATCAAGTTCAAAAGCTTTTTTGTACTTTTCCAGTGCTACGGTATAGTTTTTAGCGACAAAATAACTTTCACCCAAGCTGTCAAATGCATTTCCTGATTGGGGATTTTCTATGGTGTTTAATTCAAATACCTTAATAGATTCGTTGATCATACCTTTTCTAAGCAAAGTATATCCGACTGAATTCAATGTGTTTTCAAAATTCCATTTTGGATTTTTTGCTTTATTGTTGTAATAGGCTTTTTCTGCAGATAGATAGTCTTTTGTTATAAAATTAGAAATGATTGATTCTTCTGCTGAAAAGTAAGGATCTATCAAATTTTTATCGACGAGTCCCGCGATGTGATTAATGATCTGATACTGGACAGGAAAAAATTTGTAACCATTCGACATGACAATAATGGATAGATCGTTTTCCGGGAAGATTCTGTATGCACTTACATTTCCGCCCGAAAAGCCGTATGATGGTATTGTATTCATTTTAGTAATCTCCCAACCATATCCGAAAACGTCCCTTTTGTTAAAGAAATCAAATGGTTTCCACATCATTTTCTTCGTTCCGTCTTTCAGCAGATCACCTTTATTTAGTTGAATGCTCCACTGTAAAAAGGCCGGAAGGCTGATGGCTAATCCATTTGCGGAATGAGCTCTTATTCCATCAATATTAGTGGATTTTTCATATTTTCCTGTATCAGCATTGTAATTATATTTTATAACCCGGTTTGGGAGCATTTCAAGGGAATTAGATGAAAATAAGATGCTGTTTTCTGATTCCGGAAATTGGTTTTTCAATATAAAATCTTCAAAAGTTTGTCCGCTTACTTTTTCAATAATTCTTGTGAGAAGCCAGTAATTGGTTTGATTGTATCTGAACTGGTCGCCTGTTTCAAATTCCATCTTCTCTCTTGTAAGTCTGGCGATTACTTCTGCATCGGTAGCGTGAACTGAAATATCACTAAAGCGAATTATATCAGGAATACCGGAAGAATGAGTGAGGAGATTCTTTATTTTAACATCCTGCCAGGCATTAGGGAGATTGTCCAGGTATTTTGATATTTTATCTTCTATTGAAATTTTCCCTTTTTCAACAAGCTGGAAAATACCAACCGTAGAAATTAGTTTCGAAGTAGAGTAAACCCTGAAAATTGAGTTTGGATTAACTTTTTTATTGCTTTCCAAGGTTTCTGTTCCATAATACTGCTGAAAAATAACTTTATTATTTTTTATAACACCAACTGCCAGACCCGGGATTTCATTTATTTTAATGGTTTCCCTGAGGTAATTATCAATTGATTTAAATGTCGAGGAATCCTGGCATTGACTCCAAAGAGAAAGATGAAGGAATAATAATATTAAAGTGGATTGTTTCATTTTTTATTGATTGTGAACGTTTGTATTTAAAGTAATCTTATTTAAAGACATCTATAACTTTTATTTTGTTACATTCATTAATAAATATGAAGAATAGGGGAAGGTAGTTAGAAGAGTATGGATGTTTGATCTTATGTCAAGGCTGTAAAATAAAAAAGACCTACATTTCTGTAAGTCTTTTTGCTCCTCCTGCTGGGCTCGAACCAGCGACCCTCTGATTAACAGTCAGATGCTCTAACCAACTGAGCTAAGGAGGAATTTTCCTCTGTTTAAGGTGATGCAAATATAAAAGGAATATTTATATCAGGCAAATTTTATCTCCAATTAACGGTGTTTTTTAAGCAAAAATGTTGAATTTCAGTAAGAAATATTTCAGTTGCTTTTTACTTAACTCCAATAATTCTTAGATAAATGTCCTATACGGTTCCTTGGATTGTAAAAAAAATTGACAGGTAAAATTATTACAGAGTTTAAATGCCTGTTTTCTGATTTTTTTTGGCAGAAAATTCAAAACGAGTTACAGGAGAAAAATGATAATAAGATACTTTTAAAGTCTGTAGGCCACTATGGACGAATTAATGGCTGATTCTGATATGGCGGCTGTATTTTTTGGACGATGATAGAGTCTGTTTTCATCTCTGCTAAATCTTAAAAAATAAAAAAGACCTACATTGCTGTAAGTCTTTTTTGCTCCTCCTGCTGGGCTCGAACCAGCGACCCTCTGATTAACAGTCAGATGCTCTAACCAACTGAGCTAAGGAGGAATGTCCTTTGTTTTAAGTGGTGCAAATATAGGACGAATATTTATACCTTACAAATATTTTTTAGAAAAAAATTCAAAAAAATTACAAGCTGCCGGTAAGCGCTTTAAAGATGTCGCTTCCGAAGATCAGTAACATCAATCCTAACAGGAAGATAACCCCAATCATCTGTGCATTTTCCAATACTTTCTGAGGAACAGGTTTCCCCGTAATCACTTCCCATAAGGTAAATATCACATGTCCGCCATCAAGTCCCGGAATAGGAATAAGGTTCAGGAATGCCAACCATACCGAGAACATAGCTGTAAAACTCCAGAATAAACTCCAGTTGATAGATACTGCTCCGTCTTTCGACTTTTCTACTGGCATATTCTTGATGATCGCCAAAGGACCACCTACTTTCTTATACCCCTGAACTTTCTTGTTGAATACCAGTTTAAACTGCTTTACCTGATACGTTAGACTTTCAATACTTCTTGTAAATCCTCTTCCGATAGATTCTACAAAAGTGAAATGCTGTGTATTGGCGAATTTTTGAAGCTGCTTATAAGAAACAATTCCTAATGTACCTTCCTTGGAAACTTCAAGACTTAAAGGCTGTACTGCGCCAGCTCTGACTACTTCCATATTAATAACCTTTCCTGCATTTTTTACAACAATACTTTGCAGTTCATCATAATAATTGATTTTCTGACCGTTTACAGAAGTTACCTGGTCGCCTATTTTTAAGCCTGCCTCAGCTGTTTTAGGATTTACGATAGTGTCAATTACAGGTGCATATCTTGGTGTAAGGAAAGCTTTAGGGTTCTCATCTTTGAAGGCTAATGCTTTTCCGTCATCATTAGTGTTGAAAGTAACGTCTTTTCCTTTTCTTAAAACCGTTACCTGGTCGCTTAATAAAATATCCAAAGACAGTTTATCCAGATTATTCTGAACTTTTCCGTCTACTTTTAAGATTTTATCACCGTCCTCAAAGCCCATTGCTTTTGCAATATTGGTATAATGCATCGGTGTTTCTACTTTTGAAGTATCAAAAGAGGTTTCACCGTTGAAATAAGAAAGAGATCCGAAAATAATCCAGGCTAAGAAAAAGTTTACTGTAACTCCTCCAAGCATGATAATCAATCTCTGCCAAGCTGGCTTTGATCTGAATTCCCATGGCTCTGCAGGTTTTTTCATCTGCTCGGTATCCATGCTCTCGTCAATCATTCCGGCAATTTTCACATAACCTCCGAAAGGAAGCCATCCGATTCCGTATTTAGTTTGCTCAGGATGCTTTCTCCAGTCGCTGTCTGAAAGTTTTGATATATCGATAGGAACTTCTTTCTCCTTTCCGTCTACCACGATAGTTTCTGTGTCCGGAAGGTTTTTGGAAAGAAATTTATACTGCCATTTTCCGTTGATTTTCTTCATTGAAAAGATGGAGAACCATGGATCAAAGAAGAGGAAGAATTTTTCAGCTCTGGTCTTAAACCATTTTGCCGGTAAAAAGTGTCCAAGCTCATGAAGAACCACTAAAATAGAAATACTTAGTATGAACTGGAAAATCTTGATTGCTAATTCCATTAATAATTTTTAGATTTAATTTGCAAAGGTAACAATTATCAAAACTATGCCAAATAAAAAAGCCCCTCGAAATGAGAAGCTTTGTCATATATTAAGCTGGTTTTACAGATTAAAAGAAACACCGATACTGCCGTTATTGCCCACTTCTGCAAAAACACCCACTTTCTCTGTGAAAAAGTAGCGGGCTCCGATGTGTGCCCCAATTCCAAAATCTTTACCCAAAACACCAACATCAACACCGGGATAAATATCCCATTTTGAAGGCAGATCAAGCGCTTCATTAAGGTGAAAATTCACCCTTCCAAAAACAAAAACACGGTTGTCTTTATCATTATCTTTATAATCGCCAAAGTAAGCATTCAGTCCTGCACCCACGGATACAAGCTTGTTCAGACCATAATCATAAGTTCCTGTAACTCCTGTTCCGTATCCCCAGGCACTCAGTCCAAGTTGGATCTTCTGGTCGCCTTTTCCTGTGTAAGCCTGTGCGTTGGCTGCCGTTCCGAAAAAAACAATCATCAACACAAAAAACAATTTCTTCATAAAATTTTACTTTTTAAAAGGTATTAGATAAGAAATATCCTGAGCAAAAATAGAACCGAAATCAACAGAAAATTGTATTTTTATTGAAGTTTTTACAAGGTTTATGAGAATTACAGGACTAAATTTAGATATTGTCTGGAAAAATAAAGGCAAAAATTTTCAATTGATCGAAGATCAGCTGAACGATCAGGAGGCAGATATTTTCCTGCTTCCGGAAATGTTTTCTACCGGCTTCTGTATGGATGCAGCTGAAGTTGCAGACCGGAATGAAGAATCTCTTGATTTTCTGAAAAAACTCTCGAAAGAAAAAAATGCGGCTTTCTGCGGAAGCGCACCCGTAGAAGAGAGTGGTCGTTTTTATAACAGAATGTATTTTGTACAGCCTGATTCCGAAACGGTTTTCTATAATAAAAGACACTTGTTCTCTTTTTCAGGGGAAGATAAGGTGTATACACCGGGTAATGAAAGGATTATTGTTAATTATCAGGGATTCAGGATCTTACTTCAGGTATGTTACGACCTTCGGTTTCCGGTTTTTGCAAGAAATAATGATGATTATGATGCTGTTTTTTATGTGGCTAACTGGCCTGAAAAAAGGGTAGGAGCCTGGGAGCATCTTTTAAAAGCCCGGGCGATAGAAAATTTGTCTTTTGTTTTTGGTCTGAACAGAATCGGAACAGATGGAAATGAGTTGTTTTATCAGGAAAGTTCTCACTGTTTTTTTGCAGACGGAAAAGAAATTTCACACAAGAACGGGAATATTGTCTCTGCAGAATTAGATCTTAAAGAATTGAAAAATTTTAGAAATCATTTTCAATTTTTAAATGATAGGGATGATTTTGAGATCAAAATTAAATAGTTAGGAAGATAAGTTTTGATTATTTTTCATTTTCATTGATGTTTAGATATTTTAATTTAAAACATATAACTAGAAAGAATACTATATGAATAAAAAATTACTTTTCGCTGTCTTCTGTATTTTGAATCTGATTATGAAAGCGCAGGAAAATAAGCGTATTAATGAAAATAATAGGGCTGAATTTCAATTGGAAGACGGATCTTCATTTAAAGCAAATTCTGTTGATGCAGTTACTAAAACGATTAATGTGGGACAAATAATAGTCAACAACAGGATATCTGCATTTCAATATACAACTCAGGCAGATGGGAAGAAGAAAGAAATAAGCTCTAAATATGTAAGAAAAATTATCTATTATAATGGTGATGAAATCTCACAAATTCAGGAAAAAATTAAAGTAAAAACAGTAGATAAGAAAGGAAATCTTTCAAATGATACAGCCGAAACTTTCGAATACTTACTCTATGACGGTAAAATTAAATTATACAGCTCAAATGTATTTAGTGTATGGGCTTGAATGCGTGCTATTATACTCACTCAAATTTTTATATCCAAAAAAATGGTGAACCTTACACGGTTTTGGCAGTAAAACAAAAAAGTCAGTTTAACTCTAAAATGGGCTCATCCATTGAAAATATCGTTGAAGCTTTTAGAGCAGTTGCCGGAGATTGTAGTTCATTTAATCAGTATTTAAATTCTTTTGATAAAGAAATGATGCAGGAAAAACATTTGGATAAAACGCTACAAAAAGAATATCAGGAAATTTATAAAACGACCTTACAAGAAGTAAAAAAAGATAGAGAGCAAACCAAAAAATTATTCTATATCGTAGGTGATAAAATACAAAACAGACAGGCCGAAATTTACATTGGTATCATAAAAGAGTATGAGAAAAATTGCCCATAGTAATCGTTATAAAACTCCCATAGATTTCACGATCGTGTAAATCTATAGGTATATAAAAACAAAAACTGTGAAAAATCACAGTTTTAGGCATGTTCTTTTAAAAGTTGAGTCAATGTATTGACGTCGTGAACACCGCTTTCTTTCCACAGCATTTCTCCTTTTTTGAAGATGGCTAAAGTCGGTACGCCGCGAACTCCGTATTGAGCCGCAAGAGCCGGGTATTGATCAACATCTACCTTTATGATTCTTGCATCTTCACCTACATTTTCTTTTACCGTATTTAAAACTGAAGACTGTACTTTGCATGGTTGACACCAAGTTGCAAAAAAATCAATTAACACAGGTCTTTCGGAATCTATGATTTCCTGGAATTTTTGTGACATAGCTGGTTTTTATAAAGTTTTCGACTGACAAACAAAATCTGTTGTCGGAAGTTTTTCTGTTTTTTTGATTCCATTGAATCCTCCTTCTATTTCAGTGAAATTTCTGATGCCGTGAGAATTAAGGATGCTTGCTGCAATCATGCTTCTGTATCCTCCTGCACAGTGAAGAAAGAAATGTTCAGAATCATCAATGGTTTTTACCCAATCACTGATTGTGTCAAGGGGTTTATTGAATGCATTGTCAATATGTTCAGCTGAATATTCGCTTAGCTTTCTCACATCGATTATTTTAGCATTTTCTGTAAACTGTTCTGCGAATTCTGAAGGTGAGATCCTTTTGACCTCGTCTGTTTCCTTGCCTGAGTTTTTCCATGCGCTGAAACTTCCGTCCAGATATCCTACAACATTATCAAACCCTACTCTGCTCAATCTTGTGATAACCTCTTCTTCTGTGCCTTCATCAGCTACAAGAAGGATAGGATGTTTTACGTCTACGATCATATTTCCTACCCAAGGGGCAAAATCGCCCTTCAATCCTATATTGACAGCATTAGGAACAAAGCCTTTATGGAATTCGGCAGGACTTCTTGTATCTAAAATTAAAGCTCCGGTTTCTTCTGCCAGTGCCTCAAAATCTTCTGCAGCAACGGGGTTCAGTCCTTTATTCATAACTATATCCAGGCTTTCATATCCGCCTTTGTTCATTGCTACATTCATTCCGAAATATTTCGGTGGAGCAGTAAGGCCGTCTAAAACCTCTCTGATAAATGATTCTTTATCCGGCTGATTAAGTGCGTAATTGGTCTTTTTCTGGTTTCCTAAAATGTCTACTGTTTCTTTCTGCATATTCTTTCCGCAGGCTGAACCGGCACCATGTGCAGGATAAACAGTAATACTGTCATCCAATGGCATAATCTTAGTCTGCAGGCTTTCATACAGAATGCCTGCAAGATCTTCCTGGGTAAGATTGGTTGCTTTTTGAGCAAGATCCGGCCTTCCTACATCACCTAAAAATAAGGTGTCACCGGTAAAAATGGCAGTTTCTGTTCCATTTTCATCAATCAGCAGGTAGGTTGTACTCTCCATCGTGTGTCCGGGAGTGTGAAGTACTTTTATCTTTATTTTTCCGATCTCAAAGATCTGGTTATCTTCTGCGATAATAGCCTCAAAAGCTGGCTGGGCTGTAGGGCCGTAAACAATAGGGGCTCCTGTTTTCTTACTTAGATCCAAGTGTCCTGAAACAAAATCAGCATGGAAGTGGGTCTCGAAAATATATTTTAAAGTTACATTGTCTTTTTCAAGGCGATCCAGGTAAGGTTTTACTTCTCTTAATGGATCAATAATGGCAGCTTCATTTCCTGATACAATATAATAGGCACCCTGAGCCAGACAGCCCGTATATATTTGTTCAATTTTCATTGGATCTTTTTTAAATTTTAGATAAAGATACAAAGTATTAGATGAAATGTAAACGAAATGTTAAATTCAGATGATAGTTTCTTTCAATATCCATGGACTTATTCTCATAAAGTCCTTTGTTTTCAAATAAAAAAGAGACTCTAAAATTAAGGAAGTGAAGTGACTGTTTTTTATCATATTCTAAAAATGAAAATAATTGTGTAATGTAAGAATGTTAAAAAGTATTATGATTTAATTTTCTTTTCTCTGGCGTAAAATTGTTGCTGACTGTTTCAAATTAAATTTCAAGGTATTATTAACAAAAGATTATTGCAGAATATGACTTTAATAACCGAATATTTTGCAAAAAATTTTATATTTATAAGTTTAAAAAAAACAGATGGCAGACAAAACACAATTTATTGAAGAACTGAACGCAAGATACAATCCGAAAGGAGAACACATTATACTGGGAAAAGGAATGCTTGACGGGGAAGTGGTAACGGAAGTTGACGTGACTATTCCTTTGAAAACAATTAACCGTCACGGTCTTATTGCCGGAGCTACGGGAACAGGTAAGACAAAAACACTTCAGGTCTTTGCCGAGCAGCTTTCCCATGCGGGAATCCCTTCTTTGGTTTTAGATATTAAAGGTGACTTTTCCGGAATAGCAGAAGCCGGACAGATGAATCCTGTGATTGAAGAAAGATACGCTAAAACACAGCTTCCATATAACCCACAGGCATTCCCGGTAGAGCTGATGAGTATTTCCGGAGGGAAAGGAGTAAAACTAAGAGCTACCGTTACAGAATTCGGACCTGTTTTATTGAGCAAGATCCTTGAGCTGAATGATACACAGCAAAGTATTATGTCTATTGTCTTTAAATACTGTGATGATAAAGGGTTTCCTTTAATTGACCTTAAGGACTTGAAGAAGGTTCTGCAGTATGTAACAGATAATGCTCAGGGGAAAGCTGAATTGGCCGCCAATTACGGCTCTATAGCTCCAGCTTCTTTAGGGACAATTTTAAGATCTATTGTTGCACTGGAACAGCAGGGCGCCTCAGATTTCTTTGGAGAACTAAGTTTTGATGTTCAAGACCTTCTTGAAACCAGAGATGGAAAAGGAGTTGTTAATATATTGAGAGTTGCTGAAATTCAGAGTAAGCCGCAGCTTTTTTCCACATTTATGCTTTCGCTTTTTGCGGAAATTTATATGACTTTTCCTGAAGAAGGAGACAGTGGAAAACCAAAACTGGTACTGTTTATAGATGAAGCTCACCTGATTTTTGACGAGTCTTCAAAAGCTTTGCTTTCACAGATAGAAACGATGGTAAAGCTGATTCGTTCCAAAGGTGTAGGAATTTATTTTATTACCCAGATTCCGGGGGATGTACCTGAAAATGTACTTTCTCAGCTTGGACTGAAGATTCAGCACGCACTGCGAGGTTTCACTGCCAAGGATAAAAAAGAAATTTCCAAGGCTGTTGAAAACTATCCGACAACAGAGTTTTATAATGCGTCAAGTCTGATTCAGAATCTTGGGATCGGTGAAGCATTTATTACAGCTCTGGATGAAAAAGGAATTCCTACGCCTTTGGTTCACACGTATTTAATTTCTCCGGAATCCAGGATGGATGTTCTGAATGATGCAGAAATTTCAGAATTGACGGGAAGTTCTGCATTAGTGGCTAAATATGAACAGCCGGTTGATAGAGAATCAGCTTATGAGATGCTTACCAATAGAATGGAGCAGGCAGCTCAAAATTCTGCACCTAATCAAAAAACAAAACCGGTAAAAGAAGAACCTGGAATGTTTGAACAGGTACTTCAGAGCAAAGCGGGAAGAACATTTACAAGTACGTTGATGCGTGAAGGCGCAAAGGCTATTTTGGGAATGTTCGGCCTCGGAGGAAGAAGAAGATAGAGTGAAAAACTGACCAGCAAATAATTTGTCATAAGAGGATAATCAGCTGTTTACCGTTTCGGATGACCCAGGTCTGAATCTGATCATGGACAGTATCAATGCTAGTTTTACTTTTTTGATATATTTTTTGTTATTTTAGCCAATCTTCCTTTACTGTTAGATAAAAATTTGATCTATAAGTTATTTGGCGGGATAGTTTCACTCATCAGTGCATAGGTGTCTTTTTGTGGTATTGTTTTTAATATCAAAGATATAGAGCATGCTGTTCGACCGTTATGTGACCTATGGCATGGGTTATGTATAGGCCTCATAACGGAATTATGATGCCTGGAATTATTATTATTAATTAAAAAATAGCAGTATACTACAATTCAATGTATTCAATTATAGATATAGAAAGTAATGGTGCAGGTTATAGAGATGAATGCATTATAGATATAGCCATCTACAGATATGATGGCCAGAAAATTACTGACCAGTTTATATCTCTTGTCAATCCTGAAAGCGATATTACCCCTTTTGTACAGAAGCTCACCAGCATCACGCCTAAAATGGTGAAAACCGCTCCAAAATTCCATGAGATAGCAAAAAGAGTTATTGAAATTACTCAGAATACTACTTTAGTAGGGCATAATATTGATTTCGATTACAGAATGCTTCGCCAGTCTTTTAAAAGATTAGGGTATGATTTTCAGATCAATACTTTAGATACCATTCCTTTAGCGAAAAAAATGATCCCGGATGAGGTAAGTTATTCATTGGGGAAACTTGTGAAATCTTTAGGAATTCCATTGACAAACCATCATAGAGCTGAAGGTGATGCCAGGGCAACATTGGAGCTGTTCAAGCTTTTGGTATCAAAAGATACTGAAAATGAAATCATCCAGAAGCAGCATGATGAAACCAATGCCAAAACCTATATCAATAAAATCAAAGTCCTGACTCAGGATCTTCCCAACGAAAAAGGCTTTGTCTATTTTCAGGATGAAGCAGGAAGAATTATGTTATCAGACTATGTCCAGGATATTAATAAGTTTTCAAAAAAAGTTTTTAATTCCAAATCAAAAAAATGGGAACAGCTACAGAAAGATGTGGAACAGATCAATTATGAGCTTACAGGCACAGATATTATTGCTAAACTGATCCTCAATTCTAAAAATATCAAGAAAAAAGAAACTTTTCTGTTCGGTCTTTATTTTAGGAACAATAAATACATTGTTGAAAAAAATAAGCTGAATAAAACAGAAAAGCCGATCCTGAAATTCAGATCATTTACCCAGGGTGTGAAGGCCGTTCAGTTTATTGGCTCACAGGAAGAGTTTAATGATGTACATGTTTTCATTAAAAAAATAGATTTCAGAAAAAGAAACGAACTCTGGCTGGGGCAGGGACGAAAATTGGGAGAAAAAATGTTTCTGATCATTGAGAACGGAAAAATAATGTCTTACGGATTTTATGAACTGTTTACCCAGATACAGACTCTCAGTAAGCTTTCAAAGCTGAAGATTGATCTGCCTTTGCCATCAACAGATCTGCACAATGATCTCCAATTGGCACTCCTTCGTGGTGATTTTGAGACATTACCATTACCGAAGTAATAGAAGATTTGGGAAATGGTTTCAAAATCAATTTTCTTAAAATAAAAAATAAATAGTATTTTTGTACAAAATAAAAAAGAAGCAATGCAAAATTTTAAACAAATTAAAACTGGAAAGAAGGGAACTGTGAAGTTCTCTAAGGTTTGGAATATTTAAAAGACTTGTCTTGCATAAAAATAATTAATGTGGCAGGCTCTTTATCTAAGAATCTGCCTTTTTTTATGTTAAAATGAAATTATGAATTCAAAAGAATTATTAAAGATTGCCACTGAGTTTGGCACCCCGGTGTACGTTTACGATGCTGAATCTATCAAAACTCAATATGAGAAACTTACATCTTCTTTTTTAAAACACACAAAGTTCTTTTATGCTGCAAAGGCATTGACAAACATTAATATTTTGAAGTATGTCAAGAACCTGGGTGCGTCTTTGGATTGTGTATCAATAAATGAAGTAAAGCTTGGATTGAAGGCGGGATTTACTAAAGAAAAGATCCTTTTCACACCCAACTGTGTAGACCTTGCTGAAATTGAAGAGGCAATGGTACTGGGCGTTCATATAAATATTGATAACATCTCTATTCTTGAGCAGTTCGGGAATAAATTCGGGAATACATATCCAATTCTTGTAAGAATCAACCCGCATATTTTTGCAGGAGGAAACTATAAAATCTCAACGGGACACATCGACAGCAAATTCGGTATTTCTATCCATCAGGTTCGTCATATTGAAAGAGTTATGAAAAGTACCAACCTTAATGTGGAAGGCCTTCATATGCATACCGGAAGTGAGATCAAGGATCCGGACGTTTTCCTTCAGGCATTGGATATTATGCTTGAGCTTTCTGAGCATTTCCCTAATCTTAAATACCTGGATATGGGAAGTGGGTTCAAAATCCCTTACCAGGACAGCGAAGAAGAAACAGATGTAAAAACTTTAGGAAAGAAAGTAGAAAAAGTGTTGTCTGAATTCACAAAATCTACAGGCCGAAAGTTTGAATTATGGTTTGAACCGGGAAAATTCCTCGTTGGAAAAAGCGGTTATCTTTTAGTGAAAGCCAATGTAATCAAGCAGACTACAGCTACGGTCTTTGTAGGAGTAAATTCAGGATTTAATCATCTGATCCGTCCGATGTTCTACGATTCCTATCACATGATTGAAAACCTTTCCAATCCAAAAGGGGCAGAAAGAATTTATACCGTTGTGGGAAACATCTGTGAAACCGATACTTTCGCATGGGACAGAAAACTGAATGAAGTAAGAGAGGGGGATATCCTGGCTTTCCATAATGCCGGAGCATACGGTTTTGAAATGAGCTCTAATTTCAATTCAAGATTAAAACCTGCTGAAGTATTATTCTTAGACGGAAAAGCACACTTGATCCGTAAAAGAGATGAATTTGAGGACCTGCTGAGAAATCAGATAGAAGTAATCTAAATCAGATATAAAATAGAACTCCGCAAATTAATGCGGAGTTTTTCTTTTAAACAAAAACTTGAAAAATGTTTATTGATAGATAAAGGATACAGAAATCCGCTCAAAGCCAGACGGTTTTGTTTCTTGCTTGTCTTAATAGCTTTACTTCACTATGGTTTAAAGCAATTCATCTTAATCGCGGTACCTCAAATATGTTGAAATTTTAATATTTTATTGGCTTTGAAATTGTAATTTATTAGCTAAATTTGAGAGAGGCAAGGATTAAATGCTAATCATTGCTTACCATTCTTTATTCAAATTCTATAACGAAAATAAACACCCAAAAATAGTAATTATGGCTAAAAACATAGCAGAGCAGATTGTTGAAATGCTCGAAGGCGCCAATGTGAAAAGAATTTACGCAGTTACCGGTGACAGTCTCAACCATCTTAATATTGCCGTTAAAAAAAGCAGCATCGAATGGATTCACGTGAGACATGAAGAAGTGGGAGCCTATGCAGCAGCGGCGGAAGCTGAGCTTGATGGGTTTGCCGTATGTGCAGGAAGCTGCGGCCCCGGACATGTTCACCTGATCAATGGGGTTTACGAAGCGCACAAATCTCATGTTCCCATGCTGGTTATTGCTTCCACAATTCCAAGCGACGAAATGGGAATGGATTATTTTCAGGAAACCAATACCATAAAGCTTTTTGACGATTGCAGCCACTACAATCAGATGATCACACGACCTGAACAGGTACAGAGAACTTTACAGACGGCTATTCAGCATGCCATTTCAAAAAAAGGAGTTGCTATTATCGGACTTCCCGGAGATGTGTCAGAACTTGATGCGGAAGAAGGATCTACCTCCACCCAGATATTCAGGACCAATCCCGTAATCAGGCCTTCCGATGATGAATTGAAAAGCCTTGCAAGCTTAATTAATGAAAGCAAAAAAGTAACGCTCTATTGCGGAATCGGAGCAGGAGAAGCAAATGCTGAAGTAGTAGAACTGTCAAAGTTTTTAAAAGCACCGGTAGGTTATTCCTTCCGTGGAAAAATGTCAATTCAGCCCAATAACCCTAATGAAGTAGGACTTACAGGGCTTTTGGGATTTCCTTCCGCTTATCATGCGATGCACGAAGCAGATCTTTTGATCCTGCTGGGAACCGATTTTCCTTATCAGAAATTCATGCCGGTAAAAAATAAAATTGTCCAGATCGATGAAAGCCCCGAAAGATTAGGAAGAAGGGCAAAACTCGAATTAGGATTGGCGGGAGATGTGAAAGAAACCATTAAAGCTTTGCTGCCGCTCCTTCAAGAAAAAACGGATACGCATTTCCTTAATGAACAGCTGGCATTTTATGAGAAAGTAAAAGAAAACCAGCTTACTTATGTAAAAGACTTTGGAAAAGAAGATGCTATCCAGCCGGAATATGTCACGCATATCTTAGATCAGGTGGCTAAAAAAGATGCCATTTTTACAGTAGATACAGGGATGTGCTGCGTGTGGGGAGCCAGGTTTATCACCGGAACCGGCGAAAGAAAAATGCTGGGCTCTTTCAATCACGGTTCAATGGCGAATGCTATGCCGATGGCTATTGGAGCAGCGCTGGCTCATCCGGGCAGGGAAGTGATTGCGATGTGTGGAGACGGAGGACTTTCGATGCTTCTCGGAGATATGGCTACAATTTTCCAGTATAAATTACCGGTTAAACTGATCGTTTTCAATAACAGAACCCTGGGAATGGTAAAACTGGAAATGGAAGTAGGGGGAATGCCGGATAATGAAACGGATATGATCAATCCTGATTTTGCGATGGTAGCTCAGGCAATGGGATATCCCGGGAAAAACGTTCATAAACCTGAAGATGTAGAAAGTGCCATCAAAGAATGCTTATCCTTTGATGGGCCGTACCTTCTCAATATATTTACCAATCCGAACGCACTGGCCCTGCCTCCGAAAGTAGATTTTGACCAGGTGGTGGGAATGACCAAATCTATGGCTCAACTGATGCTTGGTGGTAAAATGGAAGAAGTGCTGGATACGGTGAAAACCAATTATAAACATATTAAAGGACTGCTGTAATGAATGCTTCCTTAAAAAGATTTTATATCATCGCCTGGGTATTCGGGCTCGTATTTTATTTCCTTGATTATGTGATCCGTTCTGCGCCTGCAGTAATGATTCCGGAACTCGTCAGCAATTTCAATACAACAGAGCTGAAGCTGGTGAGTATGATCGGAACCTATTATTACACTTATTCCACCTGCAGCCTTATTGCAGGAATTGCTTTAGATAAATTCGGAGGGAAAAAATCACTTTTTGGCGGAGCTTTAATTCTTGGAGTGGGCTGTCTGCTGTTTTTAATATCTACCTACACTGGTGGTATCGCAGGCAGACTTTTGCAGGGAGCTGGCTGTGCTTTTGCATTTCCGGGCTGTGTTTATCTGGCGAGTAAAGGCTTTTCATCTAAATCTCTGGCTACAGCGGTCGGAGTTACCCAGTGTATAGGAATGCTGGGCGGAACGGCCGGGCAGTTTGTAGTGGGGCCATGGGTAGAAGAAGGAATCAATATCGATACATTCTGGCTTTGGTCCGGAATTATCACTTTGATTACAGCATTTTGCTTATTCTTCGTCATTCCCGGTGAAAAACAGGCTGAGGTACAGTCTGGGGGTCCTGTAAAAAAAGTCGGATATCTGGAACCGTACAAAATTGTTTTTAAAAATCCCCAATCCTGGCTCTGTGGAATTATTTCAGGATTATTGTTCGCCCCTACTACCATCTTTGCAATGACCTGGGGAGTTGCCTTCTTTCAAAAAGATAAAGAATTTCTATTTCACGATGCTGCCATTACCAGTGCTATGGTAGCTTTTGGATGGGTGTTCGGATGCCCGCTTTTAGGATTTATCACCGATAAAATAGGAAGAAGAAAGCCTGTTCTGATGGCCGGAGCTATTCTGATGATCTTAAGTTTTCTACAGCTGATTTACCTGCCGGAACTTTACCCTGCGAAAATCAGTATGTTTATTTTTGGGCTTGGTTCAGGAGCAGCGATGATCCCATATTCTATCATTAAAGAAGCCAATCCTGATTATGTAAAAGGAAGTGCAACCGGAGCTATTAATTTTATCACTTTTGGAGTTACTACACTGGTAAGTCCTGTATTCAGCAGATGGTTCGGGAAAAGTCTGGACATTTCTTCCGGAGATATGCATTTTCAACATTCCATATTATTCTGGATAACAGGAATTGTATTGGCTGTTTTGATTTCAATGATGTTAAAAGAAACGGGAAGCAAAGCACAATCCCAGCCCTTGAATACATAATTTAAATTCAATATTTAGTTAAAAAACTTCGGGTGAATGCCTGAAGTTTTTCTTTTTTATCAAACAATTAAAAATTAACTTTGTTCAAAGAATCTTAATAACCAATGGATACGCTTCTATGAAAGCATTTATATTATTTATAACAATGCTTGTGGCAAATTTTACTTTTGCACAGCAGGACATTGAAGAAAGAGGGGATAATAACATTGCCGAGGTTAATAAAAACCTGTTAAAAATAGACATTAAACAACCACTTTTGCAGGTTGCCGTAAAGAATTGTAATGATTTTAAGCCTGCCGGATTTGAAGGCGGTGTTCTTGTTTATAAAGAAACCCTGAGAAAATTTATGTTAGATTATCTGAACTCAGATTTTTATGTGCTGAACGGAGATTTTACATTCACTATTACGATAGATCAGACAGGAAAAGTCACCGATATTGAAGGAAGTCCGAAAGTAGCCAACAGCTCTTATTTTTTTGATGATATGAAATATGTGGTAAGACGTATCAAAAAATACTGGATGCCAGCTTCTTGCAGTGGCCAGCCCGTCACTTCACAGGTCAAAATTAAGATGAATATCTCTTCAATATCAACAGATCTATAAATCAATTATTTGAAAAAATATCTTTTATTACTGCCTTTACTTTTTCTTGGAGTTAAAGGTTTCTCCCAACAGGCACCTCAGGCCGAGATGATATAGCTGATCATGATTAGAATATTATTTTGCCAGTGGAATTTTCAGTAAAATTTATCGGAAGATAGTCCTGACATTCTGTCACAATATTTTGTATCTTTGCAGACTAATCTGTTCAGGAGCTAAATTTCATCCCTCAGCATTGAATTTTATATCCTGAATATTGAACTTAAATTGATTACAGTGCAGGAAAAATATATAGACGAAACAAAACAGGGCGAAGCTTTTGCCATCGCTGAAAAGCCTGAGAACTCTAAAAAACTCTTTTTAGAAAGCTATGGCTGTCAGATGAACTTTTCTGATTCTGAGATTGTTGCCTCTATTCTGAATGAGCAGGGATACAATACCACCGTGAAAGTGGAAGAAGCAGACCTTATCCTTTTAAATACCTGTTCCATCCGTGAAAAGGCAGAGCAGACTGTAAGAATGCGTCTTGCCCAGTTCAAAAGACTTAAGAAAGAAAAACCAAATATGACTGTTGGCGTTCTCGGATGTATGGCAGAACGTTTAAAAACCAAATTCTTAGAAGAAGAACAGCTGGTAGATCTTGTGGTAGGCCCTGATGCTTATAGGGATCTTCCTAATCTTTTGCAGGAAACCGAAGACGGGAGAGATGCCATTAATGTAATCCTTTCCAAGGAAGAAACTTACGCAGATATCAACCCTGTACGTTTAGGCGGAAACGGGGTTACAGCATTTGTAACCATCACCAGAGGCTGTGATAACATGTGTACCTTCTGTGTGGTTCCTTTTACCAGGGGAAGAGAAAGAAGCCGTGATCCACACTCCATCATTGCAGAATGTAAAGACCTTTTAAATAACGGGTACAAAGAAATTACTCTTTTAGGACAAAATGTAGACTCATACTTATGGTATGGAGGAGGTCCTAAAAAGGATTTTGCCAAAGCTTCTGAGATGCAGAAAGCAACCGCCGTTGATTTTGCTCAATTACTTGATTTGGTGGCTAAAGCTGTTCCCGAAATGAGAGTAAGATTCTCTACTTCCAATCCTCAGGATATGAGCCTGGATGTATTCAGAATGATTGCAAAACATGACAATATCTGTAATTACGTTCACCTTCCTGTCCAGAGCGGGAGCAACAATATGCTTCTTGCAATGAACAGACAGCATACCCGTGAAGAATATTTAGATTTAATCAGAAAAGCAAAGGAGATTGTTCCTGATATTGCTTTTTCCCAGGATATGATCATCGGCTTCTGTAATGAGACTGAAGAAGATCACCAGGATACATTAAGCCTGATGAGAGAAGTGGAATATGACTACGGTTATATGTTTGCCTATTCAGAAAGGCCCGGAACACCGGCGCATAAAAAGATGGAAGACAATATTCCGTTTGAAGTAAAGCAGAAGCGTTTGAACGAAGTTATTGAACTTCAGCGTGAACTGTCCAGGAAAAGGATGGAAACTTACGTTGGAAGAGTACACCAGGTTCTGATAGAAGGAACTTCCAGAAAAAATGAAAATCAGTGGAAAGGAAGGAATTCCCAGAATGCAGTTTGTGTGTTCGATATGCAGGAAGGACAAAAAGTGGGTGACATTGTGGATGTTTTTGTCTATGATAATACACAGGGCACACTTTTAGGAAGAACTGCAGAATAATTTAAAACCCGGATAAGAACGGTATATTGCTTGTATCAAGTATTCAACAGTTTAACTATAAAGGAGAGAAGATATACATTATAGAAAAACTGCCAAGAAAACAGAATCTTCCGAAACTAAAATGAATGGCTACATTACCGTAAGATTTTTAGTAAATTGTGGAGGAAAAACAGGACTGAATAAAGAACTGGAAGATAAGCTTGAGATTCACAAAATCGCTGGACAGCTTATTCCTAAGAGATAAAAAGTTTTAAAGCAGGCTATTATCAGTATTTAACCTATAAAATTGAGAATGGAAAAGTTTCAGAGGTATTACCTTAGCTTTTTGCTCCTTATCGTTTACACCAATACTATTGCACAGGTCAACTGTAATGCAGTAGAGGGTGAGAACTGCAAAAAATCCTGTGGGTTATACAACTGGGCTTCAGATAGCCAAGGCAGCAGGGAATCTCAGGAAGCCTTTGATAAAGCCATCGGACTATGTCCGGATTTCTCTAATGCCTATATCGAAAAAGCCGTTCCTTACCTAAAGAATGGAGATTTTGTCACTTGGAAAATTCTTATTGACAAAGCTATTGCTGTAGATTCTAAAATGCATTTAGGCTACAGAGGCTTGTATAAATTCCAGTTTCTGCGGGATTATATCGGTACTGTCCGTGATCTTAAGCAAGAAAAATATTATCTTAATCATCTGGGACGGTCTCTAAATGGAGATTATCATCCGGGGGTGGTAAAAACTATCTCTTACAATCCTTTAGAGCAAAAAGAAAAAGCAGCTGAGATCATTGAAAATTTTCTTTCATCAAAAAGCTATTTCAAAGGAATGTATGGCCATTACAAGCTTGGAGTGACTTATTTTGAGCTTGGAAGATATCACAAAGCCTCAGAAAATTTTGAAAACCAAAGCAAAGAATATGACTTTGCTGAAAATACATACTTTAAAAGTAAAGTTTCTAAGATCAGAAACAAAGATTATTTAGATTTAAAAACCTTAGCATTAAGGACGTACGATGAAGACAAGACATGACATGTCTACATCCTTCACTTTAACAAGGTCTACAGGAAACAGATAACAGAACTGTAGATTATTATTAGATCAATAATCAAAAATTTACTTATGAGCAACGAGTTACAAACCATAAAAAACCGCTTTGGAATCATCGGGAACTTTCCCGCATTGAACAGGGCTTTAGAAAAGGCAATCCAGGTGGCACCCACGGATATTTCCGTTCTGGTGATTGGAGAAAGTGGGGTGGGAAAAGAATTTATCCCGAAAATTATTCATTCAGAATCAAAAAGAAAACATCAGCCTTATATTGTGGTGAACTGTGGAGCGATCCCGGAAGGAACAATAGATTCAGAATTATTCGGACACGAAAAAGGAGCATTTACCGGAGCTACAGCTACCCGAAAAGGATATTTTGAAGTGGCAGACGGTGGAACAATCTTCCTTGATGAGGTGGGAGAACTTCCCCTTCAAACCCAGGTACGTCTTTTAAGGGTACTAGAAAGCGGAGAATTTATGAAAGTGGGTTCATCACAGGTTCAGAAGACCAATGTAAGAATTGTAGCGGCTACCAATGTGAATATGATGAAGGCTATTCATGACGGAAGATTCCGTGAAGACCTTTACTACCGTTTAAATACCGTTCAGATCGACATGCCTCCTTTAAGAGAAAGGAAAGGAGATATTCATCTGTTATTCAGAAAGTTTTCTATTGATTTTGCAGAAAAATACAGAATGCCGGAATTGGAGTTGGAGCCTAGTGCCGTTCATTATATTGAAAATTATACTTTCCCGGGAAACATCCGTCAGTTAAGAAATCTTGTAGAACAGATGACTGTGGTGGAAAGAAACCGGGAAATTACCGTTGAAAAACTCGCAGAATATATTCCGATGGAAACCCATCTTCCAATGGTGGTCAATAATCAGACGGCCCAGAAGCAGAATGATTTCGGAAGCGAAAGAGAAATTATGTATAAAATTCTCTTTGACATGAGAAGTGATATCAATGATTTAAAATCGCTCACTTCAGAACTGATCAAAAACAAAGGAACAGCCGACCTCAGCAATCAGGAAAAAAATCTGATCAACAGAATTTATTCTGCAGACCAGACCCAATCTGTGGCCCAGAATTCACTCCTTTATTTTGAAGATAAATCACCGGCGACGCAATCTGCACCTACTATAATCTCCAATGCTGATGACAGTTACGAAGACGTTGAAGATATAGAAATAGAAGAGAACAGACCGGAATCTCTATCGCTTCAGAATAATGAAAAAGATTTGATAATCAAAGCGTTGGAGAAGCATAAAGGACGCAGGAACAGGGCTGCTGACGAGCTTGGTATTTCGCAGAGAACTTTATACAGAAAAATAAAACAATATAACTTAGAAGACTAAAAAACGGATGAAGAATTTAGAGGCAATAGCTGCAAAAGGATCTGATTTCAGTATAGGGAAGTCTGTTTCTCAGGAAGCTGAACTTTTCAAAAAAGATATAGAGGGATTAATCGTAGCGATGTTTTAGAGTTGATAATCAAAAAATGGTATGAGTAAATTAAAAATAATATTCGGTTTTGTCATTCTTTCGCTGTTTCATCAGTGTTACTCGTTTACAGGATCTTCACTGACGGATGAAAAGACGGTCCAGATCAACGAATTTCCAAATAATGCAGCGCTTGTCAATCCAACCCTTTCCCAGCAGTTTTCTACAGATATCCAAAACAGGTTTCTACAGAGAACAACCTTGAAAGGGACAAAATCAAATCCTGATATTCTGATAGAAGGGGAAATTTCTGATTATAATTTTTCTCCAACTACCATCAGCTCAAATACGACGACAAACCCTTCAGGAGGTGTGGTTCAGCAGGCCCAGAGCAAGCTGACAATCACCGTGAAAGTACATTACGAAAATAAAGTGCATCCGGATTCCAGTTTTGACAGAACTTATTCCGATGAAGCCGTTTTCAACAGTAACCTTACCCAGAGTGAGATCGAAGCTTCCCAGGTGAAGCTTGTGACAGACAGAATTATTAACAAGATATTTAACGATATTGTAGCCAATTGGTAAAATGAATCCCAGAGTTTTAGAATTATTAAAGAACCCCAAAAATATTCAGTCAGAAGATCTCAGTCTTCTGAAAGAAGAGATTCATGCCTTTCCTTATGTTCAAAACATCAGGGCACTTCACTTATTTGGAGTACATCTTTATGATAAAGAAAATTATCAGAAAGAACTTTCAACGACAGCTGCTTACACTACAGACAAAAAAATTCTTTATCAGCTGATCAATGGTAAGATCCGGCAGGAAGTAAAATCTGAGGTCTTAGAAGACAAAGAATCTCCTAAAACTGAAGTAAAAACAGTAAAATATACCTATAAAACTAAGGCATTCCCTATAAAAAGAGAAGAGCCTTCTGAAATACCCCAGAATAAATACGAAGCAGTAGCTTCTATGATACCGCCTGCTCAGGATATTAAACATCTCCATGTCAATGGAGAAAGAAACAGGATCCTTTTCGAAGGCGAAGAAAATTTCCTTGAGGACAAAAATTCCGAAACTATAGATCTCGAATCTACACTGGAATCAGGGGTATTGGTAATCCAAAAATCTTTGCCTGCAACAGAAGAGCCTAAAGAACAGATCATTAATGAGCAGAATTCAGAAGAAAACAAACAGCAGAAAGATATAGATACAGAAGGCGGAGTTGAATTCACCCCTGAATTGATTGTTGATGAAGACAAAATTGATAGCAAGGAAGAAAAGCAGGAGATAGATAAAGCGGAAGATATAAGTTTCCACGAAGTAGAAGCAGAAAAAGAAGAACAGCCGGAAGATACAGAAGCAGGACTAGAGTTCACTCCTGAATTAATTGTTGATGAAGATAAGATCGACACTCAGACAGAAGAACAGGAAATTGATAAAGCTGAAGATATAAGTTTCCATGAAGTAGAGGAGTTAAAGCCTGAAAAAGAAGATGCTGAAGAGGAAAAACAAGATGAAACGGTAGAAGAATTGATGTCCGCTGAAACAGAACAGCATTCCACCGAGGTTACTAAAGATCAAAATGCAGATCAGCCGGATGTTGAAATTAGTTTTCATGGAATGGATCAGTTCCTGCCCAATGTTAAGATCCAGGCAAACAGTGATGATACAGTTTCCTCTCCCGAAGTTTCAAAACCTAATGTAAATAAGCATGAGGAAGAAATGAGACGCCTCATCGAGGAAGTGGAGAAAAAAATGAAAGAAGCACAGGCTATTCCGAAAATTGAAAATAAGGAGCCCGAAATCACAGATCATGAGATCAGTTTTGCTGAAACTCAGAATTTCCATTTCTGGTCTACGGAAAAAGAAGAACCTAAAGCTGAACAATCTGCACCTGTACCGGTACAAGAGACAGTAACTGAGCCAGAGCTACCTATAGAGCCTGTAGAAATTGAGGCGAAAGCAGAACAACAAATACAAGAACAGGAACCTGCCGCAGAAAGAGTCTCTTCATGGAAACCAATGAGTCTGGATGCTCATCTGCCGGATTCTATGATCAGTAAAGAAAATACAGTTCCTGTTACCAAAACTGAAGCTCCACAGGAGCAGGAAGCTGAACCTGCAGAAATAGTAAATAAGAAAATAGAAGAACCTGCAGTACAGGCCAAGCAAGACACTGAAACACATGTGCCTGTTGCAAAAGAAACAGCAGGAATTACAGCAGAAGAAAAAGAAAATGAAGGAGAAAATTCTGAACAAGCTGTTGAACCAAAAACTCCAAAAAGAGAAGAAGCACCGGTTATGAATGTATCTTTCTTTGGAACAGACATTTCAAGCTTGTCTGTAAAAAAAGCTGAGAAAGAAAAAATAAAACAAGATTCTGCTCACGAAGTCAAAGCTGAAAACGGAGTTCAGATGCACGCTGACAGTAATGTTCCCGGATTTATCAATACATGGCAGAGCTGGCTCAAAATAGACAGGCCATCGGAGAAAGAGGCTGTCATTGCCAAGGAAGAGGTACCGATTCAGGAGAAAGTGATTGAAGCTTTTATTGAAAATAACCCAAGAATCAGCCAGTTAAGAGATGAAAGTACTTACGTGGTCAAAGAGAAGAATGATGATATTTCCCATTTGATGACAGAAACACTTGCCAATCTCTATTTTGAGCAGAAATTATATACCAAAGCAATCAAGGCATTTGAAATTCTGATCAAAAAAACGCCGGAAAAAAAGGAGTATTTCCAGGCTAAGATTCAGGAAATAAAAGATTTCAGAAGTAAAGGATAATAAGTTAAAAACTTATATAATATTAAAAGGCTGAACGCGGAAGTGTTCAGCCTTTGTTTTATATATTGTCGGGGCTACTCCTCATTCCTCGTAGTTTTCGCCAGGCTTTTCGTCCAAGAACAAAGACCAGGATAATCAGTATGATAGCGCAAATAGCAGCAATTACCGGAGCGGCCATAGCCAATATAGACATAATACCGGCTCCTGCTGTTTCAGTAGTTCCTACCACCGAATTTCCTAAACCACCAGTCGTAGCAGTGGAAGCCGCCCGGATTCCTGCAAACCCCGAACTGATGGTTGCGGCTGTTCCACCGCCAGCAATTAAGGCAAGTGCCCATTGAGGAAATGTTCCCAGATCCGCAAACTGGCTGGCAAATAACACAGAACCCGCGACTGTAGCCAAAGGTACAGATATGGTGTCCAGCAGATGATCTACAAATGGAATATAGTATGTCAGAATTTCAGCGATAGTCGCAATGCCCGTTGTAATAAGTGCCGGAAGCCCCGAAAGCCATTCAAAATGCTCATTCATCGGGATCCAGTGAAAATAAGAAGCAATGCTTACTGCAAACATCGGAAGAAAGACTCTGAAGCCTGTGGCAGCAGCCAGACCAATGCCAATAAAGGCACTCAGCACATATGAAAAATAGGGAATATGATCTAACATTTTAATTTTCAGATTTATTGTTTTCTCTAAAATTACAAAAACTATACAAGCTTTTATAAAAATTAAAATATAAATTATTCATACGCAATACGAAGTAGAATCATGAGGTGAACATCTGTACAGTTTGTCGTTTAAAAGAATATTGATAAGCAAGGATACAGAAAGTTTCCTTCAGATCTCTCTGATAGAGGTGTGGTACGATAAAAAATAATGCTATAGGCGTAGTAGATTGAAAGACTTTGTCACAAATCCGCCAGTTTTTTCACGCATTTTTTCTGTGAAAATCTGTAGATCAGCGGTAAAATTACAGTCTCATTATTTCATTGGTAAACTGTTATACTGCTGTATTGTTACATTATCAAGCCCTCTTCTGCATCTGGCAAAGCTTTTTAAACTGCTCCTCCACTTCCTGGAACTTAGCCGGCATTTCTGGAGAAACCCAAAACATCATGGCAACTGTTTTTTCACCAAAGGCCTCCTTAAACAAATCCTTATTCAGACGGTAACACTCCCTTAAAAGCCTTTTTACCCGGTTTCTGTGGACCGCCTTTTTGAAATATCTTTTAGAAACTGATACCCCGAACCTTGCACTTTCTAGAGGAAGTGCAGGTTTGTCTTTTAGAAGGATAATCCTCAGATTTCCACAAGATCTCCATTTACCTTTTTCAAAAAGTAAAGTGATCTCAGTCTTTTTCTTGAGTTTTTCGGCTCTCGGATATTTAAAGTTTGTCATTGACGGGGTGTAAATATAGGATATATTTTTGTTTGTTGAGATCCTTACAATGTGCTCAGCACCATATCGAAGAGCCTGTTGACTTGAATATTGTCTGATTAATCCTTTTTAATTAAATAATTGATCACTTCCGATGCCGCATAAAGCCCGAAGATGGCAGGAATATAGCTGATGGTACCGTAGAAAGACCTTTTATAGTTCGCTCCGTCCGTCAGTTTAAGGCTTTCCTCCTGCTGAAGCTCATTAGAGAAAACACATCTGAAACCCTTATTGATATTCTCCTTCTTAAGCCTTTTTCTGATCTGTCTTGCCAGGAAACAGTTCTGCGTTTTGCTGATATCCCTTACCATCACCTTACTTGGATCCATTTTTCCACCTGCTCCCATAGAACTCACCAGTTTTATTTTCCTTCTCTTGGCAGCTATAATTAAACTCAGCTTCGGAGTAATACTGTCGATGCAATCAAGAATATAATTAAACTTGGCAGAATCAAGAACTTCATCCATTCTTTCAGGATTAAGGAATTCATTGATTTTAATTAGTTGAAGGTTTGGATTGATATCAAGAAGTCTTTCCGCTACCACTTCCACCTTATGCTTTCCTATAGTAGAGTGCAGCGCCGGCAGTTGTCTGTTGATGTTGGTAATATCTACTGTATCACCATCCACGATTGTCATGTTTCCAACGCCTGCTCTGGCTAAAAATTCAGCGGCAAAGGATCCTACACCACCTAAACCTATTACAAGGACATTTGCTTTATTAAGCCTCTCCAGTCCTTCCTCTTTGATCAGGAGTTCCGTTCTCTCCAGCCAGTACTTATCCATTCTTTATCGTGTCTAAATTTTCTAAAATCTGCTCGTTTAGTTGATCCAAAGAAATACCCTTTAACTCCGAAACTTTTGAATATAATTCTTCAATATTAAAGCATTCATTATCAGTCTCTAAAAACATCTTGTCAAGGGGCGTGCTCTTTACAATTTCCTGCAAAGATAAATGATACAAAACCGCTTTTCCAAAACTCAGATAAAAATTATTTTTCAGCAGGTCTTCTGCAATCCTTTGCTTTTTATTAAAACCATGAATGATGACCGCCTGTTCAGCCTTCTTTTTAAAAGAAATGACCTCATAAAATTTTCTTACACAATGAATAATCAAAGGCTTTTTAACTTCGTTGGAAATAAGGATCTGTCTCATGAAAACCTTTTCCTGAACTTTTTGAGGGATCTGAAGCATAGAATCAAGCCCACATTCCCCAATAGCCAGACAGTTTTCTGAGATGTTTGACGTCAGCCACATGAATTGCTCTTCCAGGCTATCTACAGCAATATCCTTAGGATGTATGCCTATTGAATACAGAGAATCCGGGGGCACCGTTCCCAGTTCCAAATTATAGATTCCATACAGAGTCTTCTTCTTATGATGATGAAAATCAAAAAAGTCCATGGACAAAAGTACGATTATCCAGAAAATTAATTTAAATTATTAAACGAACGTTTATAAAATTGTTAAAAATTTCTTAACTTTACTCAAACTGCACTTCATGAGAAAAAAATTTACAGAAAAACAGATCCATATCCTGGATATTGCTGAAGAGCTTATTGCTAAAAAAGGCTATGAAGGAACTTCAGTAAGGGATATCTGTTCCCGGGCCAACATCAACGTCGCAATGATTTCCTACTATTTCGGCTCCAAAGAAAAAATGATGTCGTATCTCTATCAGTACCGCGTACTGAAAACCAGAGAGAATTTTTCAGAATTTGCAGATACCATCAAGGATGGCAAGCCGGAAATGCAGCTAAGAGAAATCATCAAATACATTGTTGCCCAACTCTTTAAATATAACTATTTCCATGGTTTTGTCACTCAGGAACTCAGGCACACTGAAAACCTCAAAGATGAGCTGCTGGACTTCTATCAGCTGTTTGTAAAGAAACTGGATGATGTCATCAAAAAAGGAGTGGCGTCAGGAGTATTTACTTTCACACCAAAACCGGAAGATATTCTGACCATGATCATCGGCTCCACATTATTTGTTATCAGAAACAAAAACTTCTACGAGCTGTATGTGCCGAGTAAAAATGAAGAAACTTACGCCAAAGAAGCTGAAAAAAAAGTAAGAATGAATCTTTTGGTCAGCGTTTTTGCCATTTTGGGATACGCAGCAGACTAAAATTACGTTAAATATTCATAAAAAAAAATCTATTGACAAAAAAGTTATATTTTTGCAAATTAGTAAATCGGCTGTATATTCCGAAAACTGTTGAATTTTTTATATGAAAAAATATATTTTAGGTCTTTTTGTAGTGGCAGTTATTTCCTCATGCGTAAGCCAGCAGGAGAAAGCAATGAAGAGTGCTGACAAGAATTTTATCTTAAAAGCGGCTAATGAAAATTTTGCCAAAAAGAAATGGAAAAATGCATTAGCTCTATATGACAGGCTTACCAATCTTGTAGCGGGAACAGATGACTTTCCGAACGTAGGTTTTAATACGGCCTATGCTAACTATTATGACAAAAGCTATAAGCTGGCAGGACATCAGTTTAAAAACTTTGCCGTAAGTTTCCCGAAAGACCCAAGAGCTGAGGAAGCAGCATATATGTCTGCATTATGTTACTATGAAGGTTCTATGGATTACAACCTGGATCAGTCTACTACAGAAACTGCGATCAATGAGCTTCAGGACTTCCTGACCAATTATCCAAATTCTGAAAGATCTAAAAATATCAGTCAGCTAATTGATGAACTGTCTTATAAATTAGAATTTAAAGCATATGAAAATGCAAGACAGTATTTCAAAATGGGAGAGTATAAAGCGGCCAATGTTGCTTTTGAAAATGTTTTGGAAGATTTCCCAAGTACAAAACTCCGTCCGAAGATTTATGATTTTATCATGAAATCACGTTACGAGCTTGCGGTAAAGTCTATCTATGATCTTAAGGACGAGCGTATAGAAAGCGCCATAGCCTATACCAAACTTGTAGAAAAAGAACTTCCGAATACAGAATATTCTAAAACAGCAGTAGATCTGAGAGGAAAACTGGAGAAAGAAAAGCAGAACTTTGTAGTTGTAAAAAAACAAACCGAAGCAAGAATTGCAACCTTAACGGCAAAACAGAAAAAAGAAGCGGATAAGATGGCTGAAAAAAATAAAACGGAGCAGCAGATCAAAGATCAGATCAGTAATGAAAAGAAGGCAATGCAGATCCAGAGGGATAGTGCAGCACTTCAGACCCCTCCGCCGGCAGCCACTTTCAAAATCCAAAGATAATTCGTAAATTTGCCATCTTAAAATAAAATAATTTTCTCAAAATGAGTGTAAAAGATACAAAAGCAGAAGTAAATACTATTACTTACGATAAAGACAAGATTGAAGATAAAGTAGGTTCAATCTATGAAGCTATTGTTATCATGGGAAAGAGAGCAGAGCAGATCAATGCGGAGATCCGTACGGAACTTCACAATAAATTGGACGAATTTGCTGTGCACAATTCTACATTGGAAGAAGTTTTCGAAAACAGAGAGCAGATCGAGATCTCTAAACATTACGAAAAACTTCCGAAGCCTACCTCTATCGCTATCGAAGAATGGCTGAATGAAGATATCTATTTCAGAAAGACAGAAGACAGAAAATAATTATTTTGTGTTTTTACATATGGAGGTCATAAAGGAATTCAGTTCTTTTATGACCTTTGTCTGTTTATACCCGTCATTGTGCGAAAAAATAAGTAATTTAGGAGTTCAAAAATTAAAACTAAATGAGTGTTTCCGGTAAAAAGATTCTTATCGCTGTTTCCGGGGGAATTGCGGCCTATAAAATTCATTTCCTGATCAGGGACTTTGTGAAAAAAGGAGCCGAAGTTCAGGTCATTATGACGCCCGACGCAGAACATTTTGTAACGAAATTAAGCCTTTCAACCCTATCAAAAAAACCTGTTTATTCAGTTTTTTATGGAGACAACGGTACCTGGAACAGCCATGTGGAGCTGGCTTTATGGGCAGATGTAATGATTGTTGCCCCTTGTACAGCCAATACCCTTTCTAAAATGATCCATGGGATGTGTGACAATCTCGTGATTGCTACCTATATGTCAGCTAAATGCCCTGTATTTATCGCCCCTGCAATGGATCTTGATATGTATGCTCATCCTTCCACCAGACAAAACCTTGAACTGGCAGAAGATTATGGACATTTCATTATTCCTACAGAAAATGGTGAGCTGGCCAGTGGTCTGATCGGGCAGGGAAGAATGGCAGAACCGGATACTATTTTTAAAACCGTTGAAAAATTCTTTACTTCCGGAAATCACAGCAAAAGCTTAGCAGGTAAAACAGTACTGATTACTGCTGGGCCTACTTATGAAGCCCTGGATCCTGTGAGATTTATTGGGAATCACTCTTCAGGTAAAATGGGATTCTCTCTTGCCGAAGAAGCTTCAAAAAGAGGAGCTAAGGTGATTTTAATCTCCGGACCTAGTTCTCAAATAACGGATGATAAAAATATCGAAATTCATAAAGTTACCTCTGCCAGGGAAATGCTGAATAAAGTTTTTGAATTTTATGACCGCGTGGATATCGGTATCGCAAGCGCAGCAGTGGCAGATTATGCTCCGAAAGAAGTCGCTAAAGAGAAAATTAAGAAGAATGATGATAATTTAACCATCGAACTGGTTAAAAATCCCGACATTCTAAAAACGATGGGTGAAAAGAAAACCCACCAGTTTCTCGTAGGTTTTGCCCTTGAAACCCAGAATGAAGAAGAGAATGCCAAAGGAAAGCTGGAAAAGAAAAATCTCGATATGATTGTTCTGAATTCTCTTCGTGATGAAGGAGCAGGCTTTAAAAATGACACCAATAAAATCAAGATATTCACCAGAACAGAAAAGAAAGAATTTGACCTTAAATCCAAAGATAAAGTCGCTGAAGATATTCTGGATTTTGTTGAGGCTCAACTTTTAAAATAATTTTAATAAATTTCCGTTCTCAATTTTTAATTAGATAATGAAAAAAATCATAAGCCTATTCCTACTGCTTTTTATATACAATCTGAGTTTTTCGCAGGAACTGCTTGCAACGGTACAGATCAATTCCCAGCAATTGGGAGGAAGTAACCAGCAGGCCTATAAAGCGCTGGAGAAAAGTCTTAGGGACTTTATCAATAATACCAGCTGGACCGGTAAAAAACTCCAGAATTTCGAAAAAATAAAATGTAATTTTTCAGTCGTTATTGCTGAAAGAGACGGGAACAGGTTCAAAGGCAGTATTGTTATCCAGGCCGTGCGTCCCGTGTACAATACCAGTTATGAATCACCGCTCGTCAATCTTCAGGATCAGAGATTCGCCTTTGAATATGTTGAAAATGAAAATCTTGTATTCAATGAAAGACAGTTCTCAGGAAAAAACCTGATTGATGTAGTGAGCTTTTATGTCTATGTAATTTTGGGCTATGATGCAGACAGCTTCCAGTCTATGGGCGGAACACAATGGTTTTCAAAAGCCCAGCAAATTGCTCAAAATTCCCAGAACAGGAATTATGAAGGCTGGAATGTCATCAACGAACCAAGAAGCCGAACTATATTGATCAATGAGATTATCAATCCGAATTGGAACCAGCTGCGTTCTACGATGTATACCTATCACAGGGCAGGTTTGGATAATCTCTTCAACCAGGATCAGACCGCTGCCAAAAAAGTAATATTTGATGCTCTGATGCAGTTGAAAACCTATGAAAATTCATTTCAGCAGTCCTATTATTTCAACCTGTTCCTGGACAATAAAAGTGATGAGATCTTCAATGTTTTCAATTCCGGAAATAATGGAGGGCTTGTGATGAATGATCTTAAGCAGCTTATGATGGTCTTTACACCTAAATATTCGGAGAATAAATGGAGCAAATGGAAATAAGACTTCAGTTTGAGCCATTGAATACCGAATACTAAAATCTATATTTGCATTACTTAAAGTAATCAGCTATTATCCATGCTTTCGAGAATTTACATTAAAAACTTTGCCCTCATTGATACTCTGGAAGTATCATTGAATAACGGGCTACAGGTGATCACCGGAGAAACCGGAGCCGGAAAGTCTATTATTTTAGGCGCTTTAAGGCTTATTCTTGGTGAAAGAGCAGAAGTAAAATCTATTTCCAAGTCGGAAGAAAAAAGTATTGTAGAAACTGAATTTGACCTAAATAACCAGTTCAAAAAATTCTTTATCGAAAATGATCTTGATTATGAGCATCAGACCATTATCAGAAGAGAAATTTTACCTTCCGGAAAGTCCAGAGCCTTCATCAATGATGTGCCGGTGACCCTTGATGTGCTTAAAGAATTATCTTCCAAACTGATTGATATCCATTCCCAGTTTGAAACCTCAAACCTTTTTACTTCAGAATACCAGTTTAAAATTATTGACGGACTTTCTGAAAATAAAAAACTGATAGAAGACTATCAGAATGAATTTTCTGATTTCCAGAGTCTTAAAATGCAGCTTAAAAAGCTTCAGACCCAACTTTCAGAGAACAGAAAAGAAAGTGATTACAAAGAATTTCTACTCAACGAGCTGGAAGAATTGAAGCTGGATGATGTAGATTATGAAGATCTTCAAAACCAACTTTCTATACAGGAAAATGCAGAAATGATTTCAGAAAACCTGCTGCAGATCCTTTCAAGATTCCACCAGGAAGAAGTTGGGATCCTGTCTTTCTTTAATGAAGCTAAAAATAAGCTGTCCAAAATTTCTGAAGTTTCCCATAGTTTTGCAGAACTTGATGAAAGATTTGAAACCTCATTTGTAGAGCTGAAAGATATTATTTCAGAACTTGAAAATGAATCCGAAAGAATAGAGATCAATCCAGCGAGTCTGACGATTCTGGTTGAACTTAATAATAAGATCAATGCCCTGTTCTTAAAACATAATGTTGCTGATATCAATGAACTGATCACACTTAGAGATCAATTGGCAGGAGAGCAGAAAGGAGCTTCAGAGCTTGAAGAGTTTATTGAGGAGATCGAAGGGAATATTTCCAAAAAAGGGAAAACACTTCAGGCCCTTGCTGAAAAACTTTCTAAAAACAGAAAGAAATCCGTTCCCGTCTTTATCAAAAAGGCAGAAACACTTCTGAAAAAATTAGGTCTTGAGAAAGCCAGAGTTGATATAGAGCTTCAGGATTCACCGGAGTTTAATGCATTTGGAAAAGAAAATATCCAGCTCCTTTTTCAGGCCAATTCAGGATTTCCTTTAAAGCCAATTCAGACTGCTATTTCCGGGGGTGAAAGGTCAAGAGTAATGCTTGCCGTGAAAAAGATCATTGCCGAAAGTGATGAGCTTCCAACACTCATTCTGGATGAAATAGATACCGGAGTTTCAGGAAAAGTGGCAGAAGAGATAGGAAACCTGATGAGAGAAATGTCAGCCGATATGCAGCTTATTGTAATTTCCCATCTGGCACAGGTTGCAGCCAAAGGAAATAACAATTACAAAGTGGTAAAACGTGATATTTCCGGTAAAACACAATCTACTATTATTCCGCTGAACGACGAGGAAAAACTGAACGAGATTGCCCAGCTTCTTTCCGGAAGCAAGATTACGGAAGCCGCACTGGCGCAGGCCAAAGAATTAATTGGCTGAAAAACTGTAACATATTTTATATTGTAGTTACTAATGTAGAAAAACTAACATATGTTTCTAACATTCCTCAGGCTTGAGATCAAAAGCTTTTTCCGGGGTACTTCTGTAGGGATGAACCTTGCCATGAAGATCCTGCGTTTTATAGGGATCATTTATTTTATGGCCTGTCTTGCAGGAGGTGCCTTTGCCGCATTTTATTATATTCAGGAAGAAATGCATCAGGATCCTTTGAAAGTGGTTTCAAAGTTTTTAATTATTGCATGGGTCGCAGATCTGATTCTTAAGTACATCTGGCAGGAAATGCCTACCCAGAATATCAAACCCTTCCTGACCCAGAATATTCCGAAAAATACGTTAGTTAATTACATGCTGGCGAAAACTTTTCTTTCAGCATTAAGCTGGCTGAATTCCTTGTTTTTCGTTACCTTTTCCATCATTGCCATGTTCAACGGATATAGTATTGTTGGGGTTTTGGCTTGGTTTATCGGGATTTCTTTATTGTTTTACCTTAATAACTTCATCAATATTCTTTTCAATAATAAAGAAACGGTGGTCATTGTTATAGGTTGTATTTTCGCTGCGGTTGCCGGTCTTGCTTATTATGACATTGTACCTATGCTTTCTTATTCAGAAAAGTTCTTCTACAATTTTTATCAGTCACCTTATTTTATTGTTATTGCGGTTATTCTTTTTTCCGGTTTGTGGAAAATATGTTTCAATTATGTCCGTAAAGAATTTTACTTAGATCAGGGACTGGAAGCTAAAAAGCAGTTAGGGAAAACTGAAAATATCGCTTTTTTAAATAAATACGGTGTTATAGGAACGTTTATCAATAATGATATTAAAATGCTGAGACGAAATAAAGTAACAAAAGGGATTCTCATCGGAAGCTTTTTGTTTCTCTTTTATGGCCTGCTCATGTATACTTCTGCGATTTATAAAACGCCTGCCATGATGATATTTATGGGACTGTTTGTGACGGGAGGATTTCAGTTCCTGTTTGGTCAGAGGGTTCCGGCTTTTGACAGTTCCTATTATCCACTGATGATGACACTGAATGTTCCCTATAAAGAATATCTGAAAGCCAAATGGTGGCTGATCAATATCGTCACAGCTGCGTCTATTATTGTTGCTTTGATTTACGCTTATTTCGGCTGGGAAATTTATTTAACATTTTTTGCGGCAGGACTTTACAATATCGGGGTGAATTCGCAGCTTACTCTTTGGTCCGGGGCGTTCAACAAAACCCAGATAGATCTTAATTCAAAGGAAAAAAGAATAGGTCAGAAAAATAGTTTTAATTTAAAGGCTATACTTCTTCTGATCCCTAAAATGTTGCTTCCAATGGGTGTTTTTGCCCTGTCAAAATACTTCTTTGGGATGACGGCAGGAGTGATAAGCATTGCAGCTTTAGGACTGGTAGGATTCTTATTCAGAGAAAAAATGTTCGATATCATTGTAAAACAATATAAAAGCGAAAAGTACAGTACACTGGACGCATTTAAAAATAAAGGCTAAACTATGATCACTATCAATAACTTATCCAAGACCTACGGAACTGCTACAGTTCTTAATATTGAGCATCTTGAAATACCCAACGGCGAAACCTTTGGGCTTGTAGGGAACAACGGAGCGGGAAAAACTACGCTTTTCAGCCTAATGCTTGATCTTATCCAGCCTACCACGGGCTTTGTCAGCATCGAAGATATTAAAGTGAATGAATCCGAGGCATGGAAAAATAAAGTATCTGCCTTTGTAGATGATACTTTCCTGATCGGATATCTCACACCGGAAGAATACTTTTATTTCATTGGTGAACTCAGGGGGCAGAATAAAGCTTCCATTGATGAATTTTTAAAACCCTTTCATGACTTTTTTAATGGCGAAATCCTGAATTCTGGAAAATATGTTCGTGATCTTTCCAAAGGAAACCAGAAAAAGGTAGGAATTGTAGGCGCAGTCATTGGAAATCCTGAAATTATTATTCTTGATGAGCCTTTTGCCAACCTGGACCCTTCTACCCAGATCAAGCTCAAAAACTTAATTAAAGAACTCTCAAAGCAGGATGGAGTAACGTTCCTCATCTCAAGTCATGACCTTTCCCACACAACAGAGGTCTGCAATAGAATTGTAGTTGTAAATAAAGGAAGGCTTGTAAAAGATATTAAGACCAATCCGGAAACATTAAGGGATCTGGAACAATATTTTGCAGATCAGGTTTCCAATCCTTCGGCGGTTTAATTGATCCTAAAAATGATGAATACAGAATCGCAAAACGTTACGGATTACCCTAACAGCAACACTATTTTTATGGTATGGGAGCTGAAAGAAAATCCATTATTGAAAGATATCTTTAAACAGCTTTGTGCTTTGGTGCTTAACCTTAATAATTCGGTTTTCAACAGGTTTTCGGAAAGCCGCGCAAGCTGTGTCATGGGAATTGGTGTTGAAGGCTGGAAAAAGCTTGATCTTCCGACTCCGCTTCCTAAAGAATTGGTCAGCTTTGAAGAAATTAAAGGCGTAAAACATACGGCTGTATCTACGCCAGGAGATCTTCATTTTCACCTCAGAGCTGATAATAAAAGCCTTATTTTCGATATGGCGATCGAGATTTCAAAATTGCTTACTCCTGTAGCAGAAAGCATTCTGGAAATCCATGGATTCAAATACTGGGACGCCCGTTCTATTCTTGGTTTTGTGGACGGAACCGAAAATCCTCATGGAGAAGACCGTGATTATTTTGCAAAAATTGGTGATGAAGATCTTCAGTACAAAGGCGGAAGCTATTTGTTTGTTCAGAAGTATCTCCATAATATGGACGCCTGGAGAGGTCTTCCCACGGAAGAGCAGGAAAAAGTAATCGGAAGGTCAAAAGAAAATGACATTGAAATGTCTGATGCCGTAAAACCATCCAATTCACATATTGCCCTGGCGAATATTGAAGGAGAGAACGGAGAAGAACTGAAGATCGTAAGAGATAATATGCCTTTCGGAAGTCCTTCTTCCAATGAATTCGGAACCTATTTTATTGCTTATTCAAGTACATTCAGCACAACGAAAAAGATGCTGGCCAATATGTTCATCGGAAATCCACCGGGTAACTACGACAGAATTTTAGATTTCAGCACAGCTGTAACCGGAACACTTTTCTTTGTTCCCACCAGAAATATGCTGGATGAATTTTAAGGATAATTATAAATAATGGACGAAATATTACTAAAAAAGCCTCAGAATTTCTGAGGCTTGCTGCTATTTAATCTATGATAACTAAAATTTTATTTCAGGCTTCCTACCATATCTTCAGGCTTTACCCATTCGTCAAACTGCTCTGCAGTCAGAAAACCAAGGTTCACCGCTTCTTCTTTCAAAGTAGTCCCGTTCTTGTGCGCTGTTTTTGCGATTTTTGCTGCATTTTCATAGCCGATGTGGGTATTCAGTGCGGTCACAAGCATTAATGATTTGTCTACCAGTTCTTTAATTCTCTCATGATTTGGTTCAATACCTTCTGCGCAGTGATCATTAAATGAAATACATGCATCAGCGATCAGTTGTGCAGACTGCAGGAAGTTGTAAGCCATTACCGGTTTGAAAACATTTAACTCATAATTTCCTTGTGTTCCTGCAAAAGAGATCGTTGTATCGTTTCCAAGAACCTGAGCGCAAACCATCGTCATTGCCTCATTCTGCGTAGGATTTACTTTCCCCGGCATAATAGAAGATCCCGGTTCGTTTTCCGGAATATGAATTTCCCCGATCCCGGAACGTGGTCCTGAAGCCAGTAATCTGATATCCTGAGCTATTTTAAATAAAGAAACAGCCAGTTGTTTCAATGCACCATGAGATTCCACAATGGCATCATGAGCAGCCAAAGCTTCAAATTTATTTTCAGCTGTAATGAAAGGGTGGTTTGTAAACTTAGCAATATACTCAGCTACTTTTACATCATAACCAGCAGGTGTATTCAATCCTGTACCTACTGCAGTTCCGCCCAAAGCAAGTTCAGAAAGGTGAGGTAAGGTATTTTTTAAAGCTCTTAATCCAAAATCCAGCTGAGCCCTGTAGCCAGAAAACTCCTGTCCAAGCGTAAGAGGAGTAGCATCCATCAGGTGGGTTCTCCCGATTTTTACAATATCTTTAAAAGCTTCAGCTTTTGCAGCAATAGTGTCTCTCAATTTTTCAACAGCGGGAATAGTAACCTCTACTACTTTTTTATAAGCAGCAATATGCATTGCAGTTGGATAAGTGTCATTGGAGGATTGTGATTTGTTCACGTCATCATTCGGGTGAATTTCAGATTTATCACCTAAAGTTCCGCCGTTATTTACATGCGCTCTGTTTGAAACCACTTCGTTCACATTCATATTCGATTGTGTTCCCGAACCGGTTTGCCAGATCACCAAAGGAAACTGATCATTCAATTTTCCTTCAAGAATTTCGTCACATACTTTGGCGATCATGTCCCTTTTTTCGGCAGGAAGAACGCCCAGATCAGTATTGGTATAGGCTGCCGCCTTCTTTAAATAAGCAAAAGCCTCAATAATCTCATGAGGCATGGAACCTTCAGGCCCGATCTTAAAATTGTTTCTTGAACGTTCAGTCTGTGCTCCCCAAAATTTATCTGCCGGCACCTGAACCTCTCCCATAGTATCCTTTTCGATTCTGTAATTCATATTCTTTTTTATTTGATTTTTTCTTTTGTTAAAATGACGTCTTTTATATCATCCATGTTCATTAAGACATCATAGCTTATAAAACATGTTGGACCAACTGATTTTAAATTTAATCTCATGCCATATTGTGAGACATCAGAGAGTGTTATGACTCCTGTGGAAAAGGTACAATTGTCATAACGCTGGGAAGAAAATTTAGCTTCTTTAATATGGATAATAAATTCATTTTTTTCATTGGTTATTACATCAGATTTTAGAATTGTAAACCTTTCATTTTGAAAATTAATGAATGAAAAAGTAAAAGAATTAGATGTCTTTTCCAAAATCTCAAACCTGATAGGATGTTCTTCAATTTTCCCTACCCAAGTTCCTGAAAGCTGTATTGTATCTTCATGTTTTTCTTGAGCAAAACTGTAATTGTAGGTAATAAAACAGAAAAGGATAAATAAAATATTTTTCATTGAATTTGGATAAGCACTTTTTTAAACCTTTTACAGTTAAAAATAACTTTCTATAAAGTTACTTATAAAGTCAGAAACCCACAATTTATAACCATTATAAATATCAATTTGAGTCAGTGATTTTACTCATGTTTTTTATGGATGGCGTATTTTTGTACAAACAAAAAATTGAATGGATTTTAGATATCAGGATCCGTATCCGATCCAGAAAGATGATACGGTGTATAAAAAATTGACATCAGACTACGTAAAAGTTGAACAATTAGGAGACAGGGAAATTTTAACCATTGATCCTAAAGGGTTGGAGTTATTGGCTGAAGAAGCCATGGCTGATGTTTCTTTCATGCTTCGCTCTTCACATCTTGAAAGTCTCAGAAGAATTATCGACGATCCGGAAGCTACAGATAATGACAGGTTCGTAGCCTATAATCTATTGCAGAATGCTGCTGTAGCCGTTGAAGGAGCGCTTCCTTCATGCCAGGACACAGGTACTGCTATTGTGATGGGTAAAAAAGGGGAAAATGTGTATACCGGAGTAGATGATGGAGAATACCTGAGCAGGGGAATTTATAATACGTATCAGAAAAGAAACCTTAGATATTCACAAGTGGTTCCTTTGACCATGTTTGATGAAAAAAATTCAGGATCAAACCTTCCGGCGCAGATTGATATCTATGCTAAAAAAGGAGATTACTATGAGTTTTTATTTTTAACGAAAGGGGGAGGATCTGCTAACAAAACATTCTTATATCAAAAGACAAAGTCATTATTGAACGAAAAGTCTCTTGAAGCATTTGTGAAAGAAAGAATCTCAGACCTTGGAACCGCTGCATGCCCGCCATACCATCTGGCTCTTGTCATTGGGGGAACTTCTGCTGAAGCGAATCTTGCTGCTGTGAAAAAAGCATCTGCAAAATATTATGACAACCTTCCGACAGAAGGAAATGAAGGCGGACAGGCTTTCAGAGATCTTGAATGGGAAGCTAAAGTTCAGAAGATCTGTCAGGAAAGTGCCATCGGAGCTCAGTTTGGAGGTAAATATCTTACCCATGACGTAAGAGTGATCAGGCTTCCACGTCATGCCGCTTCTTGTCCGGTAGGAATGGGGGTTTCATGTTCTGCGGACAGAAACATCAAAGGAAAGATCAATAAAGATGGTATTTTCCTTGAACAGCTTGAAGTAGATCCAAAGAGATTTTTACCAAATACCCCGCCGCATTTAGAAGCTGCTGTTGAGATCAATCTGAACAAGCCAATGCCTGAAATATTGGCTGAGCTGTCAAAATATCCTATCAAAACCAGATTAAAATTAAACGGAACTTTAATCGTTGCCAGAGACATTGCTCACGCCAAGATCAAGGAAATCATCGACAGCGGAAAACCGATGCCTGAATATTTCAAGAATCACCCGATATATTATGCGGGACCTGCAAAAACACCGGAAGGGATGGCTTCAGGAAGCTTTGGGCCAACGACGGCCGGAAGAATGGATGTTTATGTAGACGAATTCCAAAGCCATGGCGGAAGCATGATCATGCTGGCCAAAGGAAACAGAAGCAAAGACGTTACAGATGCTTGTGGTAAGTATGGAGGCTTCTATCTGGGATCTATTGGTGGTCCTGCAGCCATCCTTGCCAAAGATAATATTGTATCGGTAGATGTAGTAGACTTCCCTGAATTAGGGATGGAAGCGGTGAGAAAAATTGAAGTAAAAGACTTCCCGGCATTCATTATTACGGATGATAAAGGAAATGATTTCTTCGCCGATCTTGCCCATTAATTAGTTTAAAATAAAAATAAATTATAAAATAGGGCTTGTATCTTTTGTGTACGAGATAAAAAAGTCCTATTTTTGCCTAAAATCTTTAAGAGAATGATAACGATTTTATCAGCATTTTGGCCGTTCTACCAGTTTCTTTGGACTGTATTCTTTATAATTATGTTCTTAGTAGGATTCTGGTGTATCTTCATGTTCTTCGGTTTGGTAATCCCAATGTGGTTAACTGAAGGTCTGAAAGAATATTTCGGAAAAGTAAAACCTTTTGACCCTGAGGATATCAGAAGAAAGCAGGTGAATGAGCAGGAGGGTGTAGAAGTAATCTACAGCAATCCTAAAGGAAACGGACCTTTCCTACACGATCACGGACATCATCATTAATTGATTGTCATTGCTTTTTCACCTTAATTCTGAAAAAGTAATATCAAAGCAAAACAACATATATAAACCGCCTGATTTTTTAGGCGGTTTTTTTGTGGCATTATCCCGTTCTATTTTTTCCTTAGAGACTTCACGTTTTTTTAATACCTGAGGAAATTCTGTACATATTCGTAGCCACGATCATTGATTACAATTGCCTTTATTGCAACACGTATGAATATTTCATGGGTTTTTGTTGTATTGATTTTTAACAGATAAATGAAGCGTTTAAAAGAAAATTTATCCTATATTCGATAAAAATAAAGAAATGAAAAAATTTTATTCTCTTGTTTCTCTGCTGGTTGCAGTGTTTGTTTTTGGGCAGATCAATTATACAATTACCCCCAACCCATTCAATGAAACTGATGTAATTACTTTAACAGTTCCCGGGAATCAGATTGATGAAGCAGCCTGGGGCGTTTCCAATAATTCCATTTACATTTGGTCATGGTCTTTCGATACCAATTATCAGAACAGTCAGGATTGCCCTACCAACGGAAGCTGGAATAATTCCAATGATTTGAATAAGCTCAGTTATAATTCAGGAACGGATACCTATTCCCTAACTTTTACTCCGACTTCTTTTTATGGAAGAACAGGAATCGGAAGGTTTGGGTTTTTATTAAAAGATAAAACAGGATCTCACCAAACTTCACCGGATGTATTTGTGAACGTGGGAATTTTAAATTTAAACTTAACAAATCCTGCCCCGAATAGTCTGACTACAGAGCCAGCTGGAAACTCAATCAATATTACAGCAAGCACCAATGTAGCCTCAACCTTTCAGTTAAAAGCGAATGGAGCAGTAGTGAATACGGTTTCTACTCCTTCGCAAACTTACAGTTATAGCTATACCGTAACTCAGGATGCCAATATGGAACTGATTGCCACAGACGCCAGTTCAAATTCAAAGAATGCTTCTTTCATATTTCAGACCCCGAGAAATGTAGTTACTGAAGCTATTCCGAACTGGATCAAACAGGGTATAAATTATAGTCCTACAGATCAGACCAGAGTAGGTCTTGCGCTGTATGCTCCTTATAAAAACTTTGTACACGTCATAGGAAGTTTTAATAACTGGGCAGTGGATGATGCTTATCTGATGAAAAGAGATGCTACAAATCCTGACCTCTATTGGATAGAACTCACCGGCCTTACCCCGCAGCAGCTCTATACTTTCCAATACAGAACCAATGACTTGAAAAAAGTGGCAGACCCTTACTCGCCACAAATTTTATCTTCTTATGATGATCAGTGGATCTCTAATACTACCTATCCCAATTTACCCCCGTTTCCTGCAGGACAAAACTTTGAAGTTTCAATGTTCAAAACCGGACAGGCCGATTACAATTGGCAGATAACAAATTTTCAAAGACCGGTAAAAGAAGATTTGGTGGTATATGAATTACTGTTGAGAGATTTTACACAGGAAAAAAACTGGCAGTCATTGATCATTAAGATTTCCTACTTAAAAAATTTAAATATCAACGCTATTGAGCTTCTTCCTATTATGGAATTTGAAGGGAATCTTTCCTGGGGATACAATACATCCTTCCATTATGCATTGGATAAAGCCTATGGAACTCCTGAAAAATTCAAAGAATTCGTGGATCTCTGTCATCAGAACGGGATTGCGGTAATATTAGACGTTGCATTTAATCACGCGACAGGACGTTCACCGTTAGCGAGACTTTGGAATATTGACCCTGATGGAGACGGTTTCGGTGATATTGCGGCTAATAATCCTTATTTTAACCAGGCTCCGAAGCACTCTTATAATGTATTTAATGATTTTAACCATACAAGTCCCGCAACACAATATTATGTTGAAAGAACGCTTAAGCAATGGCTGACAGAGTATCATATCGATGGATTCCGATGGGATTTAACGAAAGGATTCACCCAAAACTGCTCCGAAAATGATGAAGCATGTACCAATGCCTATCAGCAGGACAGAGTAGATATTATGAAGAATTATGCAGACAAGCAGTGGGCTATTGATCCCAACTCTTACATGATCTTTGAACATTTAGGCACCGATGCCGAAGAACAGCAGTGGGCAAACTACAGAATTGCTGAAGGAAAAGGGGTAATGCTTTGGAATAAGCAAACCGAGCCTTATAACCAAAATACAATGGGTTACAAGGAAAACAGTAACTATGACAGAATGAATCACACGCTTCACGGTTTTACCAATAAGCATGCAGTAGGATATGGGGAAAGTCATGATGAAGAAAGATTAATGTTTAAAAACCTTGCCTATGGAGCGGTTAATGGAAGTTACAATGTTACCAACCTGAATACCGCCCTTGAAAGAATGAAGACTTTCGGAGCAACATTTTTTACAATACCAGGCCCGAAAATGATCTGGCAGTTTGGTGAATTGGGCTATGAATTCAGTATTAACCGATGTGCAGACGGTTCAATCAATAGTGGATGCAGGACTGATGAAAAACCGGTTGCTTTTACCTTAGGGTATGATACCAATGTGAACAGGAAATCAGTATATGATACCTGGGCTAAAATAATTAATATCAGGAATACTTATCCTGTTTTCAAATCAAACACGTATACGGTAGAATCTAATAATCTTACCAATGACCCTGACGGTTTAATCACCAGAATTTATGTTTATGACAATACAATAGCTGGAGTAAAAAACGTTGTGGTTTTAGCCAATTATACCACTTCTGCTCAGAATGTTGTTCCCTATTTTCCTTATACAGGGCAATGGCAGAACCTGATGGATAATTCTATTTCAAATTTTGTTTCTACAACAGCTGCGATTACCTTACAGCCGGGAGAATTCAGAATTTTTGGAAACTACTCTGGAGCGCTTTCAACCGTTGATATAAATGCGACGAACAAATTATCACTTCAAATCGCAGATAATCCGGTGAAAAATGGTTTGGCTCAATTCATTTATCATAAAGCCAAAAATGGAGAAATCATTATTTTCGACATGAGCGGCAAAAAAATGGATTCATTTAAACTGAATCAGGAAAACGGAACTTATAAGTTGAAAGCTAATTATCCGGCAGGAACCTATCTGGTTCACCTCCGTTCTGAAACAGGGACGGCCATTCAGAAAATGATTATTAAATAAATAAAAAGAGGGATAATGAAAACATTATTCCTCTTTTTTACCATGGTACAGGATATCTAAATCTACTTTTGGGTAATTAAAAATATTAGTCTACTTTTGCAGTAGATTATCGAGAAAGGTGGAGGGATTTGGCCCTATGAAACCTTAGCAACCTGCACGTCTCTAAAAAGTGTAAAGGTGCTAATTCCAGCCCATTGTGGGGAAGATGAGCAAAGTCAATATCCTGACAACACTTCCATTTCTTGAAGTCTTTTGCCACTGCGGATCATTTCCGGGGAAGCTTATTATTTTAATTTAGAAGAACAAAAGATGAAAAAACTCAGCCTGTCTGTTATACTCTTAGGATCCGTTTTGGTGAATGCGCAGGAACAGGAAAAAGGAACACAAATCGAAGATGTAGTGATCGTAGGAAACCGGAATGCGAAAAGAACAAAGCTGGAAACACCCGTTCCCGTAGATATTATCAATATAGAAAAACTTCAAAGATCTGCTCCGCAAACTACCGTTCAGGATTTATTGAATTATGTGATTCCGTCATTTAACTCCGTAAGGCAATCCGCTTCTGACGGTACGGAACATATCGATCCCGTAACCTTAAGAGGAATGGGGCCTGATCAGGTTCTGGTTTTAATTAATGGAAAAAGAAGACATACGACTTCATTGGTCAATTATCAGAATACCGTTGGAAATGGATCCGTAGGTACAGATCTGAGTACGATTCCCGTGATCGCAATCGACAGGATAGAGGTTTTAAGGGATGGAGCTGCCGCACAGTACGGTTCTGATGCCATTGCAGGAGTCGTAAATATTATTCTTAAAAAAGATATCGGAGCATCTGCTTCGGCATCTTATGGGATTAGTGGGAGAAATGACGGGGAAACTTATCAGGCCGGGATCAATTACGGATCTTCTCTGGGTAAAAAAGACAGCTATGTGAATCTCTCATTACAATTAAGCCACAGAGGTAAGACGACAAGAACCCAGAATCATGATCTGGATATTTTTGGGGATAATTTTGCCTACGAATTTACGGATAATCCTCAAGATGCTATCAATGCAGACAATGCTATGCTGAAAGAGAGAGGTCTCACACGGAATGATTTTAATTTTCAGATCGGAGATGCACAGATCAGGCAGGCACAGTTGTTTTTTAATTCTGAATATCCTTTAAGTGAACGTTTTAAACTGTATTCTTTCGGAGGCTTCAGTATTAAAGAAGGAAAGGGTTTTGGTTTCAGGAGATTGCCGGGTGAAACATCCAATGTGGTTTCTTCTATTTATCCCAATGGATTCCAGGCTACATTGAGCTCACAGGTCTATGATTTTTCTTATGCACTAGGAGCAAAATATAATGTGAATAATTGGCTGATTGATTTAAGCAATACTTTTGGAAGTAATACATTCAATTACAATGTAGACAATACAAACAATGCTTCGTTGGGAGTGAAATCTCCAACAAGCTTTTATGCGGGAGCCCACAGCTTCCTTCAGAATACCGTGAATCTTGATGTTTCGAAAAATCTGAATCAGTTTAATGTGGCATTTGGCGGAGAGTTCCGTTTTGAACAGTATGAAATCAAACCTGGAGATGAAGCTTCTTATACAAGATATGATATCAATGGAAACCCTGCAACGCCTGGTTCTACGGTGATTGGAAATGGTGGCTCACAATCCTTCATTGGTTTTTCACCGGATAATGCCTTGAAGAAATCCAGACATTCAACAGCGGTGTATGCAGATATTTCTTATGATTTAGCCAAAAAATTAAATATAGATTTGGCAGGAAGATTTGAGAATTATTCAGATTTTGGAAATACCCTGAACGGAAAACTGGCGCTGAGGTATGAATTTGTAAAAAACTATGCAGTAAGAGCATCTGTGGGAACAGGTTTCAGGGCTCCATCCCTTCAGCAGCAGTATTTTAATAATTCTTATGCAGATATTTCCACTTCGGGATCAGGAATTGTAACGAAAGGAATTTTCAGGAATGACAGTGATGCCGCCAGAGCGCTTGGTTTCGATCAATTAAAACAGGAAACTTCAGTCAATGCCAGTGCCGGATTTACGCTGAAACCAGCCAACAGATTGTTGATAACACTTGACGGGTACTGGATCAGAGTAAAAGACAGGATCGTGATTACCAGTAATATTGAAGATCCAAGGCTGGAACAGTATAACGTAGAAAGCGGAAGGTTTTTCGCCAATGCCATTGATACAGAAACAAAAGGTGCAGATATAGTAATTACCTATGACTGGAAATTGGGCGCAGGAAATTTGAATATCAATCTGGCAGGAAATTATACGGAAACTAAGATCACAGACTTTCATTTTCCTGAAAAACTGGTGCCTTCCCAGGATCAATTCTTCGGACCGGATCAGATCAACATCATAGAAACCCTGTCTCCAAAAACAAAAGCTTCCTTAGGATTCAACTATGCCATTGGAAAATTCAATTTCATGGTAAGAAATACGTACTTTGGCCAGGTCATTCGCGATGGTTACCCTTTTGGTAAAGTTCAGAGCTTTACTCCCAAAGTGGTTACGGATGTAAGTGTAGGCTATGATATAACGAAAAATATAAATCTAACGGTGGGTGCTAATAATGTTTTTGATGTTTTTCCGGATCTTCAGATCTATGCGAATTCATATTATGGAGTGTTTAAATATGCGCCTGTTCAGATGGGAACGCTGGGGAATTATTTCTTCGGAAGGCTTAATTTTAATTTTTAACTGATCAATGAGTACTGCTACACACCAGATCGGCTGGAAAACTGCTGCTGCCATCGTGGTCTCCAATATGATCGGGACGGGGATATTCACAACTTTAGGTTTTCAACTTTCAGATATAACCAACACCTACAGTATTTTTCTGTTGTGGATCATCGGAGGGATCCTTGCTCTGTTTGGGGCATTTTGTTATGCTGAATTAGGGTCTTATTTTAAAGGAAACGGTGGAGATTATATTTATCTCAAAGAAACGTATCATCCCATATTTGGCTACCTGGTCAGCTGGATCTCCCTGATCATTGGATTTTCGGCACCTGTGGCTTTGGCTGCCCTTGCGATGTCAAAATACCTTTCGGCATTTAATTATACCTTTGGAAACGGTTTTGCGATAGGATTTATTTTTCTTGTGGCAGCGACATTATCATTCAGTCTTAAAACATCCAGCAGGTTTCACAATTTTTTTACCTTTATCAAAATTGCGTTTATAATTGTTCTGATTATTCTGGGCGTAATGCTTCCCGGATCTGAAGCAGGAAACAGCCTGGAATTCGGGAGCAGCTGGCAGGACGAGATCATGCTTCCGGCTTTCGCAACATCGCTGGTTTTTGTTACCTATTCATACACAGGATGGAACTCTGCGTCGTACATAGCCGGAGAAATCAAAGATGTTCAGAAAAATCTACCGAGAGCTTTAATTGTAGGAACTGTTTTTGTAACGGTAAGTTATCTTCTTGTTAATTACATTATGCTCAAACATGCACCGGTAAGCCAGATGGCAGGAAAAGAAGATGTAATGGGAGAAGCGGCAGGCAATATGCTGGGCAGCGGTTTTGGGAAAATTGTCAATATATTTATTGCTTTGCAGCTGATTGCTACCATTAGCGGCTATCTGTGGGTGGGATCAAGGCTGACACAGGCTTTTGCAATGGAAAACCATTTGTGGAGAACACTTGCCGTAAACAATAAAAAGGGAATTCCGGTAAGGGCAATCTTTGCTCATGCAGTGATTGCTTCTGTAATTATTCTGACAGGAAGCTTTAAAGAGATCTTCGTGTATACCGCATTTATTCTGCAATTATTTGCCAGTCTATCTATTTCCACTGTTTTCTTTCTGAAAAAAGACCAGCGGAAAATTTTCAAATCCAACTTATTCTATGTATTCCCGGCCGTTTTTCTGATTTTCAGCATTTATATTCTCTATTTTACCCTCATTCATAATCCTAAAGAAAGTATCATAGGTCTTGGAATTGTAGCCTTCGGACTTCTTTTATATGGAATTGACAAGAAATTTTTTAAAAAACCCGTTGAATAATCATTATTTGGACTTTTTAATGATCTTATGTTGAATCTCCGTTAATTTTTTTTTCTGATTATTGATCAAATTCTGATACAGGACGGTTTTTATCCCATAAAACTGCTATAAATCTTAATGGTTCAAAAAATGATGCATATTTCATTCGATAAAGGAATTTTAATTTGAATTAATAATTCTTATCTTTGCACTCTCAAAAATTGCAGAATGTCTAAATCATTAATTCCAAAACTAGAAGCTATTAAACAAAGATATAATGAGGTTGCTGACCTTATTATACAGCCTGATATCATTTCAGATCAAAAAAGATATTCTTCTTTAAACAAAGAATACAGTGATCTGGGAAAGATCGTAAAAGTATACGATCAGTATAAAGGTGCTTTAGATAATATTGCAGAATCTGAGGAAATCATTGCTGATGGTTCAGACAGAGATTTGGTAGATATGGCTAAGGAAGAGAAATTGGAAGCTCAGGCTAAACTTCCCGGCCTGGAAGAAGAACTTAAAGTTTTATTGATTCCTAAAGATCCTGCAGATGACAAAAACGTTATTGTGGAATTGCGTGCCGGAACCGGTGGTGATGAAGCTGCCATCTTTGTAGAAGACGTCTACAGAATGTACTCTATGTATTTTAAGACAAAAGGCTGGAAACACGAAGTGACAGATTCCAATGACGCCGCAAAAGGCTACAAAGAACTCATCATGAAAGTAGAAGGTGAAGGCGTGTACGGAATTATGAAATTCGAATCCGGAGTTCACCGTGTGCAGCGTGTTCCTGAAACAGAATCTCAAGGAAGAGTACATACTTCAGCCATTACAATTGCTGTTTTACCAGAAGCTGAAGAAGTGGATTTTGAACTGAATCCTGCAGATATCGAAATGCAGACATCCCGTTCAGGAGGAGCAGGAGGTCAGAACGTAAATAAGGTTGAAACAAAAGTGCAGTTGACGCACAAACCTTCAGGAATGGTGGTGGTTTGTCAGCAAGCCCGTTCCCAGTTAGCTAACCGTGAATTGGCAATGGAAATGCTAAGAACCAAACTATACGATATCGAATTGCAGAAAGTTCAGGGCGATATTGCAGCACAACGTAAATCAATGGTTTCCACTGGCGACCGTTCTGCAAAGATCAAAACCTACAATTATCCTCAGGGAAGGGTCACAGATCACAGGATTAACAAATCAATGTATAATCTGGATGCCTACATGAACGGAGATATTTCTGAAATGATTGATGCGGTCATCATGGCGGAAAATGCAGAGAAGATGAAGGGAGAAGAAGAAAATTATTAATAATAAATTATAAATCAGGCTCTTGAATTTTCAAGAGCCTTTTTTTAGCTGTATCATTCATTATTTAAAATAAAGAAAACTATGAAAGGCCCCATGAGAATTTTATTGCTAATGATGCTGTTTAGTTTACAGAACCTTTTTGCACAGACAAAAGCTGTAAAACCGGAACAGGTATTTGGGATGTATTTTGATACTTTTGTAAAACAGGACGAGAACGCTCTTCAACAGCTTAATTCCTACCTTACTCCATTCCTTGGTAGTGAAAATGCCTATACCATTAACCTGGAAAAGTCGTTTAATGATGAGGTTCAAAATCTTACCGGTATGTTTCTTACCGGCCTGTCCAAAGATAAAGCTGTTGCATGCAAGATAGAAGCTGAACAATATTTCAATACAGTTTTAAGCAATCTAAAAAATACAGGATATACAGTAAACAGTATAAAGGAAGTCAAAAGTGAATATAATGACAACAGTTTTATAACAGAACTTAGCGTAGATATGAGACTTCCTGTACCTGCGCAGATGTCCCAATTGAACCCTGAAGAAATAAAAAAAATGTCAGCGGAAGACCTGAAAAGCTATTTGAAAAATAAAACAAATGAGTTTGCCAAATCAGAAAGTGAAGTAGTCGTGCATCAGGTTTTTAAACTTTATCAGGTTAAAAAAGAAGGGAATACTTATTTCTGGAACGGCGGTCCGCAAGAATTGGTATGGAAACTGAATGAAGTCTATTTTAAAAGCTTAAGCCACTAATAACTCCAAACAAAATATATTATGAAGAATTTAAAAATCATCCTACTGCTGATGCTGGCAATTCTAAGTCAAAATCTCACAGCTCAGACAGAAGTGAAAAAACCGTCAGAAGTTTTTGAAATGTATTTCGGTACTTTCGTTAAAAATGATGATGCCACATTGGCGAAGCTGAATGACTATCTAAGACCAACTGTAGAAGGAGAGAATGCCTATCAGGTAGATTTTAAAGCCGTTTCCCAGGATATGATGAAAGAAAGTACAGATCACTTTTTATCTGCTTTTTCCAAAGCTACGGGAGAAGCCTGCAGAAAAGAAGCTGAAGATTACTTTAGTGCCATGATAGAAAATTTTAAAAACGGGAAACTGACGGTTAAAGAAGTAAAAGTTGTCCAGAATGAGTATGTGGAAGATCAGAAAATTGCCGAGATTAATTATTCCGTAAGTTTCAAAGTGCCTGCAAAATTTTCAGACATTCCTTCGGGAGATATAAAAAATGTAAAGCCGGAAGAGCTTAAGAAATACCTGGTTCAGAGCGTACAGGATTTTAAAAAGGCAGATAAAACGGTAGCTACCGAACAAAAATTTAGCTTATATCAGCTTAATGAAGGTGGAAAAACATATTATTGGAATGGCAGCCCAGATGAAATTGTTTCCAAATTAACGGATTTTTATTTTGAAAGTTTTGGATCTAAATAAGGACCTCTAAAATATTTTTTTAAATGAAGAGCTCTGGTATCAGGGCTTTTTTTTATGTCACATACTTTGCGTATTTTTGATAAAATCCTTCATTATGAATTTCAAACCTATCTTATTAACTGCTGGAGTTTTGTTTTCAGCAACTTTTTATTCTCAAAAAATGAATTACCCTAAAGCATTAAAAGGAAGCCAGACAGATACTTATTTCGGGACCGCTGTTTCAGACCCTTACAGAGATCTGGAAAATGATTCTGAAGCTACAAAAAAATGGGTAGATGATGAAGTAGCTTACAGCCAGAACTATCTTTCAAAAATTCCTTTCAGAGACAAGATCAAGGATCAGCTGAGAGATATCTGGAATTATGAGAAAATTTCAGCCCCTTTCAAAGAAGGAGATTTTACCTATTATTATAAAAATGACGGCCTTCAGGCGCAGTCTATCTTATACAGAACTAACAATAAAACGAAAGCAACAGAAATATTCTTAGATCCTAATAAATTTTCTGATAAAGGAACTACTTCACTTTCCAATCTTTCATTTAACAAAAAAGGAAATCTGGCGGCCTATTCCATTTCAGAAGGCGGTAGTGACTGGAATAAGATCATCGTCATTGATGCTATTAGCAAAAAACAGATCGATGAAACATTACTAGATGTAAAGTTCAGTGGAATTTCATGGCAGGGCGATGAAGGGTTCTACTATTCAAGCTATGATAAGCCGAAAGAAGGAACTGTGCTTTCCGGAATGACCGATAAGCATAAAGTTTATTTCCATAAATTAGGAACAAAACAGTCTGCGGATCAATTAATCTTCGGTGGTGATAAAACACCTAGAAGATATCTTGGTGCCGGTGTTTCAGAAGACCAAAGGTACCTGATCATTTCTGCTGCCAATGCAACCAACGGAAATGAATTGTACATCAAGGATCTGAAGAAAGGGGGTGATTTTGTACAGATCAATAAAGGTTTTGATATTAATGTCAGTATTGTAGATACACAGGGTGATGATCTGTTTATCTTCACAGATAAAGATGCACCCAACATGCGTCTCGTAAAAACAAGCATCACCAAGCTTTCTCCAGACACCTGGAAAGACGTTATTCCACAAACAGAGAATGTTTTGGGGATTTCTTCAGGCGGCGGATATTTCTTTGCAACCTACATGATCGATGCCATTGATCAGGTAAAACAGTTTGATAAGACCGGAAAATTAGTGAGAGAAATTGCACTTCCAGGAAAAGGAAATATTGGAGGGTTAGGAGGAAAAGAAGAGGAAAAAGAGCTTTACTACTCTTTCAGCAACTATATTACTCCGGGCACAACCTATAAATTTAATGCAGATTCAGGGAAATCAGAAGTTTATCAGAAACCGAAAGTAAAATTCAGTCCCGAAGATTATGTTTCCGAACAAGTATTCTATACCTCAAAAGACGGAACCAAAATTCCGATGATGATCAATTATAAAAAAGGAACTAAACTTAATGGTAAAAATCCTACGATCCTGTATTCTTACGGAGGTTTCAATATCAGCCTTCAGCCTTCATTCTCAGTAGTGAATGCCATCTGGATGGAAAACGGAGGAATCTACGCAGTACCTAATATCCGTGGTGGCGGTGAATATGGTAAAAAATGGCACGATGCAGGAACCAAAACGCAGAAGAAAAATGTTTTTGAAGACTTCATTGCTGCTGGGGAATATCTTCAAAAGAAAGGATATACTTCAAAAGAATATATGGCATTATCCGGAAGGTCAAACGGAGGACTTCTTGTAGGGGCAACCATGACCATGCGTCCTGATCTTGCAAGAGTAGCATTTCCGGGCGTTGGTGTTCTGGATATGTTGAGATACAATAAATTTACTGCCGGAGCTGGTTGGTCATACGACTACGGAACAGCAGAAGACAGCAAAGAAATGTTTGAATATCTAAAATCCTATTCTCCTGTACATAACGTAAAAAAAGGGACTTGCTATCCTTCCACAATGATTATTACCAGTGACCATGATGACAGGGTAGTTCCTGCACACTCCTTCAAATTCGGTGCAGAACTTCAAGAAAAGCAGGATTGTAAAAACCCTATTTTGTTGAGGATTGAGAAAAATGCAGGTCATGGGGCTGGAAGAGCAACTGAGCAGGTGATCAGCGAAAATGCGGATCTTATATCATTTGCTTTATATGAAATGGGAATAAGTAAATAGTTAGTAATAACAAAAAAATAACCAAAGCGGCTAATTTTAATCAAATTAGCCGCTTTTTTTGATGCTGCTATGCAATAAATTGTTATTTTTGCTATGGATATTTAAAATTATTAATTCTATTCTTGTAGATTATTATGAAAAAAAGAATTTTACTAGTTTGTGCATTGTCAGCAGGTGTTGCCAGCTTCAACGCACAGAGATGGGAACCAGCTTCCCAGAAAACATCTCAAATCAGAAAAGAAGTTGAAGTTCAGTATTCTTACAAAGTGGATCTTGCATCGCTAAGAAATCTTTTGAAAGATGCTGTAGAAACAGGAAAAGGGGCACGAGCTGTTATCATTTCTCTTCCAACAGCTGAAGGGAAAATTGAAAAATTTTCGGTATACAGTGATCCTGTTATGGAGAAATCCGTAGCAGACAGATATCAGCTTGGTTCATACATAGGGGTAGGGGTAGATGATCCTTCTAAATACCTGACATTTACTACATCACCTACAGAAATGCAGTCTATGATCATTAAAGATGGTGTATTTCAGTTTATAGAGCCAATCACTACTGACAAACAGACTTATGGAGTTTTTTATAAAACTAAAAGAACTACTGGAGAACATGGTTTTGATTGTTCTACAGACGAAAAGTCTTTTGATATAAAAGCACTGGAGAATAACGGAAAAAAGTCCCTTTCTAATGCTGGAATCACTAATAGGCCTGCGAGTACAAAATACAGAACATACAGATTAGCATTGTCTGTTACTGGAGAATATACAACTTATTTTGGAGGTGTTCCTGGTGCAATGGCTCAAATCAACACTACCATGAATCGTGTGAACGGAGTTTTTGCAAAAGATTTTGGAATTAAACTTTTGGTTCAGGATATACCTGCTATTATCTATACTAATGCTGCTACAGATCCATATTCGCCGGCAGCACAAATGAATAACTGGAACGTGCAACTTCAGCAGACTCTAACTTCACAAGTAACTAACGCAGGTTACGATATTGGACATTTATTTGGAGCTTCAGGTGGAGGCGGAAATGCAGGATGTATAGGATGTATATGCGTAAACCCTACTACTTCTACTTCTACTGCCAAAGGTTCAGGCTATACATCTCCAGGAAATGCTATTCCAAGCGGAGATGCTTTTGATATAGATTATGTTGCGCACGAAATGGGGCACCAACTGGGAGGAAACCATACATTCTCTCATTCTACTGAAGGTTCTGGAGTGAATATTGAGCCAGGAGGCGGAACTACTATCATGGGGTATGCAGGAATTACCCAAGATAACGTACAGGCTAATTCTGATGCTTATTTCCATTATTCTTCTATCAATCAGATTCTTAATAATCTAGATGCTAAGACAACTTGTGGAGTATCTACAGAGATTACAGAAAACACTGCGCCTACAATTACCGCGCTAACTCCGTATACGATTCCTAAAGGAACTCCTTATTATTTGGATGCTTCTGCTACAGATGCACAAGGTGATGTTATAAATTATACTTGGGAACAATATGACAGCGTAGGGCAAACTAGTTCTATATCTGGAGATAGCGGTTGGGGATATAATGCTGAAGGTTCTATTGCAAGATCTCGCTTTGGAACGACAAACGGAAGAAGATATTTTCCTAGTCTAATAAATGTTTTGGCAGGAAAATTAACTAATAAGACAGAATGGGAAACCGTTTCTTATATTCCTAGAACATTACATTATGCAGTAACTGCAAGAGATCAAAATGCACAAAGGCCTATGCTTTCATCTGCAGAAGTAGCTATCACTGTAGGAAATGAAGGACCGTTCAAATTTAACGGTCTTACTGAATCTTCTGTATTATATAATAATGCTTCTAATACTATTGTTTGGGATGTCGCTAATACAACCGGAGCTCCATATAATACAGCCTATGTAAAAATTGACTATACCACTGATCTTGTTAATGGTTCATCATGGACGGAATTGGTAGCTTCTACTCCGAATACAGGTAGCTATACTGCACAAATGCCGTCAGGTTTAACAGGACAGATTAAGTTAAGAATATCTGCGATAGGAAATGTATTCTATGCGGTATCACCTAAATTAACTGTTGGAACAGCACCAACTTCTACTACAGTGGCGCCAACTGGTGTTTTTGCATTAGATACTGAAATTCTAAAGACTAGTGCAAGGCTCTCTTGGAACAGCGTACCAGGTGCTAACTATTCCATTAACTATAGAAAAGTAGGTGATACGAACTGGTCTAATACTACAAGTCCTACAAGTTCAGTACTATTAAGTAGCTTAGAAGATGAAACAAATTATGAAGCACAGGTAGCTGCTGTTGTAAATAGTGTACCGGGTGCTTTCTCTTCAAATTATACATTTAAAACAAAAGGGTTAAGAACAGGTTATGATTACTGTATGATGACTACAGGAGGAAATAACTTGAACGCTCCATATTATAGCGGATTAATTTCACTGAATGTGTCCAATCTGAACTACGCACAATCTAGTTTAGGTGTTGTAGCAAGAACTTATTTAGATCACAGTGAAGAGCCTGCGAGATTAATTAATTTGACAAAAGGGACGCAGTATACACTTACCTTCAGAAATTTAGGTAATGCAACAGGAGCCTATAATGACTGGATTGAGGTATGGATCGATTATAATAGAAATGGAATTTTTGAAGCTTCTGAGAAAATTGGATCTCATAGTGCTATTCCTGTGTTTAATGCTGCTACCCAACTGGATTTTCATGATGGAAGTTTCACATTTACTGTCCCAGCGACGGCATATTCTGGTGATAAATTACTAAGGATGAGAGTGGCAAGTACATTCTTTAATAGTTCTTCAGGACCATGTGGATTCCCTTCTGTGCCAGTAAGTGGTGGTGGAATAATTTCTTCTGGAGGGTTTAGAGATTTCTCTGTAAAAATCTCTAGCGGATTGGCTGTAAGCGATGTAAATGGACCAAAAACATCTGAAATTTCTATTTATCCTAACCCTGCAGATACTTTCGTGGAAGTTAAGAACCTGAAAGGAAAAGCAGATTACAGCATTTTCAGTGCAGATGGAAGATTAGTTCAGCAAGGTCAGACGGATGGTAACAACAGAATTAATGTTGCCTCACTGATCAAAGGAATGTATGTAATCACTCTTAAAGATGATAAAAACACATACAATACTAAACTTATCAAAAAATAAGAAATAAGTATATCTATACATGAGACCGGGCATTTGTCCGGTCTTTTTTATGGGTTAAAATCCAGAAAAACTGAATGTTAACATAAGTTTCATGTTTCACTCAAAAAAATTAACTTTACGCAGACAAAAATTATTGGAATGCGAAAGACAATTTCTGTGAAAAATCCAGATTTTACTGTAGAACCTCAACAAAGAGAGATCTATAATTTTGAAAAAGACGGACTAGAATTAAAATCATCTTACACCCCAAAAGATGTTAAAAATGAATCTTTAACACAGACTTCTCCAGGAATTGTACCTTATCTCAGAGGCCCTTACTCCACTATGTATGTACAGAAACCATGGACGGTAAGACAATACGCAGGTTTCTCTACCGCAGAAGAATCCAATGCATTTTACAGAAGAAATCTCGCGGCAGGACAAAAAGGGCTATCCGTAGCTTTTGACCTCGCCACACACAGAGGATATGATTCTGATCACACACGAGTTGTTGGTGACGTAGGTAAGGCTGGTGTAGCCATCGATTCCGTTGAAGATATGAAGATTCTTTTTAATGAAATCCCCTTAGATCAGATCTCGGTATCCATGACCATGAATGGAGCCGTACTTCCAATTTTGTCTTTTTATATTGTGGCTGCTGAAGAGCAGGGAGTAAAGCAGGAACTCCTTTCAGGGACTATTCAGAATGATATCCTGAAAGAGTTTATGGTAAGAAACACCTATATTTATCCGCCAGCTCCTTCTATGAAAATTATCGCAGATATCTTTGAATATACTGCGCAGAATATCCCTAAATTCAACTCCATTTCAATCTCAGGATACCACATGCAGGAAGCTGGTGCCACTCCCGTATTGGAAATGGCTTATACCCTTGCAGACGGTCTTGAATATGTACGAACAGGGATTAAAGCAGGAATGAATGTAGATGATTTTGCTCCAAGGCTCTCATTTTTCTGGGCCATCGGAATGAATCATTTCATGGAAATAGCAAAAATGCGTGCTGCAAGATACATTTGGGCTACTCTTTTAAAGCAATTCAATCCACAGAATGCAAAATCTTTAGCTTTAAGAACCCACTCCCAAACTTCAGGATGGTCGCTTACAGAGCAGGAACCATTCAATAATATTACGAGAACAGCCATTGAAGCCCTTTCTTCTGCTTTAGGCGGAACCCAGTCCCTGCATACCAATGCATTGGATGAGGCTATTGCACTTCCTACCGATTATTCTGCGAAAATTGCAAGAAATACCCAGATTATCCTTCAGCAGGAAAGTGGGATCTGTGATGTTGTAGACCCTATGGGAGGAAGTAATCTTGTAGAAAGTCTTACCCAACAGATGATAGAAGAAGCAATGAAATACATCGATGAGGTAGAGCAGGAAGGCGGAATGACAAATGCGATCGAAGCCGGAATTCCAAAGATGAGAATTGAAGAAGCGGCAGCCAAAAAACAAGCTAAAATCGATAGCGGTGAAGAATTTATCATTGGAGTAAATTCATTCAGAACAAGCTTAAAACAAGATGGGATTGAAATTCTTGATATTGATAATACAGAGGTCCGCAGAAAGCAGATTGAAAGACTTGAAAAAATAAAAGCAGAAAGAAATCCTGAAGCCGTTACCCAGATCCTGAACGAGATCCGTGAAAGTGCAAAAACGGGAAAAGGAAACCTTCTGGCATTATGCATAGAAGCCGCAAGAAGAAGAGTAACACTCGGTGAAATGAGTGATGCTATGGAAGAAACCTTTGGGAGATACAAAGCCAATATCAGAACAATCTCTGGAGTATATGCTATGAATGCCGGTAAAAACCAATATTTTGAAAAAGCACTTCATCTTACCCAAAAATTTGAAGAAGCAGAAGGACGTCGCCCAAGAATTATGGTGGCCAAAATGGGTCAGGACGGACATGACAGAGGGGCCAAAGTAGTAGCTACTGCATTTGCAGATATGGGATTTGATGTCGATGTGGCACCATTGTTCCAGACTCCGGAAGAAGTAGCCAAACAGGCAGTGGAGAATGATATACACATTCTGGGAGTATCCTCTCTCGCTGCAGGACATAAAACCCTCGTTCCACAGGTTGTGGAAGAATTGAAGAAATTGGGAGCTGATGACGTAACCATTGTGGTGGGAGGTGTTATCCCGCAGCAGGACTATGAATTCCTGTACGCTAATGGAGCAGATTTTATTTTTGGTCCCGGAACCAATCTTCCTAAATGTGCCGTGGAAATCTTAGAAAAGTTTTTAAATTAACATTTCTTATAGAATAAATTGCACAGCTTTTGTATAGTTTAAGTGAAAAATTTCATTATGGCTTATACAGTAGTTTCAGTATTTCCGGTGACTGTAGATACAGAGGAAATTAAAAAAGATTTAAAAGAAAATGGCTTTGACGAAGCAAATATCATTATTTCAAAGTCCAGAGTAGAAAGTGGATTATCACCTGATCATTATCAGGATGACGAACAGACAAAAGGATTTTTTGATTATGTGTTTGCCCACGATGCCGAAATGCTGGATGCTTATCGCAAACACAGCATAGGAAGAAGCAATGTAATTGTCTATGCAGATGATCTGGAGAGGGCTAAAGCAGCAAAAACCATTTTAAATGAAAATGGGGCGCTGGAAGTTTATCGCAGACCGTCAGAAACACGGGATACAATTCCTGATGGCATGACAGAACAAGAGTACAACGGAATCATCGCCAAAGCAAGGCACAATATTTATTTCCTTGGATCAGAAAGAGTTTATCATCCCAATGAAGTTAAAGGAATGGATGATGACATGGATAGCTTAGGATCAAAAGACTGATCTCTCCAATAAAAATTTGCGATATTCAGAAAAATTAATATATTTGCATCTGAAAATCAAGTTTAACCAATTAAAAAACAACGAAGCAATGTTCAAAACGAATCAAAATTCTTCAGCTGGAGTACCACTTATGGTGGTAAGGCTTCGTGGTTTGGTACATTCTTAGAATAATAGTATAACGAAATATCAAAACCCGAAGTCGTAAAGATTTCGGGTTTTTTATTGCGCAATATTTAAACTCCAGTTTCCCCGGAATTTTTTTCAATATCAAAAAGAACACAATCATTGAATCTTTTATGAATCAACGTGTTCATTTTACAAATAGCTCAACTATTATTTTAGTTGATAAAAAAAGACATGCACAGATCAAAAATGATCCTGTGACTGACATGTCATGTTTAAAATAAAAACAATGGGAAATTTAAAATTAAAAGGAAAAGATATATTAAAATTAGGGTATCCGAATAATCAAAGCGTCAACGTGGCTTTGGAGGTCATGAAAAGAAATTTTGCGACAAAGAATATACATCACGTAAAATCTATTTTAAAAGATATCCTCCTCAATCCGGAGAACTTTGAAAAAGATTTGACTTTCGGGCAGATTGCAGAATCTCTGCTTTCATCCAGAAAAACAGAAAAAAGAATGCTCAATAGCCATCGTGCTTCATTCCAGATCTTTGGAAACAACATCTCTGAAGAAGCAAAAAACCAGCTGTATACAGCCTTAAAACTGCCGATTTCAATGCAGGGAGCCTTAATGCCTGATGCACACAGCGGTTATGGACTTCCGATAGGCGGAGTTCTGGCTGTAGAAAATGCCGTAATTCCTTACGGAGTAGGGATGGATATAGGCTGTAGAATGAGCCTCAGTATTTTGGATATCCCCGTTTCATATCTTGACGGGGCAAGAGACAAATATGAAAAAGCCCTTGCAGAACATACCAAATTCGGGATGTACGAAACGCATAAATCTCATATAGATCATGAGATTTTTGAAAGAGATACATTCGATATGATCCCGATTTTGAGAAGATTAAAAGGAAAAGCCATCAAGCAGATGGGTTCCTCTGGTGGTGGAAATCATTTCGTTGAATTTGGGGAAGTAGAGATCACAGAAGAAGAAGATCAGATTGGATTGCCCAAAGGAAAATACCTGGGAATCCTTTCTCACAGCGGATCCAGAGGATTGGGAGCAGAGATTGCCCAATATTATTCAAGAGCAGCAGCGGATCAATGTCCTTTACCAAAAGAAGCGCAGCAGTTTGCATGGCTGGATCTGAGTACTCATCTCGGCCTGGAATACTGGACCGCAATGAACCTTGCCGGAGATTATGCCTCTGCCTGTCACGATGATATTCACAGAAGGCTTGTAAAAGCTGTTGGAGGAAGAGTCAGGGCGAGAATCGAAAATCATCACAATTTTGCTTGGAAAGAAATTCACAACGGAAAAGAAGTGATTGTCCATAGAAAAGGGGCTACACCAGCTCATGAAAATGAACTGGGAATGATTCCCGGATCGATGACAGCAAAAGGTTTTATCGTTCGTGGAAAGGGTAATCCGGATGCCTTAAATTCAGCTTCCCATGGAGCAGGAAGAGCGCATTCAAGAGGTGAATGCAGAAGTCTTTTCACTCAGAATGATATCAAAAAAGAACTCAAGCTGAAGAAAGTCACTTTAATAGGTGGTAATACAGAAGAAGCACCAATGGCTTACAAAGACATTCATGAAGTCATGAATGCACAGAGTGATTTAGTGGATATCCTTGGAACATTCCAACCCAGAATTGTGAGAATGGATAAATAAATTTTAGTTGCAGGTTTTCAGTTGTCAGTTGAAATAACAACTGGCAGCTGGGAGCGGGTAACTGTAAAAAAAACAAAAAATGGGAGCACCTCATAATATAAAAAGATACGGAGAAGTCTGGCCGGAATTTAAAATCCGCCACGGACTTGAAATTTTAAATAAATTAAAAGATAAAGTCATCATATCAGGTGGTTGGGCCTGGCATTTTATGTCAGAAAAAGGACATACAGAATACAAGCATGCTCATGACCATAAGGATATCGATGTTTTTGTAAAGAAAGAAAACGCAGCGGAAACTGTCATAATCCTCCAGAAAGAAGGGTTTCAGAAAGTCTGGACCCGTTATGATCATCTGCAGAGTGACGAAAATTTCCGCAGGTATGAAAAAACAATGGAGTTGGACAACGGAAAGTCTCATAGGATTACTATTGATTTTTTTGAAAGGAATGATCTTGAAACTATTCAAATTGATGGTTTTACAATAGTTAAGCCAGATGTTTTACTAACGTTTTACAGAAACATCCATTCCAGCGACAAATGTTGGGCAGTAATGGCTGCTAAAGAATTACTGCAGAAAGGGGTCGACCCTGTTGGTCATCCACAATTAAGTGAAATACCTAAATTAAATTAAAATGGAAAAACTCATACAGATTACCTCGGGAAGAGGGCCTTTAGAATGCCAGTGGGTTACTGCTAAAGTACTGAAGGTCTTCCTTGAGGAAGTCAAAAATAATAAAATAGGGTACGAGATTATTCACCGGGAGAATGGTGATGAAAATCTTACCTTAAAATCTGTGACCATCCTTTTAAAAGCAAAAGAATTAAATATATTTTTAAAAACATGGTTAGGAAGCATTTGTTGGACAGGGAAAAGCACATTCAGAAAACTTCATAAAAGGAGCAACTGGTTTATTGGTGTCTTCGAGCTGGAAGAATTGGATAAAATCGATTTCAATGAAAAAGATATTCAGTTTCAGACCACAAGAAGCCAGGGAAGCGGCGGACAGAATGTAAATAAAGTAAATACGGCTGTTCGGGCAGTTCATATGCCCACTGGAGAAAGTGTTTTTGCACAGGATTCCCGATCGCAATTGGAGAATAAAAAACTGGCCATTATGCGGCTAAAAGAAAAAGTCACCGGCATCTATATTAAACAGCTTGAAAAAAGAATGCAGGACACCTGGAACAATCACCTGCAGGTGCAGAGAGGAAATCCGGTCCGTACATTTTCCGGAACAGATTTTAAAAAGAATCATCAGGATAAATCGTTTAAAAAGCAGAGAAATACCCTGAAAAAAGAATTAAAAGACGAAAGACATGACCTTAACTAAAAGTAAATATTATTTTGAGGCACTGGACAATTATCCATATAGCCTTCCGGATTGTCTGGAAGCATTGAATTATGCTTTGTCTTATGACCCTGAAGATGCAGACAGTTTGTGTCTGATGGGAAGAATATACAGCGAGATGCTTACCGATTATGAAAAAGCTAAAGACTATTTTGAAGAAGCTATGCAGTGCAATGTGACTAATCTCAATACACCACCATATTATATTAAATGTTTGTTGGATAATGAAGATCTGGATGAAGCTGAAAAACTGATAAGCTATGCTTTAAAGATCAAGGGGATAGACAAAGTCAGGATATTAATCCAGAAATCACTTCTTTTTGAGATCAGATGTGAATTTAAAGAAGCTTTGGAACCTTTGAAGGAGGCAAAAAAGTATAGCTACAATCAAGCTATGGCTGATTATTTGAAAAGCAGAATCAAATTCGTTAAAAGTAAAATGGAAAAGCCAAAAAATAAAAAATAAGTCTCTATACCTTAAACAAAAGCTATCATTATAGCTGAATCAATACATAAGGATCTTTTTAAGGTCCTTTTTTTGTAGCTTTAATAGATGGAACTGCACTTTGAACTAAAAACACTTCAATTAAAAGAAACCTTCTCCATCGCTTATGGGAATTATGATAGAAGGGAGGCTATGTTAGTAGAATTATCTTATCTGAACTTTAAAGGTTTTGGTGAATGTGTTGCTATAGACTATTATCAGATCGATCTGCAGCGTTTTATGATTAAATTAAAACAAATCCAACCGTTACTTCAAAAGCAGAAAATAACTCATCCGACAGAATTTTTCCGCTTTCTTTCAGATTTGGATCTGCATCCGTTTCTTATTTCTGCTTTAGACTGTGCCTATTGGGATCTGTTTGGAAAGCTGGAAAATAAAAACTTTATCGAGTTAAATGACATTCATTCTGAGTATCTGGCAGAAAGCTCTATTACTATTTCCATAGGAAGTATTGATGAACAGATCAGGAAAATAGAGAAAAGCAGCTGGAACAGGTTCAAAATAAAATGTAAAGGACTGCATAAAGATAGCATTGAAAAACTTTTGCATTTAAAGCGGAATATCGCCCTGGATTCCAATGCGAGCTTTACGGATAATGACTGTCTGTGGTTGCAGGAAAATAAAGGCATTCACTACTTTTCCTATCTGGAACAGCCAAGACCGGCTGGTGACTACAAAATACTCCGTAAAGAAAGTTTTGCCAATTGGATGGCGGATGAAGACTGCCAGAACCTGGAGTCACTTGAAAAACTTTTGCCTTATTATAAAAGCGTCAATATCAAACTGATGAAGTGTGGAGGCCTTACTCCGGCTTTGGAAATGATCAGGAAAGCAAAAATATTAGGTTATAAAATCATGATCGGCTGCATGACAGAATCTACTGTTGGAATCTCAGCGGCCTGTGAACTGGCAGGACTTGTTGATTTTGCGGACCTGGACGGAGCCAATCTCATCTCCAATGATTATGCTACCGGAAATTTCGTAGAAAACGGCAAAGTGATCCTGTCCGGAAATCCCGGCTTAGGAATAAATTTAAAATGAAAATAGCTTCCTGAGCAGAAAAGATGCTAGCAAGTTATGATTTATAAGTCACGAACGTTGCAAGCTAATACACTCAGACTCTCAAACGCTAAAACCCTCTAATCCAGAAACTCGTCTACTTCTTATTCACAGAGATCAGATAATCATACACCATCTGATGCTGTTCATCACTTAGTTTAGCTTTCGGAGCCATTCTGCTTAAAGTTTTAATCCATCCCTGGTCGTCATGCTTTGCTGGATCTGGAAGCTTGTGGCATCTTGAACATGAGTTTTCAAAAACAGTTTTACCTTGAGTTAGTTTTTCAGCTGTTGTATATTTTGATCCTGTTACAGCCACACTCTTCGGTCCGCATGAAACCATGAATGCAGCACCTGCGATCATACTTAAAATTACTTTTTTCATATCCCTATTTTTGAGTTGATGTTATTTTTTAACAGAAACAATATAGTCATAAACCCATTGATGCTGTTCGTCCGTAAGCTTCGCTTTGGGAGCCATCGAATTCATAATTCCCACCCACTGTACAGAAGTATGAGATGTAGGATCCGGTAGTTTATGACATCTTCCGCATGCATTTTCAAAGATCGTTTTTCCCTGTGCCATTTGTTCTGCAGTAGAAACGGCAGGGCCTATGGGACCGGCTGTAGAAACCTTTGGAGTACAGGAAGCCAGTAAAATAAAGGTAAATAATGCAGCAGCAGATATTTTTTTCATATTTCTCAATTTTGATTTATAACAAATGTAAGAATTTCAGTCTCCCGTTGACGAGACGTCCACTAGTTTTAATTTAGAAGAAATAAAATTAATACCTGTTTGTATGGGAGTTTGAAGGTTATTTTTATACTTTTGAATCAATGAAATTTTCTACAGAAGAACTAATCGAAGGAATACGGTCAGGAAACAAACGCCTGATCGCAAAAGCTATTACATTAGTTGAAAGTAAAAAAGCTGAGCACAGGGCTCAGGCAGAAGAGCTTCTGAAGAAAATAATGCCTTTTACAGGAAACTCAGTCAGGGTAGGGATCACCGGAGTTCCTGGTGCTGGAAAATCTACTTTTATTGAAAACTTCGGAAGGCTGGTTATTGCCAATGGTAAAAAGGTAGCAGTTCTCGCTATTGATCCCAGTTCTTCCATCAATAAAGGAAGTATTTTAGGTGATAAAACAAGAATGGAAGAGCTTGCCAAAGAAGAAAATGCGTTCATACGTCCTTCTCCCAGTTCAGGATTTCTTGGTGGTGTTGCCAATACCACTTTTGAAACCATGATGATTTGTGAAGCTGCCGGATATGATTATATTCTGATCGAAACCGTTGGAGTAGGGCAGTCTGAGGTGCTGGTAGCTGACATCACCGATGTATTCCTGTTTCTGAAGATTATTGGTGGCGGAGATGAACTGCAGGGAATTAAGCGTGGAATTATGGAAATGGTAGATCTTATCTTCATTAATAAAGTAGAAAAAGACAATCTGCAGAAAGCAAAAAATACCAGACTGGAACTAAAACGGGCATTGGATTTTATTCCACCCAAAGAAAAGGGCTGGAAAATACCTGTACTCCTGGGATCTGCTCTTTACAATGAAGGTCTGGATGAGGTTTTTAGTAAAATTGATGAATTCATCAGCTTAAAAAAGAAAACCGGGCGTTTTCAGGAAGTACGTATCCGGCAGGGAGAAAAGCGTTTTGAATATTGGGTGCAGGAATACATCCTGTCTATGATGAAAAAAAGCAGTTCTGTAGAAGAAGCTTATATTCAGCACAAAAAAAATGCTTCAGAAATGGTTTCTAATCCCAGTACCGAAGCAAAATTATTTGTTGAAAAATTTTTATCTAAAGGTTCAGATTAAAGTTTTTCTTTCTCTTTCGGCTTTTCTTCATTCTTTGAAACATAACCGTCATAGGTGATCGGCTGTCTGTCATTACTTCTCATGGAAACAAATGCTTTACCATTTTTAAAAACTTCTATAATAATCTCATCAACGTTTGTTACGTCATTAGGCTTAATTTTTACCGTCCAGTTTCCCTTTTTATTCTGTGATTTATTAAAGGTGAAATCTTTTGAAGTGAATCTGTAGCTATTTTTATCTCGATCTCCGAAAGTAGAAGTGAATATTCTTCCGAAATAAGGAAGTACCACCTCAAGATTGTTTTTATCGATTGCAACTGTATAATCACCATTAAGATCCAAAATCCTGGTTGATGTAGAATTCGGTATTGAGTTCATGACATTAATTACATCATAATTAGTAGGATTGGCGCGCTGTGCATAAAATGTAAATTCCTGAGAATCTACCAATGCATCTACTGTTTTGGAATCTAATGAGGCTTGTGAAGAGCAGCTCTGAAAGAAAAAAAGAAATCCAAAAATGAATATAAGTGAAATATACTTTTTCATAACCGTAATTATTGTTAAATTTAAATAGCAAAATGTATGCAAATATATCCCTTCTCAACCATTTTGGAATAAAAATTGTAAATGTTGAATTATTAACACTCGAACTATGAAATTTACACATCTATTAGGAATAGGAGCAGTTGCTTTGTCAACCGCAGCTTGTACCACTAATCCAATTACAGGCAGATCTTCATTACAGATTGCAAATAATTCGGAAATACTGACTATGTCTTCTCAGGAATATAAGACGACATTGTCTAAATCTAAAATTATCTCAGGAACTGCAGATGCCAAAAGAGTAGTGAGTGTAGGAAGCAGAATAAAAAGTGCAGCCGAGAGATATTATCAAAGCATCGGAAGATCTGCAGATCTTGCGAATTACAACTGGGAATTTAATCTGATTCAGAGCAGTGAACTGAATGCATGGTGTATGCCTGGAGGAAAAGTTGCTGTATATACAGGGATTCTTCCGGTTACAAAAAATGACAATGGCCTTGCTGTTGTTTTGGGACATGAAGTTTCACATGCTTTAGCAGGACATGGTAACGAAAGAATTTCTCAGGCCATGGTAGCGCAGTATGGCGGCTCTATTTTAGGAGGAACAATTTCCAATTCACAATGGGCTAGTATTTTCCAACAAGTATACCCTATTGGGTCTCAGGTAGCATTATTGAAATACGGCAGAAGCCAGGAGTCTGAAGCCGATGAAATGGGACTGTATCTGATGTCTATGGCAGGATATGATCCAAGAGAAGCCATTCCTTTCTGGAATAGGATGGAATCTGCTGCTTCAGGAGCAAGACAACCGGAGTTCCTTTCTACCCACCCAAATCCGGAAACCAGAATTTCAGATATTAATAAAGACCTACCAAAAGCTCTGGAATATTATAAAGCTGCAGGTGGAAAAATATAAAGAATTTTAATCTTGTTAAAGCCTTATTAAATTTTTCACTAAATTGGGTAAGGCTTTTTTAATGTAAACCACTAAACACAATATTTATGAAAAGTTTATCAATTACCGGACTTATATTGCTTGCCGTTTCAGCATTGCTTTTTTATCTGACCACTGATTTTACCGTGGGTGGAATTACCATTTCACATATGATGGGAGTGATGGCCGGAGTAGGAATAGGACTTATTATTGGCGGAATGGTAGGATATGTGAGTAAAGGAAGTGCCCTGAAAGCTGAAGAGAAAAGAAAAGAATTCAAACAACTTCAGAAAGATAAGGAAGATCTGGAAAAACAGGCGGCAGAACTTGCCAAACGTGAAGCCGAACTTCGCAGCCAAAATCAAAACCCTCAAATCTAAGATATTGAGGGTTTCTTATAGTTGTTATTTCAAATTATTTAAACTTATAGCCCAAGCCTACTAGGAAAAGATTAGGTCTGTTATCATATCTGATCTCCGATCCCGAAACTTTATTGATGAAGTTTCTTTCGTCTTTACTGAATGAACCTTCATAACGTGCATTGATGATCAGCTTTTTAATTTCAAGCTGAGCACCAAACTGGTATCCGACGGTGAAATTGTTTTTAACGTTTTCTTTGAAATCGTTATACGTATTGTCTTTGCTAAGATTATAGCTGGCTACAGGACCTACAAAAACGCCAAGCATATTTCCCAGAAGGTTATATCCTAAAAGAACCGGCATATCAAGGCGGTTGCTTTTCACATCAAAAGTAGTATTTTCTGTGGTAAACTCATTTTTGAAATGAGTATAGTATAATTCCGGCATTACATACAGTGAACCTGGTAGTCCAACCTTTAATGAAAGCCCGGCATTGAAACCTACATTGTTTTTTCCTGTTCCCTCAATAGCGTCATTTACCGTCCCTTTAATGTTTTTCCAGGAAGGAGAACCTGTTGGAAATATTAAGTTTGCCTTACCTGCCAGTGAAATCTGTGCAGATGCAAACATTGAAAACCCGATTAATGCTATACTAAGTACCTTTTTCATTATCATCTATTTTATGGATTGTATTTTCAATCGTTTTATTATTTTCAAGTAAATATTCTCTCAGTTCTTTAAAGAGTTCTGAAGAATAAACGAAGTCAATAAGATTTTTATTGCCTGCAGTGATGAGTCCGTCTTTATTACCTTCCCACTCTTTGATTCCTAATCTCAGGTATACAATCTTCTCACCAATGGTCATCACAGAGTTCATATCATGGGTATTGATGATAGTCGTTGTATTATATTCTTTTGTAATCTCAAGAAGGAGATCATCAATAACATTTGAAGTATAGGGATCAAGCCCGGAATTGGGCTCGTCACAAAACAAATATTTGGGGTGGTTTACAATGGCTCTTGCGATGGCTACACGCTTCTGCATCCCTCCGGAAATCTCAGAAGGAAATTTTCTGTTAGCCTTATCCAGATGCACTCTTCCGATTACCTCAAAAACCCTTCTTTTTTTCTCTCTAAAAGTCAGGTTGGTAAACATATCCAGTGGAAACATAATATTTTCTTCCACCGTTAAAGAGTCAAACAAAGCACTTCCCTGAAATAAAGTTCCTATTTCAGCCCGTAAATGCTGTTTCTCTTCTCTGTTCATTATATTGATATCCTTTCCGTCAAAAAGAATTTCTCCTGAAGAAGGCGGATAAACATTCAATAAGCTTTTAAGAAAAACTGTTTTTCCAGAACCACTCTGTCCGATAATTAAGTTTACTTTTCCTTTATCGAACGTTGTTGAAATTCCCTTAAGTACTTCAACATCATCAAAACTTTTCTTAAGATCCTTTACCTCAATCATTAGCTTAATATTAATTGGGTTAAAATTAATTCCGAAATGATAATAAATACCATCGTCCATACTACAGCCTGCGTACTTGCTCTACCCACTTCCAGCGATCCTCCTTTCACATTATATCCGAAATAGGCAGGAACTGTGGCAATAATAAAGGCAAATACCGTAGTTTTTACGAATGCATAGTATACAAATAGATTGGGCATATACATCTGGATTCCTACAATATAATCATTTTCAGTCCAGTTCCCCGTCAGGATACCGGCCAGATACCCTCCGCCAATACCGAAAACAATACTAATGGCAATAAGAATGGGATTGAAAATCACACAGGCGATAATTTTTGGAAGTATAAGGAAATTGGGAGAATTGACCCCCATGATATCTAATGCGTCAATCTGTTCGGAAACTCGCATGGTTCCAATACTTGATGCAATATATGATCCTACTTTACCGGCTAGAATAAGACTGATAATGGTGGGTGAAAATTCCAGAACCAACACGGCCTTGGTAGCATATCCCACAAATGATGGCGGAATCGGAAAAGAGGAAGAATCAAAATTATTGAACATCTGGATAGCGACTACCGCCCCCACAAATATAGAAGTGAAGATCACAAGCCCAAAAGAATTGACGCCAAGATCATTGATTTCTCTCATGAACAGCTTCCAAAAAACCCTCATTTTCTGGGGCTTTTGCAAGGATTTACCTAGAAGGATAATGTATTCTCCTACTGCTGTGAAAAACTTTTTTAACATGCTGCTAAATTAGACTTTTTTTATTTAATTAAAGGTAAGACTCAATAAGCCCTGAGGTTTATTTAACCTTAGAAGCAAATATGATTCCTCAATCTTTATTTTGCGTTTTTATCGCCAGTGATCACTAATAAAACGGTCTTTAAAATAATTACCAGATCTAACACAAAACTCCAGTTTCTTACATAGAATGTATCTGCTAAGATCCTTTTTTTCATTTCAACTTCCACATCTCCGTAATCTCCACGTAATCCACTTACCTGCGCAAGACCAGTAATACCAGGAGAAACCATACTTCTCAGGCTGTATCTTCCGATCTTTGGCTTATAATAATTATCAACCGAAAGCATATGTGGGCGAGGTCCTACGATAGACATTTCTCCTTTCAGGACATTAATAAACTGGGGAAGCTCATCAAGACTTGTCTTTCTCAGGAATTTTCCGACTTTTGTAATTCTAGAATCATTTTCTTCTGTTGTTTTCGTGGCAGATTGATCATTCACAACCATGGTCCTGAATTTCAGACAGGAAAAGACTTCTTCATGAAAGCCGTACCTCTTTTGAATAAAAAAAACAGGCCCCTTAGAAGTTGCTTTTATTAAAACTGCAATGATCGGGAATAGCCATGAACAGATCGTAATCAATATAAAAATAGAAAAAATAAAATCGAAAACCCTTTTCACCAGAAAATTAGAATAAAAATCCAATGGATATTTTGCCTGGCTGAGAATCGGCTGTGTCTGGATATAGCCTAAATCGTACAGAAAAAAATCACTTTGTGTGATACTTGGAATCAATGAGACGTGAACCTTATTATCTTCGGCCAGCTTAAAGATCTCGGTTTCTACGCCTTCACTGAAGCTATTTTCGGTAGATAAAAATAAGGTATGGATACCGTTTTTTTTCCAGAAACCTACCAATTGATCGGGGCTGATATCAGAGCTTTCGTAGTCAAATATTTTATATCCGTAATCTTTTCTGTTTTCAAAAATATTCTTCAAAATATCGGTAGAGCTCGTTTCTCCAAGAAACATTACATTCCTGTAATTAATCCCGAGTGAACGGAAATATTTTATCGTAAAATAAATTATCGATTTTGCCAGAAAAATAAAGAAAAAAAGATAAAACGAGAGCCAGTAAATGTCAGAATTGAAGAATACGTTTTTACTTACTTTTCCAATCAGCAGAACACCCAGTATGAAAAACAGAAAATGAATTAAAAGACGCTCCAGAAATAAAGTATAGGTAAGATTCCTCTGAATATTGTAGATTTTTGTTCTGCCACTCAGCAGCATCCAGAACAAAAACAGCAATATCAGGGAAAATATATTCTGATACCAGGTTTCTTCATGATATCTCAAGCTCTCATTTCTGCTTATAAAAAAGAATATAAAGATAGATGCTATAACCATGAGGTCAAGCAAAACAATAATCGATTTCAGGTATCTAGAGTATCGAATTCTCTGCATCTATCAGTGTTATAACGGATACTAAGAGCTAATGTACATATTTTTTGCGGTATATTCCGGGATTCTATGAATATTATAAACTTTTGCCGTACCACTTAAAGTGCTTCAGGTAAAAAAACAATCATATGAATAAAAAATATACTGCCAGAATTTCTGTGAATTAAAAAAATGATCTTACGGAATATTCAGGTATTTATGGGTCTGAACCGAAGCCTGCCATTCCGGATGGGCTAGAATAAAATCAGTGATCTTTGGGTACATTTCATCACGCTTGCTCCATTCGCTTTGCATATACAGTTTACAGTTTTGGGAAACATTTGCTGCTTGTTCCTGTGCAAATGTAAAATCGTGCTGATTGAAAATAATCACTTTAAGTTCGCTTGCCTTCTCGTAAATCTCTTCTTTCGGCAGTCCTGTCTTCTTCGGCGAAAGGGTGATCCAGTCAATATGCCCACTCAAAGGATAAGCCCCCGAAGTTTCAATATGGATGGTACATCCGAGTTCCTTTAATTTGCCTGTCAGGATATCAAGGTTCCACATAAGCGGCTCTCCGCCTGTAAGAACAATTGTTTTACTGTGTTTTGCAGCTGTTTCAGCTATTTCCTCAGCATTCATCAATGGATGTAAAGTGGGATCCCAGCTTTCTTTCACATCACACCAATGACACCCCACGTCGCAACCTCCTAATCTGATAAAATAAGACGCTTTTCCAGTGTGTGCTCCTTCTCCCTGAAGAGTGTAAAAATGCTCCATTACAGGGAGCATTTTACCTTCTTTTAATAAAATATCTTCTTCTTTGTTCATTTTAAAATTAGTCGTTATAGACCGAGGTTTTGTAAGCGATGATGGTATTCTTCATCAGCATGGCTCTGGTCATAGGGCCTACTCCTCCGGGTACTGGTGTGATCCAGCTTGCTTTGGCTGCACAGCTGTCAAAATCCACATCACCGGCAAGGTAGTATCCTTTTGGAGAATCATCATCTACTCTTGTGATACCTACATCTACGATTACTGCGCCGTCTTTGATCATATCTCCTTTTAAGAAGTGAGGATCACCTAAAGCTGTAATCACGATGTCTGCTTTTCTTGTATATTCTTCAATGTCTTTAGTGTAAGAATGCGTCAAAGTCACGGTAGAATTCCCCGGGAAGTCTTTTCTTCCCATCAGGATGCTCATAGGTCTCCCTACAATCTTGCTTCTTCCAATGATAACGCAGTCTTTTCCTTTGGTTTCAATATTGTATCTTTCCAGTAATGTTAAAATCCCGAAAGGAGTGGCAGGAAGGAAAGTGTCCATTTCCAAAGCCATTTTTCCGAAATTTTCAGGATGGAAGCCATCTACATCTTTTCTTGGATCAATAGCCAGAATAATTTTTTCCTGGTCGATCTGATCCGGTAATGGAAGCTGTACAATGAAACCATCCACCGCTTTGGATTTATTAAGCTCATCAATCTTTTCCAATAATTCAGATTCAGAAACAGTGCTTGGAAATTTGATTAAGCTGGATTGAAAGCCTACTTCTTCACAGTCTTTCACTTTACTGTTTACATACGCTTTACTGGCTCCATTGTTTCCTACAAGAATTGCCACCAAATGTGGCGCTCTTTTCTTGCTTTCAAGGATCTTTTCCACTTCAACCTTGATCTCTGCCTTTATTTCTTTGGATACTTTAAGTCCGTCAAGAATTTCTGCCATTTTTACTTTTTTTACTTTTATTTAGATTTTATTGAATACAACGATATCCTGGAATTCATCAGCACCATTCTTTTCTACATCTGTTCTCCAGAATCCTCCTTTTATAGTGGTTACTTTTAATCCTGCTTCGGCAGCCATCTGGTTCAGTAAGGGAATGCTTACCGCAATATTGGCTGCTGTCACTTTATCATCCATGAGCCTGTACCCTTCATACTGATGAGGGAAAGGCATGGTGCCATATTCTGTTTTGGAATCATCATACAGAAAAAATGTCGCTAAACACTGTCCGGTACTGTTCAAAACTCTGCTGATCTCATTCAGATATCTTTTAATCTCAGGTATCTGCATATGGGTAAATACCGAGAACAGGAATGCTTTATCAAACTGTGCATCATCGTAAGGAAATGTAAAATTCTCTGCCTTCTGGCTGAAAGTATTATACAGATCATTATAAATCGGGGTAAACTTGAACTTAAAATTCGGATGTTTTGTGCCGATATTTTTATTGCACCAGCTGATTCCTTTTTCCACAGCATCAAAACCATCATAAGTTCCTTTGTCAATCACTCCTGTTAAAGCAACTGCTGTTCTTCCGATCCCGCAGCCTATATCCAGAACGTGATCTGTATTTTGTAATCCGATATATTTTTCGAGTGCATTAACCTGACGGATCCCATGAGGAATAAAGTCGCTGCCGCCTACATAGATATCCCCTTTTTTAGGTTCATTTTTAGATCTTTTTCCGGTAATTCCTTCATAGAGATCTATCGGGAAATAATAAATCTTTCTCCCCAAAAGCCTAAGTCCGGGAGGAAGTTTATAATAATATGACCGTAATGTAGGCATCGGCTATTTATTTCCTTTATAATAATTGATCAGTCCGTTCGTAGAGCTGTCATGAGAACTGATCATCTTATTGTTTTCAAGCTCGGGAAGGATCTGATTAGCTAAAACTTTTCCTAATTCCACCCCGAACTGGTCGAAGCTGAAAATATTCCAGATCACACCCTGAACGAAGATTTTATGTTCGTACATTGCAATTAACTGGCCTAATGAAAAAGGAGTTAATTCGTTGAATAGTATGGAATTAGTAGGCGTGTTTCCATGAAAGACTTTGTAGTTTAATAACCTGTCAATTTCTTCATCAGATTTTCCTGAATTTTTTAATTCTTCTTCTACTTCCTCTTCAGATTTTCCAAAAGCAAGTGCTTCAGTCTGTGCGAAAAAGTTAGCTAAAAGTTTAGGCTGATGATCAGAAACGGCATTGCTGCTTTTCACATAAGCGATAAAATCTGCTGGGATCAGTTCTGTTCCCTGGTGAATAAGCTGGTAAAAAGCATGCTGCCCGTTGGTTCCAGGCTCACCCCAGATAATAGGTCCCGTTTCATATTCTACGAATTCACCATTTCTGTCCACGCATTTTCCGTTACTTTCCATATCTCCCTGCTGAAGATAGGCTGCAAATCTGTCCAGATATTGAGAATAAGGAAGAATTGCATAGCTTGTCGCTGCATAAAAATTACGGTACCAAACTCCTAAAAGCCCCATTAAAACGGGAACGTTTTCTGAGAAATCTGCTGTCTGAAAATGCTGATCGGTATCATTAGCTCCTTTTAAAAGCTGTTCAAAATTTTCATATCCTACTGCCAGCACAATGCTCAGGCCAATAGCGCTCCAAAGGGAGTATCTTCCGCCAACCCAGTCCCAGAACTCAAAGATGTTTTCTTCAGCAATTCCAAACTTTTTAACGGCATCAACGTTGGTGGATAAAGCGACAAAATGCTTTGCCACATCTTCTTCTTTTCCGGCTTTCAGGAACCAGTCTTTTGCAGAATTGGCATTAGTCATTGTTTCCTGAGTGGTAAAAGTCTTGGAAGCAATGATGAACAATGTAGTTTCAGGGTTCAGATTTTTAATAGTTTCGGCAATGTGATTACCGTCAACGTTTGAAACGAAATGAACGTTTAGTCTTGTTTTAAAATGCTTTAAAGCTGAACAAACCATCACCGGTCCAAGATCTGAACCTCCGATTCCTATATTCACAACATCGGTGATTTCTTTTCCGCTGAAACCTTTGTGCTCTCCTGAAATAATTTTTTCAGAGAAAGCTTTCATATGGTCAAGAACTCTTCTGATCTGAGGTTTGATATTTTCACCGTCAACCAGAATTTCTTTATCTGAAAAATCCCTCAAAGCGGTATGCAACACTGCTCTTCCTTCTGTTTCGTTGATTTTGTCACCAGAAAACATTTTAGAAATAGCGTCTTTCAGTTGGCATTCTTCTGCCAATTGCAGCAAAAGCTCCTTTGTTCTTGAATCAATCAGGTTTTTAGAATAATCAAAAAGGAAGTTATCTTTCTGCAGAGAAAATTCTTTAAAACGATCAGAGTTATACTGGAAAAGACTTCTTAAATCAAAGTCGTTGCCTGCAAAATGTTCATCAAGAGCTTTCCAGCTATTAGTTTGTATGGGATTTATTTTTGATAGCATATTTTAGGAATTATGTAGATTCGGAAAATGAGGAATGGATTAAAATGTTTAAAATCCATATCATTTTATTTCTAATTTGCAAATTTAAGGAAAAATAAAACCTCAGATAAATTTGAACGGAATAAATAACAATTTTTTAAAAAAGAAAACCCCAGATCAGGTCTGAGGTTTAGTAGTTCTTGTTTCTTGAAATATTGTAAGCAGATTATTCGTCAGTTTCGTTAAGTATATTTTCAAGCTTTTTAGCCTGGCGCCCGTAAATATATTTCGTCCATAAAACTATATTGACAACAATAGCTAAAGTTCCGATAAGAACGGTTATAATCAGGGACCATTGATAAGAACTGGTCATGTTTTCCAAGGACATTCCTTTTTTAACCAGGATTTTATAGAATTCCATTCCTAATGTGATCATAAAGTGGGGGAGAAGAAGGAACCCGAATGATTGGTATCTTTCCATATTCAGTTTCAGTTCATGATAAATCTTCCAGAGACTGTTTTTGGTATTTCCCGTATACAATTCCGTCTGCTTATAAAATTTATAAAATCCGTACAGATAATAGGAAGAAATAACTACCAGCATGGCATACGACGTATAATAAATAACATATTGTGAGGATGAGAGATGCAACAGCTGGGGAAAGAATGCGATAAAGATGATGGCAAGAACCTGCATTGGAAATTCTCCTTTCATACTTTTCCGGATCTTCTCGATAGGATGCTTGCTTTTCTTGAGCTGTTCTATGGTGTTGGGAATTTGGACGCTGCTGCCGTCTTCTTTATTCCACTGTTCTTTTAATTGATCAAAATTCATGGCCTGATTTTTTTATGATTTGCTGTATTTTTTCTTTGGTTCTGTTGAGTTTTACACGGGCGTTGCCTTCGCTCAGCCCCAGGTTGTCGCCAATTTCTTTATGGGACATCCCTTCCATGAAATAAAATATAACGGCTTTTTCAAGAGCCTTTAGTTCCTGGACTGCATTGTAAAAGGCTTCCAGCTGCTTGTCCTTTGCAGGATTATAATCTTCCTGCTGTACCTCAAAATGGTCTGGGACATCTGCCTGGTTATTCGTTCGCTGCTTTTCCTTTTTTAGATAAGTAATCGCAGTATTGATGGCGACACGGTACATCCAGGTAGAAAATTCACTGTTGCCTTTGAAGTTTTGATAAGATTTCCACAGCTGAATGAGAATTTCCTGCTGAAGGTCTTCTCGGTCTTCCGCAGAATCGGCGTAGATACGGGAGGCTTTGTACAAAATGCCTTTATGCTGGTTGACGAGCTTTAAAAAAGCGGTTTCAGTTGGACTGCTCACGATGATTTCATGGTTTGTTTTATCAATTACAGGCTCAACACAGGTTTCACGGTATACCCTTTTGCTCTTAAAAGCTGGATCAGTCCGTTGTCACCCATGAGATGTGCACCACCTACTGCAAAGAAAGAACTTTCTTTTTTCATGAGTACAGGCATTTTTTCTGCCCAGTTTTTATTTCTGTCCGTCAGCATGGCTTTTTCCTGCTCGGCATTCATTATTTTATCATTTTTAAAGAGAGTATAGACCGATTTCATGTCTTCTTTTTTAAATGCTGAGAGCATTTCTTTCATTAAAATTTCATATTCTTTTCCCATCTTTAACTGCCCGATTACTGCTTTCAGATGATAAGCTTTATTGATAGATTTCATCTGGTCTTCTACTTTTTCAAGCCCTGAAACGTTCTTTTTATTCTTAATGGCATTTCGAAGAAGCTCTATTTCATATAATTTTATTTCAGTCTGCGGGCACGGAAGAGCTTTCATGGAGATCAACGCATACAATCCCTGTGAACTGGAATTATCCATTTTCTTTAAATCTGTTCCGTAATCAGCAAGGATCTTGTCCAGTTCTTTTGCTTCCGAAAGACTTAGCTGATTTGATAGTTTTTATCCGTCTGATACATTTTCTGCATGGCCGCCATTTCAGCCGGATCCGTATAATTGATCTCCATCACAAAATGATCAGATTGTTCAAGAGCTTTCAATACTTTTGGTTTAATCTCAAAATCCTGACTGCACATGATATGGCAGGTTCCTGCTATATAAGACGGTTTTGTAAGTCCATTTCCGGAAATTTCCCAAAGTGTACTGTTTTCTGTATCTCCTTTCTGTGCTTTTGCAGTCATCACAGTTAATGATAATAATGCTGCAAATCCAAGTTTAACTAAATTTTTCATGTGATTAAAGTTTTTTTTTATCTGTTCTTTTAAACAGTAGGTAAGAGCGCTACAATAATCGTTACAGTTTTTTTTGAAAAATAAAAAAACCTCCTGAAAAAGGAGGCTTGTAAAATCTAAAATTATGATGATAACCAGTTGGTTAGGATTGCTTTTTGTTATTCTGAAATTTTTGTAGTTTCTGGTTTTGTCAGCTTTCTTTTTCTTAAAAAATATACCACTGTACCTAAGATTAATAATAAAGGCCATACTGTGATAAGTCCCACAGCAATCTTTTGGATTAGATAAAACCCTTCTACAAAGGCATTTTTAGCATCATATATAAAATTGAATTTATATTTATTATCAATGTTACGGGTATTGGTGATGGCTATTTCAGCGATGCGAAGTTTAGGTTCTTTAATATAAATATCTATCGTGCTGTATTTGATGTTGTCTGTAGTGTCCATGCTGGCGAGCTGCTGTAGATTTCCTTCCGCCATATTGTCGTTATCCAGCTTTACTTTGTCTTTATTGGCTTTCAGCTGATCGATGTTTTCGCCTGTCTTTTTAACTCTTTTACCCTCCATTTCTGCATACTTAATGTTGGATGTTACATCTTCCGCATTGATTGTTCTTGAATTCAGAAACAGTTTTTTATCATTGATGAGCACAAGAAACTCACCCAGTTTTTCCGTCGGAATACGTACCTGCATGGTGTTTTCTGTCTGGTATTTTTTGATAAGCATGGCATCATTATCGGAAGTATTATAAGTTTCCTCAGAAACTGTATTGCTATGAAGATTGCTGTGGCTAACGAATCCCCCAAGATCCTGAACCGTTTTTTCAATAGAAACCGTGGCGTCATAAACATCTTTCACTTCCATGTTCACATCTGCTGTTTTAATGAACTGTTTGTCTTTTACGGTCATTGTTGCTACGGAAGAAACACTGTCTGATTCCGCAATAGCTACAGCAGAATCTGCTGCATAATTTTCAGTAGTGGCAACTTCTCGCTTTTTACATGAATAAATGCCTAGTAAAAGAACTGCGGATAATGATAATTTAATGTAAGTCGTTTTCATAGCGTTGATTTTATTGTTTTGCTTAGGTCAAAGTTCTATCAGGATCCTTTGTAATATTTGAATATCTCACGCAAAAAATTTGTAAAGAAATATTTTCATTTTAATTGCTTGTAAATGAACATTTTGTAAAACAGGTTCTGCCCGGAAGGCTTGTTTTCGGAGCAATTTTTGCTTAACTTTTACAAATCAATCCACAAAACATTACTATGTCAAATACTTTTTCCAAAATCAGAAACGCAATAGAATTATTCAGATCAATAGATTTTGATCAACTGAGTGCTATTTCCCAAAAAGTTGATCTGCCAAAGCTGATGCAGAACTTTTCCAAACTGGATGATAAACAGCTGAACGGAATGATGAAAATGCTGGATCCTAATAAGAAAAAACGGGAGCTTCCTCCTATCGATGGCGATTTTTATGATATTTACCATACACTGACACCAGAGCAGCGTGAAATTCAGCTTAAAGTAAGAGCGTTCATGGAAAAAGAAGTAAAGCCTTTGGTTAATCATTACTGGCTCAGAGATGAATTCCCTTTCGAACTGATTCCGAAATTCCAGAAGCTGAATATTTGTGGTGTTACTTATGAAGGATATGGCTGCCCGGGAATGCCTTTTCTAATGGAAGGGGTTATTGCAATGGAAATGGCTAGGATAGATGCTTCTATTGCTACATTTTTCGGTGTGCAGTCCGGATTGGCTATGGGATCTATTTACATCTGCGGATCAGAGGAGCAAAAGCAAAAGTGGCTTCCCCAGATGCAGAAATTTGAAAAAATCGGAGCTTTCGGGCTTACGGAACCAGAAGTGGGATCCGGAGCAGCAGGCGGTCTTACGGTAACTTGCAAGAAAACTCCTGAAGGCTGGATCCTCAATGGACAGAAAAAATGGATAGGGAATGCAACATTTGCTGATCTGATCATTATCTGGGCGAGAGATCTCGACAGTGGTGAAGTTAAAGGTTTTATCGTAGAAAAAGATAATCCCGGCTATTCAGTGGAAAAGATCAAAGGAAAAATGGCATTAAGGATTGTACAAAACGGGTTGATCACCTTAACAAATTGTCTCGTAACCGAGGAAAACCGTCTGCAGAATGCCAATTCATTTAAAGATACCGGAAAAGTTCTGCGCATGACCAGAGCAGGAGTAGCTTGGATGGCTACCGGCTGTGCAAGAGGTGCTTACGAAAGCGCATTACAATACACCAGAACCAGGGAACAGTTTGGAAAACCAATTGCTTCTTTCCAGATGATCCAGGGTCATTTGGTAGAAATGCTTTCTAATCTTACAGCGATGCAAACGATGGTTTTCAGGCTGTCAGAAATGCAGGATGAGGGGATTTTAAAGGACGAGCATGCATCACTGGCCAAAGTTTTCTGTACTTTGAGAACTAGGGATATTGTTTCCAGGGCTAGAGAAGTGATGGGTGGCAACGGAATTCTTCTTGAATACGATGTTGCAAGATTTGTAGCTGATGCAGAAGCTATCTATTCTTATGAAGGCACAAAAGAGATCAACTCCCTTATTGTAGGAAGATCTATTACAGGATTCAGTGCTTTTGTATAGGTTTTTAATGTAAATGGTGAATTGTCAATAGTGATTTTTTTCAGCGTGTATAAAACTGACAGTAAAGCTCATTGACTATTCACCATTCATCAATAACTTCCTAACTAATCAAAGCCTTATATTTCTCCCTGTTATCAATAATCATCCAGAGATTAATCAGGAACAGAGCTCCTGCGATGGACATTCCCATGGTGGATTTGTCTATTGTAAACACATGAAGCACAATTCCCACCATTACGGGCAAAATGACAATGGCTCCTAATGCTCTTGTTTTTGGAAAAATAAATAATAACCCGCCAACAACTTCTACGATTCCCACCAGAGGCATCAGCCAGTGAATTTCTCCAAATGCTGCAAAAAGTTTCATTTGCTCAGGGGTTGGCTTTTCCATTGGCATATAATTAAAGAATTTGTTTAATCCGGCATTGATAAACATAAGCCCGAAAAGAAGGGCAAGGATAAATTTTACGATTTTCATGATTGTCGATTTTATATCAAATTTAAATCAAAAATAGTATTCGTTTATTTATTTTAAGTAAAATTTACAAAATATTTTGTTTTATTCCTTAAATTGTGATTTGTATACAAGTTGATTTATTTATATTTGTCTTTCAAATCAAACTAAACAATCGTATTATGCTGAAAAATCTTCAAAAATTAGATCGTGAGAATCTAAAGAGAATTAATGGCGGCGGAAAACCTCCAATTTGTGATATAGGACCGGAAGGCTGTCCTTGCAAAATTCCACCGGGAGATCCTTGTTTAGGAGGCCCAGGCGGAGGTCCACCTCCCGATGAGTATGGGTACTGTCCGGACACCCAGACTTATATTCTCTGCACACAGACATGTCCAAACGGAATGAGCCCTTACTGCGCTCTTATACTTTAAAATAACTGGCTGCCTTTACTTGAGGCAGCCTTTTTTATTACCATTTCTCATCATCAGTCCATTTCTTTCAGTGTGATATTTTTGGAAATCTTGTAGCTCTTCTTCTTCTTATTGGGCTTTTCTTCCTCTCCGAGCAGTTTGCCCCAAGGTTTTAAGCCGTCCACTCTTTCAAAAATAATTTTGATAATGGCAATTGCCGGAATACACAGAAACATTCCTGCAATTCCCCAAAGATGTTCTCCTAAGATAATTCCGATGAAAGAAAATAAAGCATTAATCTTTACTTTCGACCCTACCACAAACGGAAGCACAATGTTTCCATCAAGAATGTGTATGGCAATATATCCGATAGCGACATAAATGCAGGTAGAAGGCGTGCCGGTTGCAAAAGCGATAAAACATGAAATTAAAAGAGAAATACAGATACCCAGATAGGGAATTACATTTAACAAGCCTGTTAAAACAGCGAGAAGTATAGCATATTTTACTCCTAAAATGGTAAGCAGGATGGAACAAAGAATAGAAACAATAAGAACCTGAAGACAGAGTCCGAAAATATATTTTTTCGTCATGACCCTGATTTCGGTAACCACTTCCTGCACGCTGCTTTTATGTTTTTCGTTAAAGACGGTTACGATAAAATTATTTAGAATTCTTCTGTAATTTAAAATAAAAATGAAAAACAAAGTGAAAAATACAATAAAGCCAAATCCGCTTGAAAATATTCCAAAGGTAAAACCGAGGATCACTCCGGATGAAGAAAGCAGTTTATTCAGTCCCTGATTGATATAATCAAGCTGCTCATCGATCTTAACGTTAAATGTTTTTGAGATCCAGTGTTGCAGATTGCTGAAAACAGTGGTCATCTGCTCTCTGAGGTGCGGAAGATCCTTGCTGAAGTCAGAAAGCTGTGATCCGAAAAAGTAAATAAGTCCGGCTAAAATGGCCAGCATGACAAATACTGAGGTCATCGTCGATATAGATCTCGGAAATCTTAATCTTTTTTCCATAAAAGTGGCTGCCGGAAGAAACAGCATAGCCATTAAAAAAGCAAGAAAAAAAGGAGCTAAAATGCTCTGTCCAAGTGCCAGCAAATACCCTAATCCAATAATGGAAATGACTACAAGCGTAAGATTGACAATGAAGGGAAGTTTAAGGAAATTCATAATTTTTCAAATCTGTACGATAAAAATAATAAAACCCTTCGAATTGAAATCTTCTTTTGGTTTAATTAACACAATTCTTTTAACAAAAGAAATGCCGGATTCATAGATGTGGTATGTCTTTCTGTAAATTTAAGCTTAATTAGCATTCCAATAGACCTATAAATCTTTTACCACACTCAATCTTTGGACTCAGCCCATTTTAAAATCTTGAATTTTACTTAAGCACAGAAATGAAAGTAAGCGCAAAAAGTACTTTTAAATCTTGGAACTTAAATAGGAAATAAAAAAACGCATTCCGGGATAATCCAAAATGCGCTTCCTTATTGAGAGTTGATATGTTAAAAATTACTTTTCGATAGCAAAGTCAATAACTTCCTCCATTCTGTTTACATAATGTACGGTCAGGTCTTTAAGGTAGTCCTTTTTGATTTCTTCTACATCTTTTCTGTTAGCTTCACAGAGAATTACCTCTTTGACTCCTGCTCTGGTAGCAGCAAGAAGCTTTTCCTTGATTCCACCTACTGGAAGTACTTTTCCTCTTAATGTTATTTCTCCCGTCATGGCAAGATGAGGTTTTACTCTCTTGTTTTTGAATGAAGAAACCATTGAAGTCAGCATCGCAATACCGGCAGAAGGGCCATCCTTTGGTGTAGCACCTTCAGGAACGTGAACGTGGATGTTCTTCTTTTCAATATCCTCCTGGCTGATTCCCAGTTCGTCATGTTTTGCTTTAATATATTCTAATGCAATAGTTGCAGATTCCTTCATTACGGTTCCCAGGTTTCCGGTCATCGTAAGATTTCCTTTTCCGTTGCTTAAAATGCTTTCAATATATAAAATATCGCCGCCTACACTTGTCCAGGCCAAACCTGTCACAACACCGGGAACCCCTGTGATTTCAGATAGACTTTTCGGTCTTGGAACGCCTAGGATCTCATCAACTTTTTCAATAGTGATTTTTGGATCGTACTCCTTTACAAGAGCTGTCTGAAGAGCTACCCATCTTGCAATGGAGGCAATTCTTTTTTCAAGCGTTCTTACCCCACTTTCTGAAGTGTGGGCTTCAATAATATGTTTAAGTTCAGGATTGCCCAGTTTGAATGATTTCGTATCCAGACCGTTTTCTTCCTGTTGTTTTTTTATTAGATGCCTTTTAGCAATTTCTACTTTTTCTTCCAGAGTATAGCCTGCGATCTGAATAATTTCCGTTCTGTCCAGAAGCGGGGTCTGAATCGTGGATAATGAATTGGCTGTTGCGATAAACATTACTTTAGACAAATCATATCCCATTTCCAGGAAATTATCATAAAAAGCTTTGTTCTGCTCAGGATCAAGCACTTCCAAAAGAGCAGAACTTGGATCCCCGTGAAGGCCTTGTGCGATCTTATCAATCTCATCCAGAACGATCACAGGATTCGAGGTTCCTGATTTCTTGATAGACTGCAGGATTCTTCCCGCCATAGCACCAATATATGTTTTTCTGTGCCCGCGGATTTCACTTTCGTCATGAAGTCCGCCCAGAGATAACCTTACATATTTTCTGCCCAAAGCATCAGCTACAGATTTCCCAAGCGACGTTTTTCCTACTCCCGGAGGTCCTACCAGTAATAGAATAGGGGATTTCATGTTGTTTTTCAATTTCAAAACAGCCATATGTTCCAAAATTCTCTTCTTGATATCTTCCAGCCCAAAATGAGCCTTATCCAGGATCTTTTCAGCTTTGGCAATATCAAAAACATCCTTTGTATACGTTTCCCATGGAAGATCTGTAAAGAAATCCAGATAATTTCTCTGAACATTATAATCCGGGGCGTTCGGGTTCTGACGCTGCAGCCTGTTGATCTCCTTCTGGAAATGATCTTCCACTTCCTGATTCCACTTTTTACTTTTTGCTTTGTTCAGTAGATCTTCCACATCACTTTCCGGCCCGCCTCCCAGTTCGTCCTGTATCGTTCTGATCTGCTGGTTCAGGAAATATTCCCTCTGCTGCTTATCAAGATCTTTGGATGTTTTTTGGTGGATTTGATTTCTCAGTTCCAGTTTTCTGAAGTCTTCATGCATCATTTCATAGCACTTGTTGGCTCTTTCAACTACATTTTTCTCCTCAAGCAGTTTCTGCTTTTCTCCGGAAGGAAAATTGGAATTGGTGCAGATGAAATTAAGAAGATCATCATTATTATTGATATTCTTAATCGCAAAATTAGCAGCATTTGGAATATTCGGATCCAGTTCAATGATCTTTAAAGCAAGATCTTTGATATTTTCCAGCAGAGCGTCATATTCTTCCCTGTTTTTAGGTTTTGAGTCTTTTAACTTTGTAATTTCTGCTTTGAAATAAGGTTTGTTTTCTACAATCTTTTTGATCTTAAACCTGTGAAACCCTTTAGTAATAGCTGTAATATTGCCTTCAGGAAGCTTGATGATCTTAATGATCTTTGCAAGTGTACCTGTCTGGTATATGTCCTTCTCCGCCGGCTGTTCCAGATCTGAGTTTTTCTGGCTTACAATACCGATGAAGTCTCCATTCTTCTGTGCCTCTTCCAGAAGCTGTATTGATGTTTTCCTTCCCGCAGTAATAGGAATTACCACATTGGGAAACATCACCATGTTTCTTACCGGAAGTATAGGGAATATTTTCTGTTCGGAATTTTTATCAGTCTCCGAAAAATCGGAAAGGTTGATCTCTTCAGTTACAATATCAAATCCATCGCTGATCATTTCTTCTAAACTTATATCTTCAAATTCTGTCATAGTTCATCAAATGACAAATTGTCATCTTCGTTTTAAATCGTTAAAATGAAATTTTACAATATGCGCTGAAAACGTGCAGCGTATTATAGTTCTCTAAAATGCACAATACCTATGCCATTTGTTTTTTGCTTAAAAATATGGTCAAAATTTCCTTTTTTTAATAATCTTTCATTTAAAAAGCAAATTAAAGGCCTTAGGCTTCTCTAATTTCTTAAAAATGTGTATTTTCGCAAACTGATAAAAAACTATAATATATAAAATGGCAATTTTAGGACAGATTAGGAGTAAGCCTTGGCTTTTGATGGGAGTGATCGCATTGGCGCTTTTAGCGTTTCTTGTAAACCCCGAAAGTATTGACAAGGTTTTTGGAAAAAATCCTGATGTTTTAGGAAAAGTAAACGGTGAGAAAGTCACCCGCGAAGAGTTCAATGATCAGCTTTTCGTATTGCAGCAGCAGGCTGAACAGCAAGGCCGTCCAAAAACGGGACTTGAAGAGCAGGCTTGGCAGTTACTTGTACAATCTAAACTTATCAAGCAGCAGTTTGAGAAATTGGGCTTTGAAATGACCGATGATTATTTCTGGAATCAAATCCAGTACGATCAGATGTTTGCCCAGCAACAGCAGTTCTTTGATGAGAAAGGTAATTTTAAAACTCAAGAACTTAAAAAAGAAATTGAAACTTTAAAGAACACCAATCCCGAAGGTTACAACCAGTGGTTGAAAACCAGAAAAACAGTAGAATACAGACTGATGGCAAGACAGGTGTTTACTAATATTTCAGCTGGTATTACTACCGGGAAGAAGGAGGCAGAAGAGCTTATGAAGCAGAGAGATCAGCTGGCTGATATTGATTTTGTAAAGATTGATTATGCAGCATATCTTCAGAAAACAAAGATCAACGTTACTACTGCAGACCTTGCCGGCTATATCAAGGAGCATCCTGTAATGTTCAAAGCTGAGCCTAGCAGAAATGTCGGTATCGTATATTTTCCATCTACTCCAAGTGCAGCAGATGATGCGGCAGCTCAGAAAGAAATCAATAAACTTTTCTCAGGAGGAACAGATGCAAGCGGAGGTACAGAAAATTTCCAGAATACAAAAAATGACTCCATGTTTGTAATGGCAAATTCAGATATGCCGTTCAATAATCAGTATTCAAAGCCTAACCAATTGCCACAGGCTATTCAGGGGCAGATTGCAACAGCTGCTATTGGACAGACTTTCGGACCTTACAAAGAACAGAACTTATATGTAGTTTCTAAACTTTTGGATAAAAAGACTTCAGACTCTACATTATCAAGACATATCCTTATTGCTTTCAAAGGAAGCCCTGCAGGAGAAGGCGTTACTAGATCCAAAGAGCAGGCTAAAAAATTAGCAGACTCCATCGGAGCTATTGTAAAGGCGACGCCAGCTAAATTTACTGAATTTCTTAAGCTTTCAAACGACCCGAATTCTGCAGCTCAAGGAGGAAGCTTAGGATGGACGACTCCGGAAACACCTTTCGTTCCTGAATTCCTTACTTATTTGGCTAATAACCCTAAAGGAGCTACTGGCGTTGTGGAAACACAGTTTGGATACCATATCATCAATATTGAAGATAAAAAGGCAGGGTCAATGAGCTATAAAGTAGCCAACCTTGTAAAAGAAGTGAAGCCTTCAGAAGCTACGGAAGCTGATTCTGATAAAAAAGCAAGAAAATTTATTCAGCAGGTTCAAGGAAAATCTTTCAACGACTTCGTGAATATTGCTAAAAAAGGAAACTACAAGTTCTCTAACCCTAAAATGGCTAAAAGATTTGACGGACAGCTTCAAGGATTGGGTACCGATAAAGACGGAGAGATCTTAGGATGGGCTTTCGATAAGAAAAGAACTAAAGGAGATACAGAACTCTTCACTGTAGAGGGTACAGGAGATAAAATTGTAGTATACCTTAACGGAAAACAGGAAGCAGGTCTTGCAGATCCTGAATCGGTAAGAGAACAGATAGAAACTGTCGTTAAAAATAAAATGGCAGCAAAACAGATCTCTGATAAAATTGCAGGCGCTAAAGCTTCAAACTTAGATCAGATTGCTAAAATGTTTGCTTCCACGAAGCAGGCAGCTCAGGTAAATATGCTTAATCCTTCAGTAGCGGGTTCTATGGAGCCTAAAGTTGCAGGTGCAGCCTTCGGTATTGCGAAAGGAAAACTTTCTAACCCTATTGAAGGTGGAACAGGAGTATACGTACTGATCAAAAAGTCAGAGACCGTAAACAAGCAGCCGGGTGACCTTAAGCAGTTTACAGAGTCTGTTAACCAGAGAAATGCTGGAATGTTCGGACAGGCTTGGATGAAGAGCCTTCAGGATAATGCAGATATCAAAGATTACAGAATCGAGATCTGGAACAAGCTGGGAAATCAGCAACAGTAAGAAATTAATTTTTACAGATATAAAAGCGGCAGAGTTTTCTGCCGCTTTTTTGTATTTAACGCAGAATAATAAAGAAAAAGATTAATTTAAAATGTACTATATTTGCTCATTAGAAAAAATTTAGCAAGTGAAGTTCAGTAAAGAATTAAAAGCTGGTGTAATCGCACTTTTGGCTATAGTAGGTTTTGTGTTGTTGTTTCAATTCATGAAAGGTAGAAGTCTATTTACTACCGATAATATATTTTACGCGAAATACGATAACGTGGAGGGGCTGGCACAGTCTTCTGCGGTTTCCATCAATGGTCTGAAAGTAGGACAGGTTGACAAGATCATTCCTAGAACAGCAAAAGATGGCAAGATCAGTTTTGTTGTAAAAATTACGGTAGATAACAATTTTGAGTTTTCCAAAAATTCAACCCTAGAAATCTTTGAGCCCGGATTGATGTCCGGAAAGGAAATGAGGGTAAACCTTATGTATGGTGGTCCAACAGCAAAAGATGGAGATACGCTACTGGGTGCTTTCAAACTCGGAACATTGGGAAGTCTTTCTTCTCAGGTGGGTCCGGTGAAAGATCAGCTGCAAAATGTTTTACATCGTGTAGACTCTCTAATGGCTAATGCTAATCAATTGGTTGATGGGCAGAACAGAGCTGAAATTAAGGCGTTACTTGCCAATCTTAATAAGACAGTAGGTGCTTTGCAGACTACAGCAGGAAGCGTAAACACCCTTGTAGGACATAATGATCCTAAGCTTCAGAAAGTATTGGATGATGCAGCTGTTACGATGCAAAGTGGAAAAGTAACTTTGGATAAATATGGTAATCTTGCAGAAAGTATTGATACTAAAAGACTGAATGCTACGATTGCCAATTTAGATGCTACCGTGGGAAAACTTAATCAGGTGATTGCAGGAGTTGATAACGGACAAGGAAGCTTAGGAAAACTAATGAAGGATGAGCAGTTGTACAATAACCTAAATTCTGCTTCTACAAACCTGAATTCATTGATTGAAGACATGAAAGCAAACCCTAAGAGATACATCAATTTCTCGGTTTTCGGTAAGAATAATAAAGACTAATCACCTTATGCAGTACATCGATAACATCATTTTTCTGATCTTATTAGTTGCGGGATTTGGGCTCTTTGCTAAAAGCCTGCAAAAGATTTACAGAAATATCAAATTAGGAAGAGAGATCAATAGAAGCGACAGGAAGCCTGAACGCTGGGAAACCATGGCTACAGTGGCAATGGGCCAGAGTAAAATGGGAAAACGTCCTGTAGCGGGTATTCTTCACCTTTTTGTATATGTAGGTTTTGTTATTATCAATATTGAACTGGTAGAAATTATTGTTGACGGAATTTTTGGAACCCACAGATTCCTGGCTTCCATTCTTGGAGATACTTTCTACAATTTTTTTACAGCAACATTAGAGATACTGGCTCTTTTAGTCATAATCGGGGTTGTTATTTTCTTTATCAGAAGAAACTTCTATGGCGTTAAAAGGCTTAATATGAAAGAGCTTTTTGGTTGGCCAAAGAACGATGCCAACTGGATTCTAATCATAGAATTTGCTCTGATGGTGGCTTTCTTTAGCATGAATGCTTCAGAATCTGTTTTACAGGCGAGAAATACAGAAGGTTTTCATCATATTGGTTCTTTCCCAATTAGTGAGATGCTTTTTGTTCCATTTTTAAATGTATTTAGCTTTGATAGCGGATTCTTGGTTTTTATTGAAAGGGGGGCGTGGTGGTTCCATTTTGTAGGGATTCTTTTCTTCATGAACTACCTTTACTACTCTAAGCATTTACACATTCTTCTTGCATTTCCAAGTACCTGGTTTGCCAACCTTGATAAAAAGGGGAAATTCAATAATCTTGATTCTGTAACCAAAGAGATCAAATTAATGATGGATCCTAATGCCGACCCTTATGCAGCTCCGGCTGAAGGGGCTGAAGCAGATGTCCCTTCTAAATTTGGAGCAGAGGATATATTTGACCTTAATCAGGTGCAGTTACTTAATGCATATTCTTGTACAGAATGTGGAAGATGTACTTCGGTATGTCCTGCCAACATTACAGGTAAAAAACTTTCTCCGAGACTGATCCTTATGAAAACAAGAGACAGACTGGAAGAAGTGGGTAGAAATATCGACAAAAACGGAAAGTTCGAAGACGATGGCAAGAAGCTTCTGAATGATTATATCACAAAAGAAGAGCTTTGGGCATGTACTACATGTAATGCATGTACGGAAGCTTGTCCTATATTGCTGGATCCACTTTCTATTATCTTTGAAATGAGAAGATTCCTCGTAATGGAGCAGTCCGCTGCACCCCAGGAACTGAATCTGATGATGACGAATGTAGAAAACAATGCAGCTCCCTGGCAGTATAACCAGGCAGACCGTCTGAACTGGGCAAATGAAAATTAAGGTAACAATGTAAAATAATGTAACAATGTAGCAATCATTGGTAAACTGGTACATTGACATATTGGTAAATTTGAGAAAATGGATTTCAATATAAAAACAATGGCAGAATATGCTGCCGAAGGAAAAGCCCCGGAAGTTTTATTTTGGGTTGGATGTGCCGGAAGTTTTGACGACCGCGCCAAAAAAATTACAAAAGCATTTTGCAAGATATTAAATAAAATAGGTGTTGAATTTGCTGTTCTTGGACAGGAAGAAAGCTGTACCGGAGATCCTGCAAAAAGAGCTGGAAACGAATTTGTTTTCCAGATGATGGCTCTTACTAATATTGAGGTTCTGAATGCTTACGAAGTAAAAAAAATTGTAACGGCCTGCCCTCACTGCTTCAATACCCTTAAAAATGAATATCCAAGCTTAGGAGGACATTTCGATGTAGTACACCATACCCAGTTCCTGAAGACATTAATGGAGGAAGGACGACTGAAGATTGAAGGAGGAGCTTTCAGAGGGAAAAAGATTACTTTCCATGATCCATGCTACCTTGGAAGAGCCAACGGTGAGTACGAAGCTCCAAGAATGCTTCTGGAGAAGCTGGATGCTGAGCTTGTTGAAATGAAACGTTGCAAAACTAATGGCCTATGCTGTGGAGCAGGAGGTGCGCAGATGTTTAAAGAGCCTGAAAAAGGAAATAAAGACATCAACATAGAAAGAACGGAAGAAGCCTTATCTTTCGAGCCTAAAGTGATTGCAACCGGCTGTCCTTTCTGTAACACGATGATGACAGACGGCGTAAAACATTTTAACAAAAATGAAGAAGTAGCTGTAAAAGATATTGTAGAACTTCTTGCAGAAGCAGAGGATCTGTAATAACTACATTAAAAATATGCAAAAACTCAGGCTCATGCTTGGGTTTTTCTTTATTACAAACTCAGGAATATTTATTAATTTTATACTTTAAATGAAAGGATATGAAAATTGAAGAATCCAGTATAGTAGAAACCAACGACTACAGAGTCATTATATACCCAGCATCCAGACCTTTTGAAACCAAAGAGGCCAAAGTAATTACCGAAAAACTATTTGACTTTCTGGCAACCTGGGCCGCACACGGAAAACCGCTAGATTCATCTTTTAAGATCGAAAAAAATCAGTTTATCATCATATGTGTGGATGAAGAGAAGGAAATGGCGTCAGGGTGTAGTATTGATGCTCTAGGGAAGATTATGCGCGAAATTGATGAAGAGTACAACCTGGGACTTTTTGACAGAATGAAAGCCAGCTTTGTGGAAAACGGAGAAGTGAAAACCCTTAAACTTTTAGATTTTAAAAATAAAATAAGAAGCGGGGAATTATCAAAAGATATAGAGGTATTCGATTTTTCTAAAAATACGTACCTGGAATTTTTGACTAACTTTTTGCTGCCTTTCAATAAAAGTTGGGCATCTTCAATAAAATAATTGCTGTTTTTGAGATTGTTTAATCGTATTAAACAATCTCATTAATTTTGGATGGATTATCGGAAAAAGGTTGCTGTTGAATTCCAATTTGGAAAAGCCTTTCAGGAATGTCCATTTCATCAAAAACTGAAGTCGGTAATTTTTCTTTTATAAAGACTGCACACATGGTGTTTTTTGGATGGTAAAGATAGACGTGGTTTTCTTTTCCAATACCATCTAATATCGCCTGGAAAACTTCATAACGGATATTTTGTGGATTGTATGCGTAATCATGCCAGACTACAATAGAATGGTCATGAACCAAATGTTCAAAAACTTTTTTGGTGTCATTCAAAACCATTTCATAGCTGTGGTCTCCATCAATAAAGATTAAATCATATTTCTTACGAAGCGAGCTGAAATCGAAGCTTTTAGTGTTTGCTTCTAAATGAAGAATGCTTGAATTTTTGTTCGAAAGTATTCCGTGTTGTTCTGCATATTTGGGATTCCATCCCATCTCCTTCATCTCCTCTTTAGATAAATTAATAGTGGTACAATCGGTAATCTGCCGGGCAACATTGTGTACACTCTCTCCACGCCAGGTCCCTATTTCTATATATGAATTCACCTCTTTTCTTGCTGCAATCGTGGCAAGAAGCTGTAAATCTGTAATTAACGAACTACCATCCAGCAAAAAGCTTTCTATAGATTCTACCACATCATTATTCAGATCTTTTACGTCAATTTGAGGTAAAGCTTTGAGCTGAGGATAATATTTCCTGAATTTGTTTTCAGCCTCGCTTCTACTGTTTACAATCAGGTTAATTATGCTCGGATTTTTGAGAATTATTCTGATAAAAGATAGAAATTTATTAATTTTAAGCATTATTTTGAAAGTTCAGTTGATTTGGGTTTTCACAAAGATACATTTAAATAAATTTTGGAAAGAAAAAAAATACTCTTTATCTCCTCCTGGTTTCCCAATAAAATAGAGCCTACCAATGGAAATTTTGTGCAGCGTCATGCCGAAGCGGTGGCCAAAATTCACGACGTTGAAATCCTGCATGCCATTGGTGATTTTAATCAAAAACAAAAATATTTGGTGGATGATCAGTTGATCAATGGTATCAGAACCTATATTGTTTATTACAGGAATTCAAAAAATCCGGCTCAGAATTTTTTAAGGCGAATGGAGGCTTATAAAAGAGGATTTTATAAATTGCAGAGACCAGATCTGATTCATGCCAACGTGATGCACAATTCTATGCTTTTTGCGGTGTATCTTAAGAAAAAATTTAAAATACCATTTGTAATTACCGAACACTGGACGGCTTTGAGAAAAGTTAATAAGGACCGGACTCCTTTTATTACAAAATTTATTGCAAAACTTATTGGAAATACAGCAGATTATGTTCTCCCTGTAAGTCATGATTTAGAAAAAGGGTTAAAAGAAATTGGGATAAAGACTGCAGTAAAAGTGATCCCAAATGTTGTCAATACGGATCTTTTTAAACCAGCAGGAAAATCAAGTCCGGACTTTACATTTATTCATGTTTCCAATTTGATTCCCAGAAAAAATGCAGATAAAATATTAAAGGTTGCATTACAACTTCTCTCAGAAGGATATGAATTTAATCTTCAGCTGGGTGGTGATGGGGAGGTAGATCAATTAAAAGAAGCGGTAAAGAAGGCAAACGCTGAAGAAAGAATAGAAATTTTTGGAATACAAACGATAGCTCAAGTGGCGGAACGGATGCAGAGATCAGATTGTTTTATCCTTTTTAGTGATGATGAAAATCAACCTTGTGTAATTGCCGAGGCCTTTGCATGCGGTTTGAAAGTGGTCTCCACAAATGTCGGCGGGATCGGTGAGTTTTTCCCTGAAAATGCCGGCATATTACTGCCGAAAGTAGATGAACAACAATTGTTTTCGGCAATGCGGACGAGTTTGGAAAGGACAAAATATGATGTCACATCTTCTATTTCTCAATATGCAAGAGCTACTTTTTCCCAGGAAATTATTGCACAGGAATTTTCTGAAGTATACCAAATAGTTTCTAAAAACTTAAATTCATGAAAAGCCTGAAAGACTTTCTGAGGAGCTTCTTCAATAATAATGGACATTACGTTTTTTTATCTTTTCTGATTGCCAAAATTTGTGGCTTTATTGGGACTTTGTTGGTGATTAGACTACTTCCTGAAAATGAATTTGGGGTTTTAAGTATTGTGATTTCTGTACTTACAATCTTTCTTCCTTTCACAGGCTTTGGAAGCGGACAAAGCCTCATGAGATTTGGATCTATTTCATCTGATGATGAAGAAAAACGGAAAATTTCTTCCTACTTTTTTTTCAAAGGAATACTATTCGAAATTTTATTAATCATTTTATTTTTAAGTATCTCCATTTTTTATTTTAAGAAATACGATGATATTTTTATCATCTTTATTTTTTGTGCCGTGAGACTTGGTGGATTTTATTTTGTAAACCATATTCAGTCTTTTTACAGGATTACAGCGAAGAATCAAACGTTTGCAAAAATCAATAATGTAGTCAATATCGGTGGGTTACTTTTAATTTTGATTCTGACTTATTTCTTTAAATTTTACGGCTACCTCATTGCCATTGCTATTACGCCTTATCTTTCATTATTTTGGCTTAAAAAAGATATTTATTCATTTCACCAGTTTATTCCTGACAATTATAAAGAAATGTGGAAATATGGTGCATTCACAGCTGCAACATCTCTTATTTCTGACACGCTGTTTTCTCTGGATATTCTTTTACTTGGTTTTTTAATGAATGAAAGTGCGGTTGCAAATTACCGCGTTGCCATCCTGATACCTTCCAATATCACTTTTTTAGCGATTAGTTTTTTGCAAAGTGATTTTCCATTGCTTTCAAAAAATTATAAGAATAAAGCGTTTTTAAGATCCTATGTAATCAATTTTCACAAAGTATTCATCCCTATTTGTATCGGAATATTTGTTTTCTTTATTTTTTTTAGCCGTTATATCCTAAAATATTTTTTTGGATCTGCCTATATTGATAATTCGGAGTTACTCATGATTTTATTAATAGGATTTAATATAGGAATGCTGACCAGGAATCTTTATGGGAATCTTCTTCCGGCTGTAGGAAAAATTGAAATTAATACCTGGGTGGGTCTAGCTTCGCTCATCTTTCTTGGAGGGACCGCTTATCTATTAATTCCGGTCTATGGTGTTATAGGGATGGGGATTGCTATGACATCGACGATATTGATAGCAGGATTGGTGTACCTTATTTTTTTCTTTTTGTACCTGAGGAAACTTCCGTAATTATAAATCTTTGTTACCTTTGTCTTATGAAGAATTCAGTTTTTGGAATATTATCTTTACTTTTTGTAACACTCAGTTGCGGCAGCGATGACGATTCCTTACAAAGAATTGATCAGACCTTGAATATCTATATGCAAAACAAAGCCGGACAGGATCTGTTAAATGCTAAAAAGACAGGATCCTACACTACTTTTTCAGTGAATGATAATAATGGGACAACAGATATTGCACCAGTAGCCATTCCGCTTAAAATGACCACAGATTCTTTATATTATTTTGAATATTTAAGTGGCGCTAAAAGAATTATAAAGGACTCTATCAGCCCTGAAAATAAAACATACCAGTCGAAAATGACTTTCTCACTTAGCAGAACTGTGAATAATCAGGTGGTTACCGTTACTGATGTGATGGAAATTTATTACCGCTGGACGCCCTCACTATTTCAGGTTTCGGAAGTCCGTTACAATAATGAGGTTGTATTTTCCAAAGCTGCGGATGCACCCAATGCTATAAATACCTTTACTATCATAAAATAATTTAAATTTGCAAAACTGTTAGCTTAGGATTTAAGTTTAACATCTAATATTTAACATCTCAATAAAATGTTACAAGTCAATTTTTTACGCGACAATAAAGAACGCGTTTTAGAAGGTCTTCAAAAAAGACAATTCAAGAATCTTGGGTTGGTAGACGATGCGATCGCTGCTGACGACGAAAGAAAAAGAATCCAGTTTGAACTAGATTCCCAGCTTTCCGAGATCAACAAAATCTCCAAAGAAATCGGACTTTTGATGAAGGAAGGAAAAAAAGAAGAAGCGGAGTCCTCAAAATCTAAAACAGCACAATTCAAGGAGTCGAGTAAAGAACTGCAGTCCCAATTGGATGTAACAGAGAAAACTTTGCTGGATATTTTATACCAGATCCCCAACATTCCTTATGAATTGGTGAAAAGTGGAGTTTCTGCAGAAGATAACGAAAATATTTTTCAGTCTCATACCGTGGAAGGCCTTGGAGAAGGTGCCATTCCGCACTGGGAACTTGCCAAAAAATATAACCTGATTGATTTTGAACTTGGAGTGAAAATTGCCGGTGCCGGTTTCCCTGTTTATCTGGGTAAAGGAGCAAGGCTTCAGAGAGCTTTGGTTCAGTATTTCTTAGATAAGAATGTTGAAAAAGGATATATGGAGGTGAACCCTCCTCACGTTGTGAATGAAGCTTCAGGCTACGGTACAGGACAACTTCCGGATAAGGAAGGGCAGATGTATCATGTGGGAGCAGATGACCTGTATTTAATTCCTACAGCAGAAGTTCCGGTAACCAACCTTTACCGTGATGTATTGCTTGAAGAAAAAGATCTTCCGATCAAAAATACAGCATTCTCTCAGTGCTACAGAAGAGAAGCGGGTAGCTACGGAGCACATGTAAGAGGTCTGAACCGTCTTCATCAGTTTGAAAAAGTAGAGATTGTAAGACTTGAAAAGCCTGAAAATTCTTATGCTGTTTTAGAAGAAATGGTAGAGCATATCAAAGAGATCTTAACTGATCTTGAACTTCCGTTCAGAGTATTGAGACTTTGCGGTGGAGATACAGGTTTTGCAGCAGCCATGACGTACGATTTTGAAGTATGGAGTGCAGCGCAGGAAATGTGGCTTGAGGTAAGCTCTGTTTCTAATTTTGAAACCTTCCAGTCTAACCGTCTGAAATGCCGTTACAAAACAGAAGGAAAGTCTCAGCTGGTGCATACCTTAAACGGTTCTGCAATGGCTCTTCCAAGAATTATGGCTGCATTACTGGAAAATAATCAGACAGAAGAAGGAATCAGAATTCCTAAGAAGATTGCTGAATATGCAAGATTCGATCTGATCAGCTAGAAAATGAATAAGCAATAATAAATAATCCCCTTTCAGTTTTGGAAGGGGATTTTCTATTGTATTTTTATCGTTAACAATATATTATTCCGTAGTGATAACTACTTTTTTATCTTTATTGACAAGATTTTTGTTGTCTATAAGGTCATTGGATCTTACCACGATCTGAATCGTTTTATTGTCAATCTGTTTTACGAAATCATGCTTTCCTTCAATATTTTTGATAGGTTTCTGAAATTTCAGAGTGTTGGTAAATGTAAGGTTGAACATTCTCAACATTCCCACCATTCCTGAAGCCATCTGTTTTCCGTAGGCTTCTACAGAATCGCTTTTAGTCTGCGGAACTTTGTTTTCTGTGGTATCTTTTTCTTCCAACATCTTCAGGATACCATCAGAATTAAATTTATCCGTATTAATCGTTAAAGATTTTCCGTTCCACACTGCAATATCCTGCAGAGGTATTTTCTTTAAACGCTTATCACTGGCCAGAAGTTCAGTGATCTCAGAGGGCATCAGCTTATCATATTTCAGGGAAAGGCCAATAATTTCGTTCTTGTCCTTATCCACTTTCATGTAGACCTTTTTCAGCACTTTCACCGAATCTTCATTAAGGGTTACTTTTCCGTGCTTCTGAACATTGTAAAGACTTGTCCAATCAGTTGGCAGCTTATCAAGATCGTTCAGCTTTTTCGGATCTTGCCCCATCATGCTCATCATTCCCATTACACTTTTGTCCATCAGGATATTAGACTGCATACTGGTTGCAGCGTCTTTATAATACGTGGTTTCCGTATTAATAGAGCAGGACTGGAGTGCACCAAAAAGAATGGCGACCCATAGAAATTTCATATATTTTATCATTGTGAGAATTTTTATTGTTCCATTTAATATTACAAAACGAATACCAATAAAAAAACTGCTGGAATTCAGCAGTTTTTGTTCTATTATTGTATCGGTTTATTTACCTTCAAAATTTTCGACGGTAATGATACTGGCTTGATTTCCGAGTACTCTTGGATAAGCCAAAGTCTTTAGCTCAGGTCTGTAAAGTAAGGCTTGATTATAAGGATAACCATCTCCGAAATAAGGATCCTTGCCTGTAGCCTTAGCAAGAGATGCAAGTGGTCTACCACTATTGTTTTCAAAATTGATAGCAGAGAAGTTTAATAATGACCCTGCTTTAAATATATAATTCCCTTTTATATTAACAATTCCTAAAGAGTGCATTTCCAGTTCAGCAGTTCTTTCACTGTTTAGTTTTGTTACAGACTCTATTTTTCCTGTAGCAGTATTTATAGCTACTATCCTAGGATCTCCGGCTTTATAATAAGTTTCGGTAATCATCATAGTTCCCATAGGAGATTTTACATTTCTTGTACCAGCATCCAGTTTGCTTTCTGTAAAAATGTAAATTTTATCTCCACTTACATAAGTATAAGGGATAAAGACATCTGCTATTTTACTGCCATCGTTGTATGGTGCTACCACTTCATTAGCAATGATTTTTCCTTCATTAATATCATACAGCATTAAATTTTCGAAATTACTGGCATTAAACTTTACCGTTTTAGGAGTGCTGTTAAATGCAATTAGATAATCTTTATCACCAATAGATACAGCTGTTTCACTAATGATTTTCATTTTTTCTGTAAAGAATTTTTCTTCCTGAGCAGAAGAAGTAACAAAAAGAAGTGATGCATTTTGATTCGCAGACCTTAGCAATCCTATATTTCCTGAATTAGTCACAAAAAATTCAGTATCTGAGCTTCCTGCTTCTCCGGTAACCTCTTTATTCCATACAGATTTCAGGCTTCCGGTATCAATGACATTGATGCTTATCTTTACAGGCTCTTTTCTAGGAGAGTGTTGGTAGAAAACAACAGCACCATATCTGCCATTCTCAGATTTTTCGAAATAGGCAGTTCCTGACTTCATTGTAGATTCGATAGGGTAAGAAACAAGCAACTCATTAGTAAATGTTTCTGTGGTTTTATCGAAAATAATTTTATAAATGTCTTTCTTTTTTACTTTTCCGGCATAGGTTTCTGTAATAAAAACAATTTTATTTCCAGATTCAAAGCTTCCCAGATAATTAATAGGTGCGTATTTTTCTATTTGGGGCATTTCGTGGGAAAAAGTTTGCTTTAAATTGTTTGAATTATCAAACTTTCTTACGAATATTTTATTGTTGCTGCGGATGCTGTTTTCATTGATGCTGCTTTGCATGTAGTAACCATCATTACCGCCGGTAATTAATTTTACATCCTTTTCTTGAGTAGCGTCAAAATCAAACTTGTTTCCATACTTGTAATTACTCTGTGCAAAGGCTATGGAAGAGATACAAATAGCTAATGCTGTAAATGTTCTTAGTTTCATGGTTCTATTTATAAATCTGGTTTTCTAATTGCTTTAATTCTGCTTTCTCATTGTAAGACAAATCCAGATCTACAAGTTTTTCCTGCATTTCATTAAGATACTTTTCTGCTTCCTTTTTGTTTTCAAGAGCAACATTCAGTCTTATTAAATTGAAATTAAGGAATTTGCCGATTTTAGCATTATAAGGCGCTTTTTTGTCTTTATAATTAACTTTTTTCAGAGCTTGTTCCCAAATATCTGTCCCTTTTTTCATATTGGCAAAAGCAATATTGTTATTAGTCTGATCAGAGTTAGCCTGTAACTTTCTTAAATTGGTTGTCACATAAATATGTGCTTTTTCTAAATCGTCAAATTCACCTTTATTTTTCACAAATTCCAGTTTTACCTGTTTGTTGAGTGTCTTGTATCCGTAATTATCATTTAAGAAAGTATTAATTGCCTTAATATTGTTTCCAAGATATTTCTTTTCTTCTGCGGGCTTATTGATGTTATCAGAAGGTTGTGAAGATACAAAGACGAAGTCTTGAGAAATTGTTGTATTAATTTTCTCAGTTCCATTTTCTTTTACAACTATTTTTGTCGGTTGATTGGCGTAAGTCTGTCCCGCATTATCCTGAAAGTTTACTTTTTCCATTGTAACGTAAACATCTACATTAGGAGTTCCTTTTTTATAACCGTCAATCGAAATTTGAGAAGCTAAAACATTATTGTCTACAATAAAATAGTCATTCAGATAAGGTTCCCTGTATACCGGAGGAGTAGGTTTGGAATAAATAGGTTTAGAAGGAAGTTGAAGTTGTGGTTTTAGTCCTTTTTCCTGCATAGTAAGACGCTCTAAAAGACTCATTTTTTTAAATTCTGCTGATTCAATTGCAAATTTCTCTTTTGCTTTTATGATCTCTTCATTATAATCTTTTAGTGCCTGTTGATAGTTACTTTGGCTTTCTGCAATCGTATTGCTGAAATTAGCAAGAGCTTCCTGATGTTCTTTTTTAGATTGCTTTATTACATCTTCCTTAGTCAGATTATAAGGAGAGTTTACCGTGATATTATAAGTCCGGGAATTTTCGCTAATTGAAGTTTGTGGTGCTTTTAAAACACGAAAATCAACTGTTTCAGAATTAATGCTTTGTGCATTTAAACTGATTGCTGACATAAAAATAAGAGATAGTAAAATTTTTGTCATGATTATTTATTATATTAAGAATTCAAAGATAATATTTTTAAGTAAAAACTAGAATTTGTTAATCTATTATGTAAATGGATTAAAATATAAATCAAAAGACGACTGATATTCAGTCGTCTTTTGATTATTCTGTGACAATAATGATTTTTTTGTCTGCGTTTTTTAATTTCATTTCTGGATCATACATCGCTTTCAGGTCATAATCAATCTTTATTGTTTTGCTATCGATTTGTTTCACCCAGTCATGTTTTCCGGTAATGGATTTTATTTTGTTTTCAAATTTCAGTGTTGTTCCAATGCTTTTAAAGAACATGGTGACCATTCCCTCCACTTGGCTCGCTTCTTCTTTTGAAGTCTTGCTCCGTAGAGTTTCTTCAATGTTTTTAAGATTGAAATTGTCCGTATTGATAGTCAGTGTTTTTCCGTCCCAGTTGTTGAAAATATTCTGATCCAGTGGAAGCTTTTCCTTTTTGTTGTAGCGGCTCAACATCTGATAGTCTGGCTGGGTAAAGTGCTCCATTTTTAGAGAAAAACCGGCTGGTTCGTTATTTTCTTTACTTGTTTTCATGAAGATCTTCTGCATGATCCGGATAGAATCTTTATCCTGAGTTTTCAGTTTTCCCTCCTTCTTTTCAATATCGTAAAGACTGGTCCATACTGTTGGAAGTTTATCAAATTCTCCGAATTCTTTCTGCTGTTTCAGAGAATCTGGAGTCATAGATTTCATTTCAGAAATGAACTGTCTCATGTCAATATCAGTGACGGAAGTAGATGCAGCATCTGTATGGTATACGATTTCAGAATTGATGGTACAGGATTGCAATACAAAAGCTGCTGCAATGAATAATAAAAGTAGTTTCATGGGGGTTGTTTAGTCTTGTATTAATGACAGTTTGCTGAACTGTGATCGTGTCCTTCAATGTGGCAATTGGCTCCGTTATGGTCTCTGGAAATAGTCATAGCTTCGGCCCTTGGAGAAATGTAAGGAATTCCCAACTCAAGACCTCTCAGGATAAACAAACCTCCTAAAATGATCATGATTACAGGGACGGCTTTTAAAACTTTTACCCTGAAAGCCTGATTTACGAGGTTTCCGGCCAAAACTACGGCAAACATGAATGGAAGTGTTCCCAACCCAAATAAGGCCATATATGAGGCTCCCTGCCATATTCCTCCGCTTGCCAGACTTGCTGTCAATGCCATATAAACCATTCCGCAAGGAAGAAAGCCGTTAAGAACCCCTGTGGAAAATCTGGATCGGTAATCTGCTTTCTGCAATAATCTGCCTAAATTGGATTTTATAGAAAACAGGAATTTAGAAAGAAAAGGGATCTTGGAAGCAAAATCTTTTCCTCCAAATGAAAACAAAGCCATAATGATCAGAAGAACTCCGGCAATAATTGTAAGATACTGCTGAAATCCAGCCATCTCAAAACCTTCGCCTATAATACCAAGAATCGCTCCTAATAAAGAGTAGGTAAATATCCTGCCGAACTGGTAGGTAAGGTTTTGAAGATAAAAATTGGTGGCCTGTTTTTTGGTCAATCCCATCGATAAGGCAATAGGTCCGCACATCCCGATACAATGAAAGCCGGAAGCGAAGCCTAAAGCAATAGCCGATAAAATAAGTCCTATTTCCATATCACATCGTAATCCATTCTATAGTCTGTTTTGTCTTTCGTCCACATCAGTCTCAAGGTATAGTTTCCTACTTTCAATACCTGTGCAGGTATTAAAATCGACTGTTGTGCGTCAAGCTGTACAGATTTCTTGATGTCTAAATTCTGGTCTTCGGTTCTGTTTAAAACAAATTTTACCGTAGTATTAGAATTGTTATATTCTTTCGGAAAAGTGATCCTGATACCCTCTTTTTCCTGGCTGTATACTGGTTTTTCCTGAAGATCGTCTGCTTTTTGCTTAGCATCAATCACGTCCTGATACTTAAGCTCTTCTTCATAATAATTATCGGTTACCATTTCGGAATTCTTCTGCCCGTTCGGGAAAAGAAACAACATGGATAATATAAAAATAATGAATGCAAATAATGCAATTACAACACCGTGTCCCCAACTAAAGTTTTTCATTTCTTCCGGATTTTTTATTTGATTTTGTAGTCATAAGCACCCTCTATGACTTTACATCACTATAAACGTTGAATGATAGAGGTTGCTTGAAATTAAAATTGTAGTTTGAATGGTCCTTCAAAATAGGTCTGATAAGAATCTATAAGCTTCCCTTTCATATCATAAACTCCGATCGTTACATTCTGTTTTGAAAGTTTCATTTCATCTTCAGGAAAACTGATACTGATTGTTCCTTTGGAAATTTTATCCCTGTCTACCTGGATTTTGCTTGATCCACTGTAGATGATCTCTCCATGAGTAGGCTCGACAACTTTTATGGTAACAATCTTTTTATCGTTGGTTTTATTAAGGAACGTATAATTGTAAGTATTAATGATCTTTCCGTCTCTCACGAAGAATGTACTTCCTGCCGGTTTAATGAATTTAGCCTCCATTTCGCCACGGCTGTTCAGAAGAAATCCTAAAAATCCAACCAGTAAAGCAAGAACGACTGCAAAACCTTTCATTCTACCTGTAAATTTAAACTGGGTGTGATTTTCGATCTCATTCTCAGAAGCATATCTTATCAGTCCTTTTGGAAGACCTACTTTTTCCATGACTTCATCACAAGCATCGATACAGGCTGTACAGTTAATACATTCCAACTGTTGTCCATCTCTGATGTCTATTCCCGTAGGACAAACAACCACGCACTGGTGACAGTCTATACAGTCTCCTTTTCCGGCAGCTTTACGGTCTTCGCCTTTTCTCCATTTTGCTCTGTTTTCTCCTCTTTTAAAATCATAGAAAACGTTAATTGTATCTTTATCAATCAGAACCCCCTGTAATCTTCCGTAAGGACAAACCAAGGTACAAACCTGCTCTCTGAACCACGCAAATACAAAGTAAAATGCCGCTGAGAACAGAACCATTACAATAAAATTGGTAGGATGGGCAAACGGCCCTTCTGATATAATTCTGAAGATCTCTTTATAGCCAACGATATACATGAGCATAAAGTGAGTGATGATCAGGGAAATCACAACGTAAACACTCCATTTCAAGCTGCGTTTCCAGATTTTTTCGCTGTTCCATTCCTGTCTGTCCAGCTTCATCTGCTTGTTTCGGTCACCTTCAATTAAGTATTCAATTTTACGGAAGATAGATTCCATAAAAATTGTCTGAGGGCATATCCACCCGCAGAAAATTCTTCCGAATGCAATCGTAAAAATGATAATAAAGATTAATGACGCAATAGCACCTAAAGTCAGGATAAAAAAGTCCTGTGGATAGAAAGGCTGTCCGAAGACATAAAATTCTCTATCGATAACGTTGAATAAAAAGAACGGGTTACCATTGATTTTAAGGAATGGTACCGTAAAATAAATAATTAATAAAGCATAGCTTACAAGATTCCTGTAGTTGGTGTATTTCCCTTTTGGTTTTCTGGGGAATACCCATTTTCTCTTACCGGATTGCTCCATTGTCCCGATAGAATCTCTGTAAGTCTCAGGGTCCAGAACCTGTCCCTGTCCGCCGCGTACTTCTATTTCTTCTATATCTGACATTTTGTAATATATTTAAAAAAGAAAAAACATAATTCGTTACTATTTTTTTTAATAACAAATTATGTTTTTTTCATATGTTTCTAATTTTTTTAAAATTATTCTTTTTCCCAATGTGCTTCAGTTCCTTGAGGAGCAGCTCCTCCCTGAGCTTGCGTTACTGGTGCTTGTTCCTGATTGATATGATATACATAAGCTGCAATCTTTTCAATTTCTGCACCGGAAACTTCACCGTTTTTACCAAATGCTCTCATCGCAGGGTTGGTAGGAGAACCGTTCCAGTCCATGTGGAAAACGTTTTTAAAGAGTGTTTTCTCAGGCTGGTTGATCCAGAAGTTATCCGTAAGGTTTGGACCGATACCACCACTTCCGTCTTCTTTGTGACAAGATGCACAGTTGGTTTTGAATAACTCTTTACCTTCTGCGATATTGTCTGCAGAGTATTTCGCTGTTTCAATGGTTACAGGAGGCTGGTTCTTTTCATAATCTGCAATACTCGCCATCTGCTCTTTATATTCCTGCTCATATTCATTTAATGGATGTGCAAAATCTGTGAAAGCAAACGCTGCAATGTATATAATACAAAAAGCAGTCCCAAAATAGAATAATCCTACCCACCATTTTGGAAGTTGATTATCTAATTCCATAATCCCATCGAAACCATGATCAATAAGAATATCTTTTTCTTCTGTAGCAGACTGTTTTTTGAATGCACTGTCGTACATTCTTTTTAGGAAAGGAATTTTCTTTTCCGCTAAATAAGCTGCTTTTTCTTCCGGAGATAATTTTTTGAATTTATTGTTCTCAATTAAATCTCCAATAGCACTGTGGATATAGGCTAAAATAGCACTGATCACAACAGTTCCCCAGAAGTATGGTGAAGCTAGGAACGAGTAGCTCTGTACAAACAAATAATAAAAAACTATTAGAAGTCCAGTTATTATTAAGATGTTTACAACAACAGGTGTTCTTTGTTTCATAATAAATAGTTTAATTTTTTAAATTAAAGTCGTCTTCATCATCTCCCAGAGGTGCCTCTTCTTCTTCCTTATAATATTTTTTAGGCCTGCTAAATACATATATTATTAGGGCTACGAAGAACATCATAAAGAATATCAGCGCCAATGTTTGATACAAGCCTGCGTTTTCGGTATTGGATAATATATCTTTAAAGTTCTGAGGAATCATGTGAACCTTTTAATGTTTAGTTAGTACTTGCTGTTTTTATTTCTGTAGTCTTGATATCTGTACCTAGTCTCTGAAGATAAGAGATCAGAGCTACAATCTCTTTTTTCTCCAATTCTCCCTGGGGTTTCTTAGCATAAGCTACCTTAAGGTCATTAGCTTCAGAGAAGATATCTTTCACGATTTTCTTTGCCTGGTTGTCTGCCCATGTATTGGCAGAGTCTATTTCAGCTTTACTGTAAGGAACGTCAAATGCATTCTTCATCAGCTTCATTTTGTCAACCATTTTAGTTCTATCTAAGTTGGTAGCAATTAACCAAGGGTAACGAGGCATGATAGAACCCGCAGAGGTAGATCTTGGGTTGTACATGTGTTTGTAATGCCAAGAACTTGGGTTTTTACCTCCTTCTCTATGTAAATCCGGTCCTGTTCTCTTAGATCCCCATAAGAATGGTCTGTCATAGATAAACTCTCCCGCTTTAGAATATTGTCCGTTTTTACCGTTAAATCTCGTGATCTCATCCCTGAAAGGTCTAATCATCTGAGAGTGGCAAGCGTTACATCCTTCACGGATATAAAGATCTCTACCTTCCAGCTCCAATGGAGAATAAGGTTTTACTGCTGAAATTGTAGGTACACTCTTGTCTAGAGACAAAGTAGGTACAATTTCAATAACACTTCCGATAGATATAGTGATGAAAGATAGGATACCTAATAATACAGGCATTCTTTCTAACCAAAGGTGAGTTCCCTCTCCCTCTTTACGTTTTTTACCAATATTAGCAAGAGCAGGTGCTTCTGCCGGAACTTCTTTTTGGAAAGATCCTTTTCTTACCGTAGCAATAACGTTAATGATCATTAAAGTTGCTCCGGAAATATAGAAGAATCCTCCTAAGAATCTCATTTTGAAGTAAGGAATAATCGCAGTTACCGTATCAAGCCAGTTTTTGTACATCAAAGTACCGTCCGGGTTGAACTGCTTCCACATTAGACCTTGTGTGAATCCTGAAATATACATTGGAACTGCATAGAAAATAATTCCTAAAGTACCTAACCAGAAATGCCAGTTAGCTAATTTTACAGACCATATTTTTGTTCTCCACATGATAGGTACAAGGTAATAGATAACCCCGAATGCCATGAAACCATTCCATCCTAGAGCTCCTAAGTGAACGTGACCGATAACCCAGTCTGTAAAGTGACCAATTTTGTTGATGTTTTTAGTTGCTAAAAGTGGTCCTTCGAATGTTGCCATACCATAACAAGTAACAGCTACCACGAAGAATTTCAGGATAGGATTTTCTCTTACTTTATCCCATGCTCCTCTTAAAGTTAAGAGACCATTCAGCATTCCTCCCCATGAAGGGGCGATAAGCATAATAGAGAAACCTGTAGATACCGCCTGAACCCACGCTGGAAGTGCTGTATACTGAAGGTGGTGAGGACCAGCCCAGATGTATACAAAAATTAGTGACCAGAAGTGAATAATAGACAATTTATATGAGAAAACCGGTCTGTCTGCAGCTTTTGGTAAGAAATAATACATCAAACCTAAAACCGGTGTTGTCAGGATGAACGCTACAGCATTGTGGCCATACCACCACTGTACGATAGCATCTTTTACCCCGGCGTATGCTGAATAGGATTTCCATCCTGCAAAAGATAACGGAACTTCTAAATTGTTGAAAATGTGAAGCATTGCTACAGCAATCCAAGTACCAATATAGAACCAGATAGCTACATAAAGGTGTCTTACTCTTCTCTTAGCAATAGTAAGGAACATGTTGGCCCCGAAAATGATCCACGAGAATGCAATTAATATATCGATTGGCCACTCGTGCTCAGCATATTCTTTTGAGGTATTGATCCCCATAAAGAAAGTAATGAACGTAGCAACAATCATAAACTGCCAAGTCCAGAAATGTAACCATGATAATGTATCACTGTACATTCTTGTTTTTAATAATCTTTGTAATGAGTAATAAACACCGGTATATACGATGTTACATACAAATGCAAAGATTACGGTATTGGTGTGCAACATTCTGATTCTACCAAAACCAAATGCACCATGAGTATTTATCAGCCCTTGAATATTACCACTTTTTAAACTCTGAATGGTAGTATCATCTGTACCAAATAAAAATTCAGGAAGCTCGGGGTAGAAAAGCATTAATGCCGCTGTAAGTCCGAACAAAAATCCTATAAAACCAAAAACTATGGTCGCATAAAGGAATGCCCGAACAATACTGTTGTCATAACTAAACTTTTGTGTCTCCATATCAACTATTCACTTTTTTCTTCAATTTTATTATTTTCTCCTATTTTATCCTCGTCTTTTTTGTTGCCTTTTTTCTCTTTTTCCTTTATTTCACCGGAGTCAAAGAGGATTCTAACAGCTGGAGATTCATCATCTTCAAACTGCCCTTTTCTAACGTTGACTATAAAAATAATCAAGAAAACTGCAGCCAAAGAAGCACTGCATAAGATCATTAAATATAGAATATCCATTTGACAACAAAATTAACCTATTTTCGGGGTTCAAATTTAGTGAAAAATAATGACATTCATCACGAAATACCGATTCTTGCTAATTTAAAATCAGTCTAAATAAGGGCTTCTACGCCGCTTTTTTGAAGTATTTTCTACCCAGGATCCAGGTTGAAATTGTAGTGAAGGTAACTACCGTGATCGAACTTATTGGCATGATTATCGCTGCGAAGAGTGGATCCATATGACCTGTCACTGCATAGCTTAAACCAACGATGTTGTATAGAAAGCTGATTATGAATGTCATTTTCACAATAGTGATCGAGCCTTTGCATACGTTCAGATACTTATCAAGATCCACTACTTTGTCACCGTTCATGATCACATCTGAAGAAGGAGTAAAGCTGTTGGTATCATCCGAAATGGCTATTCCAACATTACTTTGTTTTAACGCTCCTGCATCATTTAATCCATCTCCCAGCATGGCTACTTTAAAGTTTTTATCCTGTAATTCCTTAATGTAATTCAGCTTGTCTTCCGGGCTTTGATTGAATGCCATAGCCCGACAGTTCGGAATAATGTCTTTTAGTTGGGTTTCTTCAGAAGAGTTGTCTCCGCTAAGAATGAAGATCTTATAGCTGGTGAGAACCTTGAATAAATTTTTAAGATGATCTCTGTATTCGTTTTTGAAAATGAATTTTCCGAGGAATTCTCCATTTTTGCTTACATAAACTGCGGTTTCCAGGTTTTTAGATTCCTGATTGTTGTATTTTGCAGATCCTATCCTGTAGATGTTTCCTCTAATGTGAGCTTCGTAACCTTTTCCTGAAATTTCCTCAAAATTTTCTACGGAATAATAATCGTCGTTTACCTCGATAAAATCATATAAAGACTTTGAAAGAGGGTGGTTAGAATTTTTCAGTAATGTTTTGATATTGAGTAAATCAAATTCTGAAATCTCCACACCGTCATATTTGATATTGGTTTTCTTTCTGTGGGTAATGGTCCCCGTTTTGTCAAATACTAAAGTGTCAATCTTTGCTATTTTTTCAATCGTCAGGGTGTCTTTTACATAAAACTTATTTCTCCCGAGGATTCTCATAATGTGTCCAAATGTAAAGGGTGCTGAAAGAGCGAGCGCACAAGGACATGCAATGATCAGAATAGCAGAAACAACCTGGAACATTTTTCCCATATCAATGGTGGACCAATAAATCCCGGAAATCAATGTAATGCCTAAAATAATGAAAGTGAAGTATTTACTGATGTTATTGGTCAGCGTATCCAGACCGGTTTCATACTTCTTAAATGCTTCTTTGTTCCATAGTTGGGTTAAATAGCTTTGGTCTACATTTTTAATCACCTCAAGTTCAAGAGAAGAACCAATTTGCTTTCCGCCGGCAAAAATCTTATCGCCCGGTTGTTTACTGATGCTCTCACTTTCTCCGGTAATGAAGCTGTTGTCAATATTACCCTCCCCATTAATTAAAATGGCGTCTACAGGAATTAATTCCTGGTTTCTTACTAAAATCCGGTCTCCTACTTTGATTTCGGAAAGTAAAATGTTCTGTTGTTTTCCATTGAAATCAATTTTAGTAACGGCAATAGGGTAGAATGATTTGTAATCACGGTCATAGGAAAGTGCGCTGTAAGTTCTCTTCTGGAAAATCTTACCTAATAGCATAAAGAATAAAAGACCACATAATGTATCAAAATAGCCGGGTCCGTAACCACTTATTACCTCATAGGCACTTCTTCCGAAAAGGACAAAAATACCTAAAACAATAGGCACGTCAATATTGACAATCTTGTTTTTAAGTCCATACCATGCGGATTTGTAATAATCTGAAGCAGAATAAAAAACTACAGGAATAGCAAGTAGGAAAGTTAAGCTTCTGAAAAGCCCTTTGTATTGCTGCATCCAAAAATCTTCTCCGCCAATGTATTCAGGAAATGCCAGGAACATTCCGTTACCAAACGCAAAGCCGGCAATAGCCAGTTTAACAAGCAGTGATTTGTCCAGATGATCAACGTTTTTATCCGCTGTTTCCAGATTGATCACTGGTTTATATCCCAGGTTATTTAAAAATTTAGCTAATTCGCTTAATTTTAGATTGTTATGATTAAATGAAACCTGTAGGGTCTTTCTGGTGAAGTTCACCTGAGAATATTTAATATCCTCGTTAAGAGTATGAAGGCTTTCCAGTAGCCAGATACATGAAGAACAGTGGATTACAGGAATTTTAAAAGTAACGAGACTGGTGTTTCCTTCAGAGAAATCAGTGACCTTTTCAAAGATTTCCGGAGTGTCAAGGTATTCAAACTGTGAAGAGCTCTCATCATTAGGACGGATTCCTGCTCTTTTATTAAGTTCGTAAAAATTAGCTAAATTATTGATATTCAGAATTTCGTAAACAGATTTACATCCGTTGCAACAGAAAGTCTTTTCATCAAACAAAATTCTCTCTTTTTCTATCCCTTGACCACAATGAAAACAGTTCTCGCTCACTACATAATATATTGAACTACAAAATTATAACAATTTTTTTTGTTTATCGTGTTAAAAAGTTCTATTTTTGTGATAAATGTCATATAAAATGTCGCAGGAACAACAGATTGCAATTGAAGAGAGGTTCGCCAGAGTTTTTAATGATAAATCATTTAAGGAAAGACTTTCTAGCACTGATTTTGAAAAGTATATTAACGGCAAAAAAAGATTGAGTTTTCAGAAGCACGATACCATTTTTGAAGATGGTGAAACGCCAAAGGGAGTATTCGTTTTAGAAAAAGGAGCCGCTAAACTTTCAAAGTCCGGAGCTTTTGGAAAAGACCAGATCTTAAGATTTATAAAAGAGGGGGACATCATCGGCTATCGTTCATTGCTTTGCGGGGAAAATTTCCAGGCAAAGGCAGAAGCTATGACAGACATTGAATGTATTTTCTTACCGGCAGATATTTTCATGTATCTTCTGGAAGTAGACCCGCAGCTTTCTTTCGCAATGCTTCAGAAAATCTCCTATGAATTGGGAGAGTCATCCAATACCATTACATTCCTTGCTCAGAAAACAGTAAGAGAAAGACTGGCAGAAATTCTTATCCTGCTGGAACAGAAATTGGGGGTAGATCCTGAAGGCTTTATCAAAATTTCGCTCACCAGAGAAGAAATTGCCAACATCATCGGGACTGCCACAGAAAGCGCCATCCGCTTAATTTCCGAATTCAAACAGGACAGTCTGATAGAAGTAGACGGAAGAAATATCAAAATTCTCAACCACGATAAACTGATGAAACTAGGTCACGTAGTTTTATAACAATCATACAAAAACTTAAGTCGGCGAAAGCCGACTTTTTAACTTTTAAAAAATAGATAAATTATGTCTGTTCACTCTGAAATTAAAAAAGTTACGACTGAAACCTTGCGAAAAATGAAATTCGACAAGGAGAAAATAACAATGCTTACCGCATACGATTTTACTACGGCTAAAATGGTAGACGCAGGCGGAATTGATGCAGTTTTGATCGGAGATTCTGCAGCGAACGTAATGGCCGGTTTTGAAACAACGCTGCCCATTACGCTGGATCAGATGATCTACCATGCCCAAAGCGTGGTAAGAGGAACCGACAGGGCTCTTGTTGTAGCGGATCTTCCTTTCGGAACTTACCAGAGTAATCCTGAAAAAGCATTGGAGTCTGCAGTAAGAATGATGAAAGAAGGAGGAGCTCACGCTGTAAAAATTGAAGGCGGAAAAGAGATCTCAAAATCTATTAAGAAAATCATCAATGCCGGAATTCCTGTTATGGGACATCTAGGATTGACGCCACAGTCGATCTATAAATTCGGAACGTATAAAGTAAGAGCAAAAGATGAAGCTGAAGCTGAGAAATTAATTGCTGATGCACAGCTTTTGGAAGAACTGGGTTGTTTTGCCGTAGTTTTAGAAAAAATTCCTGCTGATCTGGCTAAAAAAGTAACCGAAAGCATCACTATTCCTACCATTGGAATCGGAGCTGGTGCTGATTGTGACGGACAGGTTCTTGTCTATCATGATATGGTTGGAATGAATAAAGGGTTCAGTCCAAAATTTTTGAGAAGATATCTTGATCTTTATACGGAAATTACGGGGGCAGTTGCCCAGTACGTAAAAGATGTGAAAAATGTTGAATTTCCTAATGAAAATGAAAGCTACTAATTGATGAGGAACCAACAATCTATTCAGGGTATTTTATCAATTGCTGCGCTGATCTGCCTTGGAGCGGGATGGCTTAATTTGTTTTCTCCCGAGATCAATCATATTCTTTCAAGGAAAATTTTTTATTATCTGATAGGAGCCAGTTTCCTTATTCAGGCACCTACACTTTCCAATAAAAATTTCACATATATCATGTATGCGGCTGCACTATTGTGTGTAGTAGGCGCAAGTTTACCGGAAGAGTCTAAATTTTCAGTTCTAAAAACGATAGGTCTTCTAGGAGGAATAGCGATTTCTTTTACCAACAGACCCAACCGCTCATAAAGTATGAAGGAGCAAATTGTATATGAAGACAACCATCTTTTGGTTGTTAATAAGAAAGTAGGGCAACTTGTTCAGGGGGATAAAACCGGCGACGAATCCTTACTGGATACCATTAAGAATTTTATAAAAATAAGAGATGCTAAGCCGGGGAATGTTTTTCTCGGTTTGGTCCATCGTATAGACCGCCCGACATCGGGCCTGGTTATTTATGCCAAAACTTCCAAAGCTCTTTCCCGTCTTACCCAGATGGTGAAAAACAGGGAAGTAAAGAAAACCTATTGGGCTGTTGTTGGGAAAGAAATGATTCCTCAAAGCCAGAGATTAGTTCATTACTTAAAGAAAAATGAAAAGAACAATAAAGCGATTGTCTTTCCAAAAGTAACGGAGGGAGCAAAAGAAGCCATTCTTACGTATCATGTAATAAAGACTTTAGATAATTATTTGCTTCTTGAAATTGATCTTGAAACCGGCAGGCATCATCAGATCCGGGCGCAGCTTTCCAAAACAGGAATTCCTATTAAAGGAGATCTAAAATATGGAGCACCTCGTTCGAATCCGGATGGAGGCATCAATCTTCATGCAAGAAAACTGGAGTTTATTCACCCGGTCACCAAAGAAAAAATAGACATCATAGCTCCTGTTCCTCAGAATGATGCCATCTGGAGGGCTTGTGAAGAATAAAATTACTGCATTTAATTTATAAATCAGGAACCTTAAAAATATAAGACCATTTCAAGCTTGAAGTGGTCTTTTTTTTATTCCAAAAACAAATTTTGCCTGTTCTGAAAAAATTCCTACCTTCGTCACAACTTTAGGGGTGTCTGTAGATCTACAGACTGAGACTTTACCCTTTGAACCTGATCTGGATTATACCAGCGTAGGGAAAAGTAGATGACTTTTGCTGTACATTCTATTGTACAATAATAGCCATTCCTAAAGTATATATAAAATAATTAGGAATGGAAATTACAATTAACCACACAACGAAAACATTTGAAGTACTTCCTGATAATCTGGAAGCACTCATGGCTGTAGAGATCCCTGAAAAGAAAAAGGGCATCGCTGTAGCGGTCAACAACCGTATTATTCCAATGTCCGCCTGGGCAGAAACAATCCTAAAAGACAAAGATTCAGTTTTAATTATTACGGCCACTCAGGGCGGATAATTCTCATTTAATAATACAAAAAACTTATGGCTCATTCAATCACATGTTCACCATTTCCAAATGCTAAGAAAATTTATATTCAGGGAAAACTACATCCTGTAAGCGTAGCAATGCGTGAAATCCATTTAAGTCCTACGAAACTTACCAACGGCACACTCGAAGAGAATGCTCCGGTCACCATTTATGATACTTCCGGACCGTATACCGATGAGAATGCAACCATCGATATTATGAAAGGACTTCCAAGAATCCGGGAGCAATGGATACTGGACAGGAAAGATGTAAATATTTTGAACGGCATTACTTCAGAATACGGAAAGGCAAGGCTTGCAGATTCCCATCTTGATGAACTTCGTTTTGCATATGATCATAAGCCGAAAGTAGCTAAAGAAGGATTGGAACTTACCCAGCTTTACTATGCAAAGCAGGGAATTATAACGGCAGAAATGGAATATGTAGCCATCAGGGAAAATCAAAGGATTGAGCAGCTGGAAACAGTCTCCGGTGAAATGGCCTTTCAGCATCCCGGAAACAGTTTTGGAGCCAATACACCTAAAAATAAGATCACTCCTGAATTTGTAAGGGATGAAATTGCTGCCGGAAGAGCGATCATTCCGAATAATATCAATCACCCTGAGAGTGAACCGATGATCATCGGACGTAATTTCTTAGTTAAAATCAATGCCAACATCGGCAACAGTGCGGTTTCATCAAGCATCGATGAAGAAGTTGAAAAAGCGGTTTGGGCCTGCCGATGGGGTGCCGATACCATTATGGATCTTTCCACAGGAAAAAACATCCACGAAACCAGAGAGTGGATCATCAGAAATAGCCCGGTTCCTATTGGTACAGTCCCTATTTATCAGGCTTTGGAAAAAGTAAAAGGAGTTCCTGAGGATCTCACATGGGAAGTTTTCAAAGACACCCTGATCGAGCAGGCAGAACAGGGCGTATCCTATTTTACCATCCATGCAGGAGTTTTATTGAGATACATCCATCTTACCGCAAAAAGAGTAACGGGAATCGTTTCCAGAGGAGGTTCCATCATGGCAAAATGGTGTCTTTACCATCATAAAGAAAACTTTTTGTACACCCATTTTGAAGAGATCTGTGAGATCATGAAGAAATATGATGTGGCTTTTTCCCTTGGGGATGGTCTCCGTCCGGGATCTATTGCGGATGCCAATGATGCTGCGCAGTTTGCAGAACTTGAAACTTTAGGTGAGCTTACCAAGATTGCCTGGAAGCACAACGTACAGGTCATGATCGAAGGTCCCGGTCACGTCCCGATGCAGATGATCAAAGAAAATATGGAGAAGCAATTGGAGGTATGCCAGGAGGCACCTTTCTATACATTAGGCCCTTTGACAACGGATATTGCGCCTGGTTATGATCACATTACTTCCGGTATCGGAGCGGCCATGATCGGATGGTTCGGCTGTGCGATGCTTTGCTACGTTACCCCAAAAGAGCATTTAGGCCTTCCGAATAAAGAAGATGTAAAAGTTGGAGTGGTCACTTACAAATTAGCAGCTCACGCAGCAGATTTAGCAAAAGGTCATCCCGGAGCCCAATATAGGGACAATGCACTGAGTAAGGCCAGATTTGAATTCAGATGGGAAGATCAGTTTAATCTTTCATTAGATCCGGAAACCGCCAGAGCCTATCATGACGAAACCCTTCCTGCGGACGGAGCCAAAATTGCCCACTTCTGTTCTATGTGCGGTCCGAAATTCTGTTCCATGAAAATTACTCAGGAAATTCGGGATTCCGCAGAAAAAGGAATGCTGGATAAATCGCAGGAATTTATTGAGAAAGGAAAAGAAATTTATATATGATCCTGGTGATCACGCCTGAAACTATAGTTCAAAACGAGACAGAAATAATCAATCAGATGTTTCAGGAAGGATTGGATCTGCTTCACATCAGGAAACCAATGATCAGCCGGGAAGAAATGAAAAGTTTCCTGTACAGTATCCATGAGGAATTTTATCCTCAGCTGGTCCTGCACGGATATGATGATCTGGGGAAGGATTATCATATTTCCCGGTTTCATTTCAGAGAATCAGACCGATTAGAAGGAAAAGTTAAACCTTATGCAAACGGAAGTATTATTTCAACCTCAGTACATGATATTCATACTTTTAATAGATTGAAAAAAGAATGGGAATACGCATTTATAAGTCCTTTTTTTCCAAGTATCTCTAAAAAAGGATATGGTGAGCATTCCACTATTATCGATGATATTAAATACAGGAATAATCATCATGTTAAATTGATTGCTCTGGGAGGAATTAATGAAAACAATATCAAAAAGGTATTTGAAAATGGGGCGGACGGAGCAGCGCTTTTAGGAGGGATATGGGAAAGTGACGAGCCTGTAAATTCATTCAAAAAATGCAGAAAGAAAATCCTTTTATGAAGCCAGATCCGTAAAAAGTAAATGCTACATCATTCAATTTAATTAATAATGGAAAAATTACAATATATATCACAGGGACAGACAAGAGAGGAACAGGAACGTAATATCAGGACGGCTCTGGACAACGGGACCAAGTGGGTACAGGTTCGCTGGAAAAATGCTTCGGAGAAACAGTTAACAGATCTTTGCGCAGTTTCAAAACAGCTTTGTTCAGACTATCATGCAGTCTGCATAGTGAACGATCATGTCCAGATTGCAAAAGAAATTGGTGCCGATGGTGTTCATCTGGGATTAAATGACCTGCCAATAGAATTAGCGAGAGGCATTTTAGGTAAAAATAAGATGATCGGAGGTACCGCAAATACATTCTTTGATGTAGTCAAAAGAATAGAAGAGCAGTGTGATTATATTGGTCTTGGGCCTTTGAGATTCACCGCTACTAAAGAAAAGTTAAGCCCAATCTTAGGATTTGAAGGCTATCAGAATATAATTAATGATTTAAATAAGAAATTAATCACCATTCCAAAGATTTTTGCGATCGGTGGTGTTGTGCTTCAGGATATTGAACGGCTACAGGAAATCGGGATATATGGTGCTGCAGTTTCGGGAGAGATCACTAACAGACCTGCAGCGATCAGTGAATTTAAAAAAGCAATGATATGAATAATCAGAAATTAATAATAGCAGACAGAATATTTGATTCAAGGTTGTTCCTGGGAACCGGAAAATTCGGAAATCTTCAGGAAATGGCTGCCTCTGTCGTGGCCTCGGGAACAGATATGGTTACCATGGCACTGAAAAGAATAGATTCCGGTGCGGCAGAGGATGGTCTGCTGGATTCACTAAAAGAAACTGGTGTTCATCTCCTTCCTAATACTTCAGGAGCCAGAACCGCAAAAGAAGCAGTATTAGCAGCGCAGCTAGCAAGGGAAGCTCTGGAAACCAATTGGGTGAAATTAGAAATCCATCCCGATCCAAAATACCTTCTTCCAGATCCTATAGAAACATTATACGCAACAGAAGAGCTTGCCAAATTAGGTTTTATTGTAATGCCTTACATCCATGCTGACCCCGTTTTGTGTAAACGTTTGGAAGATGCCGGAACTGCCGTGGTAATGCCTCTGGGAGCTCCTATTGGAACCAATAAAGGGCTTAGAACATTAGACTTTCTCGAGATTATTATCAGCCAGACTAATGTTCCCGTTGTAGTAGATGCAGGAATTGGAGCCCCTTCAGATGCAGCGAAAGCAATGGAAATGGGAGCCGATGCTGTTCTTGTCAATACCGCCATTGCTGTGGCCAGAAATCCAGTCCATATGGCTATGGCCTTTAAAGAAGGAGTCATTGCCGGAAGAAGAGCTTATGAATCGGGGTTGGGTGCAATCGCAGATCATGCTGAAGCATCAAGCCCTCTGACCTCATTCCTATTCGAATAATACAGCAAAACTAATGAAAAGCTTTAATGATATTTTTGAGCGCTATCATTGGGATGAGGTAAAAGCCAGGCTTGAAAAAATCACCCATTCTGATGTTCTGAACAGCCTTCGGAAAAACCGTAAAACGGTAGATGATTTCCTGATCCTTATTTCGCCTGCAGCAGCTCCGGAACTGGAGTTGATGGCAAAAATGACCCGTCAGCTCACCCAGAAACGCTTCGGTAAAACAATTCAGCTGTATGCACCAATGTATCTCAGCAATGAATGCCAGAATATCTGCACCTATTGCGGTTTTAGCCTGGATAATGACGTCAGAAGAAAAACACTGTCTGATACTGAGCTGATGATAGAAGCTTCCGTTTTAAAATCGATGGAAGTCAATCATGTTCTTTTGGTTAGCGGGGAAGCCAATAAAACAGTTGGTATTTCTTATTTCCTGAATGCTGTTCGTCAGTTGCGGCCCCATTTTGCTAATATTTCGATAGAAGTACAACCTTTGTCTGAAGAAGAATATTTGCAGTTGCACCATGAAGGCGTTCATTCCGTTTTGGTCTATCAGGAAACTTATCATCAGGATGTTTATAAAGAATATCATCCCAAAGGAAAAAAATCAAATTTTCATTTCCGTTTAGATACTCCAGACAGGATTGGAAGGGCTGGAATCCATAAGATTGGGCTCGGTGTACTGCTTGGACTTGAAGACTGGCGGGTAGATAGTTTCTTTAATGCCCTTCACATTGATTATCTGCAGAAACAATACTGGAAAAGCCGTTTTTCAGTTTCATTTCCCAGACTCCGGCCGGCAGAAGGAATTATTGAACCCAATTTTATTATGGAAGACAAGGATCTGCTTCAACTGATCTGCGCCTACAGAATCTGGAATGAAGACCTGGAAATCTCCATATCAACGAGGGAAAATGAAAAATTCAGGAACAATATCATTTCACTCGGAGCAACGGCCATGAGTGCCGCTTCAAAAACAAATCCGGGAGGTTATGCCGTAGACGTGGAATCTCTGGAACAGTTTGAAACCAGTGATGTGCGAAGCATGGAAGAAGTAAAACAAAGCATCAGAAAAGCAGGCTATGATCCTGTAATGAAAGATTGGGACACTGCGTACAGTGGTTATTAAATATTAAGCCAGAATGAAAAGCGAAGATCGTTTTGCAAGATACAGCCGCCAGATATTTATAGAAGAAATAGGATTGGAGGGACAGCGGAAAATTATGAATTCCAAAGTGCTTGTTATTGGGGCAGGAGGCTTAGGAAGCCCCGTTATTCAATATCTTGCGGCGGCGGGTGTTGGAACTTTAGGTGTTGCAGACTTTGATGAGGTAGAACTTCACAACCTGAACCGCCAGATCATCCATAATGAAAATACTGTCGGAATTTCAAAAGTAAAAAGTGCAGCATTATTTGTAAGAAAACTTAATCATCAGGTTAAATTTATTGAAATTGAACAGAAAATTGACCGTTCAAATGCTGAGGAGATCATGTCAGATTATGATATTGTTGTAGACGGATCAGATAATTTTGCGACCAGATATCTGATCAATGATACCTGTGTAAAACTAGAAAAACCTTTGGTTTACGGGAGTATTTTGGGCTTCTCCGGGCAGACAGCTGTCTTCAATTACAAAGGCAGCAAAAACCTCAGAGATCTCTTCCCGGAACCACCTGTTGCCGAAGATATCCCGGATTGTGACAGCCTTGGAGTTTTGGGAGCACTGCCGGGAATGATAGGAAGTATGATGGCTATGCAGGTTTTAAAGATGATCACAGATCTTTCCATACCACCGGATCAGCTTAGTCTTATTGATACTTTACACTGGAGGTTCCAGATTATAGATTTTTAAATTATATTGTTTTTAAATAAATGAGGCAGTAAAATTTCTTTACTGCCTCATTTTATATGGATAAACTACTGTGGATTTTGCATCACACCTCCGCTTTCATCTTTTTTTGTCTGGTTTAGAATACTAGCATCTTCTTTCGCCAGTTTATTTCTTGTTGGAATTTTATAATTGATAGAAATTCCAAAATTTCTGGTGTCATACTTACTTCTGATCTTTACAGCCTCCCCTTCTGGCGGATTAGAATATACCTGCATCACCTGTCCGTTGAAAATATCATTGGCAAAAACAGAAAGTGTAAGACGGTTATTCATAAACTTTTTTGTCAGCGTAATATCCAGGTTATTATTGAACGGTTTATCGGCCGTAAAATAGAAATATCCTGCTTTTGGCGTCAGATAACTGTAATTAGCTGTCAGTTTGATGTCTTTCGGTAAAAGCAATTGAGTCATGATATTGAATATCCAGAAACCCTTATTGTTCAGATTGTCAATCTCGTGCTTCTGATAACCAGCGTAAAGGTACATGAAATTAATTTTATCAGGGTTAAAATTAAACTTCATGATCTCACTCATTGGTTTGCTGAAAATCATAAATGGAATAGGAAGTCCAACATTAAAGTTGTGAATTCTCATATTTGAAATATTCACCTGTTCATTAAATAGCTTTCTTCCTTCTTTTCTTATTACCTGAGCCACCTGGTTACTTGCTGAGCTTACGCTATAGCCAATAAATGCATAATCAAAAGCTGAAACCTTTATCTCATAATTGTCAAAAATGGTAGGCTGTAAATTAGGGTTTCCGGTTACTTCAGTGCTTGGACCCGAGAATGTTACGTTATTTGGGTTTAGAGCGGAAATACTTGGTAAAGTGATTTTTTTGTTATAATTGGCAGCAACATATACCTGATTCATTACACTATATTGTACACTTGCATTTGGAAATAATTTAAATTTATTAAAAGGAGTTAAATTATCCTCAGTCAGCTTTCCCTGTTTATTAAAAAAACGGGTAATGCCGGAAATATCATAGTTTTCTGCACGGGTACCTAAAGTGAAATCAAATTTCTTGAGTTTCGCCTGAAATTCCAGATAAGTTGAAGCTGTTTGCCTTTGGTAATCAAGGTTTGTGATTCCAAAACTTTTTGTATCATAATTCTGCCTTTCATATAATCCTCCAAAACTTACTTTTCCACCGTCCAGAAGTTTAATCGGCTGGGAATAATCTATTTTGAAGTTGGCAATATTCATTACAGATTTGTTATTTAAAATATCTTTTTGCCCGTTGCTCTCTATTGTTTTTGTAGGATCGAATACAAAATAACCGTCCTGAAAAAAATTATCCTGAGCAAACTTATTATCAGATCTGGTATATCCAAATTGAAAATCCAGCTTTTGAGATTTATCTGCAAAACGTTTTTGATATGTTATCACTGCTTCCTGCCTCAAATTATCAGTATGAGCAACATCTGAGGAATTATAGTAGGCCTCACGTAAATCTTTAAGATTTTTTTCAAAAGGCAAATCTCCATGACCATTACTCAAAGTATAATTGTCATTATTGTTATGGTAAATATCGTAGTTCAGCAATAATCTGTCCTGCCCAAGATCAAACGTCATTCCTGATTTTGCAAAATACCCACGTCCAATCCTGTCGGTATTGCTGTGAAGAAGTGCATCCTGATCACCGTTCAGCATACTTTCACGATAATTTTGGCCAACATTCAGCTGCCATCCGAAAAGCTTATTTCTTGCATTCAGATTTACAGAATTTGTTGTTCTGCTTCTGAATTTATCATAATTTGTAAATGAGTAGTTTCCTGAATACGTTGCTGTTAAATATTTATTGGCGTTTTTATTTGTAATAATATTCATGATGGCACCTCCGGAAGTCGCAGGAAATTCTGCTCCGGGCTGCGTGATCACTTCAATTTTTTCCACCGAATTGGCAGGCATTCCTTCCAGGAAAGAATTCAATTCATTTGAAGTAATGTTTAAAGGTCTTCCATTCAGATATACATCCAGAATTTTTCCCTGATACATCATTCCCGCAATATCTGTAGAAACCAGCCCCGGAAGTTTTTTTATTCCCTCCAGAACGTTACCGTTATTAAGCTGTGGCTGTTCAGAAAAATCAAAAATAGTACGGTCTGCTTTTTGTTCAACGGCTTTTTTAGTTTTAGTAATAACGACGCCTTCAATCTGCTTTTCTTTTTCTTGACTGCTGCTGTTCGTCTTCTCCTGCGAATAGGCAAAAATAGATCCCAACAGGGATAAAGTTAATATAGTTCTTTTCATAATGTTTTTTTACTACTCTTCAGTTAGACGTAAAAAAGAACAATTTGTTACGGTAAAATTTGCGAAAAGTTAAATTTTTGGGCATTTATTTTTTTATTTCCGAAATAATTATATCTTTGCCAGGTAATTATCAAGAATCTCATAGATGGGATAGCAACCTGCAAAACAAGCAAGGTGCTGAAATAGATAAGCCGGTATGCCCGGAAAAAATGTTTATTCTCTATTTTCTCCCATCTTGAATTTTTGTTTAAAAAATAAAATCAATGTTTAAAGACAAGGGAAATCACATTATCAATTTAAATTTTCGTTTCTCGGATCATGAAGAATCACTTCATTATTCTGACCTCTTTTCATGCCATTTCCACATGTGCATGTGTTGTTGTTTCTAGACACCTTTAAAAAATAATCTAACATTCCGGCTTTTCACGGTAACCTCTTAATAAAGGTTACAGGAAAACTATTGCCTAAAAATTCAAACAATCATTAATAAATACAAAACACATGCATACTTTCGAACATAAAATAATTATCGCTTCAGCAGTACTTATATCAGCATTTTATTTTGGACAAACAGATTCTACATCATCAAAAAAGATCGATGATGTTGTCATCCTAGGCTCAAGAGGAGCGGGGAGATCCCTTACAGAAACTCCGGTTCCTGTAGATATCATCAATATTTCAAAGATCTTACGACAAAGTCCTGTTAACAATATTAGCCAGGCGCTTAATTATGTGGTGCCTTCATTTTCTTCCACCTCTCATACCGTGAATGACGGAACAGACTTTGTAGATCCTGCTCTTCTCAGAGGCCTGGGTCCGGATCAGGTTTTGGTTTTACTTAATGGAAAAAGAAGATACCAGTCCTCACTAATCAATGTTACCTTAACTCCCGGAAGAGGTTCGGTGGGAACAGATCTTAATGCTATTCCAGCGTTTGCCTTAGAGAAAATTGAAGTTTTAAGGGACGGTGCTTCTGCTCAATACGGTTCAGATGCTATTGCCGGAGTCGTCAATTTAGGACTTAAAAAAAGGCTCGGACTATCAGGGCAGGTTTTCCTGGGAGGATATGTTTCTCCCGTTACCAATAATTTTTCCGGTGGAATAGATGGACAGACCATTTCGGCAGACCTTAATTACGGGGCGAAAATTGGCAGCAAAGGTTTTATCAACGTAACAGGATCGGTGCAGTATCGGGATCCCTATTCAAGAGCAGGAGTGAGGGAAGGAGATATCTTTAATGCATACAATGCCATTAATTACAGAGCCTTACAAAATGGTGTCAATATCGATGGGTTATATAAAAATATTACCAATACCTCTAATACCCAGCAAATTATCAATACCGTAAAGCAGTATGCAGCACAGGTTAATTATTTTTCACAGGATTTCAAGAATCAGATAGCGGGAGCAAATAGTATTACTGCATTACAGGGACTTTTGGGGAAAGATGTAACTGATCAGGAGCTTAATTACAGAAATTTAGAAAGAAAAGATTTCAGTCTTAGAGCAGGCCAATCCAAGTTACAGTCGGCACAGCTTTTTTTCAACTCTGAAATTCCGGTCAATGAAGACTGGAAGGTTTATTCTTTTGGTGGATATAGCTACCGTTTGGGAAATGCAGGAGGATTTTACCGTCTGCCCAATACAGAAAGAAACATCAATGCTGTTACTCCGAACGGTTATCTGCCACAAATTGAAGCAAATGTAAATGACTATTCGTTAGCCGGAGGGATCAAAGGAAAATGGAACGGCTGGAATGTTGATCTGAGCAATACCTTCGGGAAGAATGCTTTTAATTTCGGAGTCGTTAATACCTTTAATGCATCTTTGGGTGACCGTTCACCCAGAACTTTCGAAGCCGGAGGATCAGAGTTTTTGCAAAATACCCTGAATCTTGATTTCTCAAAAAAATATGATGTTCTTCACGGCCTGAATATCGCTTTTGGAGGCGAATACCGTTACGAGAACTATAAAGTAAATGCAGGAAACGAAAATTCTTATGTATCCTATGATATTTTTGGACGTGTAGTTACCGCTGCTACTCCTGACAATGAGAAGGTCACTGATTTTTTCGGCGTTACAAGACCAGCCGGATCACAGGTTTTTCCGGGATTTAGTCCTGATAATGCCGTTTCCGGAAGCAGAAACAGTTTTGCTGCTTATGCCGATGTTGAAATTGAGCCTACCGATTGGTGGCTGTTAGAAGGAGCGGTAAGATTTGAAAACTATTCAGACTTCGGATCTACCTTTAATTATAAGCTGGCGACCAATATAAGACTGGCTAAAAATTTTAACTGGAGAGGGGCGGTTTCTACGGGTTTTCGGGCACCTTCTTTAGCACAAATCTACTACAGCTCTACATCTACGCTGATTCAGCAGGGCAAAACAACGCAGGTGGGAACCTTTAGAAATAATTCCGAAGCTGCGCAGGCATTAGGAATTCCCAAACTGAAACAGGAAACTTCGCAATCTTACAGTACGGGAATTACCTGGAAAATTCCGGCTTTGAGTCTCACATTTACAGCTGATGCCTATCTTATCAGGATTAAGGATAGAGTGGTGCTGACAGATTTGTTTTTCAGACCAGATAAAGTTAACAGTCCTGATGATCAGGTATTGCAGAGCGCATTTGATATTGCCAGAGCCAGCGCTGCCAATTTCTTTGCCAATGCAGTAGATTCCCAAACGAAAGGACTGGATATCACCGTTTCCCAGAATACAAGAATTTCGGAAGGAATATCTTTGGAAAACAACTTCGGACTTAACCTGAATCAGACTAGAAGAGTCGGGGATATTCACGCTTCGCCAAAACTGGTAAGCCAGATCAATAACTATTTTTCTGAGCCCAACAGAGTTTATTTTGAAGAAGCTGTTCCTCATATCAAAGCGACTCTCGCTAATACACTGAAATTTTCAGAGCTTACAGTTTCTCTTAGGAATTCTTACTTTGGAAAAGTGACGGATGCAGATGTACTGGATGCAAATTTTGACGGTATTACAGAAAGCAGGGAACATTTTGTTTTAAATGATCGTTTTGTAACGGACCTTTCCGTAGGTTATGCCTTTAGCAAAAATGTTTCGGCCACTGTGGGAAGCAATAATATATTTAACATACTTCCTTCTAGAAGTCCGGATATAAGTTCACTGACTGCCGATAATCAGTTTGTGTACTCCAGACAGGTTTCCCAGTATGGTATTGGAGGACGTTTTCTGTTTGCAAGAGTGGAATTTAATTTTTAATGTAAAGACAAGCAAAAAACAGAGATTCATTCTCTGTTTTTTTTGTTTCCGATGAAAGGCAGTACATCTTACTGCGCCCTGTCCGTTTCCTCAAATTTGATATTCTTTTTACTGATTTTCTTTTTGCTGCCTCCAAAAGTATAATTCACACTTAAACGGAAGCTTCTGCCGTCCCAGTAATTGTTCATGTATTGCGTATTATCAGAGAAATACAATTCTCCACGGTATCTCTGGGCAAAAATATTGGTCACCGTAGCATTGATCTGAAGTTTCTTTTCTATGAGAGAAACCTTTAATCCTGAAGTCAGTTCCGGGAAGGCCTGGAAATAAGAATTCACATTTTTGTAAGCCAGGCTGTGGCTGTAGTTCAGAAAAAATACAAGCGTCTTGCTTTTGTTTAAAGTAAATGTATTGTTGATGGAATAGCTGAAAGAACTCCCTTTCTGAGTTTTCGCATCCACATTGAATACGGATGAATTCTGAAGCGAAGCATTCATCGAGATGCTGCTTTCCCAAAATCTGAAAAAAGTATCCGTATATGATGCATTCAATCCCCAGAAATTATTGTTATAATAGTTCAGATATGTTCCGATCTGTGAAATCTCATCCATGGTAGAGATCTGTCCGAATGCATTTTTCATTCTCAGATAATAAATGCTTGTTGAGAATTTATTGTTGAACGTGTATCCAAGTTCCCAATTATTCATATAAGCTGGTGTCAGCAATGGATTTCCGGAAGAATAAGAATATGGATTTGAGTACCAGCGGAAAGGGTTGAGGTTGCTCATACTGGGACGGTTGATCCTTCTTGAATAAGAAAAGCTGAATGCGTTCTTGTCCTTTTTATACGAAACATAAGCAGAAGGAAACCATTGCCCATAATTATATTGGTTTCCCAAATTGGAAGAAGGAGTAAAGCTTTCTGCATTGGTATTTTCATAACGGATTCCTGCTTTGGTCTCCCAATGTTCTCCAAAAGATTTCGCATAGCTGATGTAGCCGGCATAGTTTTCTTCCTGATACTGAAACAGATTAGCTTTCTCATGATCAGAAATATATTGCCCGTTTTTCAGATTAAAATACTGCAGATCTGAAGTGTTTTTAAACTGATTAAATTTTATCCCCGTTTCAATCGTTCCGAAAGAAAAAGGAAGTTCCAGATCAGCCTGAGCTGAAAATATCTGCGGCGAAACCAGGGAAGTCGTTCTGACATCCTGAACAGAGTTGTCGGAAGATTTTAAGGTGGAGAAATTCACTTCAGTATCGGAATTGTTTTTGTAAAAGTTTCCGGCAATGCTCAGTTTCTTACCTAATGAATCGAGTTTCAGGTCATAATAAGCGCTTAAAGTATGAGTAGGCAATTTTTCACGGTGAAAAGTATTTGTTAAAAGATTTTCTTCTTTAAGGTCAGAATCTATATTTTTTGTTTTGTTAACGATATCCATTCCTGATTTTTGATGAGCATAGATGTATTCCAGGCCGATTTCAGAGTTTTTGCTCAGTTTATAAGACAGATTAAGGGTAGGGGTGAGCTCTTTCCACATATCTCTTCGGATGGAATTGCTGTAGTTCTGCGCAGCTCCGAGAATCGCGTAATTTTCATCAGTACGTTTGGCGGAATCATAATACGTCAGCTTAAGGCTGCTGCTGAATTTCTCAGTCTGATAATTTAATGAACCATTAGAACTGAAACCGGAATACGTTCTTTGGATGAGATTAGAGTTGATGTTTCCGCTAAACCCTAAATTCGGGTTTTTCTTCAGGATAATATTGATAAGTCCGCTGTTTCCCTGTGCTTCATATTTTGAAGGCGGCGTGGTAATCACTTCTATTTTTGAAATATTTTCTGAGCGGATAGATTTCAGGTAATTTAAAAGGGCATTCCCTGAAAGATTCAGCATTCTCCCATTAATCATCACACCTACCGTGCTTTTTCCGGTAATAGAAACGGAGCCCATGTTTTCATCTACTTTCAGCATAGGCACGTTGGCCAGTGTTTCAGATGCATCCATACCCTGGGAAGCAACGGATGCTTCTACATTAAAGATAAGACGGTCTGCTTTTCTTTCCAGAAGTTTTTTCTTCACCAAAAGATTGATCTGCTCCACATGTCGGATGCTGTCTTTTGTGTTTTGTGCATATAGCGCTGTTGAAAAAAGGCTGATGATAAGAATATATTTCAGTTTCATGGTTTAAAATCTTGCTTCAAAGGTATTTTCAAACTTCATTCTATGAAACAGTGTTTAGATTTTAGGCTAGATTAATCCGTTCAAACTATTTTCATCGGAAAAAAAATAGGTTTCGTCGGAAATGTTTAGGATTCTGAAAGTGTATAGCTTTACATTTGAGCATGAAACAAAAACAGATCTTTTTTCTGCATCTTTCCTATTGGCTACTGGTTATTTTCAATGGTCTTATTTCTATAATTGTATATGATAAGGAAGGTATTAGTATTCTAAATGTCACAATTTTTCTGGCCAACCTCCTTGGTTTTTATGCCAATTATTTTTTCGTAGTTCCACGGTTTTTCAATCCCAAGAAGTTCTACATGATGATTATTGGTTTTTTTATAGGGGTATTCGTTTTCGTTTTCTTTCGTTATTCAATGGAAGAAATATTGCTGCCGGCACTTACAGGCCGCAGGAATTATGCGGAAGGAACTACTTTTCTATATTACTTTTATGATAATATTTATTACTCGAGCTTGACTGTTTTTGTAAGTACGAATCTGTGGTTTTTTAAATATTATTTTAAAATTGAGGCTGAGCGTTCAAAACTTATTGAGGAAAGAAAACATGCCCAGCTTAAGGCTCTTAAAACGCAGATCAATCCTCATTTTATTTTTAATTCTTTAAATAATATCTACTCGCTGGTGTATCAGAATTCAGACAAGGCTTTACCTGCCATTGAAAAGCTGGGTGAACTGCTGAGGTACAGTACTAAAGATCTTGAGAAAGATGTTATAAGCCTTGATAAAGAAATAGGATATATTGAAAGTTTAATCGAACTGGAGAAACTCAGGATCAAAAATCCGGAACTATTGGTTTTAGAGAAGAATATTCAGGATCCTAAAATCAATATTTCTCCGATGCTACTGGTACCCTTTGTGGAAAATGCTTTTAAGCATGGAGATTTCAGAGAGAAAGGTTTTGTGCTGAAAGTTTCTGAAGATGATCAGAGAATACATTTTTATCTTCAAAATTTTAAGAGTAGAAGGGAAAAAGATGCCGCTTCCGGAATAGGTATCGGAAACGTGCGGAAAAGACTTGAAATTTTATATCCTAAAAAACATGAATTAAATATAAAAGAAACAGAATCAGAATTTGTAGTAGATTTGACAATATACCTTTCCTCATGAAAAAAATTAAATGTGTAATTGTAGATGATGAGCCGCTGGCAATTTCACTTTTGGAAAGTTATGTCAGCAAAATTTCGTTTCTGGAATTGGTTTTCTCTGCAGAAAATCCGATTCTGGCGTTGGAATATATTCAGAACAATGAATCTGATCTCATTTTTCTGGATATCCAGATGCCCGAGCTTACCGGAATCAATTTTATGAAGATCGTAGGCGGAAAACAGAAATATATTTTGACAACCGCTTATTCTGAATATGCTCTGCAAGGCTATGAACATAATGTGGTTGATTATCTTCTGAAGCCTATTTCATATGACCGCTTTTATAAAAGTGCTCTCAAGGCTCAGGAACGTTTTATAGTGCGGGAAGATGCTGCAGATACTTTCTTTTTTGTAAAGTCTTCCGGTCAGCAGCATAGGATCAATTTTGAGGATATTTTTTATATTGAAAGCATTAAAGATTATGTGAATATCCGGACGGTTAATCAGGAATATATTGTTTTGGATACCTTAAAATCATTAGAACTTCAGCTTTCTGAATGGTCTTTTACCAGAATTCATAAATCATTTATTATCAATATGAGTAAGATAAAAAGTATTGGAGTGAAAAAGCTTATCCTCTCTTCGGAACAGGAAATTCCAATTGGTGACAGCTACAGAGCCAATCTTCTGAACAAGATCAAATAAAAAAGCAGTTTCAATTGAAACTGCTTTTTCTATTATTAATTAGATCTAACAATTAATTTTCTTGTTTCTTAATCAGGTTAAGAGCAGAACCTGCCTTAAACCAATCGATCTGCTGATCGTTGTAAGTATGGTTAGCCATAATGATATCTTTAGTTCCGTCAGCGTGAACGAATTCCAGAGTCAACTGCTTTCCTGGAGCAAATTGGTTAAGATCTAAGAAGTTAACCGTATCATCTTCCTGGATTTTGTCGTAATCAGCCTCATTAGCAAAAGTGATTCCTAACATCCCCTGTTTTTTAAGGTTGGTTTCGTGGATTCTTGCGAATGATTTTACCAATACAGCTTTTACCCCAAGATGTCTTGGTTCCATAGCAGCGTGTTCTCTTGAAGAACCTTCACCGTAGTTCTGGTCTCCAACAACGATGGTAGGAATTCCAGCAGCTTTATAAGCTCTTTGTACAGCCGGAACTTCACCAAATTCACCTGTTAATTCATTTTTAACATGGTTGGTTTCCATATTATAAGCATTAACTGCCCCAATCAACATATTATTTGAGATGTTATCCAGATGACCTCTGTATTTCAGCCATGGTCCAGCCATAGAAATATGGTCGGTAGTACATTTTCCGAAAGCCTTGATCAATACCTTAGCTCCCTCAATATTTTTACCGTCCCAAGCCGGGAACTCTTCCAATAACTGCAGTCTGTCTGATGTAGGGCTTACATTCACCACTACTGAAGATCCGTCTTCAGATGGAGCCTGATAACCGTTGTCATCTACTGCAAAACCTTTTTCAGGTAACTCAAAACCTTTAGGCTCATTAAGTTTTACCTGCTCACCATTTTCAGCAGTTAAAGTATCTGTGATTGGGTTGAAGTCTAATCTTCCTGAAATTGCTACGGCAGCTACCATTTCCGGAGAAGCTACAAATGCATGGGTATTCGGGTTACCGTCAGCTCTTTTTGCAAAGTTTCTGTTGAAAGAGTGGATGATAGAGTTTTTCTCCCCTTTATCAGCACCTTCCCTGTCCCACTGCCCGATACAAGGTCCGCAGGCATTAGTAAAAATTCTTGTATTTTCAAATTTTCTGAACGAATTTAAGAAACCGTCTCTTTCTGCCGTGAATTTTACCTGCTCTGAACCTGGATTAATTCCTAAAATTGCTTTAGGCTTCACCCCTTTTGCTACTGCATCCTCTACGATAGAAGCTGCTCTCGACAAATCTTCATAAGAAGAGTTGGTACAAGATCCGATAAGCGCCCATTCCACTTCAATAGGCCATCCGTTAGCTTCAGCCTTAGCTCTGAATTCGGCAACTGGTGTCGCTAAATCCGGAGTGAAAGGTCCGTTCAAGTGTGGCGTAAGCTCAGAAAGGTTAATTTCAATGACCTGATCAAAATACTGCTCAGGGTTAGCATATACTTCTGCATCACCTGTTAAGTGTTCTGCAATTTTATCAGCAGCATCTACAACATCCTGTCTTCCGGTTGCTGCTAAATATCTTCTCATGGAATCATCATATCCGAAAGTAGAAGTTGTTGCTCCGATCTCAGCACCCATGTTACAGATGGTTCCTTTACCTGTTGCTGAAAGAGATTCTGCTCCTTCTCCGAAATATTCTACGATGCATCCTGTTCCCCCTTTTACTGTAAGAATTCCTGCCACTTTCAGGATAACGTCTTTTGCAGAGGTCCATCCAGACATTTTACCGGTTAATTTTACACCGATAAGTTTAGGCATTTTAAGCTCCCAGGCCATTCCGGCCATTACATCTACTGCATCTGCACCACCCACACCGATAGCTACCATTCCTAAACCACCCGCATTTACCGTGTGAGAATCCGTACCAATCATCATACCTCCGGGGAAAGCATAATTCTCTAATACCACCTGATGAATGATACCTGCTCCCGGTTTCCAGAAACCGATTCCATATTTATCACAAACAGAACTCAGAAAGTTAAAAACCTCCGAGTTTTTGTTGATTCCTTCGTGTAAATCTGATTCTGCGCCTACTCTTGCCTGGATCAGGTGATCGGCATGAGCGGTGGAAGGAACTGCTACTTTAGCTTTTCCAGCCTGCATAAATTGTAAAAGCGCCATTTGTGCAGTGGCATCCTGCATCGCTACTCTGTCCGGTGCGAAATCTACATAAGAGTTTCCTCTTTCGTGCGCTGATGTAGCATTACCTTCCCAAAGATGGGTATAAAGGATTTTTTCTGAAAGTGTAAGAGGTTTTCCCACGATTTGTCTTGCAGCAGCAATCCTTTCAGGGTAACGCTCGTATACTTTTTTGATCATATCAATATCAAAAGTCATATCTTAATTTTAATTTTTCGTCTTTTTAAATATACTTTTTCCGTCATTAAATGAATCTTATAACGGAAAAATATTTCTTTGTATAGCGCATCAAAATCTGTTCCTTCGATCTATAATAAGGATAATTATAATAAATGCACAGAATATTTTATTTCTATCAAGTTAAGAAAAAATAGAATTTCTTTTCTCAAATTTATTTTAAATAATTCTTAATGGCTCTTAAATGGAAAGATTCTAAACAAAAATTGAAAGATTTTAAATCCTGCAGGACTAAAATCTTTCAATTATATAATTTTTAAACAGTCTCACGACTTCGTTAAAATTCTATTAATGACCTACCTGAACCAATTCCTTGATAGGCGGAGCAAATTTAGTCAGGTCAATGCCTTCAACTGCTGCCTTATATTCATCAATATTAGGAATTCTTCCAATGATCGCGGAAAGAACAACAACCGGAGTTGATGCCAGTAAAGATTCTCCTTTTTTACGTTCGGAATCTTCAACCACTCTTCCCTGGAAAAGACGGGTAGAAGTTGCTAATACCGTATCGCCTTTAGCTGCTTTCTCCTGGTTACCCATACAAAGGTTACAGCCGGGACGTTCAAGATACATCATATTCTTGTATTCCACACGTGCTTCACCTTTTGGAGCATTGTCATCAAATTCAAATCCGGAATACTTTTCTAAAAATTCCCAGTCTCCTTCAGCCTTCAATTCATCGATGATATTATAAGTTGGTGCTGCTACTACAAGTGGAGCATTGAATTCTACCTTACCTTGTTGCTTTTCAATATTTTTAAGCATTTGAGAAACAATTTTCAAATCACCTTTGTGAACCATACAAGATCCTACAAACCCAAGATCTACTTTTTTCTCACCTTTGTAATAAGAAAGATCTCTGATGGTATCGTGAGTATATCTTTTAGAAACATCCTCATTATTTACGTCAGGATCTGCAATCATTGGTTCCACGATCACATCAAGATCAACAACAACTTCAGCATAATATTTAGCATTTGCATCCGGAGTTAAGGCCGGCTTTTCGCCTGATCTGATCTCTGCAATTCTCTTATCTGCTTTATTAATTAATCCCTGAAGAACTTGGTTATGATTATCCATTCCTTTATCAATCATGATCTGGATTCTGCCTTTCGCAATCTCCAATGATTCAATTAAGGTGTTGTCTTCAGAAATATTGATGGAAGCTTTTGCCTTCATCTCAGCGGTCCAGTCTGTAAATGTAAAAGCCTGATCAGCAGGAAGTGTTCCGATGTGAACTTCAATGATTCTTCCCTGGAATACGTTTTCTCCACCAAATTGCTTCAGCATCTGAGCCTGAGTTGCATGAACTACATCACGGAAATCCATGTGTTCTTTCATGTCCCCTTTGAATGTTACTTTTACAGATTCCGGAATTGGCATGGAAGCTTCTCCGGTAGCCAATGCAAGGGCAACGGTTCCTGAGTCTGCTCCGAAAGCAACGCCTTTAGACATTCTTGTATGAGAGTCACCACCAATGATGATCGCCCATTCGTCTATCGTTATATCATTAAGAACTTTGTGAATAACATCCGTCATCGCATGATATTCACCTTTCGGGTCACGGGCAGTGATCAGACCGAAATCGTTCATAAATTTCATTAATTTTGGAATATTAGCCTGAGCTTTTTTATCCCATACTGAAGCAGTATGACAACCTGATTGGTAAGCACCGTCAACAATTGGTGAAATCACCGTTGCAGCCATAGATTCAAGCTCCTGTGCAGTCATAAGACCTGTTGTATCCTGTGATCCTACGATATTTACTTCTACACGGACATCTGAACCTGCATGTAATACTTTCCCGGGTGTAATACCTACAGCATTTCTGTTGAAGATTTTTTCTACTGCTGTAAGACCTTGTCCTTCGTGAGAAATTTCTTTTGAAGGAGCAAAAACAAGAGGAGTTTCTATTCCCAGAAGTTTTGCAGCAAATGTCTGAAGCTTTTTACCGAATACGACAGCATATGATCCACCGGCTTTTATAAATTCAAGTTTCTGAGGCGTAAATGCTTTAGAAATGTCTATCAGCTCCTGATCGCCGTTATATAATTTTTTTGTTTTTGTATTGATGGTAAGAACAGTTCCTGTAGCTACAGAATAAGCTTCTTCCAGAACAACATCACCATTCTCATTACGAATAGGGTTTCCATTCTCATCAAGCTTTTTTACCCAGTTTTTAAGGTCAAGACCAATACCGCCTGTAACGTCAACAGTTGTAAGGAAAATCGGAGAAATACCGTTTGTTCCTCCAACGATTGGAGCAATATTGACGAATGGAATATATGGGCTCGCCTGTTTCCCTGTCCAAAGAGCCACGTTATTTACCCCTGACATTCTTGATGAACCAACACCCATGGTACCTTTTTCAGCAATCAGCATCACGCTTTTGTCAGGATGTTGTGCCTGTAAAGCTTTGATCTCTTCCTGCGCCTGAGTAGTGATCATGCATTTCCCGTGAAGTTCACGGTCTGATCTTGAGTGAGCCTGATTACCGGGAGAAAGTAAATCGGTTGAAATATCACCTTCACCAGCGATGAAAGTAACGACTTTAATTTCTTCTGCAACTTCCGGCAGTTTTGTAAAAAACTCAGCTTTTGCGTAGCTTTCGATGATTTCTTTTGCGATCTCATTACCGCTATTGAATGCTTCCTTTAAACGGTTGGTGTCCGCTTCATAAAGGAAAACCTGTGTCTTAAGAACATTTGCTGCATTTTTGGCAATAGAAATATCATTCCCCAAAGCCAGATCCAGCAATACTTCAATGGAAGGACCTCCTTTCATGTGAGATAATAACTCAAAGGCATAGGACGGAGATATTTCTTCTATTGTAGATTCACCAAGAATAATTTCTTTTAAAAACTTAGCTTTTACCCCCGCAGCGCTTGTGGTTCCCGGTAAAGTGTTATAGATAAAAAATTTGAGAGAATCCGATCGATATTCGTTTCCTGAATCTTTAATTTGTGCAATGATTTCACTTAGTAGTTCAGCACCATCAATCGGCTTTGGATGAAGCCCCTGGTTTTTTCTTTCTTCAATTTCTTTGATGTAATCCTGATAAATATTCATAATAGAAGTTTCAATATTAAGGTAGATTAATAAAAATAGTGTTTAGTATTGCTACCTATTCTTTACCGGTCTGTAAATACATCTCATAACATTTTGAATCCTCGCATTTTGATATGCCATGTGAACCGGAGAAAGATCAGTATAATCTACGCTTTTTAAATTTAAAATTATCAAACAATTCAAAATGCTCCCAAAATTACGAATTTTTAATATTTCATCAAGATGAAATTATTTAGATTCTTTATAAATATGAATTTGATAATTTCTATTTTGGCCGTAGTTTTGCACGCAAATGGTGAATATGAAAAATATCCTTAATTTTTTGTGCGTCTTTATTTCGATGTTTGTTTTTTCACAAACAAAATCTGTGAAGAAACAGCCGCTTAAAAAACAGCCAAAGACCATAGCGAAAAAGAAGATTGCAGAGGTTAAGCCAAATCCTGATCTTGTGATTATCCATCAGGAGCTTCCTGTTCTGATTCCAAGAAATGAGAACGGGGAATTTGGATATGTCAACCAGAATGGAAAATTTATCATTAAACCTGAATATCATATTGCTGTCTTTTTTTATGAGGACTGTAATCTGCTGAATTCCCCCAACGAAAAAGTGAGGAAGTTCGGAACTGATGAGTATGCAACCGTAGAAAAAGATATGATCTCTTACCGGATAGATAAAACCGGAAAAAGAGTGTATCAGTTCAAAGATTCAGATCTGGGGAAATGTAAGTTTGGAGATTACAAGCAGCAGCCTTATCAGGCATATGTTTTAAACGGGTTTTACGGAATAATAGAAAAAGAAAAATTCGTGAATGCTGCAGACTACCGGGATTATAAGATCTATCCGCAGTATCAGTATTTATACATCATGGAAGGTGATGATGTGGAAAATCCAATGATCGTGGCTTCCCATAATGACAGGTTCGGAGTCATTGATGTGAATAATAAAGTGATTGTTCCTTTTGAATATTCCAATATCAAAAGAAATTTCAGCTGGAAACTGGGTAGGATGTTTGAAGTCACAAAAGACGGAAAAAATTACTATTACATTGATGCAAGAAATAAAACTTATTAAGCTACTAAAATTCTATTTTTAATGGACCTTCATCACAGTTGACCCAATCTTTGCCTAAAATCTCTCACAGATTAGGCGAATTATGCAGATTTTGCTGTAGGCAAATGTAATTAAAAATAGGATAATACTGTTTTAGTAAACTATAACGAAAGTATATTCTGGAAAACTTGTGTCCCGAATTTCAACTTTTCAACTATCTCGCATTTTTTTTGTAATTTTGCCGCTGAAATAAAGGGGTGCTTTAACAGGCTGAGATTATACCCAATGAACCTGGAACGGATAATGCCGTTTAGGGAAATTTGAAAAATGTACCAACGGAACAGTATAACAATATGCCAATTCTCATTGCTAGACTGTTAAATTAGTAAATTGCTACATTATTTAATCCGCCCCTTTTATTCATTAAATTTTAAAGATTTATAGAATGAAAGGATTATTTTTTTTAGGGCTTACCGTAGGCTCTGTTGCTTTTATCCAGGCTCAAAATAAGGATTCTCTGAAAATAAGGGAAATTGAAGCGGTCAACTTTACCAAAAGACTTCCCGTTGCTAAGGAAATTATCAATGTACAGAAGGATATTGACAGCCGTAACCTGGGTCAGGATCTTCCGATTCTCTTAAAAAATCAAACCTCTATTATCTCCACATCTGATGCCGGAAACGGAGTTGGATATACAGGATTCAGGATCCGTGGAGTAGCTGGAAATGGAATTAATGTAATGATGAACGGTGTTCCGTACAACGATTCTGAAAGCCAGGGAACCTTCTTTGTGAATGTTCCGGATCTGACAAGTTCTGCTTCTCAGATTGTGATTCAGAGAGGAGTGGGAACTTCCAATAACGGAGTTTCTGCATTTGGAGCAAGTATTAATGTGATTTCCAAAGAGCCGGATGAGAAGATGTATTTTAAGACTGATGATAGCTACGGCTCATTTAACACCTACAAGTATTCGGCAGAGGTAGGTTCGGGAAAATTCTGGAAAAATAGACTCTCGGTGATGGGAAGGTACACACGCATCCATTCTGACGGATATATTGACAGGGCTTCCTCAGATTTGGATTCTTATAACTTTACAGCTTTATTTGAAGAAGGTAAAACAAGACTTCGTTTCATGGCTTTCGGTGGAAAAGAAAAAACGTATCAGGCTTGGAACGGGATTGATAGACCAACATGGGAAACCACTCCAAAATTCAATTATTCAGGACAGTATACAGATCTGTTTACAGGAGAAGAAAAATTCTACGATAATGAGACAGACAATTACAGACAGAATCATTATCAGCTTTTGTGGGAACAGAAATTCAATGATAGCTGGAGTTTAGAGACCACTTTCCATTATACGAAGGGAAGAGGATATTATGAAAACTATAAAAGAGTTGACGAGACGGATGCCGATGCTACACATTATTCCAGTTATAATTTGCCGGTACCGGTTGTAAACGGATCTGCAGTTGAAGTCACAGATTTTATCAGAAAAAAATGGCTGAATAATGATTTTTATGGTGCTGTTTCCACATTGTATGGAAAACTGGAAAATGTAGACCTTAATTTCGGAGTGGTGGGCAACCAGTATTACGGAAGGCATTTTGGAAACGTTACCGGTGTTTATTTTCCGCAGATCAATGAATATGAATATTACAGAAACCGTTCTGTGAAAACTGAGGTATCTGGTTTTGCAAAAGCTTTGTGGAGAACGGGGGAACATTTTGAATTCTTTGGAGATCTTCAGCTCAGAAATATAGATTATGATACAAAGATCCTGACTGAAGGAGATGGGGAAGGTGGAAATCTTGATAAAAACTGGCTTTTCTTTAATCCTAAAGCCGGGGTGAATTATAAAATAGGAAACGGGAAAGTTTTCATTTCCTATGCCCATGCGCAGCGTGAGCCAAACAGGGATGACCTGATGAGTGATAACACTGTGAAAGCTGAAAAGCTACATGATTTTGAGGCCGGTGTTGAAAAGCAGTTCGGAATCATATCTGTAACGGCCAATTTGTATTATATGTACTACGTCAATCAATTGGTATTGAATGGGCAATTGAATAATGTGGGCGCATTTATCAGAACCAACTCTGGAAAGAGCTACAGAAGAGGGGTTGAAATCGGGGCGTTGGCTAAACTTTCCAAGCAATGGGAAGTGACTGGAAATGTCAGTCTGAGCCAGAACAGAAACCTTGATTTTAACATCAAAAATAATGGAACTCTGCAAAACCTTGGTAATACCGAGATATCTTTCTCTCCAAATGTCATTGCCAATTTAGGACTTAAATTTAACCCTTCCAGGAATTTCCAGTTTGCTTTGATGAACCAATATGTAGGAAAACAGTACCTGGATAATACGGGAGATAAAAACCTGGAGTTGAAAGATTATTTCCTGACAGATTTCAATGCACAGTACCAATTTAAGATAGCAAATAATGATATTGCCTTAAAATTATTGGTGAATAACCTCTTCAATAAGAAGTATGTAAACAATGGTGCAGTTTATGATGGTGATCCATACTATTTTTCACAGGCAGGAACTAATTTTATGTTCGGGATCAGCTGGAAAATCCAATAATTTGTAAAATAACTTACCGAACAGGTTTTAAAACATCGAATTTTATATATAATTATCAAAAGACTGTTTCGGCAGTCTTTTTTTATATCCGATAATTCTCATTAAAAAGTCATGAAAAAATTATAAATTTGCTGCCAAATGAATATTTCAGCTTACATTTTAGAATATCTGAAACAATTTGGAACTGTGACGGTTCCGAGCTTCGGTGTGTTTTCGCTTAAAAACTCCAAGGCAATTATTAATTCTGAGAACGGAAGCATCCTTCCGCCCGCAAGCGAGATCGTTTTTGCGGTTGATTATGAGATACAGTCTGATGAACTTGCTGCTTTTATAGCGTCCCAGAAACAGATGTCTCTGGAAGCTTCAAAAAGTGATCTTAAGATCCAGACCGATTTTTGGAAGAAAAAACTTCAAGCAGATCAGTTCCTGGAGATTCAAAACCTTGGAACCATCAATATTGAAGAAAACCATACCCATTTCAAAGGAAAAAGAGTAGAGGCGGGACATCCTGATTTCTACGGTCTTGAAGAAATAAGGCTTTCAGATATCAATAACGGAGAAAAGATAAGTACTACCGAAAACAAGGAAAAAGATTATCAGTTTAAAAAATCTATTCTTTGGATTTTCCTGCTTGCAATTCCGGTTTTAGGAATTCTGTATTTGGCATTTACCCAACAGGAACTTCTTTTCGGGAAAAAATCTTTTGACAAAGTTTCCGTACAGACCTCTACCCACAGAATTGAAAAGGATACCATAAAAATGATGGTTCACGACCCTGCAACAGCTGTGGCAGATTCCCTGAAAAAAGATTCATTATCAAAACCAGCCGGGAAAGGTTTAAAAACAACTCCGGCAGCTCAAAACAACACTAAGACTCAATGGCAAAAGTAAAAAAAGCGTCAGAATCCCTGACCATCATGACCAATATTGTTCTTCCGAACGAAACCAATTCTCTAAGAAACCTTTTTGGAGGTGAGCTTCTGGCAAAAATGGACCGTTGTGCTTCTATTTCTGCAGCAAGACACTGTGAAAGAAGAGTGGTGACAGCATCTGTAAATCACGTTTCTTTCAATCATCCGATTCCTGAAGGAGGAGTAGTGGTTCTGGAATCTAAAGTATCCAGAGCTTTCTCTACATCAATGGAAGTCTATGTAGATGTATGGTTGGATGACCCGATCAATCAGAAGAAAGTTCATACCAATGAAGGGATTTATACATTTGTTGCAGTTGATGAATTTAACCGTCCTATTCCTATCCCGGACATGATTCCGGAAACAGAAGAAGAAAAACTAAGACATGCAGCAGCCATCAGAAGAAAAGAACTTTCTCTTATCCTTTCAGGAAGAATGAAGCCTTTGGATTCAGTGGAGCTTAAGAAATTATTTCAGGAGCCTGAGGAACAGAAAGAACCGAAGAAAGATAAAAAATAAGATTGATAAGATAAAATGCTTTAATCTTTGTTGAGTGCTGAAAACTTTGCAAATTTAGAGGCATTTTCTTTATATGGAGTTTAATATTCAATATCTGAATCTCCCCATACCTTAATTTCTAAATTTTATAAGAAATGAAGATCCTCCTTTTAGATAAAAACCATCCTCTTATCACAGAACAGCTTTTAGCCAAAAACTTTATACTGGAAGAAGATTTTACATCTTCATATGATGAGGTTTGCCATAAAGTTGAAAATTATGACGGGATTATCATCAGGAGCAGGATCCCTTTGGATAAAAACTTTCTGGAAAAAGGGAAAAATCTGAAATTCATTGCAAGGGTAGGAGCAGGAATGGAAAATATAGATATTCCTGTCGCACAACAGCTGGGGATACAGCTCATCAATTCTCCGGAAGGCAACAGAGACTCTGTAGCCGAACATGTTATAGGAATGCTGCTGATTCTAATGAACCGGCTTTTTATTGCTTCCCAGGAAGTGAAAAATGGCATCTGGAAGCGTGAAGAGAACAGGGGTGACGAACTGCTGGGAAAAACAGTTGGTTTAATCGGATATGGAAATATGGGGAAAGCTACAGCTAAAAGATTTTCAGGATTCGGCTGTAAAGTCATATTTCACGACATCCTTCCCGGACTTTCTGATGAATATGCTACACAGGTAAGTCTGGAAGAATTGAAGCAGTCTGCAGATATTTTAAGCCTGCATATTCCGCTAACTACTGAAACGCATTATCTTGTTGATAAAAACTTTATTTCAGAGATGAAAAAAGACTTCTACTTTGTGAATACAGCAAGGGGAAAAAATGTAGAAACTAAATATCTAGTTGATAATCTGAAATCAGGAAAAATAAAAGGGGCATGTTTAGATGTTTTAGAATATGAAAAGTCATCTTTTGAACATCTGGAAACTGAAAATGATGATTTAAAATATCTTTTAGAATCAGAAAAAGCTATTGTTACACCTCATATTGCAGGCTGGACTCATCAGAGTAAAGAAAAACTTGCTCAGGTGATTGTAGATAAAATTGTGGAGGGATTTGCAAGGTAGCTGATAATCCTTGCTGAAGTTACTGATCTGTGTTAGAATATAGCTGCAAAATCTATTGTTGACATAACCTTTCCAAATGTGTTTCAGTAAATGATGTCTTATTTTCAAATTATAAAAAGCACAGATTGTAAGATCTGTGCTTTTCCATTTATTGCCGGAAGCTGATATAGATAGCAAAAGGCAATTTTTACTTATTGTTTATTTTTTTATGAGTTTGTGTATACTCTCAGATCCGTCAGCTGTTGCAATCTTAATAAAATAGGTTCCGGTAGGAATTTGTTGCAGGTTTAATTGATTTGTTTCACCACCTTTGGTCAATAATGCTTTTCCTGAAGCATCTAAAACTTGTACCGATTTAGTGATGGATTCTGATTTTATAAAGATCATTTCTGAGGCAGGATTTGGGTACAGTAGTAATTTTGTTTTGCCTGATTTTATTTCTTCAACAAGTAACAAAGGTTCTGAGCAGTTTGGAGAAAAACTGTCTCCAGCAAATGTCCAACCCTTGTTATTAATTAATTGATTACGAAATATTTGGCCACCGTTTCCATAAGTTCTTCCCACTACTCCGACAAGTCGTCCAAGTGGAGAATTAGGATTTTCAGCCCAGCCTTTTAATGTTGCACCATAATTTCCACAATCTAAACCACTATAGCCAAAAATTTCTGTCAAATTGACAATTGGAGAAAGTGTCCAATTGCCTAAATTCTTATTAAAATTATTGTTAGACCAAAACATGTGAGACATATTGATAACATTAGAAACATCCCAGGAGGATATGTCTTGGTTAAAACTTGGATAAGAAAACATCTGAGACATGTTTGTGACATTTGAAGTATTCCAGTTGTTTAATGGTTGGTTAAACGACTGAGATGCTTCGAACATCATTGACATATTCTGAACATTTGAAACATTCCAATTGTTAATATTCTGGTTGAATGCCTTCGCACGATTAAACATTGAACTCATGTTGGTCACATTTGAAACATTCCAATTGCCAATATCCTGATTGAATGCGTCAGCATAAAAAAACATCTGGCTCATATCTGTAACATTTGATGTATTCCAATTACCGATTGGCTTATTAAAAGCCTTGGCATTAAAGAATAAGCTACTCATATTGGTCACGTTGCCAACATTCCAATTGTTAATATTGTTTACAATTGATAAGTTTGTACAACCTGAAAAAAACGAGCTGAGGTTAGTAACCTGTGAAAAATCGGGAATATCAGGTGCTGTAATTTGAAGATTCGCATATCCAGAAAACATGCCTGATAAATTAGTATTCCAGGTAATTTGCCCCCATTGTGTTAGTTCGACAACTTTATCTATGTCAGTTCCAGAACTAAATTTAAAAGTGCCTGTAGGCGTAATTGAAATATTATATGTTCCTATTGAGGGAACGCTTATTTCTGTTAAACCCGTGTTTCCTGTTCCATTACCTGTAATAGTAGAATTGTTGGTCTTTACATATGAGTAGTTGTAGACCCCTTCAGTATTTAATTTTATTTTTAGGTTGTTAGCGTCGCTCACCCAAAATTTTAATATAAGTGGAGTCTGTGCCCTTAGAGCAGTAATGACCAAAAAGAAGAAAGAGAAAAAGTAAATTTTTTTCAACATATTTTTATTTTTATTGATTGCAAAAATACATATTTCCCACAAATAAGATTAATATAAAAATTAAAAATGTAAATAATCGCCCAAATTCCCTAAGAATTATCTTTTGTGTGTATCGTGGATTTATTAAAATATGTATTTCTAAAAAATCTGTTCATCTAAGTTTTTACAGTTTAAAAAATAAAATACTTAATCTAAATTATATAAAAAAATCTCCACGTTGAGAAGATTTGCGTAATGTGATTTTATATTCTTCAAAAAGACACTTAATAATGTTAAATAATTCATAATCTATATTTGTTCTTTCATAATTTATTTTGAGTTTTATTAAATTGCCACTCATTTTTGAAATCCATGAAGAAGCTAAATTTCAGCCTAATTTTAATTGTTTTTTTATTTTTTTTTTCCTGTAAAAAAGAATCAGACCCAAAAGGTTCTGTAACCGAAAATACCAATCTCCCCAATTATGGAAATGTAGATCTGAATAATGTGTTTACCAAAGCAGAAAGCCAGCTTGGTGATAAAGGAATATTGACCGGATATATTGATCAGTATTACAAAAAGATCTGGGAAGGCGGAGACCTGAGTGGTGGAATCCTTGTGGCAAAAGGAGACGATATTCTGTATGAAAATTACAGAGGTTTCGGAAGAGAAGGTGATCAGATGCCGATTGATAAAAATACACCACTGCATGTAGCTTCAGTTTCTAAGACCCTGACAGCAATGGCAATGTTGAAGCTGGTAGAAGCCGGAAAAATTAAACTTTCTGATCATCTTACCCAGTTTTTCCCAGGATTTCCTTACCCCAATGTTACCGTACAGACCCTGCTCGATCAGAGAAGCGGTCTTCCGAAATACGAATATTTTATTGCTAAAATACAACCGGCTCCCGCTGAACTTTCAAAGTCATTCATTACCAATCAGGATATTCTGAATATGCTTATCCAATATAAGCCTGATCTTGCAAGAGATACAGATACCGGCTTTATGTACTGTAATACCAATTTTGCAATGCTGGCTTTATTGATAGAAAAGATCACGAAAACTCCCTTTCCTCAGGCGATGAAAGAAATGATATTTCAGCCTTTGAAAATGGAACATACCTATATTTTCCAGGAAAAAGATATTCCTACGGCAGCACAGTCCTTTTATTATGGCGGGAAAAGATTGTATCCTTTGGACAGACTGGACCTTATTTATGGAGACAAAAACGTTTATACAACGCCGAGAGACCTTTACAACTTTTCCAAGGCAATGTTTTCCAAGGATTTCTTAAAGCCTGATCTGATGCAGATGGTTTTCACACCGTACAGCAATGAAAAGTCAGGAATGAATAATTACGGTCTCGGTTTCAGAATGAAGATCTTTGATAACGGTGAGAAGCTTACTTATCACAACGGATGGTGGCATGGAACCAATTCAGTTTTTGCCCATCTCCTGAAATCCAAAGTAACCATTGTAGCTATTGGAAACAGATATTCAAATAAAGTCTATACAGCATTGGCATTATCAGGGTTATTTGAAGATTTTCCGGTTCAGAAAGATAAGCTGCATAGCGTAATGAACGATAATAAAGATACTTTGAATGCCGGACATGAAGTTTTTGGAGAATAATGTTTAATTTTGCTTAAACATATATGAAAAGACTTCTTCTATTATTCGTTATCTGTTTTCTTGTCCATTCCTGTGCAAGAGTCGGTTCTCCCGTAGGTGGTCCGAAAGATACCCTGGCTCCAAAGTTTTTGAGCTCAAACATTGATACTACAAGAATCAATGTAAAAAGAGATATTCACGAGCTGAGACTGGATTTTGACGAATATATTACTTTAAAGGACATCAATAAAAACCTGATTATTTCTCCACCGATCAAAAATATAAAGCGAATCCTTCCTTCCAATATCGCCAATAAATTTGTGATGATCCAGTGGACAGATACGCTTCAGGCCAATACGACGTATAATTTCAATTTTGGAAACTCAATTGCTGATAATAATGAGACTAATATTCTCCGTTATTTCAACTTTGCCTTTTCCACAGGCGATAAACTGGATGATCTTTACGTAAGCGGGGTTATTACAGATGCCGTTGCCATTAAAAAGAAAGAAGGGGAAAACAAGCTGGTAGTAGGGCTTTATCAGGTAAAAGATACCATCAATTATAAACAGAAGCCATACTATATCACAAAAGTAGATGATGATGGATATTATGAGCTTAATTATCTTACCCCAGGCAAGTATAAGATCGTTGCCTTTGAGGACGAGAACAGTAATTCTGTTTATGATCCGGGAAAAGAAAAAGTAGGGTTTCAGAAAGAACCGCTGGATATCGAAAAGTCTGTTTCAGGATTGAATTTAAAAGTTTATCCTTCCAAAAAGCCTTTGAAATATCTTGAAATGAAAGAAAGTCCGGGTGGAATTGTCATGACGTTTGAAGGCAACCCTGAGAATGTAAAAGTAGCTTCTGTCAACGAAAAACTGCAGGATATTAAAGTCACTCACCGTCCGAAATCCGACTCTGTAAAGATATGGTTTGATCCGGTGAAAAGTGATATAGGGCAGACGACCACAGAAAACCTTAAGTTCAGCTATGATACCGGCAAAAAGCAGGATACCGTTTCCGTATTTTATAAATACAATAAGAAGAACGCGATGGATCTTGAGAACGATAACGGAGGACCTGAATTAGCCCCGAATTCTGATTTTAAGATTAGATCTGCTTATATTATCGATAAGATCAATCCTGAAAAATGGATCCTGAAAAGCGACAGCTTAACCACTCAGGAATTCACGGCTAAAATCTCAGAAACCAATCCTTATCAGATTCTGATCCATTCAGATTTTGTAACCGGAAAAAAATACCAGCTTACCGTTCCAAAAGAAACAGTATCTTCTTATTATACTAAAAATGTACAGTCCAAACGTTTTGATTTTGAGGTTGAAAAAGTTGATCAGTTCGGAAGCCTGGCGTTTGCTATTCAGAATGCCCCGGAAACCAGTTATTGGATCCAGCTTCTGGATGCTTCAGATAAGGTCATTTATTCAAAATACACCAAAGGAAACAATGTGAAATTTGATATCCTTAAACCAAACGAATATATCGTAAGGATATTGGTAGATAATAACGAAAATAAATTCTGGGACGAGGCTGATTTCGAGACAGAAACTTTTGCAGAAGATTCTTATGTCTTTTACAAAAAAGCTATTGTGCGACCTCTTTGGGAAACCAAGGAAGATTGGGATCTGAAAGATACCAGAACGCTGGATAATCCCAAAGGAGAGGTGTCTAAGCCTGTAGATATTCCTGCAGAAGCAACACCTTCGGAAACAGTAAAGAAGGAGATGAATAAAGAATTGAAATCAGATTCCGGAAACGCAGTATTGACACCGGTAAAATAGAAATATGAAGACGGTAAAAAAAGTGTTATTCTGGACGCTGGTAGCGTTTGCGCTGATCCAGTTTATTCCTATTGACAAAGTAAACAAACCTGTTGACAAAGCAATGAATTTCGTTGATGTCAAAAAGACTCCCGAAAAAATTAGCGGATTGTTAAAAGGAGCCTGCTACGACTGTCATTCCAATGAGACCGTTTATCCCAGATATGCAAATATAGCACCCGTTTCCTGGTCTGTAAAAAGCCACGTTAATGAAGGTAGGGAACATCTTAATTTTTCCGTCTGGGGAAGTTATAATAAGGATTTAAAAGAGAGCATGTTAAATAAAGCGATCCAGACAATTCAAAGCAAAACGATGCCTATGCCCGGCTATATTGTTTATCATAAAGAAGCTAATCTATCCGATGCAGAAAGAACGCTGCTTGTTCAGTACTTCAAAGAAATACAGTAATCAAAGTCTTACTGATTGTATTAACAACATAAAAATCCCACAGATTTTATAGACCCGGCAAAATGATGTTCTATCATTCTGCGTCATCTGAAAAATCTATGGGATTATTTTTATATAATATTTATATATTCTTCAAATATTCCTCAAAAAATCTCTTCTGAGAATCAAAAGCAAGATCATCAAGATCTAAGGAGTTTAAAGGAATCCAGACGGCCTCTGATATTTCAGAAAGCTCAAGGCTAACCTCGAATTTTTCCGACACTCTGTATTCGTAAAAGAGATCGATTGTATTATAATCAATTTCCTTGTACTGATAGATATTCGGAAGGCTGGTAAGATACTTTAAATTTGAAATATCCACATTAAGCTGAAGTTCTTCAAAAAGCTCTCTCTTACATGTTTCCTCAGCGCTTTCCTTTGGATCAACAAATCCTCCGGCCAGATCCAGTTTTCCCTTTTTTGGGTCACGGTTTCTTCTGGTAAGGTAAACTTCATTATCCCATCGGATAACAACAGCTACCGCACCGGCCACATTATTGTAGAGAGAAAAACCACATTCTGGACAGCTCCATTTTTTTTCGCCGTCCCAGTTTAGCGTTTCTTTGCCACAGCTTGGGCAGTATTTCAATAATTTCATCTGATATAATTATTTTTCAAAGGTCAGATGGAACTCCATGTCATTGAGCAATATTAATATTTCTCGGATGATAATTTAATATAACGTCCCTGAGTTCCTCTGTCTTCAGATGGGTATAGATCTCAGTAGTAGTGATGCTGGAATGTCCCAGCATTTCCTGGATATAACGAAGATCTGCACCGTTCTGTAAAAGGTGTGTTGCAAAAGAATGTCTGAACGTATGTGGAGATATTTTCTTGCTGACTCCCGCTTTGTCTGTAAGTTCTTTAATGATCAGGAATACAATCACCCTGGACATAGATGTTCCACGGCTGTTCAGAAACAGCGTATCCTCATATTTTTTATTGATCTTGTTTTTTGAACGTACTTCTTTAATGTAAGTTTCCAAAAGTTCAGCAGTGTAGTCAGCCAAAGGAACGAAACGTGTTTTGTTTCCTTTTCCGTTGACTTTGATGTACTGTTCTGTGAAATTGATGTTCGAAATTTTAAGATCAATAAGTTCTGAGACACGTAAACCGCATCCGTAAAGAACCTCAATGATACAATGATTTCTCTTTCCGAGATCAGAATTTACCTCAATGGCTGCAATAATTCTGTTAATGTCCGGCAGGCTTAAGGTGTCAGGAAGATATAATCCAAGTTTTGGACCTTCGAGCAGAGAAGCAGGATTGTCTTCCCTAAACTCATCCTCAAGCAGAAACTTGAAAAAAGCTTTTATAGAAGAAATCCATCTTGCCTGAGATCTTTCACTGAACTTCTGTTTGGAAAGATTGAAGATATATTCCTGTAAGTTTTCGTAACCGATAGAGTCTGGACCGACGTTTTCCAGATCTACTTCGGCATAATCTTTTAATTTTTTGATGTCCCGAATATAGGCATCGAGTGTGTTATCTGAAAAATTTCTTTCGAAGCGAAGAAATATTTCAAAATCTTTGATTTTTTCATCCCAAGTCATATTTGTGCTTTATTTTTTTAGTTCACAGTCCGATATTTGTTCTATTTCAATACCATGGTTCCTAAGGAAAGCTATTCCGTCCTCATCTGAATACTCATTAATATACACAAGTCTTGTAATTCCTGCCTGCAAAATCAGTTTGCTGCATTCTTTGCAGGGCGACAGCGTTAAATATAGCGTTGCGCCTTTTGCAGACTGAGTGGAAGCGGCCAGCTTTAATATAGCATTGGCTTCCGCATGAAGTACATACCAGTGCGTTTTTCCCTCTCCATCTTCACAGCAGTTTTCAAATCCCGAAGGAGTTCCGTTGTAACCATCTGAAATAATCATCCTATCTTTTACGATAAGAGCTCCTACCTGTTTTCTCTTACAGTAGGATAATTTTGCCCACTCTTGGGCCATTTTTAGATAAGCTTTATCAAACTTATTCATACCGCTGCATTGTTTTTTTTCGAAATAATTTTGGATTAAAAATCTTAGAAGTTAGGCTTTCTTTTCTCTAAAAAAGCGGAAACTCCTTCTTTCTTGTCGTTCATATCAAAAAGTTCTCCGAAATATTTGATTTCAGATTCAAAACCTTTATCCGTGTCAGACAAGTTTACGGCTTGTATAGCCTTTGATATAGCCATTGGTGAGTTGCCGGCTATAGTACTTGCTAATTCTTTTGTTTTGGTTAATAATTCTTCAATAGGGTATACTTCATTTACCAATCCTATTTCCTTTGCTTTTTGGGCAGGAATCATTTTGGCAGAGAAGATCATTTCGTTGGCGATACCTTTTCCTACAAGTTTAGGAAGTCTTTGAGTTCCTCCATATCCTGGAATTAATCCCAGTGTAACTTCCGGAAGGCCTAGTCTTGCATTCTCTGATGCATATCTGATGTGGCACGCCATGGCAAGTTCTAAACCTCCTCCTAATGCAAAACCATTAACGGCTGCAATAACAGGTTTAGATGTATTTTCAATCTTATTGAACAGGGTATTATGCCCGTTTCTGGCCAATTCTTCGGCCTTTTCCTGTCCAAATTCACTAAATTCTTTTATGTCGGCTCCTGCTACGAATGATTTTTCCCCACTTCCTGTAATAATAATTACTCTACAGGATTCATCTGCATTAAGTTCATCCATTGCTAAACTTAGCTCTTCTATCGTTTTTGCATTTAAAGCATTTAAACTTTGAGGTCTGTTGATCGTAACAATAGCAACTTTGTCTTCCTTTTCTAATAATATATTCTCGTAACTCATTTTTCCACTATAAAATATTATTTTTTGCAAATTATGAATTTTTTACAAAAAAAAGGAAAAAATATTGATTTTTTTTCCTTTTTTTTGATTTATCGTTCAAAATGCTATTTCGAATGATTCATCATATTTGCATCTATATTGATATTAAGTTGAGATGCCACTTTCATGCCAAGTTCAATATTAGTCCTGAAAAAGTGACATAATTGACGGTTGATGATCTCATCTCTTTTTGGCCCGGTGATTCCTTTCATACTTCCAATAATATTACGGATCAGATGTTCTCTGTCTTCAGCATTCATAGATTTGGTGTAGAGAAGACCCGGTTGTGTATAATGGTCATCATCATTTTCGTTTCTGTTGTAGCTTGCAACATGGGCACTATCTAATTCATAATCATAATTCTTGTAAGAAGGATCCGGCTTTACTTCGTCGAAGCTGTTCGGAAAATAATTCGGCTTATCCTGATATTCGCTGGAATCTGCCATAAAACCATCTCTCTGATAATTATTGACTGCAAAAGGACATCGGTTGACCTCCAGCTGGTGAGCATTCACTCCAATCCTGTATCTGTGGGCGTCTGGATAAGAAAATAATCTTCCCTGAAGCATTTTGTCCGGAGAAAAGCTGATTCCGTTGACCAGGTTGCTAGGTGAGAAAGTAGACTGTTCCACATGTGCAAAATAATTTACAGGAACTTCATTAAGTTCCATTTCTCCCACTTCAATCATCGGGAAATCATCGTGGAACCAAACCTTAGTTATATCAAAAGGATTCCATCTGAAATCTTTTGCCTGCTCTTCCGTCATTACCTGGATAAACATTGTCCATTTTGGGAAATCTCCGTTTTCAATAGCATTGCAAAGGTCTTCCTGAGCAAAATCCGGATTCTCTCCGGCCATTTGCACGGCTTCGGCATCTGTGAAATTTTTAATTCCCTGTTTGGTTTTAAAATGGAATTTTACCCAAACCCTTTCGTTCTGATGATTGATCATAGAAAAAGTATGAGACCCAAACCCATGCATATGTCTATAGCCGTATGGTGTTCCCCTGTCCGACATTAAGATAAGAACCTGATGAAGAGATTCAGGATTGTGGCTCCAGAAATCCCACATCATTGTGGCACTTTTTAAATTAGTTTTTGGTACTCTTTTCTGGGTATGGATAAAATCAGGGAATTTTTTGGCATCCTTGATGAAAAATACCGGGGTATTGTTTCCTACCAGATCCCAGTTTCCGTCTTCCGTATAAAATTTTAAAGCAAAACCTCGTGGGTCTCTTGCGGTATCTGCACTGCCTTTTTCTCCGCCAACGGTAGAGAATCGGGCAAACATTCTGCATGAATTTCCGACTTTTGAAAAGAGCTTTGCTTTTGTATATTGACTGATGTCGTGAGTTACGGTAAATGTACCATAAGCACCGCTTCCTTTGGCGTGTACTATTCTTTCAGGGATTCTTTCCCTAACAAAGTGCGCAAGGTTTTCCTGAAGGATGAAATCCTGCAACAGGACAGGGCCTCTTGGACCAACAGTCTGTGAGTCCTGATGTTCAAAATAAGGAGCACCGTTGCTTAGTGTTAATTTTTTAGAATCCATAGAGTTATGATTTGTATGATTGATTTATCTTATAAACTGTCTTATGCAGACGTATGAAATATCAAATTTACTTGAATTTTTGATTACTAATAGCAAAAACCTTTTATCTTTGTAATAGATAATATTAATCAGATGAACATTCAGCAACTGGAGTATCTTATCGCTGTTGATAAGTACAAACATTTCGGTAAGGCAGCGCAGGCATGCTTTATTACGCAGCCAACATTAAGTGCGATGATACAAAAATTTGAGGATGAACTGGATGTGAAAGTGTTCGACAGAACTACACACCCGATCCGTACTACGGATGTAGGGCTTCAGATCATTGATCAGGCAAAAGTAATTATAGAATCTGTCAATGAGCTGAAAAATAAAGCCAATCTTCTGAATAATATCCTTGGTGGAACAATCAATTTAGGCATCATTCCTACCGTTTCTTCTTTCATTCTGCCGACTGAAATCTTTAAGTTTTTGGAAGAAAATCCAAAAATCCAGATGAATGTGAAAGAAATGACTACTGACAATATTATCAAAGCTTTAAAAGCTGGTGAGTTGGATGCAGGAATCATTTCAACGCCTTATGATACTGCTGATGAATTTTATCAGGATTTCCTTTTCAATGAAGAACTGATGATCTACAGCTCCAATACAGAAGCTAATAAAAAGAATTCTTATATTATCCCTGAAGAACTGAACGTTGAAAAAGTATGGCTTCTTGAGGAAGGAAACTGTCTTAGAAATCAGTTTGAAAATATCTGTCACCTGAAAGAGAATACTTTGAAGCCTAAAAATTTAGATTTCTTAGCATCCAACATTCAGACACTGGTTCACATGGTGGATAAAGTAGGTGGGATCAGTATTCTGCCAGAACTGGCACTGAGCCAGCTTTCTGATGAACAGAAGGAAAATGTGTTCAGATTTAAAAAACCTTTCCCTTACAGAGAAATTAAGATCATTTATTATAAGCCGACTTTTAAGCAGAAGATTATTGATGAATTATCTCATTCCATCAAAAGTTCCTTAGAGCAGAAGCTTAATTACCATATCAACCCGAAGGAATTTGTGAGCATCAAGCCGCAATGAACTAAGAAGGCGGCAAAGTGATATAAATCATTAATTTTAAGAAATTTACAATTAATAAGCAAAAATTTTGAGTATTAAAAAAATAGTACTTAAATTTGCAGACGTTTATAAACGAGGAAAAATTTGACCTGATTGCAACCTCTCTAAAAATATGCTAAAACAGTATTCTTTTTTCTGGGCAATTTATTCTTATTTTTCTTCACTTATTTTTAATCTAAAAAAACAAAGAATAATATGTCTTATCTATTTACATCTGAATCAGTTTCAGAAGGACATCCGGATAAAATTGCCGATCAAATTTCCGATGCGTTAATCGATCATTTCTTAGCATACGATAAAAACTCCAAAGTAGCTTGTGAAACCCTGGTGACTACGGGACAGGTTGTCCTTGCCGGAGAAGTAAAATCTGATGCTTATCTTGATGTGCAGACTATTGCGAGAGACGTAATCAATGGTATAGGGTATACAAAAGGCGAATATATGTTCAATGGAGATTCCTGCGGGGTGATTTCTGCGATCCATGAGCAGTCTCCGGATATCAACCAGGGAGTTGACAGAGCAGTAAACGATGAATCTTTCGAAGCTAAGGCGAATGCACAAGGAGCTGGTGACCAGGGGATGATGTTCGGGTATGCCACTAATGAAACGGCTAACTATATGCCGCTTGCTTTGGACCTTGCTCATACTATTCTTAAAGAACTTTCTATCCTGAGAAGAGAAGGAAGTGAAATAGCTTACTTACGCCCTGATGCAAAAAGCCAGGTGACTATTGAATATTCTGACGACCACAAGCCTGTAAGAATTGATTCTATCGTAGTTTCTACTCAGCATGATGATTTCGGAACTGAAGAAGAAATGCTGAACAAGATCCGTGAAGATATCAAAAGTATCCTTGTTCCAAGAGTGGTGGCTCAGCAGACTGAAGAAATCAAAGCTTTATTCAATGATCAGATCAAATATCACATCAACCCGACTGGTAAGTTTGTAATTGGTGGTCCTCACGGAGATACTGGTCTTACAGGAAGAAAAATTATTGTAGATACCTATGGAGGAAAAGGAGCTCACGGTGGTGGTGCTTTCTCTGGAAAAGACCCTTCAAAAGTTGACAGAAGTGCTGCTTATGCTACAAGACACATTGCGAAGAACTTAGTTGCTGCCGGGGTAGCTGATGAAGTTTTGGTTCAGGTTTCTTATGCTATCGGTGTTGCTGAACCTTGTGGTTTGTATATTAATACTTACGGAACTGCAAAAGTAGATCTTCACGACGGTGAAATCGCTAAGAAAGTGTCTGCGATCTTCGATTTAAGACCTTACGCAATAGAGCAGAACTTAAAATTAAGAAACCCAATCTATCTGGAAACGGCTTCTTACGGGCACATGGGGAAAGAGCACTATATTGCTGACAAAACATTCAATAAAGGTCAGAAGAACGAAATTACCCTTACAGGTCTTGAATTCTTTACCTGGGAAAAACTTGACAAAGTAGACGAAATTAAAACCGCTTTTGGTATTTAATCCCACTTTAGAAATAATAAATAGACTGCTTTATCTTGGGATAAGGCAGTTTTTTTTAATTTTACACTTTAAATAATTAGAGATGATGAATTTTAGAACAGCAGTTACCCTACTTTTTATAGGTTTCCTGAGCGTGATGACAAAGGCGCAGTATACCATGCATAAAATGGTAAGTGTGGGATATACCTACCAGAACCAGAGCTTTGGGGAAGTTGGTGGTAAATTGCTTTTCCTGAAGAATGATGATGTGATATACAGGCTTGGCGGATCTGCTTTGATGGGTTCTGCCGGTTCCAAATTTGCCATTATGCCTAAGCTGCAGGCAGATGTACTCCTTAATTTTGAAAAAAATGTAGACTTCTATCATTCCTATTACCTATTGATAGGGGCAGAAGGAACAAATAAATATATTGCACCGAAGATAGGAGTTACCCTTTTTGGACTGTTGGATCTTGCCGGCGGCTATGCTTTCCCGATTGGAGATGCCCGTTTGAACGGAAAAGAGTTAAAGGGTTTAAATGTTAATTTAACATTAAATATCCCTACGGTCTTTATTCATGATATGTTTAAGTGATTTTTTTTAAATTTTCCTGTAAAAATTTAATAATAGCTTAACAGTTATTAAAAAATTATTATATTTACACCATATAATAATTGTACTGCCTATAGATTTTACTTTACTCTAAAAAACTGTTTTGTATTTACAGCTAGGGCCAGATGAAATATCTGGAGAATTGCTGGTCTGCAAATATTTTATTATTGAGAAGAGTTATGAAATCAAAAACGGACAGCCTACTAATTTCCCTTTATCAGAAAGGAGACGAAGAAGCCTTATCAGCCCTTATTCATCGTCATCAGAGAGAACTGTTTACATTCATTTTTTACAAAATTAATGATGAAGACCTTGCGAATGATGTTTTTCAGGATACATTCATGAAAATCATCCTGATGCTGAAAGAAGGCCGGTATAACGAAGAAGGCAAGTTTATTCTTTGGGCAAAAAGAATCGCACACAATCTTATCATCGATCATTTCAGACTGAAATCGAAAAACGTAAAAGTTTCGGAAACCACTTTTGAAACAGACGAGTATTCAATTTTTGATCTGATCAGAGAACCTTCTGAAAACATTGAGGATCAGTTGGTAACCCTTCAGATCCAGGAAGATCTGATGAGAATGCTTCAGTTCCTGCCTCAGAACCAGCAGGAAGTCATTAAACTAAGGTTTTTTGACGGGCTGAGCTTCAAAGAAATTGCAGATCATACCAACATGAGCATCAATACCACATTGGGAAGAGTACGCTATGCACTTATTAACCTGAGAAAAATCATGGACGAAAATAACATTGTATTGACGAGATAGGATAATATTTTTGAAAAATTCACGTTTAAAGGAAAACATACTTCGCCTATGAAAAAAAATGATTCCTTAAAAGTGAAAGCTTTGAAACCTAAGAAACAAACAATTGATTTTTTACTGAATTATTCAAAAAGCCTTGAACTGGTAAAAACCAAAAGCAAGAATTTCCCGATTTCCAAAAATTAAATTGACTAATTTTGTGCTGTATGAAAATTCAGCACATTTTTTTTGACCTGGACAATACGCTCTGGGATCACCGTAAGAACGCTTATCTTACCATCAAAGACCTGTTTAAAAAACAAGAGATTACTTTAAATTATAATATCGACTTTGAAGAGTTTCATTCCGTTTATCATGAAATTAATGAAAGCCTTTGGGAAAAAATAAGAGACGGCATTATTGGGAAAGAATATCTTAGAAAGCATCGCTTCTATGATACCTTCAAGCATTTTGGAGTAGAGAATGAGGAGCTTTCACAATATTTTGAAGAACATTTTCTGGATAAGATCCTCAATCATAATGATCTGGTAGAAGGAGCAGAGTATATTCTGGAATACCTGAAGTCCAAACACTACACGCTGCACATTATTTCTAATGGCTTTCAGGAAGTGACAGAAAGAAAATGCATCCTTTCAGGAATAGATAAATACTTTAAAACCATTACCAGTGCCGATTCTGTTGGCGTGAGAAAGCCCAATCCGAAGATCTTTGAATATTCTTTAGGCATTGCGGAAGCCAGTAAAGAGGAGAGTATCCTAATCGGTGACGACTGGATCGCAGATGTTGTAGGTTCCCAAAACTACGGCCTCGACGTAATCTTCTTCGATGTTTATAAAGAAAATAAGCAGGAAGAAGGCCTGAAGGTCATTACCCATCTTCTTCAGATCAAAGAGTATTTATAAAATATACAGTTTTCAATAGCTGTAAAATTTATTTTTTTGAACCATTAAGATGAAAGGTTTAAGTTTAATTAAGATAAAAATCAAAGATTTTTAAGGCCGGTTCCTTCTTAATTTCTTAACTGTTTCAATCATCTTAATGGTTTAATTATTTTCACCATTCACCATTCACCATTTTCCCTTTTTCCTAATTCTTTCCTAAATTGATTCTGACCTTTGCTCTATAATAATGACAGAAAAAATTTAATGTTATGAAAAAATTTAGAAAAATCACAGGAGCGCTTGTTTTATTATTCTTATTGACAGGCGGATTTATTTTTGCACAGGACAAAGCGATCAGTGCCAACCAACTTCCTAAAACAGCTAAGAATTTCCTTGCTGCCAATTTTAAAGGAATTGTTGTAGGATCTGCAATTGAAGACAGAGAGATCTACGGCGTTGACGAATACCAGGTTTATCTGGCCAACGGGATGAAAGTAGAATTCGACAGCAGCGGAAACTGGAAAGAAGTAGATGGGAAGCATCAAAAGCTCCCTTATGGATTTATTCCCACATCAATCAGAAATTATGCAGCTAAGAATTTCCCAAACACTTATATCGTTAAGATCGAAAAAGAAAGATGGTCCTACAAAGCAGAACTTTCCAACGGACTGGATCTGGAATTTGACAGAAAAGGAAATTTCAAGAGAATTGATGATTAGTTAAATATAACCCTTAAATCTTACTATGATGGTCAACTGGAATATAATAAACAGCAGTGAAAGAAATACATCTTCCCAAAGCATCAGAAAAGCGATAGTATCTGTTTTAACAAGACATTATCCCGGAAGTATAGTAGATTGTATTGAAAAGAAATACAATGCTTATAAAATACATCTCATGAACGGCCTTTGTCTTACTTTTGATGCAGACGGACGCCGTATCAATACACAATAAGTAAATTAAATGGAAGCAGGAGGCCAGGAGAAATAACTTAAAGCTCCCGTCTTCCTTTCCATTTTTCATATATTTGAAAAGCTAATACTGCAGGATGAAGATATTAATTGTAGAAGATGAACCGGAACTGAAAGATACCTTACAGACTTTTCTGGAAGCAGAGCATTTTATTGTAGAGTTTGCCCTTACCTATAGTGCCGGGCTTGAGAAGATTATTTCTTATGAATATGACTGTATTCTTTTGGATATTATGCTGCCGGACGGCAATGGAATGGACCTGCTGAAAGAAATTAAGAATCTGCATAAGAAAGATCCTGTGATCATTCTGTCGGCTAAAGATTCTGTAGACGATAAAGTGGCCGGACTTGAGATAGGAGCAGATGATTATCTGGCCAAACCTTTTCATCTTGCAGAATTGATGGCGAGAATCCGGTCTGTGATCAGAAGAAAAAATCAGGATGGTGAAAATACAATTATCTATAAAAATATCAGTATTGATCCGGAAAACAGAACTGTTAAAGTTGGAAATGAAGACTTGGTGCTGAACCGGAAAGAGTATGATCTTCTGTATTATTTTGTGATCCATCCGGAAAAAACATTACAGAAAACGACTCTTGCCGAAGCGATTTGGGGAGATTACATCGATCAGGCAGATAGCCTTGATTTTATCTATTCCCAGATCAAAAATCTCCGAAAAAAACTGAAAGCCCTTAATGCAGAAGCCGACTTCCAGGCCGTTTACGGAATTGGGTATAAATTTATCTGATGAAAGTTTCGTTAAAATACTACACCATAAAATACCTCATCGGAATTCTCCTGCTGATCATAGCGGTCTGGGCAGCGCTTTTCTATGCCTATATTCTGGATGAAGTGTATGATAATGTAGATGACGGACTGAAAGACAGGAAGATCCAGATTATAAAGGCGGTCTATCACGACCCTGAACTTTTGGACAGCAAGGATTTTGGGTTTAATGAATTTAAAATCAAGCCTATCGCAGAATCCGATTATAAAGAGAAGAACAGGCTCTATAATAAGATGTTTTACATGGAATATGATGATAAAGACCAGCCTTACCGGGTTCTTGAGACGGACTTTATAGATCAGTTCGGAAAACGCCAAAGACTGGAAATAAGGACCTCCACTGTAGAGCAGGATGAATTGGTATATGATCTTACCACAGCCTTGATTGTATTATATATTCTTCTTGTAATCAGTATTATTGGGGTGAATGGTTATCTTCTGAATAAAGCGATGCGGCCTTTCTATACTATTCTGGAGAAGCTTAAAGGATACCAGTTCGGGGTCTCTGCTTCACAGGAGCCACAGGATTATTCGATCAAAGAATTTGAAGAGCTTAATGTGGAAATTGAGGAAATGATTGAGCGTAATGAGCTTGTTTTCCATCAGCAGAAACAGTTTATTGAAAATGCTTCCCATGAACTTCAGACGCCACTCGCTATTATGATCAATAAAATCGATCTGGTGATCCAAAATGAAGAGCTTGACCGGAAAAATTTAAATTTTATTTCAGAATTAAAAGGTGATTTAAGAAGAATGGCAGGACTGAATAAATCCTTGCTTATGCTTTCAAAAATAGAAAATAGCCAGTTCAATAAAACTTCAAAAGTAGATTTCAATGAAATGATCACAGGACTGGTCAAAAGCTATGAAGATTTTATTGAGTTCAAAAAAATTCATGTCAATATTATTGAAAAAGGATTTTTTGGGGCGGATTTTAATCCTGATCTGGCAGATATCCTGCTGTCTAATCTGCTTAAAAATGCGGTAAAATACAATAGCCAGGAAGGAATCGTTAATATCGTTATAGAAGATAACAGGCTGATTTTTCAGAATAGTAGTAATGGAATGCCACTGGATGATACACAGATCTTTAATCGTTTTTACAAAAAGGGTTCAGATCACAGTTCTACCGGTTTGGGATTGTCTATTATCAGGACTATAACAAAACAATATCCCGGATGGGATATTGTCTATATATTCGAAGAGGGAATGCATCAATTTATTCTTTCTAAAAATAATTCCTTACGCTCTTGATGTTAGATTCCTAAGCTTGTTCTTACTCTTTTCATGGTAGCTGTTGCCACTACTCTTGTTTTTGCAGCACCTTCCTGAAGTTTTACTTCCAGTTCATCAAGATTGTTCATATAATAAGCGAACAGTTCTCTTTCTTTTGCAAAACGGGTTAAGATCAGATTTAGCAGCTCTAATTTAGCGTGTCCGTAACCGAAATTTCCAGCCAGGTATTTAGATCTTAATTCTTCCGTCTGTTCAGATGTTGCGATCAGTTCATATATTGCAAAAACCTTATCTGTTTTAGGATCTTTAGGTTCCTCCAGAGCTTTAGAATCGGTTTCTATACTCATCACCTGTTTTTTCAGTTCCTTCTCGGGAAGGAAGATATTGATGATATTACCCATTGATTTAGACATTTTACGGCCATCAGTTCCGGGAACATATTTTGTGTCTTCCTGAAGCTCAGACTGTGGAAGTACGAAAACTTCTCCCATCTGATTGTTGAACCTTGATGCTACATCACGGGCAATCTCAAGATGCTGAAGCTGGTCTTTTCCTACAGGAACAACCTCTGCATCATACAGTAAAATATCTGCAGCCATCAGAATAGGGTAAGTGAACAGCCCGGCATTCACGTCCTGAAGACGGTCTGCCTTATCCTTAAATGAATGGGCAAGCGTTAATCTTTGATAAGGAAAAAAACATGATAAATGCCAAGATAGTTCACAGGTTTCAGGGATATCACTCTGTCTGTAAAAATATGTTTTTTCAGTATCCAGCCCACAAGCAAGCCAAGCCGCAGCGATCTCGTAGGTATTTTGTTTCAGTTCTTTCGCATCCTTAATCTGGGTAAGAGAATGAAGGTTGGCGATGAATAAAAATGATTCATTTCCTTCCTGCTTGGAAAGTTCAATAGCAGGAATGATTGCCCCCAGCAGGTTTCCAAGATGGGGTGTTCCGGTGGCTTGAATGCCGGTAAGAATTCTTGACATTTGTTTAAATTATTTATAAAATTAATGAATTGCAAATTTAATTATTTTCCCACTGATTGCGCGGCTTTTCACAGATGATTGTGTTTTCTCTTTATTTAAAATTAATTTAAACGCAAAGATTTTATTTTTAAACCTATTATTTAAGAAAAGCAAAGGCAAATAAATTTGCTGCGCTAAGCTTGAAAACAGAGTTTCATCAAATCAGCTTGTTGATTCTTCTTTGCCCACTTGAAATTATTATTAGATTTAAATTTTGCGTTAAAAAAAATCAGTAAGAGGGAAAATTAAGGAATGATAATCTTTTCTCCTCCAAATTTTGGCTGAACCCCAAAAAGAAGATCCCAATACACTTTTGTTTTTGCAAGATATTCTCTCAGATTTGTCTTTAAACCAGCATATTTATTCACATCATTTGCATTGTATCCGTAAGCTTCCATCCCATTTTTTCTGGCGAGAAAGACCGCTCTTTCGTTATGAAATTTCTGAGAAATAATTACAAGCTTATTCTGTCCGAAGATCTCTTTAGCCCGGATTACAGAATCCAGTGTTCTGAATCCCGCATGGTCCAGCACGATCCTCTCCTTAGGAATATCATATTTCATAAGGGCAAGCTGCATGTCTTCAGGTTCATTATAATCTTTAGTGCTGTTGTCGCCGCTTACAATGATGTATTGTATCTTTCCGCTCTTATAAAGATCGATGGCAGCCTGTATTCTGTTGTAAAAATAGGCATTGGGCATACCGTTGCTCAAATTTTTTCCGGTTCCAAGGAGTAAAGCAGTTTTGGTTTCCGGGATATCAGCAATACGGTAAGAAACAAAGGCATTACTTTCTTTCCTGATGCTGTAGTTGGCCCAGGCTATAAAAATAATTCCCACCGCAAGAAGCAGCAGGAAAAATTTAAAAATATTTTTAATTACTTTTTTCATCCGGAATACTGTTTTTTAAAACTCAAGTCCGTTCGGGAAAGCTTTTTTTCTGAAGATTAGTAACAAGGCAGCACCTACCGTAATAGCAGAATCTGCTACATTGAAGATATATTTGAAGAATTCAATATGTTTTCCTCCAATCAAAGGGATATTATCTGGAACATACCAGTCTACCAACGGAAAATGAAGCATATCTACTACGCAGCCTTTCATAAAAGCTGAGTAACCTTGTCCTACAGGAACAAACTTTGAAACTCCACCATATCCGATCCACCGGTCGATACTTTGATCATAAACCGTTCCGCTGTCAAAGATCAGTCCGTAGAACATACCGTCGATGATATTTCCGATAGCCCCGGCAAAAATAACAGCCATTGGAATCAGAAGATAATTGGATGCTCCCTGCTTTAGCCATTTTTTAAACATATAAACCATTCCACCGATCAGAAAAAGCCTTAGGATCACCAGAAAATATTTCCCGATGATGCCTCCGAAATGCAGCCCGTAAGCCATTCCCGGATTTTCTACGAAAGTCAGTTTAAACCCTGGAAGAACGTTGATGCTGTCGTCCAGGTTAAAATGGGTTTTGATATAAATCTTTGAAGCCTGATCAATTAACAATACCAGAAATGTTATAGCTAAGATCTTTTTCATTACAATCCTTTTGGTTTAGAAGGTTTCTCAGGATTTTTCTTATCAAAAATTTTCTTCGCTACCTTTTCTGTATGGAACGTGTTTTTGGTCTGAGCCCTTTCATATCTGATGTTCATTTCTTTTAAAACACTTTTCAGTGCACTCAGTTCCATAGGGTTTTTAGGATGTACTATGATAGATTCCATTTTCTTATCTATTTTAAAATGTTACATTTTGGACAGTTCATCGAGTCGCTTTCTGTCTTTTGCAGACAGGTCATTGATCCCGTTTTTGCCCATCTTACTCAAAAGTCTGTCGATTTCTTTCTCCCTTTCGCGCTTATCAGAATTAAACTGATCATCAATGGTATAGTTCTTCTGTTGATTGGGAAAGAATCTGTTTTTGATCCATGTCCTGTTGAAAAACAGCAAAACTGCAGCCACAATTATCACTAAAATTAATACTCCGCTCATGGGTATACATTAAAAATTAGGTTTATAAAGTATTCATGAATACCGTATAAACCCAACATTATTTTTACAAACCTTACGGCTTATTTCTGCATATTTTTCGCTTCGATGCTCAGCGTAGCATGAGGAACGGCTAAAAGTCTTTCCTTAGGAATCAGTTTCCCTGTTACTCTGCAAACACCATACGTCTTATTTTCAATTCTGATCAAAGCATTCTTAAGATCACGAACGAATTTTTCCTGACGTCCAGCCAATATAGAATTCTGTTCTTTGCTCAGCGTTTCTGCCCCTTCTTCAAAAGCTTTGAAGGTAGGAGAGGTATCATCTGTACCATTGTTCTGGTCATTGATGAAACTTTCTCTGATCAGCTGAAGATCTTTTTCTGCTTTCTCTATTTTTTCTTTTATAATAGCCTTAAATTCCTGTAAATCAGCATCGCTGTACCTAACTCTTTCGTCTGACATATTCTTTTCTCTTTTTTAATAAAATTATGAAATGGAATTTGAAATACAATAACTATATGTTAATTTTTTTCGACATTTATCTTAAAATTAACCTCATCTATTTCGATTTCGTTAAAATTTGAAAGTGAAGATACAATTTCTATTTTATTTGACAAGACCTCGGATGAAATATATTCTTCATTTTTCTTAACATCTTCAATGAAAGGTGAATTTTCTTCAATGGAGATTTTTATCCTGTCTGTCAGTTCAAAGTCCTTCTCTTTTCGCAGGTTCTGAATTCTGTTGATGAACTCTCTTGCGATACCCTCAGATTTTAATTCTTCTGTTAACGTCAAATCTAATGCCACAGTTGTTTTTCCGTCAGAAGTTACGGTCCATCCCGGGATATCTTTTGTGGAGATTTCCACATCATCCAGTGTAATTTCGTAACCCTGAATATCTAATTTACCCTCTTTTTCAAGAGCCGCAATTTGTTCTGTATCCAGACCTGCAATTTCTCCGCCTACCGTTTTCATGTCTTTCCCTAATTTAGGGCCCAGCGCTTTGAAGTTCGGTTTGATCTGTTTTACAATTAAATGAGATGCTTCTTCGGCATTGATGAGCTGTAATTCTTTAACATTTACTTCCTGCTTAATGAGCTCTGCTACTGCTAACAGTTGTTTTTCCGTTTTAGCATCCAGAACAGGAACTAATACTTTCTGTAGCGGCTGGCGAACTTTCACGTTTTCTTTCTTTCTAAGAGAGAAAACCATACTGGTAATGTTCTGTGCTAAATGCGTTTTTTCTACAAGATCCTGATCAATCAGGCTTTCGTCTGCAACAGGGAAATCTGTCAGGTGAATAGATTCAGCATTTTCCTTTCCTGTTACTTTATTTAAATCCTGATACAACTGATCCATAAAGAATGGAGCAATAGGAGCTGATAATTTAGCCACAGTTTCAAGACAGGTATATAAAGTCTGGTAAGCAGAGATCTTGTCATCAGAATAATCTCCTTTCCAGAAACGTCTTCTGCATAGCCTTACGTACCAGTTGCTTAAGTTGTCATTTACAAAATTGCTTATGGATCTGGCCACTCTTGTAGGTTCGTAATCTTCATAGAATGCTTTTACTTCTTTGATTAAGAGATTAAGTTCTGACAAAATCCAGCGGTCAATTTCCGGACGGTTTTCAATATCTTTTTCAGAATAGTTGAATCCGTCAACATTCGCATATAATGCAAAGAATGAATAGGTATTATAAAGTGTTCCGAAGAATTTTCTTCTTACTTCATCTATTCCTTCGATATCAAATTTCAGGTTCTCCCAAGGATTGGCATTGGAGATCATGTACCAACGGGTGGCATCCGGTCCGTAAACCGCTAAAGTTTCAAACGGATCAATTCCATTACCTAAACGTTTTGACATTTTCTGACCGTTTTTATCCAAAACAAGTCCGTTACTCATTACATTTTTATAAGCAACTGAATCAAAAACTGCTGTTCCGATGGCATGAAGTGTGTAGAACCAACCACGGGTCTGGTCAACACCTTCTGCAATGAAATCTGCAGGGAACGCTTTCTTATTGTCGATTAATTCTTTATTTTCAAAAGGATAATGCAGCTGCGCGTAAGGCATCGAACCTGAATCGAACCAAACATCGATCAGATCGCTTTCACGATTCATTGGTTTTCCTGAAGCTGAAACTAAAATAACCTGGTCAACGATGTTCTTGTGTAAATCAACCAAAGCATAATTCTGCTCAGACATATTTCCGATCACAAAACCTTTGAATGGATTTTCTTTCATGAATCCTGCTGCAACAGATTTTTCAATCTCATTGTACAATTCTTCAACAGAACCGATGATGATTTCTTCTTTTAAATCTTCAGTTCTCCAGATTGGTAAAGGAATTCCCCAATATCTTGAACGGGATAAATTCCAGTCGTTCACATTTTCCAGCCAGTTGGCGAAACGTCCTTCTCCTGTAGATTTCGGTTTCCAGTTGATCTCTTTGTTTAAATTAACAAGTCTGTCTTTTACAGAACTCATTTTTACAAACCAGGAATCCAACGGATAATATAATAACGGCTCATCTGTTCTCCAGCTGTGTGGATAAGAGTGAACATATTTTTCAACTTTAAAAGCTTTATTTTCTTCTTTTAAACGGATGGCGATTTCTACGTCAACAGATTTTTCCGGTGCTGTTCCAGCATCATAATATTCGTTTTTTACATACTTACCTGCAAAATCTCCCATATGTGCTGTAAACTTACCCTGTAAATCTACCAATGGAACCGGATTTCCGTTTTCGTTTAAAACCAACATTGGCGGAACTTCAGGAGACGCTTCTTTAGCCACTTTCGCATCATCAGCTCCAAAAGTTGGTGCTGTGTGAACAATACCTGTTCCGTCTTCTGTCGTTACGAAGTCACCTGAAATGACTCTGAAAGCATTTTCCGGATTTTGATACGGTAAAGCATAAGGTAATAGCTGCTCATATTTAATTCCAACCAAATCAGCGCCTTTAAATTCTGCAAGGATTTTATAAGGGATAACTTTGGCTTCTGAAGTGTAGTTGGCGAAATCTTCATCTGTTCCTTCTGCAAATTTCTTCCCGAATTGCTTTCCAACTAAAGGTTTAGCCAAAACAATATTGATCGGCTCAAAAGTATACTGATTGAAAGTTTTTACTAAAACATAATCGATTTTTGGTCCAACAGTCAAAGCTGTGTTTGAAGGTAAAGTCCAGGGAGTTGTCGTCCAGGCTAAAAAATGTACATCTCCAAAACCTTGTAAGAATGAAGGTAATGTTTCCTGTAATGTTTTAAATTGGGCTACAATGGTTGTATCAGAAACATCACGGTAAGCTCCCGGCTGGTTTACTTCATGAGAAGAAAGTCCGGTTCCTGCTTTCGGAGAATAAGGCTGGATGGTGTAGCCTTTGTACAATAATCCTTTATCATACAATTGTTTCAGCAACCACCAAACAGTTTCCATATATTTTGACTTATACGTGATATACGGATCTTCAAGATCAACCCAGTATCCGATTTTCTCAGTTAGGTTGTTCCAAACGTCTGTGTAACGCATGACCGCTTCACGACAAGCCTGGTTATAATCTTCAATTGAAATTTTTTTGCCAATATCTTCTTTAGTGATTCCTAATTCTTTTTCTACGCCTAGTTCCACAGGAAGTCCGTGTGTATCCCAACCCGCTTTACGGAAAACCTGTTTCCCGTTCTGAGTCTGATAACGACAGAAAATATCCTTTAATGCTCTAGCCATAACGTGGTGAATTCCGGGCATACCGTTTGCTGAAGGCGGACCTTCATAAAAAACAAACTCAGGTTTCCCCTCACGAATCTCAACACTCTTATTGAAAGTTTTATTCTGCTTCCAGAATTCCGCTACATTCTCTGCTACGTCAATAAGGTTGAGGTTTTTGTATTCTTTAAATTGGCTCATTGTAATATATCAATATCGTTGATTAATTAAGTTGGCAAATTTACTAAAATTTGTCGGTTTATAATATATGTTTTATTTTGATATTCTGGATTAAAAACTTCAATTTCAGAAATATAAACGACAGAGGAAATGAAATGTGAAATGTGATTGGTTAAAGGGACAATTTTGCTAGCTGCTTTTTCAACTATTTTATTCAATAAAATGAGGTTTTATCTATTTTTTAATCATTTTATATATTTATCCTGTGAAAATTCGCGTAATATGTGATTTAAATAGTACTCACAGATTTTGCAGATGATTTGGATGTAATTCTTTTGGTCTGTCATGAGTTTTGCATGATGCGATGAATAGAGCAGGCTTTAGCCAAAACTAATTTAAAATCTTATTCATCATTACATAAACTTTCGTAAATTTAGATAACTCACAAATTAATGCTGCATGAAAATTATTCACCAACTTCTATTCATTATCTGCTTCTTCAATGCTGTTACAGCGAAAGCTCAAAATAATTATCCGCAAAATTACTTCCGAAACCCTCTGAATATTCCTATGCAGCTGGCTGCCAACTTCGGAGCGGTGCGAGCTAATCATTTTCATATGGGGCTAGATCTGCGAACCAACAGTCAGGAGAATTTAACGGTCGTTGCTGCTGCAGACGGTTATGTAAGTAGAATAAAAGTAGAACGTTATGGGTTTGGAAATGCCGTTTATATTACCCATCCCAATGGCTATACTACCGTGTATGCCCATCTCAATAAATACTTTGATAAGCTGGATGAGTTTGTAAAAGAAAGACAATACAAAGAAGAAAAGTGGGAAGAGGATATCACTTTCTCTCCCGGACAGTTTCCTGTGGTCAAGGGGCAGCTTATTGCTTTAAGCGGAAATACCGGGGGATCTGCAGGACCGCATTTACATTTTGAGATCAGAGATACAAAAACGGAGGAATGTCTCAATCCTTTGCTTTTTGGATTTAATATTCCGGATAGTGTGTCGCCGACGATCAGCGGATTGTATTGGTACGATCGACGCTTCAGCACCTATGAACCCGGAGCTAACGGAATTACTTTTAAAAAAGGTGGAAATACTTATATGGCTAACGTGGTTCAGGTAAATTCACCTTCTGTCAGTTTTGCAATAAAAGCTGTGGATAAAGCTAATCAAGGTTTTAGTTTGGGAATTTATAATGCAGAATTATTCATGGATGATCAGCTTATTTATAGCTTTAAAATTGATAAAGTGAGCTATGATGATACCCGTTATTTAAATGGCTGTATAGATTATGCCAAATTTATTCGTGATAAAATGAGCATTCAGCATTTGTCTGTTTTGCCGGGGATGAAGTTGAAAAACTATAGCTCCGGGTCAGATGGAATTATCAATTTTCAGGATGACAAAATTCACAACATTGAAATTATTTTAAAAGATGTGAACGGAAATACAAGCCGGTTGACGACAAAAGTTCAGTTTATTCAAAACTCAGAAAAAGTTTCGTCCAATGGAAAAACAGTTGTTCCAAGCAATGGAAAAACGATTAAAACTGAAAACGCTGAAATCAATCTCAGTAAAAATGCTGTTTATGATGCCGTGAATTTTAATATGTATGAAAAAACTGATGGAGAAGCAGTTTCAAGTGCTATTATTTTAAACAGTTCCTACATTCCGGTTCATGATGACTATGTTTTGAAAATAAGACCAAACAGAAAATTGACGAATGAAGAAAAGAATAAAGTAGTGATGGAATTGAATTACGGAAGTGATAAAAATACGGTTAAAGGAAAATGGATTACTGATTGGATGGAAGGAAGTTTTAACCGTCTAGGAACTGCAAGATTATTGCTGGACAATAGCCTGCCTTCCGTTTCTTCAAATTGGAAAGATGGGGCTGTTATTACCAGCAGTGTTTTACGGTTAAAAGGAACCACTAAAATTGGCGATATTGAATCATTTCGTGCGGAACTGGATGGGAATTGGCTGCGATTTGCCCGTGTAAAAGATGATTTTGTCTATGTTTTTGATGAAAAATGCCCTAAAGGTTCAGGCTTGCACACTTTAAAAATAACAACAGTCAATACGGCGGGGAACAACAATACACAAACCTTTACTTTTCAAAGATAAGATTCCGATTTAATTTCTCAAAAGCAAGATGTAAGACTATGACTGAAAATCATGAATACATTTTACATTAATACAGTCTACAATATTTTATTTAATAAATTTGTCATCTAAAAATTACAAGTATTGGAATTCTATCCGGCCATCGAAAGATCAGACCTTCAGAACATCAAAAAGTTTCAGGAGCAGAAGCTTCAGGAACTTTTAGTTTATCTTGAAACCCATTCACCTTTTTATCAGAAATTATTCAAAGAAAATAATATCAATATTGCAGACATCCTGACACTGGAAGATCTCCAGAAAATCCCTACGACTACAAAGGATGATCTTCAGCAAAACAACCATGATTTTTTCTGCATTTCCCCGGACAAAATTGTAGACTACAGTACTACTTCGGGAACCTTAGGTGATCCTGTAACTTTCGGGTTGTCAGACAATGATCTTGAAAGGCTTGCTTATAATGAAGCTATTTCTTTTGCTTGTGCAGGAATTAAGAAAGGGGATGTTGTGCAGATGATCACGACGATCGACAAAAGATTTATGGCAGGTCTTGCCTATTTTCTTGGCTTACGGAAAATGGGAGCCAGCGTTGTAAGAATGGGCCCCGGAATTCCTGAACTTCAGTGGGATTCTATCTTCAGATATAAGCCTAAATACCTTATTACTGTTCCGTCTTTTCTTTTAAAGATGATCGATTATGCCGAAAAAAATGGATTGGATTATAAGAATTCCAGTGTTTATGGAGCGGTATGTATTGGTGAAAGCATCAAAAACCAGGACTTTACAGATAATATCCTTTCACAGAAGATCAAAGAAAAATGGAATATTAAGCTGTTTTCAACATACGCTTCTACTGAAATGAGTACGGCCTTTACAGAATGTGAATTCCAGACGGGAGGGCATCATCATCCGGAACTGATTATCACAGAAATTCTTGACGATAGCGGAAATCCCGTTCATGAAGGGGAAAACGGGGAGCTGACGATCACTACTTTAGGCGTTGAAGCGATTCCTTTGTTGCGTTTTAAGACCGGAGATATTGTAAAAGCACATGATGAACCTTGCGGTTGCGGGAGAAATACCATGAGACTTGGCCCGGTTGTCGGAAGAAAGCAGCAGATGATCAAATATAAAGGAACAACCCTGTATCCGCCTGCGATGAATGATATTTTAAATGATTTCAGTACTATTTTATGCTATCAGATCGTTATTCAGTCTAATGAAATCGGGCTGGATGAAATTATCATTAAATTAAGCACAGATCAGGACCATGAAACCTTCGTCAATGAAGTTCGTGATCATTTTCGCGCAAAACTAAGGGTGAGCCCAAAAATCGAAATCGTAGATTTTGATACGCTGTCCAAAACTGTTTTTAATCCGAACAGCAGAAAACCGATCACATTTATAGATTTAAGATAAAAAAACAAAAAATCACCATGAAAAAAATATTTCTTCTAATCCTGATAACCATTTTTACAAGCTTAACAGCACAAAGAGTAAGAGTTATTTCAGGAGATTATAACTTTTTAAAGGATCAAAAATTTATTAAAGTTGTTTTTAAATATGATCACCTGAAATTTGAAAAAAAGAATTTAACGGAACAAGAATTTTTGGATATAAGAATTGCTGAGATTGAAAAGGCAAAAGGAAAAGAAGAGGCAGAAAAATGGAAGGTAGATTGGGAGTATAGTAAAGAAACGTCCTTCCCGGATAAATTTATGATGTCTTGGAATAAAAATGCAACAATTCAGGCTTCCGATAAATTTGCCCAAACTAAATATACTTTAATTGTTGAGCCAACATGGGTTCATGTAGGATTATTTTTTCCTTTAGCAAGTGACAAGGCTCTGGTTTCAAGTAAAATGACTTTCGTTGAAACAGATAATCCCGGCAATGTCTTAATGGTTGTGGAGGGAATTAAAGCAACAGGTGATAACGGTTTCGGGGTCCCGAATAATAATGACAGAATAGCAGAATGCTTCGCGAAAACGGCAAAAATGCTTGCTTTAAAAGTTGAACATTATACTAAAAAGTAACAGTACTTTACTAAGTGAAATTCTATATTTGCCAACTTTAAATAAAACAAAAACGGTCTGAATATTTTCAGACCGTTTTTTTATGATTCATTCTGCTGTTCTTGCCTTTCTTGCTTAATGAGGTTGGCAAGGTTTTTAACCACTGTATCGTGTTTCTTTACAAAAGGGTTGTCTTTATTCCAGACATATCCGGCTAAAACAGCACATATTTTTCTCTTTACATCTTCATTTTCAGGTCTGTGAAAGAAAAGCTCCTGAAGATTTCCCGTATACCATTCCTTCACATAAGTTGTGAAAACATCCACTCCGTACAGGATATAATCTGTATAATCTTTTTGCCAGTCGATCTTCTCACCGTTGAGCTGTCTTAAAGCTAGTTTTGCAGCAAGCATTCCTGATTCTGTGGCAAATGCCATTCCCGATGAGAAAACAGGATCAAGGAATTCTGAGGCATTTCCTGTCAGAGCGTATCCGTCTCCGAACAGCTGTTTTACAGAACATGAATAATCTTTCAGATGCCTTGGCTCAAAAAGAAAATCTACATTTCCGAATCTTTTCACATAATAATCAGATAAAGAGATTGCTTTTCTCAAAGCCTCTGTTGCATCTCCGGTTTCAGACAATTTTTCTATATATTCTGTAGGACCTACAATTCCCACGCTTGTATTTCCATTGGAAAAAGGAATGACCCAAAGCCAAACCTCAGTTTCAATAATGTCAAAAGAGATCAAAGTTCCCTCTTCGCCCTCCTCTCTGTTAATATCCTCTACATGAGCAAAAATAGCAGAATGCGGAGATAATTTTGAAGGTTTTTCAAGATCAAGAAGCCTTGGCAGCACCCTTCCGTAGCCGCTGGAATCGATCACGAACTTAGCATGGATTTCTTTCGTTTCACCATCTTTCGTTTTTACAGTAGTTATAGAATCCGTACCATCAAATCGAATGTCAGTAACTTCTGCTTCAAATTCCAGATCAATGCCTTTCTTGATAACTTCCTGGGCAAGAGTATTATCAAAATCAGCTCTCGGAACCTGCCACGTCCAGTCCCAGCCTTCTCCGAACTTATCGCTAAAATCAAAGATGCAAACTTCGTTGCCCCGTAAAAAACGCGCGCCCAGTTTTTTTTCAAAGCCCATTTTATCTAAAGCAGGAAAGAGTCCCGCCTCATCAAAATGATCCATTACCCTGGGGATTAAGCTTTCGCCTACAACCAGTCTTGGGAACTTTGTTTTTTCAACAACTTTTACGTTGATATCGTTCTTCTTTAAGTATGAAGAAGATACGCATCCGGAAGGCCCAGCCCCGATTACGAGAACATCAACAAATTCTTTGCTCATCTTGGTTTTTTATTTTAATAATAACTTCTATCTTTGCCGCAAAATTAGTGACAAATAATTAATATTTTACAAAATTAGCAACTATTACTTTTAATTGATGAAAATAAATAACTTTTTAGAACTGAAGGATTTTCAAAAAATTATCATTGAGAACGAAAAAATTGAACTGGAAGAATCACTTTTACAGCGAGTAGAAACAAGTTTTCAGTTTTTAAAGGAATTTTCAAAGAATAAAGTAATATATGGTGTAAACACCGGATTTGGGCCGATGGCTCAATTTAAAATAAGTGATGAGGATACACACCAGCTTCAGTATAACCTGATCAGAAGCCATTCTTCAGGAATCGGGAACCCGTTGCCTGCGCAGGAGGTTAAAGCCTGTATGCTGGCAAGACTGAATACCCTTTCACTTGGAAATTCTGGTGTACATCAATCGGTAGTTCATTTACTTAAAGAATTGATCAATAGGGATATTACACCATTGATATTTGAACATGGTGGTGTAGGCGCAAGTGGGGATTTAGTTCAGCTGGCTCACCTTGCTTTGGTCTTGATCGGGGAAGGAGAAGTTTTTTATAAGGGCGAAAGAAAAGCTACGAAAGATGTTTTTGAAGCAGAAGGATTAGAAGCGATTAAAGTAGAGATCCGTGAAGGTCTTGCTTTGATGAACGGAACTTCCGTCATGTCGGGAATAGGAATTGTTAATGCTTATAAGGCCAATCAGTTAACGGATATTTCTATCAGGCTTTCCTGTGCAATCAATGAGATTGTTCAGGCTTATGATGACCACCTTTCAGAAGCTTTGAATGGCACGAAAAAGCATTACGGTCAGCAAAAAGTGGCAGAAAGAATGCGTGCGCATTTAGCTGACAGCAAGCTGATCAGAAAAAGAGAAGATCATTTGTATACCCACTTTGAAGAACAGGAAAAAGTATTTAAAGAAAAAGTTCAGGAATATTATTCGTTGAGATGTGTTCCGCAGATTTTAGGCCCTGTTTTGGATACTTTGGAATACACTGAGAATGTCCTTGAAAATGAGATCAATTCAGCGAATGACAATCCTATTATCAATGTAAAAGATAAGCATGTTTATCATGGTGGAAATTTCCACGGAGACTATATTTCTCTTGAAATGGACAAGCTAAAGATCGTTGTTACCAAGCTTACGATGCTTGCTGAAAGGCAGTTGAACTACCTTTTAAACTCAAAGATCAACGAAATCTTGCCTCCTTTTGTAAATTTAGGTAAATTAGGCTTTAATTTCGGAATGCAGGGCGTTCAGTTTACAGCAACATCTACTACGGCAGAAAGCCAGATGCTTTCAAATTCCATGTATGTACACAGTATACCTAATAATAATGATAATCAGGATATTGTAAGCATGGGAACCAACGCTGCGGTGATCTGCAGAAAAGTGATTGAGAATGCATTTGAGGTATTGGCGATTGAAGCCATTACTATTATTCAGGCCGTTGAATATCTTGGGTTTCAGGATAAAGTTTCATCCTCTACCAAAGAGCTGTATGATGAGATCAGAAAGATCATTCCAGCTTTCTCAGACGATATGGTAATGTACCCGTACCTGGAGGAAGTGAAGAAATATTTAAAAGCAATGTAATTAGTAAGAATCATCAATTGTCTTACACTATAAATTATATTGATTTAAAAAACTAAAACTAACTAAACACTAACACATGAAATGTGCAATTGTCACAGGCGGCTCCAGGGGAATTGGAAGAGCGGTCTGTATAAAACTGGCGGAAGAAAATTATCATATACTTATCAACTACGCTTCAAATGAAGTTGCAGCAAAGGAAACTTTGTCTAAAGTAGAAGAATTGGGGGCCACAGGAGAGATCCTTAAGTTTGATGTTGCCAATGCTGAAGAAAGCCAGAATGTTTTAACGGAATGGCAGGACAGAAACCCTGATGCCATTGTTGAGGTAATCGTAAACAATGCTGGTATTACAAGAGACGGCCTGTTCATGTGGATGCAGCGTGAAGACTGGAACAGTGTCATTAACACAAGCTTAAACGGCTTTTTTAACGTAACTAACTTCTTTATACAGAAGCTTCTACGCAATAAATACGGAAGAATTATCAATATGGTTTCTGTTTCCGGGGTAAAAGGAACGGCAGGGCAGACCAATTATTCTGCAGCAAAAGGGGCTTTGGTAGGTGCTACAAAAGCGCTGGCTCAGGAAGTGGCTAAAAGAAATATCACAGTAAATGCAGTAGCTCCCGGATTTATCAGAACTGATATGACGCAGGATTTTAATGAAGACGAACTGAAAGCAATGATCCCGGCCAACAGGTTTGGAGAAGCTGAAGAAGTAGCGGATCTGGTTGCATTTTTAGCATCCCGAAAAGCATCATACATTACCGGGGAAGTAGTGAATATCAACGGAGGAATCTACTCATAAATAATGTAACAATATAATAATGTAGCAATATAACAATGTACCAGTGCAACAATGTTGCTGTGCGCTCAATAGTATTGTTACATTGTTAAACCGCTACATTGTTACATTTAAATATAAAGACATGGAAAATAGGGTTGTAATTACCGGGATGGGAATTTATTCTTGCATCGGGACCTCTTTGCAGGAAGTCAAAGAATCCCTATATCAAGGAAAATCCGGTATTGCTTTAGTACAGGAAAGAAAAGAATTCGGATTCAGGTCAGGCCTTACTGGTGTAGTCCCGAAACCGGATCTGAAGAATCTACTCAACAGACGCCAGCGGGTAAGCATGGGGGAGGAAAGCGAATATGCCTATCTTGCCACTAGCGATGCCTTGAAGCAAGCGGGTATAGACCAGGATTTTCTGGATGCCAATGAAGTCGGCATTCTATACGGAAACGACAGTGTTTCTCAGGCTGTGGTAGAATCCATCGATATTGCCAGAGAAAAAAAAGATACCACATTGATGGGATCCGGAGCGATCTTTAAATCAATGAATTCTACTGTGACCATGAACCTTTCAACGATTTTTAAACTGAGAGGAATCAATCTTACCATCAGTGCAGCCTGCGCCAGCGGTTCCCATTCTTTGGGACTGGCTTATATGATGATCAGAAACGGTTTTCAGGATATGATTATCTGTGGTGGGGCTCAGGAAACCAATAAATATTCAATGGCTAGTTTTGATGGGTTGGGTGTTTTTTCTGTGAGAGAAGATGAACCTACAAAAGCATCTAGACCTTTTGATTCCGGAAGAGACGGTCTGATCCCAAGCGGAGGAGGAGCCAGCCTTATTGTGGAAAGCTTAGAATCTGCTCAAAAAAGAGGAGCTACCATTCTTGCAGAAATTGTAGGTTACGGTTTTTCATCAAACGGTGGACATATTTCGACACCAAATGTTGACGGACCTGCTTTAGCGATGGAACGAGCGCTGAAACAGTCCGGATTGAAAGCCGAGGATATTGATTATATTAATGCTCATGCAACGTCTACCCCAATCGGGGATGCCAATGAAGCGAAGGCGATCTACGAGATCTTTGGAAGTGAGATTCCCGTAAGTTCTACCAAATCTATGACCGGTCACGAATGCTGGATGGCAGGTGCAAGTGAAGTAGTCTACTCAATTCTGATGATGCAGAATGATTTTGTAGCCCCGAATATCAACCTGGAAAACCCTGACGATGAGGCGAAAAAGATAAATTTGGTCTCAAAAACGAAAAACCAAAAAATTGACGTATTTTTGTCAAATTCTTTCGGATTTGGGGGAACCAATTCCGCATTAATAGTTAAAAAATTTGATTAAAAACATGGAAAGGGAAAAAATTGTTGACATCGTTAATGATTTCTTAGTAAACGAATTCGAGGTAGATGGTGATGAGATCAGCAATGATGCCAACCTGAAAAAGACGCTTGGGCTGGACAGCCTTGACTATATTGATATGGTCGTAGTAATTGAATCTAATTTCGGAGTGAAATTGGGAGAGGCAGATTTTAAACAAATGATCACATTTGATGATTTCTACACAACCATTGAAAACAAAATAGCCGCCAAAAACGCATAACTATCGATTGAACTTTATTTTTTTAAAAATGTAACAATAAAACAATGTACCAGTGTAACAATATTTCGGTTGAAATAATTGCTACACTGGTACATTGATAAATTGGTAAATTGTATATATGAACAAGTGGAAAGGTAAATCTAAAGGAACCATATTAGGATATAAAATATTCGTGTGGTGTATTAGAAATATCGGGATCAGGAGTTCATACGTTGTGCTCTATTTTGTAGCTTCCTATTACTTTCTGTTTCTTAGAAAAAGCAACCGCTACATTGCTTATTATTTTCACAAAAGACTTGATTACGGATATTGGAAATCAAAAATTTCTATTTTCAAAAGCTATTTTACTTTTGGAAAAGTGCTTATTGATAAAACAGCCATTTCTGCAGGATTAAGGGAAAAATATACCTATGAATTTGACGGAGTGGAAAACCTTAAGAACCTTTTAGCTAAAAAAAAAGGTGGTGTTCTTATCAGTGCCCATATCGGGAATTTTGAAATTGCAGAACATTTTTTCGCAGATATTGATTTTGACTGTCAGATCAATCTGGTCACTACCGATCAGGAAGTAACCGTCATTAAGGAATATCTTGAAAGTGTTTCCGTAAAACAGAGCAATATCAAATTTATCTACGTTAAAGATGATATGTCCCATATTTTCGAGATCAATAAAGCCTTATCGGATAATGAACTGATCTGCTTCACCGGAGACCGCTATTTTGAAGGTTCAAAATATCTTGAAGCTGATCTGTTGGGGAAAAGTGCCAAATTTCCGGCCGGACCTTTCCTTATTGCTTCCCGTCTTGGGGTTCCTGTAGTCTATGTCTATGTGATGAAAGAAAAAAATCTTCATTATCATCTTTATGCAAGACTGGCACAGAATATCAAAAACCGTGATTCTCAGGGACTTCTCAACTCTTACGTACAGAACCTGGAATCTATGATCAGAAAATATCCCCTTCAATGGTTCAATTATTTCGATTTTTGGGATGATATTGATTAATTTTTCTAATTTTATCCCTTAAAACTAATAAATAAGCTCAAATCATTAAACAGATTCAGGATCAAACACTTTCAGTTGGTCATTTAGATTGATTATTATACCGGAATTTCTTAATTTTTTGAATTAAACACACATACTTTTTCTCCTTTTGAAAAAAGAATACGACATACTTGTGATCGGTAGCGGATTGGGAGGCCTTGTTTCGGCTCTTATTTTGGCCAAAGAAGGTCTGAAGGTCTGCGTTCTGGAGAAAAATAACCAGTATGGCGGAAACCTGCAGACTTTTTCAAGAGATAAACTCATCTTCGATACCGGAGTTCATTATCTGGGCGGCCTTTCAAAAGGACAGAACCTCCATCAGTTCTTTTCCTATCTTGAAATTATGGATGAGCTGGAACTTCACCAAATGAATGAAGATGGCTACGACAGGATTTCTTTTGGAGAAGAAAGTATAGAATATCCTCATGCACAAGGTTATGAAAATTTTGTTGAACAGCTCGCAGCCTTTTTCCCGAACGAAAGACAAAACTTAGAAAGCTACTGTGAAGAGATTCAATATGTCTGTGCACAGTTTCCAAGATATCAGGTGATTGGTAAAGACAACTATAATGAGGAAATCCTGCACCTCAATACGAAAAGATTTATAGAGTCTGTGACCCAGGATAGAAAACTACAGGCTGTATTGCTCGGCTCCAATTTTTTATATGGCGGAGACTCGGAAAATATACCATTCTATGTACATGCACTCACTGTGAATTCTTACATCCAGAGTGCTTACAAGTGTGTTAAAGGAGGAAGCCAGATCACTAAACTCCTGATCAAAAAACTTCGCCAGTACGGGGCAGAAGTGCACAAACATTCTGAGGTTTCGGGATTTATTTTTAATGAAGCCGGAGTTTTGTCTTCCGTAAAAACGAAATCCGGAAAAGAATATGCCGCGAAGAAATTTATTTCAAATATAGATATCCGTTCTTTCATCAAGCTGATCGGAGAAGAAAGACTGAGAAAATCTTTTCTGAACCGCGTGATGAGCTGGGAACCTGTTTCATCGTGTTTCAGTGTTTACCTGGTTTTGAAACCACAGTCACTGCCGAATTTTAATTATAATATTTACCATTATTCATCAGAAGAAATGGTCTGGAATGCATTCCGTTACAGCAAAGACAGCTGGCCGGAAACCTATATGCTTTCTTCCACTCCCTCTAAAAATCACCCCGATTATGCGGAAAGCCTTACTGCGATCTCCTATATGGATTTTGATGAGGTTAAAGCCTGGGAAAAAACAGTAAATACTGTTGCGGAAGAACACGATAGAGGGTTGAAATACGAACAGTTCAAGCTGGAAAAAGCAGAAAAGATGATCAGTGCCTTAGAAAAGAAAATTCCAAATCTGAGGCATTCCATAAAAAACATTTATACTTCATCTCCGCTGTCTTACAGAGACTACATCGGCAGTTTTGAAGGAAATATGTACGGATACATGAAAAGCTCTGATAATCCGCTTAAAACAATGGTTTCTCCACGTACCAAGACCGATAATCTGTTCCTGACCGGACAGTCGGTCAATATGCACGGAATTCTGGGAGTAACGATCGGTGCATTTAATACCTGTGCAGAAATTATCGGAAAAGAAGTGGTAGATCGACACCTGAAACAAATGATTAATACCAATGAAAAAGAATAACAGATTCGCTTTAGCATTCCGGGGAATTCAATTTCTTTTGGCTATTACCCTTATTTCATGCGGCGTTTCTAAATCGGTTCATCATGTTCCCCATGTCAGTAAGTATACACTGGAAATCCCGAAGGTCAATAAGATTAATGATTCTACTTTCAGCTTTAATCAGAATTATTTAACCAAAAACAGACAGCAGCTCTGGGAACTATATATTAAAGGAAATCCATTGCAGTTAGGATATAATAACGGTGCGCTGACTCAAAACCTGATGCAGCAGCAGGAAGAGATCTTCTTCTCAAAAGTCGAAGGCTTTGTTCCGTCAAAATTTAAACAAAAGCTTCTTCGTGGATTTTTGAAATGGTACAACAGGAAAATGTACCTGAATGTAAGAGATGACTATCAGGCAGAATTGTACGGGCTGTCACAGTATTCCTCAGATAAGTACAATTTTATTGCTCCAAAATACCTTCGGAACTTGTATCTTCACGGCGCTCACGACATTGGCCATGCCATGCAGGATCTGGCCATGGTAGGCTGTACTTCGCTTGCCGTCTGGAATGAAAATACGGAAGACGGAGAATTATTGATTGGAAGAAACTTCGACTTTTATGTAGGAGATGAGTTTGCTAAAAATAAGCTGATTGAATTTGTAGAACCGGAAGCCGGAATTCCATATATGTCCGTTAGCTGGCCAGGAATGATAGGCGTAGTTTCCGGGATGAATAAAGAAGGAATAACAGTTACAATTAATGCTGGGAAATCTAAAATCCCGCTAACCGCTAAAACACCTATCTCTCTTGTGACAAGGGAAATTCTGCAGTATGCGGGAAATATTAACGAGGCCATCGCTATTGCCAAGAAGAGAAAAGTTTTTGTTTCCGAATCTATTCTGGTCGGAAGCGCTCATGATAAAGCTGCAGTGATTATTGAGGTTTCCCCTGAAAATTTCGGAGTCTACAGGGTGGAAAATACCAGCAGAGTGTTTTGTACCAATCATTTTCAGTCCGAGGTCTATAAAGATGACAAAAGAAACCAGAAACATATCATAGAAAGCCATTCCGAATACCGTTACGAAAAGCTTCAGGAGCTTCTCCAGGAAAAGAAAAAGCTCAATCCTGAAAAAATGGCTGCTATCTTACGGGATAAATCCGGTTTAAAGGACCAAAAGATTGGCTACGGAAATGAAAAAGCAATCAATCAGCTGCTAGCTCACCATGCGGTCATTTTCTCACCTGAAAAAAGGCTCGTATGGGTTTCTTCAAACCCTTATCAGTTGGGAGAATTTGTCTGTTATGATCTGAATGAAATTTTTTCCGGAAAAAATTTGGAAGAAAGTTTGAAGGCAAAAACAGTACTTAATATCGCCAGAGATCCTTTTGCAGATTCGGAAGCATTCAATGACTATGAAATGTCAAAAGTATTGGGAACGGAAGTGAGTAATGCCATTGACAACAAAAAAGATGTAACATTAAGTGATGACTTCATTCCTTATTATCAATCTATGAATCCGGATTATTGGCTGGTCTACTATCAGGCCGGGAAATATTATTTTGGGATCGATGAATTTTCAAAAGCGAAAACTGAATTTGAAAAAGCCCTGACCAAAGAAATTACCACAGTTCCGGACAGACAAAATGTAGAAAAGTACCTGAAGAAAACTCTAAAGAAGCTAAAATGATTCCCAAACATATAAAACTGCTGTTCTGCATTCCTTTTATCATCATTATCGGTTATACCGTTTACCTGCTTACAAAATACAGCGGTATTCCTGACATTATACCTATTCACGGATATGGAGGCAAGAATGACGGGTTTGGAAGCAAACTGTTTCTTTTTGCGCCCATTGTGCTGAACCTTATTATCTTAGCATTTATTTGGTTGATCATCAGCAAGCCGGACAAGATCAGCTTTACCTTTGAAGTGAAAGAAGAAGATAAAGAGAAAACATATGATCAGTACCAGCTGGTTTTGATCATACTTGCTATATTTGTTACTCTGATTATGAGTCCGTTATCCTTTTCGGATGTCGTCTTTAAATAATATCCTTCATCTGATCATTTATTCATCAAAAATTTTAAATTCCGTCTGCTAAAGAAAATAAGATTGGGGAAATGTAGACATACAATTCTTAAAAGACCTTGTACACTTTATTTTAGAACAGAATTAGAATCTTAAATAATTTGAGTTATTTAATGATTTCATAATTTAAAAAAAAGTTTTTTATTGCTATTATTTGGTTATTGTTAATGTTTGATTATTAATAATGTAACATTTTGTTGTTTTTGACACTAACTGGTGAAATAATCTAATCAACCAGTAAAAATAATACCTATGAAAAAAATTCTAATCAGTGTTAAGGTTTTATTGCTTTGTTCTTTTTTCAGTTTTAGTGTACTTTCTGCTCAAAAACATGAACAGATTATTAAAGACTATGTAAATTCTGAAAAAACATTTCAAAGAGTAAACCCAGAGCTCAAAGCATTTGTTATCGTAAATGTCGATCCTTCGGCAAGCTTAAAAGGAGACGTTGTAGGAATACAGCAGACCATCAATGGCATCCCTGTTTTTGGAAGTTCAGCCAATGTTCTGATCAGAGAAGGTAAAGTATTGAGCTTTGCAAATACTTTTATTAAAGCCTACCCATTCAGTATAAAAGGAAAGCCGAATACAATGAAGAATTCATTGGTAGCAGAAGCAGCCAAGAAATTCAACGGGCAGCCTACCGTTAAAAACAATGATGGAAAAGAGGAACCTTTAAAAACTAATCTTGTTTATGTTGAAAAAAATGGTGAATTGATCCTGGGATATCATTTCAACGTAGAAGAAAAAGGAACAAGCAACGTTTGGAGTTTAATTATAAGCTCAGATGATGGTTCAGTTTTGTATCAGGAAAATACAACGCTTTCGTGCAATTTTCACAATGAAGCTTATGAGCATCTTCCTACAGAATTACCCGGGGCAGAACCAAAAAATATTCCATCCTCTATACTTCCGTCTAATGTGACATCAGAAAATAACCATTTTAATAAGAATATTGTTCTGGCACCAGACAATGCTTCCTACAATGTTTTTGCTTTCCCTGTTGAAGCTCCTACATTCGGAAGCAGAACGCTCATTACAAATCCATGGGATTTAGTAGCTTCTCCGGAAGGATGGCATTCCGACGGAACCAACCACTATACCATAACAAGAGGTAATAATGGCTTTGCCTATACTGATGAAGCCAACACAAATACTCCACAGTTTTCTCCTGACGGAGGAGCCGGAAGAACATTTGATTTTCCACTGGATGTGACACAGCCTCAGCAAAACTATACTTCTGCAGCAGTAACCAATTTATTTTATGTGACCAACAAGGTACATGATGTATTCTATAAATTTGGATTTACAGAGCCTGCGAGAAACTATCAGACGAATAATTTTGGGAAGGGAGGTACCGGGAATGATCCTGTACTTGCAGAAGCCCGGGATGGAAGCGGCCTTAATAATGCCAATTTCAATCCAGGCACTGATGGAACCAGCGGAAGAATGCAGATGTTTTTGTTTGTACCTGGTGGAGTGAGATATCTTTACTATAATTCACCTACAAATTATGTTTCCAGAACTCCTGTGGCAACTACAGCCGTTTTTGGTCCTCAACTTATAGGTAACCCTCCTGTCACAGGAAATCTTGCACTTTCAACACCGGCAGATGCCTGTACAGCTGTTGCAGCTGGAAGTTTAACGGGTAAGATAGCTGTTGTAACAGCGGCTACCTGTGGTTTTGCAGTTAAAACCAAGAATCTTCAGAATGCCGGCGCAGTAGGCGTTATACAATATCACCCAAGCAGTGACCAGCCTATAGGTTTGGGAGGAACAGACAATACGATTACTATTCCCACAATCATGGTTGGAAAATCGGAAGGAGAGTTTCTAGTTAATGAATTGACTAATGGTGTTGTAAGTAATGCAACATTAAAATCCGATGCCGTTTACAAAGACGCAAGTTTAGATAACGGTATTATTACCCATGAGTACGGACATGGAATTTCTAACCGTCTTACCGGGACAGGAAGTGGTTGCTTATCCTATTCCACGTCCAACGAACAGATGGGAGAAGGCTGGTCCGATTTCTTTGCATTAATGGTAACCAACAGACCTGGAGATAATGCCTCAACGCCTAGAGGAATAGGTACCTTTACCTCCGGAGAAGGTATGAATGGAGCAGGAATACGACCGGCACGATATTCTCCTGATTTTGCAGTTAATGACTATACTTACGGACGGACGAACGGAATGAAAGCTAATGGAAGCATACTTGGAATTGCTATTACAGTGCCGGATGTTCACAGTATTGGTTTCGTTTGGGCCACCATGCTTTGGGATCTCAACTGGAAATATGTTGAAAAATATGGCTATAACAGCAATGTGCTGGCCAATCCAGACAGTGGAAGTTCCAGAGTGCTACAGCTTGTTATGGATGCGCTTAAGCTACAGCCATGTAACCCAAGCTTTATACAGGGGAGAGATGCTATTTTGGCAGCCGATCAGGCCAAGACGGGCGGAATAGATAAATGTATGATCTGGAAGGTCTTTGCTAAAAGAGGTCTTGGAGTTAATGCAGCTCCCGGTGGGCTTAATGGATTATATATTGGAGCTAACCAGCCGGCTCCGGATTTAAACGATCAGGTTCAGGATTTTACCATCCCTTCCGAATGTGGAGTGCTGGCCGTCAATGAAGCCTCTTCCAACTCGAAAGGAATATCCATCTATCCAAATCCGGTAAAAACTGAATTTACGATAAAAACACCTTCAGGAATGGACCTGTCTGGAATTACTACTGTTTCCATTTATGATTTTACAGGTAAACTGGTTTTTTCAGAAAAGATCAATCTGAACAAACAGACTACAGTGAATGTTAATACATTACTAAATGGTGCTTATATGGTAAAGATCACAGGTAATGCTATAGATTACAGCCAGAAAATTATTGTTTCAAAATAATGTAAAGTTAGAATAATTACAATTTCTTATCAAAGTCTTGGAGCTCTGCTTCAAGGCTTTTTTTAAGGCAAAAATTAATTATTTTCCCGATTCAGTTTATTCAGGAAAATAAACGCTACAATCCAGCAAAGAGCAGACATGGAAGTAGCCAGAATAGCACTCCCGATCACATATTGGAGCAGATTATTTTTGATCAACTCAAAATTAAGCTCACTGCTTAAAATATTACTGTCACCATGCACAAAAGGTGATCCCAAAAATAAAGAAGCGGCAATAATAAAGGGAATAAAAGGTGGAAGACTTACGTTAGATGCCACAAAAGCCAGTACTTTATTTAGCTTAAATAAAACTGACAGCGAAATCACAAGAAGTGTATGAAACCCCCAAAACGGAGATAAGCCTATAAATACACCCAATGCGATAGAAAATGCCTTTGTACGGTTGCTGCCGTCACTTTCCAGGACATCTTCCTTTATGAATCTTTTAAAGCTTTTTTTTTTGAAATTATTCACGAAATTTCGCGGAATAATGTACAAAAGCGTAATGGTCACCAAAATAGTATTCAGAATGCTGATCCTTGTAAAATCTTTGAACGGTCTGAAATGGGAAACCCTTTCTGCCGGGTCATATAAAACTTTTATCGGAACATTCTTTACGGGAATATGCCTCCAGGCTGTCCGTACAATAATTTCAATTTCAAATTCAAATTTTGGAGTAAAATATTTCTTTGGAATTTTTAATAACGGATATAATCTGTAACCGGATTGGGTATCTTCCAGCTTGATTCCGGTCTCAAACCAAAACCAGAAATTAGAAAACCTGTTTCCAAAACTGCTTTTTTTAGGTATCCCATCCTGTGACATATTCCGGTTACCAATAAGAAGTATATCCTTATCTTCTTTAAGCAGTGCTTCTACAAATACAGGAATATCATCCGGATAATGCTGCCCGTCAGAATCAATCGTAATGGCATAATGATAACCAAGCTCTTTAGCTTTTCTGAAGCCGATTTTCAGTCCGTTCCCTTTTCCTTTGTTCTCAGGTAAGGAAAGCACAGTGATTTGCGGATATTGAGCCAATATCTGTGAAGTAGTATCTGTAGAACCATCGTTGACTGCAATAATGTTCCCGGTGTAGTGCAGGACACCGTCTATCACTCTTTTCAGAGTTTTTTCATTATTGTAGGTAGGTATTAAAATGCAGATTTTCTTTTCAGAAATTGCATTTTGTACTTCAGGAAGGGTCATTGTTTTATTTTATAGTAGCTCTTTCAGTATCTGTAAAGGATTTAGACTGCATCGCAAATTTTTTCACATAAGTTTTCAGGGCTGTGTTCTGCTTGCTGTAATTATTGATAAGGAAAGCTTTATCGTCTTTGATGCTGCCTCTGTAACCAACTATTTTCGGGATGTTTTCCTGAACGCTCAATCTGATCAGTCGCAGTTCTATATTATTAGGATTGCTTTTGATGATACTCTCTAGACTTGTAGCACCGGTTTTTACAAGTGCTTTTCTGTTCTTTTTAGCAAACTTGGCTTCCATGATCTGGGCTGCCGCTTTATAACCGGTGGTTACGGCATCTGAACCGGATTGTTTTTCCGCAAGATTAATGAATGCTTCCGTATTGGCATTAGACGAATTGGCTTTTGCATAGCTGTTTCTTAAAGCTTCGAGGTCGGTCTGGAAGAAAAAAATAAAAGCGGTTATGAGGGATAGTAAAAGTTTCATGATATTATTTTTTATAGCTTACTGACATTTTCAATGCAATAGTCTCGCCAAAAGAAGTGATATTTTTTACTTTAACATCTTCTTCATTTTCAGTAATATCCAGCTGAAGCTTCAGATCCGGGGTCTCAAAAGGATTGATAATCGCCATAAATTTTACATTCGATGCCGTTTTTAAAAATAATTTTGAACCGGTAAATTCCTCTGTCAGCTCTTTCACGATCTGCATCATACAGACTCCCGGCGTTACCGGATTTCCCGGAAAGTGGCCTTTAAAAATATTATGATCTTTATTCAGATGGATGTTCGCAGTGAAACTTCCGTTTTCTCCTTTTTCATAGGATACTAAAGTATAAAAGTCTGTAAGAATGGTCTGCATAAAATTATTTTTTCATGTTAAATGTATAATAAAGGCCTGTCTGGAAAACAACATTGGAGTGATTCCTGTTATAACTGTCCACCGGTACAAAACCTTTTTTTACTCTGGCTTCAATACCAAAATTTTTTGTAATATCATAGCCTAAGCCGGCAGTGATGCCAAGATCAATCTCATTTTCAGGATCAAAATTCTTTTTATCTACAACGAATTCTAAAGTCGGTCCAACATGCACATTGAATTGGTTGAAATAGAACTTATTGACCAGCTGTAACCCAAGATAAGATACCGAAAGTGTTCTTCCGTCCCAGTTGTTCACATGGGTACTTATTTTTGCTCCCTGCCTGGAATAGTTAATTTCCGGTTGCAAAGCATAAAATTTGGCAAAACGGATATTTCCTATGAATCCTATATAAAAATCTGTTTTGGTTTTATAGTCAAGATAAGGTTCTGCAGCATTAGGAAATTCTTCCAGATAGTAATAATTAAAAGTTTCACTATTTGAAAAATGAGAGAAATTAGCTCCCGCCCTGATTCCCGGATTGAAAGTTACCTGGGCAAAAGATAATCCTGAAATTAAAGCAATGGCTAAAAATAGAATTTTTTTCATGTTAATTTGATTCAGTTTCGGTTATTTGAAGTAGTTTTATATTGATCTTAAAGTCCCTATGTTGCAGGTTTAAGCTGTCAGCGAAGGTATGTTTTTTTGCTTCAAAACTAAAATCGATTTTTTCCTTATTGTTTTTTGTGTACACAATTTCTCTTAACAGCCCGTTTTCTTTACTGAAAAACAGATAATAGGCTTTGTGATTAGCCTTTGACAGATAAATTTTAGAATGATTATTTTCAAATGACTCACTCACCGGGTATTGTTTTTTCAGCAACTCCCTGAAGTCATTTTTTAAAAAGTTGATAACGATTTTTTTATCCAGATCCGGAAAAACATAATTTAATTTAAAATCGTTCCCGGAAATTTCGAAATCAATTAATTTATTTCCAAAATCTGAAGTCAGGACTACGCGATGGGTACTTTCATTCAGTTTTTTAATGATCAGGATTCCGCTTACGTGGTTTTTATAAATATCCATCTGGCATTTATACACATAATCTTCACCGGAAGAAAAATATAAATTTTCAACCGTTTTCTCAGAACTCTTAACCGGTTTTGCGTCAGTAAGTTGGTAGCTTTTACAAGACGCCAAAAGCAGAAGAACCAGACTACAAACTAAACTCTGAAGCTGCAACCGCTGCATTGATCTTGGTATTTTTGAAAACAATATTGGTAGTGTCTCCCGAAGCTTCCGTCATATTCACCTGTGACACCGTAGATTGGTTTTTAGGAAAATGAAGTTCAATCTGCTTAATATATTTCAATAGCTGGGCAGATTTCGGGATGAATTTTGCGACATTGAAGTTCCCGTTCTTATAATACGACACCGTAAATTCAGGATCACTGAACATTTTTCCGTTTGAACTTCCCACAATCAGCTTATTGATCTTTTCAAATGTTTTGCTCTTGGCATCCACAGAAGATTTTTTCCCCTGGTCATTGATCAGGATTTTACCTTCCTTAAAGATAATGCTGTATTGGTAAGGCTTGGTGTATTTCCAGCTCAGCATGTTCGGTGATTTTAAAGACATTTTTCCGTAAGTAACGATATTTTTGTCCAGAAAATCCATTTTTTTGGTCTGGGTGAAATCACTCTGAAGAGTTTTGATCTCCTGGGTTTCAGAAGAAACTTTTGTCACAAATGCTTTGGCTTCCGCTCCGGACATCGCTGTCATCTGGGCAGAAAAGAAGCCGGAAATTAATAGGAGTGCTCCGAAAGCAATATTTTTAATCATTTTACTTTGATTTTGTAATTGAATCGACGGTAAATGTCGAATATTTTTTATCCTTCAAAAATAACAATAAATCTATCAACACGTTATAGGTCTTTTCTGAAGTGTCGTGAAGGAGAATAATGCTTCCTTTCTTCAAGCGTTTGGTTACTTTTTTATAGATCTTTTTTTCATCGTCTGTTACCGTATCCAGTGAACGGACATTCCAGCCGATGCTTTTTTTGTGGGTTCTTTTTATAGCTTTGGCAATACTTGGATTGGTAACACCAAAAGGAGGCCGGTATAAATCAGTTTTTATATTGCCGGTTTTTGCCATTATTTCATCACATTTCTCAATTTCCTCAGTCATTTTTGAAGCAGATAAAAATCCTGTATTGTTGGAGTGCGAAAGCGTGTGATTTCCAATGGTATGTCCTTCATCAATAATTCTTTTAAATGTTTCAGGGTATTTTTCGATCTGTTTTCCGATGCAGAAAAAGGTAGCTTTCATCTGATGCTCTTTTAGCAGATCCAAAAACTGAGGGGTAAATTCAGTCGGCCCGTCATCAAAAGTCAGGGCAACTTCATTGGTTTTTGTTCTTTTATGAGTAATGCTGTTGACGAAATATCCGAGCTCTATATCAAAAGATCCCCAGATGACAACTGCAGAAAATGCCAGAAAACAAGCTATATAAACCCAAAAACTGCCATGAAACGCATAAATAAATGCATTGCAGAAAAGATAAAATAAAATGAATGGGTAATGCTTCATCTTCTGTTATTTTAATTTTGGCAATAACAAATTTACAAATTCATTATTACCCTTTTTATTTTTAAGCTCTCTCCAGCAGCATAAGGCTGTGATCGTTTCCTGCCAGATGATTATAAAGAAGAATATTTTTAACTTCTGTCTTTTTCTCTGAATTGATCATCATTATATCAGGAATTTGCTGCTCTTTCAGGATATGACAGGCCATAAATGTTGAAAAGCCACTAGCCGTATTGAATTCTCCACTCAGATGTTTGTAGTACAGCAAAGCTGAATTCTTAAATGCATCCATTCCTTTTGTATAGTAAGCATCAGATGTTGCATCGCCGCTGAAACCTAAAATCACAGCATCGATATCTTCATGTTTCAAATCATTTCTGGTCAAAAAATCTGTTATAAAAGATGGGGCTTCTTCCAGATCCAATCTGTTGATTATCTGAATATCTCTGACTTTAGCATAAGAATTTTCAGTTTTATCTTTCCCTAAAACAAAGAAAGATGCACCTTCACCCCAGATCACGCCATCCGTCTCCGAGTGTAAATAATCAGCGGGAAGATCTTCTTCCTTTTTAATGATATGATGAAGACGGTATAGATCCATTGTCCTTCCAGTCTGCTCGTCTGCAGCGCCTACTAGAATATTTTCTGCTTCTCCATCAATGATTTGAAGTTTGGCATCAAGAAACGAAAATTCCAGGGAGGAAGAGGTGTTGACATACGTAAAATTGTACGCATGGCATTGAATCCCAAGGGCAATCTGTCCCGCAACGGTATTGTGAGTCGATTGAATGAAAAATGTAGGGGTTAAAAACTCTTCTTTGTTATCGATCACATTTTTGAGAAACTTTTCAGAATCTTGTGAACATCCCATTCCTGTTCCCACAATGATGGCATCCGGTTTTTCAATTCCTGCTTCTTTTAAAGCGTAACTGGAAGCTACGGAGCTCATTTTTACGGTTTTAGACATTCTCCTGATCATCGCAGGCGGAATGAATTCTTTATAATTGGGATCTACAGCTTTTAAGATCTGAACAGACTGATCAGCTTTAAGATCCAGGAGAAAATTTTCTTTTAAAGTGTCCTGAACGGAGATGCAGGATGCACTGTTGATGTATACTGCACTCATGATTTTGAGAAAATTAAAGTAGAACAGTTACCTCCAAACCCGAATGAATTGGAAAGAACATGGTTAATGTTTTTCTCCTTCAGTTCTGTAACCGGGACCAGATCAAATTCCTGCATTTTCGTTTTGAAATTCAGATTGGGGAAGATGACACTGTGCTGCATTGCCAAAATAGAGAATACTGCTTCAATTCCCGCCGCCGCTGCCAGAGTATGTCCTGTAAAAGCTTTGGTAGAACTGAATTCAGGAACCTGACCTTCACCAAAGATTCTGATCATGGCAATTCCTTCTGAAAGATCATTATTGGGAGTAGCGGTTCCGTGAACATTGATATAATCGATGCTCTCTTTTTCCAGTCCGGAGATTTTCAAAGCCTGCTGCATGGCTAAAAAAGCACCCTGTCCGTTTTCAGACGATGCAGTCTGATGATGGGCGTCATTTGCATTACCGTAACCGGAAAGATAGGCCAGTACTTTTTTATTTTCTTTTTTCACCACCTCATCAGATTCGAGAACGATGAAAGCAGCTGCCTCACCAAGGTTCAGACCTTTCCGGTCGTTATCAAATGGTGTATTGTAAGAATCCGTAAGAATCATCAGGGTATTAAATCCGTTCAAAGTAAATTTTGAAAGGGAATCTGTCCCACCAACAATTACACGGTCCAAAACGCCGTTTTTGATCAGTTTAGCGCCCATCATAATAGCATTTGCCGCCGAAGAGCATGCTGTACTGATGGTGGAAACCATACCTTTTAATCCAAGATAATCAGCGATGGCCAATGAGGAGTTTCCTGCATCATGAGCATCAATGTACTTTTGCTTTTCAGGAAAGTCTTCGTAAGAGTAAAAATACCTTTCCGTAATATCCATTCCGGCTACACTGGTAGAAGAGATCAGCCCGGTTTTATATTCATTGATGTCTGAAATTTCGGCAGACTTTACAGCTTCTCTTGCGGCCATCATACCCAATAAAGATGTTCTCGTTACATTGTTGTCTTCAGGCAGTTGAAGCTGTTGTATAAGCTCTTCATTGGACCATTTTATTTCGCCTGTTTTTATAGATCCGGCATGACGGGTTTCAAACATCTCAATGTCTGAAATGCCGTGTTTTCCGGATTTCAGTGAAATAAAATTTTCCTCCACATTGTTTCCGATGGAGGAAATGATGCCCATTCCTGTAATGGCAATTTTTCGACTCATTTTATTTTATAATGTAACAATGTATCAATCTACCAGTTTACCAATATTTTTATATTGGTAGATTGATAGATGCTAAATTGAAAATATTATTTTGTTCTGTTCTCTTCAATAAATGCAGCCATTGTATCAATAGACTGGAAAATTTCCTTTCCTTTTTTAGGATCGGCTAATTTTATTCCATAGTCTTTATCAAGCAGAACGATAAGTTCCAGAGCATCAATAGAATCAAGGCCCAAACCACCTCCGAATAATGGATCTGTATCTTTTACCTCTTCTACAGAAACGTCTTCAAGGTTAAGGACTTCAATAATTTTGTGCTTCAATTCTGTTTTTAAGTTTTCCATAAGTATTTAATTTACCAATGTACCAGTTTACCAATTTTAGTATTGTTGCATTGTTACACTGTTATATTGTTACATTTTTTATAAGGTTAGCAAATATACAAAAGCTTTATAATTTTCCTGATAAAGTTCTGTCCAGCCGCAAAGAACTTTTTCTGCTTTTCCGGACAGCAGGATCTGCTCTGCATAGTCATTTAGAAATTGTTCATCAAATTCATCCAGAACGAAAAAAGCATTCTCCGTCTGCATCTTATGTTTAATACTGATCTCACCTACACAAATATTGGGTAAGGTGTAAACAAATACAGCAGGGCTTGGGAAATAATTTTCCTGCGAATTGATGCTTTCCTGGTATTTAAAATCGGTGTCAAGACTTGAGGACCTGTTGGCAAGAACTATTGCTGTTCTGCTGTGGTCTTCATCTTTTAAAATCATTTCTGAGGCGAGAAAAGCAAGCTTACTCAGATTATCCATTTTGTGAAATTTGGGGTAATTGAGTTCTAAACATTTATAAGCATCTTTGGCAAAGTCATGAAATGTTTCGCTCTGGCTTTCAAAAACAGGTTTCCCGGTGACGGTTATTTTTGAATCTTGTATGGTACAGCTTTCAGTTTTCTTCATCACTTTCATTTTAATATTTTTCCAAAACAATCGCTGCATTACATCCGCCAAAACCCGAAGCAGTTTTTAAAATATATTTAATCTTTGCGGGCTGATTTTCTTTAATAATATTCAAAGGCTGGGAAACTCCCGTCTCTTCAAAGTTCTTAGAAGGAATCAGCATTCCGTGACGGACACTTTCCATGGAAATGATGCTTTCTAAAAGTCCCGATGCACCAAGGCAGTGTCCGTAATATCCCTTCATGCTGTTCAATGGAGCATTTTGAAGTTCCATTCGGTTGAAAGCGATGGCTTCCATTTCGTCATTGTACAGGGTGGCGGTTCCGTGGGCGGAAATAAAATCGATTTGATCAGAGGTGATATTCGCTTCCGTCATTGCATTGCTGATACTTGCATACAATCCGTCTCCCGTTCTGGAAGGTCCCGAAATATGGTTGGCATCGTTCACTGCGGAATCGCCCAGTATCTTAAACCTAAATTTTTCGTTTTCGCCTGGAACAGAGGTAATATATACTGCTGCTGTGGCTTCACCAATATTGATTCCGTTCCTTTTTTTGTCGTAGGGTTTACAAGGTTCTGTTCCGATAGCCTGGAAAGAATTGAATCCTGAAATGACAAACTCTGAAACTTCATCCCCGGCAATTACAAAAGCATCTTTATATTTTCCGGCTTGGATCATATTTTTGGCAACAGCAATGGCCATTACTCCTGAAACGCAGGCATTGGAAACGACGATAGGTTTTGTTTTAAACCCAAAATAATCAGCAATTTTTTGTGCTAAATTTGAAAGATAAACACCTTCCGGTAACTCTGTCTGATTTTTTAATAAGCTGATATTGCCTTTGGTAGTTGATAATATAAAAGCAGTTTCTTTTGAAATTTTATGCTTTTCAATCAGAGGTTTTAAGCTCAGCAGAAACATTTTTTCCAGACGTGTAAAATTCTGACTGTCAAAATTGATTTTAAATTCTTTTTCCAGCTTATCAGTATCAATTATTGAAGCGTAGAAAGCTTCCTGATTTTCGATCACTTTATGTAATGCTACGCCTGATTTTCCTTCCACCAGATGATTCCAGTTGGAGGAAACATCAAATCCTAAAGGAGTGATGCAGTTGTAGTCTGTTATATAAATTTCTTTCTTCATTACAATCCCATTTTATCTTTCCAGACCTGAAAAAAATCAGGATTATAAAGGCATAAGCTTCCGTTGCTGTCTAAGAATACCTGAATAGTTTCTCCACTGCACACCAATTGATCATGCTGGTTAAAAATTTCGTAGGTATAAATCAGCTTTGCAGAGACTGAATTTACAAAAGTGGTGACAATTCTGAATGTTTCTCCATATTTTAAAGGAAGAAAATGTTCACAGGTGCTCTTCACAATAGGTGTCACATATCCTGCGTTCTGAATATCAAGATAGGTCAGTCCATGCTGTCTTCCGAAAGCTTCTCTTCCGTCTTCAAAATAGACGATATAATGTCCGTGCCAGACAATTCCCAGCGGATCTGTCTCGTTAAACCTTACTCTTACTTCTTCCGTACAGGTTAATATGTTTTCTTTAGACTGCATTTTGTTTTCTTCCGGAATTTTTTATGGTTTTTATGGACGTCAGGAAACTCCCGGTAATATTAATCATTATATAAATTTAAACGTTGTGGAGTTTTCTTTCGTAAAAAATAGAAATTGCTACCATGGCAATATAGAAGGCAAAAAGAAATGTAAGTTCTTTAGCAATTCCTCCGATACCGCTGTTTCTTAAAATAATATCGTAATAGGCATTCAGTCCCCAGTTCATTGGAGAAAATTTTGCCACAGTCTGCATAAATTCAGGCATTAAGAATACGGGAACCCATATCCCTCCAATCGCGGCCAGAACAACTACCGAAGTCGCCCCAAAAGGAGCAGACTGTTCCTGGGTATCTGCAATAGTTCCCAGTAAAACTCCAAATCCGATGGCTGCCAGCCCTGAAAACAGAGTGACAACAAGAAGCTGGAACATTTTTCCTGAAACATCAAATGCAGGCAGATCCATATAAGGAAAAAGATAAATTCCTACAGCGACCATCAGTAAAAACTGGATGATACAGATGATAAGATAAGTGAATGTTTTTCCTAAAATATGAACAAAATATGGGGTCGGACTGATCCTTGCTCTTACGCTGGTACCCTGACTTTTTTCTTTGACTAAATTAATGGAAAGAGGAACGACAATGAAGAAAATGGCAAAAAGCGTCCACGCCGGAACATTGTGCTGAACAGAATTAGGCATTACGTCCATAACTCCTTTTTTCGGAGTGATCTCTTTAAAGCTGATCAGATTTTTGTTCTCTTCTAGCTTTTCTTCAGTGCCCAACTGATCCTGAAATGCTTTGTAGATCTTTTTATTTTCGATCTCAAAAACCATTTTATTCACGGAATTCATCACTGAGTTTTTGAATCCTGCATTGGTAGCCGGATCAAAGTAAAGATGAATTTCTTTTGCTTTTGGAGCTGCTTTTTTAGTGGCTGCAGAGTCACCTTCCAAGCCAAACGAGCTTACGATCGTCTGCACTTTGGAATCAATATTAGAATTTAAATCTTTCGTTAAATTTTCAGGAATAACGATAGCCATTTGGTAATCTCCGGAAAACACAGCCTTCTGTGCCGACTTTTCATTATAATTCGTCAGCAGCTGGAATGTTTTGCTGGTTTCCAGCTCCTGCTTTATATTTTTTGAGACTTCAGATTTGTCATTGTCAATGAAAATAATTGGGATTTTGGAGCCTTCCAGATTTTTAAAAGTAGAATCCTGAATTAAAGTGATCGTTACAATTAACAGTAACGGCATGACGAAAATAATGACTATTCCTCCAATATCTCTCTTCAGAAGAAGGATTTCCTTCACGAAGCTTCTCCAAAGTTTATACAACAACATCTCTTAGTTCTTTTCCTGTTAATGATATGAAAACATCTTCTAAATTTTCGGCGCTTGACACCTTATTGACCAGTTCTTCCGGTGTTCCTACGGCATGGATTCTTCCGCGATCGATAATGGCGATCTTCGTACAGAATTCTTCTGCCTCGGAAAGGTGGTGAGAGGTATAAATGATACACGTTCCGTTTTTATTGAGTTCCTGTAAGAAATCGATGATTACTTTTTTAGACTGAACATCAACTCCTACTGTAGGTTCATCAAGGAACAATACTTTAGGATTGTGAAGTGTTCCTGCGATAAGGTTGCATCGGCGTTTCATTCCTCCGGAGAACTGTTCTACCTTTTTGTCTGCAAACTTTGAAAGTCCCATGATCTCTAAAGATTCATCGATGGTTCTTTTAAGTTCTTTATGCTTCAATCCGTACAGGCTTCCGTAAAACATTAAGTTTTCTTTAGCCGTAAGGGTGGGATAAAGCGCATATTCCTGAGGGACGATGCCAATGATCTGTTTGATTTTAAAGCTGTCCTTATGAGGAGACAGACCGTTGATGGTAAACTGTCCCGAAGTAGGTTTGATTAATCCCGAAAGCATAGAGATCAACGTGGTTTTTCCTGCTCCGTTCGGGCCCAGGATACCATAAATCTCGTTTTTTTCTATATTCAGCGAGATGTCGTTGACAGAAAACTCATCGGAGTTTTTATATTTTTTATAGAGATTTTTAATCTCAATCATATTCTCTGCCATATCAGATCGCTTTTCTCAGTTTTTTATAGAAAGCTTCTTCCAGATCGGCAATGTGAAGCATGGATTTTGAGAGGTTGTTATAAATATCGCTTTTCGAGTTTCTGTTTTTGTAAACACGGGCAATATCCACGGCAAAATCCCTCCATAAATCCCCGATGGCTGTAATTTCTTTTGAAAGCTCTTTTAATTCATCATTTTTAAGAATTACTGAAGCTTCCTGAAGAAATGCACCATAAATAAACCGAAACCCGCCTCCGCCGGTGCCTATCTCTTCCTGCATTCTGATCAGCTGTCCCAGATAGTGGTTGGTGACCTTAGTTCCTTTCTTTTCAGCCCATTTCGGGATACTTCTGGCGACCCATCTCATGGCTTTTACGCCGATAAGAGGAACCGGAGCCAGCATATTTTTGCAGGTGTCTTTTATTCCTTTTTTAATGGCTTCTTCAATATTCACATTTTCAGGGATGTAAGTCGGGTAATACATATGTCCTTTTGGAGGCAGTGCACCTTTGGCATATCTTACCTTTTCCAGCTCAGCTTCTGATAGGGTAGTGGTATAATCCATCACCGGGTCGCTGATCAGGAATTTTCCGTCCTCTTTTCCGTATACGACAAGGTTGTGGGCATTGAAATGGAATTTATATTCTTCAGGGAAATAGGTAAGGTTAAAAACACCTACCTGAAGTCCTGTAGGGATATTCTGATTTAAATTTCTTTCTAAAGCGGACTGCGCTTCTTTAGGATTGGAAAATTTTTCTCTTTTGATTTTAATGCCCAATCTTTTTGCTGCTTTGCTGAAAATAGCACCTGGCATTGGCCTGTAGCTGAATCCCGGAGCGAAATTCACTTTCAGAAATGGCAGATAGACAAAAAACAGTCCGGAACCGATCCCGAAGATCATGGGTTCACTGAGTTTTAAGCCTTTATTAAGTAACAGATTGGAGGCAACACCGTTTTCGCAATGGGCGGTCTGATGGTGTTCGAAGTTAAGTTTCATTTGCTGCTTTTATTCTTTTTCATTGACGGAATGAAATTCTGCATATATCTTTATGCTTATTATTTTCCGTCAAAGTTCTTTAATTCATCCACTGAAATCCCGAATGCATCTGCATATTTTTTCAGTACGGATTGGTTTAGTGTTTTAAATACTTTCGGTTTTGCGTGTCTTTTCACTCTCCACTGCCACAATCCGACATAGGAAGCAAGAACGCTTAAATCCATTTTATTCAGTTCCATGAAATAAATAATAGGACTTACCAAATTATGGGCAACGTTTTGTCTGGCTTCTTCAATTCTTTCATGAATAAGCTCCATGGATTCATCAAGGGCCGCTTTTTTAGCTTCCCATCCAATGCTGTTTGCCGTTGTATAATTATCATTTTCGTCCATCACATACAAGACTTCGGTCATGTTTGCTGACTTCAGATTGCTTTCATCCTGAGGCAGGTCTTGTTTTTTCATGTAAACCGTATTATTCTTTTAGTTTAAAGATGAAAATGGTCCACCTTTTTTATTCTTTTTAATCAGTTGGCTAAAATAGTGAAAATACATTATATGTAAATCATATTAAATTATATGCCGGAACAGGCTTTATTTAAAGATAAATCTAAATTTTAACATAAAAAATCATTATCCACGGTTTGCTGTAACAAGTACATGGTGAATGTAGACTTATAGGATTCTACTTGAAATTTGATTTAAATAAATAAACTTATGAAGAAATTTTTTATTTCTGTTTCACTTTTCTGCATGCTGCATGCCATGGCGCAGAAATTTGACACTCAAAAGGTAACGGACAGCCAGGGGTATACTTATGAAACGGTGAAAAATGACCAGTCCGGTGTGAGAGTATATACCTTGAAAAACGGACTGAAGGTTTATCTGGCAAAGAATGATGATGCCCCAAGAATCCAGACCTATATTCCTGTAAGAACGGGATCTAATAATGATCCTAGCGACAATACAGGTCTGGCACATTACCTTGAACACATGGTTTTCAAGGGAACTTCTCATTTGGGAACTCAGGACTGGGCAAAGGAAAAAGTATTGCTGCAACAGATCTCTGATCTTTACGAGCAGCACAAAGCTGAAAAGGATCCTGAAAAGAAAAAACTGCTCTATAAGAAAATAGATGAGGTTTCTCAGGAAGCTTCCAAATATGCAATTGCCAATGAATATGACAAAGCAATCTCATCATTGGGCGCAACGGGAACGAATGCCCATACATGGCTTGATGAAACGGTTTATAAAAATAACATTCCTTCCAACGAGCTTGAAAAATGGCTGAAAGTGGAAAAAGAGCGTTTTTCTGAATTGGTATTGCGCCTTTTCCATACAGAACTGGAAGCTGTGTATGAAGAATACAACAGAGCCCAGGATAATGACGGCCGTCTTGTAAACTACGCAATGATGGAGGCTCTTTTTCCAAAGCATCCGAACGGGCAACAGACTACAATTGGGACTTCGGAACACCTGAAAAGCCCGTCAATGGTTGCTATTCATAAATATTTTGATACGTATTATGTGCCTAATAATATGGCTGTTGTTTTGGTAGGTGACCTGGATTTTGATAAAACCATTAAAATGGTGGATCAGTATTTTGGTGCTTTTGCGTACAAAGAGCTGCCGATGAAAAAAATGGTATCTGAACAGCCGATGGAAAGCATTGTGACGAGAACGGTGAAAAGTCCGAGTACACAGAGAATGACACTGGCCTGGAGATCGGATTCCAATGGAACTCAGAATGCAAGATTGGCGGATGTCGTTGCGGAAATTTTAAGCAACAGGGGCGATGCAGGTCTGATAGATCTTAATATGAATCAAACGCAAAAAGTGCTGGGAGCAGGGGCTTATGAGTCAGCTTTTAAAACCTATGGTGCTTTTACGATGTCGGTAACTCCGAAAGAGGGACAGAGTCTTGATGATGCTAAAAAACTATTGCTAGAGCAGTTGGATTTGGTGAAAAAAGGACAGTTCCCGGATTGGATGCTGAAAGCCATCGTTAATGACAAGAAGGTACAGCGTATGAAGTCATGGGAAACCGCAGATGGACTGGCAACGACGTTGTATGATACCTATATCAATGAGAAGACATGGCAGGAGGAATTAGATGATATCAATCAATATGAAAAAATCTCCAAGGCAGATGTTGTCAAGTTTGCAAACGAGTTTTTCAAGGATAACTATGTGGTTGTTTATAAAGAAAAAGGAGTGAATGATAAGCTGGTTCGTGTACAGAATCCGGGTATTACTCCGATCAAGCTGAACAGAGAAGCGCAGTCTCCTTTCCTTAAAGGTATTTTAAGCAGCAAGGTGTCTGAGATCAAGCCGGAATTTATCGATTATAAAACAGCGATTCAGACTTCTCAGATTAAAGATAAGAAAGTAAGTTTTGTAAAGAATAAGTATAATGATGTGGCACAGATCAGTTATATTTTCCCTTTCGGAACGGATAATGATAAGGAACTTTCAATCGCCGTCACTCTTTTCGAATATCTTGGAACGGATAAATATACGCCTGAGCAGCTGAAAAGTGAATTCTACAAGCTGGGAATCTCTTACAGCTTCAGAGCGTCCAATGATCAGGTGGTGATTACGCTAAGCGGTCTTGAGGGCAACATGAAAAAAGGTGCTGAGCTGATGAATCACTGGCTGACGAATGTAAAAGCTGACAAAGAGATCTACGGAAAAACCGTGAAAACGATATTGGAGGCAAGAGAAGCCGGGAAAAAGGATAAAACAAGAATCATGGCTGCTCTTACGAACTATGCCAAGTATGGTAAGAATTCCAGGATGACGGATATTGTTTCCAAAGAACGTCTTGAAAGCATTGATGCAGCTGAACTGACTAAGAAGATCAAAGCCCTTAACCAGTCACCATACGAGGTATTGCTTTACGGACAGGATCAGTCAGGTTTAGAAAAGGCAGTTAAGCCGTATATTGCAGAAACCAGCGTCCAGCCGGCAAAAGCAAAAGAATATCAGGAGCCTGCTGCAGAAGGGAAAGTCTATTTCACAAATTATGACATGGTTCAGATGGAAATGTCTAAAGTAGCGAAAGGAGGTGATGTGAATTTGAGTAACTTCGGAAAAGCAAATGTTTTCAACGAGTATTTTGGAAGAGGTCTGTCTTCTATCGTATTCCAGGAGATCAGGGAAAGTAAGTCACTGGCTTATTCTGCTTATGTTTCTTATGCGAACGCAACAGAGAAAGATCATGCAAACTATATCACAAATTATATCGGAACACAGGCCAATAAGCTTCCTCTGGCTGTAAATGCTATGAGTGATCTTATGGCATCCCTGCCACAGATTCCGGCGCAGTTTGAGAACTCAAAAGGTTCTGCACTGAAGCAGATCGCATCCAACAGGATTAACAGAACGAATATTTTCTTTAATCAGATGGCACTGAAAAAGCTGGGTGTTGATTATGACATCAGAAAAGATATTTATTCAGAAATTCAGGGACTGACACTGCCACAGCTTACAAGCTTCTATGATACTGAGATAAAGCCTGTAAAATACAATACAGCGATTATCGGTAAAAAAGAAAATCTGAATATGGAATCCATCAATAAAATGGGAACATTCCAGGAAGTTTCTCTTGAGGAGATCTTCGGATACTAACCTTTAATGATACCAAATTTTTAAGCGGAGCAGCAATGCTCCGCTTTTTGTTTAAAATGAATCTCAAAGAAAGCTTTATTTTCTCTTGGTATAGTTGAGCTTTACCAGCAAATATATTTCTGTCTTCTCAAGATCATTACACCACGTACGTTCTGATATAATCGCATTTTCGTAGAGATAAAGATCTTCCATATTATTGACGTATTCAAGTCTTTCGGAAGTCCTGTACTTAAAAAATGAAATAAGATTCACCTCATCACCCACCTGTGGAGCAACCGGAAACTCAACAGAATTTTCAAAATCGAATTCAATGTCATACGAATAGAACCTTACTTTTACGCTCATAATATTATTTTTATCAAATATATCGAAAAATAAAGGTTATTAAATATTGGGGAGGAAGATGGAGGCTGGAAGTTATTGGCAGGATTTCAATTCTGATAGTTTATTACATAGCTTGATGAGATATTTAAAGAACAGTAAAACTGGTTTAGAGTTATATTCTACGACTCGCTTTCTTAGCTTCCCCGCGTTCATAATCATCTGTGCAAATCTGTGCAATCCGTGGTTAAAAAAATAAGATTACCCTTTTCACGAACCAGTGCTAAAAAAGAAAAACCGCACGATAATCGTACGGTTATATATTTTCCCTGAAATATTTTTAAGATTTCACTTCCTGAATAAACAGATTGATTTCCGCTCTGATCAGCAATTCATCATTATTGAACGTCTCACAGAAGATATTACAGATATTTTCATATTGAGAAATCAGTGAGGCTTTGGAAATGATCTTATCCCCTGTTTTTGGAAGAGCAAATACTTCAATCTTTTTGATATTAGTAATAAAACCGATTACTTTGGTATCTGCGTCAGGATTTTCAAAGAAACTCTGTCCGAGAATAGATGAGCAGGTTTGCGCCAGGTTTTCAATAAGGCCGGCCTCTACAAATTCATTGTTATGAACAAAGATATTATCCTCTTTTATTTCAAAGGAAGTCACAACTTTTTCTTTGGTCAGTTCCAGAATATAATCCGCCATGAGCATGGGTTCACGGTGTGGCAGAAAGTTGTGTATATTGATGAGGTCTTCCCTGATTTCCATTACATTTATTTTACAGCCGTTTTCATTTGAGATCTTGCAATGATCCCGCCATTCACTTTCGTTACGATGTCCACCAATGTTACACCCATCATTTCATGCAGGATGGTTACTTCAGATTCCAGGCGGTCTCCTGTTTTAGGTAGAATGTCTGCTTCAAAAGATTTAATAGCTCCGATATATCCTGTAGGAGCATCTTTTCCTAAAAGAAAGTATTTGTAGCCTGTGTGTAAAGCGACACTCTGTGCCTGATGCTCTATAAGTCCTGAAGCCTGGAATGTGTTGTCCTGGATAAAAATATTATCCTCTTTGATCACAAATCCTGATACAAGGTGATCGTCAGAATAATCCATAAGCTCATGAACCATGACAAACGGAAAACGCTGCGGAATCAAGTTTCCCACAAAGTCCTGATCAGATGTCGGCAGTTGGTGTCCCATTAGCAAACCGTTAATAAGGCACAAGAATAAGCAAATCTTCCGCTTTCAGGAACACACAGCAATACTTTCTCACCTTTTTTCAGTGTCCCGGAATTCATTAATTCTTCCAAAGCAATAAAGATAGAGCCTGCCCCGATATTTCCTACTTTAGAAAGGTTATAGAACCATTTTTCTGCAGGGAAATCCATTCCTTTTTTAGCAAACTCGTCTTTTAAGCCATCTTTGAAATAGCCGGAAGAAATATGCGCAAGGACGTGGTCTATCTTTTCAGGATCTAAATTATGCTTGTCAAAAGAGGATCTTAAGCTTTCTGCCCCTTTTACAAGGATATATTTGTCAAGAATCTTAGTATCCTGCTTTATAGCAAAAATCGACTGCTTAAGCCATTCATCAGATGGATAATCTGCCCATGATTTAAGGCTACCGTCTTCCAGCTTATCGCATCCTGCATACATACAGGCTTCGATTTCGTGAGCGTAAGAGTAAAAATCAATGAATTCGATCTTCAAAGAAATTCCGTTTTCTCTAGGCTTATTTTGTAAAAGGAAGGCACCGGCGCCATCAGAAAGCATCCATCTCAGGAATTCTCTCTTGAAGGCAATAATAGGTCTTTCTTCCAATGCTTTTAAGTTTTCAGCTTCATGGTTGAATTTATCTGCCGTCATCCATGCAGACATTCTTTCAGATCCTACACATACCGCATTCTCCTGTACGCCAGCCTTTACAGAAAGGAATCCGTAATTCAGGGCATTCATTCCGGAGTTGCATAATCCGGTAGCTGTATTAATTTCAATAGATCTTCCGATATTCAGTTCTCCATGAACCATAGAAGCGTGTGAAGGCTGCATCTGATCCGGAGAAGTAGTTCCTACGGACAAAAGTTTCATATCTTCTTTTTTGAAATTCTCATCAAATAATCCTTCAACTGCTTTTGCAGTAAGCTGTGCATTCGTATGAGTAGGGTTTCCTTCTGTATCTAAAGCATAATATCTCGTTGTGATCTTGTTATTTCTTAAAATCAATGATTTTGCTTTGGAAGGAGTGCCATTTATCAGACCAAGATAGGTCTCCATTTCATCATTTGATACCGGGTTATTAGGTAAGTATGTTGATGCTTTTGTTATAAATACGTCGTACATTCTATTTTAAATTAATTCCTTGTAAATATGTTTTTTGTTTTTGTCTTTTAAACCAAAATATAGGGGTTGTCAGTAAGTGTAAAACTAAGACGACAGGTGAAATAATCCATATCGCAGCCATCAAATATACCTTAAAGAATTTTATCAGCAATGGGCGTTTCTCTTTTTTCTTGATAATCAGATTAGACCAGACGGTAAAAATTTTATTTCCTACTTTTTCTACCCGTACCAGAAAAGGACGGATTTCTACAGCACCGTTCTTTACCAGATCAGGCTGAAGACCTGACAGATCTCCTTTGTTGTAATGTTTTTCTATAATATCACCATATTTTACAGATCCTGAAATTTCTTGATCAGAGACTCCGGCAGCAGGCAGCATTCCTGATTTTTCTTTCTGCCCTGTAGTCATCCAGCGCAGGATTGTCAGTACACTTGTATAGTTGTCATGTCGGTCTACCAAAGCAATATTTCCTACCAATCTCGCGCCAAGATTCTTTAAATAAACCTTTAGCTTCTCCTGCGAAAGCATCCACATATTCCGGGTTCCGGAGATCGTAACTACATCTGTATCTTTCAGTATCTTTTCAGCGAAACCACTCTTTAAAAATGAGATAACAGGAATAGAAGGTGTAAGATACCACACCTGATATCCGAATAAGATGAGGTCAAACTTTGTATTCATGATCTTATCAGAAGGCGGGAAGATCTCTTTTGGGATCTGGAGATAAGATTCAGGAAAGGTGTTGAAAAAAACGTCTCCAGACCAGGGAAACGCAAAATCTTCCTTCAGCTGAATATTATAATACGTAACGTCATATTCTTCCTTTTTAGTTTCAAAAGGCTGAGCCATATTCTTTACAATATCTTCCAGCTGGCCGGTCTGTGAGTAATAGATTACGAGTATATTCTTTTTCATAGTATTCTGTTGCGGTTACAAAAATATGCTTTTCATATTTATTTAGTGTTTTTTGAATATTTTAATTGCTTTTGAATTGAATTCCTCGTAATAATCTGAATTATTCAAAGCCGATTGCCCTGCATTCAGGAAGATGATGGTTTCAGGAAGTTTCTCCAGCGAGCTGATATAAAATTCCGGATCCGAAATCAAAAGGATATCAATAGGCTTATGAATCTCGGAAACATGGTTGATATAATGAATCTTTCTTCTTTTTACCAGATATGTCTGTAATGCTGTCGCTTTTCTATCATTATCTTTAATCAATGAAAAGATTCTTCTTTCTGCCTGATAAAGGGTAAACAGTATATCTTTCTGTCCAAAATCATTGGCTGCATGAAGAATCGTAGCGTCTTTCGGAAGGTGTTTATTCAATTCAAAATAAACAGATTTGTTCGTATTGAAATCGTCTTTGACTTCTTTTACCAATTCATTATCTTTATAGAGATAACTTAAGAATAATTTCTTTCTAAAGTAATTTTCATCTTCCAGTTCATTTCTTAGTTCGGCAAATTGCTGTCTGAAGTAGGCGTTGATCTTTTTCGTCCTTTCAGAATAATTTTTCCCGAAACTCAGATCGTCTTTGCTGATCCTTTCACCCACTTTTACAGTAATACTCCCGTTGTAAATGATAAAGTCTCCTTTGGGCAGTACTTCTGAATTTCCATGAATATACAAGGGAAGAATATCCAGCCCGAACTGTTCAGCAAGATAAAAGGCCCCTTTGTGAAATCTTTTCACATCATTGGTATAAGAGCGCTCTGCTTCCGGGAAAACAACAAGCGAATATCCCTGGTCAATTTTTTCTTTCAGCTTGTCCATTCCGTTCTCTATCCCCTGGGAAACAGGATAAAAGCCCAATGCTTTCACCAGTTTTCCAAAAACAGGAGAATTATATACCCAGTCATTGACTAGATAGATGATTTTATGCGTCGCCATGGCAATAGCAAGGGTGTCCAGGAAAGAGGTGTGATTGGCAATAATTACAGCAGGCTTACTGAAATCTTCTGAAGGATTTCTGATTACTATTTTCCTTACGAAAGGAGTGGTATGTAAAACGGATGTTAAAAATTTAGCTAAAACTAATTTGATGATATCTAAGGTTTTCCCTTTTGATCTTTTGACAAATATGCTTCCGATGAGTGAGAAAACCAGGCCTCCCAGTCCATAATAGGAAAATGAAAGGATAGACCTGAGTAATAATCTGAAGGTAATAGGAGAAAGTCCCTTTTTTGCCCTGTTTGTGATCAGTAATCTGAACCAGAACGGATACAGCGTTGAAGTGATGATGATCACAGAGAACATCCCGATTAAAGCTACCAGTGCCAATGAATGTAATGCCGGGTGTTTGGCAAAGATCAAAGAGCCGATAGATAAAATCGTGGTGAAAACGGCAAGAATAATGGACGTTCTGTATGTAGGAAGTTCATTTTTCCCCGTTGTATGTTCCTTTTGCATAGCTTTGGTAAGGAATATGCTGAAATCGTCTCCCACGCCGAAAACCAATGTACAGACCACTGTGCTGAAAATATTTAATTCCAATCCTAAGAAATATAGAATACCTGCTGTGACCACGCCGGTCAAAACAATAGGAAACATGGTAAGGACTGTAAGCTCAAAATTTCTGAAGAAAACGATAATCGTCAGAACGATAGCCAGAAGAGAGTAGTTGATCAGCGTACTGAAATCTCTTTTCAGCAGTCCCAAAAAGTTTTCATTCATCTGCTGGCGATCGATAGCAAGAGCATCGTGACTCTTTTCAATATCTTTTATAAACGTGTCCCTTTTCTTCTCATCTACTTTTACAACATTAGAAACCGTGTAAAATCCGTTTTCACTGCTCAGGAATTCGGAAACCTGCAAAGCTTTTACCTTTTCGTAGTCTTTGAGACTTAAAGCAGTATATTTTTTATTTAAAGCATCATTAAATTGATCGAATGCGCTGCTGTTAAATCCAAATTGATTTCCGCTGTTCACCAATTCAGCAACCGTGCGGTTTTTTTTGTCTGAATTCCAGAATGTATTCCACACTTCGATCCTTTTTTTCTGATCTTTTTCGGAAAGAACAACGTTTCCTAGCGAGCTGTAGCTCAGGATCTTTCCGTCCTGTTTTTCTTTCTCAAGGAAACTGCTCAGGCGGGAATTTCTTGCCAGTGCCTCTTCCTCAGAATCTCCATAAGAAATGGTGTAAATAGATTTTGAAGTAATGTCGGACAGCTTTTGCAGCTTTGCTTCACTTATTTTCAGGTCTTTCGGGATATAATTAAGATCTCCTATGTCTTCATTGAAACCCACATGCCTGAAGCCGAAAAGGCAGGCGATAATGATAATGGAGGATCCTATAATGAGAGGTTTATTTTTCTCATAAGGATAAGATCCGATTCTGTCTATAAAATTGATACTATGTTGTTCCTCAGTCTGCTTAGGTATATACAGTTGCGGAACAATAATCAATGCCGTGACAGAAGATAAAATAACAGTAATAGCAGCAAAAAGTCCCAAATCTTTCAATGCTTCAGAACGCACAAATACCAGACAAAGAAATGAAACGGCAGTTGTAGCGCTGCTCAGTATGATAGGCTGTGTAATCTCCTTATAAAGTTCTTCAATATTATTGTTATGCTTGTAGTGCGTAAGGATGTGGAGAGCATAATCTATCGTAATTCCAATGAGAATTGCGCCCACACTTAAAGAGATTGCGGAAATCTTATCCTTAATAAAATAGAGGATCAGAAGAGCAAGCAATACTGAAAATACCGTCGGGAGAAATACGATGATTGGGGTGAAAAAGTTCCTGAAATAATAAATCAGCAGGATCAGCAGCACGGTCATCGAGATCATGACCGTATTCTGGATGTCTTTTTTGATCTGTTGGGCATTGGCAACGGCAATCACCGGAGAACCGAAATAGCTGAGCTCTGTTTTCCCTTTAAACTGTTTGTTGATGCTGTCTTTTATCTCATTGAGCTTATTGATAAAGGCTTCATTGCCCTTGGTATCGTTGCTTTTATTTTTTGGATCGATGAAGAGGAGCAGGTTTTTTCCGTCCTTGGTAACGATATAGCTATCTTCAAGCTTGAAATCCTTGCTGATATTTAAAGCATTTAATTTTTTGATTCCCAAATAAGTAATTCCCAAAGGATCTTTTTTGATGAAATCCTTTGTCACAAGACTTGTGGGGGAAACAAGCGAAACATAATTGTTCTCTACCTGCTTTGAAATGCTGTCCTTCTGAAGTTTCCGTTCAATTTCCTTATAATCCTTTTCATCAAGGAATAATGGAAGGTTCTGATTCACAAAATCAAAGGTTTCTGAAATTTCACTGTCATTCACCTTTCCCTGAACAGAGCTTATGTATTTCTTTAGGGGCTCCACTTTTTGTAGAAACGTGTCAGCCGTTTCAGAAAGCAGAAAGCTGTCTTCACCGGATTTATTTTCTATGATCACAATGATCTTGTCCGAAAAATTAAGTTGCTTGATGACTTTTGCCGTAAGATCAGACTTTTCATTTTTAGGAATAATCTGATTGATATCTTCCTCAAAATTAATTTTTGAAGCAAAAAATCCACATAATACAGCTATTCCTAAAGCAATACCTGCAGAAAGAATCCTGTTTTTGGAAATCAGATAATATAAAAATATAAAAAAGCGATGCATTACATTGTGAAATCAAGTCTGCAAATTTAATTTTTTCAGGAGTAGTTCAAAACATTTAAGCTATAAGTTTTATCTGAAAATCAACAAAATATTCTAGGCAGAATAAAAAAATAATCTACTTTTGCAAAAGTTCCCTTCAAAAAATATATTTTAAACCAATATTTTTACTAAAGAAATAAGAATCTGTTTTAGATATGTTGAAAAAAAATGATGAAAAAATAAACGGATTTCTATTAATGATAGAATTCCCCTTTTTGCTGTCCATCCTATCTTTTTACAGATTTGAATCTTACCTGTGCGTACCGTATGGGTTTAAAAACTCTACATCAGCATGAGTCTTTTACACCCATATTTTATAATTGCTATTGTTTACATGCTTTTTTTCAGTGTACAGGAAGTCTTTGGAAAAAAAGTAGATAAAAAATGGTTTTGGTTTTTAGGAATCTATCTTATTATACTGGCTGGTTTTCGTGACAATGCAGGGCCGGATTATGGAAGCTACAGGGGATTGTATATCAATGCTGATACTAAGAGCTACTACAGCATCTTTCTAAAGATGTTCCACATAGAAGGTCCTGATCATTTGGATGTAGAGTGGCTGTATACCCTGATCAATAAGCTCCTCCTGAATGTTTTCAATGCCCCTTTTTATGTTCTTACCCTGATTATAGCGATATGTGCTATTTTTTTTAAGATAGAATACACGGAAGACAATACTTTTTATCCCTTTACATTTACCCTTTTCATGTTTATTCCCTACTTTTTTGTTGGGGAAAGTGGGCAGATCAGGCAGAATCTCGGGACATTTATTGTTTATTTTGCCATACGCTATATCAAACAGCGGAAACTCTGGCATTACCTGTTCTTTATATTTTTGGCATCCGGTATTCATACCGTAAGTTATCTCTTTCTTCCTATGTATTGGCTGGCCCGAGTTCCATTGAATAAAACCTCAATGCTGGTCATGATCATTATTTCCATATTTCTTTCCCCATTTGAAATATACCGTGTTTTTGGTGATCTGTTAACCGGGATGGCATCTGATAATATTTTGGTAGAGGGGTTAAACGGATATATGGATGAGTCTATAGAAAGGCTGAATGGTGGTTTCGGAATTCCTGAAGCGATGATGATGATTCTTACCTTCTTCCTCTTTGCATTCGACACCAAAATGAAAGAGAAGTATCCGTATTACGAGTATCATAGAAATTATGCTGTAGTCGGTATCTGTTTCTATTTTATTTTCAGAAACAATCCTGTGTTTTCGTCCAGACTTGTTGGGGCATTCATTGGTTTTGCTTACATACTGATCCCTAATACAATGTACGTTGTGTCAAGTGGGATGAAAAAATTGATTTATTCTTTTATTATAGCGCTTGTTATCTTTAATTTTATTGTTTTCTCTTCATTTATCAATATAAAAGTCGGAAGGTTTACCAATGAGCTTTATAAAAATCATGTTCTTCCATAAAAAAATCTTATTATATACAATTCAGAGACAGCTTTAGGCTGTCTTTTTTTATGCACAGTATAGAACGTTTTGTTAATATTTATTCATTTGGATTTCATAACGGCATGGTTTATCGGAAAATATTTACTTTTGTCTGCGATAAACATTGTTGCCGTTTTTGTATTTATAATCCGTTAAACTTGAATTGTCAATAATATAATTTAAATATTTAATAGTTATTTATATTATTAATCGATTATTGTTGGTGAAGGCTTAGAAGTTGTATTTCCTTAATGGCACACAAGTCTAAGGATATGAAAGATTTAGTTAAACATTTTGCGGCAATTTTTTGCCTAGTGTCGATTTGTACCTATTCCCAGAATAGTGGAGATTTAAAAGCAAGTTCCCCTTCTTACGCGGGGAAAAAGAAATCAGAAAGTGATACCTTACGTAATCCTGTCAGCAGGGCACTACCTCAGGATTGGACTAAAGCACCCAACAGTTATATATTTGATCCCAGGCAAAACAGCGAAGGTTTGCTTGTTCCGGTGAAAAAAGCTTATGCTGTCTGGAGAGAAGATAATCTGATCAAGAATGGGGGAATTCCTGCCGGTAAAATGACAGCAGATGTTCTCTGGGAAGATACCCACGGGCTCATCCGATCAGGAACAGCTTATTCACTAGAGCTTCAGGATTCGGGAGAAGGTGCTAAAATAAAGGTTCCTGTCAACAAAACAAAAAAAGGAAATGCTGTTATAGCCCTCAGGATAAATGGAGAAATATACTGGAGCTGGCATATCTGGGTGACCGATGATCCTACCAATGGATCTTCTTATAAAAGTTTTGACAATATCACAAGAATGAAGGCGGATGGAACAGTAGAGCCCATCCCTGATTCCGAATGGAAGTGGATGGATCGTAATCTGGGTGCATTGAGCGCTTCTATCACATCTTCAGACTGGAACAGAAGTATTGGGCTCCTTTATCAATGGGGAAGAAAAGACCCGATTCCACCCTTGGTGACAAGAGGAAATGATTATTATGAGGTTTCGGGTTCTATCGGAAGAATAAGACACAGAGGCGCGAAGAATTTTACAGGTGCCACAAGTATAGATAACCTTACGAAATATGTTCCGCTATCAAATGCTGAAGTAGTAAGTAATATCAGACTTTCCGTAAAAAATCCTTTAAGCCTGATCTATGTGAACAAAGATATTGACAACGGCCAGGCTTACTACAGTAATAATGTCAATATTCCGGTCAACTGGTTCGGACGTTCCACTGACCTTCCGGATAACAGGCTTTCGGAACTTAATCTTTGGTCAGATAATTCCGAAGGGATCATTCGTACGGGTTATAATGACGACAACAGTGCCCAGCCTTACAGGGACAAATCTACTTATGATCCATGTCCCAACGGATGGAGGATGCCATCCATGCTCGTTGCCAATTTGGGCTCTCAGTCTTATGTAGATGATATCAGGATAGATTTTTCTCCTTTTGGTGTAAGAACCAATATGTCTAAAAATACTTTTGAAGCAAATAAATACCATATCATAAAACCTACAGATAATGGTGTTCCTGCATTTATGACAGGATTTAAGGTTTATCCCAATTTCGGGTTTGATCTTTCCAACGCAGGAGGAAATGATATGGGAATTTTTCCCGGAACAGGACAGCTTATCAGAAATGCTCATCTGGGACAGTATACCGATCAGCATCATACGGCACTCTGGACGGCAACCATGGCCAGACACTTTGATGCTTCCCCGGCAGTAGTGGTCAGAGGGCTTTACATGATCCCCGATAAAGAGCAACCGGATGTTCCGGATCCCAATTATCCCAATATCAAAGGAAGATATACCTATATGCCGATGTCCGGAATGTATACCTCAGAAGCTAATGGCTGTAGATGTATTAAGGATCCCCTGTATGTTATTGACCGGTATGATTTTCCAACGGAATATATGGCTGCGCCTACAGAATATAGAGAAGGAATTAATAATCCTAACACTTATCAGGCTGTTAAAAATACGCAACCTTTTATCATAGAAATTCCTGTAAGCAAGGCTTTTTCAGTACAAAGTCAGCTGTTAAATAATCAGGCCATACTGGATCCTTCTAATTTTAATAATTTAAAAGCAAATGTACTATGGACAACCAATACGGGACTTATTAGCAAGATTTCAGTCGTTAACCCTTCCCCGTCTTCTATTCAGAGTATCAGCGGCTCAGCGATCTCGGTCCAGATCAATCCCAATCAGAGTGGAAATGCTGTGGTTACACTGCATAACGGAAGTATTACGACCCCTGTATACTGGAGCTGGCATATCTGGATCACCGATTCTGCTTTAGGTTCCTTTACTTATACAACGGAAGCTCCTGCCTCTGAAGCAGTCAACTACATCAATTATGTAAACAAGGCAGATACAGCTCTTAAGACAGAATTTATGGATAGAAACCTGGGAGCGATAGACTCATTCCCAATGGTTGGTAATGCCCTTACCCCTACCGCTGCAGAACTTGCGAGAATAAGAGCTTCTACAGGACTACACTATCAGTGGGGAAGAAAAGACCCGATTCCGACATTCCAATACGCAGACAACAAAGCTTCCTTTAATATATTCCTGGGAACGACATCAGCTAACGGAACAGTTACCTATACTACACTTACTCCTGCTGCTTATAATAATATGTCAGGAAACTATATTGTTCCGTATAGCACTTATGCTGCTGCTTCCAATGTAATGCTTACAGACAGACCGGCAGATAAAATCGCCAAAGTACTGTCCTATTCCGTTAAGAATCCTCTGGTTTATATGATTCCAGGTTCTTTTGCTCCATACAACAGTGCAACACCTACGTATACCAATGGGACAGACTGGCTAGCAGATGAACCGAACCTTGCCCCGGAAAGATGGGGAAGAGGAGAAGAAAAATCCCCTTTCGACCCATGTCCTGAAGGTTGGAGAATTCCCGACGTCACCAATGTGGAGCTTATTTCCAATCAGGATTACGGACAGTCCCCATGGTACAAAAAAGATAAAAGGATTGCTACTTTTTATAGTGCTCTTACAGACTATTCAGGAGTTAGAGTTAGAAATCCTTCAACTACATCTACTATTGGCTATATGTTTGTAAACGGTTCTTATATATTGGGAAATTATCCTGACTCAGGATCCCGTGGGTATAGAAATGTTATTGCCAATCAATCTCCACAGGGTACCTTCAATGTGGTTAATTTTCAGTATCCTGGAGCCTGGACAGGAGCTTTAGCTTCAAATTATCTCGGAAGATCCGTCAATGTCTTGTTTGATGCTGCATCCACAGCCAATCGTTTTATTGCTTTTAATGATAATAATGATCCTTATATGGGGACCAGCTGCCGGTGTGTAAGAGTAAAATATGATGCTGCAGGAAATGAAGAAGGTCCTATTCCTACACTTCAGATTACAGAACTGGCGTCAGGTAAAAGAGCTGATCTATTAAGCAGTGCAGAAGTAAGAGAAAAAGTAATGGAAAACAGAATTTCCTTATATCCCAATCCAGTAAAAGATATTCTTTATATCAAGGCGTCGGATGAGGGCAGCTTTTACTATCAGATTTATAATATAACCGGACAGCTGGTGAAATCAGGTAAGTTTGAAAACGGCAAAACAGATCTTTCTGGTCTTAATACAGGAGCTTATCTGATTAGAATCAATGATTCGGAGAAGATTGTGAAAATTATCAAACAATAAATTTTAAACTTCTATAAAAAAGCAGAACAGGATTCCCTTTTCTGCTTTTTTGTTCTGCACATAAGTTGCATCTATCACCAATGATGAAAAATTCTATATCATCTATTTTATTAAGCTCGAATCTTTGCCTAAACTATACTGTCTAAAGGAGTTGATATCTTTAAAAATGCCCTTCGGAACGGACATGAAACCCATCTAATTCTTAAATTAAACGGTTTAACAAAAAGTATATAATAAAAAAGCTTTACTTTTGCAAAAAATTTTTTTAGAATGTCGAAAAATTTAGTAATCGTAGAGTCCCCGGCAAAAGCAAAAACTATTCAGAAATATTTAGGGAAGGATTTTGAAGTGAAATCAAGTTTCGGACACATCCGTGATCTTCCAAAAAAAGGAATGGGAATAGACCTTGCCACATTCAGTCCTGATTACGAAGTTTCGGCTGACAAAAAGAAACTGGTAACAGAATTAAAGGCTGCCGTAAAGAAAGCAGAAATGGTATGGCTGGCTTCCGATGAAGACCGTGAAGGAGAAGCTATCGCCTGGCACCTGGCAGACGAATTAAAACTGAAGCCCGAAAACAGGAAAAGAATTGTTTTCCACGAGATTACTAAAAATGCCATTCTAAAAGCAATTGAAAATCCACGGGACATCGATCAGAATCTTGTGAATGCCCAGCAGGCAAGAAGAGTATTAGACAGGATCGTAGGTTTTGAAATGTCTCCGGTTCTTTGGAAAAAAGTAAAACCAGGTCTTTCTGCAGGAAGAGTACAGTCTGTAGCGGTAAGATTGATTGTAGAAAGAGAAAAAGAGATCCGCGAATTCATTCCGAAAGCAAGCTTCAAGCTGGATGGGATTTTCCTGAATAAAAACGAACAGGAAATTGCAGCCAAGCTGAAAAAAGACTTTCAAAAAGAAGAAGACGCAGAAAAATTCCTTGAAAAAGCAAAAACTACAGAATTTAAAGTTCTCAATGTTGAAACAAAACCGGGAACCCGTTCTGCATCTGCACCATTTACCACATCTACCCTGCAACAGGAAGCATCTTCAAGATTAGGATATAATGTAACCAACACCATGCGTCTTGCACAAAGGCTGTATGAAGAAGGATACATTACCTATATGAGAACCGACTCTGTAAACCTTTCCCAGGAAGCTATTGAAGGAGCAAAAAAGCAAATTACCTCAGAATATGGCGCTGAATACTCTTCGCCCAGAAACTACACCACCAAATCTGCTTCTGCACAAGAAGCTCACGAAGCGATCCGTCCTACGGATTTTGCAGTGAAAAGTATCGGTGATGTTCAGTTGAATAGACTATACCAACTCATATATAAAAGAACACTGGCTTCTCAGATGGCCAATGCTAAAATAGAGAAGACCGTTATTGAAATAGGCAATGCATCGCTGCCTCAGCATTTTGAAGCGCAGGGAGAAGTGATCATCTTTGATGGTTTCTTAAAAGCTTACGGTATTGTAAAAACAGATGAAGATGATGAGGAAAACAACGAAAAGCTTCTGCCTAAAGTCAATGTTGGTGAAGTTTTAAGCTATAAAAAAATTATCGCTTCAGAAAAATTCACAAGACCAAGTGCAAGATATACTGAAGCAGGATTGGTGAAGAAACTGGAGGAATTGGGAATTGGCCGTCCCTCTACTTATGCTCCGACGATTCAGACGATCCAAAACCGTGAGTATGTTGACAAGCACGAAATCGAGCCGCAAACAAGGGAAGTTGTTAAAATGTCTTTGGTAAAAGATAAAATTAAAAAAGAAGTCCTTGAAGAAAAATTCGGGGGCGACAAAAATAAATTCATTCCGACAGACACCGGTGAAGTAGTAAGTGATTTCCTGACCAATAATTTTACAGAAATCCTGGATTATGGCTTCACAGCAAGAGTAGAAGAAAGTTTCGACGAAATTGCAAATGGTGAACAAAAATGGAAAGAAATGATGACCGACTTCTACTCAAAATTCCATCCGAGAATTGAGCATGTAGAAGAAAATGCAGACCGGGCAACAGGAGACCGATTGCTGGGAGTTGATCCGAAAACAGGTAAAAATGTTCATGCAAGAATTGGAAGATTTGGCGCAATGATCCAGATTGGAGAGACGGAAGATGAAGAAAAACCAATTTTCGCATCATTAATGTCCGGTCAGAATATTGCAACCATTACTTTTGAAGAAGCCTTAGAGCTGTTCAGACTGCCTTTTGATCTTAGTGAAGTTGATGGTCAGGCTGTTTCTGTAGGGGTTGGAAGATTCGGACCTTATGTTAAATGGGGCGAAACCTACATCAGTATTCCGAAAGGGGAGGATCCGCTTTCTGTGGATCAAAAACGGGCGGAAGAAATTATTAGTGAAAAGAAAATCGCAGATGCACCCATTGCAAGTTATAAAGGCGAACCTGTAACAAAAGGAACCGGGAGATTTGGACCTTTCATCAAGTACAGAAGCATTTTTGTGAATGTGCCTAAGAAATATGATTTTGAAAACCTTTCTCAGGATGACATTAATGAACTGATTGATGCTAAACTTGAAAAAGAAGCCAACCGATATATCCAACAGTGGGAAAAAGAAAAAATTTCTATTGAAAACGGAAGATGGGGACCATTCGTTAAGTTTGGCAAAGCTATGTTCAAGATTCCAAGGAAGAAAGATGAAACCAAATATGAAGCAGATGAACTGAAAGATGTATCTCTGGAGGAGGTGAAAAAATGGATCACCGACCAGGATCCCAAAGCTTTCGCTGAAAAGAAAAAACCGGCAGCAAAAAAGCCCGCTGCTAAAAAAACAACGACTGCCAAGAAGACCACAACTGTAAAGAAAACAGTGGCCAAAAAGAAATAAACTACAAAAATATATTGAAAAACACGGACTTGTAATCCGTGTTTTTTTATTTTATCCTAATTAACACTAACAGCATTTTTACTTGATGAGGTTTTTTGTATGTTTGTGTAAATAATGTAGTATATAGATGGATTTTGAAGATTTTATCATTTCACCAAGAAATTTCAAAGCGGAAAGCTGGCAGATCGGCAGCAGGATCACAAAAGATATAAAAGAAGACAGCATTGTGCTTCTTTTTGTTTCGGATTACAGAGGTGCAGGAGGCGATGCTGAAGTTCAGGATTTCACAGCGGTCCGAAAAGAATTTTATAAACTATCACAGCTGGATTTTGAAATACCGGTAGTAGATCTTGGAGATTTGGTTTCCGGAAAATCTGTTCAGGATTCCCATTATATTCTGCAGGAAGTTTTATCTGCATGCCATTACAAAAGAGCACTTCCTGTGATCATAGGCGGATCCAATGATTTTGCCTTCTCATTATTTTCTACATTGAATTTTCATAAGAAAAACATTAATTATACCCAGATCAGCAATATTATTTCCCTGCAACAGGGTGAAAATATCAATGAATACACTTTTTTAGGTAAAATCCTGGGCTCCAAAAATTTCTCAATCAAAAACTATCACCACTTAGGGTATCAGAAACACCTGAACGAAGTAGATTCTGTAAGGCTCATCAAAGAAGTGGAATTTGATATCGTCCGTCTGGCAGAAATGATGAATTCTACAGAGAAAACAGAACCTTTCTTCAGAAAAGCAGACTTAGTTACCTTAAATTGCGATGCCATTGAAAGTTTCAGTGAACCTTTTTCTATGAATCCACAGGTAAACGGACTGAACAGAAGAGAAATCTGTGCCTATATGAAAGAAATAGGGCTGAGTGAGAATTTAAAATCCGTAGGAATTTTCAACTATAATATCTATTCCGAAAGCCAGCTGAATCATCAGCTTCTGGCACAAATGATCTGGTATCTTATCGAGGGAATTAATATCCAACGGTCCCATCCGAAAGAAAGACATTATGAAATGTTCTACGTTTTGATTGATGAAGATCAGTATGCCTTCAAGCGGGATACCTTCAGTAATTTGTGGTATTTTGGGGATGATGACAATATTGAAAACTGTATCCCATGTTCCAGAAAAGATTTCGAAGAAGCAAAAAAAGGAACGCTTAATCCCAGGTTGGCCTTTTAAGAACACACAAAGATGAAAAAAAAGATAAGTATCGGTATTGTCCTATTGCTGATCATATTTTGTTTCCTGTATTTCTGGAACAAATATGCCTATGCCGGGCAGGAAAAATATTTCCCCTCCAATACAAAGCCTGAAGCAGGTTTGCAGATTGGTATTATTGGTGACAGTTGGGTAGTTCGTCAGAATCTGGACTCCCTTTTAGAGAAAAGACTTTCGGATAAAGGAGTTCATGCAGAAATTTATTCGTCAGGAAATCCCGGTGCCAAAACCAAAAAAATATATGAAAACCTCTTTAAAGATGAAAGCGAAGAGTTTTCTTCAAAAAAAATACTTGAAAAGAAACCAGATTACTGTATTATAATGGCCGGGGTGAATGATGCTGCAATGTGCATGGGACCTGATTATTATGCCCATCATATGGTGATGATCATCAATACACTCCTGCATTATGACATCAAGCCGATTATTGTTTCTCTGCCTGAATTTGGATTGGAAGAAAATTTTAAAAATAAAAATATACTAAGCAGCCTCAGCAATAAGGGGACTGAGCTTGTCTTAAACGGAAACGCTGAATTTAAATTACAGGATTATAGAAATACGCTCCTGAAAGATTTAAAAAGCACAGGATTGGATAAAAAAGTGATTCTCCTGAATTTTGATGAAGTGAGCAGGAATTATGATAAAAACAAAGACCTGTATGCAGATCCGCTTCATTTAAATATGAAGGGTTATCAGAAATTCAGTGAATTTTTATCAGAAAGTATGATCAATTTAGAAGATGCAAAATGAAGGTTTCCGTTATAGTTCCCGTATACAATGTAGAGAATTACCTGGTCAAATGCCTGGATTCCTTAGTAAAGCAGAGTCTTCAGAATATTGAGATTCTGGTCGTTAATGATGGAAGTACAGACAGTTCTGCATTAATCATTGAAGAATATGCAGCAAAATTTCCGGAAAAAATAAAAGCTTTCACAAAAGAGAACGGGGGGCTCAGTGATGCCCGAAATTTTGGATTGGATCGGGCTTCCGGTGAATACATAGGTTTCGTAGACAGTGATGATTATGTCACGGAGACCATGTTTGAAGAAATGTTGCAGCTCGCAGAAAAACATCAGGCTAAAATGGTCATCTGTAACATCCAGAAAGTAGACCAGGACGGAGAAGTGACCCAAAAACTCACCCAGATCCCTAATATGCCGGAAAAAATAGAGCTGGAAGATCATTTTTCTGTTTTTTCAGATCTTAGTTATTTTGCCTGCAATAAGCTGTTTAAAAAAGAACTTTTTGATGATAAAAGATTTAAAAAAGGCGTTCATTTTGAAGATATTCAATTGATTCCGCAGCTGCTTTTGGAGTGTAGAGTGCTGGCACAGACCCAGAATTTCCATTATCAGTATCTTGAACGCACCGATTCTATTACAAAAACCCATACAGAAAAAGGGCTTGATATACTGAAAGCGGTGAAAGATATAGAATCTGTTTTTGAAATTTCGAAATATGCTGCTAAAAGAAAAGAAATGAAAAACTTTCAGATTTTTGAAGGCGTTTATTCTTTTCTGGCCTATCTTGCCTTTGTGAAGAATGAAGAAACTTTCTATAAAATGGCTGACGAACTGGCTGTCTTTATGCAAGAAAGGAAAATAAAAATTCGAGATATATTGAAGTATAATCGTTTTGGTAAGAATTATCTTTTATCTTTGCCGGTGAAAAAAAAGATTTTTTATCTGTTATTTTTTGCCGGTCAAAAGAAACTGATAAGAAAATTGTTATAACACAAATGATAAGTGCAATTGTTTCGGTCATCTTTAAGACTTTGACGGAAAGCTTCTTATGAAGTTTTAAGTAAGTTTTATGAGATATTGATGATGTACTTGATAAAAGAAAAATGAAGAATTTTGAATTGTTCTTAAGCGAATCAGGAATTTCTATTTTTTACATGAAAATAGGATTAGGTTTTCTGTTCTCTTTTTTAATTACCTTTTTCTCCATCCCCACCATCATCAAGATATCCAGAAGAAAAAATCTTATGGATGAGCCTGGAATAAGGAGTTCCCATCTCAGGAAAATTCCAAATCTTGGAGGGATTGCTATCTTTTACGCGATCGGGATCTGTACGTCCATCTTTGCGTACGAACTTTTTGATCTCTACAAATTTTTGTTTGCTTCACTCATCATTCTTCTCTACATTGGAGTGATGGATGATATTGTTGTGATGAGGGCCTATAAGAAGCTTGTGGCGCAGATCGTAGTATCTTCACTGGTGGTAATAGGGTCAGACATCAGGATAAGGAGCTTATTCGGAATACTGGGAATTTATGAAATGAGCTATATTGTAAGTGTGCTGTTCAGTATTATTACATTTATTGTTCTGATCAATGCTTTCAACCTGATCGACGGGATCGACGGGCTTGCCGGAGGTTATTCTGTGATCTGCAGCGGTCTGTTTGGAATAAGCTATTACAGACTGGGAGAATATAATTATCCGTTGGTTGTATTATCAGCAGTTATTATAGGAACCGTACTTGCATTTCTGTACTATAATTTATCGAATTACAGAACCAATAAAATATTTATGGGAGATACCGGATCTATGCTTCTTGGTTTTCTTCTGGCATTTACATCCATTTGTTTTATTGACATTTTCATTGATAAAGAGCTGCCTAATGTTCCAAGATATCACCTTCAGTCTGCACCTGCGATAGCTGTAGCCATCCTTATTCTACCGATTGTGGACACACTCAATGTAATCATTGTAAGACTTTGTAATAAAAAGTCTCCCTTTGATGCAGATAAAAACCATATCCATCACAAACTGCTGAAGCTTGATATTACCCACAGGAGATCAACATTTTATATCATTGTTTACTATCTTATGATTGTTACCATAGCTTATTATTTGAGACATATCAATATTAACATGTTGCTCCTTATCATTATTTTGTTAGGTTTTTTTGGAGCTTATCTTCCAGATCTTATTTATCATTTAAGAAATAATAAGAAATTAAGAATTTAATTTTTACTTTTGCAAACAATATCCCAATATGATGAAGAACTTGAAATATTTATTTTTATTATTACCCTTTTTTATTACCTCCTGTATTACCAAAAAAGATGTAAGGTATATGCAGCCCAGTGAAAGCTTGGTAATCAATGAGGAAGGACTTATTCCCTATAATATTCCTACTTATAGAATTACCAAAAATGACCTGCTTAATCTGAACATTGTCACTACTCCTAAAGGGGATGCGGCACAGTTTTATTCATCCCTCAACACATCAGGTGGGACAAGTGGAGGCACGAATCCTGCACTGGCAGGAAGAGCTGGAGCTGGAGGCAGTGGATCTTCTACCGGAGGGAATATCAATTTTTATTTCAACGGATTAAAAGTGGATTCCAAAGGCGATATCAATGTATTTGGTATAGGATACATCAAAGCTGAAGGAAGAACTTTGGAAGATATTACTCTGGAGATCCAGGATAAAGTGAATGAGAATTTTCAGGAAGGGAAATCCGAAGTAAGACTGAATACAGACGGAATTACTTATTATATTCTGGGGGATGTAGAAACTACAGGTCTTTCAGGAGAAAAAGTAGTACACAAAAATACACTGACGATTACCGAAGCTTTAGCTATTAACGGAGGTTTAAACAGAACAATAGACCGTCAAAATATAGTGATTCACAGAAAATTGCCGGAAGGGATTAAAGTAGCAAAAATTGACCTTACCCGTGAAGATATTATGAATTCTCCGTACTATTATGTACAGAATGGAGATGAAATCTATCTGAATACCAGAGGGAAAAGCTTAAACGGATTTGGAAAAGATCCCGTACAGACTTTAACTACCGGAGTATCTGTGATTACTACAGCATTATCTATTTACCTGCTTCTTAAAAACCTTTAACCATGATTCCAGAGAACGACGCTAAAGTAGGGAAAAACGAACCCCAGAAGGAAAAGTATGGATCGTTTGCATTATTTGATATCGAACATTTCTTAAGAAGGATACTAAAAAACTGGTATTGGTTTGTATTTATGCTGTTTATTGGCTATCTCATTTCATGGGTATACAGTAAATACTATGCACAGAACATTTATGCCTCGGAACTTTCTCTGAGCATATCCAACAATACATCCAGTTATTTCACTCCAAACCAATCCATCAACTTTATATGGGGGCAGAACGGAAATCAGGATGGAGTTTACCTTAAAAAAATGCTTTTATCCAGATCCCATAATGAGTTTTTGGTAAAAGAGCTTGATCTTTTCGTGAATTATTCCACTAAAGGGATGATCAAGTCAACTTATATTGACAAGACCGATTCACCTATTTTTTTACAGGTAGATAAAAAGCACCTTCAGCAGATCAACTATCCTATTACCCTGATCCCGAAAGGAGCGGGTGCCTATGAAGTAATTCTTCCCGAAGAAGGACAGTCTACAAGCTTATATAGCTATGAATCAGAAGGGTTTCAGTTCGTTAATGGCTATAACAGGCCGGCTAATAAGATTATAAAGATCAACGAATGGTATACTTCCCCAAATCTTAGATTCAGGCTGCTTAAAAATACAGAGACTCCTAAAATAAAAGTAGATAACATTATTGTAAATCTAAATTCTGTAAATCAAAGCGTTAATGAAATTGTTTCCACGCTTGGAGTAGAATTCGATAAGGAAATCGGGACCATAATGATTATCAATAAAAAAGGATTTAATCTTAACAGTACCGTTAATTTCTTAAATAAATCGGTAAGTGAGCTTCAGAAAAAAAGACTTGCTGATAAGAATATAGTTAATAAGAATACAGATGCTTATTTAGAAGCTAATATTGCCAGTATCCGCAAAAAGTTGGATTCCAGCGCAGCGGTGCTGAACTATCTGAAAACTTCAGAAAAGCTTTATAACATTAAAGACAGAGACGAAAAATCATTAGATAAAATAAAAGAGCTTGAGGCGAAAAAAGCTGATATTGTAAGCAAGATCAGTTCACTGAATAACATTAAAAATACACTACAGGCTCAGGATTTTGATAAAATGATCAGTACCAATGCCGCAGGCTTTGAAGATGGTTTCTTCTCCGCTTCTGTGACGGAGCTTAAAGCACTGTACACAAAGAAGAGAGAGATGGCAACCATATATAAGCCGAACTCTGAACCTATTAGAGAAATAAACAGACTTATTGATGAAGCAAGATCCGGTTCCAATGGTGCATTAAGAAATTATTATACGAAATACTACGACGAAATCAATAAAATAGACCGACAGGTTGCAGATGCCAATTCCGATCTGAATGCATATCCCGAAAAAGAAAGGAAATATCTGGATGCAGAAAGAGGATACAGTATGATCGAAGCGACCTATAACAGTCTTTTGGGAAGACAGAACGATGCCCAAATGAAAGTGGCGACCAATCAGTCTGATATTACAGTAATTGACCCTGCTAAAAATCTGGGACAAGGCCCTATAGGCCCGAATGTAAAAGCTATAAAGATGGCAATCATTGCCGGATTGCTGTTGCTTCCTTTACTATTCATGCTGATCGGGGAAGTGCTGGATAATAAAATAAGAAATATCAAAGAACTGTTGGGGGCAACGAAGATCCCACTTCTTGGCGTTATAGGAAAAAATACCAACGAAGGAATGTTAACTGTTCTGGAGCAGCCTAAATCATCAGTATCAGAAGCATTTAGGGGAATCCGTGCCAGTATGAGATTCCTGATGGAGAATAATAAAGAAGACGGTAAAGGAAAAACCATCCTTGTTACCTCTTCCGTTGGTGGTGAAGGAAAAACCTATATTTCCATCAACTTGGCTTCAGTAATTGGGTTAAGTGATAAAAAAACAATTCTCCTGGGTATGGACCTTAGAAAACCTAAGATCTTCGGAGACTTTAAGATTGATAATAAATATGGTATTTCAAACTACCTTACCGGAGAAGTGGAAATAGAGCAGATCATCAATACAACCAGGATTCCTAATCTTGATGTTGCTACCTCAGGACCTATCCCTCCCAATCCTTCTGAACTTTTAATGAGCGAACGAAACATTAAATTTATTGAAGAATTAAAAGAGAAATATGATTTTATTGTCATAGATTCTCCGCCGGTAGGTCTTGTAGCAGATTCCTATGAACTGATGAAGTATTCTGATGCCAATCTTTATGTGGTGCGTCACGAATATACCGAGAAATATATGCTGAAAATGATCACTGAAAAATACCATAGCGGAGAGGTTGATCATTTAGGATTTATATATAATGACTACAATACGAAACAAGGCTATGGCTATGGTTACGGATATGGTTACGGCTATGGCTATGGATATTTTGACGAAGACAAAAATTATAAAGAACCTTTACTCATAAAGATACGAAATAAGGTACAGGCAATATTTAACAAAAAATAGCGTTTTAAACCCTCAGCAAATGGGGGTTTTTTTATACTTTCCTTATTTGAGATCTAAGGAAAAAAGAATAATTTTGCCACTTTGCCGTTTACTTTATAACAAATTATGTTTTTTTGTTTATTTTTAACTATACATTAAGAATATCATTAATATAAAAATGTTTTATATTTGCAAAAATTAAATTTTAAAATAACCATAAATCCATATTCTTTTATGAATAAAAAATTATTGTTTAGCTTTCTTGCTCTCCTTGGAATGGTAAGTGTTAAAGCACAAAGAAACGAATTGGGAGTTCGTCTAGGGATGAGTAACCTAGTTGGGGACGTAGGAAGGACCAATTATATTTTACAAAAGCCGTTGGATTTAGATAGGATGTCAGAATGGGGATTCCCGTTCTATGGAGGTTTATTATATAGATTTAATTTTAATCCGCACCAGACCGTGAGATTAGACCTGGGATACAACCAGATCCAGTTCAGCGATAAAGTAGCGAAAGAAGAATACAGAGCGAATAGAAATTCGTACGGAAAAAATAATGTATACGAAGCCAGTTTAATGTTTGAATACAATTTCTTTCCTGTAAATAATGAGCAGGTAAGCATGGTAAGCCCATACATCTTCGGAGGTATTGGTGCTTTGATGTTTGATGCGCCTAAAGCTGATCTTGTGAATGATTTCAGAAGAGATGCAGACGGAGTTGCGCAGGCTCCTCTTAATGAATTGGATTTTACAACTACACCCCAATATTCATTAGGAAAAAAAGTAACTATGCATATTCCTTTTGGAGTAGGTTTAAAATATAAATTTAACCATAACTGGGCTATATTTGCGGAAGCTACATTCAGATATACACTTACCGATCAGCTTGATCACAGTAGGATACTTTCTGAAGATGTAACGTCAAGTTTTAATGGAGATATTTTGGATCCCTCTACAGGCAGTTCACTGCTGCAGTCAGGGAATTATTATGCAGTCTCTAAAGAAAGAGAGCAAGAGCTCATTAACAAAAGAAATATTGGGGATGAAAGGTCTAAGGACTGGATGAATACCTTCAGCTTAGGGCTGACCTATTCATTCGGAAGACCTCCATGCTATTGTGATTAATTAATATGTCGTTGATTAAAGATAAAATAAATTCTGAGAATTTACCGAAACACGTCGCCATCATTATGGATGGCAATGGAAGATGGGCAAAAACTCGTGGCGAAGACAGAACCTTCGGACACAAGAATGCCATTAATGCAGTAAGAAATGCCATTAATGCCTGTAATGAGATTGATATACCTTATTTGACTCTGTATACTTTTTCTTCTGAAAACTGGAGCCGTCCTGCAGATGAAGTAAGTACACTGATGAATCTACTGGTAGAAACCCTGTTATTAGAGGCTGAAGAGATCTTTAGTAAAGGACTCAGAATGCATGTAATAGGAAACTTGGAAAAGCTGCCTGCCTTAGTGAAAGAACAGCTTGAACGTGTGGTGGAACTTACAAAAGAAAACACAAAAGGAAATTTAGTATTGGCGATAAGCTACGGTTCGCAGAACGAAATATTGGATGCAGTAAAAAACATCAGTTCTGACGTAAAAGAAGGAAAGGTAGATGTTGAGAATATTGATGAAAAACTGTTCGAAAGTTACCTCTATACCAAAGACTTCCCTCCTGTAGACCTGTTGATCAGAACCAGTGGAGAAATCAGAATAAGCAACTTTCTGCTTTGGCAGATCGCTTATGCGGAGCTCCAGTTTTTAAATATCCTATGGCCGGATTTTACAAAAGATATCTTCTTCCAGTGTATTGTAGATTATCAAAACAAAGAAAGAAGATACGGATTAACCGGTGATCAGATAAAAGCCCAATAAATTTAAAGAAAAGAAAGACTCGATAAAATGAAGTTTAGACTATTACCCATCATAATGTTTGCTGCTTCGGCGCATTTTTATGGACAAGTAACTCCTCAGGACAGCACTAAAGTTACTAATGCTGTACACGCAGAAAATGAAGCAGGAACTTACACTCTTAAAGACATTGTTGTAGATGGGGTAAAAAAATATACGCCGGCGCAGATCTTACGGTTTACCGGCTTAAGCAAAGGCGAATCTGTGGATATTCCGGGACAGAAAATCAGCAACGCTGTTAAAAAGCTGTGGGATACCCAGTCTTTTTCAGAAGTTGAAGTGTATGTTCAGAGCATTGAAGGGCAGACCGTAATTTTAAGATTTTACCTGGAAGACCTTAAAGAACTTGGAGAAGTAAAATTCAAAGGTAAAGGGATCGGTAAATCTAAAAACGAAAAGCTGATCAAAGACAATAATCTAAAACCTGGAACAAAAATTACCCAGAACCTGATCTCCAGCCTTAAAACGAAAGTTCCTAAGGATTATGTGAAGAAAGGTTTTGCTGATGCTAAAATTACCATCGAGGATAAAGTTAATGCCAATGACCCTTCTATGGTAGATTGGACAATTAATTTGGATAAAGGAAAAAGAATCAAAATTGACCATATCGAATTTGAAGGAAATCCAAGCGTTACCGATGCTCAGCTTAGAAAAAAAGCTTTCAAGGAAACAAAACAGAGAAGATTTAGTATTGGAGGAATTCTTAAATCTTCAAAATTCATTGAAGAAAAATATCAGGAAGACAAGCAGAGCCTGGTAAGTTATTATAACTCTTTGGGATACAGAGACGCTAAGATCGTTTCAGATTCTGTATGGAGAAACAAAAGAAATAATTTTGAGATCAATGTAAAACTTAATGAAGGTAAAAAGTATTATATCGGGGATATTTCATTCACTGGAAATACTGTTTACCCTACAGAATATTTACAGAGATTATTGGGATATAAAAAAGGAGATATCTACGATGCCGTAGGTTTCAACAAAAAAGTTGGTGAAGACGGAGGTAAAGAAGACGATTCAGATATTAAATCTGTATATATGAATAACGGTTACCTTTTCTCTAATGTAACGCCAGTAGAGAAATCCGTATCAGGAGACAAGGTAAATCTGGAAATCAGAATCAATGAAGGAGAACAGGCTACCTGGAATAAAGTTACCTGGCAGGGAAATACAACTACCCATGACCATGTGGTACTTAGAGCACTAAGAACAAAACCGGGCGAACTTTTCAAGAAAACAGAAATCAAAAGAACGTATTTCGATCTTGCCGGGATGTCTTTCTTTGACCCTCAGCAGGTGGTTCAGGATATTCAGCCCAACCAGCAGGATAATACTGTAGATATTAACTGGAAGTTGGTTGAAAAAGGATCTTCTCAGGTTCAGTTACAGGCAGGTTACGGTGGTAACAGCTTTATTGGGACCCTGGGACTTACGTTTAACAACTTTTCGTTGAAAAACTTCCTTAAATTTAAAGACTTTAAGCCGGTTCCTCAGGGAGATGGGCAGACCTTATCTATCCAGGCACAGGCAGGACAGTATTTCCAGAACTATGGGATTTCATTTACTGAGCCATGGTTATTTGGAACAAAACCTACTGCACTTTCTGTTAGTTTAAATACATCTAGAGTAAAATATAACGACAGCAATGGCCTAGATCAGAAGCTTAATATCTTCTCCGCATCAGTAGGTCTGAACAGACTATTAAACTGGCCGGATGATTATTTCGCATTATATACAGGACTTCAGTTTCAGAAATATACCTTCAATAACTATCCATTCCAGTTTGGTGATACTACAGAATACTATGGGGATGCCAATAACTTAAGTCTTAACTTAGGTTTAAGCAGAAACTCAGCAGGTATTGACCCTATTTTCCCAACTACAGGTTCAAATATTGAAGTTTCTGCAAAAATGACTTTGCCTTACTCATTATTTAGTAACAAAGATTATTCTACCATGTCACCGGTTGACAAATACAAGTGGATGGAATTCTATAAGATCAAATTCAAGGCAGATGTATACAATGAGGTTGCCGGAAAACTGGTATTAAGATCGTCTGCTGAAATGGGATTCATGGATGGATATAACAAAAAACTGGGTGCTCCGCCATTTGAAAGATTCTATGTTGGGGGTACAGGTTTATTTGGTGGTAGATATGACGGACGTGAATTAATTCCTTTAAGAGGGTATGAAAATGCTTCTACTTATGGAGGAGAAGCGGAAGACATCACCCAAAGAGGTGGAGGTACCATCTATAACAGATTTACATTAGAATTAAGATACCCGATCTCAATGAACCAAACCGCTAAGATCTATGCACTTACCTTTGCAGAAGGTGGTAACGTATGGAACTCGTGGAGTACATATAATCCTTTCCAGCTGAAAAGATCAGTAGGTATCGGGGTTAGAGTATATATGGGAGCCTTTGGTTTGATCGGATTTGACTTCGCTTATGGATTTGATAAAACTCTTTCAGGAGATAAAGCCGGAACGAAAACTCACTTCTTGATGAACCAATCATTATAATAATATGAAAAACTTTAAAATCACTTTCACATTTGTATTATTTCTGCTTTTCGGGTTTTCAAACGCCCAGAAAATTGGAGTAGTGGATATGGACTATATCTTAGATAAGTTACCCCAATACAAAGAAGCTGAAGCAAGATTAAATTCACAGATCGATACCTGGCAGTCAGAACTTCAAAACCTGCAGTCCGAGTACGAAAGAAAAAAATCTGCATTTGAAAGTGAAAAAGTATTATTGATAGGAGACCAGCTGAAACTTAGAGAAAAAGAAGTGATGGATCTCGAAAAAAATATTAAGACAACGACCAGCTTGCGTTTTGGAGCCAATGGCGAGATTACAAAACTACGAACCAACCTTGTTGTCCCTTTCCAAGATCAGATTTGGGGAGCTATGAAGACAATGGCTGAGAAGAATGGCTTGGGCACAGTTCTTGATAAAAAAGATAACAATGTTCTTTTTGTTCTTCCAAGATATGATTATACTGAAAAAGTTTTAACCATTTTATTGAAAGGAACGGATAAAAAAGAAAAAACAAGTAAAAGCAAAAAGTAATATTTAAATTAACTTTTACTTAAATTTACAATCTAAAAACAAATTAAATTATTTATTTTACCAATTATGAAAAAATTAAGTGTATTATTTGCCGCGGTAATAATGTTTGTATCAGTAGGTATGGCAAAAGCTCAAAAAATCGCTACTGTCGATGTAATGGGGGTTCTTAATGCAATGCCGGAAAAGAAAAAAGCAGATGCTGAAATAAAAACTTTCTTAGATGCAAAACAGGCTGAGATCAAGAAAAAAGCAGATGCTGGACAGGCTAAACTAAAGCAATACAGTGAGGAAGCTCCTAAGAAAACTGCCGATGAGAACAAGGCTAGAGAAACAGAACTTCAAAAAATCCAGGAAGAAATCGCTCAGATGCAAGAGAAAGCTCAGAAAGATCTTCAGGCTAAGCAGGACGTAGCTTTCGGACCTATTGAGAAAAAACTGAATGATGCTATGGAGAAAGTGGCTAAAGCTAGCGGATATGAATTCATCATGGATGCAAACTCTTCTGCTTTTGTATACAAAGGAGGAGCTGATGCTACACCGGCTGTTAAGAAAGAATTAGGGATCAACTAATAAATTAACAAAGTTTTATAAATTAACCGTCTCTTTTAGAGGCGGTTTTTTTATTTTTGCGCTATGGAAAAAGAAGTATCAACGACCGTTAAAGTAAGGTTCAGCGATTGTGATCCGATAGGACATTTAAATAATGTGAAATACCTGGATTATATGTTCAACGCAAGAGAAGATCATGTAGAAACATTTTATGGCTTCACCTATGAAGAATATACCAAAAAAACAGGGTGTACATGGATTGCTATTCAAAATGAAATCGCCTATCTGAGAGAAGTAAGATACAATATCCAGGTCGTGATCAGCAGCAAAACCATCGAGATACAGGATAGAACTGCTAAAGTAGAAATACTTATGAAAAGCCTAGACGAAAAAACTGTTCATGCGGTCTTATGGGTTACAGTGATCTATTTCAATCTCAAAACAAGGAAATCTGAAGTTCATCCTGAAGACATAAAAGAAACCTTCCATAAATTCTTTGTATCCCTTGAGCAGCAAGACTTCCAGTCAAGAGTAAAATTTTTAAGATCTCAGAACGCCAAAAATTCATAATTAACTAAGAGTGAATGATGGGATATAATCAATTCTATCCTTGAAACAACATTACATAATAAAATAATAAAACTATAGATGAAAAAAATAGCAGTAATAGGAGGCAATGGACAGTTGGGGAACTGTATCAGGAAAATTACTCCTGACTTTGAAAATACGTATGAATTTATATTCACGGATTCTCAAATATTGGATATAACAAATGAAGATCAGGTCAATGATTTCCTATATGATCACAAACCTGATTATTGCATCAATGCTTCCGCATATACAGCCGTTGATCTTGCCGAAAAAGAAAGTGATAAAGCATTTTCCGTAAATGCTGACGGAGTAGGTTATCTTGCCCAGGCTTGTGCAGATCAAAAAACCATTCTGATCCACGTTTCTACTGATTATGTATTTGATGGTGATACCAATCTTTCCTATTCAGAAGACGATTTTACTAACCCTACAGGAGTATATGGTAAGTCTAAAAGAAAAGGTGAAGAGCTTGCCCTTGAACTCAATCCTAGAACCATCATTTTAAGAACCTCTTGGCTCTATTCGGAATTTAATAAAAACTTTGTCAAAACAATGCTTAGCCTCTTCTCCCAAAAAGATGAGCTCGGAATTGTAGCAGACCAGTTTGGACAGCCAACTAACGCCAATGATCTCGCAGAAGCAATTATGCATATTATAGAAACTCCCAACAAAACTTTTGGTATTTTCCATTTCTCAAACTATCCCGAAACAACATGGTTTGAGTTCGCAAAAAAAATTGCTGAATTTTCAAATGCTTCAATACAATTGAACCCTTTAACAACAGAACAATATCCTACCCCTGCAAAAAGACCTGCCAGGAGTACGATGTCTCTGGATAAAATAGAAGAAATTTATAAAATTGAGCCTAAGCATTGGGAGAATAGCCTGGAAGATTCTGTCAAAATACTTACACAACAATAATATGATGAAGAACCTCATTCTTGCCGTTTCCATACTTTGTGTCCAGCTTTGCAATGCACAGAACGTATACCTTTCAAAAATTGAGAAGACCAACGACAATACAGATAAATTTCTGTATAAAAAAGCTGAAACCATAACCAATGCTGAATATTTGGGTGAAATTGAGGTTCAGGGTTTCACAAAAGATGATGCAGCCATTTTTTCTTTAATATATAAAAAGGCAAAAGAAATAGGTGCCAATACATTTGCATTTAAACCCTTCGAGAATATAGATGGAACGCCACAACCTCTCAATCCGTCAAATTATAAGATCGCTCTATATTATACTCCAAAAGAAAGTTTCGCTGGACAGAAAGGAATGTTGTACGTTTTTGCTTCTTCAGATAAAGATCAAAAGATTAATATAAATAAAAAAGACTATATATTGGAACCACGATCGTATCTTACACTTGATATCGTTCCGGGAGAAGTTTATACCATATCAACAAAGAAGTTGTTAGGTTCTACTATTAAAGTTCAGCCTAAAAACAATGACGAAAACCTTTATTTTCAGATTTCTTCCCTAAAAGTTAGATCAGATACCTCCGGAACAGGCGGTTTAAACCTTAAATCAGGAGATATAATTGGATTGGAAAAATCATATGCAGAGTTTTTAAGCCTTATATATACCCATACTAAACAGTAAAGTCTCATTTGAGTTAAAGCTGTATTTAAAATTTAAACTTTTGTTTAAATTTTTCTATCTGCTTATCAGTAGTTTAAGATATAATTTTACTAGCATGTGAATTTTATGTTAAATAAGTTTGTTTTGTGGTGTATTAAGTTGTTATCTTTGCCCCACTGAAAAACGAGAGTATTCGGTAGCGCAGAAGAGCTTTTAGATAAGCATAAAGATTTAGAACCAGCTTA